>Ga0310345_10000006_pt1 | contig 667972 bp, 634 predicted proteins | sample HC15DNA20500_MG_FD_204667 | JGI IMG/M metagenome (GOLD analysis project Ga0310345, IMG submission 204667) | Marine microbial communities from station ALOHA, North Pacific Subtropical Gyre - HC15-DNA-20-500_MG | ecosystem: Environmental > Aquatic > Marine > Oceanic | place: Pacific Ocean... | reverse complement strand
TGTCCGTCGTCAGGTAATTTGAGACTTCAGGCTGCCTGACTTAAGGAGGGTCTGGCGCATCTGGGTTTGAGTTAAGCAGCGGATTGGGCGTGCTGCAAGCGCCGTAGTTTCATGGTCCTCCTTTTGATTTTCTCGCGTTCGAGCAGGATGGTTTGGCCTCGGCCCGTATAGACATCTGCCGGGGTGAGATTGTTCAGGCTCTCGTGATAGCGCTGGTGGTTGTAGTATCCGACGAAGGCGTCGACCTGTGCTTCAAGGTCTCCCGGCAGGAAGTAGTTTTCCAGCAGGATGCGGTTCTTCAGGGTCTGGTGCCAGCGTTCGATCTTTCCTTGCGTCTGGGGATGATAGGGCGCCCCGCGTGTATGCGTCATGCCCTTGTTGGCGAGGTAGTCGGCCAGGTCACCAGAGATGTAGGATGGTCCGTTGTCTGAGAGTAGCCTCGGACGATGGACGACGTTCACTTCATCGAGCCCGGAAGCCTCCAGCGCCAGATTGAGCGTGTCCTGCACATCGCTCGTCGCCATGCCGGTGCAGAGCTTCCAAGCGATGATGTAGCGAGAGAAGTCATCAAGCACGGTGGAGAGATAGAGCCATCCCCAGCCGATCACTTTCAGATAAGTGAAGTCTGTCTGCCAGAGCTGGTTGGGTGCAGTCGTCTTGTCCTTGAACTCATTTGCCGCCTTCATCACGATGAAGGCCGGACTGGTGATCAGGTCATGCGCCTTCAGAAGCCTGTAAACACTGGCTTCCGAGACGAAGTAGCGCCTCTCGTCAGTGAACCTGGTGGCCAGCTCTCTCGGGGAAAGATCTGGCTCGTCGAGCGCCATGTCCAGAACCTGATCACGCACCTCGTTCGGGATCCGGTTCCAGACCCGGCCAGAGCCGCCGCGCCGGTCTTCCAGTGCTGCTTCACCGAACCTGCGATACAGATCGTACCAGCGATAGAAGGTCGGCCTGGACACGCCGATCTGTTCCAGCGTCTTTTTCACCGGCTGGTGCGATTGCTCGACCAGCCGGATGATCTCAAGCTTCTCGGATGCGGGATACCTCATTCGGTATCCTCCCCATCCCCGATCACGCTTTTTTTCAGAATGCGGTTTTCCAGCGTCAGGTCGGCCACGACCTCCTTCAGATCCCGCATCTCACGCTTCAGGCCGCTCACCTCACCGGACGTCGCCTGGCGCTCGGTATCGCCGGAGAGCCGCCTCTTTCCCGCTTCGAGGAATTCCTTCGACCAGGTGTAATAAAGGCCCTGGGCGATCCCCTCACGCCGACACAACTCGGCAATCGAATACTCTCCGCGCAGGCCTTCCAGAACAATGCGGATCTTCTCTTCGGCAGAGAATTTGCGCCGGGTCTTACGGCGTATCTCTTTCACATGTTTTTCGGCCGATCCTTCCGGCCCGGATTTCTGTCTCATCTTCGTCCCCTTGATGGGCTACGATGTGCCAGAAATCCTCCTTAAGCAATTTGACCGGTCTGTCTCATGGTCGCTGACGGGGAACAAGCTTAAGCGAGAGCCTCAATGTGGAGCAACTCGAGGAAATGGTTGGTGAAGCGCGAGTTAAAGTGCAATCGGATGAATTTTTGAATCTGGTGCGAAGAGAAGGGGGTACAGGTCTGCCGAAATTGGCCAATCTACTCGGAGTTAGATCTGGGCTCGGGAAGCTAGACTTCGGTGTGTCGACGGACGATAGAAAGTTTTGGCTGACAGTTGGATTGCCTGCAACACTGCTGGAGACAAAGGAAGAATTCCATGCTGAGTTCAATATTGCTGGTTGAGGACGATAACCACAAGCGAAACTCAATAATCCAGTTCATGGAAGAAGTGTTTCCAAACACTCACACTAGGGTAGCTGCTTCATTGATGTCGGGCATCAAATCAGTTCGACAGTTTATACCCGATGCCATCTTGTTGGATATGACCTTACCGAACTTTGATACCAAGGACGGCGAGACTGGGGGGGGGTATGCACGCTTTTGGAGGTGTAGAGTTTCTAAAACAACTCAAGCGTCGCAAACTCAACGTGCCTACGATTGTCATCACTCAATTCGAAACTTTTGGCCAACCACCAAACCTGAAGGATCTCCCAGAGCTCGACGCCGAGCTACATGAGGCATTTTCCCCCGCGTATCTCGGCGCCGTTTACTATCACGCATCCATTAGCGACTGGACTAATGCTCTTAAAACGCTTCTGGATAAAGTTGATCACGCATGAATATTCTACTGGTAGAAGACGACTCAAAAAAGTTGGCGATAGTTCAAGAAGCGCTGGAGAAGGACATATCGGTTGTCGCTCTGGATATTGATGTAGCTAAACACGCAGTCGAAGCGAAGCGTCTACTCAGGGACAAGACCTACGATTTAGTGATATTGGACGTGGCGCTACCAATGAGAGAAGATGTAGAGCCGCAAGCCGATGGTGGGCTCAGATTACTACGAGAGGTCCTGGGTCGCGCTCACTACAATTCGCCCAAGTATGTGATCGGGCTGACTGCCCTTCCGGACGTATATCAATCGGCGGCCGCCGAGTTCGAGGAAGATCTCTGGTCGCTAGTGTTATTTGACGCTGCGTCATACGAATGGCTTGGAAGGATCGAGCGAAAGATTCTCCACATAGCGTCGCTCAATAAAGCACCGAATGGCGAAGCCGAGTTCGAAACAGATGTGCTGGTCGTGGCTGCACTGCAAGATGAACTTGATCCTCTATTAAGTAACAGCTGGAACTGGCAGTTGCATGATGTTGTCGGTGACGCTGCAATTTATTATGAGGCAAAGCTGGTAGACAGTGGCTCCAAAAGTTTTCGAGTTGTCGCAGCGAGACTGCCAATGATGGGGATGGCTGCCGCAGCTTCTCTGACAATGAAAGCTGGTATTACCTTCAAGCCCAAAACAATCATGATGATTGGGATTTGCGCCGGAGATTCAACCGAATCTCAATTCGGTGATGTGATCGTCGGAAGTCCTGTTTGGGATTACGGTAACGGCAAGCATTTCGATCGATCAAGCGACCGAAAACCTTTTGAGCCCGCAATATATCAAGTAAATATTACGGCGGAAATGCGCGGACTTATCGAAAGGCTCTCTCAGAATCGGGCTCTACTTTCAGGAATTCACGACAGCTTTAGCGGCACCAAACCGCGAGCCGCTCCGAAGATCATCTTCGGCCCGCTTGCATCTGGCGCAGCCGTTGTGGCTGATCGAGATAAATTCAAGCAAATCCAAAGCGAGCAGCATAGAAAGCTCCTCGGAATAGAGATGGAAGCATATGGTGTCATGTTCGCAGCTCAGGAGTTGCCGCACCCTAAACCGCAGACTTTGGTAGCGAAATCGGTTCAAGACTACGCAGATGAAGAGAAGGATGATCGGTTTAGACCGTATGCGTGCTTTACATCGGCGATGGTGGCTGCTGCGGCCATTGATGAATTGCGAAATACGTAGAGCTGCATAATTTTACTCGGACATCGCTATACCCCCTCCCGCATCCGGGAGAGGGGGAGGGCCGATAGAGAGACCGGGACGTGTGTCCGATCTGTTTCAGGCCCTCAAGGCCAAGCGGCTTCGCCGTGCCTACTGCAGCCTTGACCGCCTGAAAAAGATCGACGAGGGCTGCCATTAGGCCTGAACGCTGAAGTTCAAATCTACATTCAGCCTTCGCTAAGCGGATCTTTAAAAGCTCTCTCGACAACACGTCCAAGATGTTGGGCTACATATTCATTTGTCGCGGAATCGAAATGCGTATGCAGCAAGTATAGACCCGGGATGCGATCTGTTGGCGCGGAGTAAGGCGGCACGTGCCCAACTTCCCTACGAGCGAATGGAAATAAGTGGTCAGCCATGGTCTTAATCACAAACGCGTCGAGCACGTCATGTCGTAGATTGTATGTTCCAGTATGTAAGCTCGACGGACGTTCTGGAGAGACGTCAATCGCGGTGCGTTGAATGCGAGAATTCTGGATTTGAAGTCTGCGCAGCAATGCTTGGAAAAACTGAGCATCGCTATCAGCACTTAATTCGATCATTTCGGTAAGTGTGTTTAGTGCATCTTCGGGGATATGTGGAATCCGAATTGGGTTGCGTATGTCGTCAAACTCCCCCGTTCGTGCCATTAGACGGGACAGTTCGAGTAGACAGGAATCCGCGTAACCGTGCAGGTCGCTCAATGCTAATGGAAGGCGAGAAAGCGCGGAATTTAACCGCCGTCGGTTTAACCGTCGGCTTTGAAGCCAAAGAAAAAAGGCGGGAGCGCCGCCGGCGACAAGCGCCAGCAACCCTGCGATCAGAGATTGGTAGTGATAAACAAAGTTATCTGGGCCATTCTGCGGTGCAGCAATATTGATATCAATATTAGCTAGCCATTCCACCTAAACATCCACCTCAGCTTCCAGCGCATTGTCCTGGATGAACTCGCGTCTTGGCTCGACGACGTCGCCCATCAGCCTGGTGAACATGTCGTCGGCGTCGTCGGCGTGGGCGACTTTTACCTTGAGGAGGGTGCGGGCATTGGCGTCCAGGGTGGTTTCCCAGAGCTGGTCGGCGTTCATTTCGCCGAGGCCCTTATAGCGCTGGATATTGAGGCCCTTGCGGCCGGCGGCGAGGACGGCTTCGAACAGGCCGACGGGGCCATGGACAGTGGTTTCGCCTGACTTTTCATTGCGCAGAATGGCCGGCTCTTCATAGAGGTAGCGGACATGTTCGGCGTGATTGTTGAGGCGGATCGCGTCCTGGCTGGCGAGCAGCGCGCGGTCAAGCACGGCTTTCTCTTCGACCGAGCGGACTTCGCGGCGCAGGGTCAGATTGCCGTCTTCGAACGTGCCTTCCCAGGTGTCCTCACCCTCCTCGGCGATGCGGTTGAGGCGGTCGGCGGTTTTCTGGGCATTCGTCTCATCAGCGTCCGGGGCGAGGGCGCCGGCAATGGCGGCCTGTTCGACAATATGGCCGGGCGCACGCAGCGAGAGACGCCAGAGCGCGGTCTTGAAGGCAGCGGCCTCACGCACCTTGGCGCGCAGGTCTTCGCCCGCAATCTGGGTGCCGTCCTGCAGGATCAGCGCTTCGCCGGTGGTGCCCTCATCGATGAGGTAATTGTCCATCTCGATATCGTCTTTGAGATAGCGCTCCGAACGCCCGCGTCTGACCTTATAGAGGGGCGGCTGGGCGATATAGAGATAGCCGTTCTCAATCACTTCCGGCATCTGGCGATAGAAGAAGGTGAGCAGCAGCGTGCGGATGTGGGCGCCGTCGACATCGGCGTCAGTCATGATGATGATCTTGTGATAGCGCAGCTTGTTGATGTCGAACTCATCGCGGCCAATGCCGGCGCCGAGCGCCATGATCAGCGTGCCGACCTGGTCGGAGCTGAGCATCTTGTCGAAGCGGGCGCGTTCCACGTTGAGGATCTTGCCGCGCAGGGGAAGGATGGCCTGGTTGGACCGGTCGCGGCCCTGTTTGGCAGAGCCGCCAGCGGAGTCACCCTCGACGATGAAGATTTCGGACTTGGACGGGTCCTTTTCCTGACAGTCGGCAAGCTTGCCGGGCAGCGAGGTGATGTCGAGCGCGGTCTTGCGGCGGGTCAGTTCGCGGGCCTTGCGCGCGGCCTCACGGGCGGCGGCGGCCTCGACGATCTTCTGCATGATGTTGGCCGCTTCCTTCGGGTTCTCCTCGAACCATTCAGAGAGCTTCTCGCCCATCAGGCTTTCGACCACGGGGCGCACCTCTGAGGAGACGAGCTTGTCCTTGGTCTGGGAAGAGAATTTCGGGTCGGGCACCTTGACCGAGAGGACGCAGGTCAGCCCCTCGCGGGCATCGTCGCCGGAGATGTCGACCTTCTCTTTCTTGGCGATGCCGGTCTCTGCCGCGTATTTGTTGATGATACGGGTCAGCGCCCCGCGGAAGCCGGCAAGGTGGGTGCCGCCATCGCGCTGGGGGATGTTGTTGGTGAAGCAGAGCACCGTCTCATGATAGCTGTCGGTCCAGGCAAGGGCGGCTTCCACCGTGATGCCGTCTTTCTCGCCGACGGCATAGACGGTGTCCTGCAGCAGCGAGGTGCGCTGGCGGTTGAGGTGTTCGACGAAGGCCTTGACGCCGCCTTCATATTCCAGAACGGCCTCATAAGGCTCTGGCGAACGCTCGTCGCGAAAGACGATGCGCACGCCGGAATTGAGGAAGGCAAGCTCGCGCAGGCGATGCTCCAGCGTCTTGCGGTCATATTCGGTCATCGTGAAGGTCGACGCGCTGACCATGAAACGCAGCGCCGTCCCCGTATAGGGTTTGCCGTTCTCACGTGTCGGGCTGACGCCAACTTCCTTCAGGGGCGCTTCGACGGCGCCGCCATCGATGAAGCGGACGAAATGCTCCTTGCCGGCACGGTGGATGCGAAGCTCCAGCCAGTCCGACAGGGCGTTGACGACAGACACGCCCACGCCGTGGAGGCCGCCCGAGACCTTGTAGGAGTTCTGGTCGAACTTACCGCCCGCGTGGAGCTGGGTCATGATGACCTCAGCCGCCGAGACGCCTTCTTCCTTGTGCATTTCGACCGGGATGCCGCGGCCATTGTCGGTGATCTCAGCCGAGCCGTCAGCGTGCAGCGTGACGGTGACCTCATCGGCATGGCCGGCGAGGGCTTCGTCGATCGCATTGTCGACGACTTCGTAGATCATGTGGTGAAGGCCGGAGCCGTCATCGGTGTCCCCGATATACATGCCGGGGCGCTTGCGGACCGCTTCGAGGCCTTTGAGGACCTTGATCGAGTCGGCGCCATATTCGGGCATGTCGTCTGTCGGTTCAGCCATTTGAGCGTGTCGCTTTCTGATTCGTCACAATTGGTTCAAATCATAGAGGATTTGGCGCGGAAAGGGAAATCCGGCGGGTGGTTTGCGGCTTTGTAAAATGGCGTGGAAACAAGGTCTTGCACCCGCCGATAGATGGGTGTGCAAAAACTTGGATTTTGTCCTCCAGCCTGCCCTGGCGAAAGCGCACACTGGCGCGCTGCCGATCCGGGCCGGAGGATACCTTTTACAGAGGCGCGGGGCTTGCCAGCAGCATATAAGTAAGTCATTACATAAATATGAGTGACGACTTTCTTCAGGAGCTGGGGCAGACCGCGCTCGGCTCGCGCCTGCGGCGGTTTCTGGACCGGCTGAACGGGCCGGTGAGCCAGCTTTACAGGGACGAGCTCGGGTTTGAGCAGCGCTGGTTCGCGCTTACCCTGCTGCTGGGACGGAAGGGCGCGATGCGCGTGGGCGACGCGGCGTCTGCCCTGGGTGTCAGCCATGTCGCCATCGTCCAGTCGGTCCGCGAGATGGCGAAAGCGGGTCTTGTCACAAAGGAGAAGGACAGGAGCGACAGGCGCGCCAGCCTGATCGCGCTCAGCGCAGAAGGAGAGGTGATGCTGGACAAGGTGACCGCGATCAGTGCGCGGGTCGACCGGGCGGCGGCCGGGCTCCTTGAAGAGGCGGACCCGCAGCTCATGGCCACGCTCGACCGGCTGGATGGCGCGCTGACCCGGGAGGGATTTGCCGCGCGGCTGGCCCGCGCAGGGGCGACGGGCGCCGACGCAGAAAAGGAAAACCGATCATGACCCCATCTTTCATCGTGGCAGCGCTGTTCGCGTCGCTCTGCCCGGCAGAGGCGGCAACGCTGGAGAGCGCGGCGGCGCGGTTTGAAAGCGACTATGTGCTGGACGAGAAGGCGGCGGAGATCGCCATGGCAATCCGGGCAGAGGCGGCGGAGGCCAAACCCGGCGCAACGTGCCGGGCGCCGGAGGCGTTTGCAGAGGCGCTGACGGAGGCTTTGCGCGAGATCTCTGCCGACAAGCATGTCTTTGTGGAGCCCGTGCCCTCAGGCCCCGTGCGCCCCGATGGCGAAGACGGGGGCGGCTGGGTCGCGCGCTGGTATGCCGAGGCGCCGGACAACAATTATGGCATTGCCGAGGTCCGCCTCATCGAGGGGAATATCGGCTATCTGAAGCTCACAAGCTTTTATGACCTTGAAGAGACATGGCGGCGCTATGCGGCAGCCTTCACCCTGTTACAGGACACGCAGGCCATGATCCTGGATCTTCGCGGCAATGGCGGCGGGGCGCCGGAGGCGGAAATCCGGATCCAGTGGAGCTTTCTCGATGACGGGGCAGAGCCGCCGCTGGTGATCGACCGCGGTCAGGCGGGCTATGAGGCACGGCCGGTCCCCGATATTGGCTGGCCGCGCTATGGCGGGACGCGGCCGCTCTATATCCTGACAGATGGACGCACATTTTCGGCGGCTGAAGCCGTGGCCTATGGCCTGCAATCGGCGGGGCGCGCTGTCGTGGTGGGCGAACGGTCCGGCGGCGGGGCGCATATGGTGGGCGACCCGATGGCACTTGCGGGCGGCTATCAGATTGCCATGCCGCAGACCCGGCCTGTCAGCCCCGTCACGGATGCAAACTGGGAAGGCACCGGCGTCATTCCCGACCATGAGGTTGAGGCAGAGGGCGCGCTTGATGTGGCGCTTGGCCTGCTGCAGGCGGAAGAGGGCGGCACGGGACGCTGAGGACCTGGAAGGCGGGCCGCGTCAGAGCCCCGCATCGGACTGCGGCGAATGACTGGAATGACCGATGGCGAGTGTGACGTCGCCGATCCGCCAGTCGGCGTCGCGCAGGGTCCGTTCGGCCTCTGCAATCTGGTCATCGCCGGGGCGTGATCCGGTGAGGGTGACGAACGCCTCGCCGAAGACGAGGTGGCCGACCTCGCGCAGGCGAAGGTCCGCGGTGTCGATCCAGCCTATGGCCTGCAGGCGTTCGCGTAGCGCTTGGCGAAGCTCATTGCCGTCAGAGCCGAGCGGGTCGGGCGTGCGGTCCAGAAGCTGGGCGCCGGAATCCTTGAGGTTGGAAAACCCGTCCTTGATGATGCTGAACGAGATGAAGAGCGCGGCGGCCGCGTCCGCCCACCAGAGGCCGAAGCCGATGCCGATAATGCCGACGATGGCTGCGGCGGCTGTCTGCCAGTCCGCCGCATTCATGGCGGCGTCGGCATAGAGGGCCTTGTCGTTCAGCTTGCGCGCGAGCGGCAGTTTCATCCGTCCCAGTATGGCGGCCGGCAGCCCGGAATAGACAAGCACGCCGATCATGATCCAGCCCATCCAGATGGGGTGGCCGAAGATGTAGCTGGTCGGGATGGTCGGCTTCTCCTGCTTCAGGAGCGCCATGGAGGAGTCGTACATCAGATAGGCGCCCATCAGGAAGAGGGCGAGCGAGCTGGAAAGATAGGCAATGGTCGATGCGCGGTGAAAGCCGAAGGGGAAGGTTTTCGATGGCGCGCGGCGCACCAGCCGGATGGCGATGAGGAAGGAGAGCGGCGGAATGAGGCTGAGCGAGTCTTCCAGCCAGGCCGCCTTCATGGCCTGCGACGCGCCCATGACGAGATACATGACAGCGACCACGCTGAGCAGATAGGCGAAGGTGATCCGTTCCAGCCAGATCGCCTTGCGCCGCGTGGGCTGGAGGTTTTCAGGATACTCATATTTCGGGGCGAGTTTCATGATGGCTGCTCCTGCATGGGCCGGCATCCCGGTCTGGCGGGCAGGGAACGGGTGAGGGCGGCATAGAGGGCGTTCTCGCCATGTGGCAGGGCCAGAACATGCGTGGTCTTCATCAGCGGCTCACCGGTGGGGGTGAGGCCATGCTCCTTGAGGGTAAATTCTTCGGCAATGGCCCCGCTGCTGTCCTCTGTCAGCTTGTCCACACGGGTGATGGTGTAGTCTTTCTTCTCTGCCTTGTGGGCGAGGCCGGACGCGCGCTCGACCTCCAGCGTCATGGATTTGAGTTCATCCTCAGCGATGGAGACAGCGCCCGGCCCGGCAAGTCCGGCATAGACGTGGCAGGTGGAGATGGGAGCCGACAGGGAGACGTGTTTCTTCCAGGGCGAGGCCTTGGTGAGGCCACCGGCGACGAGATGAAGGTCGCCGCCCTTGAGCGATTCCAGAAGCTCTGCCTCTTCGCCCCGGATCCAGTCTATCTTGAGCCCTTCGCGCTCTGCGAGGGCGCGGATGATATCGGCTTCGACACCGGTTGGTGCGCCGTCATTCCACGAAATCCAGGGGGCTGCGTCGGAGACACCGACTTCCAGGGCGCTTTCCTTCGCCTGCTCCAGCGAGCCTCTTATGTCTGCCGGATAGCGCTCGCCGCATGCGGCGAGGCCGAGGGCCATCAGCGCGGCCAGTGAAAGGATCTTGATCGGGGCGGCATTCTGCATGCCACCCGAACGCAGATTGTGTCAGACCGGTTCCAGCACCCCTGGAGCGTGTACCTAGTCCTTGAAGACCGGGGCGCGCTTTTCGCGGAAGGCGGTAGCGGCTTCCGCGAATTCGGGCGACTGCAGCTGTTCTGCGAAGATCTTCCCTTCAGCCTGCATCTGATCGGCGATCTCGTTGCGGGCATTGTTGATGAGCGCCTTGGATTTCCGCACGGCGGAGGGGGCAGAGGCCGCGATGCGGTGGGCAGTCTCCATCGTGGTCGTCATGAGGTCTTCATCTGCGGTGACACGTGAGACAAGTCCGCAGGCAAGCGCTTCGTCTGCGCTGAGAATGCGTCCCGCCAGAAGGATATCATTGGCCATGGAGCGCCCGACCACGCGCGGCAGGGTGAGAGAGGAGCCCGCCTCCGGCACGAGGCCGAGCTGCGCGAAAGGGGCGCGGAAATTGGCGCTCTGGCCGGCATAGGCGATGTCGCAATGGAGCAGCATGGTGAGGCCCACCCCGATGGCCGGGCCATTGACCGCGGCGATGAGGGGCTTTTCCGCGTCGCGGATTGCGTTGAGGAAACGGGTGACCGGCGGGGTGCCCTTCTCGCGCTCATCAATAGAGGCGAAATCGGAGAGGTCGTTGCCGGCCGTGAACATGTCGCCATCGCCGGTGAACACGATGGCGCGGATCGACTTGTCGCCATTGGCGCCGTTCACAGCGTCCGCCATCGCGCCATACATGGCCTGGGTGAGCGCATTCTTCCGCTCGGGCCGCGCAAGGGTGATGGTCAGGATGTGGTTGCTGAGTTCAGTCCTGATATGTTCGCTCATGGGGCAGCGCTCCGGTTTGAAATGTCGGTGTCAGGCTTTTCGCGCAAACCCCATGCCCGGCGCAAGCTGTCCGCGACGGCAGGCGGTGAGCCGGCTCAGGCCTGTGCCGAAGCGAGCACGCGTTCGGGCAGGGCGGAGACGGTGTAGCGGTAGCTGCCGGGCTGGATATCGACTTCGGCCTCTCCGCCGAACGTCTTTGGCGCAATCCGCTTCAGGATGACGCTGCCAAAGCCGCCATTGGCCTTCTTGGCGCTGGCGTCGCGGCGTGGGATGGTCAGGCTTTCTTCCCAGGAGAAGTGGAGCTGATCGGCAGAAGACCATCCAAAGCGGGCCGTGCCGCCCTCGCCGCCGAGAGCGCCATGCTTGACCGAATTGATGCCAAGTTCGTGCAGCATCAGAGACATGGCGAAAGCTGCGCGGGGTGTGATCTCGAAATCATCCTCGGTCTGGACCGTGACGACAGGCTCGCCCGCGCCGGCTTCGAAGGCGGCGAGCGTCTGCTCTGCGAGCTCGCGAATGGAGACCGACTCCCGGCCGCCGGAGGCGATGAGCGACTGGGTCAGCGCCAGCGCATTCACCTTTTCGCGCAGGCGGCTGACATATTCCTCATGCTCGAGGTCTGCCTTGTCGAGCAGGGAGATGAGCGAGGAGACGTGGGCATACATATTGCCCATGCGGTGCTGAAGCTCGCGGTTGATGACCGACAGCTCGCTCATCTCGCGCAGCTTCTCATCCTTGTCGATGAGGCCGACGACACTGTCGGCAAGGTCGCGCAGGATTTCGCGGTCCGTGTCGTCAAAGGTCTCGCGCGGCTTGTAATCGAGGACGCAGAGCGTGCCGAGCGCGTGCCCCTGTGAGGTGATCAGCGGCGCGCCGGCATAGAAGCGGATGAATGGCTCACCCGTCACAAGCGGATTATCGGCGAAGCGGGGATCCTTTGTGGCGTCGAGGACGACCATGATGTCAGGCGCTTCGATCGCATGGGTGCAGAAAGAGATATCGCGGCTGGTTTCGGTGCCTGAAAAGCCGTGGCAGGATTTGAACCACTGGCGATCACTGTCGACCAGCGAGACCAGCGCCGTTTCCGTCTCGAGAGAATTGGCTGCAAGTCGAGTGAGACGGTCGAAGCGTTCCTCCCGCTCGCTATCGAGCAGGTTCGTTTCTGAAAGAGCCCTCAGGCGCTCCGTCTCGCTCATATCCCTCCGCACACACAGGCCCGTCCTGCGGGTGCTCTCCCAAGCCTTACTCATCTAAAAGGTGTTCTACTAACGGCCTTGCTGCAAGACCAGATAGGCCTCAGGATACTGCTTTTATGAAGTTTTGAAAGATAGGTGATGCTCAATCACTGATATGCGCGCCGCCTGCGCTCACCTCGATCTGCTGGGCGCGATCTCCGAACGCCTCAAAAAGGAAGCGTTCCGTGCCTGTCAGCCAGCTCTGGCCGGGCAAGGCGTCCAGCTCTTCGAACAGGGCGGCCCGCCTGTCGGCGTCGAGATGGGCGGCCGCCTCATCAAGGAGGAGAAGCGGCGCGGGCCCGGAGTCGTCGCGTGACAGGGCGCCTGCCGAGGCCAGAATGAGGCCGATAAGCAGCGCCTTCTGCTGGCCGGTGGAGGCATCGCCGGCGACCATGCCAGTCGGGCGGTGAATGACGGTGAGGTCGCTGCGGTGCGGGCCGGAGAGCGTGCGCCCGGCGGCCATGTCGCGGCGGCGCATGCTGCGATAGGTTTCGCTGAGGGTCTCAAAAATCGTCTTGAAGTCTTCGCCCCTGATGGCCGCAGCCTCCGCGTCCCCATCGAGTGAAAGATCGCCTTTTGGAAAATAGCCTTCCGGCCGGGCATCGACGGCTGCCTGGAGGTTTTCAAGGACACTGGCCCGGTTGATCGCAAGCTCTGCGCCCGCTTCGGCCATGCGGGTCTCGATCGCATCAGCCCAGGCTGGGTCGACATGGCCGCGCTCCAGAAGCGCGTTTCGTTCGCGCATGGCGCGTTCATAGCGGGCGGCGGCCTGTCCGTGGGAGGGAATGTGCGACATGACCTGACGGTCGAAGAAACGCCGCCTGTCGGACGCACCGCCGCGAAAGATGGAGTCCATGGCCGGTGTGAGCCAGACAATACGGACAAGGTCTGCAAGGTCGCCGGCCTGGGCGGGCGCGCCATCGAGACGGATCACGCGCTTGGCGCCCGTGCCCTCTGTTTCGAGGCCGACGCCGATGCGCCGGTCATCGAGGGTGGCCGAGACGGTCCACCCATCCGGCGCGCCGTGGCGGGTGAGCTCAGTCAGTTTTGCGCTGCGAAGGCCACGGCCGGGCCCGAGCTGAGAGATGGCTTCCAGCAGATTGGTCTTGCCCGCTCCATTGGCGCCGAACAGGCAAACGTGCCGCCCGTCGAGATCGAGGGCAAGCGTCTCGTAATTGCGGAAATCCTTGAGGCGCAGGCGGGTAAGGGCGGTCATCGCCCCCGTTTACACCCGAAGCGGCATCAGCACATAGCGTGCGGCCGGGTCGGCAGGGTCCAGGATGAGGGCGGGTGAGGCCGGATCGTTCAGCATGAACTCAGCGTCTTCGGCCTCAATCTGAGCGGTGACATCGAGGAGGTATTTGGCATTGAAGCCGATCTCCATCGGGTCTGCGCCATAGTCGCACTCAATCTCTTCATGGCCCTGGCCGGTTTCGGCCGAATTGACGGCCAGGACGACCTTGCCGTCTTCCAGCGAGAGTTTCACCGAGCGTGAGCGCTCTGCCGAAACGGTGGAAACGCGGTCCACGGCGGCCTCAAAGGATTTGTTGTCGATGACGAGGCGCTTGTCATTGCCCTTCGGAATGACGCGCTGATAGTCCGGGAAGGACCCGTCGATGAGCTTCGAGGTGAGCACCGCGCGCCCGGCCCGGAAGACGATCTTCGTTTCGGAGACCGATACAGAGACATCGCCATCGGCGCTGTCGATCAGGCGGCGCACTTCTGCGATGGCCTTGCGCGGGACAATGACGCCGTCGAGGTTCTCCGCCCCGGCCGGCGCCTCGCAATCGGCGAGGGCGAGACGGTGGCCGTCGGTTGCGACCGCGCGCAGGACCTTGCCCTTGTCGCCATCGGCGGTGTGGAGATAGACGCCGTTGAGATAGTAGCGCGTCTCCTCGGTGGAGATGGCAAAACGGGTCTTGTCGATCAGGCGGCGCAGATCTGCGGCCTCGACATCGAAACTGACGGCATTGTCGTCGCCGGTCATGGTCTGGAAGTCTGTGGCTGGCAGGGTTGGCAGCGCGAAATTGGAGCGGCCTGACCGGATGGTCAGACGGCGGTTTTCCGGATTGAGCTCAAGCTCCACATCGGCGCCAGATGGCAGCTTGCGGACAACGTCAAACAGGGTCCCGGCGGGCGCGGTGACGGCGCCTTCGCTGGAAATCGTGGCATCGGCGCTGTCGACGGCCTCGATGTCGAGATCGGTGGCGACGAAGGTGACTTCGCTGCCTTTGGCTTCCATCAGCACATTGGACAGGATCGGGATCGTGTTGCGCCGCTCCACCACGTTCTGCACGTGGCTGAGTGCGTTCAGCAGGTCACTTCGTTCAATCGTCAGCTTCATGCGTCAGCCCTATCAGCAGCCCGGTCGCGGGGCCACATCTTTCCTGCCCGGATGGCCGGGCGTTTCAGTCGAATCGGCCCGCCTCCTGCGGGGAGACGGGCCGAGTACACTTGTCAAAATCGCTGAAATTGCAAGCCCCGAGCGGCGAAACGCTGCGGAGATTTCAGCCGGCCGGCGCCCTGGGCGTCAGCCATTGCCTTCGGACTGGATGTCGAACACGGTCTCGCGCACCTGTTCGACCTGCCGGACCATCTCCGGATCAGTCTGCATCAGCTTCTTCACCTTGCGCCAGGCATGGATCACCGTGGTGTGATCCTTCTTGCAGAAGGCGCGGGCGATCTGGGGCAGCGACTTGTCGGTCATCTCGCGGCAGAGATACATGGCGACCTGACGCGGCGCGCAGATGGAGCGCGACTTGCTGGCGCTTTCGATCTCCGACTTGGTCAGCTCATAATGGCGCATGGTGGCGCGCTTGATATTGTCGAGCGACGGGGCCTGATACTCGCCCTGCTGGCGGCGAAGCACCGTGCCCAGCATTTCCAGCGTCGGCTCAACCTCGCCATAGCGGGTCTCTGTCTGCAGCGAGTAGAGCACGCCGCAGAGGTCCCGGCCCGGGCCGCGGACGGTGGAGACGATCTTTTCGGTCATCTCCTCGTCGAGGATGAAGTTCGGCTGACCGGCCTGGATCAGGCTGGTGTGGAGCTTCACGATCTCACGGCGCATTTCCTGATCGGGCAGGCCAACCTCGACGGCTGCCGCGCCCATCAGCTCACCGCGCATGCGCGCCGAGAAGCCTTTCAGGTCACCGGGTGCCTCATCGGCGGTGAGAAGGACGCGGCCGCCTTCGGCTGTTACCGAGCGAAGGGTGGCGAAGAAAGCCTCATCGGTCTTCTTCTTGTTCGCGATCCACTGAAGGTCGTCGATCAGGAGAAGGTCGTTGTGGCGCACCTGCGATTTGAGCTGGCGGGTGTCGCCGTCGCGCGCGCCGTCGACAAAGGCGGTCATGAATTCCTCAGCCGACATATAGGTCACGCGGCGTCCATCTTCCTGACGGGCGATCGCCTTTTCCATGGCGCGCAGGATATGGGTCTTGCCGGTGCCCTGACGGCCATAGATGAGCGCGACGTCAGCAAAGATCTGGCCGTCCTTCACGATCATTTCGGCAAGGCGAACGGCGGCGCGGTTGGTGTCGCCGACAATGAGCGTATCGAAGCTCATCGCTTCGCCGTGACGCGGCTGGGACGAGGTCTGTGCGCTGGCGGCGGGCGTTTCGGCTGCCTGGGCCGCTGTCTCATCCGCGCGCCAGGGATTGCCGACGAGATCGCGCGTGTCTGCCGGGATATCCTTCCAGCAGGTGATCTTCAGGGCGCGCTGGCGCGGATCGGCCTTGCGCCAGGCGCGGCGCAGCATTGGCCGGTGGTACGAGTTGATCCGGTCGCAGGCGAGCTGGTCGCGCGCCGCGATCAGGACTGTACCATTGTCATCAGCGACAAAGCGCAGGTCTGAAATCCAGGTGTTGTAGTCGTGGGCAGAGGTCTCGCTGCGTGCATCCTCGAGCACTGCCCGCCAGAGATCCATGCCCCGGTGATTGTCGCCGCGTTGAGTGTTGGTATTCTTCTCAGTCTCTCGTCTGCCAGATTCTTCTTGCAGCCCCATAGGATCTTCCCCTCTATCTGTGTTTTGGTCCTACTCTCTACGCGTCGACTTGCGATCATAGCTCGGGCGTTCGGGCCTTTTGGGGCCCGTTGATTTTTTACGCCGTACAGAGATCAAATTCCGTCGATGGGTTAACTTAAACATAGGGCTTCTGAACGTGTCCAGCGGCCTTTTTTCGAATCAGCCGTAGTTATATTCTTGACACCTTCGGGGGTCGCCAAAAGCCACTGTGAATCAAGCTGCTAGGCAGCTGAAAAAAATTATAGGAACGATTTGTGCTACTTTGACGAGTGTCGTGTTCCGATTTTGTTCTGTCAACTTTCAGGGGGTCCAAACACTGTGGAAAACACCCCTTTGACTGTCAAAAACCCGATGTTTTTAGAGGCTTAGAAAGCCATAAAAAAGGCCCGCATGATACACCATGCGGGCCCTGCAAATTTGCATTCAACTGTATCTTCTACAGATCGCGTCAGCCCATCGCCTTCACGCGGGCGCTGAGGCGCGAAATCTTCCGTGCCGAGGTGTTCTTGTGAAGAACCCCTTTGCCGGCTGCGCGCATGATTTCCGGCTGGGCGGCCTTGAGCGCATCCTGGGCAGCGGACTTGTCGCCGGATGCGATTGCTTCTTCCACCTTGCGGATGAAGCTGCGCATACGCGAGCGGCGTGCGGTGTTGACTTCCGTGCGGCGCGCGATCTTGCGCACCATCTTCTTGGCTGAGCGTGTGTTCGCCATCAAAAACTCCTGAGTGTCCCGTCGGACGCAAGCGGCGGACATACCCAAAGGCCCCTGCCGCGTCAACTGTGAGGGGCTGCACTCGCTGAAGAAAGCGCAGCGCCCTTCCGGGTGCGTCGGACGGGCGCAGGAACGATCCCCCGCCGCAGGCTTTGAATTTGCACAAGCAGAAGGAGACAATCATGCCACAGAAAGCGCGTGCCGCCATTGTCGACAAGTCCGAAGCCGAATTCCGGATTGCCGATGTCGAGATAGATGAGCCGGGTCCACATGAGGTCCGCGTCAAACTTGTCGCGACAGGTCTTTGTCATACCGACCTTGCCGTCCGGGACGGCGTGCTGCCGGCAAATTTTCCGGTGGTGCTGGGTCATGAGGGCGCTGGCGTGGTTGAGGCCGCCGGCGCACATGTGCACGACCTGAAGGAAGGCGACCGGGTCGTGCTGAGCTATGGCTCGTGCGGCGATTGCCGGCCCTGTATGGAAGGGGACCCGGCCTATTGCGACCATTTCACCGACCTCAACTTCCTCAACAAGCGGCTTGGTTCCGACAAGCCCGTGCTGGGTGGCGAGGTAAATGGCGCCTTCTTCCAGCAGTCGTCTTTCGCGACCTTTGCCATCGCCCATGAGCGCAATGTCGTGAAAGTGCCCGATGAGGCGCCGCTGAAACTGCTCGGCCCGCTGGGCTGCGGTATCCAGACCGGCGCGGGCGCTGTTCTGAATACGCTGGCGCCGCGTGCGGGCACCTCCATCGCGGTCAGCGGTGTCGGCAGTGTCGGGCTTTCAGCGGTGATGGCGGCGAAACTTGCAGGCTGTCATCCGATCATCGCCATCGACATGCAGGAGGAGCGCCTGAAGCTCGCCAGTGAGCTTGGTGCGACCCATACGATAAATGCCGGCGATGGCGAGGTGCCTGAGATGGTGCGCAAGATTGCGCCGGAAGGTGTCGATGCCGTGATCGAGTGTTCGGGCGCCAAGCCGGCCGCGCGGGCTGGCTGGGCCGCGCTTGCCAATCGCGGCTCGCTTCTGGTCGTCGGCGCACCGCCCGGCGGCACCGACTATGATTTCGATGCCAATGAGCACATTCTGAGCGGTCGGAAGATTGTCGGCTGTGTCGAAGGCGACAGCGTCGTGAAAGTCTTCATCCCGCGCCTTATCCAGCATTATCTCGACGGGAATTTCCCGTTCGACCGGCTGGTGAGCGAATATCCCTTCGAGGATATCAACAAGGCCGTCCATGACATGGAAGAGGGCAAGGCGATCAAGCCGGTCCTCATCATGGATAAGGATGCCTGATACAATAAGGGCGCACCTGGCCGATCCGGGTGCGCCCTTGTCTTTATCGTCAGGTCTGCCGTCTACCTGTTCTTGAAGTGCGGCTCGCGCTTTTCGACGAAAGCTTCCATGCCTTCCTTCTGGTCTTCGGTCGCGAAGAGGGAGTGGAAGAGGCGGCGCTCGAACATGACACCCTGGCTGAGCGTCGTTTCATAGGCGGCGTTGACCATTTCCTTGGTCATCATGGCCGTCGCGCGCGGCATGGACGCAATCTTGCGGGCCACTGACTTTGCCTCGTCAACGAGGTCATCGGTCGGCACGATGCGGGAGACGAGGCCGCAGCGCTCAGCTTCTTCAGCGTCCATCATGCGGCCGGTGAGGCACATTTCCATGGCCTTGGACTTGCCTGCAAAGCGCGTCAGGCGCTGGGTGCCGCCTGCGCCCGGAGAGACACCGATGGTAATTTCCGGCTGGCCGAATTTTGCATTCTCTGCCGCCAGGATGAAGTCGCACATCATGGCAAGCTCGCAGCCGCCGCCGAGGGCATAGCCGGACACCGCCGCGATGACGGGCTTGCGCATCTTGGAGGCGCGTTCCCAGTTGCGGGTGATGAAGTCCGCATAATAGGCGTCGAGATAGGATTGCTCGCGCATTTCCTTGATATCGGCGCCCGCGGCAAAGGCCTTCTTGGAGCCGGTGATGACAATGCAGCCCACGGAGGCATCATTGTCGAACCTGTCGAGGGCTTCGGTCAGCTCGTCCATCAGTGCATTGTTGAAGGCGTTGAGCGCGTCTGGGCGGTTCAGCGTGATGATCGCAACCGCATCATCGACTTCGGTCAATAGCGTTTCATAGGCCATGAGGTGATCTGGTTCCTGTCCTTGCTTGCCTTTCGCGGCCGGAGCCGCAAGTTGGGAGCCATAGGCGAAGACGACACCGGCGTCGATAGGGAGTGACCACGATGATGAATATGACTCTGAAGAGAACGGCAGGTGCGGGCGCGCTGCTCCTTGCGGTGACGGCCAATTGGGCACCGGCAGCGCTGGCGCAGGCCGTGAGTGCTGAAGACAGTGCGGCGGGCAATGTGCCGGCACCCTTCGAGTACAGCGACCCGGCCGAAGGTGATCGGATGCCGTCAGGCCGCGACATTGGCACGCGGTCTTCCGTCGTTGCGCCACATGCGGCTGCGGCGACAGCGCATCCGCTGGCGACCCGCGTGGCGCTCAATGTGATGGAAGATGGCGGCAATGCCGTCGACGCGGCGATTGCGGCAAATGCCATGCTGGGCCTTGTCGAGCCGACGGCGAACGGCATTGGCGGGGACCTGTTCGCCATCGTCTGGGACCCGGAGACGAGCACGCTCTACGGCTATAATGGCTCAGGCCGCTCTGCCATGGGCGCGACGCTAGAGGACATGCAGGCGGCTGCGGATGAATATATGGAGGGCGAGGAAATCCCGCCCTATGGCGCCGCGCCGGTCACTGTGCCGGGCACAGTGGATGGCTGGTTCGCGCTGCATGACAAGTTTGGCACGACCGGCATGGATGAGCTTCTGGCGCCGGCCGTGACCTATGCGCGCGAGGGCGCGCCGATCCCTGAAGTCATTGCCTATTACTGGAACCGCAGCGCCGCGAATTTCCCGCAATATGCGGCAAGCGGCATGATCGAGGAATTCGAAAACGCCAAGGAAACCTATTTCTCGCCGCCGCCGCGCGAAGGTACGCTGTTCAAGAATCCGGACCTTGCCGATACGCTTGAGACGATTGGCGCTGAAGGGCGCTCTGCCTTCTATGAGGGTGAGATTGCCCGCACCATGGGCGATTATTTCGAACGGATCGGCGGCTATCTTCGCTATGAGGATTTCGCCGCCCATGAAGGCGAATGGGTCGAACCGGTCTGCGCCGACTATAGAGAGACGCGGGTCTGCGAACTGCCGCCGAACACGCAAGGGATCGCTGCGCTGCAGATGCTACAGATGCTGGAAGGGTTCGACCTTCGCGGCATGGGGCATGGCTCGCCGGATTCCATCGCCGCTCAGGTCGAGGCCAAGCGGCTCGCCTTTGCCGACCGGGCCAAGGGCTATGCCGACCCGGCCTTCAGTGGCATCGACCCGGAAGTCTTCATCCGTGAAGGCTATAATGAAGAACGTGCCAAGCTGATCGACGTCAACAAACCGATGACGCAGGTCGAGGCAGGCATGGATTTCGCCTCCCTCGCCGCCGATGAGACGCTGGAAGAGGGCGATACAACCTATCTCACCGTCGCAGACCAGAACGGCATGATGGTATCGCTGATCCAGTCGAACTATCGCGGCATGGGCTCTGGCCTCGTCGCCGATGGTCTTGGTTTCATGTTCCAGGACCGCGGCCAGCTCTTCAGCCTCGACCCGGACCACCCCAATGTCTTCGAACCGGGCAAGCGGCCCTTCCACACGATCATTCCGGCCTTCGCCTACAAGCAGGTTGATGGCGACTATCAGCCCTGGATGAGCTTTGGCCTGATGGGCGGCGGGATGCAGCCGCAGGGCCATACGCAGATCATCCTCAACCTGATCGACTTTGACATGGGCCTGCAGGAGGCCGGCGATGCGGCCCGCTGGGAGCATACCGGCGGCTGCGAGCCGACCGACGACTATTCAGGCGACCCGTGCATCAACGATATGGGCGTCGTTCATCTGGAAAGCGGGATCCCGCCGGAAACGCGCGCCGAGCTTGAGCGCCGTGGCTATACGGTCGAGTGCTGTGAGGCCAATGGCGGCGGCTATCAAGCGATCATGAAGGACTTTGAGTCCGGCGCATGGATCGCGGCGACCGAGATGCGCAAGGATGGTGTCGCGGGCGGGTTCTAGCCTGTCTCAGACGAGCGATTTGCGCATGTGTATGATGGTGTTGGGCAGGCCGTTGGCGCCTGTCCGCACTTCACGGTGGAAAGCGGTGTAGCCGCGCACCTTGTAGAGAGGTTCACCTGGCACAGTGGAGCCGAGCTCTATCGTCCTGAAGCCAGCCTCACGCGCAGCATTCTCCCCAAGCTCCAGAAGAAGCGTGCCGAGCCCTTTTCGGATCCATTCGGGATGGGTGTACATGGCCCGGATGCGTGCGGCGTGGATCGCCGGGTCTGCAAGGCTGTCATCGCGCCCCGACGTGGTGTCGCCGCCAAAAAGTGTGCGGCGTTTCCCCCACCCCCCGCAGGCCACCATGACTGTGGTGCCGCCTGCCTCTGTCTCGATCACGAAATAGGTCTGGTCATTGATCAGCGTCTTGTCGACGCCCATCGACTCCCGCGCGGCGGCGATTTCATCATCGCTCAGAAACTCACGCATATTGTGTTCGATGGAAGCCGCCATGAGGTCCATGATGGCTGGAATATCGTCGAGCGTTGCAATCCGGTGTGTGAAGCGGTCCGTCAATCGAAGCTCCTCTTGCAGTGTCCTGGGCAGGGTAGATGGGCGGGGCGGCGGCGGTCTTATGCCAGGGGCCAGAAGAACGGAATGACCAGCATGGCCACAGCGAAGAATAGAAGGTTCAGCGGCAGGCCGATGCGGACGAAGTCGCTGAACTTGTAGCCGCCGGCGGTGTAGACCAGCGTATTGGTCTGATAGCCAATGGGCGTGGCAAAGCTGGCGCTGGCTGCGAACATGACCGCGACGACGAAGGCGCGCGGGTCCACGCCGAGGGTCTGGGCGAGGCCGATGGCGATGGGCGTCATCAGGATGGCGGTGGCATTGTTGGAGATGACCTCTGTCATGGTGGAGGTCAGCAGATAGACAACAGCCAGCGCGGCCAGCGGGCCGAAGACGCCGACAGGGGCGGCGATGGAATTGACGAGCAGGGCGGCGGCGCCTGAATTTTCCAGCGCCATGCCGAGGGTCAGCATGCCGAAGATGAGCATGAGAATATCCCACTGGATCGCCTTATAGGCCTCCTGATGATCAAGGCAGCCAAGCGCGATGACGAGGGCTGCCGCGCTCAGCGCGAGGCCGGCAATGGGCATGACGCCAAGGGCGGCCAGCACCATCACGGCGAGGACGGCCCCGATGGCAATCGGCGCCTTGTCCCGGCGCAGCGGGCGTTCCGAGGTCTCTGTCAGATTGCTCAGCATGATGTCGTCGAACATCTGGCGCAGGCCTGCCGGCGGGCCTTCGACAAGGACGGTATCGCCGATATTGAACCGGATGCCCCGGCCTTCGAGGCTGATATTTTCCCCGCGCCGGTGAATGGCGAGCGCATAGACGCCGTAAAGACGCACAAGACCTGCTCCGACAATCGGCCGGCCGACAAGGCGCGATTCCGGGCCGACCACGCCTTCCATGAGAACCGTCTCGCTGGTCTGGACCGGTTCGATGGCATGGCGCTGGCTTTCCGAGCCCGATCCGATGGCGACATTGCCTGCCTCGCGCAGGCTGAGCATTTCAGAGACGGGTGAGCGGATGACCAGGCGGTCGCCGGCTTCGAGGACGAGGGAGGACAGCTCATCGCGGCGCGAGCGGTTGGCGCGCATGACGTCGATGACGGTGAAGCCCTTTTCGGCGGTAAAACCCGTTTCCCTGATCGTCTTGCCGACAAGGATGGAATCGACCGGGACGAGCACCTGCGCAATGAAGCGCCGGTTCTTCGTCGTCGGCAGGAGGTCCGCCAGCGTGTCGCGATGCGGCAGCAGCCAGCGGCCGGAGAGCGCGAGATAGGCCGTGCCGGCAATCGCCATGAGGAGGCCCGCGCCGGTGATCTCGAAAATGCCGAAGTGCTCAAGGCCCGCATCATGGGCCACGCCATCGACGAGGAGGTTGGTCGATGTGCCGATCAGCGTCGTCATGCCGCCAAAGATCGAGGCGAAGGAGAGCGGGATGAGAAGGCGGGAGGCTGATGTGCCTATGGTCTGGGCAAGGCGGATCGCCACCGGGATCAGGATGACCACGATGGGGGTGTTGTTCATGAAAGCCGACAGCGTCACCACAATCGACATGAGCGCCAGGATCGCGACGGAAGGGGTCCAGTTCTTCGCAATGCGGATGACCTGATTACCGGCCGCAGCGATCACACCGGTCCGCTCCAGCGCGGCGGAGAGGACGAACATGGCGGCGATGGTGATCGGCGCGGCGTTGGAAAACACGCTGAGCGCTTCGGGTACCGACAGGATGCCCGTGAGCAGCAGGGCCGACATGGCGAGAAGCGCGACCACGTCAGCGGGGATCTTCTCGCGCAGGAAGCTGACGAAAACGGCAATCAGCAGCGCGAAGACGAGCGTGATCTGGAGTTCCTGCGGCAGGGTCAAGTCGGGCATGAAAGGGAAACCGGTGTCATTTCGCTCTATCGATAGATGACGACAGGTTCGGTCAACGCAATGGTCATTTTAGAAATGCTCGACGCTTGAGGCATGCGAATCTGCGCGGCGAGCAGATGGCTTGCCCTAGCGCTCGGATTTCAGCCTGTAGAGAAGCTCAAGGGCCTCGCGCGGGGTGAGGTCGTCCGGGCTGACGGCGTCGAGAAGTTTGAGAGCTGGGTGATCCTCTGCCGACTCGAAGGGGTCGGGCTCTTCTGCGACGGACGCAAAGAGCGGCAGGGCCTCGACGGCGCCGGGCTTTGTCTCGAGCTTCTTGAGCACCTGTTCGGCGCGGCGCACCGCCCGTTTTGGCAGACCGGCAAGCCGCGCGACCTGAACGCCATAGGACCGGTCGGCTGCGCCGGGCGCGACGTCGTGCAGGAAGACAAGCTCATCCTTCCACTCCTTGGCGCGCAGCGAGAAGTTGGCTGCGCAGGCCAGTTCATCGGCCAGGCCTGTCAGCTCATGATAATGGGTGGCGAAGAGCGCGCGGCACTTGTTGATATTGTGCAGGTGTTCGACAGCCGACCAGGCGATGGCAAGGCCGTCATAGGTGGAGGTGCCGCGGCCCACCTCATCGAGAATGACGAAGCTGTTCTCCGTCGCCTGATTCAGGATGGCTGCGGTCTCGACCATTTCGACCATGAAGGTGGAGCGCCCGCGCGAAAGATCGTCAGAGGCACCGACCCGGGAGAAGATACGGTCTGAAAGGCCGAGGGTCAGTGATTTTGCCGGGACGAACAGGCCGGCCTGCGCGAGGATGACAGCCAGACAGGCCTGCCGCAGATAGGTCGACTTGCCGGCCATGTTGGGACCGGTGACGAGCGCAAGGCGGGGGCCGGTCTCGCCCGCCGCGTCGAGTGTCAGGTCGTTGGCGGTAAAGCCTTCGCCTTCAGCCTTCAGCGCGGCCTCGACGACGGGGTGGCGAAGCCCTGATGCCTGGAAAACGGGCGTGGCTGCGATCTCGGGCCGGACGGCATCATTGCGGTCGGCCCATTCGGCGGCGGCCGTTGCCACATCGATGCTGGCCAGCGCGTGGGCGGCCGCGGAAATGGCGTCATTGACCGCCTCCACGCGCAGGCAAAGCTCCTGGTAGAGCTCCATCTCGCGGGTCTGTGAGGCTTCCTCGGCGCGGGATATGCGGCCGGCAAGGTCTGACAGTTCGGCTGTGGAAAAACGGATGTTGGAGGCGAGGGTCTGGCGGTGGATGAAGGTTTCCGCGTGCGGCGGCTTCAGCAGCGCATCGCCGTGGCGGGCGGGGACGTCGATGAAATAGCCGAGCACATTGTTGAACTTGATCTTCAGCGCGCTGATGCCCGTCTCGTCGCAATAGCGGGCCTGAAGCTCCGCGATGATCTGGCGGCTGTCGCGGCGCAGCGAGCGGGACTCGTCCAGCGTCTGGTCCCAGCCATCGGCGATGAAGCCGCCATCGCGGGCAAGGGTCGGCAGGCTTTCGGCGAGGGCATCGGCAAGGTCGCTGGCGAGCGCTGCCAGCGCTTCGTTCCTGGCCGGGTCGAGGGCCTGGACGGCTTCTGCCACGTCTTCGGGCAAGCCGGTCTGCAGGCTGGAGAGGGCCTCTGCGAGTGCGCCGCCTTCACGAACGGCGTTTGCAATGGCCTGAAGGTCGCGTGGGCCGCCCCGCTCGAGCCGGATCCGGGTCCGGGCGCGCTCCAGATCGGGCACGGCTTTCAGGCAGGCGCGGATATCGGCGCGAAGGTCTGTTTCCGACAGGAAGAAGGAGACCGCGTCATAGCGCCGCTCAATGATGTCGCGGTCGCATTCTGGCCGGGAGAGACGGTCTGCGAAGAGACGTGCGCCGGGGGCGGTCAGCGTGCAGTCGACTGTGGCGAGCAGCGTGCCTTTTCGCCCGCCCTGTATGGCCTGGTCGATTTCGAGACTGGCGCGGGTGGCCGGGTCGATGGAGAGCGTGCTTGTCCTTGCGCGGCGACGGGGCGGGTCGAGGCGAATATCGGCGCCCGCCTGTGTGAGGCTGAGATAGTCCAGAAGGACGCCGCAGGCGGCAAGTTCTGCCTTGCTGAAACTGCCGAAACCATCGAGGGCAGCGAGGCCATAGGCGGACTTCAGCGCCGCTTCCCCGGATGAAGGACTGGCAGCCCCGTTCGGCCGGCGGGTGACCGGGATCTGCAGTGCAGACATGACCTGCGCGACGAGCGGGCGGGCGTCATCCTCATCCGTGACAAGGAGCTCGCTGATCGGCAGGCTGGCCAGTTCCTCGCCCAGCGTATCTGGCGAGACCTCCCGGATTTCGAAAGCGCCGGTGGACACGTCGCAGGCCGCGATCGCAGCATCCGCCCCGCCCGTCGTCAGCGCAATGGCGGCAAGCGTCTGTCCCCGGCGCGCCGAGAGGATCGTGTCCTCAGTAATTGTGCCGGGCGTGACAACGCGCACGACTTCGCGGTTCACAATGGCCTTGGAGCCGCGTTTCTTCGCTTCGGCCGGGCTCTCTGTCTGCTCACAGACGGCGACGCGTTCGCCGGATTTGATGAGCCGGGCGAGATAGGCTTCGGACGCGTGATAGGGCACGCCCGCCATGGGAATGGGCTTGCCCTCATGTTCGCCGCGCGCGGTCAGCGTGATGTCGAGGATCTCTGCGGCGCGGACGGCATCCTCAAAGAACAACTCGTAGAAGTCACCCATGCGGAAGAAAAGCAGGGCATCGGCGTGCCTCGACTTTATGTCGAGATATTGCGCCATGAAGGGGGTCGGCGCCTTGCTTTCTGGCGGGGGGCGGGTCGCTGTGTCGGGCATGGGGGTAAGCTTAACGGATTCGCAGGGCGTGTGCGCAACCGAAATAACCAGCGTTCGCCGGGTTGTCGCCCCATCCGCAGCGGCTTAGAGACGGTCGTCAGAAACATTATCAGTATCAGTGCAAATCCGAAGGCCAGCCGCCATGACGTCCAAGCGTCCGACATTCACCGACAAGGAAGCGCTCGACTTCCACAGCCAGCCCCAGCCCGGCAAGCTGTCGGTCACCCCGACGAAGCCTATGGCCACCCAGCGCGATCTGTCGCTTGCCTATAGTCCAGGCGTGGCCGTGCCGGTGAAGGCGATCGCGGAAAACGAAGACCTGGCCTATGAGTATACGTCCAAGGGCAACATGGTCGCCGTGATCTCCAACGGGACGGCGATCCTGGGTCTTGGGGATCTTGGCGCGATGGCGTCGAAGCCCGTGATGGAAGGCAAGTCCGTCCTGTTCAAGCGCTTCGCCGATGTGGATTCGGTCGATGTCGAGGTGTTCACCAAGGACACCGAGGAAATCATCAGCACCGTCAAGCATATCGGTGAGACCTGGGGCGGCATCAATCTGGAAGATATTGCCAGCCCGGAATGCTTCATCATCGAGAGCCGGCTGCGCGAGGAGCTGGATATCCCGGTCTTCCACGATGACCAGCATGGCACCGCCATCATTGCTGCGGCCGGTCTGATCAATGCGTGTCATATCACCGGCCGCAAGCTGGAAGATGTAAAGATTGCCGTTTCCGGCGCCGGTGCTGCAGGTCTCTCCTGTGCGGGGCTGATCCGGCATCTCGGCGTGAAGCCGGAAAACATCCTGATGTGCGACTCCAGCGGAGTCGTCTATGAGGGCCGCACCGAGAAGATGGACCAGTTCAAGTCCGCTTTTGCGGTGAAGACCGAAAAGCGCACCCTGACCGAAGCCATGGAAGGCGCTGATGTCCTGCTGGGGCTCTCCATCGCGGGTGCGGTGACGCAGGACATGATCAAGGGGATGGCGAAGGACCCGATCATCTTCGCCATGGCGAACCCGGACCCGGAAATCACGCCGGAAGAGATCAAGCAGGTGCGCGACGATGCGATCATCGCCACGGGCCGCTCCGACTATCCCAACCAGGTCAATAACGTTCTCGGCTTCCCGTATATCTTCCGCGGCGCGCTCGATGTGCGCGCCCGGTCGATCAATGAGGAAATGAAGGTTGCCGCCGCGCAGGCGCTTGCAGAGCTCGCGCGCGAGGATGTGCCGGACGAAGTGGCCGCCGCCTATCATGGCTCGCGCCCGCAATTTGGCCGCGACTATATCATTCCGACCCCGTTCGATCCGCGTCTCATCAGCTTTGTGCCGCCTTTCGTGGCGCAGGCTGCGATGGATACGGGTGTTGCGCGTAAGGAAATCCCGGACATGGACGAGTATCGCCGCTCGCTGGCGCGCCGTCTGGATCCGACGGCGTCCTTCGTGCAGAGCGTGCAGGCGGCCGTGCGTGAGAAGAAAGCGCGGATCGTGTTTGCGGAGGGCGAGGAGCCGAGCGTCGTTCGCGCCGCCTACTCGTTCAAGAACCAGGGCCTTGGCGAGCCGGTGCTTATCGGCCGCGAAGAGCAGGTGACCCGGTCCATGCAGCAGATGGGCGTGCCGGAAGGCTCGCTTGAGATCATCAATGCGCGCCTGTCGGACCGCAATCCGGAATATACCGACTATCTCTATGACCGTCTCAAGCGGCAGGGCTTCCTGCGCCGCGATGCGCAGCGTCTGGTCAATCAGGACCGGAACGTCTTCGGGTCCTGCATGCTGAAATTCGGCGATGCCGATGGCATGATTACGGGTGTCACGCGCAACTATGATGTCGCGCTCAAGGATGTGCAGACCGTTCTGGACCCGATTCCGGGCAGGCAGGTCATCGGCATGTCCATGGTGATCAATCGCGGCAAGACGATCTTCATCGCCGACACCTCCATCACGGAACTGCCGGTGGCAGAGGATCTTGTCGGGATCGCGCGGGAATCGGCAAGCTCGGTCAAGGCGCTTGGCTTTACGCCGCGCGTGGCGTTCGTCTCCTACTCGACCTTCGGCAACCCGATGGGCGAGCGCGCGGAGAAAGTCCGCGAGGCCGTCGCCATGCTGGATGCGCGCGACGATGTCGACTTCGAATATGAAGGCGACATGTCCGTGGATGTCGCAATGAATCCGGGCCACAAGCTGGTCTATCCGTTCTCGCGCCTCACCGATTCTGCGAACGTGCTCGTGATGCCGGCGATCCATTCAGCCGCTATCGCGACCAAGCTGCTGACCTCAATGAGCCGGGCAACGGTGATCGGGCCGATCCTGCTGGGCTTCGAGAAGCCGGTTCAGATCGCCTCGCTGGGCGCCACGGTGAACGATATCGTGAACCTTGCGACCTTCGCCGCCTTCGACATCGACAAGCTGGGCCACATCAAGCCGGCAGAATAAGCCGGCCGGTCCGGCCCAGATTTCAATCCTGCGATCCGCTGTCGATTGCGCCCGGTAGGCTTGCCGGGCGCTGCGCCTGCCTGATCCACTCGATCACGCACAGACCGACGGCGATCATGCCCAGCCAGAAGGTCACGATGAAGACGGTGTAATAGCCATCGGACTCGATCATCGCGCCCAGCCAGGGACGGCCAAGCGTGCCGATCAGCATGCTGAGCGAGGCCAGAAGCGCATACTGAACCGCGGCAAAGCGGGGATTCACCACCGACGTCAGGAAGGCCACGATGGCCACGCTGGCAAAGCCGCCGGCGAGGTTTTCTGCTGCGATCGCCATCATGAGCCGTGCCATGCGCTGGCCCTGATCTGGCGCGACCGGGTCAGGATTGATCGTGGCGGCCCAGCCGGCAAACTCCCGCAGGGGGGCGCCGAGATGGGTAAACTGCAGGAAGGCGTCCATGGCCGCGCCGCCAGCCGACAGGTCTGCGAAAAGAAGATTGGTCGCGGCGGCCAGGAAGGCGCCGAGGAGCAGGACAGGCATGCGGCCGACGAAGGTGATGACCGCTGCGCCAAGCGCCGCGCCGGCAATCGTCATGATCACGCCGAAGAATTTTGACGCGATGGCGACGTCATCCAGGGAGTGGTGCAGTGCGCCGAACCGGTCGTCGAGATAGAACGGATAGGCGAATGCGCCCCAGACGGAGTCGGTGAAACGGTAGGTCAGCGCCAGAAGAAGGACCAGAAGGGCGCCCCATTTCAGCCGTCCGATCAACTCCAGCAGCGGATCAAAGATCGCGCGGAAGAGGGAGGCCATGATTTTTTCAAAACGGCCCGTTCCGGGCTCGGCCACTTCGATCCTGGCAGGCACCGCCTTGTGGTGGCGAAGCAGGTAAACCGACAGGAGCGCCGGAAGCAGCACGGTGAGGCCGATGATGATCGGCCCCTGATTGCGCACGAAGGCGGCTGGGCTGGGCGGCTCTGCGGCCGTGAAAGTGCGCACCATGAAAATGGTGATCATCAGACCCGCGCCGATCCAGGAGAGGGCGACGAGGCCGGCGAACCGGTCGCGGACGAGGCGCGGCAGGCTGGCGAGAAATGTGACCCGTTCGGCCTCGCTCTCCTCTGAGGCTTCGGGTTCGGGGGCGATAAGCGAGCCGGTAACGGCAAGAAAGAGCATCGCCGCAATGATGAGATAGACCGCAACCCAGCCGATACGCGCAGCCAGAAGCAGGGCGATAAAGCCGGTCACGAAGATGGAGGCGCGATAGCCGAACTGATAAAGCGCCGACATCAGATCCTTGTCTTCCTCAGACCTGGCAACCTCGATCCGCCAGGCATCGAGCACGATGTCATGCGTGGCGGACATCAGCGCGATCAGAAGCGCGATGATGGCGACATAGCCGATATTGCTGATCGGATCGGAGATAGCGAGGATAGCGAGCAGCGCAGCCATCGGGACCTGAAACAGGATCAGCCATGAGCGGCGCGGCCCGAAGGGCATGAGGGGCGGTGATTTCGGAGTCTGGAAGGCCGGGGCCCAGAGGTATTTGAAGGAATAGCCAAGGGTAATGATCGACAGAACACCAATGGTGGACGGGTTGACCCCGCCCTGTGTCAGCCAGGCATTGAGCGTGCCGAGGACCGCGCCATAGGGCAGACCGGCGGCCAGCGACAGGAGCAGCATGGCGAGCATGCGCCGGTCTTTCAGCGCGCGGAAGGCACGCGACCAGCGTGGACCGGACGGGGCGGCGGCTGTGTCGTCTGCAGCGTGGCTCATGCGGCGCCCTGCTGGCGCGCGGTCCAGTCGGTGGCGAGGCGGCGCAGCGCCTCTGCGTCGAGCGGCTTTGCGGCAACGCCGTTGGCGCCGGCCTTGCGGGCGCGGCGTTCGATTTCGGGATCGATTTCGGCAGAGATGGCAATGATAGGCATTGTCTGACCGGCCTTTCTGAGGGCTTTCATCGCTTCATAACCGTCCATGATCGGCATGCGCAAATCCATTAGTATCAGGCCGGGCGTCACGGTTTCTGCAAGGTCGATCGCTTCGCGGCCAGTCGAGGCCACAGTGACGGAGAAACCGGCAGATTCCAAGGCGCGTCTTGCAATGAGGGCGTTCACGGGATTGTCGTCGGCGATGAGGACGCGGCCCTCGGCGGCCGGACGGTCTTCTTCCTCGCGTGAGGCGACACCATGCGAGGCGAGCAGGGCGCGCTCGACAAGGGAGGAATTGCGCAAGGGGCGCACAAGCCAGCCAGCGACACCCAGCTCATGGAAATGGCTGAGCTGTCCACGATCTGCCGGGCGGACGACGATGAGGACGGGGGCGATCTTTGTGAGGGCCTTCACCTGCCGTTCGGAGAGTTCCGCGGCGGCCATGATGAGGTCGGGCCTGGCTGCCCTGGCCTGGGCGGCGGTTTCGATGAGCTGGATCTGCGCGCCCTGATCCTTGAGGGCGCCCCAGGCCGACAGGGCGGTCGAGGTGGGCAGGCCGGCAAAGGCGATGGTCTGGCCGGTGAGCTGGCCGCCTAGTCTTTCATCAAGCGCCTCGACCATTTCAACAGGCAGCTCCGCGCTGAAACAGGCGCCGTGACCGGGCTCGCTGGCCAGGGTGATGCGCCCGCCCATTGCTTCGCTGAGACGTTTGACGATGGCGAGGCCCAGACCCACGCCGCCATCCTTGCGCGCGTCATCTGCGGAGGTCTGACGGAAGGCGTCGAACAGCTTTGCCTGGTCCTTCGGCGCAATGCCGGGGCCTGTGTCGCGCACGGTGAGGTGGAGCGCGCCGTCCTTGAAATCCATATCGACAAGTACGCCGCCTGTTTCGGTGAATTTCAGCGCATTGCCGATCAGGTTGAACAGGATCTGGCGGAGCTTGCCGGCGTCTGCCTTGAGCTGGGCGGGGACGCCCGTCCGGCAGAGCACGCCGAGGTCAAGACCGGCGGCGTGTGCGCGCGGGGAGAGAAGTTCGGTCACCTCACGGGCAAGATCGCGTACATCGAAGACTTCCAGCTCGAGCTCGGACGAGCCCGTATCGAGGCGGGCATAATCGAGAACATTGTTGAGCAGATCGAGCAGGCGCGCCCCCGAGGCGCGGATCGCTTCGGCATATTCCTTCTGGGCCGGATCCAGATCCGTTTCGAGGAGCAGGGACACCGTGCCGAGAATACCGTTCAGAGGCGTGCGGATCTCATGACTGGTCGTCGCAAGAAAAGCCTGTTCGGGCGAGAGTCTGTGGGTCATGGCGCGAGGTATACCCTCAAAAATTGAGGAAACGCTTAAACACCGCGCCGGACGGGCGGTGTCTTCACCATGTGCCGCGCATCAGGTCAGTGTGCGAGTTTCGGCTCCAGCGCGCCCTGTTCGTCCGCGACGCGGCGGCGGTAGCTGAGGGCTTCGGCGACGTGGACGCGCCTGACTCCGCCGGCGCCGTCGAGGTCTGCGATGGTGCGGGCGACCTTGAGGACGCGGTGATAGGCGCGGGCCGACAGGGCCAGCTTGGCGGCGGCGTCGGAAAGCAGGGCGCTCGCCGCCTCATCCGGAGAGGCAATATCAACGAGGCGGCGGGCCGAGGCGTCGGCATTGATGGCGCGGCGGCCTTCGTCAGGGTGGTGGTCCTGATAGCGTTCGGTCTGGATGTTGCGCGCCGCCGCAACGCGTCTGGCGGCTTCGGCCGTGCCTTCGGTTGGAGCGGGCAGGGCAAGGTCCATGGCTGTGACTGGCGGTGTGTCGTAGAAGAGGTCTATACGGTCGAAGAATGGCCCGGAGATGCGCGACTGATACTGGCGCGCGCAAGACGGGCCCCTCCGGCAGGCCCCGTCGCCGGGGCCCCCGCCGCAGCGGCAGGGGTTCATGGCCGCAATCAGCTGGAACCGGGCCGGGTATCGGACATGGCGGTTGGCGCGGGAGATAACGACGGCGCCATCCTCCAGCGGCTGGCGCAGGCTGTCGAGAACCTGCGCGGGAAATTCCGGTATTATGGCGCAAACTCACCAGATTTGGTGATTAAGCTGGAATAGCTTGAATAAAGTTGAGTGCCGCCAAGTCCTGAAGTTTCTTTGGCTCTTCGCAATCTTTTTGGTAAGTATGAGCTTTTAGCTCTTCGCTTCCGAACTCGTCGGATTGGTAATTATACTTTGGCGAATCGAGCTCTTTAACTGGCTTCAGATCCGCACGTTGAAATTTAGCAAACATGGTCAGTACCTACTGGATTGAGCCCTTGTGGATAGAAATGCTTTCTTTTTATCCACTTGAAACCTTCATGTTTTGTTACCGTCGCGATCTCAGTGTCTCCACCGACGATATCAGCCCCTGGCTTAAACGCGAAGTAACGTTTTGTGACATCGACTAGAAAGTCGGCTAGCTGGATCGCATCTATCACAGGCATCGCAGCATCAACGAGCGGCGTACTGACGCGTTCCCGCAGAGTAACGCTGAGCGCGTCCACCTGCTCTTGCGGGAGTCCGTGCTCTTTCAGAATTTCTAGCACTTGGGGATCATAACCTATCAATAGTCGATTGATTGCGCTCGGTTGCCCCGCCCAACTTAGCGTTCCAGATAGCTCCGGTGGCAAGTTCCGCGAAGGGGGATGAACGACGCCGTTTGATATGGAGACCTTCCAGCATTCGCTTTGGTCAGACCCTGACCCATATCCGCCGACCCAAAATTCAAAACCATGTGGATTGGCAGGCTTAGGAGTCAGCGCCTCGTACTGCTCTTTGAAAAATTCATGAGCGACGTCAGCTATCTGTTCAATCGTGTAATTTTCGGGATTGAGGTATTTGTCGCTATCTTCTTTTGTAAGGAGAACGCGGATATCTTTGGCCAAATTGCTTATTGACGCCTGACCGAAGTTGGCCATGCCGCAGGTCATTGCCATTATCGGCAGTCCCTTGCGAAGATTGAATACCTTCACACCATGCTGCCAAACATTGGTCACTACCGAGTTTCCGCTCGGGTCAATTCCTGAGACAGACGTCGCGCTGTCGGCAGCGAATACCAAACAGTCATGCACTTTTACAGCTACGCAAAACGTCACGAATCATCTCCCATACGGAAGAAAGGAGCGCAAACTCAATCAGACGTCAAACGTTCAATTTCTATTGCATCCATGCATTGCAACAGAAAGGCCGCAGAGAAACTGCCCCGGCTGATTTTGTTCTCAAGCCCGCGTGCTGTTATCTCTATCCCCATGCCGTTGAGCTTTTCAGCAAGCGAGGCGTAGTCATTGTCAGTCTTCGCCAGATACTCACGAAGCAGCGCCTTGGCCTTATCCTCATACTCGACATTCACGGGCAGTGACTTCCGCGCCTCTTTCTTGGGCGGGAGGGAAGTCTTGCGGTCTGCGGTAGCGACGGCCATGGCGGCTCCAATCAATTAATCACCTAACATGGTGAAAATAGCACTTGACCGGGCATAGGTACAGAGGCATATTCAAATCACCAAAGATGGTGATTAAGAATTATGGCTCAACATTTCCTCCTTTCCCCCGCCGCCAAGACGCTTTCGCTCGCGAAAGTGCTGCGCATGTCAGACGACGACGCCTCGCAATCGTTTGCTAAGCTCCGCTGGCCTGACACGGACGGTGAGCCTGTCTGTCCTGAGTGCGGTTGCCTTGAGCACTATAACCTCAAGAGCCGTCCAGTCTGGAAGTGCAAAGGCTGCGGCAAGCAATTCTCGGTCACGTCCGGCACCATCTTTCACAGCCGCAAGCTGAGCCTTCGTGATATTATCGGCGCAATCGCCATCTTCACGAATGGCGCAAAGGGCTACAGCGCGCTCCAACTCTCCCGTGATCTCTGCTGCGACTACAAGGCCGCTTTCGTGCTGCTTCACAAGCTCCGCGAAGCCATAGGGCTTGCGCGCGAGGAAGGCGCACTCTCCGGTAATGTGGAAGTCGATGGCGCGTACTTCGGCGGCTATGTGAAGCCTGCCAACCGCCGCGAAGACCGCAAGGATCGCCGCCGCAAAGTTCACCAGTCCGGCAAGCGCCAGGTCGTTATCGCCATGCGCGAAACCAAGGGCCGCACGCTCACGGGCGTTGTCGCTCACGAAGCTGAAGGCGTGGCCCTGACCCGCGCCAACGTCCAAGCTGGCGCAACCGTCCATGCTGACGAAGCGGCCCATTGGGACAAGCTCGCTGCTCACTTCCCGATAAAGCGCATCAATCACCAGAAGGCTTACTCTCAGGACGGCGCGAACACCAACGCCGCTGAGAGCTTCTTCAGCCGCATCCGCCGCGCCGAAGTCGGCACGCATCATCACGTTGCTGGTAAGTATCTCGCTGCATACGCGACCGAAATGGCGTGGCGCGAAGATGCCCGCCGTACCGCCAACGGCTCACAGTTCGCCATGATAGTAAGCGCTGCGGCTATCGCGCCGAAGTCGGAAGCATGGTGCGGCTATTGGCAGAAGCGGCAGGCGTAGCACCTGCCGCTTCCAACCGATTAGGCTGCGGATTGCAGGAACTGTTGCCCCTGATCCGTGATCGCCAGCCCATCAGGGATGGGCTTGAGGTAGCCTTTGCAAATGAAGTTGCTGGCAACCCGGCGATGACTGTTGATGTTCCTTACACGCTGCTCCCACCGCAATTCGGTAGGACGTGTCGAGGAAGGCTCACAGTCGGTTTCGGAAAGATCGACAGAATCAGGCAGAAGCGCCAGAAGCCGTCGATATGAGGCCGCACCTGAAGGCTGAGAAGCCAGCAGGCGCATGGCCGCGAGCGCAAGGTCGCGCTCAGAGGTGGTCGTTTTCATTAAGAAAACCCCTTGCCATAAGGGGGCAAGGGTGATTCAATACACCCTTGCCGGTTAATGGTATCAGCTAATAGCCCGCATTAAGGCCGCATCTTCGCAAGAGGTGCGGTCTTCGTCGTTTTAGGCCCGTCGCACGCTGCGTAGCGTTACGCGCTAGGGCTAATCCCGTATCGTCATTCACGCCTCACTTTCCCGACGAATCGTCGTGAGGCTATGTTGCAGGATTCCTGTGCGCCGTCAAGCATCGAAGGTTGCGCTTAGCTTGTCTTGCTTTTGCGCGCTTTCTGAGGTACGAAGGTTGCGAACAGGAGAGCCCCTTATGACCAGACAGCGAAGCCCCAATTATCCGAGCATTTCGCTGCCGGATGCGATCAAGCGAACCCGGCGCGCGTTCGACCTAGACAGGCAGGCCCCTTTGGATCGCGACGTCGCGGCCAAACACATTGGTTATGGGGGGCGTAGTGGTGCCTCTGATAAGACGATTGGGTCAATCATCCAATACGGCCTCTTCGAAACGGCGGGGAAGGGCGAGGTGAGGGTCGCACAGCTTGCGGTGGACATTTTCCATCCCCTGAATGCCCAGCAGAAGCGGGAAGCCATCCAGAAAGCGGCATATCTCCCTGAGGCGTTTCAGCTGATGCGAGACCGCTTTGGTGCTGGCATTATCCCATCGGAAGACGCCGCAACCTCGTACCTTATCCGTGAGGGGTTTTTGGATCGAGCAATTGGCCCTCTTTATCAGTCTTACGTCGCCACTTGCCATTTTTTGAAGCAAGAAGGTGCAACCGAATTTTCTGTTCCTTCAGATGAAACAGATGAAGACTCGGCTTCATCGGAGGAAACGGCTGCGTCAGATACGGAGCCGGTTCAGTATGAAGAACCGGCTCCGGTCCGGCAAAGGCCGCGTACTCCATACCGCAATATGGAGGCCCATGGCATGCAACGGATGCTTACACAGGGGATGCTGTCAAAAGACGCTACCTTTGAAATTATTGTGACGGGCAACGTAGGTGCCCGCGAAATTGATATGCTGATCAAAAAGCTGCAGATCGACAAATCAATTCTAGCTGACGACGAGGACGAGGACGAGGTGACTACGAACTAACTCGCCACAGCTTGTAGGGCCCGTTGGGGTCATGGTTCTGCGTCCATCCCTGATCTTCGATCAGCCCTTGGTTCACGCATGTCTTTATACACGCGCCGATACGCTTCCTTATGGCGTTTAGCGTGTTTTCGTCGGCGTTGAGACCGCGATCTGCTACCCATAGCTCTGTGATCTGGCGTGAGGTCATAGGCTCTGACGCCTCGCGAAGCGTGGAAAGGACGAAGCGCTTGACGCTGCCCTTCTCGGCACGGTGCTTCGTGACGTACTGCTTTATCGCGTAGGTGTCCGCGTTCGGGTCGAACAAACGGATAGCCGCGTCCAGGTGGTCTATGTCCACGGTGAGCTTCTTGATTTCCGCTTTGTATTTCTCGCGGAGGGCTTGAAGCTCTTTGTGTTTTGCGACGAGGCCGGAGACGGTGTTGGGACGGTCGTATGAAATCTCATGGGTCATAATCACCGTATATGGTGAAATCTCAATGAAAACAAGTCACCATCTTTGGTGAGTTTGCGCCATAATACCGGGAAATTCAGGAAGTTCGTCGAGGAAAAGCACGCCATGATGGGCGAGTGATACTTCTCCGGGCCGGGCCTTGATCCCGCCGCCCACGAGGGCCGCCATGGAGGCCGAATGGTGCGGTGCGCGGAACGGGCGCTGGCGCGAAAGCTGTCCGCGCTCAAGCATGCCGGCGACTGACTGGATCTGCGAGACTTCCAGAAGCTCCGTGGCCGAAAGCGGCGGCAGGAGACCGGGAAGACGCTGGGCGAGCATCGACTTGCCGGAACCGGGTGGACCGCAGAAGAGGAGATTGTGCCCGCCCGCGGCCGCAATTTCGAGCACGCGTTTGGCGCCGTCCTGGCCCTTCACATCGGCAAGGTCCGCCGCGGCGACAGGCGGGGCGAGCTCTCCGGCGACCGGCGCCGGCAGGCTGGCGCGGCCCGCGAAATGGTTGATCATGGAAATGAGACTTGGCACCGCGATGGTGCCCTCTCCGGCCCAGGCCGCTTCAGGGCCGCAGACAGCCGGGCAGATCAGACGCAGCTCCATGGCCTGCGCGGCCATGGCCGCAGGCAGCACACCAAGCGTCTGACCGAGCGCGCCATCAAGAGAGAGCTCCCCGATCGCCGCATGCCCGTCCAGGGCGTCCGGCGCTATGACGCCCATGGCGGCCAGCAGGCCGAGCGCGATAGCGAGGTCATAGTGGCTGCCTTCCTTGGGCAGGTCAGCCGGCGCGAGATTGACGGTTATGCGTGTGGGTGGAATGGCAAGGCCGATGGCGGAAAAGGCGGCGCGCACACGCTCGCGGCTCTCGCCCACGGCCTTGTCCGGCAGGCCGACAATCGTGAAAAAGGGATTTCCGGAAGCGATGTGGACCTGAACGTCCACGGGCTTGGCCTCTATGCCTTCAAAGGCAAAAGTCGTGACACGGCAGACCATGGCGATTTCCTTTCCGCTCCCTGCCTAGCATACGGCCCGGAACAAAGAAAGAACGAAATCGCCCGAAGGTTAAACGGGCAGACCTAGCCTAGTCGAGACGGATGAGATCGTCGTCATCCTCATCCGGGCCGGGTGCCGGGGTCTGGACGCCGGCGGCAACATTGGCTGCCGGGTTATTGAGGGTGGGGCCTTGCACTTCCGGGACGTTGCCGAGCGGGTCGGTCTCAAGCGTGCTTTCCGGCATGCGCATGCCGGAAGGTCCGCTGGCCGGTGAGGGCGCGCCGGGACCGCGAAGGTTGAAGCCTCCGCTGGTGCTGGTCTGCGAGGCTGGTTCACCGCCTGGAATGCGAAGATTGAAGCGGGAGCCGCTTGTGGAGCTGGTCTCAGCCGAAGCCGTCTCGGACGGCGGCGCGGCGGTGACGTTTTCGGGCTCTGCCGGAACCTGTTCGGAACAGGCCGTTCCGGCAATGGCGAGCGTGAGGCCGGCGGCGACGGAAAGAGCTTTCATATTCATACCTCCAGAGTGGGGCCTAAAGTCAGGTTTTGGCAACTCTGTCTTGCACACAATCCCAGAAGATGGCGGCCGCGTCGATGCCTGTAAAGCGCTTCAGCTCCTGTATCCCCGTCGGGCTGGTGACATTGACCTCTGTCAGCTTGTCGCCAATCACATCGATCCCGACGAACAACTGGTCGCGTTTGCGAAGCTCCGGCCCGATGGCCGCGCAGATTTTGCGGTCAATGTCGCTGAGCTCGCTTGGTTCTGCGGTGCCGCCGACATGCATGTTGGAGCGGGTTTCGCCTTTCTTCGGACGCCGGTTGATCGCGCCGACCGGCTCTCCATTGACGAGGATGACGCGCTTGTCGCCATTGCTGACGGCCGGCAGGAAAGCCTGGGCGATGAGCGGCTCACGCGTGCGTTCGAGAAACATTTCCATCAGGGAGGAGAAGTTGCTGTCATCTTCCTTCATGCGGAAGACGCCCGCGCCGCCATTGCCGTAAAGCGGCTTGATAATGATGTCGCGATGACGCTGACGGAAGGCCTCAATGGCTTTCAGGTCGCGCGATATGAGCGTGTCGGGGATGATTTCGGGAAAGAGGAGGGGGAAGAGCTTTTCCGGACCGGAGCGCACGAATTCCGGATCATTGAGGACAAGTGTCTGGCCTTTCAGAAGCTCCAGCAGGTGGCAGGCGGTAATGTAGGACATGTCAAAGGGCGGATCCTGACGCATCAGGACCACATCGACATCGGCGGCAAGATCAAGCTCGCGCTCTTCACCGAACAGGCCGGGCGTTTCCTTGACGCGCTGAACCTCTGCGGGCCGGGCGCGGGCGATGAGCTTGCCGGTATCGAAGCTGAGGTGTCCGGGCTGGTAGACGAACAGCTTGTGGCCGCGTGCCTGCGCCTCTTCGGCCAGGGCGAAGGTGGTGTCTGCATTGATGTCCACCGATTCCAGCGGGTCCATCTGGATCGCAATTCGCAAGCTCATGGCGCAGGGGCCCTCCGATCATCTTTACTCGATCGCTTATATGAAGGTGATTGGGCGCCTTGATAAGCGCCGGAACGGCATTCCTTTTCGCCGCGCGCACAAAAACGCCCCTCCCGGGAAGGAAGGGGCGCACCTTGATGTTCCTGGGAAGGAAGGAACTTATTCAGGCAGGATGACGCCATCGATGGCGTGGATCACGCCGTTCGAGGTGTAGACATCGGCCATGATGACCTTGGCGCCGCCGACAGTGATGGTGCCATCGGTATTCACGACTTCGATGGTGTCGCCGCCAAGTGTTTCGACCTCGGTCGTGCCTTCAGCGATGTCCCCGGACTTGATCTTGCCGGACACCACGTGGAGCTTCAGGATGTCCTGAAGCTGGCCCTGGTTTTCGTCCATGAGCAGCGTATCCAGGGTGCCTTCCGGCAGGGCGGCGAACGCATCATTTGTCGGGGCGAAGACGGTGAATGGACCTTCGGCCTGAAGTGCTTCGGCCAGTTCAGCCTCGGTCACAGCGGTAACGAGCGTCGAAAAGCTATCCTTGGAGGCTGCGGTCTCGACGATGTTCTTCTTTTCGGACATTTCAGAATGGTGGTCCGCATAGGCGACGCTGGCACCACCAGCAAAGAGGGCGGTCGTCGCGACGGCTGCAAAGAGGGTTTTCATGAAGTGTCTCCTTTGGGTTGTGATACCGTCACTACGCGCCGCGGAGACCACTGGATCATTAAAAAAATATATTTAAAACAAGGATATAAAAACAAAATAAGATCGGCTAATACTATTGGTACGGCCCTCCAGGTGCGCTGGATCAGACCGGCGGGCGATCACTTAAACGTGAGCCTGAAAGCCCGCGGACCGAAAGCGTGGTTGGCCGAAAGCGCCCGCTGGTCCATATTCTTCCTGTCGCAGCCACAGGATCAGACCCGCCCATGATGAAAGCGTTCACCGCCCTTGCCGCCCTGGCCCTTGTCACCGGTTGCGCGCAGTCGCCCGAAGCGCCGGCGCGCACTGAAGCAGCGTCAGTTGAAGAGGCTAATGGTTTTTCCGCCATCGTGGCGCAGACCAATGTTTTCGGCTCGCTGAGCTATCGCCAGCGCATCGCCCTGCCGCAAGAAGCGATTGCCCATCTCATCGTGCGCGACGTGGACGGCGAGGGCACGCCTGTCCTGGCTGAGCAAAGCTTTGCCCTCAACGGGCGGCAGGTGCCCATCCCGTTCGAGATCGTGGTGCGCGAAGAGGCGGCCGAGGCCGAAGCCGGGCCGCTGGGATTCAGCGCCGATATTCGCATGCCGGATGGCGAGCTTCTCTGGCAGACACGCGATGAAATGACCTTCGTCGCAAACGATGCGCGCAAGGATCTCGGCATGATCATGCTGTCACCGGCAGGGGCCGGGCAGGTCACGCTGGAGGATCTGGCAGGACGAGACTGGATGATTGCGCGGCTGAATGGCGAGCCGGTGATGACCGCCGCGCCGATCACGCTGCGTATTTCCGAAGACGGCCAGATCAACGGTCAGGCCTCGTGCAATGCCTATACGGCGAGCGGCTCGGTCGAGGACAGCCTGCTGACGATCGGGCCGATTGCGCTGACCCGCAAAGCCTGCATGCCGGAGGTTATGGATCAGGAGCAGTTCTACCTCGATCTCCTGGAAAACGTCTCACAGCTCAGCCTGGATGATAACGGCCTTCTGACGATGACCGCCGATTCCGGCGAGACACTGACGGCGCGCTAATAGACGTTTCCGCCAAGCAATTCTTCATCGCTGCCGCCGCCGGTGTTGCCGGCTGGCGCGGCCTGGCGCTGGTGCGGTTCGCGCACCCGGACATAGGAGACGACGCGTTCGACGCCTTGCACGACGCTGGCGCGCTGGGCGGCGGTCTCAAGCTCTTCCTCCGAGCGGGCAAGGCCCATCAGATAGACGACCCCATTATAGGTCTCGATATTGAAATTGAGACTTTTGACATTGCGGGCCGACAGGAGCGAGGAGCGCACGCGCGCCGTGATCAGCTCGTCCGAAGCATTCGCCATGAAACCGCCGGGCTTCTCGATCTGGATCTCATTGGCCACGTCGGTGATGCGGCTCGAACTCCACGCAATCTGCTCTGCGCGCACCCGCATTTCGGGACTTGAGACGCGGCCCGACAGGAGGGCGAGACCATTGGCGACCTCCACATCCACCTCACCATAGCCGTTTTCATTCAGCAGCTTGGCCTTGATCTCATTCGACGCTGTGGCGTCATCGACCGCCTCGCCCAGCGTGCGCTCCTGGACGCTTGCAAGGCCCACGGCGCCGGCCGTGCCAACGGCGGCTGCGACACAGCCACCAAGGCTGAAGGCGCCAAGGAGCGCGGGGGCGAGGAAACGGTGAAGGACCATGGTCTGCCTCTCGATCTTCTTATACTTCAGACAAAGCCCTAGCGACCGCTTGGGGCAAAATCTGGGCGCCACTGGTCAGCAAGGTGAACAGGCCGCTTCCAGGGCTGGATGACGACCAGGTCGAACCGCCAGTCATGGGTCTGGAGCGTGCTGCGCCGTGCCGTCCAGCTGGCGGCGGCCCGGTTGATCCGCTGCCAGGAAGCAGGCGTGACTGCATTCGCGGCGCTTGTGAAGGTCTTTCGTGCCTTCACCTCGACAAAGGCGAGCGTGCGGCCACGTACCGCAATGAGGTCGATCTCTCCGACTGGGAGGCGCACCCGCCTGTCGAGGATGCGGTAGCCCTTGGCCCGCAGCCAGAGCGCGGCAAGCGTCTCGGCCCGGCGGCCGCGTGCTTCGGCCGCGGCGCGATTGCGCGCGGTCCTAGCCATTCTTTAGCTGAAGGGCGCGCTGATAGAGGTCGCGCTTTGAGAGGCCGAATACCTCCGCGACTTCGTTGGCTGCGGCCTTCATCGGCAGGCGTTGCATGGCGTCCTGCAGGGCGGTGTCGATGTCGGCGGCGCTCGCCTCCTGTCTGCCGGGCGGGCCGATCAGGATGACGATTTCTCCCTTGGGCGCGCCGGCTTCGCCATAGTGATCGGCAAGTTCACGCAGCGGCGCGGCGCGCACTTCCTCGAAGAGTTTGGTGAGTTCACGTGCGACGACGCAGTCGCGGGTCTCGCCAAGAATTTCGGCAAGGTCCGAGAGACACGCGGCCAGCCGCGAGCCGCCTTCATAGAAGATCAGCGTGGCAGGCACGGTCTTCAGGTCCTCGGCCGCCTTGCGGCGGGCGCCGGACTTCACCGGCAGGAAGCCGCAGAACATGAACTGATCGCTTGGCAGTCCGGAGGCGACAAGCCCGGCCAGCATGGCGGACGCCCCGGGGATAGGTATGACCCGCACACCGGCCTCGCGCGCCTCATGGACGAGTTTCCAGCCCGGGTCGGAGACAAGCGGCGTGCCGGCATCGGAAATCAGGGCGAGGCGTTCGCCATCCTGTAGACGCTGGAGGAGGCCGGGGCGGCGCTCTGCCCCATTATGGTCATGGTAGGGGCTCAGTTTTGCGTGAATGCCATGGGCATCCATGAGCTTGCGGGCGACCCGCGTGTCTTCGGCGAGAACTTCATCCACCGAGGCGAGCGTGTCGAGCGCGCGAAGTGTGATGTCGCGGAGGTTGCCGATCGGTGTCGACACAATATAGAGGCCGGGGTCGAGGCGCGCGGCGTTGTGTTGCGCAGGCTCCGGCCCGGCACTAGTCTCGCCAGACGGGCGGCTGTTCGTTCGAGAAGAAGGGAAACTGGATGACATTTCGGCTACCATCGCGCTTTGCGCGCCTTGCGCCAAGCCTTGCACTGGCAAGTTTTCTGCTGGTCAGCGCCTGCGCGAGCGATCCGACCCGTCCGCCAGCCCCGATCGAGACGGGTCAGACCCGGCCCGATACGCGTCCCCAGCAGTCGGACCGCCCAGACGGGATTCATGACGACCAGGGCATCACGCCAGCCGAAACCGTCGAAGAGGTCAATCCGGACTATTTCACGCCCGACTTCATGGATGGACGCGACGTCTTCCGCGTGGGTGTGCTGCTGCCCTTCTCCCACCCCAATTCCGGCGTGCGCGAGGAAGCCGAAGGCATGCTGGCCGGCATTGAAATGGCCCTGTTCGATCATGGCGGCGAGGGCATGCTGATTCTGCCGAAGGACACGGCAGGCTCGCAAAGCCTCGCCGTTTCGCAGGCCCGCGATGTGCTGGATGAGGGTGCGGATGTGATCCTTGGTCCGCTTTTCGGCACGAATATCGCCGCCATCAACCGCGAGGGCCTTGCCGGGGAGACCCAGGTGATCGGCTTCTCCAATGACCGGGACGTGGCTGGCGGCAATACATGGCTGGCCTCGATCACGCCCGAGCAGGAAGTTGCGGCGCTTGTCGACCATGCGGTCTCGCAAGGTTATCGCCAGTTTGCCTATTTCGGCCCGCAGAGCGATCTCGGCCAGCGGATCGAGACGGCGCTGCAGCGCGAGGCGAGCCGTGTCGGCGGACGCGTGGCGGCCAGCGGCTTCTATCCGGCCAGTACCCAGTCCCCCGATTCCGAGGCGCGCTATATCGCCCAGGCGGTCAATAGCGCGCAGCAAAGCGGCAGCCCGGTGGCAATCCTTATCCCGGAGCGGGGCACGCAGCTTCGCCGGGTGGCCCCTCTGCTGAGCTATTACGGGATGAGCCGGCGCGCGCAGATGATGGGGCTGTCCGGCTGGGATGACCCGGGCATCTGGCGCGAGCCGTCGCTGCGGGGCGGCTGGTTTGTCGGCCCCCCGCGTGAGGACGTCCAGTCCTTCAATACCCAGTACCAGCGCATCTATGGGCGTGCCCCAAGCTCACTGGCCGCGACGGCCTATGATGCGGCAGCCATGGTCGCGCAGCTGGGTGAGGATGGCGAGGTCACCCGCGAGGAACTGTCCTCCGAAGACGGGTTTGTGGGGGTGAACGGTCTCTTCCGTTTTGACGGGCAGGGCACGACGCAGCGGCGCCTGTCGGTCTATCAGATTTCAGGCTCGGAAGGCGCAGTCGAGATCAGCCCGGCCGCGCAGAGCTTCGATCCGGGCGTCAGCTAGACCTAACGGCTTTCTTTGTCGTCTGTCTCCGGCTCTGAAAGGCCGAGCAGGCGGCGGGCAGAGCGTCTGTGGCGGTCGCGAACCTGTGCGCCCACAATGGACAGCGCTGTGGCGAGGACAGTGGCATCATCGGCAAAGCCGAAGCCGACGATGAAGTCGGGCACGGAATCGGTCGGCATCACGAAATAGGCGAGCGCGGCAAACAGGACTGCTTTCGCCTTGCGCGGGGTGGCCGGATCGATGGCGGCGAAATAGGCCGCGGCGAGATCGTCCGCAAAGGGCAGCTTGCCTGCAAGGCGCAGGAGCTTCGGCATGAAGCCCCGGCGCGTGCGCGCCCGGTCGCTTTCCAGGGCAATTGGCAGGCGGCGCGGGCCGTCTTCACCGTTCTCTATCACAATTTCCGTTGGGTGACGCATTGGCAGGGCCTTTCTTGCCTCTATAGATCGCTCGCATCCGTCGAACGATCAAGGGAGACCTATCAGACATGAAACTTAGCTCAGACATCAGCGCAGTCATCACCGGCGGCGCATCGGGCCTCGGCGCTGCAACCGCAAAGCGTCTTGCCTCGCATGGTGTGAAGGTCGCGCTGTTCGACCTCAACGAGGAAAAGGGCGAAGCGCTCGCCAAGGAACTCGGCGGCGTTTTCTGCAAGGTGAACGTCACTGACGAAGCCTCGGTCGATGCCGGCTTCGAGAAGTCCCGCGCGGCCATCGGCCAGGAGCGTATCCTTGTAAACTGCGCCGGCACCGGCAACGCCATCAAAACGGCCTCGCGCGACAAGGAAAGCGGTGAGGTCAAACACTTCCCGCTCGACAAGTTCGACATGATCATCCAGATCAACCTGGTCGGCACCTTCCGCTGCATCGCGAAATCGGCCGCTGGCATGATGACGCTGGACCCGCTGGAAGACGGCGACCGCGGCGCGATCGTCAACACGGCATCGGTTGCCGCTGAAGACGGCCAGATCGGCCAGGCGGCCTATTCGGCCTCCAAGGGCGGTGTGGTCGGGATGACCCTGCCAATTGCCCGTGACCTCAGCCGTGAGTTCATCCGCGTGAACACGATCCTGCCGGGCATCTTCAACACCCCGCTTCTGCAGGGCGCCCCGGAGAATGTGAAGCAGGCGCTTGGCGCCCAGGTGCCGCATCCGGCGCGTCTCGGTAATCCGGAAGAGTATGCCCATCTGGCCGAGACGATGATCACCAATGGCTACTTCAACGGTGAAGACGTCCGCCTCGACGGCGCGATCCGTATGGCGCCGCGCTAAACGCGCAAACGCCCTGAAATGAGAAAAGCCCGCCTCCCAGAGAGGCGGGCTTTTTTTGGTGAGGGGCTGGGGCCGGTCCGGTGAGCCTAGCGTGCTTGCGGACGCATGATCTGGCCGGACAGATTGGCGAGAACGTCGTGCGCGTCGAAATAGGCCGGGTCGTCCGGCGAGGGGCCGCGGCCCAGAAGAATCTCGGCAGAGGCTTCAAAACGTGTCACTTCACGATAGTCCGGCGCGCGTGAATAGAACGGATCGTCAAACGCGCCCCAGTGATAGGGATAATAGGCCACGGCGCGCCCATGCGGCCCATAGAAACGGTAGTACGGGCTGAAATAGCTGTAATTGTAGCCACCTCCAACCGGAACCAGATTGCTGTCGGCATCCGTCGTCCGGCGGACCATGCGGAAATTGTCATAGCCGTTCTGCACGGTGAGCTCGGCCGCGCGGTAGAGAAGATAGGTCTCAACCGTCTGGCGGTCGGTCAGGCTGTTGCCGGAGAAAGTGACGACCCAGCGATTCTGTTCGATCTGCTGGTTGGTATAGCCACGATCAGAGGGGGTCGCGGCCTGGTAAGGCGTGGCTGTCGCGCAGGCGCCCAGCGCCGCCAGGGATGCGAGTGCGGGGATGAGATATTTTCTGGTCATGGTTCTGAACCCTGTCCTGTTTCTTTTGAAACTATAGCGCGCGAAACTGAATGCCAGACAACGATGCGCCGACTCTGCTGCCATTGTTGCAGGGCCAGCTGCATTCTACCGCGTTCCGCGCGGCGGGTAATCCTTCTTCTCAACGAATTTGATGGTCTCGATTACATCATCGAGGGCGGGCCGGGCAAAGGGGACCGACTGGACCCAGCCCATATGATAGTTCTCGCCCTTGAAGACGAGCAGGGCAGGCTCTGCAAAGACGTCTGGCTCATCGTCATTGATGGCACTGGACGTAAAGAGGCCGAATTCATCGACAAAGTCCGCGCCAACCCCATAGGCAACAGGCAGATCGCCCAGCTCCCAGTCGCTATGAGCTTTGTCTGCGCGGGACTTTTCTTCCATCGTTGCGGCGACAACGCTGATACCGGCATCGGCGATATCGCTGAGCTTGCCGGAAAGTTCCTGTAGCTGCTTCTTGCAAAGTGGGCAGTGAAGGCCGCGATAGACCACGATCATGCGCCACGGATGTGCCACGTCGTCCTGCTCGCTGAGGGTCCAGTTCGTGCCATTGATGAGATTGAGGGAAAGGGGGCCTTCTGGCTGGCCTGGCTTTATCTGCGTCATGTGCGCTCCTGAATATTCGGCTGTGCGAAGCCAACAGGTGAGAGGCGGCCACGTTCCGGTATTCATATGGCAAGACAAAAAAAGCCCGCGGGTTTGACGCCGCGGGCTTTCGTGAATGAGTTTGCCTTGAGGGCGGTGCCTAGGCTGGCTGGTTACCGAAGACGGCTTTCACTTCGAGGAATTCCTCAAAGCCATAATCGCCCCATTCGCGGCCGATGCCGGACTGCTTGTAGCCGCCGAAGGCGCCTGTTGCGAAGTCCGGGCCTGCGCCGTTGATGTGGACGTTACCGGCACGGATCTTGTTGCCGACTTCGCGCGCATGTTTGATATCGCCGGACTGCACATAGGAGGACAGGCCATAGACCGTGTCGTTCGCGATGCGGATCGCGTCTTCCTCAGTGTCATAAGGCAGGATGCAGAGGACCGGGCCAAAGATTTCCTCACGCGCGATGGTCATGTCATTGGTGACATTCGCAAACACGGTCGGCTTGGCGAAATAGCCCTTGTTGAAGCCTTCCGGACGGCCCGTGCCGCCGGTGACGAGCGTTGCGCCTTCGTCGATGCCCTTCTGGATGAGGTCCTGGACCTTGTTCCACTGATTGCCGTTGGCAATGGGGCCCATGGCGCCCTTCGGGGCGTCGGCGCCCGCGCCGACCTTCACCTTCTCAGCCGTCGCCTTGGCGATGGCGATGGCCTCATCCTGCTTGTCGCGCTGGACCAGCATACGGGACGGGGCGTTACAGGACTGGCCGGTATTGGTCATCATGTTCATGACGCCGCCAGCGACAGCCTTGTTGAGGTCTGCGTCCGGCAGGACAACATTTGGCGACTTGCCGCCAAGCTCCAGCGCAACGCGCTTGACCGTCGGGGCGGCAGCCTGGCTGACGAGAACGCCTGCCCGGGTGGAGCCGGTGAAGCTCATCATGTCGATGCCGGGGTGCTGGGACATGTAGGCACCAACGCCCGGGCCGTCGCCATTGACGAGGTTGAAGACACCAGGGGGCACGCCGGCATCATGCATGATCTCGGCAACGATCATTGCGTCGAGCGGTGCGATTTCAGACGGTTTGAGAACCATGGTGCAGCCCGTCGCGATGGCTGGGGCCACCTTGCAGGCGATCTGGTTCTGCGGCCAGTTCCACGGCGTAATGAAACCGCAGACGCCGATCGGCTCCTTGCGGATCAGGGTGGCGCCGCGCTCTTCTTCCCACTTGTATTCGCGCAGGATCTTGGCAGCGGCCATATAGTGACCCATGCCGGCAGGAACCTGGGCGGCGTTGGCAAGCCACATCGGCGCGCCCATCTCGTCGGAGATGGCCTTTGCCATGTCGCTGGCGCGTTCCTGGATGCCGGCCGCGATCTTCTCCAGCAGCTCTGCGCGGAACTCAACCGAGGTCTGGGAGAAGGATTCGAAAGCTGTGCGGGCCGCCTCGACAGCCTTGTCCACATCGGCTTCCGACCCAAGGGAAATCCGTGCAAATGGCTCTTCAGTGGCCGGGTTTTCGACCTCAAGCGTGCGCGGCTGTACCGGATCGACCCACTCGCCGTTGATATAGAATTTGAGATAGTCCTGCATGATTGTCCTCCGCTGGGTGAGCTGTCTCAGCCCGTATCTAGGTATGCGAGGCGGCAAATAAAAGCGCTATCGCCCCGTCACCCTTCATGAATTCCGATTAAGCCTCAGCCGGGTGCGCCGGCGCCCGTGAGGCCGCGGCGTGTCTCCAGATAGGTGGCAAAGCTCGCCAGCCAGTGACTGCCGGAATAGTGAACGTCCGAGACCGCCGCGATGCCGGTCTCGCGGTGAACTTCCGCAGCCGCCAGCAGGCTGTCGCGGCGTGGATCGTCTTCCGGCAGACCGGCGGCGATGCCTTCCAGAGCCCAGGCGCGCGAGAGGTTCACCCCGTCGAGATGGACAAGCTTGCCGTCGGACGGGTCCAGTACGATGCCAGGCTCCAGCCAGTCGGCGCTGCCATCCTCCGGCAGGCCGGGCAGGAAATCCGAGAGCCAGGCCGCGAAGTCCGCCGGGTCAAGGATGCGCCGCATCAGATCGGCCTCCATGAGACAGGGCGAGAGAAAGTCCTCGCCCGAGGGCTCATAGCCGATGGGGCAATTGGTGTCGCCCATGTGGAAGTCGCGGATCTTGCCGGTCAGCGTCTCTTCCAGCGCCTCATTCCCCACCGTGCGGGCATAATCGAGCATGAGGCCGAAGGCGAACGCGGTCTGGTTATGGGTGCCGAGCCGGATCGGATAGGAGAGCTTTGGCAGCCAGTCCATCGTATTGGCGACAATCTGGTCTTCGAGCGGGCGCAGCGTCTCACGCCATTGCGAGAGCTGCGGGTCGTCGCTCTCTTCGAGTTCGGCGACAAGCTGCAGATACCAGGCGATGCCATAGGGCCGCTCGAAGGAGGCGCGGTCCTCGCCCTGGATGTAGGCAAGGTCGCCGGCGAGGTTCTCCTCGGTGAAGCTCTGGGCGAGCGCGGTGCGTATTTCTTCTTCGAGCGCGGTATCCGGGGCTGTGGTCAGGATGCGGGTCAGCAGCCAGTGGCCATGGACAGATGAGTGCCAGTCGAAACAGCCATAGAAGGTCGGCGTCAGCTCATGTGGCGGGAGGGCGTCCTGGTCCGAATTGAGGACATGGCTGATCTTGTTCGGGTATTCGCGGTGAACGCAATCAAGGGCGAGGCGGGCAAACCGGTCGGTCCGCGCGGGCGCTTCTGCGGGGGTGGTCTTGCTACTCATGCGCTCGGCGTCCTGCGCTGAAGCGGCCTGGGCCGGCAGGAAGGCCAGCATGGCGGCGGCAAGGGCGGGCTTGATGGAGGCTTTGGCCACGTCGTCGCAACTCCTTCTGTCATGTCAGGCGAAGGCTAGTGGCGGGGGTTAGCGGGCGCAAGCAAAAGGGCCGACGCACCGGCCGGCCCTTTCAAGGAGTCCTGCAAGGAGGCCAGCCTAGTCGTCGAGCCCAAGCGCCGCCTCGACCTTCGCCCAGTCAACCACCTTGAAGTTCTGGTCGACTTCGGAGACGGGATTGGCATCGTCCTGCACGATCACGATGCCGCGTGGGTAGCCGGGCAGGGCGGCCGACGATACGTCGAGGCCATCGGTATGGCTGACCGCATCCACGCTGCCATCCTCGCTTTCGGTCACGGTGAAGACGCCGCGCGGGGCGTGGGGGGCGGCGCGGTCATAGACGACGAAGCGGTCGGCGGCCTGCGCGGAGGCGACGAGATAGCCCTCGGTGCCTTCTCCGGCCCACAGCGAAAGGCCTTCGACATCGGCGACGAGGCCATTGCCTGCGGCGATCGTGTCGACAATTTCCGGCTGGCTGTCCGGCGTGCGAAGATCCAGGCGCCAGATACCGTGCTCTTCCTCACCGATGAAAGCGAGACCGGTGGCATCATCGACCACGCAGCCCTCCAGCTGCAGCTGGCCGAACTGGCCGACCTGAACGGTACGAAGAAGCTGCGGGTTGCCCGCATCCAGCGACCAGATCTGCATGGCGCCGTCCTTATAGGTCGGCAGGATGAGCGTGGTCCCGTCGATCTCGCCCATGCACAGGCCATAAGGCTCTTCCTTGCCCGTCGGAATGTCGCCTGTATGCGAGACGGCGCCGGTCTGCGGATCGACGCTGAACATCGTGATCGTATTGAATTCGTCATTCGAGGCGGCTGCGACATTGCCGCGAATATCGACATTGTTGATCTGCCCGACATCGAGGAACTGGAGCTCTGCGCCGGAGAGGTCGTAGACGTGCAGGCCTTCATCCTTGTTGGTGCCGAGGATGAGGCTGCGGGCGGTGTCGTCCGGGTGTACCCAGAGGGCAGGATCGTCGGCGCGGTCGCCCGTGCCGGTCATCGGATCGGTTTCGAAAGATGCAGCCACGGGCGCGGCAACAATGCCGTCATCGACCCAGGCCTCGTTCGTTTCACAGGCAGAGAGGGCAAGGACACCAGCGCCAGCGAGTAGAAGTGTGCGGAAGATCATGGAAAGTCTCCTGAAATGGGTAGGAATAAACAGGACAGGCCGGAAACGCCACGCGCCCCGGCCTGCTTTTCTGGCCCTATGCCAGCGATCAATAGGTCAGGCGCGCGCCGAAGACGACCGTCGTGCCGAACTCGTCATACTGGGAAAGGCGCCGCTCACTGCCGAAATAATAGTATTCCGGCTCATCGGTCAGGTTCTTGCCTTCAAGGTAGAGCTGAAAGTGGTCGTTGACGCTGTACTTGGCTGAGGCCTCGACCAGAAGACGGTCGTCGGTGTAGCGGTCGAGGTCTTCCTCGAACAACTCATCGACATAGTCGCCGCGATAATTGGCCGACACGCGCAGATCCCATGGGCCCTTGTCATAGCCGATGGCAAAATTCCAGATCGTTTCCGACTGTTTGAGGAAGGGCACTTCACGGCCATCCGGCAGCGTGCTGTCGCTGTCGGTCAGCGTCAGGTTTGCCGAGACGAGGAAGCCGTCCAGCATCTCGTTCAGGTCCTCAAGGCTCTGGACATAGTTGAATTCAATGCCGGAGATTTCGCTGGAGCCGACATTGATGAAGGAGTTGACCTCCTCCACGTCAGCAAGCTGGTCCAGCGTCAGATAGCTGAGGTCGACGGGTACGGAAGCGATGAAGTCGCTGAGCGGGACAAGATCGCCTGCATCGGTCTCATCGCGGGTGAAGGTCGCCGGGAAGATGCCATTGTCGATCTCCTTGTAGAAAATGCCGACAGACAGAACGGAAAGTTCGGTCGGATAGTATTCCAGGCTGAGATCGAAATTGTCTGCTTCATACGGGTCGAGACCGGGGTTGCCGAGCTCAAGCTCATCGCGGTCATCATTGAAGGCTGTGAACGGCGCCATCTGACCGAAGGACGGCCGCACAATCGCAGCATAATAGGCGCCGCGTGCGACCAGCTTGTCGTTGAAGGCGTATTTGGCGTTCACCGATGGCAGCCAGTGCGTATAGTCATTGGAGACATCGCGGCGCTCGACATTGGCCGGGTCATCCTCCTCGGCAAAGATATTGCCGCTGAGGTCTGTCTTGGTGTCTTCCATGCGAACGCCGGCGATCAGCGTCAGATTGCCAAGGTCGAACGTGCCCATGGCGTAAGCGGCGAGGATCTGCTCGTCGATGGTGAAGTCTTCGGCAAGGCTGTCGAAATTGGTCGAGTCCTCGTCCAGCTCGAAGCCCTCACCAGCGCCATTGCGCAGCGCGCGGGTCAGGTCCGGGTCGGGCCAGGCCGGCATCGGATTGGCCAGCCGCCAGCCGGAGACCAGCTGCTTGTCCACGAAAGGCGACAGGTTGAAATCGTCGGCTTCATGGAAGGTGACATTGGCATCGCGGGTCTTTTCCCTATCGCGCAGCTTCATCCCGGCCTTCCATTCAACCGGCGTGTCGCCGATCAGGCTGTCGCGGGAAATGTCGAAGCGTGCCGAGGTTTCGGTGTCTTCGTTGACGGTGTTTTCTTCCTCAAACGCATCGAGAAAATAATTCGACGGGTCGTAGACAAGGTCGAGGAGGGGGCCGGAGAATTTCGGCTTTTTCGGATTGGAGAAGTCGATCAGGACATCCGAGTCGGAGAGGCCTGCATCGGCGGCCGCATCCTGAATATCCTCAAAGCGGAAGGTGACATCGTGATTGTCGCTGTCATCCTCCTCGGCATAGGCGTAGGAGACTTCATAGTCGAAGTTCCATTCCTGCCAGTAGGACTGCCCACCCAGCGCATAGGTCTGGATCTGGCGGATCTCGCGGCGCTGACGCACCTCGGCATCCATCTCGTTCAGCGGAACGGTCTGCGTATCGGCGGTGACGACCCCATCATCCTCGGCATCGTCGAGATCCCGGAACTCAAACTTGTTGCGGACCTCGTCATCCTCGTAATTGTTATAGAGGGTGCGCAGATAAAGTTCGGTATTGTCGCTCACCCGCCAGTCGAAATTGGCAATGAAACCGATGCGTTCGCGGTTGAGGTCATACCAGCGCTGCTCATAGTCATCATTCAGGAAGGCGGTCCCGTCATCCAGGAACCCCCATTCGCCGGTCTCATTGTTGTGCGCCTCGATGGCGAGGTCCTGATAGTTCACGGACAGGGCAACGCCGAGCCTGTCATTGAACACGTCCGAATAAGTCAGTGTCGCCTTGGGCGAGAGGTCTTCGGAGATTTCATTATAGGCGCCCTCGATCTTGGCGCGGATAAAGCGGCCGTCGCGGTCGAAGGCGGAAATGGTCTTCAGGTCGATCACGCCGCCAAGGCTGTCGGCATCGACATCCGGCGTCAGTGATTTCTGAACGGTGATCCCGTCCAGGAGGTCCGACGGCACGCCATCGAGAAGGACGCCGCGGCGGTCTTCAGGAGAGGGTGTGCGCACGCCATTGATGGAGGCGGCGATCAGGTCGGTGTTGATGCCGCGAATGGAAACGTAGCGGCCTTCACCCTGGTCGGTTTCAATCGACAGGCCGGGCACGCGGGCGAGCGAGTCCGCCACCGTCGTGTCCGGGAAGTTGCCGAGACCGTCTGAGTCGATGACGTTGATGATGGCATCTGCGGCGCGCTGCTGGTTGATGGCGCCAGCCTGCGCGGCCGCCGAGCCGACGACCAGCACATTGTCGAGATAGCGCACATCACTGCCGACGCGCATGTCGAGCTCTGTTTCGTTCTGGACGTTTACCGTCTCGCTGACAGGGGCAGCGCCGATATAGGAGACCGTGACCGTGTGCTCGCCTGCCGGGATGTTGGCAAAGCGATAGTCGCCATAACGGTCGGTCGTGGTCGAGCGGTTAAGGCCCTCAATGCGGACAATTGCGCCTGCGAGCGGCGCCTCGCCGGACGCATCGGTGACTTGGCCGCGCACGATATCGGCGGCGGCGATCTGCGCGAGACCGGCGCTGATCAGCGCGGTTGAGACAAGCTTGCTGTATCGAAATTTCATGGAACTACACCCCTCTTGAATACGGAGAGGCCGCTACCAGTCTTCAGCGTCAGTTCTGCGAAGCTTTTACGTCAGACAGGTAACAGGTCCGCAACATTTCCGTGACAGGGCGTGCCTGCAACACGCAGCCGGCCGAGGTGGGGAAGTGGCGGCGCAAAACCGGCGTCTATTTGCGCTTCATGCTGCCAAGGATGCCGCGCATTACATAGCGGGCGACATCGCGCGCCACCTGCCGGACGGCCGTCTTGACGGCCGCTTCGCTGACGGTCTGGCGGCGGGATGACGGTCTGCGCCGGGCTTTCTTTTTCTCAAGCTCATGCCGGGCACTTTCCTCCTGCCGGGCAAGGCGCTCTGCCTCCCGCGCGGCAGCTTCCTCCTTGGCGAGGAGGCGCTCATAGGCCGACTCCCGGTCGACCGGCTCATCATAGCGATGTGCGACCGGGCTGGCTTTCATCATCGCGGTTCGTTCACCGGCGGTGATGGGGCCCAGCTGTGAGGAAGGTGGACGAATGAGAGTGCGCTGGACCATGGAGGGCGCGGATTTCTCATCCAGCGTAGAGACGAGCGCCTCGCCGGTGCCAAGCTCTGTGATTACCTGTTCAGTGTCGAAGGCCGGGTTCGGCCGGAAGCTCTCGGCGGCGGCATGGACCGACTTTCTTTCACTCGGCGTGTAGGCGCGCAAGGCATGCTGGATACGGTTGCCCAGCTGGGCCAGCACGCTGTCTGGTATGTCGCGCGGGTTCTGCGTGACGAAATAGATGCCGACCCCCTTGGACCGGATCAGACGGACAACCTGTTCGATCTTTTCGATAAGCGCCTTGGGCGCGTCCTTGAAGAGGAGGTGAGCCTCATCGAAAAAGAAGACGAGCTTCGGTTTGTCCGGATCGCCGATCTCGGGCAGCTGTTCGAACAGCTCTGACAGAAGCCAGAGCAGGAAGGTCGAATAGAGCTTCGGCGAGTTGATGAGCTCTGTGGCGTCCAGCACGTTGACGATCCCGCGCCCGTCCGCAGCGGTGCGGATGAGATCGAACAGATCGAGCGCCGGTTCGCCGAAGAAGCGCTCGGCGCCCTCACGTTCGAGCCGCAGGAGGTCGCGCTGGATAGCGCCGAGCGAGGCGGGCGCGATATTGCCATAGCGCAGCGAAACATCGTCGCGCACCTCCTTCTCACCAAGATGGATGAGGAGTTTCTGGAGGTCCTTGAAGTCCAGAAGAAGCAGGTTCTCATCGTCGGCATATTCAAAGGCGACGGTCAGGACACCTTCCTGCGTCTCATTGAGGTCCAGAAGCCGGGCCAGGAGGGTCGGCCCCATTTCGGCGACGGTGGCGCGGACGGCATGGCCCTGGTCGGCGAAGACGTCCCAGAAGACCGCAGGCACGTCGTGGTAGGTATATGTATCAAAGCCGATCTTCCGGACGCGCGACATGAACGCCTCATGCAGTTTGAAGGTCTCGCTGCCCGCCTTGGCTATGCCGGAAAGGTCGCCCTTCACATCGGCGCAGAAGACCGGCACGCCCGCATTTGAGAACCCTTCGGCCATGATCTGCAGGGTGACGGTTTTGCCGGTCCCGGTCGCGCCTGCGATGATGCCGTGGCGATTGGCCTGCTTCAGCAGAAGGCTCTGGGGCTCGTTCTGCTCGGCCCCGCCGCCGCCGAGATATATCCGGTCATTCATTACGCTGGTTTCCCCTCAACGGTCGGCGGGAAGCTAGACCCAATCGCAAGCGGGGAAAAGTGTTGACAGGCCCGACTGCTTTCGGGCGTCTTTCAGGCAGGCTGAATTGTATTTCCACGTCGCAGGAGCCAATCTTCCAGCCGTGCATTGCAAGCGGTGAAAGGAGGCCCTCATGAGCAAACAGTCCCGCAAGTGGATGAATTTCGAGACCCATAAACACGGTGAGGTCTATGGTCAGTACCAGAAAGTCTATGATGGCGTGGACGCGCTTGCCGCGATTGCTTTCATTGTCGGCTCTGCACTTTTCTTCAGCGAGGAGACGCAGACGACCGCGACCTGGCTGTTTTTGATCGGCTCTATTTTCTTCGCGGTGCGCCCGTGCATACATCTGGCGCGCGACTTTCACATGTCGCGTCTGTCGAAGCAGGGTGAAGCTGGAGGCCAGGCCCAAAAATGAACATGCGATCCGGTATTGTCGGGATCTGGATCATCGCCACCGGCGTGATCATTGCGCTTCTCTATCTCGGCCGTGCGATTCTCGCGCCCTTCGCGCTGGCTGTGTTCCTGTTCCTCGTCATGGAGGGGTTTGCGCGCGTGATCGATGCGCGGCTATCCTTCATGTCGCAAGCGGCGAGCCGGGCAGTCTCCATTCTGGGCACTCTGGTCGGGTTTGGCATATTCATCGGCCTTCTTGCCCAGGGGGTCAGCCAGTTCAGCGACCAGGCCGGCGACTATGAGGAAAAGATCAACGGCCTCATCAGCGACGCCTATGGTATCGTCAATATGGGCTCGGCGCCGACATTGACCGAGATCATCTTCGACGAGCGCGGCCAGCGTTTCTTCGCGACGATTGCAGGCGCGCTGGGAGATCTGTCCGGAGACCTTGTTGTCATCCTGATCTATGTCGCGTTCCTGTTTCTGGCGCAAAGCGCCTGGTCGCCCAAGCTCGACCGGATTTTCAGGGACAAGGAACGGCGAGACCAGGTCAGCGAGATCGGCCACGCCGCGCGGCGGGGGATCGAGACCTATCTGTGGACCCAGACCGTCATCTCAGTGATGATTACGGTGCTGACCTATATCACGCTGGTCGCCCTTGGCGTCGACAATGCGATCTTCCTGTCGGGCCTCATATTCGTGCTCAATTATATACCCACGATCGGCTCTATCGTGGCCGCCTTTGTGCCGTTCCTGTTTGCGCTGGTGCAGCCTGACGTGCCCGGCTGGGTGCCGGGCGGCGCACAGGACAGCTATTTCTTCTCGGTCATCGTGTTCGCCGCCGTGAGCTTCTGGCAGTTCATGATCGGCAATTTCGTCCAGCCAAGGATCATGGGCGACTCGCTCAATATCTCTGCCCTGGTGGTTCTTCTCTCTCTGGCGATATGGGGCGCGATCTGGGGAATCCCGGGAATGTTCCTGTCTGCGCCACTTACAGTTCTACTGATGATTTTGTGCGCCCAGTCAGCAACCACACGATGGATTGCAGTGTTATTGTCAGCAGATGGCGACCCCGGAGGGGCCCTTACGGGGCAGCCGGAAACGACGAAAAGGCAAACTGCAGAGAGCACTGCGAACTGACCTTGGCACGCGTGGCACTGCGCCACATATACAGGGTCAGAATGCGTGTGTTCTAGCTTTCAAACACAATCAGGCCTCCGCGTGCGTCCCCCCACCCAGCCTGCGGAGTGGCCTGTAGGGCCCGCTGGACACGTCCCCGTCCGGCGGGCCCGTTTATTTCTGCCCCTTGTATTTCAAGGCATTTTATTCCGTTCTTGCAGATCCGGCCATGAAGCTGCGCACCGCGTCGGCAGCCAGTGTGAACTGGGCAAAGCTCGCATTCGCCGATGACAGGGTGTGGAGCTGCTGGACAAGCGCCTTGCGCTCACTGTCACGCTCCCGCAGCCACTGATCGACATCGCCTGCATTGAGCGCTTCAGCGGTGGCCTGAGCCTGATGGCGGCGCAGATCCTCAATGAGACGGCGGGTGGCCAGCCGTTCCCAGTAATTGGCATTGTCGAGGCCGTTGAGCGCGTCATGGCGCAGACGGTCGAGACGCAGCGTGTCGCCCAGTTTCATATAGGCGCTGAGGGCGGCCGCCGGTGAGGTTCCGGCGCCTTCAATGAGCATCTGAAGTTCCACCCCGACAGGGCGCAGCGGCATGGACGCTGCCCGCATGGCCAGCGGCTTTTCGATGCCGGCATTGGCAAGCGCCGTGACCCGCTTGCGGAATTGCTGCGCCTCAAACCCTTCCAGCGAGCTTTCAAGATCGTGGTCGATCTTGCCGAAGATGGACGCGTAGCGGTCGATCGCCTGTCCGACGGGCATGTCGGGCGCGTTACGGATAAGGGCCGCAGCCGTGTCTGCCACGGCATCGGCAGCGATCTGCAGCAGCTCTGTCTGAACGCGGGCGTGCACCTTGTTGTCGAGCCCGTGAACGTCGAAGCGATAGGCTGGAAGCTCCAGCAGCGATGCGGCCGTCTCAAAGGCACGGCAGATCATGGCATTTGTGGCGCCGGTCCGTTCCCGAAGCCGCAGCAGCATCAGCGGTCCGCCGGCATCGATCAGGCGGTTGGCGAGGACGGTGGCGATAATCTCGCGGCGAAGACGGTGGGCCTCCATCGCCTCGTCGAAACCGTGCAGATCGTCGGGGAAATAGGACTGAAGTGTCTGCCAGAAATAGGCATCGTCCGGCACGTCGGATGAAACGATGTCATCGAAGAGGGTGATCTTCGACCACGCCATGAGAACGGCGAGTTCGGGCCGGGTGAGCCAGGCCTTGTTCTGGGCGCGCTCGGTCATCTCAGAGGTTTCCGGCAGGCCCTCGACCTTACGGTCCAGAACACCGCGGCCCTCCAGATAGCACATGAGCCGTTCATTGGCCTGATGGTCACGGGCCGCCGTCGCCTCAGCCAGGCTGAGCGCGCCGGTCTGGGAGTAATTGTGGGCAAGAACGTGAGCCGCCACATCATCGGTCATCTGCGCCAGGAGATGGTTGCGCTGGCCGCTTGGCAGCGAGCCGTGGCGCATGGCTTCCGAACAGAGGATCTTGATGTTTACCTCATGGTCGGAGCTGTCGACACCAGCTGAGTTGTCGATAGCGTCGGTATTGATGCGTCCGCCCTTCAGGGCAAACTCGATCCGGCCGGCCTGGGTGAGGCCGAGATTGGCGCCCTCGCCGATAACCTTGGCCTTCAGGTCGCGGCCATTTACGCGGATCGCATCATTGGCGCGGTCGCCGGCATCGCCCTGCGTTTCACTCGTGGCTTTCACATAGGTGCCGATGCCGCCGAACCAGAGTAGCTCACACTCGCTCTTCAGCAGGGCATGCAGCAACTCGTCGGGTGTTGCTTCATCGGTCTTGAGACCGGTCATCTTCTTGATCTGGTCGCTGAGAGGAATGGACTTCGCGCTGCGATCAAAGATGCCGCCGCCCTCGGAAATCAGCGACTGGTCGTAATCCATCCAGGACGAACGCGGCAGGTCGAACATGCGCTTGCGTTCTTCCCAGAGCCGCTCGGTGTCCTGCGGGTCCGGGTCGATGAAGATATGCATGTGGTTGAAGGCGGCGGTAAGGCGGATCTGCTTCGACAGCAGCATGCCATTGCCGAAGACGTCCCCGGACATGTCACCGCAGCCGATAACGGTAAAGGGTTCGGTCTGGATGTCCTTGCCCATTTCGCGGAAGTGGCGTTTGACCGCTTCCCAGGCGCCGCGCGCGGTAATGCCCATCTTCTTGTGGTCATAGCCGGCCGAGCCACCAGAGGCGAACGCGTCGCCGAGCCAGAAGCCGTGCTCCAGGCTGATCTCGTTCGCGATATCGGAGAATGTCGCCGTGCCCTTGTCGGCGGCGACGACGAGATATGGGTCGTCGCCGTCCCAGACCACCGTATCCGCAGGCTGCTCGACCTTCCCGTCGACCAGATTGCCGGTGAGGTCGAGAAGCGAATTGATGAAGGTACGATAGGCCGCGATACCGCCCTGGTTGCGCTCTTCGCGTGTGGCGGTCGGGGGGATCTGTTTGGGAAAGAAGCCGCCCTTGGAGCCGACCGGGACGATGACCGCATTCTTGACCTGCTGGGCCTTTACGAGGCCAAGCACTTCGGTGCGGAAATCGTCGCGCCGGTCAGACCAGCGAAGACCGCCGCGCGCCACCATGCCGAAGCGGCAGTGAACGCCTTCGACCTGCGGGCTTGCCATGAAGATCTCGCGGAACGGTTTGGGGGCGGGAAGGTCGCTGATTTCCTGGCTGGCGATCTTGAAACTGATAAAGGGGTGCGGGCTGCCATCGGGGCGGCGCTGCCAGAAATTGGTGCGCTGGATTGCCATGATGAGGCGGGCCACCCGGCGGATCACGCGGTCCTCGTCCAGAGAGGAGACATCATTGAGATGGGTCTCGATCTCCTCGCGCTTGGTTTCGGCAGCCTCACGGCGGCTCTCCAAGTCCTTGCCTGCCCCGGGATCGAAGCGGATATAGAACAGTTCGAGCAGGTCGCGGCTGAGACCCGGATGGCGTTTCAGCGCTTCGATCTGCGTGCTGCGGGCCGGATCGAGACCGGTCTGATGGCGATAGGCGCAGAGCGCGCGCAGAAGGGCCGCCTCGCGCCAGCTCGCGCCGGCGGAAAAGACGAGACCGTTGAACCGGTCATTCTCAGCGCGCCCGTCCCAGATGGCAACGAAGGCCTCTTCAAAGCGGGCCCCGACGGTCTCTATGTCCAGAGGGGTGCCGTCGGCGGTGCGCATGCGCAAGGAATGCACCCAGTAGGTGTCGGGGCCGTCGGCCATGGGTTTGGGGTCTGGCTGGACCGGATAGCCGGTCTCGAAATCGACGAAGAGCCCCATATTCTCAAAGACTGGAACGCAGTCGGACAGGGCAATCGATCCGCTGCGCGAATAGATCTTGGCGGAGATTTCATGGTCCGGCATGCCTTCGGGCCGGAAGGCGCGCAGGCGGATAGGGCGGTCGGCGCCGAGGTCGCGGATCGCTTCCACATCAATGAGGGCTTCGTGCGGCCCGAACGCCTCGCGATAGGCGGCGTTGAAGCCGACGCGGAAGGCATTGGCACGCTCGAACTCATCCTCTGGCAGGCCGAGATCGCTCAGCGCTTCGCGGAAGGCGTCATCCCATGTGCGGGCAATGGCGGCGACATCTGCCTCCAGCCTCTTGAGGTCGGGCTGGACCGACCCGTCGGGCAGCTCGATCAGCAGATGTACCCGCGCCAGCGGGGAAGCATCGAAGCGCGGCTGGAAGGAGATTAGCTCCCCCCTGAATGCCTTGGTGACATGTGCGCTGATGCGTTCGCGCACGCTGGAATCATAGGCGTCGCGTGCAACGAATACGAGGACGGAGACGAACCGGTTGAACTGGTCGCGGCGCACGAAGACACGGGTGCGTGGGCGCCCGACAAGGTGAAGCGCGCCCTGCAGCAGCGGGATAAGCGTCTCCGCCTCGGCCTGAAGCAGTTCATCGCGTGGCCAGGTCTCGAGAATGTTGGACAGGGCCTTGTAGTCGTGGCTGCCCTCAATCGCGCCGGTCGCTTCGAGGACGCGCGCGACGCGCTGGCGCACGAGGGGAATTTCCCGCGCGCTCTGATTATAGGCCTCAGCCGTATAGAGCCCCAGAAAACGGGTCTCGCCGACAACATTGCCCTTCTCGTCGAAGTGTTTGACCCCGACATAGTCGCAGAGGGCGCGGCGATGGACGCGGGACGTCAGGGTCGATTTGGCGACAATGATCGGATTGGGTTCGGACAGGAAGGCACCGATCTCCGGCGTCAGGACAAGCGGTTCGGACCCGCGGCGCAGGACATTCCGGTCCTCATCGCGCAGCAGGCCGAGATTTGAGCCCTCCACCATGACAGGCTCTTCCGGCCGCACTGAGCCATCGGATGCCGTCTCGAAATGGTAGTCGCGCACGCCGAGGAAGACGAAATGCTCGTCTGCAAGCCAGTTCAGGAAGGCAACGGCTTCCCTGCAGACGTCTTCTCTACAGGCAGGATCGTTCTCCAGCCGGTTGATCTCGGTCTGCATGCGCGCCTGCATGCTGGAAAAGTCTGCAACAGCCATGGCCACATCACGCAAGGTGGCCTTGGCGCCATCGTGGAGTGTCTTGCATTCGGCCGCGCTGAGGGCGGGCACGTGGATCTGGATGAGCGACAGGCGAACGCCCTCGCTGCTTTTCAGGATCGGATGGAAAAGGGCGCGAACTTCCAGGCCCTGTTCGGCGCACAGGCCAAGCAGGGAATCGACCAGGAAGGGAGAGTCACGCGTGACGGTTTCAAGGACACTCGTTCCGGTCAGGCGGCCATCATCGCCGCGTCCGTCGCGAACTCTTATACTGGCGGGCCCGCCTTCATAGGCCGCGGCCAGTTCGCTGATGCTGGCGGCCTGTGCCTCGATGTCTTCTGAAGAGAGAAAGGCGAGGTGTTCGGTTTCGGCCGCGTCGCGGAAGTTCTGCAGGATATCTTCCAGCCGCACCTGACCGACTGGCGTAGTGGCGTTCTGACCGGCGTCCGACATGTCGAAGCTCCTGAATGGCTCTTTCAAAGCCCGCTTCTATCTGTCTCGAAGGGCTGGGGCCAGTGCCCTTCGCACGCTGCAGGTGCGAAGGGCACAGTCCGTTTTAGTCTTCGTTTTCGCTGTTGAGCGCTGCGGAAAGCTCGCCAACCTTCTCGCTGCGGAAGGCCGCGCAGAGATTTGCCGATTCCTCAGCCTGCGCCAGCGAGCGCTCATAGCCCGGAATGGCCTCGCTGTTGGAGGTGAAGAAGTCCCGTGCTTCTGCAATGTCCCCGGCTTCGCAGAAGGAAGACACGGCGCCTGCCGTCTGGGGCTTGCGGATTTCCGGGGTGCGCGCGACGAAGTCGCTGAAATTCGCCTGATAGAGCTCCCACGCCTTGTCGCGATTGGCCTCGTTCTCAAGCGATTGCTGCATCACCGACCAGGCTTCCTGACCCTGCCAGTCCTCGCCAGCGACTTCCTCGTAAAGCGCCTCCAGTCTCTCTTCGTCGACATTCTGCGCAAGGATCGCGAGGATGGCCCGGCGCTCGCGCTGGGCATCGGTGGTGCGGGCATAGTCGAGGGCAGCTTCATAGAAGTCTTCCCCGCCCATCCGCGTCCCGTATTTCATTGCCGCTTCGAACTGTTCCGGCGAGACAGCCGATGGGTCGGGCTCTCCTTCGACACCGACGAAGCGGGCCGCCTGCTGGGCGAGGGCTTCACGCTCTGCTTCCATGTCGCCCATTTCAAGAAGGCCGGCATAGAGGTCGTTGAAAAGCAGGGTCTCGTTCTGGCTCAGTTCATCCTCACGGGCTTTCAGGGCATCATAGACCGGGCGATAGGTCTCCTCGACCCAGTCGCTCATGGCGGCGCGGTCATCCTCTGGCAGGCTGGCATAATAGCTGCCCGCCATGGCGATCGACGCAATTGCCACGTCCCAGTCTGCCTCGGCGCCAGCCTCAAGCGCGGCCAGAACGGCAGACGCCGGGGCGTCACCGGCGCGGAAGGCGGCCGTCACGCTGTCGAGCAGGGAGAGCTGTTCGGCGGCCGAAAGCGCGCCGAAGTTGTCGATCAGGGCGTCCCAGTTCTCATCGGAGGTATGGAAGCGCCAGTAGCCGCCGGTCGCATTCGGCATGACCCAGTCGGCGCAGCCTGCCTCAAGCGGAAATTCGGTGGTCTTGCCGGTCAGCATCTCGCGGACGACCTCTTCGCCGTCCGGGCCTGACACCCGCATGGCGAACGGTACCTGCCAGGTCTGGCCATCCACATTGATGTCGGAGCCGAGCGGTGCATAGCGCTGCTGGGTCACGGTAATGAGGCCGGTTTCGTCCTCCTTACAGGTCGCCTCGACATTCAGATACGGGATGCCGGGCTGGAAGATGAAGGACCTGAAGCTTTCGACCACCGCATCGTCGCCGCTGCCTTCGGCGAGCGATTGCATGAAGTCGTCGACATTGGCCGCATCGTCCTCAAAGCGCTTCATGTGCAGGCGGATGCCTTTTCGGAAACCCTCCTCGCCGAGATAGGATTCGAACATGGAGAGGACATGGCCGCCCTTGGAATAGGTAATGCCGTCAAACGCGTCGTTGATGTCGGCATTGCTCTCGATCGGGTTACGGATCTGGCGGGCCGATTTCAGGCTGTCTGTTCCCATCGCATAAAGCCCGCGGCGCTGCGTGGCGCGGTCATAGCCCTGGTCGGGGAAGAGCTCGTTCATCGTCTTGTAGCTCATCCAGGTCGCGAACGCCTCGTTGAGCCAGATGTCATTCCACCATTCGGGCGTGACGAGGTTGCCGAACCACTGGTGCGCCAGCTCGTGCGCATGCGTCGTCAGGATCCCGCGGCGCCGGTCGAGAGAGGTCCGGTCGGAAATCAGCAGTGCGCTCTCGCGGTAGATGATCGCGCCGGCATTCTCCATCGCGCCATAGGCAAAGTCCGGCACCGCGATGATGTCGAGTTTGGCGTAAGGATAGGGGTAGTCGAAATAGGTTTCCTGCTGGCTCACAATGTCGTCGGTGATGTCCATCGCGACCTCAAGCTGGTCGCCCTTGCCGGCGGGGGCAAAGCCGCGGAATGGCACCTGTTTGGCCCGCAGCGAATTGGGCGGCAGCGGCTGACCCTCACGCATGTCATAGGGGCCGACGGCCAGCGCGACGAGGTAGGACTGGATTTCGCGTGTGGGCGCGAAGGAATGGCGCACCATGCCATTCTCGAGCTGGGTGGTGCCGGTCAAAGGTGCATTTGCGATGACCTGATTGCCGGTCGGCGCTGTCACCGTCAGCGTCCACGGCGTCTTGAAGCGCGGCTCGTCGAAGCCGGGGAACATGCGGCGCGCATCAATCGGCTCCATCTGGGTGGCCAGATAGGGCCGGTCGTTCTGTGTCGCCTTGTAGAGGCCGGCGAGACCGAAATTGTACGGCGCGCGATAGTCGATCACGAGGGTGGAGTTTCCTGCCGGCACCGGTTCGGCAAAGTCGATCTTGGAAACACCGCCATCGGCGAGGCTGCCTTCGAACGTGCCCTCGATCTCGGTCCCGTCGTCCAGGCGCACCACCGCACTATTGATGGTCTGGTTGAGCGAGTGCAGCCAGATGCGCGAATGCGGCTGGTCGAGGCGGATGTCGATCTCAACCGTTCCGGTAAAGCCGTCCTTCGCTGGATCCGTCGTCAGGTCGAGGCGGTAGGCGGTCGGGCGCACGCCTTCCGGCAGCTGCCCCGCAGGCGGGGTCTCAAGACGGACCGGTTCATTTTCCGCAGTTTCGGAAGGTGCGGTGTCTCCCGCATCCCTGGGGCCACAGCCTGCGAGCAGCGCAAGGCTGGCAGCAGTTGCTAGGATGGACGTTTTGAACCTGTTAAGCGACATGCGCGAGTCTCCGGACAGTAATTGAACAATCGATTGCCGGTACTGATTGCGCAAAGTCCTCGCGGATAAAAGGTCTGAACTGGAATGAAGACATCCAGAAGGGAAGTTTCATGAAACGGCTCTGGCATTGGCCGCTCGATCCTGCGGCCCGGACGGTCCGTCTCGCGCTCGGTGAGAAGAAGGCGCAGGTCGACATGCGCGCCTGCCGGCCGGGCGCGCCGATCGCAGAGCTGCCCGACCTGCCGCCGGGGACGGAGCTGCCGGTCCTGATGGATACGACAGGCGAGCAGAAGATCGTCGCGTCCGGCAGTCACGCCATCCTCGAGCATCTAGAAGAGGGCGAAACGGGCGAGCGGCTGTTGCCCTTCCTGGCCAAGGACCGCGCCGAGGTGCGCCGGCTCTGGCAGTGGAGCGAAAACTCCTTCGGCGAGGTCAACCGGACCCTTCTGGCGGAACGCGAGAACCAGTGGGTGCGCCGTGCCAAACAGTCCGACACCGCGCGCCTTCGCGAAGGGGTGCACGCCCTTAAAAGCAAGATCGCGTTCCTCGAAGGTCTCGCAGGGATGCGGACCTATATGGCCGGGCGCACGCTGAGCCTGGCGGATCTCTCCATTGCCGCCCACCTCTCAGCCTATGACTATTTCGGGGATGTGCCCTGGGACCTGACGCCGGACCTCAAGGAATGGTATGTGCGTATGAAGTCGCGCCCGTCCTTCCGCCCGCTCCTGGCGGACAAGGTGGAGGGCACGCGCCCGCCCAGCCACTATGCAGACCTCGACTTCTGATGACGCAGGAAACCGGAACGCTGGAAGCCCGCCTGAAAAGGGATGCGCTGGCGCTCGGTTTCGCAGACTGCGCCATTTGCCGGGCCGATGAGCCCTGGCAGGCCGGAGAGAGGCTGGAAGCCTTTGTCGAGGAGGGGCGCCATGGCGAGATGGACTGGATGGAAGCCACGCTGAAGCGGCGCAAGACCCCGCAGGCCATGTGGGAGGGCGCGCGCTCTGCCATCATGCTGGCAGTCAATTACGGGCCGGACACCAATCCGCTCGAGACGCTGGAGCACAAGACGCTTGGCAACATCTCTGTCTATGCGCGCGGCGGCGATTATCACGACCTTATCAAGAAGCGGCTGAAACAGCTCGCCCGCGCCTTCGCCGAAGAGAGCGGGGCAGAGGTGAAGGTGTTTGTCGACACCGCCCCCCTCATGGAAAAGCCGCTGGCGGCGAAAGCCGGGCTCGGCTGGCAGGGCAAGCATACCAATCTGCTCAGCCGGACCTTCGGAAACTGGCTGTTTCTTGGCGCGATCCTGACCGATGCGGAACTCACGCCAGATGAAGCGGAGACCGATCATTGCGGCTCGTGCACTGCCTGTCTCGATGTCTGTCCGACAAAGGCGTTTCCCGCGCCCTATCAGCTCGATGCGCGCCGCTGCATCTCCTATCTCACCATTGAGTATCCGGGCCATATCCCGCATGAATTCCGCGCTGCGATGGGTAACCGGATCTATGGCTGCGACGATTGCCTCGCCATCTGTCCCTGGAACAAGTTCGCCAGCCGCTCGGCCGAACAGAAGCTCTGGGCGCGCGCGGAACTGAAGCTGCCGGAGCTGTCCGATCTTGCCGCGCTCGACGATGCGAGCTTCCGGGAAGTCTTTGCCGGATCGCCCGTCAAGCGGACGGGCCGGAACCGGATGCTGCGCAATGTGCTTATCGCTATTGGAAACAGCGGGGAGCCGTCGCTGGTCGACCAGTCGGTGATCCCGCATCTTGGCGATGAAGCGGCCATTGTGCGGGCGGCCGCCATCTGGGCGCTCGGGCGGCTTGATAAGACAAGGTTCGCGGCGGAGAAGGCAGACCGGCTGGAGCTGGAACACGATGAGGATGTGCGGGGCGAATGGCAGGCAGTAAATCAGTGAGCAAGAGCGGCGGCTCCAAGGCCGGGCGCTGGGCCCTTCGCGTCTTCAAAATCCTGCTGGCGCTTTTTGTGCTGGTCCATCTCTATGCATTTGCCCTGAAATGGGTGCCAGTCCCGGGCAGTATCCTCATGGTGCAGCGAACGCTTGAGGGTGAGGATTTCCGGCGCGTCATCGTCCCGCTTGAAGAGATATCGCCGAACCTGGTGCGCGCAGTCATCGCGGCTGAGGACACCCGCTTTTGCTCCCATGACGGCATTGACTTCGAGGCCGTCGAGAAGGCGATTGAAGAACGCCGCGAGGGCCGCTCGCAGCGCGGCGCCTCCACCATCACCCAGCAAACCGCGAAGAACATCTTTTTCTGGAATGGCGGCGGCTTTGTACGCAAGGGCGGCGAGGCCTGGTTTGCCCTTTTCATCGATACGGTCTGGGGCAAGCGCCGCGTGATGGAGCAGTATCTCAACACGATTGAGTGGGGCGATGGCATCTTTGGCGCCGAGGCCGCTGCGCGCGTCCGGTTCGGCAAACATGCCAGTGAGCTGACAGAGCGCGAAGCGGCCCTGATGGCGGCGGTACTACCCAATCCGCATGAATGGCGCCTCGATCCGCCGGGCCCCTATGTGAATGGCCGGGCCGGGACGCTGCAATCACGCATGCGGGTCGTTGCCAGCGATGGACTGGCCGACTGCGTGCTGTCGCGCTGAGCGGGGCGCCTTACTCCGGACAGCCCCCTTCAAAGCTTCTGGCAAGTGTGCCGACGGCCGCGGCGGCGCCCTGACGGTATGGATTCTGGTCCTCAATAACGACATCCCGGATGACGCCATCGGATTGCTGGCACCATTCCTCCCGTTGTGGGATTTCGAATTCCGCCCATTCCTTTGGGGCCATGGTGGGGTCTTCAGCAAAGCCGGGTTTGGCCACCGCTTCCAGCACATCGCCGTCGCCATCATCACACCAGGCAGGCCTCTCCTTGCCGAGCCTGTTGCAGCTTAGCCCGCGCAGTGCATTTCTGGTGCGCGCCTGAGGCCCGGCGAGAATTGGCAGGTCAAGCTCTGGAAGTTCGCTGTCGCCGCCTGCCATCCGCCCCGCATCGGCGGTTTCGCCGGGCGCTGCGATCACGGGTGACTGGACAGGGGTGCGTTCGCTGGGCGTGGGTGTCTCCGTAGCCGGCAGCGCCAGAGGTCTCAGTGGTTCGGGATCGGCAAGGGGCGGTGGGTCCGGTTCGGGGGCGGGCTCTTGGTCTGGCTCTCGTTCGCGGGGCTCCGCTGTCTCTTCAGCTTCTGGCGGCTCCGACGCCTGCTCGACCAGGGTCACCGGAATGATATCCGGTGTGTCCGGGTCTGCGGGCAGCGATCTCTGTGGCAGGTTGAGGAGGAGGGCAATGAGCGCGCCATTGATACCGAAAGAGGCGAGAAAGGGCCAGCTGCGCCTCAAAAACCGGGATGCGAAGGCCCCCGCCAAGCCGATCCTAGTCCTCTTCGGCGAGGCGCTTTGCCTCCCGTATATCGCCGCGCAGCACCAGCGTGTCGATATTGTCTCCGTCCAGCAAAAGCGCCTTGTTGATGTCGGCTTCGGCTGCCTGAAGGTCATCCTTTTCAAGATGGGCGCTGGCGCGCATCTGCAGCGCATCCACGAAATTCGGCCTGAGAGTCAGCGCCTGATCGAGGTCGGCCATCGCCTTGTCCACCTGGCCGGTGCCGAGATAGGCGGCGGCGCGGTCTGTCAGGATATCGGCGTCCTCCGGCGCGATCTTCAGCGCGTCGCTGAGCGCCACGATGGAGGCATCGGGATAACCGCCGATCAGCCAGGCATTGCCCGCCTGCGCGAGGTAGACTGCCCGGTCAGTGAGGCCGCCCGCATCCGGCGCATTGGCAAGCTCTTCCAGCCGTACAGCCGCTTCGCGGTAGTTCTCAAGGCCGAGCAGGGCCATGGCGTTGCAGTAGCGGGCTGCCGGGCGGGCGCCTTCGCCCAGCCAGCGCAGACTGTCCTCCAGCGCCGTTTCGGGGTCTTCCTGCGAGGTTTCGATACACGCGTTCAGACGGGCCTGTTCGGCGCGAACGGCGTCACCGGTCGCAGATTGCGAAACAGGAAGAACAGCGATGAGAAGCGCAATATAGGCTGACAACTGGATACGGGCCCTCTGAAGACTAGACTGACACTTCGGTAATAAGCGAGCCATGGGTGCGCAAATGACAGATCCTTCACGCAAGCTCTTCCTGATCGGCCCCGGCTATTCGGCCAAGGCGCTGGTGGCCCTTTGCCAAGAGCAGGGCAACTGGTCGATTTCAGGCACCGCGCGCAGCGAAGACAAGGCAGACGGGCTGGAGCAGGACGGCATCGCCCCCGTCCTCACCGATGATGCGGCAGGTATCGAGCAGGCGGGAGAAGGCAGTCACTGGGTTATCTCCACCCCGCCCCGCGATGAGGGCTGCCCCGGCTTTGCCCTGGCCGGCGCCTATGCCGCGAAAGCCGCCTCTATTACCTATCTGTCGACCACCGGCGTCTATGGCGACCTTGATGGCGGTTGGGCCTTTGAATGGCTGCCTGCCAATCCCGGCTCCAGGCGCGGCGAGCGGCGGGCCGAAGCCGAGGCTCAATGGCTGAGCGTGCGCCCCGATGCGCGCCTTGTCCGTCTGCCGGGCATCTACGGCCCCGGACGCTCGCAGATCGAGCGTATTCAGGACGGCAAGGATGAGCAGATGGTCAAACCCGGCCAGGTCTTCTCGCGCATCCATGTCGATGACCTCGCCGCGGGCCTTCTTGCCCTGATCGAGCATCCGCACCTTTCGGGGGTCTTCAACCTTTGTGACGATGAACCGGCGCCGCCGGAAGCGGTCATGGATTTTGCCGCCGATCTCCTCGGCGTCCCGCGGCCGGAACATGTCAGCCTGGACGAGGCAGAGGCCAGCGCGATGGCGCGCAGCTTCTATGCCGAATGCAAGCGTGTGCCCAATTCAAAGCTCAAGGCGGCGACCGGCTGGCGGCCAACATACCCGACCTATCGCGAAGGCCTTCGGACCATCTTCGCCGCTCAGAAAAACTGATCTGCCCGATTAGCGTCCGCCCCGCCGATTGATTGCCCGTCGGCGCTGCCTACCTCTCTGTGGGACAGAAGATGCAAAGAGCAAGGATGGAGACCCAAGATGAGCGACACCGAATACACCCCACCAAAAGTCTGGACCTGGGACCGTGAGAGCGGCGGCCGGTTTGCCAAGATCAATCGTCCGATTGCCGGGCCGACCCATGACAAGGAGCTCCCTGTAGGTGAGCACCCGATCCAGCTCTATTCGCTCGGCACGCCCAATGGCGTGAAGGTCACCATCATGCTGGAAGAGCTTCTGGCGGCTGGCCACAAGGGCGCAGAATACGATGCCTGGCTGATCAATATCGGGGAGGGCGACCAGTTCAGTTCCGGCTATGTCGAGCTCAACCCGAACTCCAAGATCCCGGTCATGGCCGACCATACGACCGACCCGGTCACCCGCGTCTTCGAAAGCGGCTCGATCCTGCTCTATCTCGCCAACAAGTTTGGCGCCTTCCTGCCGGAAGACCATTACAAGCGCACCGAAGCCATGAACTGGCTCTTCTGGCAGATGGGGTCTGCACCTTATCTTGGCGGCGGATTCGGCCACTTCTACGCCTATGCGCCGGTCAAGATCGAATACGCCATCGACCGTTTCGCCATGGAGGCAAAACGCCAGATGGACGTGCTCGACCGCAACCTGGCTGACCGCGAGTTCATGGCAGGCGACGAATATTCCATCGCCGACATGGCGATCTGGCCCTGGTATGGCGCCCTTGCCAAGGGCATCATCTATGAGGCTGGTGAGTTCCTGCAGGTTAACGAATACAAGAACGTCATCCGCTGGACCGATCAGGTCGCCGAGCGCGAAGCGGTCAAACGCGGCCGCATGGTCAACCGCACCTTCGGCGACCCGTCATCGCAGCTGCGCGAACGCCACGACGCCAGCGACTTCGACACCAAGACGCAGGACAAGCTGGAGGGCTAGCGGAGTAACGCCCGGCACGAAAATCAGCTGACAGGGTTGCAATCGGCTCAGGCTATAATATCTAGCAAGCTATCTATTAGCTAGCTAGATATTTTCGCATGCCCGATACCCCACCTACCCAGACCTTCCTCCAGGAGTTCGCCGTCGTTACACGCAAGGTGCGAACCTTGTTCGACGCGCGTGTCCGCAAGCATGAGGGCATGACGCAATCGCGGGCGCGGCTATTGCTCCTGTTGGTGCGCGAGACACGCATGACGCAGGGCGAGCTGGCGACAGCCATGGAAGTGGCCGGGCCGACAATGGCCAGGACCATCGATTCCATGGAGAAAGCCGGACTTGTCGCACGAGAGGTCGATGTCGACGACCGGCGGGTGCGTTGGGTCACCCTGACCGACACGGCAAAAAAGCAGGCCCGCAAGGTGCTTGATCTGTCCCTCACCCTCCAGGCCGATGTACTGAAAGGTATCTCATCGGAGGATATCGCGACGACACGGCGCGTCCTGGCCGCCATGATTGAAAATGTCGGGGAGGCGGAGGCGTGACGTCCGACGAGCTTCAACCGGCCGATCTTCGGGATACGAATGTCGAAACGGACACTGACGAGCGTGTCACCTGGCCTGAAGAACCGGAAGAGGCGGCCGCCGAAGCTGCGGTGCCATTTGTCCCGATGCACCCGCTGCGGGCAGCCGGTTATTTTGCTGCTTCACTCACCCTGGCCCTGTCGCAAGGGTTCGGCCAGAGCGTAATTTCAGCGAACCTGCTTCAGTTGCAGGGCAGTTTCAGTGCCACTCAGGCTGAAACGCTCTGGTTGTCGGCGGCCTATCTGGCGCCAAATGTCTCGCTGACGCTGGTGCTCATCAAGGTGCGCAACCAGTTTGGCCTGCGCAATTTTGCTGAAATCAGCATCATTGGTTTTCTCGCTGCTGCCCTGCTGAACTATGCCGCCGGAGACCTGCAATCTGCGATGGCCGTCCGTTTCATGAGCGGTGCAGCCGCAGCCCCGATGACATCGCTCGCCTTCCTGTACATGCTGGAGCCGCTGCCGCCGGAAAGGAAGATGAACTACGGCCTTTGCGCCGCACTTACGCTTATCTTCATGGGGCCCGCCCTGACACAGGTCGTCTCGCCCTACTTGCTCGAAATTGGCCTCTGGCATGGGCTGACGGCGCTAGAAGCTGCGCTCGCCATGATCGCTTTCGGACTGATATATCTGCTGCCGCTAGGCAAGCCGCAACATACGATGAAGGTGCATCCGAACGATATCACCAGCTACATCTTCATCGCCATTGGTATGGGCTCCATCACTGTGGCGCTGGTCTTCGGCCCGACCTACTGGTGGACGAGTACGCCCTGGATCGGCTGGCTGCTGGCGCTCGGCATCGTGTCGTCTGCCATTGCGGCTGTGATCGAGTTGAACCGCAAGGTGCCGCTGCTCGACATACGCTGGATCATGAGCCCGGCAGTCCTGCAATTTTCTGCTGTCTTGCTTCTGTTCCGCATTGTCCTGTCGGAGCAGACGTCGGGCGCTGCGGGTCTTTTCCGCTCGCTTGGACTCATGAATGAGCAGATGCAGGTCCTCAATCTGATCATCATCGGGATGACGATTGCGGGCGGCGTGATCTGTGCCGTCACGCTGAAACCGGGGCGTGAGCGCCCGTTTCACATCGTTGCGCTGATCCTGCTGGTCATCGGGGCGCTCATGGATTCCAATTCCACCAGCCAGACGGTGCCATCGGACATGTTTGTCAGCCAGGCGCTGATCGCGCTGGCCTCTGCGCTCTTCCTGCCGCCAGCGCTGCTGTCCGGCATGATGTCGGCCCTGGAGAGGGGCTATGACTATATATTGAGCTTTGTCATCGTTTTCCTGACGACGCAGAAGGTCGGCGGTATTCTCGGTGGAGCGCTATTTTCGACCTTTATCACCTTTCGCAAACGTCTACATCTTGAGCGCATCGACGAGCAGTTGAGTATGACTGATCCGCTCGTCCAGGAACGGCTTGCCAAATATGGCGGCGCCTTTGGCAGTTCGACAACGGACGCCGGCGCCAGTGCGGCACAGGGCGTGGCTGTGCTGCAAGGCCAGGCCCAGACCGAGGCCTCCGTCATGGCCTATAATGATGCTTTCCTGACGATTGCCGTGATTTCAGCTGTCGCACTCGCTGCACTCCTCGCCCACATGGCGATCGACGGGCTGCGGGCCCATTCAGCTGAGCCGTCCGAGCCCGCTCCTGCTCCCCTTCAACCCCAAGCAACCTGAACTGATTGATCCTCCCATGTTGTCCCGCCTGTCTCGACATATCGCCACTTTCCTCGCCATTATCATCGGCATTACCGGCCTGTTCGCCATTCTCTATGCCTGGAAGCTGCCTCCCTTCCAGAGCAGTCTGGAACTGACCGAGGATGCCTACATCCAGGGCGAGGTCACCATGCTGGCCCCGCAAGTGTCCGGTGCGATCACGGAGGTCGCCGTACAGGACTTCCAGCATGTCTCGAAGGGCGACCTGCTGATCCGAATAGACGACCGCATCTACCGCCAGCAGCTGGCCAAGGCGCAGGCCGTGCTGGCTGCGAAAGAAGCCGCGATCGCGACGCTGGAACAGGACACGGAAACTGCCCGTGCGCACATCCGTTCAGCCGAAGCCCGCGCCCAGTCTGCAAGGTCATCCCTGTCGCTCGCTGAATCCAGTCTTGAGCGCTTTAGCAAACTGCAGGCAAGCCACGCTATTTCCGAACTGGAAGCCGAGGAACATGCCGGCTCGAGGGATCAGGCGAATGCGGCGCTACAGGAAGCGCTCGCAGAGGTTGCGGCGGCGCGCCAGGACCTCGCGTCGATATCCAGCCGCAGACAGTCGCTCGACGCGGAAATCGACCAGGCGAAAGCGACAATCGACCTTGCGAAAATCGACCTTGCCAATACTGAGATCACCGCGCCTGTCGACGGTCGGCTTGGTCAGATCGGCGCGCGGACCGGCCAGTATGTGACGCCCGGCACCCGGCTCACCAGCATTGTGCCGGAGCACATCTGGGTGATCGCCAATTTCAAGGAAACCCAGCTGGAAGGCATGCAGATCGGCCAGCCCGTGACATTTGAAGTAGATGCGTTGGGCGGCAAGGAGCTCACGGGAACGATCTCGCGCTTTTCACCGGCGACAGGGTCTCAATACAGTGTCATCAGCGCCAGCAATGCGACGGGCAATTTCATCAAGATCGCACAGCGCATACCGGTGATGATTGATATCGACACCGGGCAGGCGGGTTTGGACCAGCTGGTGCCTGGCATGTCGGTCGTGGTGCACGTTGACACGGCAGCAGAGCCTGTAGGCCAGCCGACAGGCAAAAGATCTGCCCCCGGCGCCCCGGCGCGAAGCCTCGTCTCGCAAGCGCCATAGGCTGGACCCGGCGAGAGCATTGTCATCCATGGCCACGTCTCGCGGGTGGCTTAACCTGCGATAGGTGCAGGATGAGGCCGGTTTCAGGGGTGGGGCAAGCTAAGCTAAGCGGCCTCGTCCGTACTCACAGCAAACGGATCGTAATTGAGGATCGGCGCGAGCCAGCGTTCGGCGGTTCTCTGGTCCCAGCCCTTGCGTCTGGCATAGTCCTCGACCTGGTCGCGTTCGATGCGGCCGACGGCGAAATAGGCGCTGTCGGGGTGAGCGAAATAGAGGCCGGAAACCGACGGCGCCGGGCTCATCGCAAAGCTCGAGGTCAGCGACACGCCGATCCGTTCTTCGGCTTCCAGCAGCTTGAAGATCAGCTCTTTCTCTGTGTGGTCGGGCTGGGCCGGATAGCCGGGCGCCGGACGGATGCCGCGATACTTTTCCTTGATCAGGTCGTTGCAGTCATAGGCCTCGTCCGGGGCATAGCCCCAAAGCTCTTTTCTGACCTTCTCATGCATGCATTCTGCCATGGCTTCCGCGAAACGGTCGGCCAGCGCCTGAACCATGATGGCGGAATAGTCGTCGCCCTTCTCCTTGAAGTCCTTTGAGATCGCATCGGCCTCGGGTCCGGCAGTCACACAGAAGGCGCCGATATGATCCCCGTCGGATGAGAGGAAGTCAGAGAGCGCAAAGTTCGGCTTCTCATTGGTTTTCTTCATCTGCTGGCGCAGCGTGTGGAGCGTTTCACCGGAGGCGAGCCTGATGTCGTCGCCCTCGCGTCTGGCTTCCCAGAAGCCGATGGTCGCCTTTGGCTTGAACCAGGCTTCGCCCAAGAGGCGTTGCAGCATGGTCTGCGTATCGCGCCAGAGGTCGGATGCCGCCTCGCCGACTTTCTCATCCTCCAGGATTTGCGGGAATTTGCCCGCAAGGTCCCAGCTCATGAAATAGGGCGTCCAGTCGATATAGTCCTTGAGGTCGTTGAGATCGAAATCCTCAAACGTCTTCACGCCGGTGAAGGTTGGCGCAGGCGCGGAAGCTTTGGTCGCATTGAAAGCCAGCTCGCGCGCCTCCTTGATCGGCAGGCGCGGGGTGGGCGGGCCGCCAGAGCGGCTTTCGCGGATACGGTCATAGCGGGCCTTGGTCGTGCCCCACATGGTCTCGCGCTCTTCGGTATTCATCATCGCGCTGACGACGCCGACCGCGCGGCTCGCATCGCTGACGTGGATGACCGGGGCAGACGGAAAGGCCGGGTCGATCTTCACGGCGGTGTGCGCCGGAGAGGTCGTGGCCCCACCGATCAGCAGGGGCAGGTGAATGCCCTGACGCTCCATCTCGGCGGCAACGAAGACCATCTCATCAAGCGACGGCGTAATGAGGCCCGAGAGACCGATCATGTCGGCCTTTTCCTCAATCGCCTTTTCGAGGATTTTCTCAGCAGGCACCATGACGCCCATATCGACAATGTCATAGCCATTGCAGCCCAGCACGACGCCGACAATGTTCTTGCCGATATCGTGCACATCGCCCTTCACCGTGGCGAGGACGACCTTGCCATTGGACACCTTGTCGAGGCCGAGCTCCTTCTGCTCTTTCTCGATAAAGGGGGTGAGGTGGGCGACAGCCGCTTTCATGACGCGGGCTGACTTCACCACTTGAGGCAGGAACATCTTGCCGGCGCCGAAAAGGTCACCGACGACATTCATGCCGTCCATGAGCGGGCCCTCGATGACATGAAGCGGACGCTCAGCCTTCTGACGGGCTTCCTCGGTGTCCTCGACAACGAATTCGGTGATGCCCTGGACGAGCGCGTGTTCGAGGCGTTTCTCGACCGGCTGCTCGCGCCAGCTCATATCCTTCTTCTTGGTTTCGCCTTTCTGGCCGCGATACTGTTCGGCCATGTCGAGCAGGCGTTCGGTTGCATCGTCGCGGCGATTGAGGATTACATCCTCGACCGCCTCGCGAAGCTCCGGATCGATATTGTCATAGATGTCGAGCTGGCCGGCATTCACGATGGCCATGTCCAGGCCCGCCGGGATCGCATGATAGAGGAAGACCGAATGCATGGCCCGGCGCACGATCTCATTGCCGCGGAAGGAGAAAGAGACGTTGGAGAGCCCGCCCGAGATATGGCAATGGGGGAGCGTCTCGCGGATCGCCTTGCAGGCCTCGATGAAATCGACGGCGTAATTATTGTGCTCCTCGATCCCGGTCGCGACGGCGAAAATGTTCGGGTCGAAGATGATGTCTTCAGGCGCAAAGCCGACTTTCTCAGTCAGCAGCTTGTAGGCGCGTGTGCAGATTTCGATCTTGCGCGCTGCCGTGTCGGCCTGACCCTCTTCATCGAAGGCCATCACAACCGTGGCCGCGCCATAGGACTGTACCTTGCGGGCCTGCTCCAGGAACTGTTCCTCGCCTTCCTTGAGCGAGATGGAGTTCACAACCGCCTTGCCCTGCACGCATTTTAGCCCTGCCTCGATCACCTCCCATTTGGAGCTGTCGATCATCACCGGGACACGTGCGATATCGGGCTCGGCGGCGATGAGGTTGAGGAAGGTGGTCATGGCCTCGACGCCGTCCAGCATCCCCTCATCCATGTTCACATCGATGATCTGCGCCCCATTCTCGACCTGCTGGCGCGCGACATCGACAGCGGTGTCATAGTCACCCGCCTTGATGAGATTGCGGAATTTCGCAGAGCCGGTGACGTTCGTGCGCTCACCGATATTGATGAAGATCTGGGAGGCTGTGGAATTTGTCATGATTGATCCTGATCGGGATCCTTTTTCCTGAAGTTCACGATGCCGAGCAGGCGCCCGGAAATGAAGAAGGCCGTGGCCGCAGAGGCGCCGCCAATGGCGCCAAGCCAGACCAGTGCGAGATCGTCAAACAGCGTGCTGGCGGCGAACCGGCCAAGACCGTAAGCGGCAACAGCGATGAGAAAGCAGATGATGAATTTGATAAGAGGCGTCATGCGACCCTCTGACGGCTTCTGCTCTCCGGCGAAGCCCAGAAGCCTGAGCGAACCATTGGACGGCCCGTTACCGGGCGGTTGTAGACATAGACCCAGGCTTTGGCGCAAGGGCGTCCAAAATCGTCAACGATAGAGACCTTTTCGCGCCGATAAAGCGCCTTGGACGGCGCATCGGTGCGCACGCCCTCAAACGCGTCAAGCTTTCGGGCAATGCGCGGATGATCGAGGCGGTAAAGCATGCCGTGGCAGATGCCTTTCTGGCGCACAACACCCGGATAGTCGCCCATATCGAACATGGCGCCCTTGAACCTGCAGGGGCCAAGAAATTCTCCATGACGCTTAAGGTCAACGTTCTTGGGGCCGCCAGGAAAGCCCTGCTTGAGCAGGCCGTAGAAGATGAAAAAATCACGGGCAGAGACAGGAGGCGTTATCATTCTGCGGCCTCATCGGTATGGGCTCTTTGAACCCGAGCTTTTTCAGATTTAAATCTCTCTCTATATTCAGAGAGGATGACTTGTGAGCCTGGAAGTAACGCTAAGTTGTTCAACTCGTATGGATCTATTCGAAGATCGAAGAGCATTTCGTAGGTCGATCCGCCAACGCCGTAGTTGATGTATTTGTAAGAAGGCGACCAAATTCCTTCGCTCTTAATGATCCTCGGATGATCGAATAGATGCTCGTAAAAGAATTGGGTTCTTTGAGGCCCCGACGCCAACAAGGACTTACCATCCACAGTTTGAGGTATCTGAAGCGAGCACGCTTCTAGAATTGTCGGCATAACATCAATGTTAAGAGCGACTTGCGGTATAGGCTCTCTGCGGCTGCCAGAAGGCATTTTTATCACAAGTGGAACTCGAATTGACTCTTCGAACATCCACCATTTGCCAGAAAGACCATGTTCGCCCAAAAGCATCCCATTGTCTGAAGTGAATACGATCAGGGTGTCGTCGTACAGGTTCCTCTCTTTTAAAGCAGATACAATTCGACCAACTTGCGCATCCAGCCCGTTGACCAGTCTATAGTAGTCTCGAAGAGTTTCGGACGCGGTTTCAGGATTACCAAACCTCTGTCTCCAACGTTCACGGCCTTCTGACGTTTTGAGAAACTCTGGCAGTCGATCAAAAGCTTCCGTGGTGGCGCTAGGTGCGGTTGGATAGAAAAGCTCTTTATAGCTTTCATCGTAAACGTGATCTGCGTCCCAATAAGGTTCGCGGTGTTGCGTATGCGGCGCGAGCGTCGCAAACGTTAAAAAGAATGGGGCGTCTTTTAACTGATTGATAGCATTGACGGCCTTCGCGCCGATGAATTCAGTTAGATGCTTTCCGCCATATTCTTCGTCGTAATATAACTTAAAGTTATCAAATCCGTACCAAATATTGAAAAAGTTTTCGCGGGATTCTGTTCCTAATCCCCATTTTCCAATGTACGCTGTTTGATAACCAGCAGATTTCATCAGTCCATACAGACCGCGGTCTAGCTGAGCCTGAGTGATCTCACTCCAATTCCAATATTTATGGTTAGATGCGAATTGCCCGGTCATGATTGAGGCGCGGCTGGTAGGACATATCGAAGTGGTTACGAAAGCATCATCGAAGCTGTGCCCCTCGGCAACTAACGCGTCGATATGAGGTGTTTTGATGCCTAGCTTGTCTCTTTTTGCTATCGCGTCAGCTCTTAGATCGTCTGCAATGATAAGTACAACATTGGGCTTTGAAGTAGAGCTTCGACGAAGGTTCGTGGCACAAGCACCGAGGCCGGCGACTGCTGCCAAACCTGCGACTACTTCTCTTCTTTGGGGCGTTATCATTCTGCGGCCTCATTCGTCCGTGTGACGCCGGGCAGGCCATCAGTGCTTTCGGCATTGCCTTCATACCAGCGCTGTTCCCAGGTGCGTCCATCTGTGCGGGGATTGTTGGCATAGCGCTGAAGCTGTTCACGCTCGCCCTTGAACTCATAGAAGGGTACGCCCCAGCCGCAGCTGTCGGAAACCCGATCCAACTTAACGGTGACGATGGCGCGCGCCTTGTCGAAATTGGAAAAGAGGGCCAGCAGACCGGCAAAGCGTGGATCATCGAACTGCACTGCCTCGCCTTGCCCATAGAGGCGCACGATATTGGCCGCGCCGTCAAAGGCGCAAAACCTGATCGTGATACGGCCATTTTCCTTTAGATGCGCCATCGTTTCGATGCCGGAGCCGCCAAGATCGAGCCAGGCGACCGTGCTCTCATCGATCACGACGAAGCTGTCATAGCCTTTGGGCGAGACATTCACATGCCCGTCGCGCGACAGGGGCGCTGTCGCGACGAAGAACATTTTCTGTGCCTTGATGAACTCGATGAGCTTGTCATCGAGTTTCTCATACGTCTTGCTCATGATTGCCTCCCGTCAGCTTGCGAGCTGGAACGGTTCTAGCCCGGATAGACGCATGGCGCGAGGTGGTTCCGGGATGTTTCGGGGCGTCTTGCCCTTCACTGCCTTGGAAATGGCCTCGATATGTGGCGGGGTTGTGCCGCAGCAGCCGCCAAGCACATTGACCAGGCCTGATTTTGCCCATTCTTCCAGCTGCGCCGCTGTCTGTTCGGGCAGCTCATCATACTCACCGAACTCATTCGGTAGACCGGCATTTGGATAGGCAATAACGCGTGTGTCGGCGACCTTTGAAATGGCCGCGATGTGCGGGCGCATCATCTTGGCGCCGAGAGCGCAGTTGAGACCAATGGCCCATGGCTGCGCGTGACGGACCGAGTGCCAGAAGGCTTCGGCGGTCTGGCCCGAGAGCGTACGGCCGGAGGCGTCGGTAATCGTGCCGGAAATGATGACCGGGATCTCCTTGCCCGTCTCGGCGCGGAAATCCAGAAGCGCCTTGATGGCAGCCTTGGCATTCAGCGTGTCGAAGATGGTCTCGATCAGGAAAAAGTCGATATGCGGCGCCATGGCGTGTGCCTGTTGCAGATAGGCAGCTCGCACATCGTCGAAGGTCACTTCCCGATAGCCCGGATTGTTGACGTCCGGCGAGAGCGACAATGTCTTGTTGGTCGGCCCGATTGCGCCGAGAACCCCGACAGGCTTGTCTGCGGCGTCGGCAGCTTCCCGCGCGACGCGGGCGCCGGCTTCTGCAATCTCGGCCGCGATATCCTGCATGTGATAGTCGCCCTGCGCGATGGTGGTCGCGCTGAACGTGTTCGTCTCAATGAGGTCGGCGCCAGCCGCGATGAATTTCGCATGGATGTCGCGGACAGCATCCGGCTGGGTAAGGTTCAGGAGGTCGTTATTGCCCTGAACCGCCGTGTCCCAGTCGGCAAAACGCTCACCGCGAAACTGCTCCTCGGAGAAGGCATATTTCTGGAGCATGGTGCCCATCGCGCCGTCCAGGATCAGGATCTCTTCCCTGGCCTTTGCTTCAAGCTGGTCGATCAGTGTCTCGTTTGCCATCAGGCCGCCTCCGCCGTTGCGGGTTTCAGGCCGAGCAGGTGGCAGGTCGAAAGCGCCAGATTTGCCCGGTTCAGTGTGTAGAAGTGGAATTGCTCGACGCCGCCATCGGCGAGCTTGTGACAGAGCTCGGCTGCGACATTGGCCGTGATGAGGTCACGGGTATCGGCGTCATCATCGAGGCCTTCATAAAGCTTGTGAAGCCAGTCCGGCAGGCTGGCGCCGCACATCTTGGCGAACTTTTTAAGGCCGTTGAAATTGGGCTGCAGCATGATGCCGGGAACGAGCGGCATGGTGATGCCGGCAGCGCGGGCCTTGTCGACGAATTCGAAATAGACTTCCGGTTCAAAGAAGAACTGCGTGATCGCGCGGTCCGCGCCGGCCTCCTGCTTGCGTTTCAGGTGGGCAAGATCCTGCTCCCAGCCCCGCGAATCCGGGTGGGGCTCAGGATAGCAGGCCACCGAGATTTCGAACACCTTGCCAAGGTCCGGGCGGTGCGCACGAAGGTCGGAGACGAGGTCGACCACATTGGTGTAGCGCCCCTCGGGCTTGTCATAGTCTTCATCCTGCGGCGCATCCCCGCGCAAGGCGACGATGTGGCGGACGCCGGCTTCATAATAATCTTCGGCTGTCTGCAGGACTTCTTCACGCGGGGCGCCGACGCAGGTCAGGTGCGCTGCCGGTGTCAGGCGGGTGTCGGTCACGATGCGCTTGACCGTATCGTGGGTGCGCTCACGGGTGGACCCGCCGGCGCCATAGGTGACCGAAACAAAGTGAGGCGCCATCGGCTCCAGCCGGCGCACGCACTCCCACAGGCGCTCATCCATGGTCTCATTCTTCGGGGGAAAGAACTCAAAGGAGACATTCGGGCCCTTCTCGCCCTGCCGGGTGGCAACTGATAGGTGGCTCATGCGGCAACTTCCTCTTTGTGTTGCGGTTTCCGGGCACGCCAGATGAGAACGGCAATGCCTTGATCCAGGTCTTTGGGCGGCTCGAAGCGCAGCGCCTCGTCAAGGTGCAAGCCGGCCTGTTCGGCCCAGAGTTTCATTGTGTCTTCGCGAATGCCGAGACGCCGGTGGCCGAAGGCTTCGCGCATGAATTCGTGATCGTGCTGGGCGAAATCCACGATGACCAGCGTGCCGCCCGGACTGAGGATGCGGCTTGCCTCGCGCACCACTTTTTCCGGGTCTTCCAGATAGTGAAGCACCTGATGGACAATGACCATGTCGGCGCTTGCCGGCTCAAAAGGTGTTGCAGTGACGTCTCCCTGACGCACGCGCGCCTGGGTGACTCCGGCCTCGGCAAGTTTGGCCCGCGCCAGGGTCAGCATCTGATGCGACATGTCGAGGCCTTCGGACTCCTGCGCACGATTGCCGAGCAGGGTGAGCATGCGGCCTGTCCCGGTGCCAAGATCGACCACTTTGCGGAAAGGGCCAGGCCCCACGGCGCGCAGTATGGCCGCTTCGATAAGTTCATCTGGGTAATGCATGGACCGGATCTGGTCCCAGTCCGACGCGATCGAGCTGAAATAGGTTTCGGCCGAAGCCTGACGGGCCTGACGCACCGCATCAAGCCGTGAAAGGTCGTTCGGGAAATCGCCCGTTGCTTCATCGATGAGGTCAAAAAGGTGGTCAGTCAGGGTGCCGGCCCAGCCAGAGGCCGGAATGCGGTAGAAGACCCATGCGCCTTCGGGAAGACGTTCGGTCAGGCCTGCTGACGTCAGTGCCTTGAGGTGGTGGGAGAGCCGGGGCTGGCTTTGGCCCAGAACGGTCACAAGCTCACCGACCGACAGCTCCCCATGGCGCAGCAAAGCCAGAATGCGCAGCCGCGTTGGCTCGCCAGCGGCGCGCAATGCTTCTACCATGGTTTCCGAAGGCTGTCTCATATCAGCATATAAACATGCCTTTATATGGATGACAATATGCTGTGCTTCGGTGTGACCGATAGACCACCATACGTCGATATCTACTTATTCATTGAAGTGTTGGCGTTGAAAGCCGGGCAGGCTGCGCACATATGCTGCCTCCAGCATACGGAAGTTATCATGAAGACAGTAGTTTCAGCCCTCATCGCGCTTACCACGCTTACGGCTTGCGCGACGACACAGGACACGACTGACACCGCCTCGGGCGTCTCCGATCCTTTTGAAGGCTTCAACCGTAATGTGTACGCTTTCAACGAGGCGGTCGACAAAGCGGCGATCGAGCCGGTGGCACGTGGCTACCGCGCGGTCGTGCCAGAGCCTGCCCGTGACGGTGTGCACAATGTGCTGACCAATATTCGCCAGCCCGTTGTCTTCGCGAACTCTATGCTTCAGGGCAATGCGCAGGCCTCTGCAGATACGTTCGGTCGCTTCCTGATCAACTCGACCATTGGTGTGGCTGGCATCTTTGATGTTGCCAGTACGCTTGGCGTTACCGAACATAATGAGGATTTCGGGCAAACGCTGGGTGTGTGGGGCGTTGAGCCAGGACCGTTCCTGGTTCTGCCTTTGCTCGGGCCAAGCAATTTCCGCGACACATTCGGAATTGCCACAGACCGGGCCCTGGACCCGCTGACCTGGACTGAATTCGAAAGCGATCCGGATCTCGACGACCACATCGCCGTGGGCCGGACCGTTCTCGGTCTGATTGATACGCGCGCGCGCCTGATCGAACCGATTGAAACGCTGCGCTCGCAGCCGGAACCTTATATTGCGCTTCGCCGCAATTATTCCTCGCAGCGCGAGGCTGCCATCCGAAATGGCGAGACAGAGGCAGATCCATACCAGGATTTGCCTGATTTTGATGTCTATGATGAGGAAAGCGCCGAGGGGACAGGCGCCGGAGACCAGTAGGACGACGACCATGAAAATTGCCAGACACCTTATTGCGGCCGCCGCACTGGCAGCTGCAGCCAGCCCCGCCTTCGCGGATGCGAGCACTGAGGCTTTTGTCGAAGACAATGCCAATGAAGTGCTTGAATCGCTGAATGACCCTTCGCTCAGCCGTGACGAGCGTACCGCGCTTTTCAGCCGCTATATGGATGAGTTCGCAGACATCGAAGCTGTCAGCCGCTTCGTCATAGGCAAATATGCAAACCGCTTCACGCCGGAAGAGTTCGAGCGCTTTCAGGCGGCCTTCAAGAAATACGCGCTTGCCGTCTATGAGAATGAACTCGATGCCTATCGCGGCAATGAGGTTATCGTTGAAGGATCAACAGACCGCACGCCGCGCGACTCGATCGTCGATACGAAGATCCCGCGCGCCGATGGCCAGGAGATGAGTGTCCGCTGGCGTGTGCTCAAGCGCAATGACGGCTATCAGGTGGTGGACGTCGCCCTGAACGTGAATGGCAATCTGATCTGGCTGGCGATTGAGCAACAGGCCCAGTTTCTGTCCCTGCTGGATCGCACGAACGGCTCTGTTGATGCTCTCATCAACCGGATCGAACGTATGACCCGTGATGTCGTGGCGGGCCGGCGCTAGGGTAACCCAGACCCTTCCACATATAAAAAAGCCCTGCCAACCGGCAGGGCTTTTTCAAAGGGCTGAACGTCCATCTAGTTCTGATCGTCGTCCATCATGTCGTCAGAAGCATTGGTGTCGGCTTCATCAGCGTCCCAATCGCTCATGGAGTTGCGTTCGCTGTCTGCCGCTGATGCATCGTCTTCCATTTCATAGATAAAGATCGGCATCATCGCGAGATCGTCTGCTGCTGCGTCGATCATGAGCGCGTCGCCATCGTCATCTACAATGATGCGGTCGAAGTCGAGCTGACGATCATTGTCCATGATCGTGTCGCCGACGATGGCATATTTGGCTTCACCGTCTGCGGAGATGATGATGTCATTGATACGCGCAGACTCGTCGGAATTGGTGAAGTCGGCGGTGGTACCGATTATTTCCGATGCGAGGCTGTAATCATTCAGCCCGTCCTGATCGTATTCCTCGACGTTCTGAAGCGCTTCTTCCGTCATGGAAACAGTAAAGCGCGGCTCATTGTCGGCTGCCATTTCAAGGTCGAGCTGATCAAAGGCGAGCGCACCTTGGGTGCCGAGCAGGTCGATGAAATCGCCGCTGCGGAACACAACGCGGTCAATCTGGCCGTCGCTATTGATGATAAAGTCATCGATCGTGGCGGCATCTTCGCCATCTGCACCGATCACCTTGGCGCCGATAAGTTCTCCAGCGCTGAGATCGCCGGACATGAGATAGACCGTTTCGACGTCCGGCGCCTCGGCCTCATCGGTCATTTCAGGCGCGGTTTCGGTGTCAGCCGTCTCCATTTCGGCTTCATCGTAGCCATTGTCGTTCATCGCGACGTCGTTTTCGTTCGAGCAGGCGGCTGCACCCATTATCAGGGCGGACGCTGCTGCAGTAATCATGAGTTTTTTCATGATGCATTCTCCTTGTTACTTCGCGAAAACAAAACGACTGGTGGTGAGCCCTTGTTCCACGCGGCGTACGACAGGGCCGCTCAAAAGGGGGGATGTGAGTCAGATTCATCTGCGGCAGACTTGGCGTCTTGTGCGCGCAGAGAGGCCCCGGCATGGTGGCGCCGATCCAAGCAGGAGAGACATTCATGAAAACCCGCGCAGCTGTTGCTTTCGAAGCCAAGAAACCGCTCGAAATCGTTGAGGTGGACCTTGAAGGTCCAAAGGATGGCGAGGTGCTCGTCGAGATCATGGCGACGGGTATCTGCCATACCGATGCCTACACGCTGGACGGCCTCGACAGCGAGGGGCTTTTCCCCAGCATTCTCGGCCATGAGGGCGCGGGCGTGGTGCGTGAGGTCGGCAAGGGCGTGACGAGTGTTAAGCCGGGCGACCATGTCATTCCGCTCTACACACCGGAATGCCGCCAGTGCAAAAGCTGCCTGTCGGGCAAGACCAATCTCTGCACCGCGATCCGCGCGACGCAGGGCAAGGGCGTCATGCCGGACGGCACAAGCCGCTTTTCCTATAAGGGTCAGAAGCTGCACCACTATATGGGCTGCTCGACCTTCTCGAACTTCACCGTGCTGCCGGAAATCGCGGTGGCGAAGATCGACCCCGAAGCCCCCTTCGACAAGACCTGCTATGTCGGCTGTGGCGTCACCACAGGTGTCGGCGCCGTGACGAATACGGCAAAAGTCACACCGGGTTCAAATGTCGTTGTCTTCGGCCTTGGCGGTATCGGTCTCAACGTGATTCAGGGGGCCAAAATGGTCGGGGCGGACATGATTGTCGGCGTCGATATCAATCCTGACAAGGAAGAGTGGGGCCGCCGGTTTGGCATGACCCATTTCGTCAATCCGAAGGAAATCTCCGGCGATACCGTCTCTCACCTTGTCGAGCTGACAGGGGGCGGGGCGGACTATTCCTTCGATTGTACGGGCAATACGGATGTGATGCGCCAGGCGCTTGAATGCTGCCATCGCGGCTGGGGTGAAAGCATCATCATCGGCGTTGCCGAAGCCGGTAAGGAAATCGCGACCCGCCCCTTCCAGCTGGTCACGGGCCGCGTCTGGAAAGGCTCTGCCTTTGGCGGTGCCAGAGGCCGCACGGATGTACCCAAGATCGTCGAGTGGTACATGAAGGGCAAGATCGAGATCGATCCGATGATCACGCACGTGCTGAAGCTTGAAGACATCAACAAGGGCTTCGACCTGATGCACTCTGGCGAGAGCATCCGGAGCGTGGTGGTGTACTAGGCCTCGACCCGATATCATTCAAACAAGTCATTTGAAGAAGGGGATTCAAAACATGTACAGCCATATGATGGTCGGCTCGAATGACATCGACCGGTCCAAGGAGTTCTATGACGCCCTGTTCGGCGCAGTGGGCGGCAAGCCAGGGATCACCGATCCCAAGGGGCGCCTGATCTACATGCACAATGGCAGCGTTTTCCTCGTGACCAAGCCGATTGACGGCGAGGCCGCAACGCCGGGCAATGGCATGACGATCGGTTTTGCCATGAACTCGACGGACGAAGCCGACGCCTGGCACAAGGCGGGCGCTGCAGCCGGCGGCAAACCCATTGAGGATCCGCCCGGCTGGCGCGAAGGCGGCGGCCAGAAAATGTACCTTGCCTATCTGCGCGATCCGGACGGCAACAAGCTCTGCGCCCTCTGCCGCGGTTAGGCCAGAACCACCTGACAGTTTTCCCGCTTGAGCCTGGCGGGCAATTTGAAGGTCTTGAGACCGCTCCCGCCGATGCGTTCCAGAAGGGCGTCGGCGCGTGAGCGGTCTTTCTCTTCCATGTCATTATAGACGTCGAGCGCCGCCTGAAGGCGCCAGAGCGGGAAGCTGCGCGCCTTGGCAGGCCCCATGTGGCCTTCGATCTCAATCGGGATGTCCCCCAGCGCCCGCGGTACGCGAGCCCCCGGCTCTGCTGAAGCCGCCCAGTCCGCAAACAGCTTTTCGGTCCGCTCGATCGCGGGCAGCTGTTCGCGCATCTGCCGCGCGAGGATGGGCTCTAATGTGGCGGGAATGGCATCGCTTCCAATGAGGTCGCCGCCCGGAGTCTGACCGCCGGCTCTCATCCTCTCAACCCAGTCCCACACTTCAGGCGCCAGCCTCTGCATCAGTTTCCCTGATTCCGGGTCCCGGTAGAGGTGCGCATAGAGCGGGCCATAGAAGGCGAAGTCGGCCAGTGAGGGGTGTGCGCCCAGAAGATAGGGGTGCTCTCCCAGATGGGCGGAGAATTCTGCCAGAAAGCTTTTATAGCTCTTTTCGATCCCGGGTATGGTCGCATCGCTGACCCCGAGAATGGGGAGGGCGCCCTTGAAGCGCGCGCCATTCTTGCGGCCAAGTTCATATTGCTCCTGCGGGGAAAGCTGGGGTGCGGACAGGGCGCCAAACTCGCCATAGGCCCAGTCCTCATTGTAATTCCAGCGATAGTGCATCGCCGGAATGACGAGCCATTCGTCGCCATAAAGATGAAGCAGTTCGCTGACGAAACGTTGCAGAGGACCAGCAGGCCAGGCTGGCGGACTGGCGCTTTCGCGCGCTTCGACAGCTTGCATGATGTCGGCTGTGTCCTGGACAACGGTCCCATCCGGCATCGTCGCGACCGGAATGACGGGCCAGCCGACATTGGGCAGGATCAGCGTCTTGTAGACCTCCTGCGTGGCGGGTTTTTCCTCATAATCGGCGCCGCGCCAGTCCAGATAGGCGCGTGCCTTCCCGGTGAAATAACTGACCTCGGCGCCGTATAATGTGTAGCTCGTCATATGAATTACGTTTTCCCGTGCCTATCGTGAGTGTGTGGGGCTGATAGGAAAGATATTACATGTCTGAGTTCAAGCACTTCTCGCTTGTCGCGGGCGGAGACACGATGGAGGGACATGCTGTTCCCGATGGCCGGGTCGGTCCTTCAGTCATGTCTCTCAAGGTCTGGGCGTCCTCGGTTGAAGAAGCTGTCGAGGTCATCATCTCCATCGGGAATGAGGTGGGTTTCAAGATCGAACAGAATGTCGAGGTCTTCCGGTCCAAGGCGACGCAGATGGCCCGTGACGAGACCTTTGCCTATGACGTCCGTGTGGTGCCCTGTGAGGACGGGGAGCTGGCCCTTGCTGTGGCCGAGGAAGCCGAGCGCATCCGTAACGCCTGATCTCCTCTGGCGCCCCTGCCGTCCGCTTTATTTCACTCGTGCGCTCAGAACGCTGAGGTCTGCGCAACTGGAACGGGTATTTCCCGGCTGCGTTGCTCGGGGTGTGCGGCCTCAATTTCCATCAAGGTTTTGAGGCTGGATGCGCCGCTTCCTCCGGAGCGATCCGTTGAGAGGAGCTGGCGCCGCGAAACGAGCCAGAGGAGATTCTTCATGAAAACCCTTATCTATATGAGCGCAGCCGCGTCAGCTCTGACGCTAACGGCCTGTCAGAATGCGTCCGCGCCCCAGCGCAATGCCGCAATCGGTACCGCAGTGGGTGCTGCTGCCGGTGCAGCCGTCGCCGGGGACGAAGCCACAGGCGCCCTCGTGGGCGGTGCAGTTGGTGCAGCGGCAGGTTATTATACCGGTTGCCGGCAGCAGGGCGGCTGCTTCGTTGGTGGTGAACAGGTCGAGGCCGAGCGGCGTTATGACCAGCGCGCGGATCGCTATTATTTCGTCGATCCCAACACGGGCAATACCTATTGGGAAAATGGTGACCTTCGCTCGCGGTAGGAATGTGGCACAGCTGTGCTACATCTGACTGAACAAGCAGAGAGAAGAGAGCAGAAGAATTGGAAACAGTATCAGACTGGGTGACTTTCGGCGGGGATTTGAGCGTTCATGAACATGAAAGCGAGATTCTCGGTTGCAACATGCGGTTCGCAGTGTTCGATCCGCCGCAAACCGACGAGGAGCCCGTTCCGGTTCTCTGGTATCTGTCCGGCCTGACCTGTACCTGGGCCAATGTCATGGAGAAAGGCGGCCTTCAGAGGAAGGCGGCCGAACTCGGCGTCATGATCGTTGCGCCAGACACCAGTCCGCGCGGCGATGATGTCGCCGATGACGAGGCTTATGACCTGGGGCAGGGGGCCGGTTTCTATCTCACCGCCACACAGGAGCCCTGGGCCAAGCACTACAAGATGGACCAGTATGTGATGGAGGAACTGCCTTCCATCATCCGGTCCAACTTCGCGGCTGATATGCGCCGCCAGTCCATCTTCGGACATTCCATGGGCGGCCATGGCGCGCTGGTGCTTGCGCTGCGCAATCCCGGACATTTTCGCAGCGTCTCGGCATTCTCCCCAATCGTCGCGCCCAGTCAGGTGCCATGGGGCGAGAAGGCGTTCAGCGCTTACCTCGGAGATGGCAGAGAAGCCTGGAAGGAATGGGATGCGTGCGAACTGGTCAAGAAGACCCAGCTCGACACCACGATCCTCATTGATCAGGGCGAGGATGACCAGTTCCTGGAAGAGCAGCTGAAGCCGGGTCTCTTTGAAGAGGCCTGCCGTGAAGCGGGCCAGCCGCTCGCGATCCGCTTGCGGCCCGGTTATGATCATTCCTACTATTTCATCTCCACCTTCATGGATGATCACATCATGCACCACGCCAAGGCGCTTTACGGCTGAGCGGCGTGAGATAAGACACAAATGAAAAGCCCGCCTGGAGAGATCCGGGCGGGCTTTTTTGAACCTTTGGGCTGAGAGCTTACGGCTCCGGCGTTTCCACGACGGGGCTCTGCTCCAGTTCGGTCTTCGTGGCGGGGCGCGACAGCACCCAGCCGATGATCAGTGGGATCAGGATGCCAGGCAGGCCCTCATAGACACCGCCTTGCCAGCCGAGCCCGAAGCGCCAGACGAGCGTTATCGCGATCCCGAGAAGCATCATAACGATGGCGGTTGGCTCGCTGATGCGCCGGTTGAGGGCATAAAGCGTCAGCATCGGCGCAAAGGCCGCCGCAAGCGCAGACCAGGCGATGATCACCAGGCTGAAGACGCTCTGATTGTCCATCAGGGCCAGAGCGAGGGCGAAGATCGTAACCGACGCTGTGGCCGCCTTTAGCAGCCATGGCTTTTCGAGCCTCTGCGGGACGAGGTCATGGGTAATCGCCGCTGAGCACGATAGGACAACGGAGTCGGCTGTGGACATGGTAGCCGCGAAGATGCCCGCGAGAATAAGGCCGACGAGAACATCTGGCAGAAGCGCCTCTGCCATGCGTGGAAGGGCAAGCTCCACGTCGATACTGGCCGCGTCGGGCATATAGACCCGGGCGAGCAGGGAAAGGCCTGCAGCCAGGATATAGAACACGATGAAGAAGCCATAATACCAGGCGCGCGTGCGCTGCATGTTCTTGTCATCGTCGAGCGCCATGAAGCGCACCATGATGTGCGGCTGCCCCACAACGGAGAAACCGGCAAACAGCCAGCCAAGAACAAAGAGCCCGAAGCCGAGGGCGCCTGTCATGAGAAGTTCGTCAGCTTCCGGCAGCAGGTTCATGAATGTGCCGTCATCCATCGGCCGAAGCTGATCGATCATGCCTGTGAAGCCACCAGCCCAGCTGACGCCGACAAAGAACAGGATGAAGAGCGCGACCAGCATACAGATTGACTGGATCGCGTCGGTCCAGATGGAGGCCCGGATCCCGCCTGCAATCGAGTAGGCAAGAATGATGACCGCCGAGCCAATCGCGCCAATGCGCCAGTTGAAGCCATCGAAAACGCCTTCCAGCGCTTTTGCGCCGGCTGTGATCTGGGCGGCGCCATAGACGATCAGCAGCACGACCATGATGACGGCAGCAATCCTGCGCCAGAGCGCGAAGTCGTCGCCATGCCAGCGCGACAGGACAGAGGCAAACGAGGCCTCATTGGTCACGCCCGTGGCCGTGCGCAGTTTGCGGTGAATGAATGTCGAGCCGATAAAGTCGCCGACGATCCAGCCAAACATAAGCCAGACGGCGGACAGGCCTGTGGCGTAGCCATAGCCGATCACACCGATGAACAGATAACCGGAATTGTTGGTGGCAACGGCGGAAAGCCCGGCGAGCCAGGGAGAGACGCTCTGACCGGCAATGTAGTAGTCCTTTCTCTCCCCCGTAGCTTTTCTGGCCGAGGCCAGACCCACGCCAAGGAAGATGATCAGGATGACTACAAAGCTGGCTAATATCATTCGTCGGTCTCTTGTGATGCCATCCAGGCCAGGAACAGGTCGAACTGCTCACTTGTGTCTTCGCCGCGCGGGTCGAGGTCCGATAGCGCGAGGCTGGTCGCCTGGGTGGCGTTGAAGGGTTCCTTGTCCTCAAGGTCGACAGGGACGGTATTGACTATACGTGTGAACATCAGCGCGGCCAGAAGAGCAAGGGCGCCGGCCGCAAAGAAAAACAGGCCTTCCCCTCCCAGAGGCGTCATAACCAGCCCTGCGACGGCGGGTCCGGCGATCGAACCGACCCCCCAGAGGATCAGGATACCGGCCATCATGGGAGTGGCCTGCGACGCATCTGCGCGGTCTGCTGCATGGGCGACGGCCACCGCATAATAGGAGAGCGCGCCAACGCCATATCCAAAGCCAAGTGCAAGGATGGCGAACTGGGGAACATGCCCGGCCAGAAGGCCAAGGCCAAGTGCGCACAAGGCCCCGATAATACCGGTGCCCGCGATCACCATGCGCCGGTCTATGCGATCAGAGATCATGCCGGCGGGCCAGAGACCGACCATCGCACCCGCCAGAACGGCGGCGTTGAAGTTCGCTGAAAAGCTCGCCGGTTGGGCCGGCGCGACGGTCTGGGCATAGATCGGATAGAGCTGGGCGACGGAATTACTGACGGCGCCGGCACAAAAAGCCGCCATGGCAGCGGCTGGTGCAAGCCTGAAAATCTTCCTTGGCCCATATGGCTTGCTGGTACTGATTTCCGGCTGGATCTGCCGGGTCGCTGTCACGGGAAGGATGGTGAGGGCGAAGAGGACTGCGACCAGCATGAAGCCGGTTCCGCCACCTGCAGCGGCCATGACGATAAAGGGCCCGCCAATCGCGCCGAGTTTGGCGACTACGTGATAGAAGCTGAGGATTGACCCCCGGCTCTGGGCGGGCGCGGCATCTGCAATCCAGCTTTCGCCGGCTGTCAGCAGGGCGGACGTTGTGATGCCGATAACGCCCTGCACAATTGCCCAGCCAATAATGCTGACGCCCAGCGTGAAGCTGAGCGAAGCAATGATGGCGATGGCAGCAAAGAAGGAAAAGGACCGGATGTGCCCTATCCGCGCAATCTGCGCTGGCGATAGCAGGGCTCCGGTAAGGAACCCGCCCGCAAAGAACGCCGCAACCAGACCAAGGGCAGCATTCGATGCGCCGGCATTTGCCAGGCTCAGCGCGATCATGACGGATAGGGCAGCCGAAGCGCCCTGAAGCAATGTCAGGGCGCTCGTAACCGCCAGAACGTTACGGTATGACCCGAGACGATCCTTCCGGTGTTCTGTCGCCTGTTCGTTGATCGACCCTGTATAGGGCATCAGGCGGCAGTGCGAATTTCCGAGGACTTCCCATCTTCGACCAGCGCCTTGTGCAGGACGCGGACGGTTTCATCATAGTCCTCTTCGGCAACGAAAAGCTGCAGGTCGGTGCTGCGCGTCAGCTTTTGAAGACCAAGCATATTGATGCCGGCTTCATAGAGCGCAGTCGTCGCCTTCGCCGTCATTCCCGGTACGTCGAGATTAGCGCCGATGACCGAAACGATGGCGAGCTTGCGGGTCGTCACCTCTGCGTTCTCGAACTTGGCTTCGAGTTCAGCCGCTGCCCGGTTCAGTGCTTCGCGGGTGCAGTCGACATAGTGCGTGATGGTGTTCGCATTCGAGCTCTTCGATACGATCCATACCTTGTGACGTGTCAGGGCCTTCAGCGCTTCTGCGTCATAGCCTTTGACGCCGACCATGTCCTGTTCGAACAGTTCGAAGGCGTAGATGTTCTTTATGCCGGTCACGATCTCGGCACGGGCCTCTTCAGGATGGAAATCATCGGTGATGATCGTGCCAGCATCGCTCGGGTCGAACGTATTCTTGACGCGAAGCGGCACGCCAGCCTGACGCAGGCCTTTCGCAGCCTTCGGGTGAACCGCTTCCATGCCCATATTGGAAAGCTGGTCGGCGACGTCATAATTGGTCTTGCCGATCTTCAGCACCTTGTCATTGCCAACCAGTTTCGGGTCAGCGCTGGAAAGGTGGAATTCCTTATGGATGATCGCTTCAGAAGCACCGGTGATAGCGCCGATGCGAGAGAAGGTGACCTCGGTGTAGCCGCGGTCATAGAGCTTCACCATGCCTTCATTGCAGCTTGCATAGCCGGTGCAGATCGGAAGCTCCTTGGAGAAGTCGACATCCTTCAAAGACGTCTGAATGCGCTCGTCCAGCGGCATCTTTTCCTCGTCACGCCACCCGGTCAGATCGACAAAGACCGAATTGATGTCGTGCTGGCGCAGAAGCAGCGTCGTATTGTGTGCTGAATGCGCCTCGCCGAGGGCTGCAAGCATCTCGCGCACCGTCATCAGGTGTTCGTCGAGACGGAACTGGCCATAGGAACAAAGGCGGTGAAGGTCGATCAGGCAGTTGCGGACGCCTTCGACACGTTCAAGCACAAAATTGTCCGCGACTTTCCTGTCGGGGTGGTCGCCGAAAATTTCTTCATTCTTTTCGCGCATGGCGGCGGCCAGCTCGGTTAGGGCTTCGCTCCACTGCCACTTGTTCTCGGCCTTGGCGAAGAGGGCATAGACGCCGGGCTTGCCCGTCTTCTTGTGCTCGAGCAGAAGGTTGGTCATGCCGGCATAGGCCGACACCACAAAAATGCGGTTATAGAGATCAGCGCCTTCGCGCCCGTTTATCAGGACATTGTCCAGGATAACCGGCGTGTTCGCGATCGAGGTTCCGCCGATCTTTTCAACTGTATGCGTCATGGGATTTCGTCCCCAGGAATTGGTCTGGTTTTAGTGAGCACGTAGCCCGGACTGGCCGGGCTACGTGTCTGGTTTGGGAGGCGCTTTAATCTGCGTCCTCAAGGTCTTCGGCTGCCGCATAGGAGCCGTCCGGAAGGTGAACTTCCTTGCCGGTCACCGGCGGATTGAAGCAGCAGGCCATGTGCAGTTCTTCTTCCGCGCGCAGCGTGTGCTTGTCGTGCAGGTTAAGGCCGTACACCACGCCAGGCTTGATCTCATGGGTCTCGCCGGTGGCATGGTCGGTAATCGAGCCCTTGCCCTTCATGCAGTACACGCTCTCAAAGTGGTTCTTGTAATGAAAGGTATGCTCTGAGCCGGCTTCCAGCACTGTGATGTGGAAGCTGAAGCCCATCTTGTCGTCTGCGAGCAGCATCCGGTAGGACGTCCACTGCGCATCGGACACGGCACGGTCTGTGCCTTTCATTTCATTCATATCGCGTACGATCATTTTATTTTACTCCGCTGCGACTTTTGAGTTGTCGATTGTTTCCTTGGCCGCTTCGAGAAGGATTTCGAGACCCTTGCTGAGCGTTTCCTCGGGGATGGTCAGGGCGGCGAGGACTTTCACGACCTCGTCGTCTGCACCGGACGTCTCGATGATGAGCCCCTTTTCAAAGGCACGGCTGCAAATCTCGGAGGCGATGTCGCCCGACGTCACATCGACGCCTTGCATCATGCCACGGCCCTTCAGGCGCGAGCCCGGAATGACATCAACAATCTTCTTGAGGCCAGCTTCCAGAATGTCAGCTTTCTTGCGGACATCCTTCATGAAGGCATCATCCTTCCAGAACTTCTCCAGCGCCACCTTGCCGGTCACGAAGGCGTGGTTGTTGCCACGGAACGTGCCATTGTGTTCGGCTGGCTTCCAGATGTCGTGCTCTTTCTTGATAAGTGCACAGGCAAAGGGAAGACCCATGCCGGAAAGCGACTTGGCCTGGGTAATGATGTCCGGCTTGATGCCGGCAATTTCGAAGCCGAAATAGTCGCCCGAACGGCCGCAACCGGCCTGGATGTCATCCACGATGAGCAGGGCGCCATGCTTCTTGGCGAGGTCCGCAATGCCTTTCATCCACTTGGCAGAAGCTGCATTGAGGCCGCCTTCGCCCTGGATGGGTTCGAAAATGAAGGCTGCCGGCGCATCGACGCCCGAAGACGGATTGTCGAGCATCATCTCGATCTGGTCGAGTGTGTCGATGTCTTCGCCAAAAGCATTGGCATAAGGCAGATGCGTCGTGCCGGTTAGGCCGACGCTGCCAGTGCCTGCACCGCCACGCTTGCCGGCATTACCGGTCAGCGCTAGGGCGCCCATGGTCATGCCATGAAAGCCGTTGGTGAAAGCGATGACATTGGTTCGGCCAGTAACCTTGCGGGCAAGCTTCACGGCTGCCTCAACGGCATTTGTGCCGGTCGGGCCGGTCATCATGATCTTGTAGTCATCCATACCGCGCGGCTTGAGGATGTATTCCTCGAAAGCCTTCAGCCACTCGGCCTTGGCGTCGGTATACATGTCGAGGCCATGGGCAATCCCATCGCGCTCGATATGGGCGATCAGCGCCTTCTTCATGTCCGGGTCGTTGTGACCATAGTTGAGGGTCGAGCACCCGGCGAGAAAGTCGATATAGGTCTTGCCGTTGGCGTCGGTCATTTCCGAGCCTTTGGCACTGGTGAAAAGCGTATCGAAATTGCGGCAATAGCTGCGCACGATCGATTCGCGCCTTTCGAAAATGTCTTCCTGAATGTCTGTGAACGGCATGCGTTCTGCTCCTGTCTGGTCTGGTTTTGAGCGTATCTAAGCGCGAGACTTGGCGGCTAGCTGTTTGCCGGCCGGTCGAAAGGGCCGATTGTCACGAGGATCTCGCTGTCGTGACGGCCTTTGAAATGCTTGTCCTTGTCAAAGAAGGTGGTGTCCTCAAGCGGAGCGTCAAGCCACCGTGCAAGGCTTTTGAAGAGGCCCCATGAGGCTTCATTATCCGGCGTGATCGTGGTCTTCAGAAAGCGCACATTCTTGCAGGATGGGCGCGAGAAGATGTCGGCGACGAGACGTTTGGGAATACGCTTCCCGCGCGCCTTTTCACCGATGGCGACCTGCCAGAGGAAAAAGACCTCAGGCTCTTCCGGGGGGATATGCCCGCTGACCCATCCGATGACTTCGCCATCCTCGCGCGCGAGCGCGCACGTCTGTGCGAAATGCGTGGTCTGGATGAGGTTCATGTAGAGCGAGTTCGTATCGAGCGGCGGACAGGCCGCGATAAGATCGTGGACGGCAGCGCCGTCCTCGCTCTTGGGTGCCTCGATTGTAACAGCGTCAGTGGTCATAATTCCTAGCCCGCTTCCAATTTAGTAATGGCCGGCGCCTCCGGGGGTTCCGTAGCTGCACCTTGCCAAATAAACATTGTTTGACTATCTATATAAGTGTCGCGAGTTTGGGGTCAACCCATGCGCGCCAGAGATTTAGATTGAGAGACAAAATGGTTTTTTAGCGCGATATAAGACAAAAATTTTCCCCGAGTTGATTAGTTTTAAAAATATATATTTCACCAAAGGACAATTGATAAAATGGCGCAATTATCGGAAGGATTCGACTCGCTGCGCCTTTCGGCGGCGCATGCAGATATGTGGAGTGAGGATATGCAGGATCAGGCCGAGGTGGCCCTCGTCGCGCTGCGGCGCGTCCTGAAGGCGACGGCAAGCAATGTGAAGGCTGTTGCGCAGAAAACGGGGCTGACAGCCTCGCAGCTTCTGGTGCTTCAGGTGCTGCGCACGCAAGGCGACACGCTGACCGGCGACCTGGCCAAGGCCGTCGATCTGAAGCAGGCGACGATTTCCATCCTGATCGACAAATTGCAGGAGAACGGCCTGGTGGACCGGCGGCGCGGTGAGAGTGACCGCCGCCGCGTCTGGGTCCATATTACAGAGGAGGGTCTGGCTGCCCTCGACGGCGCCCCCGACCTTCTGCAGGATACATTCCGGACGCGGTTCGGCAAGCTGGCTGACTGGGAGCAGGCGAGCATCACTGCTGCCCTGCTGCGCGTCGTCTCCCTCCTGGATGCAGACAAGATCGAAGCCTCTCCGATCCTCGATGTTGCCGGCGTCAACGACCCTGCCGTCTGATCAGCCGGACCACATGAGACCAATCGTCCGATGGGCCTGTTTTCCTTTTGCATGGCCTTCGACGCGGCCTAGACTGGACGCCACGGTACCAACAGGTTGATTGGAGACACCCTATGAAATTTCGAATGACCGCGCTCGCGCTTGTGCTCGCTGCGGGACTTGGCGCGTGCGGCGGCGGTAGTGAAGAGCCCGCTCAGCTCGAGGCCGACGCGCCACCGGCCGAGCAGTCTGATGCTGCAGACGACGCTGTGGAGACCCCGGCTGCTGACGTTGAACCCGAGGAGGCGGAGACAGCCGCCGCGCCTGCGGAGACCGAGGCGGCCTCTGAATTTTCTGGTCTGCCTGAGCCTTATGCCTCGGCTGATTACGCCACAGGCCGCCGGCTTTTCATGCAGTGTTCGTCCTGCCACTCGCTCGTCGAGGGTGGTCCGACGCTTCTGGGCCCCAATCTCTATGGCCTGTTCGACCGTCATGTGGGCGAACGTGAAGGGTTCGACTATTCGAAGGCCCTTCAGGACGCAGACTTTGAGTGGACGCCCGAGAAACTGGACCAGTGGCTCACCAGTCCGCGTAATTTCCTGCCAGGCAACCGTATGAGCTTTGCCGGCGTCCCGCGCGAAGATCAGCGCACAGCCATTATCGCTTATGTGATGAGCCAGACGGGCTACACGCAGGACTAATCGGGAAGACTAGAAGCGCGGCAGGCTGGTGAGAATGATGTCCACCGGCTCGCCGCGCTTCCTTGCGGGCGCATCCGGAAGCCGGCGTAGAAGGGCTGCGCTCTTCACGAAAGGCTTGATCAGGGAGCTGTCCTGATCCGGCGCCGGGTCGACGGTCAGCCTGCCGTCCGCAGAGAGGGATACGAAGGCGCGCATATAGTGCTCGCGCGGCCCGTTCGCCTCAATGTCGCAGGCCAGACTTGCGGGGACGAGGCTCTGCGGCGTGCCCGTTATCAGCGGTTTCAGGAATAATTGCGCGCAGACCAGGGCCGATGCGGGGTTTCCCGGCAGGCCGAGCACGCGCGTTCCGTTCCGTCTGGAAAACCAGGTCGGTTTGCCCGGCCGTACAGCTATCTTCTCGAAAACCGGTTCAAAGCCAGCCGCGGCGAAGGCCGGGCGCATCAGATCATGATCGCCCACTGAAGCCCCGCCGACAGGAAGGAAGATGTCGATGTCCTTCGCCGTCTCGATGCGCGCCGCGATGGCCTCCAGCGTATCTTCGGCAATGCCGAGATCGACCGGTTCTCCGCCCCAGTCGCGGATAAGGGCAGCAAGGGCAACCGGGTTGGAATTCACGATTTCGCCGCGGTCCAGCTCGCTCCCGGGGGGCTTCAATTCATTGCCATTGGCGAGAATGCCGATCCGGGGACGGCGCAGGAACTTCACCTCGCCGATATTCCCGGCGGCAAGTAAGCCCAGCTCAGCAGCGCCCAGCGTGGCCCCTTCAGGGAGGAGCAGGTCGCCTTCGTCAAAATCACGGCCCGCCTTGCGAACGAATTGCGGCGACCCATAGCCGTTTACGCAGACAATTGTGCTCTCGTCACGGGTGGTGTCTTCCTGGATCGCGATGTGGTCAGCGCCTGCGGGGAGTTCACCGCCGGTAAAAATCCGGACCGCCTCTCCGGGGCCCACCTTACCGGCAAAAGGCGCGCCTGCCGGGGCTTCGCCGATGACCGAAAGCCGGGTGCCGGGGGAGCGCACATCCTCCAGTCGCACAGCATACCCATCCATTGCGGACATATCTGCTGGGGGGCGGCTGACGCGCGCCCAAGCATCCTCGGCGAGCCGGCGGCCATGAGCGTCTTCGATTGCCAGGCATTCGATGGATAAATCCAGAGCATTTCCTGCGATGGCGGCAAGGGCGTCATCCACGCTGATCAGGCCGTTCATGTTGCTCCTTTCCTGTAGTCGCCGGACTTGCCGCCCGTTTTCTCAAGAAGCTCGACCCCCTCAATGGTCATCGCCTTGTCGACGGCTTTCAGCATGTCATAGAGTGTCAGGCAGGCAGCCGAGACGGCTGTCAGCGCCTCCATTTCGACGCCGGTCTGACCACTGGTCTTCACGCGAGCCGTGACGGTGAGGGCGCACGCATCCCTGTCTGCCTCGATCTCGACCTTCACAGAAGAGAGCGGCAGAGGATGGCAGAGCGGAATGAGGTCCGAGGTGCGCTTGGCGGCCATAATGCCGGCAAGCTCTGCGATGGCGATGGGATCGCCCTTTTTCGTGTCGCGGCTGGCGGCGAGCTCCAGCGTCTCTGCCTGCATGCGGACCCGGCCATGGGCGATGGCAACGCGCTCCGTGACCGCCTTGGCACCGACATCGACCATCCGGGCGCGGCCGTCCGGTCCGATATGAGTAAGGTCGCTCAATGGGAATGCTCCATATGCTCCATCAGGCGGGGCATGAGCTCCACGAGGTTGCAGGGCTTGTGGCGGCTGTCGAGCTGTAGCGAGATGACCTTGTCCCAGCCATCCTTGACCGCCCCGTTGGAGCCCGGCAGGCAAAAGATAAAGGTTCCACTGGCCAGCCCGGCAATGGCGCGGGACTGGAGCGTGGAGAGGCCCACGCTCTCATAGCTTACCTGATGAAAGATCACCGAGAAGCCGTCGATCACCTTGTCGAAAAGCGGGGTAATAGCCTCTGGCGTCACGTCGCGTCCGGTGAGGCCTGTCCCGCCACTTGTGATGACTACGTCCACGTCGGGGTCCGCGATCCAGGCTGAGACCTGCGCGCGGATCGCCGCCTTGTCATCGGGCACGATCTTGCGGTCGGCAACGACATGGCCGGCGGCTTCGATACGTTTTGCCAGGGTGAGGCCGGACGTGTCTGTTTCAAGTGTCCGGGTATCGCTCATCACCAGAACGGCAATGCGCACGGGGTGAAATTCGAGGCTCTCATTGATGCCGTGCATGTCAGGCTTTCTCCGTATCTGTCTGCGACCAGCGGGCACTGTCGCTATAGTCCTCGGCGCGCGGTTCGATCCATCGACCGCCAGTCGGGGTAAGTTCCTTTTTCCAGAAGACTGCTTCGGTCTTCAGGTAGTCCATCAGAAAGTCTGCCGCTTCGAAAGCCGCACGCCTATGGGCCGAGGCGGCGGCGACAAAGACGATGGGGTCGAAGGGCGCCATGTCGCCGGTCCGGTGGATGATACGCAGGGCGGTGACAGGCCACCTCTTCCTGGCCTCTGCTATCGCCTTTTCGACGCCGCGTTCGGTCATGGGAGAATAGGCCTGAAGGTGCAGCCCCGTGACGTCGCCATCCGATGCCGTGTCGCGCACGAGCCCCGTGAAGGTCACGATCGCGCCAGCACCGCGCGCCTCCTTCTGAAACGCCTCCAGGGCCTCGGCCGCGTTGAATGGATGGGGGGTAATGGTGATCATGATCAATCTCAGCCGCCGCCGACGGGGGGCATGAAAGCGATCTCGTCACTTCTGGATACAGGATGTGGATCCACGACGATTTCGTTATTGATGGCGAGACGGACGCTCTTGTCCAGGAAGGCGCCATCGGCTGACTTTTCCTCGTCCAACCAGCGGCGCAGTGCGGCTGTATCTGTAATAGCAGCGGGTATATCCAGTTTTTCGCTATCCTTGCCGGTGACATCGCTGAGGCGTCCAAAATACAGAATATCAGCCATGGGTCAGCCTCCGGTAACCGACATGTGGCGGTCGAGCGCCGGGGCCTGATCCGGCCTGTCGATGGCGAAATCATGCCGCTCAGGCTTGGCGATGAGCGCGCGGTCCAGGGCCGCGTCGAGCGCGGCTTGCGGGTCGTCGCTTTCACGAAGCGCGGCGCGAAGGTCCACATGGTCATCCTGACCCAAACACATATAGATGCGGCCCGTACAGGTGACCCGGATACGGTTGCAGCCGGCGCAGAAATTATTGGTGAGCGGCGTGATGAAACCAAGACGCCCGCCTGTCTCTGCGATGCGGACATAGCGCGAGGGGCCGCCATTCGTGTCGCGGCTGGGCTCGTCCGCCAGCGTCCAGCGCCGCTCCAGCTCATCGCGGATTTCGAAGAGCGGAATATACTGGTCGTAACGGTCTTCGCCCGTCAGGCCGAGCGGCATGACCTCGATCAGTGTCATGTCGTGGCCGCGCTCATGCGCCCATTCGATCATGCGGGGTATCTCCCCGGCATTCTGATGGCGCAGGGCGACCGTATTGATCTTGATCCTGAGACCTGCGGCGGCGCCCGCCTCAATGCCACGCATGACCTTGTCAAAATCGCCCCGCCGCGTGATCTGCTGGAACATGGCGCGGTCCAGCGTATCCAGTGAAACATTCACCCGCCGCACGCCGGCCTTCACCAACGCCTCTGCGTGGGTCTCGAGCTGCGTTGCATTGGTGGTCAGGGTGAGCTCCTCAAGACCGCCGTCCAGATGCTGCCCAAGCCCATTGAACAGGTCCATGATATCCTTGCGCACGAGCGGCTCACCGCCCGTCACACGGATTTTTCTCACACCGCGCCGGATGAAAGCGTCCGCGACGGTCTGAAGTTCTTCGAGGCTCAAAAGATCTTTTTTGGGCAGAAAGCTCATATGCTCTGCCATGCAATAGGTGCAGCGAAGGTCGCAGCGGTCCGTTACAGACATGCGCAGATAGCTGATTTCCCGGCCGAAGCTGTCGGTCAGCTGTGCAGGCTTCAGGGCGGTGTGTCCGTCAGGCATGCGCAAGTCCTTTCGCGCGATCAAGGTCGGCGGTGGTGTCGATGTCGAGGGCGCTTTCGGGCGCGAGATCCAGGGTTGCGGTGTTCGTCAGCTTGCCGAACAGGGCTTTCGCCCCGCTGTCACCGGAGAGGCGTGTCAGCTCATCGAAGGTGGTGGCGTGGAAGATGGCAGGGGGGCAGAGTATGCCATCTACCTTGCTCATCACGGCGGTACGCCCCTGCCGGAACCTGTCCTGAAGGGCGCGCAGATGGGCGTCATCGATATGCGGCATGTCGGCCAGCAGGATAAGCGCCCCTCTCGCACCCGCCTCCTTTGCGGCGCGGATGCCTGCTGCGAGCGACGTTGCCTGGCCTTGGACGGCGTCCGGATTGGTGATGACCTCCCAGCCCGCTTTTGCCAGCGTATCTGAGCGTTCCTTATCGTCCGGCCCAGTGACGGCGATGCGCGCGGCGGAGGGTTCACCGTGCAGACGCGCCGCGGCGTATTCCAGCACAGAGGTTTCGCCCAATCTGGCCATCAATTTGTCGCCCGCCTCGAACCGGCGCGACTGTCCTGCGGCCAGAAGGACCAAGGCCGTATCGGCAAAAGGCTTGCGGCGGACGTCATGATAGGCGGCGACAATCTCTGCCAAGACCGAGACAGCCAGCATGGAGGCATCCCGCATGGATGGGATGAGACCGACAGGGCCGCGTACGCGTTCAAACTCCACCTCAGAGACGCCATCGGCCTTTAACGCCTCCCAGCGGCGCGCATGGGTCTTCCGGCTGCCGACCGCGCCGATATAGAAAGCCGGCCCCTCAAGCGCCTGTTTCAGGAGGGGGCCTTCCCAGTGCGTGTCGTGGAACATCAGGATGAATGCCGTCCACGCATCGTCCCTGGCGGCGGGGATATCCGACGGTGTCTCAAGAGCAGTGATGTCAGCAAAGCCCTGGGCGTGCGCAGCGGTAACATCCTCGCCGTCACGCAGCTGAAGCTTCACATCCAGCCCGGTCGCCGTCGCCACACGGGCCAGGGCGAGGCAATCGGCCCCGCGCCCAGCGATGCGAAGACGTGGCTTCGGCACATATTGCGGGGTGAAATCGCTAAGCGCCTTCAGGTCAAGCTGGGCGGGCTGGCGCGCTGCAAGCGCATCGCGGACGAGCTTCAGGTGCGCGTGATCGGCTTCGGGGAGGATCGTGACTTCAATGGCGCCGCCACAGGGAAGCGGAAGATCGGTGAATGGCGATCCGGCGCCGTAGCGAAGCTGCTTTGCTTTCCCTTCGCGCAGGCAATTCTGCGCCTGCAGGGCCACATCTGAATCGATGCATCCGCCGGAAATATAGCCGGCAATCAGGCCTTCGCCGTTCACGGCCATCAGTGCGCCGGGCGCGCGCACCGCGCCGCCTTCAATGGCGGTTACCACCACGAGCGCCACCGGCCCGGCCGCATGCCAGTCCAGCCACTGGCTGAGCACGTCTTCTGGATGTTCGGGATAGATTTGTTGCATGGCCAAGATGCTTTCCGTTCTAAACCATCATTTAGAACGATACTAGCGCCCGCCTAATCCTGCAGGCGGCAAAGCGTGCCGACTGCCTTGGTGGAAGCGGTGCTGGCGGCATCGGTTATCTCTGCATAAAGGGCGAGCACCTGCTCCCCCATGGCGGTGAGGCTTGAGCCGCCCCCAGTTGCGCCGCCATGCGAAGATGAAATGAGCGGAGTAGAGAAATCACCATTCATTTCGTCAATCAGTTTCAGCGCGCGCGGATAGGACATGGAGAGAGCTGCCGCCGCCTTGCGGATGGAGCCTTCACTTGCAATGGCGCGCAGGAGAGCAGCCTTGCCGGGGCCGAACCTGCCGCCATTCGGCAGGTCGATGCGAACGCTGAGTCTGGCTTGGCCGCTCATCTGCGCACTCCCGGTGTTTCAATGGCCAGCCCCTCAGCGCGCCTGGCAAGGTAGAGCTCAACGGCAAGATAGTCGTCCGAGCCGAGGGCGCGTGGTTCTGCGCGCACACCGGCGTCACAATCGCTGAGGCGGCGGTGCAGGGAACCGAGGGTCTGCCATTCGAGACGATAGGCCGGAAAGCCGGTGCCGTGACCCTGACTGATCGTGTCGCCGCGAAGTTTCTTGCCCCAATTTTCGTCATGGCATTGGGTGCAGGCGAGGTTGAACTGGCCCCGCCGGGTGTGGAAATAATCCTCGCCCCGCGAATACCAGTCTGCCGCCGCGCCTTCGATATCGACAGAGACCGGCTCGCCGCGTGCAAGGTGTGCGACATAGGCCGTCAGCGCGAGGAGGTCATCGCTCTCATAGGTGAGAGGCGGGCGATCCTGATAGCGTTCGCGGCAAAGATTGATCCGGCCTTCAATATTGACGAGCCTGCCGCTCTCCTGATCGATCTGTGGGTAATGGGCCGCCGCGCTTGCCAGCGAGCGGGCGCCCTCGGCATGACAGTCGCTACAGGCATCTGTGATCCCGTCCGCCTCCTGGAACAGCGCTTCGCCCCGGTCGACCCAGAGAAAGCTGGGATTGGCGAAGTCATCGTCCTGAAGGGCCTGCGTTTGCGGCTGCAGGAAGGCGTAACCGGACTTCAGAGGCGCCGGCTGTGGCGGGGTATCCGGCGCGGCCACTCTGTCATTCCCGCAGGCGGCTAAGCAAATGGCCGCCACGACTGCGATACCGGACTTCATTCCACCATCAGCTCGTGGGTCTCGGACCAGCTCTGGCCGTTCTGGTCGGTCCATTTGAACTCGATGGGCCCGGATGTGGTCGCGCGGGTGTAGAAAGTGAAGATCGGATTTGCGGCAATGCCCGGATGCAGGTCGGCTTCGAAGACCGTCTCGCTATCATAGGTGACCTCGAACCGCTCAATGATGTCGCGCTCGATGCGCTTGCCATCCGGCCCGCTGCGATAGCCGGTTTCCATTGGGTGCTGGATGAGCGCTTTCAGTTCGATCACGTCGCCCGCGCTGGCGGTGTCCGGTGCGGCGATGCGGATGGTTGCCATGTCTCTCGTCCTCTAACCGATCAGGCAGGCAGCCAGTGTGACCACCGTGCTCGCAGACCCTTGCCAGAGCGAGCCATCGCTCATCTCCGCGACGCACCGGATGCGCTGTGTGCCCGCCATGCGAATGCGGGTGGAAATCTCAGCCTTGCCGGCGCGGGGGCCAAGTTTGAATAGGGCGATGTCTGCGATGGGGTTGCGCGGTGATACGATCGCCATCCGGGTCACATGATCATCAAAGCTCATCGGGCTCTCGGCGGAGACCGTTATGGCGACGGAGTTTCCATTCTCCGCAATGGGGGGCAGTTTCACGCTGACCCGGCCGTCATTGATGGGCTTGTCGCCAAAGATCTCGCGGATGGCGGCGTCCGCGTCTGCCGCATCGGCCATGGCGCCGAGGGGCAGGGCGGTGCTGAGGCCTGCCGCTGCACCGGTCAGGAGAAAGGTGCGCCTGGCAATCGCGGAAGGTCTGTCTGGCATATCGGTCATGTGGCGTCACCGTCGAGCAGGGCAAGATAGGATACCAGATCCTCGATCTGTTGGGCACTGAGGGCTGGCTGACCCTGATAGTCTGTCGCCACCTGGTTAAGGCCCTCTGTGCGGTAATAGGAGGGCATAAGCGTTCCCGGCCAGAGATATTGGGCGTCGGCGATGCGAAGGCGCAGCTGCTCCCTGCTGAGACGTTTGCCTACTGTGGAAAGATCAGGACCGACATTTCCCTGAAATTCTGCGTCGAGCCCTTCCACCGCGTGACAGAGCACGCAGTGGCCTTGCTCGCGTTCGGTAAAGACGGTCTCACCGCGCCCGGCATTTCCTTGCAAGCCGCGCAAAGCCGCCGGAATCATGTCGCCGTCTACTTCAACCGGAGTCGCCAGCCGGGCCTCTGCCTGGGAGTCGCAGCCGGCAAGACAGGTGAGTGCGAGAATGGCGGCGAGCGTTTTCATCCAAAGGTCTGCCGGGTGATCTGGTCAAACCAGGCCGCTGCCTGCGCAGCTTCTGCGGCCCGAACCGATTGCGCCGCGCCTTGCGGGCTGAGCCCGCCTGCGCCCTCGATACTGGAAAGGGCGCCGCCTTCATTGCTGTAGACGCCCGTAATAGAGACGGCAGCATCCGGCGTGACGTAGGAATAGCAGGTATTGGCGAGCACGGTCGGCGCCAGCGGCTGACCACGAAGCTCCCGCGTAATCTGCAGGGCGCAGAGCTTGGCCTGAAGATTGGCCGAAAAGGCCGATTTCGGCATGGGCGCTGCAATGGTGGCATCGCCGAGGACATGGATATCGGGCTGAAGCGTTGAGGAGAAATCCAGCGGATCGATGGGGCACCAGCCTGTCTGGTCTGCCACTCCGGCGCGTTCGGCGATCTCCCCGGCCTTCTGCGGCGGGATGACATTGGCGACGTCGGCGTCATAGGTGTCGAAATCCGTCGATAGCGTCATTGCGCCCGGATCGACCGAAGCGACGCGCCCGAAGTCGCTCGCGCCGATCCATTCCAGATGATCGGGATAGTGTTTGGCCCAGGCTTCGAGGAAAAGCGGCTGTTTGGAGAACTGGTCCTTGGCATCAAGGATGATGAGCTTCGAGGCAGGTTTCCGGGTTTTCAGATAGTTGGCGATGAGGCTGGCGCGCTCATAAGGCCCGGGCGGGCAGCGAAATGGGGCTGGCGGCACGGACATGACCACCAGACCGCCATCCTGCATCGCCTCCAGCTGATCACGCAGGAGGGTGGTCTGCGGTCCGGCCTTCCAGGCATGCGGCATGGCTTCCTGCACCGCCTCGTCATAGCCTTCCAGCGCGCCCCATCGGATATCGATGCCGGGCGACATGATGAGCTTGTCATAGGAAAGCGTGCCGCCTGAGCCGAGGGTGACACGGCGTGCGGTGGTATCCACATCTTCGGCCCGGTCCTGCACGACATCGATGTCTACCGCCTTCAGCCCTTCATACCCGAATGTCTGGGCCTCCATGTCCCTTAGCCCGCCAATGACGAGATTGCTGAACGGACACGCGATATAACGCTTCTGCGGCTCAATCAGTGTGATGCGGGCGTCCGGCAGCCCGGCCTTCAGAAATCGCGCGGCGGCGGCGCCGCCAAAGCCCCCGCCGACAATGATGATCCGGGGCTGCGCCTGGGCGATTGCCGGGGCCGCGAGGAGAGACAGGGAGGCGGTGCCGATGCCTGCCAGCACACCGCGCCGATGAGGCTTCCAGGTCATGGCGTGCTCCCCTGCTGCGCGCTGAGATAGGCCGCGACAGCGGTAATGTCCGCGTCGGAATAGCCGCGCATGAGCCGGTGCATCACCGTGGTGCCATCCATCTCTGCCTTGTAGGTTTTGAGCTTGGTCTCAAGCTCAGCCTGATCGAACTGGCTATAGTCTGGGATCGCTTCGCTGCCGCCCCCATGGCAGCCCGAACAGGTCAGCGCCAGCAGCTCACCGGGTTCTGTCTCCTGCAGGGCATCGCCCGCAAAAGCCTGCGGTGAGGGTTCGGCCTGCGCCGCGCTCTCTTCGCCGGGGCTACAGGCCCCGGCCAATAGACCTGCAGCCATGAGCGCGGCTGCGACGTTCAGCGCTGTTCGGCGCCGCGGTCTCACGCGTCCCTCAGGCTCTGGTCCTTGATCGGCAGGTTGCGGATCCGCTTGCCCGTAGCCGCATGGATCGCGTTGAGGACCGCAGGCGTGGCGACAGCGATGGTCGGCTCGCCGACACCGCCCCAGAAGCCGCCGGATGGCATGACGATTGTCTCCACCTCAGGCATGTCCCGCAGACGCATGGAGTTGTAGGTGTCGAAGTTCTTCTCCTGCACCTCACCATTCTCAAACGTGATCTCTTCAAAGAGCGCCGCGGACAGGCCGTAGACGAAGGAACCGGCAACCTGGGCATCGACCTGCTGCGGGTTAACCGCATAGCCGGGGTCGGTCGCCGCGACGATGCGATGAATCTTGAGCTGTCCGGCATCATCCACCGTCACTTCTGCGCAAGCTGCCGTATAGCTTCCGAAGGAGTAGAAGGCGCAAAGCCCGCGCGACTTGCCGTCTTCATTGCCCCAGCCGGACTTCTCGGCAGCGGCCTTCAGGACGGCGGCCAGTTTCGGGTTGTCACCCATATAGGCCAGCCGGAATTCCAGCGGGTCCTTGCCGGCGGCATGGGCGAGCTCATCCATGAAGCATTCAAGATAGACTGCATTCTGGTTCGCGTTCACGCCGCGCCAGAAGCCAGGGCGCACCGGCGGGTTCCGCATGGCGTGATCGACCTTCAGCGCCGGAAATGTGTATTTCAGTGTCTGGTCTTCGACGCGCTCATCGGTTCCACTCGGCAGAAGGCCCTGAAAGGTGAACGGGTCCATGCCATCCTGAAGCGCCTGTGGCATGAGGCCAGCGAGGATCGACTGTCCGGCAATGCGGATCTTGAGGGCGGTGAGATTGCCTTCCTCATCCAGCGCACCTTCGCACCGGGCGCGTGTGGTCGGGTGATAGAAGCCATGCTGCATGTCTTCTTCACGGGTCCAGAGGAGCTTTACCGGCGTGCCAGGCATCTGTTTGGCGATCTTCACGACCTGGCTGACGTAGTCACTCATGCCGCGCCGGCCGAAGCCGCCGCCGAGCAGCAATTTGTAGACATCGCACTGCTCAATTGGCAGGCCAGCCGCCTCGGAAGCGGCGCCGAGGGCTGCTTCCCCATTCTGTGTCGGACACCAGACCTCGCACTTGTCCTCGGTCCAGATTGCCGTCGCATTCATCGGCTCCATGCAGGCATGGTTCTGATGCGGCACGCGATAGGTGGCCTCAATGGTTTGGGCGGCATTGGCGAATGCCGCCTCGATGTCACCGCTCATATTGCCCACGGAGGCATCATCGGCTGTGAGGCCGTTTTCCAGCTCGGCCTCAAAGGCGGCGCTGGAATAGTCCGCGCCTTCGCCATCCGCCCATTCGACGGGAAGCGCGTCGAGCGCAGTCTTGGCCTGCCACCATTTGTCGGCAATGACGGCGACGGCGGTCTCATCGACCTTCACGACCTTGCGGACGCCAGGCATTGAGGACACGGCATCTGCGTCAAATGAAGCGAGCGTGCCGCCGCGTTTTGGCGCCTGCTTGATGGCGGCGTTGACCATGCCGTCCATCTGAAGGTCGGCGCCATATTTCTGGGCACCGGTGACCTTGTCTGGTGTGTCGAGCCGTTTGACCGGCTTGCCGATAATTTTCCATTCCGACGGATCTTTCACCTTCACGCCGGTGGGCGGGGGCAGGGCGCTTGCGGCCTCTGCCATTTCGCCATAGCGAAGCGTCTTGCCGCTGGCGCCATGCGTGATGACGCCTTTCTCAACAGTGCATTCGCCGACAGGCACGTCCCACTGGTTTGCAGCGGCCTGAATCAGCATGGCGCGGGCGACGGCCCCGCCCTCACGGACATAATCGACACTGCTCCGGATGCCGTGCGAGCCGCCGGTCGAGAAATCGCGCCAGACCCGGTCGCGGGCGAGGTTTTCACCCGGAGTCGGATATTCTGTGGTGACCTTTTCCCAGTCGCAGTCGAGCTCGTCCGCGACGAGCTGGGCGAGGCCGGTCAGCGTGCCTTGCCCCATCTCCGAACGGGCGATCCGGATCGTGACCGTATCATCCGGGGCGATATGCACCCACGCATTTACTTCCGGGTTTGGCTCCGCATTGGCCGCCTGGTCAGCGTCTGGCGCATCCTCGCTATTGTTCGAACAGGAAGCGAGAATGCCGATGGTGAGGCCGGCGGCGCCGGTGCCGACAATGAAATTGCGGCGCGAGAGCTTGATCGTGTCAGCCATGTCTCAGCCCTCCCTTCAGGCTTTTTTCGTCTTGGCGAGATGGATGCCCTTGCGCACGCGCGCGAGCGTCCCGCAGCGGCAGATATTCGTGACCTGCGCGTCGATGTCTTCGTCCGTCGGATCGGGCGTGTTGTTGAGCATGCCGGCCACGGCCATGATCATACCGGGCTGGCAATAGCCGCACTGGGGAATATCAAGCTCAACCCAGGCCTGCTGGACCGGATGGCTGCCATCTTCGGAAAGGCCCTCAATGGTGGTGATTTCCTCTTCGCCCGAAAGCGCGCCGACTGGATAGGTGCAGGACCGCACGGGCTGGCCATCAATGTGGATCGTGCAGGTGCCGCACTGCGCGATGCCGCAGCCATATTTGGCGCCCGTCAGCCCAAGATCCTCACGCAGAACCCAGAGAAGGGGCGTGTTCTCATCGGCATCGACGCTAACGGTTTTACCATTCACTTTAAGGGTCGCCATACGCTGTCCTTCTCTCGCATTGCCAAGGGGCGCCAGCATGTAACGTCTTCAAGCGTCTGGATAAGGATAGCCGCACCCTGTGCCGGGTCTTTGCCTGCGGTGGTCCATCATCCCCTGTGCCGGGCCATAATTCATCAACCCTAACCCGCTTGTCTTTCACTCGCCAGTGAAGCGCCCCAAAAAAACCGATCACTTACCGGTGAACGCATCATATCCGCCGCCGCCAGGTGTCTCGATGGTTATGGCTTCGCCAGCTTTCATGTCGACCGAAGCGATACCGCCGACAGATTGGCAGCGCCCGTCCGCGTGTTCAATCCATTGCTTGCCGGGGGCACCGTCGCCGCCACCGTTCAGGCCAAAGGGAGCGATCTTGCGCGAGGAGGAAACAAGTGTGCATACCGTATCGGAGAGCACGCGGATGGTGCGGACCACGCCCTGACCGCCTGTATACCGTCCCTCGCCGCCCGACCCTTCTCTCAAGGAAAATTGCTCAATGCGAAGGGGATAGGTCATTTCCATCACTTCCGGGTCGGTGATGCGCGTATTGGTCATATGCGTGTGCACGCCCGAGGCACCATCAAAGCCGGGCCCCGCGCCACTGCCGCCGCAGATTGTCTCATAATACTGGTAGGCGTCATTTCCGAAGAGAAGATTGTTCATCGTGCCCTGGGAGGCAGCGCTCGCCCCGAGCGCGCCCAGAAGCACGTTGCAGACCGCCTGACTGACCTCGGTATTGCCAGCCACCACGGCGGCGCCATGTGAGGGCGAGAGGAAGGAGCCATCCGGTATCACCAGCTCCAGCGGCCGCATGCAGCCCTCATTGAGGGGCAGTTCGTCCGCCACAAGGCAGCGGAAAACATAGAGAACAGCCGAACGGCAGACGACCGGCGGGGCATTGAGGTTGCCGGGACGTTGTGGCCCGGTCCCGGTAAAGTCGATGCGGGCAGAGCGGGCCTCATGATCGACCTTGATCGTGACGCTGAGCGGCAGGCCGTCATCCATTTTCACCGTCATCTCGCCATCGCTGAGCCGGTCGATGACCCGGCGCACGCTTTCCTCGGCATTGTCCAACACATGGCCCGCATAGGAAGAGACGCCTGCCCAGCCATAGCGTTCGATCATCGCGGCCATATCGCGGGCCCCTGCGCGATTGGCGGCGATCTGCGCGCGCAGGTCGGAAATATTGTTGCCGGGATTGCGCGCGGGATAGGGCGCACTGGACAGAAGCTCCCGCAGCGCGGCCTCGCGGAACTCGCCCTCGCTCAGCACGAGGAAGTCATCGATGACGACGCCTTCCTCTTCCAGCCGCGTGGCATCCGGAGGCGTGGAGCCGGGCGTCAGTCCGCCAATATCGGCGTGATGGCCGCGATTGGCGACAAAGAAGCGGATGGAGGTGCCAGCGTCATCGAAAACCGGCGCGATCACCGTGACATCCGGCAGGTGCGTGCCGCCATTGAAGGGGTTGTTGAGTGCGATCATGTCGCCGGGCTTCAACGTGTCGCCCCGGCTCTTCAGAACGGTCCGTACGCTTTCGCCCATGGCGCCAAGATGCACCGGCATGTGCGGCGCATTCGCCAGAAGGCGGCCCTGATCGTCAAAGACGGCGCAGGAGAAATCCAGCCGTTCCTTGATGTTCACACTCGTCGCTGTGTCGCGCAGGACCGCGCCCATACGCTCTGCCACGGCCATGAACATGTTGTTGAACAGGGCGAGAAGGACAGGATCCGGCGTCGCTGTAGCGTCGATCACCTCACGCGCCTTGGCGTCCGCACGGCGCAGGACGAGTTCACCACGCGCCTCCACGCTGGCGCTCCAGCCGGCATCGATCACAGTGGTGCCGGTCTCCTCGCTTATGAGAGCGGGCCCGGCGACATGGGTGCCTGGTGCCAGCGCGCTGCGCTTGTATAGCGGCGCCTCGACTTCTCCCCCGCCGCTCCAGAAATGCACCTGTGCGGCAGGCGCGTCTTCCCCGGTTGCCGAGGCAGTGCCGACATCGACATCGGGACCGGCTCGTCTTGCTTCACAGCCGATTGTCTCCAGCACCAGCTCCCGGTCCGCCGTGGTGAAACCGAATCGTTTCTCATGGAGTGTCTCAAAGGCACGGCGCATATTTTCGCGGGCGCCGAACGGCACGTCGAGACTTGTATCTGTCCCCTGATAGCGAAGCGCCGCGCGCACAGACCAGTCCAGCTTATCCGATCCGAGACGGGCGGTCTGCTGGTTTTTGATCTCCGCGATCTGTGTGCGACCGCGTTCCATCGCCGCCTCACCCAGCGGCGCTTCGACCGAGGCCCGCACCACATCGATCTCGTCGGAGAGACCGATGCCCAGCGCGGACAGGACACCGGCCATCGGGTGGATAATCACGGTGGATATGCCCAGCTCATCGGCCACCATGCAAGCATGCTGGCCGCCGGCGCCCCCAAAGGACTGGAGTGCAAAGTCAGCCGGATCACGCCCCTTTTCCAGCGTCACCTTGCTGATCGCGCGCGCCATGTTGGCGACGGCGATCTGGAGGAAGCCGCCAGCAAGTTCATGAGCATTCCGATTGAGGCCGGTCTCCTCGCGTACCTTTCCGGCCAGCTCTAAGAACTTCGCTTCTACCGTTTCCACATCCAGTTTCTGATCCTGCTGCGGTCCGAACACGGCCGGGAAGCTGTCGGCCTGGATACGTCCAAGCAGGATATTTGCATCGGTGACGGTAAGCGGGCCGCCGCGCCGATAACCAGCCGGGCCGGGGTCGGCGCCCGCGCTTTCGGGCCCGGCCTGGAGGCGTCCCTGTTCAAAACGCAGGATGGACCCGCCGCCCGCTGCGACGGTGTGGATATCCATCATCGGCACGCGCAGGGGGGCGCCGGCGACCTCTGTCTCGGTTACTCTCTCAAAGCCGTCCTCATACACGGAAATGTCGGTCGATGTACCGCCCATGTCGAAGCCGATGATGCGGTTATGGCCAAGCTTTCCTGCCGTCTTCGCCGCCCCGACCACGCCCCCTGCGGGCCCGGACAGGACAGCGTCACGACCGCGGAAATTCTTCGCGTCGATCAGACCGCCATTTGATTGCATGAACTGGAGCGATGTGCCGCCAAGCCGGTCCGACACCTGCCGGACATAGCGGCGCAGAACGGGTGTCAGATAGGCGTCGGCGACCGAGGTGGCCGAGCGCGCGACATAGCCTGCCAGCGGATCGGCTTCATGGCTGAGGGTGACAGTCTCGAACCCCGCTTCGCGCGCAATGTCGCCGAGACGTTTTTCCAGCTCGGGGTGCTTCCAGGCATGGAGCAGCGATATGGCGCAGGTCTCAAGGCCGGACTCCCGCGCCCTTTTCATCGCCTCCCGGGCGGCGTCCTCGTCGAGCGCTTCCAGAGCATTGCCCTCAAGGTCCACGCGCGCGCCGATTTCGAGGACGTCCTCATAAAGTGGGGCGGGGCGCTTTATCTCAAGGTCGAACAGGCGCGGCCGGGACTGGCGACCGATGATCAGCAGATCACGAAAGCCGCGATTGACCACAAAAAGCGTGCGGGCGCCTTTGCCCTCGAGCAGGGCGTTCGTTGCCACTGTCGTGCCCATGCGGACTTCATCGATTTGCCGGGTGGGCAGCGCCGCGCCTTCCGGCACGCCCAGACAGCGCCGGATGCCTTCAATCGCAGCGTCTTCATAGGCGCCCGGATTCTCACTGAGGAGTTTGAGGACGCTGAGATCGCCCTGCGGCGAGCGGGCGACGAGGTCGGTAAAGGTTCCGCCCCGGTCGATCCAGAATGACCAGCCCATTATCCACCCAGCGCCAGAGTGAGAGCCCGCCAGATGCCGCGAAGCCCGATGAGGAAGGTTATGAGGATCACAAGCCCGCCCGCAATATTGGCCGTGGGGCCGTTGGCGCTCTCGCCCAGAAGAGACTTTCGGTTCATCACATAGAGCAGGAAAATCGCGATAATGGGCAGGAGAAGGCCGTTGGCCGCCTGCGCGGTAATGATCAGCGACACCGCATCGATGCCGAGCAGTGAGATGGCGGTTCCGATGGCAACGATGGAAAGTGCGATGGCGCGGAAGCGATTGGTTTGCGCCTTCTCACCGCTGGCCGGGAACATCTCGCTCAGCGCATAGGCAGTCGCCATGGGGGCGGTGATCGCTGAAGTCAGCCCGGCCGCGAAAAGGCCGATTCCGACGAGGTAACGCGCGGCGGGACCGAAGGCCGGCTCAAGCGCAATCGCCATGTCGCGCGCGTTGCTGACATCGGTGCCGGACACGAACAGACTGCCCGCCGCGGTGGACAGGATCAGGATGGAAACGAGGCCGCCAAGGCCGATCGAGAGCGCTGAATCCCGGCGCGCCTCATCGAGCTTGTCACCCTCCAGCCAGTGTTTGCGGGCAGCTGCCGCATGGAGGAACAGATTGTAGGGCACGATGGTCGTGCCGATCAGCGCGATCGCGGTCAGCTGTGCGCCGTTCGGGATGGAGGGCACCAGCCCGGACGCAAAGGTCGAGAGGTCTGGGCGTACGAGTATGGCCGAAATGATGAAGGACGCGCTCATCACCAGGACGAGCGCGATAAGTATGCGCTCCATCGGCTTGTAGTTGCCGATCAGCAGGACGCCCGCCGCGATGAGGGCCAGAAGTCCCGTGAGCCAGCGTCTCGCCCCGTCGCCGACAATGGCCTCCAGCCCCATCACGCCGCCGGCGAGATTGCCGCTCTCATAGGCGGCATTGCCGACGCCGAGCGCCAGGAGGACAAGGATCGCCGCGCCAGCCTTTCCAATCGGGCCACTGACACTCGCCATGAGGGCTTCCCCAAGACCGCGCCGCGCGCCTGCCCCAAGCCTTGCGGCCATATCCTGCAGGATGATCGTGGCGAAGGTGGCAAAGACCAGCGTCCAGACAAGCGTATGACCGAAATCTGCACCGGCCACCGTGCAGGCCGTGACCGTGCCCGGCCCGATGAAAGCCGCCGCGACGAGCACGCCTGGTCCAAAGGATGGTTTCATGTCTCGCCCTGCAGCATCACGCCGCAGAACCTGCACGCCTGGGCCGGGTTTGTCGATATGGCAGAGCCGATTGGGCGGGCCTTAGCTGCCGCCGTCCACGCGCAGGATGGTGCCGGTTGTGAAGCTCGAGGCGTCGCTGGCGAGGCAGAGCGCTGCCGTCACGATTTCTTCCGGCTTGCCCGGGCGGCCGAGCGCATTGTCGGCTGTCTCCCGCATTTTCTCGGGCCATGCCTTCGAGATATCGGTGAGGAAGGGGCCGGCGGAGATCGTGTTCACACGAACCTTGGGGCCGTATTCGCGTGCGAATGAGACCGTCATGGCATTCAGCGCCGCCTTGGCGCCGCTATAGGGCACCACTTCCGGAAGCGGCATCAGCGCGCCCGTCGAGGAAATATTGATAATGACGCCACCATCGCCGTCGGCCATGCGCTTGCCGATCTGGGAGCCGATGCGGAAGGGGCCCTTGAAGTTGAGGTTCAGAACGCTGTCGAACAGGGTTTCGGGCACCTCGTGGCTGGGTACGCGCGGGCTCATGCCGGCATTGTTGACGAGGATGTCGACCTTGCCGAACGCCTCATAGGCCTTCTCGATCATCGGATCGATCTCTTCCCACTTGCCGCAATGCGCGCTGAGGGCCAGTGCCTTGCGGCCAAGCTTGCGGACTTCTTCTGCCACCTCTTCGCAGGCGTCCAGCTTGCGGCTGACGATGATGATGTCGGCGCCCTGCTCGGCAAAGGCCTTCACCATCTCATATCCGAGTCCCCGGCTGCCGCCGGTCACCAGAACCGTCTTGCCCGAAAAGTCGAAAAGCCTGCTTGCGAGGTCTGCCATCTGTCCTGTCTCCTCTGTTTTGCGCCGCAAATTCGCAGGAAGGCAGGCAGAAGACAATCTGCCTCTCGGCTTTCCCGCGCGGCAGGCGCTCGACATTCCCTTGCCAATGCCCGTAGGGTCCCGGCAGCAGGAAAAGGAGACCGCCCCGTGCGCCAGATCGTGACCGGATTAATCGTAGCCACCTTCCTCATCTTGGCGCCTGCCGCCCATGCGCAGGGCGGAGATGTTTTCATCGATCTCGAGGTGACCGGCGAGAACAAGGTGCTGGCGACGCTTCCCGCGCCGACAGGCGATGACGGCGTCATGCTGCGGATGATCCACGCGGTCCGCCTCAAGGCGGGGCTGGGCTCGAACCCGGTCGGTCTTGACCGCGGCTGGGGCTCGAGCGGTGAAATCCTGGTCTTCCGCAAGATCGGTGACAAGGTGGTGCTGGAGGTCGAGAATCAGACCTACCGCGCCAATCCGGCAAACCCGCTTGAGGCGCGCGCGGTGGCCGAGAGTTTCGCCAACTCCTTCGTTGCCAGCGCAGAGGTAACGTCAGAGGGCAATGGCGAGATCACCTTTGACCTTACAGGTTTCCTGACCGGCGACAGCCTGAACCTCGTCCAGCACCTGAAAGATGCCGGGCAGGGAAGTTTTGCCCTCAAGGCGGACCGCTCGCTGGTCGATCCGGACAATGTCCTTGTCTTTCCCGATAATGTCGAAGTTGATGCCTTCCTGACCCTCTCCAGCAGCGATCCGGGCAGCGAAGTCGCAACCACGGCCGCTAGCGGCAATGATGTGACGCTGATCCAGCACCACTCCTTCGTGCGCCTGCCGGAAGAAGGCTATACGCCGCTAGAGGCCGATCCGCGCGCGGGCGTGATCGATCAGGTTCATTTCGACTATAGCGCGGCGCTTGATGAGCCGGTGGTGACCCGGCTCGCCCGTCGTTATCGCCTGCAGAAGAATGAAGCTGGCGAGACCATCAATCCCATCGTTTTCTATATCGACAGCGGTGCGCCCCCGCAGATCCAGAACGCGCTTCTGGATGGCGCGCGCTGGTGGGCGGACGCCTTTGCAGCGGCTGGTTATCCAGATGGCTACCGGGTGGAGATCCTGCCCGAAGACGCCCATCCGCTCGATATCCGCTACAATGTCGTCCAGTGGGTGCACCGCCAGACACGGGGCTGGTCCTATGGCGGCGGCATTTCCGATCCGCGCACAGGTGAAATGCTGAAGGGCCACGTGATCCTCGGCTCCCTGCGCGTGCGTCAGGACCGTATGATTTTCGAGGGTCTGACCGGAACGGGCGAAACCGGAACCGGATCGCAGAACGACCCTGTCGAACTCGCGCTGGCCCGTATCCGCCAGCTTTCGGCCCATGAGATCGGGCATTCGCTCGGCTTTCAGCACAATTTTGCCGCAAGCACCTACGGCAAGGGCTCTGTCATGGATTACCCGGCCCCCGATGTACGCGTGGAGGATGGCAACCTGGATTTCAGCCATGTCTACGGCGTCGGGATCGGCACTTGGGACAAGTTCGCCGCCACCTGGCTCTACGGCGATCTTACCGAGGAAGAGCGCGACCAACTTGTGCTGGACGCGCGGACAGACGGACTGATCTTTGTCGCCGACCAGGACGCGCGCGGCACCGCCACGGGCCATCCGCTGGGCAATATCTGGGACAATGGCCCGGACCCTGTCGCGGCCCTTCGCGAGACGCTCGAAATCCGCCGCATCGCGCTTGAGAATTTCGGCACCGACCGCGTCGCCGAAGGCGAGCCCATTGCCGGCCTCAATGATGTGATCGTGCCCATCTACCTCTATCATCGCTACCAGACGGCGGCGGCCGCCAAGCTGGTTGGCGGGATGAGCTTCAACTATGCACAGCGCGGTGATGGCCAGCCTGCGGCAGAGATCGTTGCGCCAGAGCGCCAGCTGGAGGCTCTGGACGCGCTTCTGGAGACGGTTGCGCCCGCGCGGCTGGACCTGTCCGACGAGACACTCAACCTGCTGACGCCCGGTATGCCCAACTACATGCTGGCAGACTGGGACAGGGAGAGGTTTGCAAGCTCGGCCAGCCCGGCTTTCGACCTTATAGCGGCGGCCGATACGGCGGCGGCGACGACGTTTGGTATCCTGCTGGAGCCCCAGCGTGTCGCCCGGCTCGTTGAGTTTCATCGCCGCGATCCGGCCAATCCGGGCGCAGGGGACGTCTTGGCGCGGGTCCAGCAGGCGGTGATGACAACGCCGAATGCAGCGCGCACCCGCCCCATCGCCGAAGCGGTGCGTGCCCGCTATGCCTTCTCGCTGATGGATCTTGCAGGCGCTGACACGACAGCGGCGGTGAAGGCGGCAGCGGCCTCGGGGCTGCGTGACATGTCCGATGCGCTGCAAGGGCAGGGCGGGGATCATGCCGTCTGGCTGAGAAGCCGGATCGAGGACTTCCTTGAGGCCCCTGCCGACGTCAATCCGCCAGCCATTGAGGCCGAAACGCTGCCGCCCGGCGGCCCCATCGGCTATGCGCCCTATGAGACCTGCTGGCACTGCGACTAGGGGTCAATCGCCCGCAGCAAAGAAAGCCTGCCAGCATCTGAGACCTGCCGCATTATAGGTCCGCATGGTCTCGACCATGTTGAGAAAACCTGCCTGGTCGGCCAGCTCCGGCGGCAGGAGCGGGTCATAGTTTATGAGGCGGATAACGGCCTGGCCGATCAGAAGCGTCTCGCGCGCTGAATCGGGGACGGGCAGGTCGCTGAGCCCGCTCAGGCTTTCTTCCATAGCCGCCGTTGCGTCCTCATAGGTGGCCGCCAGTTTCTCCGCAGACCATAGCTCTGGCCAGCCGGAGGCGGCCGGGGCCTCGATCTCATCTGCGTGGAGAAGCAGGATCTCATCGTCCGCGCCGATGGCGATCAGCTCCCGGCGGTGTTCGTCGAGCGGCAAGGCGAGGTTTGCGGGCCGGGTCCAGACGCCTTCGGGTGTGCGCCTGTAGCCAGAGAGGCCGAGGGCGCGTTCGCGGGCGCCGAGCTGTTTCCGGTCGGTGCGCCCCAGATGATGGGTCAGCGCGATCAGCCAGGCGCCTGTCCAGGGCGCGATCTTGCGCTCGACATTCTGCCAGTCCTGCAGGCGCTGAACCAGCGAGCGCGATTTCGCCCCCGGCTGATAGAGGCCGCGCGCCGGGCTTTCCAGCAGGTCTTCCTTCAATAGCCGGGTCACCGCCACGCGAAGGGTGGACGCTTCGATATCGAAAAGGCTCGCAGCCTGTATCAGCCGCGAAATCGATTCCGGTTCGCTGCGTCGGCTGCTCAGCAGGGACAGGACCAAGGCGCGTGCGGTCATGTCCTTCCGGTCGAGAGGCTGAAAATAATACGTCATTTGACAGAGTGTGCTTATAAATGTAATAAAGGGGAAAGGCCAGACATCAGGAGTCCGCTCATGCAACAGGGTATGAAGCTTTCGCAAGCGCTCTCGAAGAGCGAGCTGCGGGCATTCCAGAAGAAATCCGATATTCGCGCGCTTGGCAGCTTCCTGTTCAACTGGGGCCTCATTGCCCTTGCGTTTGCTATCGCCATCGTCTGGCCGAACCCGCTGACCATTCTGGCTGGCATCGTGATCCTCGGCGGGCGCCAGCTCGGCCTTGGCGTGATCAATCATGATTGCGCCCATCATGCCTTCTTCAAGAACCCGAAGGTCGACGAGTTCGTCGGGCACTGGTTCGCGGGCGCGCCGATGAATACCTCGCTCAAGGCCTACCGCGCCTATCACCTCAAGCATCACAAATTTGCGGGGACGCCGGATGATCCGGACATTGTTTTCGTGAAAAACTACCCCGTCTCCCGGTCCAGCCTGAAGCGTAAATTCATGCGCGACTTTACCGGCCAGACCGGTTTTCGCGATACGATGAGAGACCTGCGCAAGTTCAAGCTGTCACGTAATTATCCGTGGGTTCTCTTCCATGTCGTCCTGCTCGCCGCGGTGACCCTTGCAGGCGCGCCATGGGCTTACCTCATGTGGTGGGCGGCCCGTCTTTTCGTCTATCCGGCCATCGTACGCCTGCGCCAGATCGGCGAGCACGGCACGGCGCTCGACCGCGCCAGCCTGGATGCGCGGCTGAATACCGGCACCACCGTCGCGCCCTTCTGGCAGCGGGTCATCGTTGCGCCGAATGATGTGAACTATCACCTGGAGCATCACCTCCTCGCCAGCGTGCCGCCCTACCGGCTCGGCCGCCTGCACCGCCTTCTGGCAGAGCGTGGCTATTATGACGGGTATGCGTGTATCTCGAAGGACTATTTCGATGTCATCCGCCGGGCCGTGAGGCCGGATGAGCCGCGTATGGTGGCGGCTGAATAGGCCACAATGCGAAGCCTCTGCGCAAAGCGCGCAGGCACCAGCTGAGACAATTCAATTCCGCGAAAGCCGGCCTGCCTCCCGCAGGGCCGGCTTTTTCTTTGCCCGGTGCACTAGGTCAGACCGATGATCCGTCTCCCAAGGCATCGTGTAGAAAGTCTTGTGCAAAAAATCAGAACATGTTCTAAAAAAGAAAATAATAATTGGAGGGCACAATGTCAGATCTATCAGTCGTCAGAAAATCCATTCTGCCGGAGGCGGGGGATTCCTGGGCGTCCATAGCCGGGCGGGAATTGCCCGGCCTGAGCGAGCAGGAAGCTGTATCCAGCCTCCAGAGCTGGAATCTCCATGTCTACATGCGCGCGCCCGCACCGGAAGGCAGCCCGCGCGCCGGCAACCCTATCCTGCCGAGCGATGTCATATTTGTTGAGCCGCCGCTCGCTGCCTCATGAACGCTGCCGTGATCAAGCACATCCAGATTGCTGCGGCGCATGACGGCATCGCAGAGCTGATCGTGACGCTGGAATTTGCAAATGGCGGCCAGTCGCTCGTCACCTTGGACGAATATGCGACCCGCACCCTCCTGCAATCGGCCGGCACGGACGATCCGGAAGACCTCACGGGCAAGGGCTGGGAACTCGTGCGCGACGCGCTCGCCGCCTCTTCTGCCCGCTACCAGAACGAAGACAATTCAGACCAAAGGGACACCTCCCATGTATGATCTCATTATTCGCAATGGAACCGTCGTCGACGGCTCGGGCCTGCCCGGCTATCAGGCCGATGTCGCCGTGACCGGCAACCGTATCGCCAAAATTGGCCGCATTACTGAAGAGGCTGGCAAGGAAGTTGACGCGACCGGCAAAGTCGTTGCGCCCGGCTTCATTGACCCGCACACCCATTTCGACGCGCAGCTCCTCTGGGACGGCGCGGCCAAGCCAGCCCTGTCGCATGGTGTGACCACAATCGTTCCGGGCAATTGCTCGCTCTCGCTGGCCCCGCTCAAGGCAGATCACCGCATGCGTCTGGTCGGCATGTTCAACCAGATTGAGGAGATGCCGTACAAGGCTTTCCGTGAAGGTGTGGTGTGGGACTGGGAGACGTTCTCCGAATACATCACACGCATCCGCAAGGGGCTGGCGATTAACGTCGCCCCGCTCGTCGGCCACAGCGTTATCCGTCTCTGGGTCATGAATGATGCCGCCACCGAGCGCACCGCGACCGATGAGGAAATCGCCGAGATGCAGGACGTGCTGCGCGAATGCCTCGATGCGGGCGCCGCGGGCCTTTCGACCAGCTATGTCGACATGGACGAGAAGCTCCAGCCCGTACCGAGCCGTTACGCAGAGGCCCGCGAGGTCGAGGCGCTGGCTGAAGTCCTCGGTGAGTATGGCCGCATGCTGCAGATCGTGCCGGAATTCTACGATCCGGACCTGACGATTGCGCGGCTCGACCAGCTGGCCGAGCTGTCGATCAAATACCAGATTCCGACGACCTTCTCGCCGCTCTTCGTCAATTCCGACAATGTCGCTTCCGTCGACAAGGTGATGGAGCGTGTCGATGAACAGTTCGCGCGCGGAGCCCGCGTATGGCCGCAGGTCCAGACCCGCCCGATCGACATTTCCTTCAGCTTCGCCGTGCCGAGCCTTCTCTTCATCCGCTTCCGCAACTGGTACAACATCATGCGGTTCGGGACCCATGAGGAGATCCGCGCGCACTTTGCCGACCCTGAAAACCGCAAGGCGCGCGCCGCTGAAGTGGCGGAGCTGAAGGATCTCTGGGCGGGTCTGGTGCTCCGGCAGGTCAAGACAGACGCCAATCAGAAATATGTCGGCAAGACGCTGGGTGAGATTGCGAGGGACCGCGGTGTGACCCCGGTTGAAGCCATGATCGACATTTCGGTGGAAGAAGACCTGGACGCGCATTTCCTGGCCGCCAGCATGGGGCATAATGATGATGGCCGGGTCGCCCGTCTGCTCAACCATCCGCGCGTCCATATTGGTGCCAGCGATGGCGGCGCGCATATCCTCTCCTTCTCGACCTATGGGGATACCGGCTATCTGCTCGCCCGCTTTGTGCGCGACCTGAAGACGGTCCGCATGGAGGATGCGATCAAGAAGGTGACGTCGGACACCGCCTCTATCTGGGGTATTCCGGAGCGCGGCCTGCTGCAGAAAGGCTATATCGCCGACATCACTGTCTTCGATCCGGAAAAGATCGACCGGGGCGTGGAGAAATTCGTTCAGGACGTGCCGGGCGATGGCAGCCGCTATGTGCGCGACTCCCATGGCGTCGATACCGTCATTGTTGGCGGCGGGATCGCCTGGTCCGCCAGGGATGGCTATCAGGATGCGCGCGGTGAAATCCTGCCCGGTGCAAGGGAGAGCCAGCCTGAACTGGTGGCAGCCGAATGAGCTGGGAGGGGGTGACGCAGCGGCGCGTCGCGACCAATGGGATCGAACTGAACATAGCAGAGGCAGGCGAGGGACCGCTTGTCCTGCTCCTGCATGGCTTTCCGGAGTCCTGGTACTCCTGGCGCCACCAGTTCGACCCGGTCGCGAAGGCGGGGTATCATGTGGTCGCGCCGGATATGCGGGGCTATGGCAAGAGCGACAAGCCGCATGAGATCGAGGCCTATAATCAGGTCGAGGTCCGCAAGGACATTATCGGTCTCATTGGCGCGCTTGGCTATGACAAGGCGATTGTCATAGGCCATGACTGGGGCGCACCGACGGCATGGGCCTGCGCGCTGCACCACGCGGACAAGGTCCGCGCCGTGGGGGCGCTTTCGGTCCCGTTTATGCCGCGCTCACCCGTCCAGCCGATGCCGGCCATGCGGGAGATGTTCAAGGGGCAGTTCTTCTACCAGCTTTACTTCTTCGAACCGGGCGTCGCCGAAGCCGAATTCGAGGCCGACATCCGTACCGCGCTCAAGAAATTCCTGGTCATGGCGGGGGGTGAAACAGACCTCACCACGCTGCCTGCCAAGGGGCCGGAGGATGACATGTTCACCGGCCTGCCCAACCCCAAGACATTGCCAGCCTGGCTGAGCGAGGAAGACCTTGATTTCTATACGGGGGAGTTCGAGCGCATCGGGGATGCGCGGCCCGCTCAATTATTACCGCAATCACGACCTTGCCTGGAAGCTGACCGAAGGCGCGCCAGACCATATCGACCAGCCGGCCTTCTTTATCGGCGGTCTCAAGGATGGCGTGATCATGATGGCTGCCGAGGCCTATCAGGCCATGCCGACCTATGTGCGGGACCTTCGGATCAATGAGCTGATCCCGGGCATCGGTCACTGGACCCAGCAGGAAGCGCCAGACCGGGTGAACGAGATCATTCTCGATTTCCTGAAGGAGGTGGACGGATGAGGGAAAGCGTACTTGTCATAGGCGCGGGCATTGGCGGCCTGTGCACGGCGCTATCGCTGGCACCGACCGGCCGTCAGATAACCATCCTTGAACGCGATGGCCCGCCGCCAGCCGAGGATGCAGATGTCGTCTTCCTTGACTGGCATCGCCGCGGAGCAGGCCATGTGCGCCAGAGCCATGCTTTTCTTGCGCGCCTGCGCGGCATCATCAAAAAGCATCACCCCGCTTTGCTCGAGGAATTAAAAGAGCTCGGTGCCCGAGAGCTGACCTTCGAGATGATGCTCTCAGACATTCAGCGCGATCGCTATGAGCCCCAGCCCGAGGATGAGGAACTGACCATCATCACGAGCCGGAGGACGACGCTGGAGCTGGCCCTTCGCAACTATGTCGAGAGGCTCGAAAACGTGACCATCCGGCCGGGCTTTTTCGTGCGTAAACTGCTCACGGAGCCTGATGAAGATGGTGTCGTGGCGGTGCAGGGCGTTGCTGGTGAGCAGGATGAGAGGCCACTGGAATTGAGGGCCGATCTGGTCGTCGATGCCAGCGGCAAGTCCGGCTTTCTCATTCAGCAGCTCATGGAAGAGGGCGCAGGGATCACCGAAGAGAGCGAGACCGCCGGTATCCTCTACTTCACCCGGCATTACAGGCTGCTGCCGGGCCAGGAAGAGCCGGATCGTACCAAAAGCCCGCCCGCGAGCGGGGATCTTGGCTATATCAAATTCGGTGTTTTTCCGGGCGACAATGGCTGTTTCTCCGTCACTATCTCGGTCCCGGAAGTGGAGCTGGAACTGCGCAAGGCGATCATGAATCCCGACGTGTTTCATGCGATCACGCTACAGCTGCCGGGTATACAGCCTTGGACCAATGCAGAGCGCTCAGAGCCCCGCGGCAAGGTGCACGGCATGGGCGACCTGCATAGCCGCTGGCGCGACATGGTCATCGAAGACAGGCCCGCAACCCGCAACTACTTCCCATTGGGCGACACGCTGGTGCGCACAAACCCGCTCTATGGACGCGGCTGCTCCTTCGCGGCTGTCAGCGCTGAAATGCTACGTGAAACGCTTGAGGAGACGACTGACCCGCTTGAGCGCCAGCGCGCCTATCATGCCCGGCTGCGCAAGGAGCTGCGGCCATATTATATCAACCAGCGCACTCAGGACCGCTCAGCCATCAGGCAGGCCGAGGCGGCGCTGACACCAGGCTATCGCAAAAGCTGGCGTGGCAGGGTGATTGAGAGCTTCTTTGACGACGGCGTGCGGATCGCGGTTCGTTCAGACATTGGTCTTCTGCGACAGGCCATGCGCGGGTTTCACATGCTTGAACATCCCAACAAATGGCTCGGCAAGCCGGGGAATTTCGCGCGTGTGCTTTACTATTGGTCGCGCGGCAAGAAACGCAATGCGCGCGCCTATCCGCCCAGCCCCGGGCCGGCCCGTGAAGAGCTGATGACCGCGCTTGCTATCGACCATCGCGCCGATCTACGTCTTCCCGGTGGAGAGGATAAGCTGGCGGCGTGACTGGCCGCCCGGCAGAGGGGCAGGGCATCGTGGAGGATCTCGGTAAACGCGAGCAGGCAAAGGCCCGCAGGCGGACCCGTATCGTACGGGCGGCGCGCGACCTGATCCGGGAGACGGGCGATACCGATCTTTCCATGCGGATGCTGGCCCAGCGCGCCGAAGTCAGCCTGTCCACGCCCTATAATCTCTTTGGCTCCAAGCGGGCGGTGGTGCTGGCCGTGCTTGAGGATGAGCGCGATTTCGCAGAGCGTTTTGCCAAGCTGGATCGCGGCAACAGCATTGAGCGGATCTTCGGGGCGCATGAGCTCGCTTTCAGCTATTATACGGGCGATCCGGAGTTCTACCGGACGCTCTGGCGCGCGCTGCTCAGCACGACGGGCCAGGACGATATGGGGCTCGCAACGCCTGAACGGCTGGCGCAGACGCGGGCGATCTGGCGGGCGCTGGTGGATAGGGCGGTGAAGGATGGCTATCTCACGGGCGATCTGCCCGTAGATATTACGCTGCAGACCATGGCGCATCTGACAGGCGGCGCGCTGCTCTCCTGGGCTGTGGGGAGCCTTGCAACCGCGGCGCTGACGCCAACGGTGGGGATTGGCTGGGCGCTTTGCCTGCGGGGGGCGGCGACGGCGAAGGGCGAAGACCTGCTGGACAGACGGATTTCGTCCTACCGCAAGGATCTGGAAGATGCCGGACCGAGATTTGCCGAGCGGTCCCCCGAAACGCTCTAGAATCGACGAAATTCACGGTGCACCCATGGTGTATGGGCGGTGCATGGACGGTGTTTCAAACGCCCAGAAAAAAAGGCCCGGACCGCCTCTCTGGCAATCCGGGCCTTTGGCTAGTCTGATCTTGGCCGGAGCCTAGAAGCGGCGCGTCGCTGCCACTGAGATGACATCGGCATGGCCGCTGAATTCGCCGACGACGCGGTCGCCGGAATCGCCAGTGCGGTCAAAGTCGGCATCCTCGATCTTCACCCGGTTATAGGCTGCATCCACCGACCAGTCGGGGGTCGGGCTCCAGGTGGTACCTACTGCGAAGATGTGGCGGTCATTGTCCGGGATGCGGACGGTGCGGAAGGCCGCCGGAGCAGGCGTTTCGTCGAGGGCATAACCGGCGCGGACCGTCCATTGGTCCGAGACCTTGTAGTCGCCGCCGAAGCCGTAGCGGCCGGCATCGTCATAGTTCAGTTCCTCAACCGAGTCCGGCTGGACAGGATTGTCGAATTCGACACGCAGCTCCGTGAGGCTCGACCATTCGGTCCACTGGGCGTTGGCGTAGAGGGTGGCGCGGTCTGTCGCCTGCCAGCGCACACCAAGCTCTGTGGAGGCAGGCAGGTCGAGGCCGGCAGAGCCCGGCGTGTCGGTAAAGGCGCCGGTCGCGGTCAGGAAGGTGGCGTTGGCCGGAACGGTGAAGTCGGCGTCGCCCTCAAGCTCCTGATCGACGCTGGAGCGGTAGTGAAGGCCGATCAGCCAGTCGGGATGCGGCTCCCAGGCAAAGCCGGCATTCCAGCCATAGCTCCAGTCATCGCCTTCAACCTCGATGAGGCCGTCCGCCATAGTCGGGGTGACCCCCGCAGCGGTGCAGGTGGCAGGACCTGCCTGCTGGAAGCAGACGGCGCCAAAGTCGATGGCGCTGGTCAGGCGGGCGTCGATATACTGGGCGTTGAGACCAACACCGAAGGAAAGCGTGTCGGTGATCTCATAGCCGATACTGGGATTGATATTGATGGCCTGAAGCTCTGAGGTGATGCCCTGATAGCGGCCCGCCCAGCCGGCGTCATAGTCTGTCGAGAGGCCAAATGGCACGGTTACGGAGAGGCCGAAGGCCACCTGGTCGCTAAGGGGGTAGACGGCGTGGCCGGCCGGAATGGCCTCATCGGAAAGAAAGCCGGTCGTGTCGCCGCCCAGCGGATTGCCGAGCACGCCGGTCGAGCCTTCATCGTCATAGTGCGCATTGCCGAGAATGCCGCTGGCGACGAGCGAGACGGCCGGGCGGTCGAAGTGGGTAAGCAGGGCCGGATTGCCGAAGGCGGCGGCGGGATCCTCGGTCTGGGTCACGCGGCCGGTATTGGCGCGCCCGAGGTCCGACGCCGAATACTCATTGACGGCGAAACTGTCCGCATGGGCGGGCAGGAAGGCGGTACTGGCAAGAAGGGAGGCGACGAGAGCTGAACGACGATACATGGGAGGCGTGCTTTCTTGTTTGATTATGGCGCGTAACGAACTTCTGGAGTTCGTGTTCCCAGTGGGTGCAGTTGCAAGGAACCTCAACCCACTCCGGTGCGCTTTCCCTATAGATAACACAGAAGCAGGAAGTGAGCCGGACGATGTCCAATCCACTGAAAGCGCTGCGGCGCAATCTTGTGAGCAAGCCCCTTATGGGCTGGTATAAGTCGGTCCTGCCGGGCCTGTCCGATACCGAAGCGCAGGCCCTTGAGGCCGGCGACACCTGGTGGGAAGCCAATCTTTTCTCAGGCAAGCCCGACTGGGAAACCTTCAGCCAGTTCTCCTCCAAGGGCTATACCGAAGAAGAACAGGCCTTTCTCGACGGGCCAGTCGCAGAGTTCTGCGCCATGCTGGACGATTTCGAGATCGAGCATGAAATGATGGACATGCCGGATGCGGCATGGGCCTTCCTGAAGGAACACAAATTCTTCGGCATGATCATCCCGAAGGAGTATGAAGGCCTTGGCTTCTCTGCCTCTGCCCATTCGGAAGTCGTCAAGCGGATTGCGACGCGCAACGTGTCGGCCGCGGTTTCGGTCATGGTGCCGAATTCTCTCGGGCCGGGCGAGCTACTCATGCTGTATGGCACCCAGGAGCAGAAGGACTATTACCTTCCGCGCCTGGCGCGCGGTGAAGAAATACCCTGCTTTGCGCTGACCGGCGTCGAGGCCGGCTCGGATGCCTCTGCCATGACGGCAACGGGCGTGATCTGCGAAGGCGAATGGGAAGGTGAGCGCACGCTCGGCATCAAGCTGAACTGGGAGAAGCGCTATACGACGCTTGGCCCTGTCGCTTCGCTGATCGGTCTTGCTTTCAAGCTGGAAGACCCAGATGGCCTTCTGGGTGACAAGAAGGATCTCGGGATTACGGTGGCGCTGGTGCCGACGGACCTGCCGGGTGTCGATACGGGCGACCGGCATATTCCGTCCGGCCTTGCTTTCCAGAACGGGCCGAGCTGGGGCCGCAATGTGTTCGTGCCCGTCAGCCAGATTCTCGGCGGCAAGGAACAGACCGGCCAGGGCTGGAAGATGCTGATGGGCGCGCTGGCCGCGGGCCGGGGCATTTCGCTGCCGTCGCTTTCAACCGCTGCGGCGCAAGTCGCCGCCCAGTCAACAGGGGCCTATGCGCGTGTGCGCGAGCAGTTCGGCATCTCCATCGGCCAGTTCGAGGGCGTTCAGGAAAAGCTCGCCCCCATCGGCGCGATTGCCTACCAGCTGGAAGCGGCGCGCCGCTTCATCACGATTGGTCTCGACAATGGCCACCATCCGGGCGTGGCGTCGGGGATCATGAAATATCACGCAACCGAAAGGATGCGCGAAACGATCAATCACGCCATGGATGTGCATGGCGGCAAGGCGATCTGTGTCGGGCCGAAAAACTATCTTGAGACGCCTTACCGGGCCATCCCCATCGGCATCACGGTTGAGGGCGCCAACATCCTGACCCGCAGCCTGATCATCTTCGGTCAGGGCTCGATCCGCTGCCATCCCTATATCCTTGAAGAGATGCAGGCCGTGCGTCTGGAGGACCGCAAGGAGGCGCTGAGGAAATTCGATGATCTTCTCTGGCGCCATGTCGGTCATGACGTCGCCAATATCTGGCGCAGCTGGTTTCACGGGCTCACAGGCGGGCGCTTTGCCTCCGTGCCCAAGGATGCCCCGAAGGCCCTCAAACCCTATTATACAGAGCTTGCCCGCTACAGCGCGAACCTTGCCGTGGCGTCGGAAATTTCGCTCGGCATCCTGGGCGGCAAGCTGAAATTCAAGGAAAGCATCTCCGCGCGCCTTGGCGACGTGCTGGCAGAGCTCTTCCTGCTGAGCGGCGCGTTGAAGCGGTTCGAAGCCGATGGACGGCCAGAGGCCGACAAGCCGCTGCTCGACTGGATTTTTGCCGATGGCGTTGCCCGCATGCATGCGAAGCTCGCCGAAGTCGGGGACAATTTCCCGAGCGGCTTCTGGGGCGGCGTGATGAAGATGCTGACCCAGACCGGCGGCAAACGCCGCCGTGGCCCGACGGACCGGATGACCAAGGCGGTCGCCGATCTCATCCAGAAACCGGGGGCTTCACGTCAGCGCCTGACAGAGGGTGTGTTTACCGGCAAGGGCGCCGACCCGCTTGCAGCGCTTGAACGCGCGCTTGCCCTGACGATCGAGTGTCAGCCGCTCAAGGACAAGATGAAGAAAGAAAAGGCCGAGACGCCGGATGCGGCGCGCGAAGCCGGTGTGATCACCGCGCAGGAGCACGAAAAGCTCAAGGATCTGCACCGCGCCGTACGCGAGGTGATCGAGGTCGACAGTTTCGACCCGTCACGGCTTGAAAAGACCGGTCTAAACTCAGCACCAGATGAACCAATGAGGGCGCAATCAGCATGAAGGTCTATGTCGTCGACGGAAACCGCACACCCTTTCTGAAAGCACGCGGCAAACCTGGGCCCTTCAGCGCCGTCGATCTTGCCGTTCAGGCGGGACGCGTCCTGATGATGCGCCACCCTGAGATAGCCGGCGAGATCGAGGAAGTGATCCTCGGCTGTGGTTCGCCTGGCGCGGAAGCGACCAATCCTGCCCGCGTGGCAGCGCTTCGCATGGGGCTTGGCAAAGACATGCCGGGCTGGACCGTGCAACGCAATTGCGGCTCTGGCATGCAGTCCATCGACAGCGCATTCCGCTATATACGCGCGGGCGATTATGACTGCCTGCTGGTTGGCGGGACCGAGAGCCTCAGCCATGCGCCGCTCCTGCTGAATGAGGATGCGGTGGACTGGTTCGCCGACGTCAACATGTCGAAATCCATGCTGGGACGCCTGAGCGCGGTCAGCAAATTCCGTTTTTCCATGCTGGAACCCGTTATCGGGGTCGAGAAGGGCCTGACGGACACGGTGGTTGACCTTGGCATGGGCCAGACGGCGGAAATCCTTCGCTATGAATGGGATATCAAGCGCAGCGAGGCGGACGCCTACGCAGTTGAAAGTCATAAACGCCTTGCCCACGCACAGCAGGAAGGCTGGCTGGACAAGGAAATAGACCCGGTCTTCGGCCCGGATGGCGAGCTCTATGACAAGGATGATGGGGTGCGCCCCGACTCCACGGTCGAGAAGCTGGCGACGCTGAAACCGGTCTTCGAAAAGCCCTATGGGCATGTCACGGCGGGCAATTCCTCGCAGGTGTCCGACGGGGCGTGCTGGCTGATCGTTGCGTCAGAACGCTTTGTCGAAAAACATGGCCTGGAGCCGCTTGGCGAGATCAAGGACAGCCAGTGGGCCGCGCTTTCACCGGCGCGCATGGGGCTTGGTCCCGTCCATTCGGTGACGCCCATCATGACGCGTAATGGGCTCGGGATGAGCGATATCGATCTCTGGGAGTTGAATGAGGCGTTTGCTCATCAGGTCCTCGCCTGCCTCAAGGCGTGGGAGAGCGATGAGTTCTGCCGCGAAGAGCTTGGCCTGGACAGTGCGCTCGGCAGCATCGACCGCGACAGGCTGAATGTCGATGGCGGCGCGGTCAGTCTTGGCCATCCTGTCGGCACAAGCGGGGCGCGTATCGTCCTGCACGCCCTCAACGCCATGAAGCGGCGCGGCAACCGGACGGGCATTGCCACCGAGTGTATCGGTGGCGGCCAGGGCGGTGGCATGCTTCTGGAAGCGATTAACGGGCCGGTTCAAACGCAGGCCCCTGAAATACAGACTCAAGGGGAGACAGCCTGATGGAAGGCAATGGCAACATCTGGCACCTGAAAAAGCACTCGAATGGCGAGGCCACACTCTATCTCGACGTGCCCGGCCAGACGCAGAATACGCTCGGGCGGCCCGTTCTGGACGGTTTCGAAGCCTATCTGAGCGAGCTTGAGAAATCGCCGCCCGAGGCCCTTTTCATCCGCTCACGCAAGAAGAGCGGCTTCATGGCCGGGGCCGACATCGAGGAGCTGTCAGGCTCCAGCCCCGAAGAGCTGAAAGCGCTGATCGATCAGGGACATAAGGCCCTCAAGCGGCTTGAGGCGTTGCCCTGCCCGACGGTGGCCGTCATTCATGGCACATGTCTTGGTGGCGGGCTGGAGGTGGCTCTGGCCTGCGATCACCGTGTGGCCGATATGGGCGCGAGTTTCGGCTTTCCCGAAGTGCAGCTCGGCCTGCATCCGGGGCTTGGCGGCACAGAGCGGTTCCCCAAGCTGGTCGAGCCGGCGACCGCGCTGCAGTTCATGCTGACGGGCAAGACGATTAACGCGAAAAAGGCCAAGCAGATCGGTCTGTTGCGCGACGCTGTGCCTGACCGGCATCTGGACGCGGCCGCTGTAGCGGCGGCGAAGACGGGCAAGAAGAAGAAAGATCGCGGCTTCATCGATGGCGTTAAGCACACGCTGGAGATGTCATCGCCGGGTAAGCGGCTGATCGCAAGCCGCGCCCGCAAGGAGGCCGGGAAACGGTTCGACAAGGAGGATTATCCGGCGCCCTTCGCGCTGATCGACCTGTTCGAGCATGAAACAGGCAGCGATGATGCCTTTGAAGCGGAAGCCAGATCCTTTGTCGACCTCAGCCAGACGCAGACGTCGAAGAATCTCATCAATTTGTTCCTGCGCCGCGAGGCCCTGAAACGCGAGGCGCGCCGCCCGGAAGGCCACGGCATTTCCCATGTCCATGTGATCGGTGCCGGGACGATGGGCGCCGACATCGCCATGTGGTCGGCCATGAATGGCTTTACCGTCACGCTGCAGGACATCGACAACAAGGTCATCGCCAAGGCGATGGGCCGTGCGCACGACTGGATGGACGGCAAGACCGACCGCTCCGATGACATTCGCGACCCGCTTGACCGGCTGATCCCGGACCCCAAAGGAGACGGCGTCCGCATGGCCGATCTCGTCATCGAGGCCGGGCCGGAAAAGGCGGAGATCAAGCAGAAAATCTATGACGGGCTGATGGGTGAGCTGAAACCCGGCGCGATCATTGCCACCAATACGTCCAGTATCAGGCTGGAGACGCTGGCCGAGGGTCTGCCGCCGGAGCGGACCGGGCATTTTGTCGGTCTGCATTTCTTCAACCCGGTCACCAAGATGCCGCTGGTCGAAATCGTTTCCGGAGAGACGACGAGCCAGGAGACCCGCGACCGGGCGCTCGCCTTTATCGAGGCCATCGACAAGCTGCCGCTGCCGGTGAAGAGCGCGCCCGGCTTCCTCGTGAACCGTATCCTGACGCCATATCTTCTGAAGGCAGTGGACCTCATCGATGAGGGTCACAAGCCGGAGGAAGTGGATGCGGCAGCCGAAGCCTTCGGCATGCAGCAGGGCCCGGTGGAAGTGGCCGATACGGTGGGGCTGGATATCTGTCTTGAGGTCGGCCGTGTACTGGCGCGTGAGCTCGACCATATCGGTGAGCCGCCGGAACGGCTGGTCAGGAAGGTAGAGGCCGGCGATCTCGGCAAGAAGACCGGCAAGGGTTTCTATGTCTGGGAAGACGGCAAACCGAAGAAGGAAGACGTCGAGACACCCGCCTCAGACCTTGAGGACATACAGGAACGCCTGCTGGCGCCGCTGTATGAAGAGGTGCGCCGGGTGCTGGATGAGGGCATTGTGGCCTCGGAAGACCATCTCGATCTCGGGGCGGTCTTCGGTTCCGGGTTTGCGCCGTTTCGCGGCGGGCCGTGCACTACACTTCGTCAGAAAGAGACCCCATCTCAGGAGGCAGAGACGCCGGACACTTCGAGCCCGGCCGAGCCAACCGAGGTGTAGATGCAGGACGAGATGGAAACTTCCAGGGCGGGCACGCTTCCCGTCCACACCAGTGCTGAAGCAGCCGCGAAGGCGGTCATCGACCAGATCGGCAAGGAGGTCCGCTTGGCCCTGCCACTGGGTCTGGGCAAGGCCAATCTTCTGGCCAATGCCCTCTATGAGATCGCGAAGGCCGACCCGACGGTTACGCTGAAAATCTATACCGCGCTATCGATCATCCGGCCGAAGACGCCGCCCGGCCTTGCCAGCCGGTTTGGCGGGCCCCTGATCGAGAAGCTGTTCGGCGATTATCCCGATCTTGCCTATGCCAGCGACCGCCTGAAGGGCCAGCTGCCGCCCAATGTGGAGGTGGAGGAATTTTTTCTGTCGACCGGCTCACTGCTGGGCAATGAATATGCCCAGCGCCACTATAACAGTGTGAACTATACCCATGCGATGCGCCGGATCATTGCCGAGGGCGTGAATGTTCTCGGCCAGATGATTTCGCGGCGCGATGGCCGCTACAGCCTCGCCTGCAATTCAGACCTCAGCCTCGATCTCATTCCGCTGATGCGCGAGAAGGTTGGCCGCGACAAGTTTCTGGTGGTCGGGGAGCTCAATGAGAAGCTGCCTTTCATGCCGAATGATGCCGAAGTGCCGGCCGATGAGTTCGACATGCTGCTGGATGCGGGCGCCTATGACCTGGCAGGCCCGCCGGCCCCGCGCGTCGATCTGACCAGCCATGCCATCGGGCTTCGGGCGGCGCGCCTCGTGAAGGATGGTGGGACGCTGCAGATCGGTATCGGCTCGCTGGGTGACGGGGCCGCGCAGTCGGTGCGGCTGCGCCATGCCAACAAGGCCGAATACCAGAATGCCGTGCGCGCGCTGCCTGGTCCCGCCGGGCCGGTGGAGGAGGGCTGCGAGTCGCCCTTCATTCAGGGCCTCTATGGCTGTACCGAAATGTTCACCCAGGGCATGTTCGAGATCCTGCGCGCCGGTATCTTCACCCGCCGGGCCCATGAAGGGCGCGATATCACCATCGATGGCGGCTTTTACCTGGGGCCGCAGAATTTCTACCGCGCGCTCCGGGAGGCGCCGGACGACGTCCTGAACCTCATCAACATGACCTCGGTCGACGATGTGAATGCGCTCTATGGCAATGAAGAGGTGCGCCGCCGCGAGCGGGTGGATGCGCGGTTCATCAATATTGCCATGAAGGCGACCTGCCTTGGCGCAGTGACCTCCGATGCGCTGGAAGACGGGCGCGTCGTGTCCGGTGTGGGCGGACAGTACAATTTCGTGGCGCAGGCCCATGAGCTGGAAGGGGCCCGCTCCATCATCCTTCTGAAAGCCGTGCGCGAGAGCAAGGGCAAGGTGGAGTCCAATATTGTCTGGAATTACGGCCATGTGACCGTGCCGCGCCATCTGCGCGATATCATCATCACCGAATACGGTGTGGCAGACCTACGCGGCCAGCCCGATGAGGAATGCGTCAAACGTATGCTGGCAATCACGGACAGCCGCTTTCAGGACGAGCTGGTCCGCGAAGCGATTGCGGCGAAGAAACTGGCGGCTGATTTCAAGCTGCCTGAGGCGTGGAAGAAAAATACGCCAGACGCCATCGACGCCGCGCTGCGCCCGCATCTTGGCTATCTGCCAACCTATCCCTTCGGGACGGAAATGGATGAGGTTGAGCAGGATCTGGCGCTCGCGCTCGAGCATCTTCAGGACCATACGGCGAGCTTCTGGCAGCAGGCGGGCTATGTCGCGGCGGCGGTCGCTTCAGGCCCGGATGCCGAGCCATGGCGCCCGCACCTTCAGCGCCTGCAGCTGGAAAAGCCGTCCAGCCTGCCGGAGCGTATCTGGCGGGTGTTGGTGCTGAAAGCGCTTGAAGACACGCAGACCGGGCCCGTGCCCAGCTAGCGTCATTGCGGCGGCAAGCGGACTGGGCGTTTTTACGTTGACGCGCCGAGGCCCGCGGCGAAGGCGATGCGCAGGGCAGCCGACAGGCTGTCGACGCCGAGCTTGTCCATCATGTTGGCGCGGTGGATTTCCACGGTGCGCGGAGAGATATCGAGGGAGTTGGCGATCCCCTTGTTCGTCAGGCCTTCGACCAGCCCGTTCAGAATGTCGCGTTCGCGGGGGCTGAGATGGGAGAGCCGCTTTTCAGCTTCGGTTTTCTGAAGTGCGCCTTGATGCAGGCTGTCGAGGTGTTCGAAGCCTTCATTGATGGCCTGCAGAAGGACCTGCTTCTCGTAGGGCTTCTCAACGAAGTTCACCGCGCCTGCCTTCATTGCCTGCACAGCGACGGAGACGTCACCATGACCGGTAAGGACGATGACCGGCATCTCGCAGCCGCGTTCGTTCAGCGCCTTCTGTACCGCAAGGCCGTTCATCTTGGGCATCTGCACGTCGAGCAGGACGCAGCCTGTCTCCAGCTCATCGAGCTTGTCGAGAAAGCTCACCCCGTCAGGATGCGTCTGCACCCGGTAGCCGGCGAGGCGCAGCATGAAGCTGGCTGAATGGCGGATCGCCTCATCGTCATCGACGAGATGGACAAGCTGCTTTTCTGTATCGGTCATGTGTCGGTTTCTACACATTCCAGCGTGAAGGCAAAACGGGTGCCCGTCTCGCCGGCAGGCATCGCTTCAATCGTGCCGCCATGCGCTTCGATGATGGTGCGGCATATGGAGAGGCCAAGGCCCATGCCGGTCGCCTTGGAACTTGCCAGCGGCCGGAAGAGCTGTTCAGACACTTCCCGGTCTATGCCGGGTCCATTGTCCTCAATCGTCACCAGGACCATGCCATTGTCGGTCATGCTGGCCCGGATATCGATCCGGGGCTCAGCCTCATTGGCGACGGCCTCGAAGGCATTGCGGACGATGTTGATCACCACCTGCTGGATCTGGATGGGGTCGATCATGGCGTGCGGGGTATCTTCGGCGACGCTGACGGTGATGGCCCCCTTGGCGTTATCCATCTCGGTCTGGATAAGGGCCACAGCATCGCCGAGCAACGGCACCAGATCGGTGGCGCGTTTCTCGACTTCGCCGCGCGAGACATAGTCGCGCAGTTTTCGCACGATCTGGCCTGCGCGTACCGACTGTTTCGCCGCTTCGTTCAGCGCTTCCTGAACCATTTTCATGGTCTCTTCGTCGGGCGCATCCAGAAGGTCGCGCGCCGCCTCGAGGTAGTTGGTCACAACGGTCAGCGGCTGGTTCAATTCATGCGCGAGGGCAGAGGCCATTGTGCCGACGGAGCTGAGCCTCGAGAAATGGACAAGCTCAGCCTGCAGGGCCTTCATGCGCGTTTCATTGCGCCGCTGTTCGGTCAGGTCACGCATGAACGCCGTGAAAAGAAAATGTTCGCCGATCTTGGCCTCGCCGATCTTGAGATCGATGGGGAAAAGAGAGCCGTCGGACCGCCGCGCCGTAACGGTCCGGCCAATGCCGATAATGCGCCGTTCACCGGTTCGAAGGTAACGCGTGATGTAGCCGTCATGATGCGGCCTTTCGGACGGCGACATGAGGATGCTGACATTGCGTCCCAGCAGCTGGTCGGCCTCATAACCGAACAGGGTTTCGGCCGCCTTGCTGAACGCCGTAATGATCCCGGCGTCGTTGATGACGACCATGGCATCCGGTACCGACTGCAAGATGGACCGGAAGTGCTGATGGAGCGCGTCAACGTCCATCTCCGCCATATCGTAGATTTGATCCGGGCTCGTCAGCGCGCGTACCTTTCCCTGCTGCCCAGTCGCAATGCGACAGGCAGGGTAGCGCGGTCAACAAGCCGGGTGTGGTTACGAACAGATTTCTCACGGGGCGATTCGCCGGAATGCGTGCTTCAGGGTGCGCAGTTGCCCAAGAAACGGGCTGACAATCATGGCGGCGACGCCTGTGAGCAGGGCAGGGCACCAGACGCAGTGCATCCCGAGAATCGTCGGTTGCGACGGGCTCAGACCCGAAGACGAGCACCAGGCAAGCTGAAGCAGCTCGCTGCGCAGATGATGTGACTGAACCTCAGGCCAGGCAAGGGCTGCCAGGGCGAATCCGGCCGAGAATATAATAAGACGGTACATGCGGGATGCCTCCTGTTGCCCGCAATCTACTGTTTCTGCGACAGGCTGGCCCATACGTAAGAGCCCGTATACCGGACATCGTGTCCCTTTCGTAATCCCTCGAGCATGAAGAGACCCGCCACCGCTTCCGGTGCGGGCCCTAGTTTGAGGGGAAGGCAAATTGAGCACCAGCATCCTTAAGAAGGGCGCAAGGGATAGCAGCACCGGCATGGTGGCTGCGTTTCTGTGCGTCTTTGCGGTTCTGGCGATCCTGATCGCTGGCAACGCAGCAGACCGTCTGATGGGAGTGCATGCGCTCCTGTTCTTTTCCGCGATTGCGCTCTGGCTGATCGGTATCGGCCTCTGGGCGGGCAAGCTCGGCGATCGCGACCCGTTCGATGAGACGCGTTATGAAGACACGCTCGTCAAGTTCGGTGTGGCGGCCTCCATGTTCTGGGGGATTGCCGGTCTCCTGGTCGGCGTCATCATCGCCTGCCAGCTGACCTGGCCGAACATTTTCTATCTCGATCAGCTTGGCTGGACCAATTTCGGCCGTCTGCGCCCGCTGCACACCTCCGCGGTGATCTTTGCATTTGGCGGTAACGTGCTTCTGGCCACCAGCTTCCATGTCGTTCAGCGCACCACACGCGCGCGTCTCTTCGGCGGGATGTGGCCCTGGTTCGTCTTCTGGGGCTATCAGCTCTTCATCGTCATCGCCGCCACCGGCTATCTCATGGGGATTACCCAGTCGAAGGAATATGCCGAGCCGGAATGGTATGCCGACCTCTGGCTGACCATCGTCTGGGTCGCCTATCTGATCATCTTCCTGGGCACGCTGTGGAAGCGCAAGGAGCCGCATATCTATGTGGCGAACTGGTTCTACCTGTCCTTCATCGTGACCATCGCGATGCTCCACATCGTGAACAATCTCTCGCTGCCCGTGTCGCTCGGCTCGTCGAAGAGCTACCAGCTCTTTTCGGGCGTGCAGGATGCGTTGACCCAGTGGTGGTACGGCCACAACGCCGTCGGGTTCTTCCTGACGACCGGCTTCCTCGCCATCATGTACTATTTCATTCCGAAGCGCGTTGACCGGCCGGTCTATTCCTACCGCCTGTCCATCGTTCACTTCTGGTCGCTGATCTTCATCTATATCTGGGCAGGTCCGCACCACCTTCACTACACCGCCCTTCCGCAGTGGGCGCAGACCCTTGGCATGACCTTCTCGATCATGCTGTGGATGCCAAGCTGGGGCGGCATGATCAACGGCGTCATGACCCTGTCGGGCGCCTGGGACAAGCTTCGTACCGACCCTGTCGTGCGCATGATGGTCGTCTCGCTCGCCTTCTATGGCATGTCGACCTTCGAAGGCCCGCTCATGTCGGTGCGCGCTGTGAACTCGCTCAGCCACTATACCGAATGGGGTATCGGCCACGTGCACTCGGGTGCCCTGGGCTGGGTCGGCTTCATTTCCTTCGGTGCGCTTTACTGCCTCACGCAGTGGCTCTGGAAGCGCAAGAGCCTCTACTCGATGGCGCTTGTGGAGTGGCACTTCTGGCTCGCGACCATCGGTATCGTCTTCTACATCGTGTCGATGTGGTTCGCCGGTATCATGGAAGGCCTGATGTGGCGCGCCTATAACGATTTCGGCTTCCTCGAATACAGCTTCGTGGAGACCGTCGAGGCCAAGCATATCAGCTATATCATCCGTATGGTGGGCGGCCTGCTCTACCTCAGCGGCGCCGGGATCATGTGCTACAACCTGATCCGTACCGCGAGAGGTGATGCGCGCATCAACCAGCCCGCCGATGCCAAACCCGTAAGCCAACCGCCGGCAGCCGCTGAGCTGCAGCCCGCTGAATAGGAGCGTCGAGGACCAATGGGACTCATCAATAAACACGGCGTCTTCGAACGCCACTCGCTCATCCTCACGATCGGCATCCTGATTACGGTGTCGATTGGCGGGATCATCCAGATGGCGCCGCTCTTCTACATGGATAACACCATCGAGAAAGTGGAAGGCATGCGCCCCTACACCCCGCTCGAAGTGGCCGGCCGTAACATCTATCTGCGCGAAGGCTGCTATGTCTGCCACTCGCAGATGGTGCGTCCGCTGCGCGACGAGGTGGAGCGCTATGGCCACTACTCACTGGCTGCGGAGTCGATGTATGACCACCCGTTCCAGTGGGGCTCCAAACGCACAGGGCCGGATCTGGCCCGCGTCGGCGGCAAGTATTCGGACGAATGGCATGTCGACCATCTGATCGATCCGCGCGCCCTGGTGCCTGAATCGATCATGCCGCCCTATGCCTTCCTCGCCGAGAAGTCGCTGGACTATCGCAATATCGAGGACGATCTGAAGGCGCTTCGTGCGGTGGGCGTGCCCTATACCGACGAGATGATCGAGAACGCCAGTAACGACCTTCAGGCCCAGGCCGATCCGGACATCTATTTCGATGAGCAGGATGCGCTTGTGGCCCGTTACACCGAGGCGTCCGGCCGCGAGGGGACTGTCCAGATCCGCGACTTCGACCGCGATCCGGACCGTATCACCGAGATGGATGCCCTCGTCGCCTACCTTCAGATGACCGGCACGCTGGTGGATTTCTCCACCTACGAAGCCGAAGACCTCATGAACGCGCGCTAGGGAGGAAAGAGACATGTATGAGAAACTGTCCAGCTTCGCCCAGACCGGCGGCCTGATCTACTTCGTGGCGATTTTCGCCGCCGTTCTGGCCTACGCGCTCTGGCCCAAAAACCAGAAAAAATTCGACAAGGCTGCAAGCCTTCCACTTTCAGACCGGGAGCCGGGAGATGAGTGAACACCACAAGGATATCGACCAGCCAACCGGCGTGGAGACCACAGGCCATGAATGGGATGGCATCAAGGAGCTGAACAATCCGCTCCCGCGCTGGTGGCTCTATATCTGGTACGCGACCATCGCCTTCTCTGTTGGCTATATGGTTGTCATGCCGGCCCTGCCGGCGCTGCCCGGCCTCGGCACGAATACCCGGGGTCTCGCAGGCCAGTCCGACCGTATCGCGGTGGCCGAGCAGGTCGAAAGCCTGCGCTCCCAGCGCAGCGAGTCCGGTGCAGCCCTGCTGACAGCCAGCCTCGAGGAGATCGAGACGGACCGCGGGCTCCAGCAGTTTGCCATGGCGTCGGGCGAAAGTGCCTTCGGGGACAATTGCGCGACCTGTCACGGCGCTGGTGGCCGCGGGGCGAAGGGCTATCCGACGCTGGCCGACGATTCCTGGCTCTGGACCGGCTCTCTGGACGGGATCCAGCAGACGATCCAGCACGGCATCCGGCATGAAGAGGATCCGGAAACCCGGTTCTCGATGATGCCCGCCTTTGGCCGGGACGGCCTTCTGGAGCGTCAGCAGATCGACGACGTCGTCAGCCACGTCCTGTCGCTGTCGGGGCGCGAGGTCGCAGATGAGGCCTCCCGTGCACGCGGCGCCGAAATCTTTGCGGCCCAGTGCGCCACCTGCCACGGGCAGGACGGCAAGGGTGACCGCACCGTCGGTGCCCCGAACCTGACCGACGATATCTGGGTCTTCGGCGGCGAGTATGATGATGTGTACAACACCGTCTACAATGCCCGGAATGCCCATATGCCAGCCTGGAGTGAGCGTCTCGACGAGCAGACGATCAAGGCGCTGGCCGTCTATGTCCACTCTCTGGGTGGGGGTGAATAGGCCAATCCGATGAACCGCGTAACCCTCATAAGTTCCAAATCCCCGCCACCGGCTCCGCCGCCGCAGGATCTCTATGCCAAGCGCAAGCAGATCTATCCGAAGCTTGCCCATGGCAAGTTCCGGACGGTGAAGTGGATCGCCATGGCTGCCTTGCTGGGTATCTACTACCTGGTGCCATGGCTGCGCTGGGAGCGGGGAGTCGGTGTGCCGGACCAGGCGGTGCTGGCGGACTTTGCGGGGGAGCGGTTCTTCTTCTTCGGGATCGAGATCTGGCCGCAGGAAGCCTACTACATGGCGGGGCTGATGATCCTTGCCGCGCTGGGCCTCTTCCTGGTGACGTCGCTCTTCGGGCGGGTCTGGTGCGGCTATGCCTGTCCTCAGACGGTCTGGACCGATCTCTATATCTGGGTGGAGCGCGCCTTTGAGGGCGACCGGGCCGCCCGGATGCGTCTCGATGCCAAGCCGATGAGCTTCAACAAGCTCTGGCGGAAGGTCGGCAAGCATATCGTCTGGCTGATCATCGCCTTCCTGACAGGGGGCGCGTTCATTCTCTATTTCCACGACGCCCGGATGATTGCGCAGACCTTCTTTATCGGGGAGGCGCCGCTGTCGGCCTACTGGTTTGCCGGTATCCTGACCTTCACCACCTATGCCCTTGCCGGCACGATGCGTGAGCAGGTGTGCACCTATCTCTGCCCGTGGCCGCGTATCCAGGCAGCGCTCACCGATGAGCATGCGCTCAATGTGACCTATCGCTATGACCGCGGCGAGCCGCGCGGGCCGCACCGCAAGGGCGAAAGTTGGGAAGGGCGCGGCGACTGTATCGACTGCAAGCAGTGCGTGCAGGTTTGCCCGATGGGGATCGATATCCGCGATGGGGCGCAGCTGGAGTGCATCCATTGCGCGCTGTGCATCGATGCCTGCGACCAGATGATGAAAAAGGTGGACCGGCCGACCGGCCTCATCGCCTATGATACCGACGTGGCCGTCGCCCGCCGTGCTGCGGGCCTGCCAACAAAATACAGGCTGATCCGGGCGCGCACCGTGCTCTATTCGGTGCTGATGGTTGCGATTGCGGGCCTCATGGCCTGGGGCTTGCTCAATCGCGGCACCTTTGAGGTCAATGTGCTCAAGGACCGTTCGCCGCCTTATGTGCGCCTCTCCGATGGGAATGTGCGCAACGGCTATACGCTGAAGCTCGTCAACAAGTCGGGTGAGACGCGGGCGATGACCCTTGAGGCGAACGGCATGGACGGGATGGAGCTGGAGGTTGTCGGGATTGAGGCCGATGAACAGGGCCGCATCACTCTTCCTGTGGCCTCGAATGGTGTGGACCGTTACCGCTTCTTTGTAACTGTGCCAGAGGATGCCGCCGACGGGCGCGACCACTTCACCCTTCTTCTTCAGGACACCGCAACAGGCGAGCTTCATGGAAACCGCACAAGTTTCATGGCGCCGGGAGACTAGAACATGAGCACTGCACTGCACGCCGGGGCCCCTCGTGAAGGCCAGCTCAAGGGATGGCATGTCCTTCTCATCATGCTCGCCTTCTTCGGCGTCATGTTCACGGTGAACGGCTTCTTTCTCTACTCGGCCATCACCAGCTTTCCGGGTGAGGATGTGGAGAAGTCCTATCTTCAGGGCCTGCATTATAACGACACGCTCGAGGCCCGCCGCGCGCAGGCCGAGCTTGGCTGGACCGTGCGTGCCGGGCTTTCCGGGGCCGACCGTGTGGCCGTCCAGGTGACCGACGCCGATGAGACGCCGGTGACGGGCCTTGCCGTCAGCGCCAAGCTTCGCCGCCTCGCCACAGGGGCAGAGGATGTGACAGTCGAGCTGACCGCTGCCGGACAGCCTGGCTATTACGCCGCAGACCTGCCCGAGATCACCAGCGGCCAGTGGGAGCTTATCGTGACCGCAACGGGCGGTTCGAGCGATGTCTCGCTGGAGGCCCGCAAGGATGTGAGGGTGCCGTGAGCACTGCTGGCGACATCACCCCAGGCTGCCCGAGCGGCCTTTCTCCGGCAGAGGAGAGCGGCGTCGGCGATATCAGCGCCTTTGTCCGCCGGTCTGCTGAGGGCAACGCGCTCCAGCTGACGGTGCGCGGCGCGAAATGCGCAGGCTGCCTCTCCAAGATCGAGAAGTCTGTCCAGGCCCTGCCGGGCGTGACGCAGGCGCGTCTCAACCTATCCAATGGCCGGTTCGATGTGCGCTGGCGCGGAACACTCGACGCCAACCGGATCGCGGAAACCGTGTCGGGGCTTGGCTATGGCGTTGCCCCCTTTTCGCCCGATGCGGCAGACAGCGCTGCCAAGAGTGAAGAACGAAAGCTCCTCATTGCGATGGCTGTGGCAGCCTTCGCGGCGGCAAATGTGATGCTGCTGTCTGTCTCTGTCTGGTCCGGACATGGCGAGATGGGTGAGACAACGCGCCGGGTCATGCATGCCATATCCGGGGCCATCGCCCTGCCGGCGGCCCTTTTCTCCGGCCGTATCTTCTTCCAGTCGGCCTGGTCGGTCCTGCGCCGGGGCCATGCCAATATGGATGTTCCCATTTCGCTGGCGGTGCTGCTCGCGCTGGGTGTCAGCGTGGCAGAGACGATCCGGGGCGGCGAACACGCCTATTTCGACGCTGCGGTGATGCTGCTTTTCTTCCTGCTGATCGGCCGGTTCCTCGATGCCCGTCTGCGGCGCCGGACCCATGCTGCGGCCCATGACCTGGCCGCCCTGCAGGCGCGCACCGTGACCCGTGTTGAGGGCGCAGGCGCGCGGTCTGTGCGCGCCGATGAGATTGTGCCCGGCGATATTGTCCTCGTCGCGCCGGGCGAACGCCTCGTCGTGGATGTCGATGTCATCGACGGCATCAGTGAGGCCGATGAGAGCCTTGTCAGCGGCGAGAGCCTGCCGCGCGCGATTGCGCCGGGGGCGCGGCTTTTCGCCGGTTCGATCAACCTCACCCAGCCTCTTCGCGGGCGGGCCATCGCGGCCGCCAGCGATTCCCTGCTGGCCGACATCGCACGCATGCTGGAGGCGGGCGAGCAGCGCCGTTCCAAGTATCGCCGCATCGCGGACAAGGCTGTCTCGCTCTATATTCCGCTGGTTCATACGACGGCTGCGCTGACCCTGCTTGGCTGGCTTCTGGCCGGGGCAGGGGTGCGCGATGCGCTGATGATCGCGGTCTCCACGCTGATCATCACCTGTCCTTGCGCGCTGGCGCTGGCTGCGCCTGTCGTTCAGGTCGTCGCCGCCGGGCGCCTGTTCCGCAAGGGCGTCTTCCTGCGTTCGGGCGACGCGCTCGAACGGATTGCGGAATGCGATCATATCGTTTTCGACAAGACTGGCACATTGACCCTTGGCGAGCCGGAGCTGATCCGGGTTGAAGGCGATGAGGCCCTTGTCCAGCGGGCAGCACGTCTTGCACGGGCTTCGCGCCACCCACTGTCACGCGCCGTGGTGTCGGCGGCCGGTGCCGGTCAGGTCGCGCCGCACGTCAAGGAACATCCGGGCCTTGGGCTCGAAGCCGAGATTGACGGTGTGCCCTGCCGGCTGGGGTCTGCCGAGTGGACAGGCGCCGCGCCCGCCGCCGGAACGACCCAGCTACAGCTCTGGTATAGCGAAGGCGATCATCCCGCTCATCCCTTCATGTTCGAGGATGCGCTTCGCCCCGGCGCGGGCGATGTGGTTGAAGAGCTGCGGGCCAGGGGGATCTCGGTGGAGATCCTTTCCGGCGACCGGGAAGACGCTGTGGCGTCCATCGCGAGCGCCCTGTCCGTCAGCGACTGGAAGGCGGGGGCGAGCCCGGCCGACAAGGTGGCGCGTCTGGAAGCATTGCGCGCCGAAGGCCGCAAGGTGCTGATGATCGGCGATGGCCTCAATGATGCAGCCTCGCTGTCGCTCGCACATGCCTCGCTGGCGCCGGGCGGTGCCATGGATGTGAGCCAGTCGGCCAGCGACGGCGTCTATACCGGGACAGGTCTCGGAGCGATCCTGACAATGATCGAGGCGGCTGGCCTCGCGCGCCGCCGCATGGTGGAGAACTTTTCTCTGGCGGCCGTCTATAATATGATTGCGGTTCCGATTGCGGTGGCAGGGTTTGCCACGCCTCTGGTGGCGGCGATCGCCATGTCCGGCTCGTCCCTCATCGTGACGCTGAATGCGCTGCGGCCCGGCTGGAAAAGGAGATAGACGATGGAAATGCTGGTCTTCCTCATTCCTGTCGCGCTCTTGCTGGGTCTGACAGGGCTTTTGAGTTTCATCTGGGCCGTGCGGGCTGGTCAGTTCGATGACCCGGACGGAGCGGCTGCCCGTATCCTGATCGATGAAGACCGCCCGGCCGACGAGCCGGATAAGTAGGTCTACTTAAAGACCGGGCATGCCGGCCCGCGATAGTTTCTGCCAGACCCTTTGATGCAGGAGATGGCAGGCATGAGAGACGACTGGATCCAGTTCGCTGGCGCGCAGGTGCCCCGTTATACGAGCTATCCGACGGCGGTCGACTTCAATGAAAGCATCAATGAGGGGACGGTCAAAGACTGGCTGTCCGGCATTCCTGCGGGCGAAGCGCTGTCGGTCTATGTCCATATCCCGTTTTGTCGCAAACTCTGCTGGTATTGCGGCTGCGCGACGTCCGTACCGAACGGTTATGACCGCATTGCATCCTATTTCGACGTCCTGCTCAAGGAAGTCGACCTCTGGGCAGATGAGATCGGTGAGGGCGTGGTTCGCAACCTTCATTTTGGCGGGGGCACCCCCAATGCCCTCTCGCCCGACGATTTTCGGCGGCTGACATCGCACATAAGGGCGCGTTTGCCGGTTGCCGACGATGTGGAGTTTTCTGTCGAACTCGATCCGCGCGTGCTGTCCGACGGCATGGTCGAGGCGATGGCCGATAGCGGTGTGACGCGGGCCAGCCTGGGCATCCAGACGCTCAGCCTGCCTGTGCAAAAGGCGATAAACCGGATCCAGCCGCGCGCTGTCATTACGCGTCATATCGCGTCCCTTCGCCGGGCCGGAATCAAGGCGCTGAACGCGGATCTGATGTACGGGCTGCCCTGTCAGCATGTCGAGGATATTGAAGAGGCTGCGCGCTATTGCGCGGAGACCGGTATCAACCGCGTGTCGGTCTTCGGCTATGCGCATGTGCCGTGGTTTGCCAAGCACCAGCGCGCCATCTCCGAGAATGACCTGCCGGGCCTCGCCGAGCGGATGCGCCAGGCCGAGGCGGCCGCCCGCATTTTCGAGGCGGCGGGCTATGCCGATATCGGTTTCGACCATTACGCGCTGCCGGATGACGGCCTTGCCGTGGCGGCCCGGGACGGGCGGCTGCATCGCAATTTTCAAGGCTATACGGACGATCCGAGCCGCTATCTCATCGGGATTGGCCAGACCGCGATTTCTGCTTTCCCCAAGGGCTATGCGCAGGGGGAGAAAGGGCTCATCGAATGGCGCAACGCGGTGCTCGATGGCAAGCTGCCCATCGCGCGGGGGATCGAACGCACCGGCAAGGACGAGATGCGCGCCTATGCCATCGAACGCCTTCTGTGTGAGCTGAAAGTCGATCTTGGCGAGGTCCTGCAGCGCTTTGGGTATGACCGGCATGAATTCGATGCGGCGTTGGCCCGCCTGCGCCAGCTGGAAGAGCATGACCTTTGCAAGGTCGATGGGCTGAAGGTCAGCGTGCCTGCCACTGCGCGTCTCCTGATCCGCAACGTGGCCGCCGCGCTCGACCCGCGTCTTGTGGAGGCGGCCAAGCGCCACGCCATTGCGGGTTAGGCGCGGAGGTTTCGAACAGGAAGAGGGACGCTAGGGGCAGCCAATCGTGCGGGCGAGGCTGTTGCGGTGAATCTCGCTTGTCCCTGAATAGATGGTCGCCGCGCGAGTGAAGAAGTATTTTGCGAGAGCCTTCTCATCATGCGGGGCAGCGTCGAGACCGACTTCGGTAATCGCCTGGTGAAGCTCGCTCGCGCGGAGCTTCATCATGGACGACCGGGCCGCATCGTTTAAGTGATCGCAGGGTTTTGAAAGGCGCGCCTCAAGCGCCTCGAAGCCGGTGATTTCTGCATCCAGCAGGTCCAGTCTTTGCTTCAGGGCGGGCTCACCTGGGGCCGCTTTCACATAGCGTGCGGCGGCGCGCCAGGCCTGCCGGAGCGTGCCTGTCGTGGTGTTGTTGGAGCGGGCAATCTTCATCAGCACCCGCGCAATGCGCCAGCCATCGCCTGCCTTCCCAACCGACGCGCCGGCTGGGACTTTCACCTTGTCGAAATGAACTTCGCAGATCTCTTCCGAGCCATCGATACAGCGTATGGGGCGGACCTCGATCCCGGGCAGAGACATGTCGACCAGCAGGAAGACAAGACCATCACGCCCGACAGACCCGGCTTCGGACCGGGCCAGCATATACATATGGGTCGCGTACTCAGCGAAGCTGGTCCAGAGCTTTGTGCCATTGAGAAGGAAGTGATCGCCTTGAGGATCTGCCTTCATGGATAGGGCGGGAAGATCGGATCCGGCGCCAGCTTCAGAAAAACCCTGACACCACTCATGTTCGCCGGACAAGATAGCTGGGAGGTAGCAGGCTTTCTGTTCGGGCGTGCCTTCCTGCATCAGGAGGGGGCCGATTGTGCGGATACCAGAGGACATGATGAGGGGCGCGTCGTTCTCGGCGCAGCGCTGTTCGAAATAGAGCCGTTCGGCCGTTGTCCATCCCGCGCCGCCATGCGCCTTTGGCCAGCTGGGCGCGAGCCATCCCCTGTCGAGCAGTTTCCGGCGCCATGCTTCGCAGGCCCATGCGGGAGATTTGAGACCTGTCGTCGCCCGGCCGGCCGCGCGCAGGTCTTCGGTAAGGTCTTCTGCGAGGAAGCGGTCCACCGTGCGCGAAAATTGCGGGGAGACAGCGGTCTTCTGCGTTTCGGCAGGCGTGTCGAACGCTGTGGAAAACGATCCGTCCATGTCTTTTTCGTCCGATCTCATGTCTACCGGACAGCGTGCCTTTGGGGCCGAGGCCGGCAAATGCGGGAATCTACCTAGCCTGAGGGCAAGCCGTGAGAGACGTTGGGCGCCCCGGATGGACCGCAGCAAGGCGCCGGGGTATCCAGCGGTATGGCAACGACATTTCTTCTTGGCGGGGCGCGGTCGGGCAAGAGCCGCCGGGCGCAGAAACTGGCCGAACAGGCCGCTTCGAAGCGCCTTTATATCGCGACGGCTGAGCCTCTGGATGAGGAGATGAGCCGCCGGATCGCGCGGCATCAGGCGGACCGTGGAGACGGGTGGCGCACCGTTGAGGCGGCGCTTGATCTTGTGCCGGCCATAGAGGCCGGGGCTGAAGACGAGGCCGTGGTGGTCGACTGCCTGACGCTGTGGTTGTCCAACCTCATGCATCATGGGCGGACACTGGAAAGCGAGACAGGCCGCCTGTGCGACGCGCTATCGAGCGTGGAGCTGCCCGTCTTTCTCGTTTCAAATGAAATTGGACTCGGTCTGGTGCCCGAGACGCCGCTCGGGCGCGATTTCCGCGATGCGCAGGGACGTCTGAACCAGAGAGTGGCTGAGGTCTGCGATGTCGTGGAATTTGTCGCGGCGGGTCTGCCTCTACGGCTCAAGGGTTGAGAGGGCTGTGGCAAGGCGGTCTTCGGCAGTCGGAGTGGGTGGCAGGCCGATGCGGATGAGACGCTCGCTCCAGCCAAACCGCCTGACATACACGCCCTGTCTGGCAAGGGCTTCCCAGAGTTTTGTTGCGTCGCTTGTTTCGACTAGGCGGAAAAGGTCGGTGCCCCCGGCGATGGTCAGCCCGTTGCCGGAAAGAATGGCGTCTAGACGGCGACGCGCTTCTGCGAGCCGGCTGCGCGTTTCGGTCTGCCATTCTGCGTCCTGATAGGCGCGCGCCCCGATTTCGAGAGCCGGGCCAGCCAGTGGCCAGACACCCAAAAGCGACCGCAATCGCGAGCTTATGTCCTGCGGCGCCCAGAGCGCACCGAGCCGCAGGCCCGCGAGGCCGAAAAACTTCCCGAAGGAGCGGAGGAGGATCAGTCCGGCGGCGCCGCCATGGGGGGTGAGGCTAAGGGCGGGATCGAGGTCGGCATATGCTTCGTCGACAATGAGCCAGCCGCCGCGCCGGGCGAGCTTTGCAGCGGCCGTGAGCAGGGCAGATGGTTCAAAGCGCTGCCCGTCGGGATTGTTCGGGTTGCAGACGACGACGGCATCAACCTCATCGGCAAGCTGCAGGGGATGGGGTGAAAGGATAGTCTCAGCGCCTGCGGCCTGCCATGTCGCGGCATGGTCTCCATAGCTGGGGGAAAGGATTGCGACGCGCCTCGGTGAGATGAGGCTGGGCAGCAAGCGGATCAGCAGCTCACTGCCGGGCGCCAGGGTGAGAGATCCGGCGGGCGCGGAGAGGTTTGCCGCCATGGCTTGCCTGCATGCCTCATAGGCGTTGTGTGTCGGCAGATGCTGGAAAGCCCCCGCCGCGACCTCGCCAACCGGATAGGGCCAGGGGTTTATGCCGGTAGAGAGGTCTATCCAGGGCAGGGGCGCCTCTGGGAAAGCCGCCTTCATCCGGTCGAGCGCGCCGCCATGAACCAGGTCGTGTCTCATATTGTGGCTTGTAGCAGGGCAAGGCTGGCGAGGAGAAGCCCGGCACCGAACAGCGCCCGGACATAGAGACGGAGGGCCCGTGAGACTGTGTTGCCATCCGGGTCGCGGGCGGCCCCGTTAAGCCAGGGCTCCTCGCTTGTCCTGTCGCCATAGATACGCGGACCTGAAAGGCGCACGCCGAGTGCGCCTGCCATCGCTGCTTCGGGCCAGCCGGCATTGGGGGATCTGTGCTTTCGCGCCTCGCGCAGCATGACGTTCAGGGCAGCAGGTCTCCTGGAGGCGAGACCAATGACGAGCCCTGTGAGGCGGGCAGGGATGAGGTTTGCGAGATCGTCCAGCCGGGCGGCGAAACCGCCAAAGGCTTCGTAGCGGCTGTTGCGGTGTCCGATGACGGAGTCGAGCGTGTTGATGGCCTTGTAGGCGGAAAGGCCTGGCAGGCCGAGCAGCGCGCCCCAGAAGAGGGGCGCGATCACACCATCGGAGGCGTTTTCAGCAAGGCTTTCAATGGAGGCTCTCGCCACCCCGGCCTCATCCAGTTGCGCCGGGTCGCGCCCGACAATGAGCGAGACGGCCTTTCTCGCACCCGGCAGGTCACCGGCGATGAGGGGCGCGGTCACGTTGGCGACATGCTGGTAGAGGCTGCGGGAGGCCAGCAGACTGGACGCGATAAACGCTTGAATAACAAATCCAGCCCAGCTGCCCGCCAGTGCTCTGGCGATCAGAAAGGTGAGGCAGGTTGCCAGCGAAATGGCGAGCAGGCTGGCCCCGGCGCCCAGCACATAGCGCAGCCTGTGAGAGAGGGCAGGCCGGTTGAGCCGGGTCTCAAGAAAAGCGATCAGAGCGCCGAACCAGACGACCGGATGACGGACGAGCCGGTAAAGCCAGCCCGGCCAGCCGAACGCCGCTTCAATCGCCCAGGCGGCCAGCATGAGCGAGGCAGGTGTCATCAGGTCTGAGGCTGCCAGCCGGGCTGGCGTGCGGCGGCAAAAAGACGGTCGGTCTCCACGGCCGCTTCAACCCCGTCTGCCAGCGCGTCCAGCGCGTCTTCAACCGATTGTCCGTAATTGAGGGCCGCATCGCCAGCGCCGCCTATCTCTTCCAGCCAGGCCCGGCGGAAGCTGTCGCTTGAGAAAGCGCCATGAAGATAGGTGCCCTGGATACTGCCGCTTGCGCTTCGTGCGCCATCATCGACGCCGCCCAGGCGGAACATGGGGCGCTGTGTATCGCGGCCAGTGGTTCTGCCGGTATGGATTTCATAGCCGGAGACCTTCGCCTGGCCAAGAACGCAATGACCAAGTGTAGGCGCAACCATTTTATTGCCTGTCATTTCGGTCTCCACATCGAGAAGGCTGAGGCCGGGGGCCTCTCCGGGCTCGCCATCAACGCCGTCCGGATCTAGGACACGCTTGCCGAGCATCTGGTAGCCGCCACATATCCCGAGCACGCGCCCGCCCGCCCGGGCATGGGCGATAATGTCATGGTCCCAGCCCTGCTGCCGCAGGAAGTCGAGGTCGCCCAGCGTCGATTTGGTACCGAACAGGATAATCACATCGGCATCGCGTGGGATCGGCTGTCCGGGTCTCACCCACTCAAAGGCGACACCGGTTTCCTGTTTCAGGGGGTCGGCATCGTCGAAGTTCGCCATGCGGGAGAGCATCGGAGCGACAATCCTCAGCGTCCCGCCTGCTGGCCTTGAGGGCCGTTCCAGCGTCACCGCGTCTTCGGCTGGAAGGTGGGCGGTGGCGGTAAGCCATGGGATGACACCGAAACAGGGCCAGCCTGTCCGTTCTTCGATGGCGTTTACTCCCTCCTCAAACAGGGCCGGGTCGCCGCGGAACTTGTTGATCAGAAAGCCCGTAATCATGGCGGCATCGCTCGGGTCCAGAACCGTCTTCGTGCCGACCAGACTTGCGATCACGCCGCCTTTGTCGATGTCTCCGATCAGACAGACCGGGACGCCGGCGCGTCTGGCAAATCCCATATTTGCAATGTCTCGGGCACGCAGGTTGATTTCCGAAGGGCTGCCTGCGCCCTCCACGATGACAAGATCATGGGCCGCCGTCAGCCGGTCGAAGCTTTCCATGACCCGGTCCAGCAGCTCACCGCGATGGGTCATATAATGGGCCGCATCCATCGCGCCGACGGCCTTTCCATGCACGACCAGCTGCGCGCGCCGGTCGGTTTCCGGCTTCAGGAGGACGGGGTTGAAATCAGTGTGCGGTTCCAGCCCGCAGGCCATGGCCTGAAGCGCCTGCGCGCGGCCAATTTCTCCGCCAGAGGCACAGGCGGCCGCGTTATTTGACATGTTCTGTGGTTTGAAAGGGGCGACGCTCATGCCGCGGCGTCTTGCGAGCCGGCACAGGGCGGCGGTCAGGACGGACTTGCCGACATCAGAGCCCGTCCCCTGAAGCATCAATGCCTTTGCCGTCATATGGCCCCTTCAATCTCCACCGAGCGGCCATCGATATGTGCGCGCACGCCATAAATCTCTGCCATACGGGCTTCGGTCAGCGTCTGTTCGGGCGTGCCATCGGCAACGATATCCCCATCCTTCATCCAGACCATCCGGGTCGCGTATCGCGCGGCAAGGGCAATATCGTGAAGGACGACGAGGGCGCCGCCCCCCTCGTCGACAAAGCGGCGGATCATGTCCATCACGCGGAACTGGTGGCGCGGGTCGAGGGCGGCGACAGGCTCGTCCGCGATGAGGAGCGGCGCATCGGCTGCGAAGGCCCGGGCGCAATGAACGCGGGCAAGTTCGCCACCCGAGAGCGTGTCGGTCTGGCGCTCGGCGAATGCGGTAAGGTCGCACAACTCCATGGCCCGTTCGACAGCGGCTGCATCGTCGGGGCTGAGCCGGCCAGGGGCGGCGCCATAGGCGAAGCGGCCGAGGGCGACGACATCGCGGACGGTGTTCGGCCAGGCGAGCGGGCGCTGTTGCGGCAGATAGGCGACGCGGCGCGCCCGCTGCATGGGCGAGAGCTTTTCGCTGTCGGCGCCACTTAGAAAAGCCTCCCCGGAGGCACGTTTTTCCAGGCCGAGAGCGGAGCGAAGCAGGCTGGTCTTGCCAGCCCCATTGGGGCCCAGAAGAGCGACAAGCTCGCCCCGCGCCAGACTGAGATGCGCCCCGTGAACGAGCGTGGCCTTGCCCGCTTTCACAGAGAGGTTGCGGGTGACGAGATCAGCCATTGAGGGCGCGCCTCCTCATCGCGATCCAGACAAAGGCCGGCGCGCCGATCAGCGATGCCACGACGCCGAGCTTGAGCTCATTGGACGTGGGCAGCAGGCGCACGCCGATGTCTGCAAGAACGAGAAACAGGCCAGCGAGAAGCGCGGACGGGATGAGGGATCGCGCCGGATCATGTTTGACAAAGGGCCGGATGATGTGCGGCGCGACGATGCCGACGAAACCGATGGCGCCTGCCAGCGCGACCGATCCACCGGTTGCTAGCCCCGCGCCCAGAACTGTCAGGATACGTTGATTGCGCAGATTGAGGCCGACGCCAGTGGCCGCTTCTTCGCCAAGGGTCAGGGCAGACAGGCCGCGGCGCGACATAAGCAGGATGGCGCTGCCTGCAACAATGAAGGGGGCGGCGAGCCCTACTTCCTGAAAGCTGCGATTGGCCACAGAGCCAAGCATCCAGTTGATCATGTCGGAGAGGGAAAATGGGTTGGGCGCGAGGTTCATGAGCAGGCTCATCGCGGCGCCGGAGAAGTTGGAAAGACCGACACCGATCAGGATGAGCGTCACTACCGAGCGTGTACGAATGGCGGCGAGCGCGATCAATGCGGTCGCGGCAAGGGCGCCTGCAATGGCGGCGAGGGGCAGCACCCAGGGTGAGAGCGCGGCGAGGCCGTAATAGAGGGAGAAGGTCGCGAAAAGGGAGGCCGAGGCTGAGACACCCAGGACACCCGGTTCCGCCAGCGGGTTGCGTAGCAGGCCCTGCAAGGCGGCGCCGCTGATGCCGAGGGCTGCGCCCGTGATGAAGGCGGCAATGGCGCGGGGCAGGCGTATCTGCCAGACGACGAGCCGGTCACCCATCTCAGCGCCGCCCATGAATGCCGCCAGAAGCCGCTCTGGCGGAAGCGGTGTCGAGCCAAGAAGGCAGGCGGCAAAGATGGCAAGAACGGAAGCCGCCACCAGCCCGGAAAGAAGCAGACGTTCGCTCAAGATGCGTCTCCTTCCGCCAGCGCTTCGATGGCGTCAAGAATGAACCAGCCCCCACAGGCCGTCCATGCGCCCTTGAGCGGGACCACGGGAAGCTCATCCATATTCCGTTCCGCCACAGGATGGTTCATGGGGCTCCAGGAGTCCGGGTGATTGGTTCTCTGGTCAAAGAAAGCCGCCGCGATCACATCGGGGCGCTCATAGGCGAGGCGTTCAAGCGGGATGGATCGCCATCCCGGCTGCTCCTGAAAATTTGTGAAGCCTGCCGCGACCAGCATCTCATGAACCATTGCGCCGGGGCCGGTGGTGACGCCTGCCGGCGTGAGATAGAGCGCGGTTTCGCCATCCGTCCGCTTGTCGATGGCGGCGAGACGGGCGCGGAAATCCTTTACCAACTGGCGGCCGCGCGCGCTCTGGCCGAGACCATCGGCCATGTGCTGGATCAGGCTAGGGATGGAGCCGACTTCTTCAGTATCGACATTGGAGGTCCAGCCCACGGTGAGAACGGGCACGCCTGCACGTTCAAAAAAGGCTTCCGCATTCGGGCCGCCCCCATACGAGCGCACGACGAGGTCCGGTTTGAGGAGGAGGACGTCTTCGGCCACGGGCCGCACGGTGGGGACACCAACGGCCTCCTCGCGCATATAGGAAAAGCCCTTCACGCCGTCCGGCGAGATCGCGAGGATCTGATCCTCATCGGCAAGTTTCAGGACGTACTGGTCGGCGCAATAGTCGAGACTGACGATCCGCATCGGACGGCTTGCTTCATCGGTCTGCAGTGTGGGAGGGGCACCGCAGGCGGCAAGGCCAAGTCCGAGAAGAGAGAGGATCGCCAGTCTCGACATGAGCTGCTCCTAGTAGCGCAGCCGCAGGCCAACCGAGCCGGAAAGGCCGGGCGTGCCATAGCCGAGGATCTGCTGGTAATCCTCATCGAACAGGTTCTCGACACGCCCATAGAGCTCAACGCTCTCATTGAGCGCATAGCGGCCTGTCAGGTCGACGCGCGTCCAGCCATCCAGTGTCGTGCCGTTCGTATTGGCTTCGTCGCCATTGTACCGGACCAGAACGGCCCCGGAAAACGGCCCGTCCGGATCGACAGAGAGCGAGACATTGCCGGAGTGTTCCGGCAGGCGGGTGAGTTCATTGCCGTCACCGTCCTCAGCGTCGATATAGGTGTAATTGCCGTTGACGCTCAGCCAGTCGGTCAGGACATAGCCTGCGAAGAGTTCGACGCCCTTGCTTTCGACCTGGGCGATGTTGTCGTAGCCAGCGGTGTAGGAGAAATCGATGAGGTTCTCTGTATCCTGATCGAAATAGGTGACACCTGCCTCTACGCGCCCATCGCTTGAGCGCCAGTCGACGCCGATATCGAAGGCTTCGGATGTTTCCGGCTTGAGGTCGCGGTTCGGCTCGGTCAGGCCGCAGAAGGTACAGATATAAGTGGTCTGGTACAGGCTGGGGGCCTTGAAGCCCTGGCCCCAGCTTGAGCGGACTGTGACCTGGTCTGTCGGGTTCCACGCGGCCGCCACCCGCGCGGTTGTTTCCGAACCGAAGCGATTGTCGTCATCGTTGCGGACCCCGGCGGTCAGTGTCAGCGATTCGACGGGCTTCAGCTCATAGAGGGCGAACAGGCTATCGAGCGCGGCATCCTCGTCATTCGCCGTGGTCTCCTCGCGTTCTGCACCGAAGGAGAGGGTGTTCATGTCGTTGATATTGAACGTGCCCTGATAGCGGTAGAGGGTGCGGTCCCCTTCAGCGAAATAGCTCTGGGCGCCATCGGTGAAGTTTTCCCGCGTGATGTCGGAATAGCCCACTAGGAAGAGGTTCTCGAAGCGGTCATCCAGGAGCGGAAGCTCAAGCGAGACGTTACCTGAAAGCGTCTCGTTCTGCGTGACCTCGTCGCCATCGGCGACATTGCCCTGAGCGCCGCCAGAATAGCTGTCATATTCGGACTCGGCGTCGTTATAGAGGACGGTGGCTTCCAGACGGGCTTTGTTTGGCAGGTTAAGGCCGCCTTTTGCAGACAGCGTGGTGGAGTCGTAGGCATCGTCTTCGGTGTTGCCATTGTCTTCGTCGGCCTTGGAAATGCCGTCGGTGGAGATGCCGGTTGCAGAGAGCCGGAAATCGCCCGTGTCATTTGCGCCCTCGACAGAGGCGCCGCCCCGGAGCGTGTTGAACGAGCCGTATTCGGCGAAGGCGCTGCCCCCAAAGCCGGGCTCTGGCTGCTTGGTCGTGAGGGACACGACACCGCCGATGGCATCCGAGCCCCAAAGCGTGGATTGCGGACCTTTGAGAATTTCGATGCGCTCAATATTTGCGGTGTCGAGATAGGCGAAATTGAAGCTGCCATCAGTTGTCGATGGGTCGCCAACCGGGACGCCATCGATAAGCACCAGGGTCTGGCCGGAGGAGGCGCCGCGGATGCGGACGCTTGCCGAGCCGCCAAAGGCGCCATTCTGGTTGATGGTGACGCCAGGCGCGGTCGCCACGGCGTCCAGAGCAAAGTCGAGGTTCAGCTGCTCGAGGTCTTCCTCGGAAATGATGCTCACGCTGGAGCCGACTTCCGTGGCGGTCTGATCGAGGCGCGAGCCCTCGACGACGACCGGTCCGAGCCGGTTTTCCTCTGTTTCAGAGATTTGCGCAAAAGCTGGCGCGGCAACGGCGATTGCAGCCGCGCTGAGAAGTGCCGTTTTGTACGACATGGGTATTCCCCTCTACAACACCCCCGCCGCCCGGAAAGACAGGTGAAATTCATAACGACGTTATCTGGCCCATGAGAGCGATCCCATGCGGGCGGCCAGCCGGTTTTCTGGATGTCGTTACAAAAGGAGAGGCATCAGCCTTCCCGCCCGCAGAGAACTTTTCCCGGCCTCCGGACGAACGACGCGATGGCAGGTCTCCTGGCTCGCCGATCATCGCCTTTGGCCGCCTTCCCAGAACTTGCGTTCCAGTGGCATGTTGGCCATCAGCTCCCGGCTGACAGTTGCGGGTACAGCACCGGATTTACACCGGCTTCCCTCTTAGCCCCCTGTTAGGGGAGCACCATCTGAGCGGTCTGATGTTGCAAGTGCGAATGTCTGTCAATGCCCTTCGCAGCCCATGACGTAGCGGCACTTTTCAGAAGTCGATGCCGCGCTGGGCCTTTATCCCAGCCTTGAAGGGGTGTTTGACCTCGGTCATTTCGCTGACCAGGTCGGCATAGTCGCAAAGCTCAGGCTTGGCATCGCGGCCGGTCAGGATGACGCTCGTGCGGTCTGAGCGGGCCTTCAGCCCGTCGATGACGGCATGCACGTCCAGATAGTCATACCGCAAGGCGATGTTGATTTCGTCGAGCACGATGAGATCGTAGGTGCCGCTCTCCATCATCTCGCGGGCTCTGGCGAAGGCGGCTTCGGCGGCGGCGATGTCGCGGTCGCGGTCCTGTGTGTCCCAGGTGAAGCCGTCGCCCATTGTGTGCCAGTCGACCTGGTCTTTCAGGGTCATGAAGAACTGCTTTTCGCCCGTGATCCATTTGCCCTTGATGAACTGGACAACGCCGACTTTCTGTTTCCAGCCAAGGGCCCGGATGATGACGCCGAAGGCAGAACTCGACTTGCCCTTGCCATTGCCCGTGTGGACCAGGACCAGGCCGCGGCCCGGATCGCGCGCTTCGGACGTCTTTTTCTTCTGCTCGGCCTGGAGCGCCTTCATCTTTTCAGTGTGGTTGTCCTGTTCGCTCATCGCGCGTCCTTTCAGTCAGTCAGCGTGACGAAGCAGCCGAAACCAAGCGTCGTGGCATGGCTACCGGCCGTTTCGTCAGATGCAAGGGCGGCCTTGATGACGCCGGCATGGGTAACAATCAAGGTGTTGTCTTTCCGCCCGCGATACTCGCCCAGCGCCTCCAGCGTGCGGGCACGCAGCATGGCGACGCTCTCACCGCCATGGGGGCGTGCATGCAGGAAATCCTCCGCCCATGCATCGATCTCGGCGCGCGGGATGTCGTTCCAGGGCTGGCCTTCCCAGCGCCCGAAATCCATCTCCCGCAGGCGCGGCTCCAGTCTCAGCGGGATGTTCTTTCGCGCCGCGATGTAGTCTGCCAGCTGTCTGCATCGCGACAGGGGGCTCGCCACGACAAGGCTGGCTTGCGGCAGCGTATCGAAAAGCGCCTCAGCTTCGGTTTTGAAGGTGGCGGCGAGCGGGAGGTCGCTCATGCCGTAGCAGATGCCGGGCTCAATATCTGGCCGCGTATGCCGCAGAAGGATCACAGCCATGCGAGCAGGCCGAGATAGAAGCCCGTTTCGCTGAGCTGCTGAACCGCGCCCAGCGTATCTCCGGTATAGCCGCCAAGCTTGCGCTCAAAGAAGAGGCGCATGAGGAGGTGCCCGGCCACGAGGCCGCCCAGGCCTGCAAGCATGCTGGCAGGTGGCTCGACCATGATCCATGCGGCGATGACCAGAAGGCCGGTGGCGAGCGCTATGGCGAGTCCGCGTGTGGAAAGGCCGGAGGCGACGGGCTTGCCCGTGCCTTCGTCGCGGACATAGCGGCTGGTCACGATGACAAGGACGGCAGAAAGACGCGATAGGGCGTGAGCGGCGATCAGGGCGAGGCAGGCAAATTGCAGGGGCATCGCAGTGAGGCTCGATGCCTTTGAAAGCAGCACAATGGTAAGCGCCGCGCAGCCATAGGTGCCGACGCGGCTGTCCTTCATGATGGCGAGGGCCTTGTCCCGGCTAAGGCCGCCGCCGATCCCGTCAAACGTGTCGGCGAGCCCGTCCTCGTGGAAGGCGCCGGTCAGCAGAAGGCCGCCAGCGAGGGCGAGTATCGCAGAGGCCAGAGGGGGCAGGGCGAGCGAAGCCAGCCAGTAGATCAGGGCACTGGCGCCGCCAATAATAATGCCGACCAGCGGATAATAGGCTGGCGTCCCAGCCATGCGTTCCGGCGTGAAGCCGATCGCGCGGGGGAGGGGAATCCGCGTCAGGAACTGTAGGGCGAGAAGGAATTTGGCGGCTTCATCCTTCATGCGGGGCCGCTGACCCCTGCGCTGTCAAAGCTCGCCATATCACGCAGCATGGCGGCGGCGGACCTGATGAGCGGCCAGGCCAGAAGGGCACCGGTGCCTTCGCCGAGGCGCATGCCAAGATCGAGTAGCGGGCGGGCGCCGAGCGCCGAGAGCACAAGCTGGTGACCTGCCTCTGCCGACTGGTGGGCATAGACGAAGTTTTCCGCGCTTTTTTCAGACATGTCGCGCGCGCAGAGTGCGGCGACGGTGGCGATGAAACCATCGACAATGACGATCTTTCCGGTCTCGGCAGCGCCTGTCATGGCCCCTGCCATCGTGGCGATTTCGAAGCCGCCATATTCCTGCAGGGCCTGAAGGGCGCCAAGCGCATCAGCAGTCCGCCCGGCGGCTGCTTCGAGCAGGCGGCGCTTGCGATCAAGGCCGTCGCCCTCAAGACCGGTGCCGCGCCCGACAAGGTCGCTGACGGGAAGGCCGAGAATTTTACTGGCGAGGAGGCTTGCTGAGGATGTGTTGCCAATCCCCATCTCGCCAAAGCAGACCGCGTCTTCCGGTCCCTCCTGACCTATGGCGTGGCCATTGGAGAGGGCGAGGTCGAGCTCTGCTGTGCTCATGGCCGGGCCTTCAATCGCATTCGCCGTTCCGGGCCCGATGCGCCCGTCGATCAGGTCCGGATGATCGACGGGACTTCCCGCCACACCGCAATCGACAACCTGGACGTCGATCCCGAGCGTGCGGGCAAACACGTTTGCGGCCGCGCCGCCGGACAGGAAATTCAGGACCATCTGCCGGGTCACATCCTGCGGAAAGGCGGAAACACCCGCCGTCGCCATGCCGTGGTCACCGGCGAAGATCGTCAGCCGGCAAGTATCGGCCACGGGCGTAAGTGTGCCCTGAATGGTGGCCAGCCGAGCGGCAAGATCCTCAATCCGTCCAAGTGAGCCGACAGGCTTGGTCTTGTTGTCGAGGGCGTGCTGGAGCGATGCCTGGAAGTCGGTATGAGATGTATCCATCGGGGCGCTGTACAAGCACTTACCGGGAAGGGCCAGACGGCAATTTGAAAGAAAGTCCGGCTATGGGCCGGTGCCGGGCGAGCTTTGGCTAGTCGTCTTCAGAGTGGAAGCGGAAGACCGAGATCCCCTTGGCGCGGGGGTCGAAGTCGAGCTTCCTGTTGAGGGGCGCATGGGCGCGTGATGGGCAGTCCTGCCGGTCGCAAAGATAGCAATTGACCCCGATTGGTGTGGTGTCCATGGCATCGAGATTAAGCTCGCGCGCATAGACAAGCCGCGGCGCATAGGCGAGGTCGCAGCCAAGACCGATCACGTATTTGTTGGAAGGCCGGTTAAAGGCACCTTCAACACGTGAGACCGTGCGCGCGATCGAGAAATAGGTCGTATTGTCCGGCATCTGGATGATCTGTGTGCGCACCTGATCCGGCGTGGCGAAACAGTCATGGATGTTCCAGAGCGGGCAGGCGCCGCCGAACTTCGAAAAGTGGAAGCGCCCTGCGCTAAACCGCTTTGAGACATTGCCGGCACTGTCCATCCGGACAAAGAAGAAAGGGATGCCGCGCGCCTCCGGCTTCTGCAGGGTCGTCATGCGGTGGGCGACCTGCTCATAACTCGCCCCGAACCGGTGGCTGAGCAATTCGATATCGTAGCGCGTGGCCTCACATTCCTTCAGGAAGCGCGAATAGGGCATGAGCAGCGCAGCAGCGAAGTAGTTGGCAAGGCTCACATAGGCGAGTTCCTCCGACGTCTCATCCGGCAGACCGGCCGCGTCGATATGCGACCGGATCATGTCGGAGTATTCCAGCAAGCCGATCTGAACGGCGAGCTGAAACCGGCGTCCCGACTGGCGCAGCAGTTCCGACAGGTCGATCCGCCGCCGGTGGCGGTCGAAATAGCGCAGCTTGTTGGGCATCACATCTACGGGAACGATGCGCACCTGATAGCCATGACGGGTTTTCAGCCGGTCGGTCAGCGCCGTGTGGGGCTCATCCGTACTGAGGAAGAGCTCGCCGGAAAAGATCTCGGCAGCCTCATCCAGTTGAGGAAAATAGTTGCGGTGCTTGTGAAAGAATTCGCGCACCGCATCCACGCTGCGCGCCGACTCCTCGAGGACTTCGACCTTCTCGCGGTCTGCGAGCATGTTGGCATCGGAATGCAGACGCATGGTGACATCGCGGTGGCGTGCATAAAGGCGAAGGAAGGCGTTTGCGATCTCCGGGCTCGCATTCACCATCTCTTCAACGTCGTTCTTACCGATGGCGCCGACCTCAAGCGTCGGATCGCGGACAACTTCCATCATCTCCGAGACGAGGCGCGCGTCATCTGCCCCGCCGACATCGCTGAGATCGAAATCATAGACCTGGGCCAGGGTGAGAAGCAGATTGGCGCTGATCGGGCGCTGATTGCCTTCGATCAGATTGATGTAGCTGGCTGACACGCCGAGGTCCTCGGCCATCTGGGCCTGCGTAATTCCGAGCGTTCGACGCAGCCGCCGCAGGCGCGGGCCAATCATCAGCTTTTCCTTGCGAGCGCTCATCGGCGGCTTCCGGACTTTACAGAATTTACAAAAAACACACTCAGCACCTTACAAGGAAAACATAAAAACCCAATACAATCATTGTGCTACTAGAATGAAGGGCGCGTTGTAAATACTGTTGTGTCAACTCGAATGATAAATGGGAGATTGACGCGATGTCTTTGACAACCACGCTCGACAAGCCGGCCAGCCAGGAAGAGGCGGTCTCGGTCCGGGGCGAAGCGGCCGGTGCCGAAAGAGTGCTCACACCAGCGGCAATCGCTTTTCTGGAAAAGCTTCACCGCAGATTTGAAGCGCGCCGCCTTGAGCTTCTGGCCGCCCGCACTGCGCGTCAGGCCCGGTTCGATGCTGGCGAGCTACCGGATTTCCTGGCTGAGACCAAGGGCGTCCGCGATGGATGCTGGGAAGTGGATCCCGTCCCGCCGGTCCTGCGTGACCGCCGCGTCGAGATCACCGGCCCGGTGGACCGCAAGATGATGATCAATGCGCTGAATTCCGGCGCCAAGATGTTCATGGCGGATTTCGAGGACGCGTCTTCACCGACCTTCGCCAATATGATCGACGGTCAGGTGAATATGCAGGATTTCGCCGATGGCAGCCTGTCTTTCACCGATGAAAAAAGCGGCAAGGCCTATCAGCTTGGTGACGAGCCGGCTGTGATGATCGTGCGTCCGCGCGGCTGGCATATGGAAGAGGCGCATCTGCTCGTGGATGGGGCGCCGATTTCGGCCAGCCTGTTCGATTTCGGTCTGCACATCTTCCACAATGGCGCGAAACTTCATGAGAAGGGCGTCGGCCCCTTCTATTATCTGCCGAAAATGGAAAGCCATCTCGAGGCGCGGCTCTGGGATGAGGTCTTTGTCTTTGCGCAGGAAGCGATTGGTATTCCAATTGGCTCCATCAAGGCGACTGTGCTGATCGAGACCCTGCCGGCAGCCTTCGAAATGGATGAGATCCTGTATGAGCTGCGCCGCCATATTGCGGGCCTCAATTGCGGGCGCTGGGACTATATCTTTTCCTATATCAAGACCTTGCGCGCGCACGCGGACTATGTCCTGCCGGATCGTGCCGAGGTCGGCATGGACCGGGCTTTCCTCAACGCCTATTCCCTTCTGCTCATCAAGACCTGCCACCGCCGGCGCGCACATGCCATGGGCGGGATGGCCGCCCAGATCCCGGTCAAGAATGACGAAGCGGCCAATGCGGCGGCTTTCAACAAGGTGCGCGCGGACAAGATGCGCGAAGTGAAAGCCGGGCATGACGGCACCTGGGTGGCTCATCCGGCGCTGGTGCCGGTGGCCATGGAGGTCTTCGATGACAATATGCCGGCCTGCAATCAGGTCCTGAGCCAGCGCTGCTTTCCGCCGATCAGCCAGGGGGCGCTTCTGAAGCCGCATAGCGGCGGCATCACCGAAGCCGGCATCCGGACCAATGTTTCGGTCGGGATCGAGTATATCGCGGCCTGGCTGAACGGCAGAGGTGCCGTGCCGATCCACAATCTCATGGAAGACGCGGCGACGGCAGAAATCTCCCGCAGCCAGATCTGGCAATGGCTTCGCCATGGCGCTGATATCGTTGCGGCAAATGGCGAGACGCGCAAATTCACGCGCGCCTGGTTCGATGAGATCTTCGCTGAAGAGCTGAAAAAGATCCGCAGCTCGGTTGGCGAGAGCGGCTTCAAAACGGGCCGTTACGAAGCGGCTGCGGAGATCTTCGCTGAGACGGCGACGTCTGAGGACCTCACCGACTTCCTGACACTGCCAGCCTATGACGCGCTGCGCGCGCTCAACTGATCCAGACCCGAAAATCCAAACTCAAGAGGAGACACACAATGTCCACACGCCCGACCTATGCCCAGCTTCGCGAAGAGGTGCTGCGCCGTTACCCTGATGGCCAGACGCCGGCCGGAATCAGCGTTGACGATATCGTCCAGCTCAAGATCCAGAACACCTATTCCACCCATCTCGACATTGCCCGCAGCATGGCCGGCGTCATGCGCGCCGATATGGCGGCCTATGACCAGGATCATTCGAAGTTCACCCAGTCGCTCGGCTGCTGGTCGGGCTTCCATGCCCAGCAGATGATCAAGTCCGTCAAGCGGATGCGCGGCACGGCGAAGGGGACCTATGTCTATCTCTCCGGCTGGATGGTCGCCGGCCTGCGCAACCGTTTCGGCCACCAGCCGGACCAGTCCATGCATGAAAAAACCGCCGTGGCCGACCTGATCGAGGAGATTTACGTCTCGCTGCGCCAGGCCGACGAGGTCGCGCTTAACGACCTCTTCCGCGAGTTGAAGGCGGCCCGGCAAAAGGGCCAGCCCCAGGATGTCATCGAAACGATCATCCAGCGCATCGACACGTTCGAATCCCATGTCGTGCCGATCATCGCGGACATCGATGCAGGCTTCGGCAATGAGCATGCGACCTATCTGCTGGCCAAGGAAATGATCAAGGCGGGTGCTTGCTGTCTCCAGATCGAGAACCAGGTCTCCGACGCCAAGCAGTGCGGGCACCAGGACGGCAAGGTGACGGTGCCGCGTGAGGATTTCATCGAGAAGCTGAAGGCGTGCCGGCTGGCTTTTGAGGAGCTGGGCGTCGATGACGGTGTCATCGTGGCGCGCACGGACAGCCTCGGGGCTGGCCTGACGCAGAAGCTTCCCGTTCCGAAGGCGGCTGGCGATCTTGCACACGACTATATCAAATGGCTGGAAACCGAAGAGATCACGCCGGCAAACCCGCTGCAGGATGGCGACACGGCGATCCAGCTTGATGGCAAGCTGGTCAAGCCGGTCCGCCTTGCCAACGGCCTCTACAAGTTCCGCGAGGGCACAGGCGCAGACCGCGTGGTCGAGGATTGTATCGCCAACCTCACCCTGGGCGGCGCAGACCTTCTCTGGATCGAAACCGATACGCCGAATGTCGACATCATTGCGGGCATGGTGAACCGGATCAAGGAGGTCGTTCCGGACGCGAAGCTGACCTATAATAACAGCCCGAGCTTCAACTGGACGCTCAACCTGCGCAAGCAGGTCCGGGCCGACTGGATTGCGGCAGGCCGGATCAATGGCGAGGACTATCCTGAGGCTGAACTCATGTCCGCGCGTTTCGATGAGACCGAGCTTGGCCAGGAAACCGATGCAAGGCTGAAACGCTTCCAGTACGACATCTCTGACCGGGCTGGGGTGTTCCATAACCTGATCACCCTGCCGACCTTCCACATGACGGCCTTTGCCATGGACGAGCTGTCGAAAGGGTATTTCGGCGAGGACAAGATGGCGGCCTATGTGCAGACCATCCAGCGCCGCGAAATCCGGGGCGGCGTGTCGGCTGTGAAGCACCAGCACGAAGTCGGCTCTGACCTTGGCGATACGTTCAAGGAAATGGTTGCCGGCGAGCGCGCCCTGAAAGCGAGCGGGGCCCACAACACCATGAACCAGTTTGAGAACGTCGCCTAAACGACGCGGTTGCACTGTTTACTTCCAGCCTGCGCCAGCTCTGGCGCAGGCTTTTCTTTTGTTGCGGTGCGAAAAGACTTTGGCAGGTAAAACAGCGCCGATTTGACAGTCCGGGCCCAGCTTGCGACCACTGGCGGTGAGCAGAGGCGCGAGCGCCGCGCCCCGGGCGACGTCTGGAACGTGCCCGACCTTGTAAAAACACGATAGGATTACCTAATGGCAGCCGCAACAAAGGGCGATACCGTCCTCATTGATTACACCGTTCAGACAGCCGATGGCCGTATTGTCGGCAAGACCGAAGACAACCAGCCGGTCGCTGTGAAGATTGGGGAAGCGCAGATCTTTCCCGAAGTCGAAGCCGCTCTCGATGGTATGGAAGTCGGCAGCGAGCAGACAGTCACGGTAAGCTCCGACAATGCGTTCGGACCGCGCCGCGAAGAGATGCTGATCGAAATCCCGCGCGAGCAGCTGCCGGCTGAAACCGCGCCGGAGCCGGGCATGACGCTGGCGGCGCAGCAGCAGGATGGTTCGACGGTCAATCTGACCATCACCGCTGTCGGCGATGAAACCGTGACGGCCGACGCCAATCACCCGCTGGCCGGCGAAGACCTGAACTTCGCGCTCAAGCTGGTCGACATCCAAGCCGCCGCCTGAGCGGACGCTGAATGCGCAACATAAAGACCGGGTGGCGTGGCAAGTCCGCGCCGCCCGTTTTTTTTATATGGGCCCGTCGCTGGCCTCCTCACTGAACAGCAATTCCAGGGCAGGGTTGGGAAGCCGCTTCTTCATGGTGATCGCGGAGAAGGTCTCGCGGACGCTGCTGAGCTGGCAGGCTTCGGCAAGGCGGCCATTGGCCAGTTCATCGGTGACAACGATGGGGGGCAGGATGGCAAGGCCGATATCCTCGCGGGTGAGAAGGCGCATCATCGCCATATCATCGACCTCGGCGGCAATTGTAGGTGAGAGGTCCAGCTGCTCGAACAGGACGTCCACGCCGTTTCGGTAGCCGCTGTCTGCCGTCGGCAGAATGACGGGCTCACTGGAGAGCAGGCCCGCAAGGTCTGTCCGGCCGCCAAGGCGGTCCGGTGTACCGACAAGGCTGATTTCCTGCTCAGCGAGGAGACGCGACGACCACTTTGTGGCCGAATCCCTCAAGGGGACCTGATTGACCAGCACGACATCGAGCCGGTGCGCTTCCAGATGGGCGAGCAGTTCGGCGATTGTGCCAGAACGGATGATCACTTCGACGTCGGGGTTCTGGACTGCGGGCCGCAGGAAGCCGATCTGGAAGTTGCGTGACAGGGTGGACAGTGCGCCGACGCGCAGGATCGTTTTCTGCTGGCGTCCTGCCTGGCGCAGGCGGCCGATCATTTCCTCTCCGGACGAAAAGATGGCGTCAGAGTGATCAAGCGCGATCTGCCCGGCCTCTGTCAGGACGAGCGAGCGCCCCCGGCGTTCAAACAGGTCATGCCCAAGGCTGTCTTCCAGCTTTCGTATCTGTGTGGACAAGGCCGATTGCGACAGGTTCAGCGCCTCCGCCGCGCGGGTAAGATTGCCCTCACGGGCCACGATCCAGAAATAGCGAAGGTGGTTGTAGTTCAGCACAAACGTTCTCCAAAATAGAACGATATACAAGTTATATTGTATTATACTAAATGATATGGCTTTGTTAGCCCAGCGCCGATGAACAAGGAGACATCGGCATGTCGCTAACTCTGATCCTGTTACTGATCCCCGTTGGCCTGCTCGTCGCGATTGCCGTCACCGGCCTTCTGCAGCCAGCGCCTTACCCGCCCTTCCGGAAGCTCTTGCCAGCCCTTTCATGGGGGGTGGGGACGGTGTCGGCGTTCAGTTTTGCACTTTACTTCGTTTCCGGACCGCAGAGTCTGATCCTGTCCCTGGGGGGTATCGAGCTTCTTCACCTTCGCTTCGACGTCGTCAGCGCGACGCTTGTGGCCCTTGTTGGCTTTGTCGGTGCCATCGTGCTTGCCTTCAGCGGCCGGTATCTGGAAGGCGAAGCCCGGCAGGGGGAATTTACCGCATGGCTGTCGCTCGCCATGGCCTCAGTCCTGATGCTGGTTCAGTCGGGTCATGTGATCCAACTGGCGGTTTTCTGGTTCGCGACCAGTTTCTTCCTTCACAAACTCCTCCTCTTCTATCCTGAGCGGCGCGGCGCGCAGCGGGCGGCACGGAAGAAGTTCCTGTTTGCCCGCATGGGGGACGTCTTCCTGGTGGCTTCAGGTCTCATCCTCTGGCTCCACTTCGGTACGGGCGATATCGCCGCGATCAACGAAGGTGCGCGCGCCCTTGAAGGGGCGGACAGCCTGTCTCTAACATTGGCGGCGCTGATGCTGGCGGGCGCTGCCATCCTGAAATCTGCTCAGTTTCCTTTCCATGGCTGGCTGACGGAAGTCATGGAGACGCCGACGCCCGTGTCGGCCCTGCTTCATGCCGGTATCATCAATGCCGGGGGCTTCCTGCTGATCCGCTTTGCCGACGTCATGCTTCTTGCGCCGGGTGTGCTGGCCCTCCTGGTGCTCGTGGGCGGGTTCACGGCCCTCTTTGCGGGGCTGGTGATGCTGACCCAACCGGCGGTCAAAACCTCTCTTGCCTGGTCCACGATCAGTCAGATGGGATTCATGATTTTCCAGTGTGGCCTGGCACTTTTCCCGCTCGCCTTGCTGCACATTGTGCTTCATTCGCTCTACAAGGCGCACGCCTTTCTCAGCTCGGGCAATGCGGTCAGACAGGTGGCTTCAATCCGCAGGCCGGGACCGATTGCGGTTCCCAGCCTCAAGGCAGTTGCGGCATCCTTTGTCACGGCCATAGCGATCTATTCTCTGACGGCCGTCGTTATCGGTCTGGAGGGGAAATCCCCGCAAGCCGTCGCGCTAGGCGCCATCCTGGTGTTCGGCGTCGCCTATATGCTGGCGCAGGGTTTTGCCGATAAGGCGCCAAGGCAGCTCAGTCTCTACACCGCCGGCTACGCCGTCGCCGTGACGGTCGCCTATTTCGCACTCCAGTCGCTCAGTCTTCACCTGACCAAAGCGAGCCTTCCCCTCACACCCGCCCCGGATGGTCTGGAATGGGCGCTGATCACGCTTGCCTTGATCAGCTTCGGGCTGACTGCGTTCGCGCAGGCGACCTTCCCGAACTGGGCGAACCACCCGGCAGTGCGGGGCCTGCGGGTTCATCTGAACAATGGCTTTTACATCAATGCGGTCTGGGACCGGGTCCTCGGCGGGTGGCGCCTCGACGTCCCTCAGCAGACCACCAGCGATCACCAGAAAGGATAGGCTACATGTCCGCTAAATCCCATTTCGAGACCCCGTCAATCAAGCGTGAGCTCGAAGAAGCTATCAGGCTCATTCCGCCGCTCTGGCCTCTTGAGGCGACCGTTGCCGTCAATCCGTTTCTCGGCTGCGCGCAGCAATCTCTGGGAGAGGCGAGCGCCCTTCTGGCATCACTGACAGGGCACAGGCTCGTCATGCCGCGCCACTGGTTTGCGAACCGCATAGAGACAGGCGAGATAACGGATGATGACCTGCAATCGGCGATCAGTGCTGTCGCCGAGCATAGCGGCCTGACCCCTGAACACGTCAAACAGCAGATGGGGGACAGTGCGGGGCAAAAGGCACGGACCAAACGGCCAACGCTGGTCGACCTTGCCGACCGCCACACCGGCAAGGACGTAAACGGCATCGCGGCTGACCGGATTACAGCATGGGCGTCGAACTATTTCGATGAAGGACAGGCGCTCTGGCAGATTACCGATCGGGGCCCCGCCTGGAGGTCCTGGCGTGACTTTGCGTTGAACGACCTGACGCCGGAGATCCTTGGGCTGGAAGACTTCTGCCAGTTTGTCGGTGAGCTGCCTTCCGAGCCAGACCTGTTTATCGAGGGGGCAGCGGCATCACTCGGGGGAGGCGCGGCGGGCTACTTCGCGCAACTCCTCCTGGAGCTTGGCGGCTGGTCGCAGCTGGCGCGCCAGAAGCTCTGGCAGGCTGAGCTCAAAGGCGGTCACGACCCCATCATGCGCGATATGCTGGCGGTCCGCCTGGCCTGGGAGGTCTATGCGTACGAGACCTCTTCCGATGCGATGAAGTCTGACTGGGCGCGTCTTTGCCGGGAGAGCGAGAACGCAGACCAAGACACTGGCCGCGGCCAGCTCTCTGACATTCTCCAGTTCGCGCTGGATCACGCAGAGCAGCGCCGGCTGAGTGAGATCATGTCTGAAACGGATGATCAGTCTGATGCGCCGGACAGGCCTTCGATGCAGGCGGCCTTCTGCATCGATGTTCGCTCTGAAACCTTCCGCCGCGCTCTCGAAGGCACCGACCCGTCTATCGAAACCGTCGGGTTTGCAGGGTTCTTCGGTCTGGGAATCGAACATCGCTCATTCGCCTCAGACGTCGCTGAGAACCGGTTGCCGGTGCTTCTCAATCCGGCATTGAACTCCTCGGAAACGTCACAAGAAAATCAGGCCGAAGACCGGGCAAAGCGCTATCGGCTGCGCGCAGTACGGGCCTGGGGACGCTTCAAGCTTGCCGCTGTCTCCTCGTTCGCTTTCGTCGAATCGGCTGGACCGATCTATATTCCAAAGCTCCTTCAGGGCGCCCTTGGTCTCAAGCCGAAGAGCGAGACCAAGAGCGCGCGGCCCAGGTTCGATGCGGCGTTGGGGCTGGATGCAAGGACCGATGCGGCCGAAACAATCCTGCGTGCGATGTCACTCACGTCGGATTTCGCCAGACTGGTCATTCTTGCCGGGCATGGCGCGAAGGTGACCAACAATCCACATGAAAGCGCGCTCCAATGCGGGGCTTGCGGAGGGTATAGCGGAGATGTGAATGCACGCCTGCTCGCAGGGCTGCTCAATGACGCGGAGGTCCGCGCAGCTTTGCGCCCACGTGAAATCGACATTCCCGATGATACGTTCTTTATCGGCGCCCTGCATGACACGACATCGGACGCGGTCTCCCTCTTCGAGGATGATGTGCCAGGCTCGCACGGCAAGGACCTCGCTGATGCGAAAGCGGCCCTAAGCCAGGCAGGTGAGCGGGCACGGGCAGAGCGGGCCTTGGGCATGCCGGGCCGGCCGAAGCCGGCCGCGCTCAAGGCGATCGGGCGCAGCTGGTCGCAGACGCGGCCCGAGTGGGGGCTGGCCGGGTGTAATGCCTTCATTGCGGCCCCGCGTTCGCGCACGCTTGGCAAGTCGTTTGGCGGGCGGTCCTTCCTGCACTCATATGACTGGCGCCAGGACAGGGACTTCAAGGTGCTTGAACTCATTCTCACCGCGCCGGTCGTTGTCGCAAGCTGGATCAGCCTTCAATATTACGGGTCTACAGTGGCGCCGGGCCTTTTCGGAGCCGGCAACAAGCTCCTGCATAATGTGGTGGGCGGTGTGGGTGTGCTGGAAGGCAATGGAGGGCTTCTGCGCGCAGGCCTGCCTCTGCAATCTGTCAGCGATGGACAGAGCTTCCGGCATACGCCCAGCCGTCTGTCTGTCTGCGTGGAAGCGCCCTGCGAGGCGATTGCTGAGGTGCTGGAAGCGCATCCGTCGGTCAAGGACCTGTTCGACAATCACTGGCTGCACCTTTTCGCCATGGACGAGGCGGGCGCACTTCGCTGGCGCTATGGCGGCAACGGAAAGTGGGAAGAGGCTTTTGGGCAGAGCGATAAAATCCCGCAGAAAGAGGCCGCAGCGTGACCGGCCAAAAAAAACCGCCCGGACAGGTGGTCCGGGCGGTGTGTGGGCTGGTTCGGGGTGAGAGGCGGGGTATCACCAGCCCATCAGGTTCAGGGCTCAGGCTACAGGCGGGCGCCTGCGTAACGTCGCGCCCGGCGTTCGCGCCAGAGCCGGCGCAGAAAGCTTGGCTTGAGCGGTGGCAGTGCCAGCGTACCGGCCTTGGCCATGCCAATGCTGGGGGTGGGCGACTGCGGGTTTTTCATTTCTGTCTCCATGTTCAAGTCCGCTCCTTGCGGACAAGCTGAATATGGACTCCCACCCGAAATAGGTCTAAACGTTATTTGCTCTCGTTTTTATAGGTTTAACTTATCCATGCGTCCGACCCTCAGACAGCTTCAGTATCTTGTTGCCATCGCCGAGACGGGAAAATTCGGCGATGCGGCCAAGCGGACCAATGTCAGCCAGCCCAGCCTCTCGGCGCAGATCGCTGACATGGAAGAGTATCTGGGAAGTGTCCTGATCGAGCGGGGCCGCCATGGTGCCTTGCTCACCCCGCTCGGGGAGGAAGCGGTGCGCCGGGCGCGGTTGATCCTGCGCGACGTGGAGGATCTGAAGGCCGTCCTTTCGGCAGACGGCCAGGCGCTGACGGGACGAATCCGGCTCGGCGTGCTGCCGACCATAGGGCCTTACCTGCTGCCAGGGGTCACACGCCATCTACACGCCGAATATCCCGACTTCCGCCTCAGCGTCAGGGAGGAGCGCACGATCGATCTCGAAACCCATCTGCATGATGGGCAATTTGACACGATTATTTCGACAGCCGAGGATCATGAAAATGAGGAGCGCACGCATCTCTTTGAAGAAAGTCTATGGGTGTGCGCCGCGCCCGATGACCCAATCGCGCAGAGCGCGGGCGATGTCCGACTGGCAGACCTCAAGGGCTGCCAGCTTATTTCTCTTGGGCATGGGGACCGGCTGAGCCACCGGATCCAGACAATCGCCGAAGCGGCCGGCGCGCATGTCAGCAGCGAATATGAAGGCACCAGTCTGGATGCGATCCGCCAGATGGCCGAAATGGGGGCGGGCGTTGCCGTCTTTCCCAGTCTTTATGCCCTGACCGAAGCGCGGCGTGACCCGGATCTGGTTGTAAGACGGATCGACGATCCGCTGGCGCGCCGCGATATCTCCCTCATCTGGCGGCGGACCTCACCATTAAAGGACAGGCTGTTGAAGCTTGCCGAGGAATTGCGGGCTGGCGCGGCCTCTATTCTTCTGGGCAGGCGATGATGATGGGCGATGATTGGATTGTCCTATGCGAAAACAAGATAATTTGAATTTATCCGATTGACGCCGGTTACCTAGTTTAGGCTCCGTAAACACGGAGGCTATTATGAGACCTGTACATGCCCACGCAGCAGAGGGCTCTCCGCCGGTCAATACGAGACGTCTCAAACCGGTCGTCGAGCGAACACAGACAGATAATCCCGTTCGCGCATCTCTCTCTGCCGACGAATTCTGGCGGCTGGCCGACTGGGCCAGATCCCCGGAAAATCTGGCCTATCACGTAGAAACGCTTGTGAGCTGGGCGCCTGTTGAGCTTTTGGAAAAGCCCTCCGCCGTAACAGATGAGGCAGGGCATCACTGGTATCTTTGCAAATTCCGGTATTTCGGTCCTGTTCGCGAACGCGAGACACTTATCCTGAGTGTGCGGTCTGCGCTCGACAATCTGACGAGTTGGCGCGACGTGGACGAGCATAGGTAAAACCTATTAGTTTGATAGTGAAATCTAAAAACCAGGCTGACCGGGGCGTTGACCCGGTGAGTGCTGCAGGGAAGTCTACCGTTTTGGCGCAGATACATAGCTAAATCCTATGCATTGTAGAGAAACAAGCGATTGGAGCGGATCATTCGGCGCGTCCATATCCTCTCCCAAAGCCGAGTAAGGATGAAAGAGAATGAAGTGGCTGCTGAACATATTCGCGCAGTTTTCCGACGTCGTCCTGGGCGACGAAGCTGGTCTGGAGCGGCATCGGAAGACCTCAACGAAACGTCGTGATCGGGCCGCCCGACGCCGGCGGAGAGACGAGATCTCCGACTGGGACTGGTAGAGCCGTTTTAGCCAATCGGGCAGCGGGGAGGCACACCGTGCCAGCTGCCGCAACTTTTCGAACGAGACCTTCTTATGTCGATTATTGTCGCGCGAATTCAAAACTTTCTGAAGCTGGAGGCCTCAGCCGGTATTCTGCTGATGGCTGCAGCCGTTCTGGCGCTGATTGCCAGCAACTCGATGCTGAGCGGACTTTATGGCGCGCTCCTGGGGACGCCGGTTGCGGTCCAGATCGGGGCTCTGGAGATTGCCAAGCCGCTTCTGCTCTGGGTGAATGACGGCCTCATGGCGATCTTCTTCTTCCTGATCGGTCTCGAGATCAAACGCGAGATCCTGCAGGGAGAGCTTTCCAGTTTCGACAAGGCGGCCCTGCCTCTCGTGGCTGCCATTGGCGGCATGGCGGGCCCCGCGCTTATCTATGTTCTTCTGAACGCCTCATCGCCTGAGACCATGAATGGCTGGGCGATCCCGGCGGCGACCGATATTGCGTTTGCGCTTGGCGTTCTCATGCTTCTGGGCCGCGCGGTACCGGTGTCGCTGAAGGTGTTCCTGCTCGCGATTGCGATCATCGACGATCTGGGCGCGATCACGGTCATTGCGCTCTTCTACACCTCGGATCTCTCGATTGAGGCACTCGGGCTGGCGAGCATTGGTCTTGCCGGTTTGGTCGCGCTCAACCGGCTGGGTGTGAAGACGATTACGCCCTATGCGTTGATCGGCGTCTTCATCTGGGTCTGCGTGCTCAAATCCGGTGTGCACGCAACGCTTGCAGGCGTCCTGACAGCGCTTGCCATTCCTATCCATGGCGCCAGGCCTGACAGCCAGTCGCCGCTGCACAGGCTTGAGCATGGCCTCCATCCCTGGGTTGCCTTTGGTGTCCTGCCGGTCTTCGCCTTTGCCAATGCGGGTGTTTCCCTGACCAATCTTGCTCCGGAAGACCTCATGGCGCCGGTCACGCTGGGTGTTGCTGCGGGTCTGTTTGCTGGCAAGCAGATCGGGGTGTTCGGGGCCACGTATCTCGCTGTGAAAACGGGGCTGGCCAAACGTCCCACGGGCACGAACTGGATGCATATCTACGGCGTGGCGTGCCTGACGGGTATCGGTTTCACCATGAGCCTTTTCATCGGCATGCTTGCCTTTGAAGGCGGCGAGCAGCTGGATCAGGTCCGGATCGGTGTCCTTCTCGGTTCGGTCATGTCCGCCCTGGTCGGGGTTGCTGCCCTCAAATATGCCGGGCGGCTGGGAGTCCCGCTGGAGACCGGTTATGGCCGGACGCCGAACCAGGCCATGCCTGCAGGGGTCACAGAGCAATAGACATTTCGTTGTCAGGCACGCCCCTCAGGCCGGGCGTGCCTTTTCGCGAAACGGTCTGGAGCGAAGGGTCACGTTCCGCCAAAGCCCTTACGTTTCATCTCTCCCCATTGCTGGGATCCTCGCAGATATTGCCAGGTGCCTCTCAGGCGCCAGAAATTGTTGAGCTGACGGTATCCGAAATTCTCGAGCACGGCGACGGCGCCCAGAATGACCAGGTCTCCCGCTCTTGAAAACCGTTTGAGGCTGAGTTCCTCCAGGATAAGCGCAAAGACACTTATCGTGATCCCGAAGGTGAAGCTGAGGGCTAGAAAGGCCAGGAAGTAATCGACGGAGAGGAGCCCCAGAGCATAAAAGAGCGGGACAAGAATATAACCCAGAACTTCCGCAAGAGGGCCTATGACGTCGATGAGCAGTATGTTGAGGAAACCAAGTGAGCCGACGCGGCCATAGCGGGGATTGAGGAACATATCCTTGTGCCGGAAGAATGTTTCCAGAGAGCCGCGATGCCAGCGCTCTCGCTGTCTTCGGAGGGTCCGCAGGTCTTCGGGCGCTTCGGTCCAGCAGATCGGTTCTGAAATATAGGCAATGCGGTAGTCGGTAGAGGCTTTTCGAAACTGCTTGTGCAGTTTTATCACGAGTTCCATGTCTTCGCCCACGGTACCGACGGTGTAACCGCCTGCTTCGATAACGGCGCCACGCCGAAACAGGCCGAAGGCCCCCGAAATGATCGTCAGCGCACCGATACGGCTCCAGGCGAGACGGGCCATAAGGAAGGCGCGCACATATTCGACCGTCTGAAAGAGGGCGAGGAGATTGCGCGACAAACCCGTCGAGACCACCTCGCCATCCCTTATCTCGCACCCATTCGCGAGCCTGACCGTCCCACCGACGGCAATGGTCCGGCCTGGATCGTCCACAAAGGGCTTTACGGCGCGCAGCAGGGCGTCGCTTTCGAGCACGGAATCGGCATCCATCGAGCAGAAGATCGGCGCGCGGGAGACGTTGATACCCGCATTCAGGGCATCGGCCTTGCCGCCATTTTCCTTGTCGACCACGATCAGTTCAGGGTGCAGCTCGGAGCCATAGATGCCGCGCACCGGCTGGTGATCCAGCGACCGGTCAGCGGGCCTTTTCACAGGCTTGAGGTCGAAAGCCTCTATCAGTCTCTCAAGAGTGGCATCCTTCGACCCGTCATTTACGACGATCACTTCGAAAGAAGCATATCGGAGTGCCATGAGCGAGCGCACGCTTTGCACAATGCTTCTTTCCTCATTGTAGGCGGGGCTGATCAGAGCGATTGGCGGGGCCAGGTCGGCATATCTGCGCCATAGAATGGAGGTCCGCCGGATCTTCGGCTGGCTCACCATTGATCGCCAGGCGATCAGGAGCTGTAAGGCATAGAGAGTGTTCTGCATCAGGCCGACCCCGATCACGAAAATCGTAACCCAGACGGCGACAACCGACAATGTGTCCGGGTCAAACATGGTTCGGCTGGGGCTGGTCGGAGAGTGTGAAGTCGACAGCCCGGCGGACAGTGCCTGAGTCCGTCTCGAGGGCGATGGCTTCCAGCCGGTGCTGATATTCAGGTCCAAGCGCAGCGAGTGCGTTGGCGGAACTGAACCGCACGCTCCACTGGGGATCGTCGAGCAGCGCCACCAGCTGATCTGCATGTTCCGACAGACCGATCCGACCGATCGCATCGGCGGTGGCGGCCCTGACTTGTGCCTCAGGATCGGCCAGCGCTTTCGTCACAGTCTCAGGTGCAATCGGCAGTTCCAGAAGGCCAAGCGCTTGCAAAGCTGACTGTCTTATCTGCGGCGAGCTGTCCGAGGTGAGGTTTTCCAGAAGGGGCAGTGCATCATAGACATCGGCCCGTGCCAGCGCTTCGATCATCATGCAACGCAAGTAGACGCTGTCGCTTGCTTCCTCGATGCGTTCGATCAGAAGAGCGGGTCTGTTCTGTGCGATCGAACGGAAAACGGCGGCCAGCTCCAGCGGGGCCTGAAACGCATCTGTCTGGAACGGATGAAGAAGGACTGAAAGCTCCAGGTCCTCTCCAATGAAGATCAGGGACCTGGCGCAGGAGACCCTGACGTCCGGCGGTGTCTTCCTGCCTTCCACCAGCGTTTTAAGCGTCTGCCGGCAATCGGCCGAGCGGAAATAGGCGAGGGCCTCGGCGGCCATCTGACGATATTTTTTTTCTCCTTTGCGGGCCGCGCGGAGGACGATCTTCTCGGCGCCTGCCTGCTGCAGGGCGGTCACTGCGAGATCGAGATCGCTGCCGCGGACCAGTGTTGCGTATTCCAGCAGGGCCTGGGAGATGGCCTTGGGGGATTTCGCGAGAGACTTCAGCGCGCCGACAGACTGGGGGTGATCCTCAGAGGCGAGGAAGAGGGCGGTCATCATCTCGTCCCGGCGTTGATTGCGTCTCTGCCGCACCCGTGACGACAAAAGTCTGTGGATGACGAGGGTCGCGAGTACCAGAAGCGAGACCGCCGCCATGACGAGGGAGATCGTCCAGAGGGCGAGGAGAAACGAATCGGGCATCAAAACCGCAGGCCCGTGGAAATAAAGACGCCGGTCCGGTCATAGACGCGGCGTGTTTCATGGAAGACGTTGATCTGAAGCGTCAGCGCAGGACTGAGAGTCTGCCGCCATGCCACGCCATAGGACTTCACATCCAGGGTGACGCCATCGGAGGTTTCCGGCGCGTCTGTGTAGTCCAGGCGAAGGGTCCTGGTCTCATCAAACGCGTAGTCTGCCCGCAGACTATAGCCAGATCGGCTCTCCCCGTTTTCGTCGCTCAGAAATATGCCGGTCGCCCCCAGGGATAGGTCACTATCGCCAAGCCTCTTCAAAAAGCCTGCCTTTGCGCTTTGAACGGGCCCGGCAGGATAGTCCGCATAGCGGGCCTCGCCAGAAAACACCGTGTCGGCTAGGGGACCACGGCTCACCGATGGGTAGAAATCGGCGCCGGTCGTAAGAGAAAGCTCGGGCCGGAAGATGGCATCGGGCGCGCCGCCAATCGCGACGAAGCCAGCGAGCCTCTCGTTCAGACGTCCTGCTGCCCGCGCCTCCAGATAGATATCCGAAAGATCGAACCGCTCGGCATAGTCAGCGGCAAAAGAGATGGATGAAGCGGGGCTGGTTTGATAGCCGAGGCCAACCGCAATCTCTGACCAGCTTGGCAACCCGTTTGAGAGCTCACTGCGTCCGATACCGAGATTGAGCCGCATCCGGTGGGCCTGCGGCTCACGCTGAGCCTCCTCTATCCGCTGCTTCAGCATGTCGGCTTCTGGAGAAGAAGGCATCGCCGAAAGCCGGCGCAAGGCTTGTTCGTCCTTTCCTTCAAACCAGTCGAGACGTGCCAGCGCGATCTCTGCGTCCCGATAGTCGGGCGCGATCCGCAGCGTCCTGTTCAGTGCTTCGCGAGCCTCTCCATATTTCTGCACTGCCATGAGGCTCAGCCCCAGCTGAAGCCACGCATCGGCGTTTTCGGGCGCCTGCGTCGTTTCGGACTGGAGAAGTTCAATAGCGGTCTCGAACTCGCCGCTCAGGCGGGCCTCCGTGGCGCGCGCAAGACGATTGTCCGTCTGTGCCAGCGCGTGATGACCGCAAAGACAGAGAGCCGCAGCGATTGATGATACGGTCTTGAAGGTTACCCAGTTCAAGTTTGCGCATTCCTTTCGATGAGCGCGATAATGGCTCCAAAGAGGTTTATGCGGACTTACCTACGCGTGAATGGTTTCTGCTATTCCAACCATAAGGCGTGGGTATTGGGTGGCGTGACTGACTGCAATGTTCGGCAAATTCTCGGGAGTTTCGCGAGCCTGCATAAGCTATTGGAAACTCTCGCTTCCTACGATCACACTTTATGTCAGGGTTGAGCAATGGGTCTTTGAGACAGGCGATGGGCATCTTACGAGAAAAGATCGACAGCCTGTTGCCGAAAGGCAGGGCAGCCAGAACGGCAATACAATTGATTGCCCTGACGCTTTCGCTGTTTCTCTTGGCGACAGCCGCGTTTGATCTCACGCGGGAGGGCGGGCGTATTGCCGCTATTCGGCCTGTCGATGCGGTCGTCCTGGCCCTTGTTTTGGGTGTGGAGAAAAAGCGCTGGATAGGATTCCTGGCCGCGCTGCAGGTCGCCTTACTCGCTGCCCATCTGGTGGTGGGGGACTCGCTTTTGATTGCGGTCTGGCTGTCCGCCTCCAGCGTCATAGAGGTTCTTGTTGTCGCCGGCCTCTTCCACTTCGGCCGCAAGCCTAGACTGATCAGCCAGATCGGTATCCTGAAACTGTGTGGCAGCGCGCTCGTCGGATGCCTTGTTTCAACGAGCCTCGCCACCGCGGGTCTTGCTCTCAGCGGCGCGCAGGTCGCCTTGTCCGATGCTGCCTTGTGGTTCGCAGCGGATATGCTGGGCATCATCCTGTTTACGCCGCTCCTGAAGATATTGATCGAGAAGAGCAGTAGGCGCCGGGGTATCCCCTTCGATCTCAAACAGGTTTTTGCCTTTGTCGGGGTCTGTCTCGTCGCGTTTGCTGTCTTTGCGCAGTCGGACTTTCCTTTTCTTTTCTTCGTTCCCCCCGCTTTGGTGTGGCTTGCTTTCGTTGGCGGCATAAGGGGCGCCGCCGTCGGACTGCTTGGCATCGCGGCGATTGCGATTCCTTTCGCCCTGGCCGATCAGGGGCCGACATCGCTTATGCAGGCCAGTATGGAAGCCAAGATTCTGGTTCTGCAGAGCTTCCTGGTCGTCAACTCCATCCTCGCGCTTGCTGTGGGCGTTAGCGTCACGGACAGACGACGTCTCCTTGCCTATCTGGAGCGTTCTCAAAACCGTTTGAAGTCAAAGACCCGGCGCCTCGATGAGATGCTCGGAAAATCGCGCCTCGCAGAGCAGATGTCCGGCGTGGGGCACTGGTCGTTGAATCCGAAAACCGGGGCCGTTTACTGGTCTCCTCATGTCTACGAAATCCATGGCGTTGCGGCTGAGGAGTTCGATCCAGCCTATGACGACGCTGTCGCTTTCTATCCGCCGGAGGAGCGGTTGAGGGTGAATGACACCGTGCAGAGGGCCATCGAAACAGGCGAGGGCTGGGAGTTCGAAGCCGATCTCGTGACGCGAGACGGTACACGCCGACGTGTCAGGTCAAGTGCGGAATGTCTGAAAGATGGAAATGGGGAAGTTGAGCTTATCATCGGCGTGTTCACGGACATAACCGAAGACACCCGCGTCTACGAAGAACTCGCCAGAAGTGAGCAGAAATATCGCATCCTGGCCGAACATGCGACCGACATCGTCCTCAAATACAATGTGGACGGTGAAATCACATTCGTTTCCCCTTCCTGCCGCGTGCTGGGTATCGATCCGCAAGAGGCCATTGGCCAGTCAGCGATCGAGTTCGTTATCCCGGAAGACCGGCCTCGCGCGATGGAGGCCTTCGCGAGACTGCTTAAGCACGATCCGGCGGACGGGCCGTTCCGCAGCGAACACAGAGCGCCGAAGGCCGGTGGCGGGTTTATCTGGCTTGAGGCAAGTCCGACCGTCATTCGCGATGAGAATGGCGAGCCTATCTCTGTTATCTCCTCATATCGCGATGTGACCGACCGGCGCGAGCGCGAGATTGCGCTGGCTGCTGCGACGGAAGCGGCCGAGGCGGCCACCCGCGCAAAAGCGGAGTTCCTGTCCAATATGAGCCATGAGATCCGCACGCCGCTCAATGGCATTCTTGGCTTTGCCCAGCTCTTTGCTCGAACTGACCTCGATGAAGACCAGACAACCTATCTTGAGCGTATTCGCGGGGCAGGGCGGATGCTGCGTGAGATCGTGGACGACATCCTCGATTTCTCGAAGATCGAGGCCGGCCAGCTGGAGATTGATGAACGTTCTTTCTGCATGAATGAGCTGATCACGGAAACGATTGATCTCGTTGATGCTGGCCGCGAGAGCAAGACGGTTCCGATCTACAGTCATATCGCCCCTGAGGCCGATATGAGGATTCTGGCCGATGACACGAGGATCAGACAGATCCTCACCAATCTCATCGGCAACGCGGCGAAGTTTACTGCCCGGGGACGCATTGATGTGAGTGTCGATGTGGAGGCGTCCTGGCTCAATATCTCCGTCTCGGACACCGGTATCGGCATCTCGGAAGACAAGCTGGCCTCCGTCTTCGACGGGTTTCGTCAAGCCGATACGACAATCACCAGGAGATTTGGCGGGACGGGGCTGGGGTTGACGATCAGCCGCTCGCTTGCGCGTCTCATGGGCGGAGATCTCTGGCTGGACAGCAAGGAGGGCAAAGGCACGACGGTCACCTTCAAGCTGCCTTATCGCAGAGCGCCAGATGCGACCGTCGAGCCGCACACGTCTATCAAGGTGAGTAGAGATGGGCAGGACTGCACCATCATGGTCGTCGATGACGTGAAAACCAATCTGAGCCTGATTGAACTTGGCTTGAAGGATACAGGGTTCAAAATCCTGACCTTTACCTCTGCGCGCGAGGCCATCGAGGCGCTTGAGGCCGGAGAGAAGGTCGATCTGATCCTGATGGATGTTCAGATGCCTGATCTCGATGGGTTGAGCGCAACGAAACAGATACGGGCAATGGATGGGCCGATGGCACGGATCCCGATCATGGCGCTGACCGCCAACGCCATGCCTTCGCAAATTGCCGAATGCCGGGCGGCCGGTATGGACGATCACTTCTCCAAGCCCATCGACCTCGACAAGCTCGAGGAAAAGATACTGGAGATATGCGGCGCGGAGACGGATGCCTCTCAGTCTCCCTCCGATGAGGCTGATGAAGAGATGCGGGCGCTTCGCGATACCTATCTCGACTATCTGGGGACGCTTGGGCCGGAACTGTCCCAGATGGCTGAAACCCTGGATGAGGATGACACGGCCAAGGCCATCCGGACCCTGGCCCACTCCGTCGCTGGAACCGCGGGCAGTTTCGGTTTCACCGATATTTCAGATAAGGCGTTTGAGCTTGAAGAGGCTGCGCTGAATAATGCAGACCCGGAATGCGAGAGTGACAGAAGCCTGCTGGAGGCAAGGCTGCGGGCGTTTCTTGAGGCCATCCGGGGCGCGGCATGACTTTCAGGGAGCAAAGAAAGTCTGAAGCGAACAGTTCGAATTGTGGCCGCTGCGCATAGTGCGCACTAAGTAAATCATGTTTGGAAATAGCTGTCTCAGAAGGAGCTAGCCTATGGCCTCGTGCAGGATTCTCGTCGCTGATGACGACCGTATGTTGCGTACGCTACTTGCGCACAAATTGAAAAAGATCCCTTGCGACGTCGTGGAGGCCCCAGACGGGAAACAGGCCCTGGACATCCTGGCGCGCGAGCAGATCGACCTGGTCATCCTTGATGGAATGATGCCGGTCATGGACGGTATCGAGACGCTGCAGCGCATTCGTTCAGATGAGGCGCTGAGCGATCTGCCGGTCCTGATGCTTACCGCAAGGCGCGGGGAAGAGGATGCCGTCTCCGCGCTCAAGCTTGGAGCCACCGATTATATCTCCAAGCCCTTCAGCCCGGAAGAACTGATCATACGGATAAACCGGGTTCTCGACATGAGCCCAAGGCCCTAGCGCACATCCGTCCATCCCTGAGCGACGAGATCAGTTTAATTGAGCACAAATCGGAAGGGTTTGCGCAAGACTTCGGGGCTAGCGTGCTGAGTGCGCCTCCCAGACACGCATTGAAGACAGTACCAAACATCTATCATTTCCCTGGCCCGCGCTTTGCGGGTTCTTTTTTGGGGGCGCTCCACCAGATCATCTTGGGTTTGCCTCAAGTCAGTTTAATCGGTTCGCGCCCGTTTTCTGGTTCGGGCGCTGGCGTCTTCTCCGGATCGATCAGCCTCGCAGAGGGGTGGCCGGGCGGCCCTCCTTCAGATTTGAGAAGAAGGCGTGGCATTATTGGATGGTCTGCCAGATATGCTGCAAAACGCGAATTTTCCTATTGCAAATTGCATCATTCGTCTTCGCATATAACGAAAATTCCTCCCCCTTTTTGAATTAGTATACTGATAAATAAAGGTTTTTATGATGGTTTCGCGTCTTGCATCTGACATTCTCATTCAAGCCCGGAGAGTGTCATGCAAGCCTACCACTTCAGAATTGAAACGCCGCATCAAGAGCAAGCCTTTGAAGCCGTCTTTCAGCAAGCGCTGAAGGCTGCCGGCGGACTTATCAAAGTCACGACCTCTGCTGACCTTCGTGGTCTGACAAAGACGGTCGAAACGGAGTGCGTCTCCGCAGCAAGAGCCCTTGGCGCCCTTCTGGCGAATGAGGTCCGCCATGCGTAACCTCTCACTTGTCACTGCCCTGTTCGCCGTCTCGGCCTGTGCCAGTTCGTTCGAGCGCCCGTCGAACGCCGTCGATATGGATACGAGTGGCTATCAGGCCCAGCGCCAGTATCTCTCAGGCACCACTGAAATGGAACTCGGACTGGATACGCGGGTGCGCAATGGCGCACGCTGCGGCGATCTCGACCTGGCAATGGTTGGTCAGCCGCTTGATGCAGGTCTGGGTGCGGCATTTGAAGAGCCGCAACTCCTGTCGCCGGGCGATCTCATCCGTATCGAAATGCCCCATGGTGAAGGCTTCGAGGGCGACTATGTCGTCAGCCCGAACGGGTATGTAAAGGTTCCCCATCTTGGCGAACTGCCAGCGGCAGGCTCGACGCTCACCCATCTTGAAAACGTTATTGCGCGGCTTCTTGTTGAGGGTGGTTATTTCAAAGCGGGTTTCGCCCAGGCCGACATCTCCGTCCTGCAGTGGGCGCCCATCCAGGTTTCCGTCTCCGGCGCGGTGTTCCAGTCGGGCGACGTCATCCTGAACCAGCGTCAGGCCGACGCCGATCCTTCAGAACGCCTCGCGGCGTCCGGCGATATTGCCATCCAGCGTTCGCTTTCCTCGGCGCTCTACTCTGCGGCAGGGGTGCGCCCGGATGCCGATGTGCGCAATGTCGTCCTCGTGCGCGCCGGAAAGCGCCGCGTTTTCGATATGACCGGCATCTTTGACGGCGGTCCGGTGGATGACCCGCTTCTTGTGGCGGGCGACCGGGTTCACGTGCCCTCGCGCGGGTGCTTTCAGCTTGCGCTGGCACGTCCCTCCCGCATCACCCCGCCGGGCATTCGTGTCTTCATGTCGAATCTCACCCAGCCGGCCGCATCCAACGCCGCGTCCGCTATCGGTGAGGACGCCACACGTCTGCCCTACGGAACCCGTTTTCTTCAGGGTCTGGTCTCGGCTAACTGCGTGGGCGGTATACAGGCGACCAATGCGCGCCGCTGGGGTGTCCTGATCTCGCGTAATCCGGTCACGGGCGAAAGCGAGGTGATCGCACGGTCCATAGAGGATCTCGTTCGCCGGGCCGACCGCGACCACTTCAACCCGGTTCTGCTGCCGAATGACGCGATTGCGTGCTACGATTCGCACGTCACCAATGTGCGTGATGTGATCGCCACCGTCTCTGAAGCCGCCTCTCCTGTCCTCAATGCGATGCTCATCGGAGGGCTGGCGAAATGACAATGAAATGGAGCTTTCTGCGTGGCGGCCCTCGTGCCGGCCGTCTGTTGCGCTATGCGGCTGTCCTCTGCATGGGCTGGGCCGTCATCCTGGCGCTGGCTGTGGCATTCTACATGCTTTCAGCCCGCACCTATCAAAGTGGTTTTACCCTGATCCTGCCGGGAGCCGGCCAGTCCAGCTCGGTCAATCTTGACTCTCTCGGTCAGGCCAGCAGCACCTCTTCGTCGCCATTTGGGGACCATACGCTCAGCCCGACGGAGAACTATAAGAGACTGTTCCAGTCCTACCGTCTGCGCGGCATCGTGGCGGAGCGGATGGGCCAGACCATTTCCGACACGCCGGCGCCGAGCGTCCGGCTCGCCAACCAGACCAAGCTGATGTTTGTTTCTGTCTCTGCGCCATCGCCTGAAACGGCAAAGCAGCTGGCCGACACCTGGCTTTCTGTCTTCAATGAAGAAGTCGGTGTTCTGCGCACCGAAGAACAACAGCTGCGGCAGGACGCCTATATCGCGGCAATCGCCGGCTTTGAGCAGGCGGTCGAAGACACGCGGGCAAAGATCATCGACTTCCAGTCGCGTCATGGCCTGACATCAATCGAACAGTTCCAGGACATTGTTGCCAAGAGCGAGCAGCTGCGGACCAGTCTTGGCCTCGCTGAAACCGAAGAAATGGTGATGCAGAGCGAGATTGCCCGTCTGTCGGTCATGCTGGATCTCACACCCGATCAGGCTGCGGATATCCTGTCCCTCCTCTCGGACCCGACCTTCCAGAACATGGCGACCTCTGCAGCAGACGCCAGCTCAAAGCAGGCAGAGCTTTCCCTCATCTATGGAGAAAACCATCCGGAGATGCGCGACACCGTTGAGCAGGTTGCTGGCCTGAATGAGGGCATCCGCCAGCGCGGACGTTCCCTGATCGGCCATGAGCGGTTTCATGCGGTTCGAAAGGACTATTATACAAGCGATGACGAGCGCACATCGCTCATCTCCTCGCTTGTGAGCGCCTCTGCCTCGCTCGCCGGCGCGCAGCAGCGCAAAGCAGTGATCGCCCAGCAGCTCGCGGATATGCAGCAGCGTATCAGTGACCTCGCAGGGCCGGCCACGGAGCTCGATGCCCTCATTCGCGACCACAAAGTGGCCGAGACGGTCTTCGCTTCGGCGCTGGCGCGGCTCGACGCTAACCGGACCGATACTTTTTCATCCTATCCGTTGGTCCAGACAATCGAGGTGCCGGGACTGCCGGAAGCGGCCGCCACGCCGTCGAAGAAGTTCGTCGCGCTGGGGGCCTTTGCCACCATGTTCCTCTATGCGATCGGACTTGCCCTTCTATGGATACGTCTCCCCATCATTCGCGCGCTCCTGAAGACTTTATAGTCGCCCTGGCGCTCGCCGCGACATGGCCGGTCTATCTTGTCGGCGGGCTCTACGTCCTGGGACCTGTCCTGGGCGTAGGCCTGACCGGTCTGCTCCTCGCGCGGGTCTATCTGGCAGATTCAGACCTCAATGTTCGGGGCGTCTTTCCGGTCCCGGCGGGGGTCTGGGTCTGGGTCGTGGGCATGCTCGTCATGCTGCTGGCCCTCGAGGTCGGACATGCCAGCAACAATCTGGGGCTGGGTCAGACGATCAAGTCGACGATTGGCTGGGCAAAGGGGTGGGCCCTGCTGGCCCTGTTTCCGCTGGTCGGGGCCTGTCTGAATATCAGGCTGGAGACAATCATACGTGCTGCCGGAATCGTGGCCCTCGGATCGCTTGTTCTCACGCCCATTTTTCTCATGGCCCCAAAAGTCGGGCTGCCGGAAGTGCTGTTCGTCTCACCGCTGAAGCTTGTGGGCGGACCCGGGCCTGAATTTTTCGCGATCCAGCTCTATTCGATTGAGCCGACAGACGGATCGACGCGGCTTCGTTATTTTACGCCCTGGTCTCCGGCGGCGGGCCTTATCGGGAACATGTATCTCATCCTGGCGCTCGCGGATCGCCGCAAGGTTTGGAAATGGATCGGCATCATATCGGCCCTCTGTATCATCCTGTTTTCCAAATCGCGGCTCGCCCTCGCGGCGGCGCTGTTCATCTGGCCGCTCGTGATTGCCGTTGGTGAAAGCCGCCGGCCCTTGATGTGGCTGACGGCGGCGTGCGGTCTCTTTATGCTGACGCCCTTCGCCCAGATGATCCTCGACACAGTCGATTCCACTCTGAACTCGGTCAAATCAATGCGCGCCGACTCCACGCGGGTGCGTGAAGCGCTTGGAGACATTGCGGTCCAGCGCTGGTGGACAGAGGCGCCGATCTGGGGGCACGGCGTTGTCGAACGTGGCCCGCACTTCGTTGAGTTCATGCCTATTGGCAGCCATCACACCTGGTACGGCCTGCTTTTCGTCAAGGGAATTGTCGGGGCGCTCGCCCTGGCGGTGCCGCTCGTCTGGAGCCTGATTGAGTTTGCCCTGCTTGCCTTCGCGAAGTCGCCAGCCGGGCGTATCGCGTTCGGCATGGTCTTGCTGATGGCTTTCTATTCCATCGGCGAAAACCTCGAGATCCTCTCCTATCTGATGTGGCCGGGCCTTGTGGTTATGGGCATTGCGGCGCGGGAGGCGACGATGGCAGGCAGGGACCGGGCGGCGGCTGCCTGACAGGCTGTTTTCTTCTGCTCAATTAAAAAGGCTACCGGAGCGGACCCCGGCAGCCTTTCTCAGGGCGGTAGCTGGCTTATGCGCAGAGGGCTGGCTGTTTACCCGTCAGGAGATCCCGCCAGGCGAAGATCATCCTGTCATACTCGCAGGTCACCTTTGCGCGGGCTCTCAGGCCCCGCTGACGAAGCCCATTATCTTTCGCGGCAGCTTCAATGGCCGCCACCATGGCTGTCACATCGCCAGCAGCATGAACGAAAGCATGGTCGCTTGCCTGGTCTTTCAGTCCATCGACAGCCGATACGATGATTGGCCGCGCGGCCGCCCGTGCCTCGGAACCGACCAGTCCGAAAGCCTCCCATCTCGATGGGATTGCGACCGCATCGACGCTCTGAAGAAACGCGCGCGGTGACTTGAAGGGTGGCTCAATCGATACGTTGGCGAGCCCCTGCGAGAGACTGCGAAGCTGGGCGTCACCGTCGCCATATCCTGCAATTTTCAGGGTGGCGGTTTCGGGGCTGATTTGAGTCATCGCCTCGATCAGCAGGTCAAACCCCTTCTGCCGGTCAAAGCGCCCGAAAGCGCCGATCCGCAGAGGCCCTGGACGGTGCATGGGAAGTGCAGGGACAGAGAGGAGTTCGGTGACGTCACGCGCCTGAGGGATAACTTCGAGCTTGTGAGCTGGAACGAGCTTGTTCTTCTGAAGCCAGTGGGCCTGCTCCCTTGAAACGGCAATGACCGTGTCCACCTGGCGGTAGGCCTGGCGCAACATCGCGCGAAACCGGAAGGGATGTTCAACGCAGGCAGCCTCGAACCCTTCAGTATATGTGTGCTCAATCAGGCAGAGACGTTTGAACCGGCCGCGCAGGCGTATCTCTGCGAGTCTGGCGAGCTTGGCCCAGCTCATGGTGAAATGGACGATGGCGATATCGCTCATCGAGCGCGCGCGCGGGATCTCCTCCCGGATATCGCAATATCGATGAAGGCCCAGCTGTTGTAGCAAGGGGTCCTCAAAATTCGAGAGGGCGCGCGTTACACCGCCGACGGCCATGTCGTCGAGAAGGTGGAAAATCTGGCGGTCAGTCATGATTTCAAGCCTTTCTGAGTGCGGTCTGAAGGGACGCGCTCGCCAGCTCCGGCGCTATCCGCAGCCAGGCTGCGGCTGCAAGCGTGGTGCAGGTCTTCTGCGGTTCACGCCAGAGGATGGACGGGCTGCTGCGCAGGGCATCGCGCATAAGGTTAAGCGCCATGGAGCCGTCATTGCGGCAGACGCACCGGCGCGCCAGATAGCGGAACTGGAAGGCCTGTGCGACCGGCGTCCACTTCGCTGAGAAATCGGGGTCCAGCGCATCGATCTTCGCTCTCATCCTGTCCCAGGCTTCAAACTGCCGGATGACATTGGCCGAGAGGCCTGACTCGTTGACGCGGTAGCGTGTCAGGGAACCGCTGATCCCCTCGAATTTCCAGCCGGTCGTCAGGGCGATCCGCATCCAGCACTCGATGTCTTCGGACTGACGGAAGCTCTCATCGAAATAGCATGGATACCCCATTGTGGGGTGGGGGAAGGCAATGTCCTGAAAGACCTCCCGGCGGAAAACCGGCGCCGATCCGTTGCCGACCGGATTGCGCAGATAGATGTCGCTGGCTGAAATGTTTTTCAGTTTCGGTTTCTGAACGACGCGCATCGCCCGTCCGTCGGCGTCCATGGTGCGGGAGGCTGCGAAACTGATGCCGACACGAGGGTTCTGCTTGAGATGGCGGACATGCCGGCCGAGTTTTACCGGCTCCCACACATCATCTGAATCGAGCAGGGCGATGAACTGGCCGGACGCTTCGCGGATCCCGGTGTTGCGTGCCCCGGAGAGGCCCCGGTTTTCCTGGGAGATGATATGGATGCGCGGGTCGGTATAGGCCCGGCACAGGGTCATCGATTCGTCGGTCCCGCCATCATCAATGATGAGCAGTTCGAAATCCTCGAATGTCTGGTCGAGAACGGAGTCGATCGCCTCCTCGACATATTGGCTGGTGTTGTAGACCGGCATCACGATGGTGACTGTTGGTGCGTTGATCATTTTGCGACGAGCTCCCGAATGGTGGTTGAGGGGATGAAAAGGGCGGCAGCGCCGAGCGCTGTTAGAAGGGTGCGCCTTGGTTCACGGATGATCAGCCCCGGGTCGGTCAGGCACGCTTGAGCTAGAAAACCGGCGGCGCTGACCGGTTTGCCCATGCGCAGGGCCCGGCGGGCGAGGTAGCGATGGAAGGGGCCGTAGGCGTGACGGATGGTGTCTGGTGAGAGCTCACCGAACCGGTGCGCCCTCTGAACCATGGTCATCCAGCCAGACCGCATGGCCTTAAGGTCGGCCGACTGGCTGTCCGGGCGTGTGCGGTAGAACAGCCATTCGCGGTCGACGCCGCAAATGGTCCATTTTCCATCGAGAGCCACGCGCAGCAGCCATTCCTGATCTTCAGCGAAGTTGAGGTCAGGGCTGAAATAGCCGACCCAGGACAGGACCTCGGCTTTGCAGATGATGTTGGACGTCGAGCAGACAGGATTTTCGCCGAGCAGGTGCCCGGCGGTCAGCTGGGATACATGATCGCTCAGCCGGCCGCATTCCGACCCGGTTTCGTCGACAAATCGGACGCGGCTGAAGAGGACGCCTGCAGCCGGATTGGCATCAAATGCGTTAAGCATCCCCCGGAGCCGTTCTGGTGCCCAGAGATCGTCAGCATCCAGGAAAGCGACATACTGTCCGTTGGCGAGCCTGATACCGTTATTGCGGGCGCGTGACGGGCCGGAATTTGGCTGCGTGAAGAGACGTAAGCGGCTGTCCTCACGCGCAAGCGCCCGGACGAGGTCTGCGGTCTGGTCGCTCGACCCATCATCAATGATGATGAGCTCCCAGTCGGCACATGTCTGCGACTGTACAGAGGCAATCGAGGCAGTAATCGTCTCGCCGCAATTATAGGCGGGCATGACGATGGAGACGAATGGTCTGGCCATGGTTTCAGGCTCCGTGAGGGTGTGGGGTGGTGGGGGTGAAACCGGTCTGGCCGGCGCGAGAGAGCATCAGCGCCGCGACGAGGCTGTAGACACTCGCCAGGGACACTGAGACGGCGACCGCGAGAAGCAGGCCGGTTTGGTTGAACAGGATGAAAGGGGTCAGGATCACGGCGCAGAAACCGCCCGCGATAAGGAATTCGAGCGCCGAGGAGCCGTTTGCGCGGCAGAGCATTCTGCACGCGTCCAGCAGGAGACGGGCAGGCCCGCCGAGGCAGAGCACCGCTACAAGGGCTGCGGCATGGGACCAGTCCGCGCCGAAGACAATTGGCACATAGAGGGCAGCACCCGCAGCCTGCACAATATAGGCGGCCGAGAGTGTGGGTACGCTGCCCACAAGCGCGGAACGAAAGCCGGCCACCTTGTTCTGCGCGGCGCAGAGGTGGGGATAGAAGGCCGTGGAGAAGGCCCGGTTCAGGGCCGAGGACAGGCCGAGACCGGCATTGAAGGCAAAATAGTAGAGGCCGACGGCTTCCAGCCCGAAGAAAACCGAGACGAGGATCTTGTCGAGCTGATCGCGGCATGCCGTCAGGAGTTCGGCGCCAAGAACCGGCAGAGAAAACCTGAGTATGGCAGAGGTCTCAGCATAACCCGCTTCGCGCCGCCGTTTCCATGGCCGCCCCCAGACAATACCGGCCAGCCAGATCGGCGCGGTAAGCAGCTTGGGGAGCACGATGGCCCATGCACCGAAGCCCGTAATGGCGAGCAAGGCCGTAAGAAGGTGGTCGGCTACGGTCTGTGAGGTTCCAACGACCGCCACACGCTTCATGCGCTGCTCCCGCAGCAGGATGTAGGCATGGACCAGCCCGAACGGCATGATGAGATAGACGCCGGCAAGGGCGGCAATCATCAGGCCAAGGCCCCGGCCGGGCATCGCGAGTTCGACAAGAAGACCTGCAATCAGCTGCGCGCAGGCGAGACCCAGGCAGATGATCCACATGAGGCGGTAGGCGGCGTTTGCAATCGCATCGACGGTTTCGTCGCTCGCCCGGATGACGGCAGCGCCAATGCCGTTTTCGGTAAAGACACGGACCAGTTCGAATACGGTCAGCGCAATCGCGGCGACGCCGAAGGCTGCAACATCCAGCTGGCGCGCGAGAATGATCGCGGCGAGGATACGCCCGACGCGGCTGATGCCCTCGGCTGCTGTGAGCCATCCAATATTGCGCGAGAACCGATCGCCGCGAAGGCGGCCAAGTTTCAACGCGATTTGCCTCGAAATGCTCATGAGAGCGTCTCCTGATTTTGACGCTCTTCACCTTTCAAAAATCGCTTCAGTTTGGCGGCGGACTGGGTGGGCGACCTAATGCGTTGTTTTTGTTTGAAAATGTGTGTTTTGGCATGAGGGCAGGGCAGTCTTGCGCGCCGCCACACCTGCTGCAAATTGCAAGAATGGCGTGCCGCTTATTGCAAGGCGCAACCTGCCGAAACGGCGGGTTCGGATTTCTAAGTATCAGAAAATAATAGAAAAAATTTATTCCGGCCCGCCCGGAATGTCTCCTGCGGAGTGACTGGCATCCATCCACCCAAGGGAGTCAGACCATGTCACTCGCAAATACCGCAATCCTCAATTCCGCCCCTCCGGCCCGCTCGCCAAGGCCTGCCTTCAGCCCGTTCGAGTCGCCCGAGACCGTCGATGTTCTCGGTTTCAAACTCATGAGCGCCTCGCTCGCCAAAGCAGCCTACTGGATCGCCAACAGGGCGCAGGCGGGCATTTCAACGCAGGTCTCGTTTCTCAATGCCCACTGCGTGAATGTCGCGCGCAAGGACTGGCGCTATCGCGACTCGCTCACCAGTGCCGATGCGCTGCTTCCCGACGGGTCCGGCATTGAGCTGGCGGCCCGGATGGAAGGCAAGGTGCTCGGTGAAAATCTGAATGGCACGGACCTTTTCGGGCCGCTTTGCCGTTGCCTGGCTTTCCGCCGGATTCCGGTTTTCTTTCTTGGTGGCCGGGAGGGAGTCGCGCGCGATGCCGCTGCAAACGCAGCCGCCGCACACCCGGGCCTCAAAGTCGCAGGCACGCGCAATGGCTATTTCAGCCCGCGCGAAGAAGACGCTGTCATCCGGCAGATCAATGAGTCGGGCGCGCGCGTCGTCTTTGTTGCCTTCGGCGTTCCAGATCAGGATGTCTGGATTGCCCGCGTCCGCCACAGGCTGAACGCTCCTGTGCTGCTCGGCGTGGGCGGACTGCTTGACTTCGTCTCGGGCAGAATTCCCCGAGCGCCGCTCTGGATGCGCCGTCTGGGCGTTGAGTGGGTCTACCGGCTGAAGTGCGAGCCCCAGCGCATGTGGCGCCGTTACCTGGTCGGCAATTTCTCTTTTGTCGCCTACGCCGCCGGACGGGCATTCGCCCCGGTTCGCAAACGCCTCGTTCGCAGGACGGATCGAAGCCTTGCGAGGATGGTCGACATCGCCGCCTCCGGCGCAGGGCTTCTGGCTCTCTCGCCGCTTCTGCTCGCCACGGCAGCGGCCATACGACTGGACAGCAGGGGCCCCGTCCTTTTTCGCCAGGTCAGGATTGGAGAGGACGGCCAGCCTTTCGAAATGGTCAAGTTCCGCTCGATGAAAGTCGGCGGCCCAAGCCAGGACGAGTTGCGCCGGGCCAGCAATGACCGCGACGACGGGGTCACATTCAAGTTGAAACGCGATCCGCGGATCACCGCTGTGGGCCGGTTTATCCGGAAATACTCCATCGATGAGTTGCCGCAGCTCTGGAATGTTCTCAAAGGCGACATGTCGCTGGTGGGGCCACGTCCGGCCTTGCCTTCAGAGGTGGAAAAGTACTCGCCCGTGGAGCGCCGCCGCCTCAAGGGGAAGCCCGGGATTACGTGTCTTTGGCAGATTTCGGGGCGTGCCGATCTGCCCTTCGACCGGCAGGTCGTGCTGGATGTTGCCTATCTGAAAAGACGCTCGGTCCTGCTCGACCTTCTGATCCTTCTGAAAACGCCCGTCGCCGTTCTGACTGCGCGGGGCGCCTACTAACTCATGTCGAGGCTCTTGCAAAATGCAATTCAACGAGTCGCATTTTGCAAGAGCTTGTCCCGCAATTTGCAAGAGTCAGCTGCGGTCATAAGGCGTCTCTCGCTCAATGCTTTGTAATTTCTCACAATATTTTTTCTCACGATCAGGCGCCGAGTCTTGCACGTCCCTGAGGGTCAAATGGAGTTCAAGATGTCAGACCGGTATATGAATCGCGAGGCGTTGCAGGATATGGGCCTGGTGACGCCTGACGTCAGTGGGCTCGTCGCTATCGAGAGAGATGCGGCCCTGCGAAATGCGGTCATAGAAGCCGCGCTCGACTGCATCATCATGATGGATGACAAGGGCATCGTTGTTGAGTTCAATCCCGCTGCCCAATTCGTGTTTGGATACCCTAGGCACGAAGCCGTTGGCGCGAAACTGTCTGACCTTATCATTCCCCCAGCCTTGAGGGCGGCCCACGCTGCGGGCCTCGACAAGTATCTTACGACTGGCGAACACAAGGTGCTCAACCAGCGTGTCGAGGTTCCGGCCATAAACAAGGCCGGCGCCGACCTTATGGTCGAGCTTGCCATTTCGCCTGTACAGTTTGATGGAAAGACCTTCTTCTCCGCATATCTGCGCGACATTACCGAAGCCAAGGCCGCGGAAGAAAGGCTGAAGGCTTCGGAAGAACGTTTTCAGAGCCTTTTCGAACTTTCGCCGGACGCAATTGTGGTGATGGATGAAAGCGGCGTGATCAGGGACGCGAATAGCCGGGCCTGCGAGCTTGTCGCGCTCGAAAAGGATGAACTGATCGGCAGGAATGCGCTGCTGTTTCCGCCGGCAGATCAAGTGGACAAAGCCGTCAGGGCCCTGGAGGCTGCAACCAATGGCAGCCATGTTCGCGTCCAGATCGACATTGCAGACAATAATGGCAGGCGCATTCCAACCGAAATCGTCGGCCGCCGTATGGAAACCAGTGGCGGCCCCCTTTATCATGGTGTGATCCGGGACATCACAGAAAGACGCGCCGCAGAGCTCGGCTTGCGCGCGGCGATGGAGGCGGCTGAAAATGCCAGCGCCGCAAAGTCGGCCTTTCTGGCGAACATGTCCCATGAGATGCGTACGCCGCTGAACGGCGTCATAGGATCTCTCTCCCTCATTGATCGCGAGTCGGTCGGACCCGATCTGGTGGGCTTTATCCAGACGGCCGAGAATTCGGCGGAAACGCTTCTGACCCTGATTGATGACCTTCTCGACCTTTCGCGGATCGAGGCGGGCGAAGTCGATCTTGAATATACAGACTTCGAGCCCGAAACGCTTGTCCGCGTGGTCAGCGATGTGTTTGCCCCCGAGGCGAAGGCTAAGTCGATAGATCTATCGGTCGCCATCGACGTGCCCTCCGGACGTTTTCAGACCGATGTCGGGAAAGTCCGGCAGATTCTCATGAACCTGGTCGGGAATGCCTTCAAGTTTACCCACAGAGGATCGATCCGTATCGAAGCGGGGTATGAGGACGGCGTCAGCGCCGGGCTGCTCTGCTTCACCGTAAGCGACACAGGCATCGGCATATCCAAGACAGATCAGCCGCTGCTCTTCGACCGTTTCAAACAGGCCGATTCCTCCAGGTCACGTTCGCATGGCGGCGCAGGTCTTGGGCTTGCGATCTGCAAGGAGCTTGTCGAAATGCTGGACGGGTCGATCAGCGTATCGAGTGCTCCGGGGGTGGGCTCTGTCTTCCGGTTCAAGATTCCTGTGGTGCGTAGTGAGACGGTGTCACAGGAGTATGCGGACGAGAGTCTTCCAACAGCGCTCGCAGGCCGGATCCTGATCGCAGAGGACAGCCAGACCAATGCGATGGTCGCCAAGACCATGCTGGACCGGCTTGGCCTTCAGCATTTCCATGTCGTCGATGGCGCAGCCGCCATCGACGCGGCGCTGGCTTCCGACTTCGACCTTATTCTGATGGATATGTCGATGCCCAACATCGATGGGCTGGAAGCCACCCGTATCCTTCGTGAGCGCGGATATGATAAACCTATCATAGCAATGACCGCGCATGCGTTGAAAGAAGACCGGGATGCGGCTATCGGTATTGGTATGAACAGCTATCTGACGAAGCCCGTCCGGCCACAGGCCCTGCGGGCCGAGTTGGCCAACTGGCTGCCGGAGGCAGTGGACGATAACGAAGCGGAGGCGGTTATCGGACTGGATGATGATCAGATTATATCGCTCTGGGGCTCGGACCTGGACTCGTTTGCGATTATTGCGGGCCTGTTCCTGGAAGAGCTCGAATGGCGGCTACCGAAGCTGAAGGAGCTGCCAGGCAAGGAACGCGAACATCTTGCTCATGCGATCAAGGGGGCAGCGTCCAATGTTGGCGCCGTTGAGCTCAGCCAGCTTGCCTTTCAGCTTGAGCAGATTGCCCAGACGGCGAGTGACGCGCATCAGGATGAGCTGATCAACAAGATATTGAGGGAGGCAGACTGCGTGACCGACCAGCTCCGGGCGCGCTACATTGAAGGAGGCGCCAATGGTCCGTGAGCCGAAGCTTCTGATCGTTGAGGACACGCCGTCTCTGGCCCGAACCTATGAAACCCACCTCAAGCATGAATTCAGCGCCATCGAAATCGCTGATACAGGCGCCAAGGCGATTGAGAGTCTTCAGCGTGAGACGCCGGCCTGCATACTCCTCGATTAGAAGCTCCCGGACGCGGACGGGCTCGATCTCCTCGACCGCTGGACCTCTGAACATCTTGCCGCACCGATTATCGTGATTACCGCGCATGGCTCAATGAGCGTGGCGGTGGACGCGATGCGCAGGGGCGCGCACGACTTCGTTGTCAAACCGACCTCGGCAGAACGCCTGCGGGTAACCGTCCGCAACGCTCTCGACACATTCCAGCTCAAGAAGGTGGTCGCGACATATGAGGCCGAAGTCGACCGGTCCGACTTTGCAGGCATCATCGGAAAATCGCTGGTCATGCAGGGCGTCTACAAGGCGATAGAGGCGGCAGCCCCGTCCAGGGCAAGCGTGTTTGTCACCGGCGAGACCGGGACCGGCAAGGAGCTTGTGGCGCGGGCGGTTCATGATATCAGCCCACGACGTCAGGCTCGCTTCGTCGCCCTCAACTGCGGGGCCATTCCGAAGGATCTGCTCGAAAGCGAGATATTCGGTCACGTAAAAGGGGCCTTCACCGGCGCCACGACAGATAGGGTTGGCGCTGCGCAGCTTGCAGATGGCGGGACGCTGTTTCTCGATGAGCTCGGGGAAATGCCTATAGACCTGCAGCCGAAACTGCTGCGATTCCTGCAATTGGGAGAATTCTCCCGGGTTGGGGAAACGATGCAGAGAAAGGCCGACATCCGTATTGTCGCCGCGACCAATCGCGATCCGCTGCAGGCCATTCGCGAGGGAAGACTTCGCGAGGACCTGTATTACCGCCTTCACGTCGTTCCGGTGGAGCTGCCTTCCCTGAAAGAGCGGGGCAGCGATATCCTTCTTCTTGCAGAGACATTTCTTCGCCGCTTTGGCGCTGAGGAAGGCAAAGAGTTTACTGGATACTCCAGGAGCGCACAGGAGTGGCTGGTATCCTATGCCTGGCCGGGTAATGTCCGTGAGCTTGAAAACCTTGTCAGGCAGGTCGCCGTCCTGCAGCCCGGTGGAGAGATCACCCGCGAAATGCTGCCCAGCCGCGAGCGGGTGAGCGCCGCGCCTTTGGCCCCGCAGGTCACGGCCGAAACGGCCCAGTCTGTGTTGTCGCCAGAGGCGGCAGAGCTGGACTACGGGTTCGAGCCCTTATGGATGACAGAGAAGCGCGCCATCGAGCGTGCAATTGCGATCTGCCGCGGCAATATTGTTGCGGCCGCGAGGCAGCTGCAGATCAATCCCTCGACGATCTACCGCAAGAAAGCGGCCTGGGACACGCATTCAGAGTGAGCGCTGCATTGTACGGTAATCGGGCCGCAGTGTGGTGAGGTGTTGCCGGGGCTCATGAGAGCCGGTTCGACAGCTAAGCCAGCCAACTGGGGTAATCAGACTCTGTGAGAGCTCAGCCTATCAGACGATTGGCCTTTTCCTTCACGATCTCCCAGTCTTCGAGAGTATCAAGTTCAGCCCAGTCCATTCCCTCAATCGAACAAGTGCCGACCGGTTTGCCGGACTTCGCCATGGCGTCGATCGCCTTGAGAAACCAGGCTGAAATACCGTCCTGGGTTCGCATCATCTGTTCGACAGTTTCTCTGAAGAGATCAGCGCCCTCTGCGCTGAATTTCAGAAAGCCAATCGATTCAGCATCGGTTTCCTCCGGCCGGAGTCGCTTGCCGATCGCTTTGAGACGCCCGCCATCCAGCGTCACCTTCATGTCGTCTTCGTCATAGGCCGGCTTGCGGTCGATCGTGACCGAAATAGGCCAGTCATTCGTGTCCACGACACGGTCGACTAGGGGCTGGCTGACCAGTGTATCGCCATTCAGGAGCATGAAACCGCCCTTCATGGTGTCCCGTGCCATCCAGCAGCTGGCCAGATTGTCCGCCACCTGGAAGAAGGGATTGAACAGGGTCGAAACCGGCATCCGTCCGTCCCAAAGACTGACATCTTCCTCCACGAGCTGCGGCAGGAACCCCGTCACCACGGTCACGTGATCGACACCGGCCTTATCAAGCGCGGTGAGCTGATGACGCAGCACACTCTTGCCCATGAATTCGAGCAGGCATTTGGGCTTGCTCTCGGTCAGGGGCAACAGGCGTGAGCCGCGCCCGGCGCTAAGAATGATGGCTTTCACGTCGCGTTCTCCGGTGGGGGCGCCTGCGCACCGGGCAGGTGTGCCTGGGGCAGGTTAAGATCGATGATGGCGAGACCGTGTTCCAGGGCCCGGTCTCGCAGAGCTTTCGATGGGTTAGCGGCCACGCCGTGATCGGCCAAGATGAGCAGCTGCAGATCGGATAGATGATCGCTGTAGACGGTGATGGGCCGCACGATCTCTCCGTGTGCCAGCGCCGCCTCCATGCAGCGCAGCTTCTCATCGCCATAACAGTTCTGCCCAGCTACTTCAGGAGGGGCAGATGACTCCGCCGGCCAGCTTGTCCGGGTGCAGATGACGCCGTCGGCTGCGAGCAAGTGTGCAATGGGCTCTGCAATGAAGTCGCTGGCCGCGGTTGCGAGATAGACGCGGTCGCCCGCGTCGTGGTGGCGGGTGACAAGCTCGCTCGCGCCAGCGCGCAGCCCCGTCCTGATTTCCCTTTCTGCGAATGCGCGCCCGGCTTTTTCGATCTCTTCCCGGCTGGCCCAGCCAAGAGTGGCAAGGAAGCGGTTCTTGATGGCTGTACGATCCATAAGACCGGTCTTGTGAGCGATTGCGCAGGCGGCAAGCCAGGGTATCTGAAGCCAAAAAAGTGGCCGGTGCCGATTGAAGTGCCAGACAAAGCGCAGCCATGTCGGCTGACGCGTCAGCGTTCGATCAAGATCGAAGACCGCTGTACCGGCCACGCCCTATCTGTCCATCCATGAGGTGACCCGGCCGGAGGCGGCGAAGGCCTGCACGAGCCGCACGCCGTGAAATACAAAGCAAATGACCGTCCATACTGCGACCAGCAGGAAGCCCGTTTCCGGAAAGCCGGCCAGAACGGCCAGCATGAATATGAGCAGATTCGGGTTCCGCCGCGCGGTAATGGTCCGCATGAAGGAATCAACAGGACGCCAGACATGGATATGGAATCCGAAACGGCGCATGAAAGCGAGCTCTTCCAGCCTGTTGAGCACATAGATCACGAGAATGACCGCAAGCGCCCCTGTCAGCCAGACCGGCTCATAGGCCGTGCCCTCGCGCATCAGTCCAACATAGATCGCCCAGTACCAGAAAGGCGGGTGAATGAGGTCGATGCCATGATCATAGACATTGCCCCACCTTGAATAGGTCATCGTCGTGCGGGCCAGTTTGCCGTCGACCGTGTCGAGAAAGGTCATCGCCCAGCCTGCGATGATGCCGGGAATCCAGGCGCCCACCCAGAAGAGCTGGAAGGCGACACAGACAAGGACCAGGCTGAGCGTGGTCACCGTGTTGGGCTTCATACCGATGGCGGCAGCCCAGCGCGTCGCGTGAAAGGCCGGCCATGGCCACGCATATTTGGTGACGATGTCGGTCACGCCCTTGTAGGAGCCCTCAAACTGGCGCTTCTCGATGCCCCCGGGCGCGGTCGTGAAGACCGAAAGCGCATAGGGCGCTTCGGTCTTGCGCAGCGCCTTGTTGTAGCTGGAGGCGAGGTCATCCATCGAAACCGGCGTCAGGCCGAGCGCCTCGAGCGCCGCCGGATCGGCAGGCTTGCTGACGAGCGCGCTGGCTGCGGCGCGATCCATGTTTGCGCCCTCGGGCAGATGGATGGCAGCGAGGCGCGCATCGCCGGTATCGTCCTGCACGATCAGCGCGGCCCCTTCGCGGGCCAGAAGGCCCGATTGCAGGGCAGGGGAAAAGACCCAGTCTGTCCCCACCAGCAGGCGGCCCTCACGGCTTGTGCCGGCCGCACCGATCTTCTGCCAGGCGCGGCGTTGCCATTCGCGCAGGTCGAGGCCCCACAGTTTTGCGGGCACGTCGCCGATCAGGGCGACTCTGGGTATGGTTTCACTCATTCAGATTTTACGTATGCTTCTTGCGTGATTTCGAAGTGGGCTTACCGGGCAATCGGTTGGGCCGAAAGGAGGCAGGCATGCAAAATGACAGAAACGCCACATTTTCAAAGTTTGGCGGGCCAAAGACACTGGTCGCCGACTATGAGCACTGGTGCGTGCTTGCGCGCCCTAAACAGGTGACGCTTGGCGCAATGGTCCTTCTCTCCAACAGCCAGCACGAACATTTCCCCGACCTTCCGGAAGCAGCCTTCAGGGAGCTTCAGACCGTCACCAGCGACATCGAAAAGGCGCTGGGGGGCCTCGTCTCGCCTGAGAAGGTCAACTACCTCATGCTCATGATGGTCGATCCGCATGTCCATTTCCATGTGTTGCCGCGCTACGGCGAACCGCGGTCGTTTTCAGGCGAGAGCTTTCCGGACGAAGGCTGGCCGGGTCCGCCGGACCTGTCTTCCGGCATTAGCGGAGAGGCCGTGGTGACTGAGGTGCGGGACGCGCTCAGGTGGGCCTGGCCAGCACGCTGAAGGCTCCCCAACGCCAGTATCACCACGATCGCCAGGGCGACGAACTCACCGCCAATCGATGCCCAGCCGAGCGCTTCAATGCCGAACGCGCCCGAAAGCATCGGCACGAGCGCGAGAAACAGGGCTATCCCGCAGAGACGCGCTGTCAGCGCGAGGCCGGGCCGCTTGCTGGCATAAAGAATCGGATGGAACGGCATCGCCGCTGCCATGAGGCTGGCGCTCCCCAGAAGCAGCACGATAAGCCATGGCGAGCCGCCATAGTCCTCATCCAGCAGGCTCGCCAGAATGTTGGCCTGCGAGAGGGCGAGCAGGGCGACGATGGAGAGCCCGAGGCACAGAAGAACCAGGCTGGAGCGCAGGACAAGACGCATCACACGTTGAGGGTCGCCATCATTTAGGAGCTGCGCGATTTCCGGGTGAACCACCTTGTCGAACTGGCTGACGCCGCGCGCGAAGAGATCGGCGATCTGGCGCGAGACACGGTATATGGCGGCCGCACCCGGTCCGAATAGCGCGCCCGCCAGAAGGGTCGGCAGGTGCTCGGCCGCTGTCTTGACCGTTGAGTCCAGATTGGAAAGGAGGGCGAAGCGCCACATTCCGGGCTCGCCGGGCTTCATCCAGCCCCTGCCGCTGAACAGTCCGGCGAGAAGGCCGCCGCGCGACATCTGCCACACGGCGAGAAGCGGAAGCGCCACATAGGACAGGAAGGAGGCGGCGAACCAGACGATGATATAGCCGACAAGACCGGTGCCCAGAGCCGCACAGATGGTAACGCCAATCAGCCGGGTGGCGGGCATCACAAGGGCATGCGCACTGAGAAGGTCAAAACGGTCAGACAGGCGCAGGAACCCCGTTGAAGCGGATGTCTGCCTGAAGAAGATGAGCGCGCAATAGGCCATGGCGGGCAGCAGGTAACCCTCGGGCATGCCGATCGCTGTGTAGGCCACAGGCATCAAAATCACCGCAAGCACGGCCGCCAGCGAAGCGCCAAGACAATCGAGCGACATCGCAAAACGCATGAGCTTTTGCAGCGCTGGCCAGTCCTGGCGCCCGAATGGACCGACGCCGTAATTGACCACCATCTGCCACGAATTGAAGCTCGCCAGCCCTGCGAAGGAAGCGGCATAGGCGTGCAGCAGCAGAAGCCCGCCAAACTGGGCAGGCTCGAGCACGTTCCCCAGAATGATCAGGACGAGAAGGCCCAGCAGCGCCCCTGTCAGTTTGCCACCGAACAGCATGCCGGTGTTGCGCGCGATCCGGCCCGACAGGCTGCCGGACCTTGCCATCCGTATGTCTGCCCTGGTTGTCCTCTCCGTCATTCAAGGGTCCTCGCACGGATGATTGTGCGGACAAGCGACAGGTCCTCAGGCTTGTCGACATCGATTGCGGCTTCTGCAAACGGCATCATGACGGGGCGGACCGTGCAGTCCAAGCGCTGCGAGAGTATACGGAAAACACCGTCAAAGTTCATGCCGGGACGCAATATTCGCAACATGCCGATCAGTCCAAATCGTCTTGCAATGCGGACCGGGTGCTTGCGATCCGCCTCAGCCTCGCGCCAGAACCGCACCGCGTTTAGGGCGGCAGGCGTTCTCGCGAGAAAGAGATTGCAGCCTGACACCTTTCGTCCGCCAACCGGGAAATAGGTGCGCGATGCCTGCGGATAGGCCGCTTCGATGACAGTCTTGCTGGCAAGACCCACCGTCAGGTCTGCGCCCGAAGCCAGGGAGGCGTCGATAAAGCTGTCGATCATCTCAGGCGTCAGCAGCGGATGGTCGCATGTCGTGATGAGGACCGGATAGCGGTCGAGGCTTTCCAGGCAGGAGAGAACGGTGGAGGCCGGTCCGTCTCCGGCCGGCAGGTAGACGAGGTCGCCATATGCCGCCGAGCTGGCGAGGCGTTCGCGCGTAAGCGGGTGGGCGCCGGCTATGTGACAAGGGGCGGTAATCCGGCTTTCCGAGAGTGCCCCCAGCACACGGTCGAGCATCGCGATACCATCGATCTTGATCTCGGCCTTGCTTGCGACATCTTCAGCTTCGCGCAGCGCGCTTGGGCCGCCGCGTTCCCCGGCAAGCACAAGGGCCTTGATGTCGCCCCCGGAAATGCTCACAGCCCCTCCAGGCGCCGTTCATAGATGCGGTAGGTCTTATAGCGTTCACAGTTCTGGAGGCGTGTGAGGCCGATCAGATCCTCATTGTCCTCAAGTACCCAGGAAAGCTCGATGTCGCGAACACCGCGGGCGTGCTGGGCGGCGATGGCTGCATCGGAGGCGGCGGCGAAAGCGGCCAGCCCGCGCCTTGTCTTGTGATGGCCCTTGCGCACGCCTGCGAGCGGTATGCGTGCTGACGCCGGTCCCTTGAGCTTCAGGCCCTTTAGCAGCTGGACCCAGCCGAACGGCAACAACCGCCCGTCGAGACCATCCACGACCTCATTGATGTTGGGCACGACAAGCGTAAACGCCATCGGCGTATTGTCGACAGAGGCGATCCAGACACTGTCCTCTCGCAAAAGGGGACGAAGCTCGCTGGCCATATGCCGGATCTGGGCATCGCCAAATGGCACGAACCCCCAATTGTCGGACCAGGCATCATTGAAGATGTCGAGGACGAGCGCGACTTCTTCCTTGAAGCGCGCATGGGAAATAGGCCGGATCGAGATCCCTTCGTCGCGCTGAGCGAAGCGGACCAGGCGTTCGGTCATCGGAAACCGGTCATAGATCTCGCCAAGTCGGCAGATATAGGCGTGCATGTCCATCGACTTTTCAAAGCCGAGGGCTTCCAGCGTGCTGGCATAATCGGGCCGCCCGTGACCCATCATGATCATCGGGGGCGTATCGAAGCCTTCGACAAGCAGACCGCATTCTTCATTCACACTGAAATTGAACGGCCCGGCCATGCGCGTCATCCCGCGCGCGCTCAGCCACCGGGCAGCGGCCTCGATCAGTGCTTTCACCAGGTCCGTGTCGGGCTCCAGTGTATCGAGGAAGCCAAAATGTCCGCATGCGGGATCGTGACGTTCCAGATGGGCGTGGTTCACCAATGCGGCGATCCGGCCGACGGGTGTGTCTCCACGCCAGGCCACGAAGAGCTGATGGTCCAGAAGGGCAAGGCCCGGATTGGATTTTGGCTCAAGCTGCGCCTTTCGCTCAAAACGAAGCGGGGCGCGCCAGGTCTCAAGGCTGCGATAGGCGTCATACGGCAGGTCCACGAAGGCCTGGCGCCCGCGCGCGCTGGTGACCGGTTCTATCCTGAGCGCTGATACCCCAGCAGGTTCAGCCAGCCCGGCCGTGCCCGAAACACTCATTCGCGAAGGTCCAGTGTCACCTTCGTACCCTCGGCGCCCACATCAAAGGCGGCGTCTTCAAACTTTGGAAAGCCAAACGACAGTTTCTTGTTATTGGAGAGCGCAAAGGGCTCTGCCGGCATCCGGTTCCACTTCTGGTCAAGATCGCGGTCTGCATCCTTGTCGTGATAGGCTGCCAGTGCATAGGTGCCGGGCTTGGCGATATCGAAACAGACGGTCTGGCGTCCATCGCCCGCAGGTACGCGGATGCGGTGCAGGCGGGATTCCTTGCGCAGGAAGTCGCGTTTGCTGGGCTTATAGAGCTCAACTGTCAGAATGCCGACCGGTTTGACGCCCGTGACCTCGACCTTGATCTGCATATCGGATGCGCCGCATTCAGCGCTGCTCTCATAGGGGCGGATGTCGAGGCTTGGCGCTGGCGATCCGATCGCAGGCAGTTGTGCGATGGCGAGGGTCGATATCGCGATAAATGACACTATCATTGCGACCTCTTGTTTCACAAATCTGTCTCAAGTCTAGTATGTCTCCGGGCAATGCTACAGGCATGGTTGCAGTTGGGCCTGCGCTCAAGCCTGTCGTGAGGCGCACCGAGACACTAGAAGCGAACGTCTTTCTAATAGGGGCAAAGGTATCAGCGGGCTGATTCACAAATACTTGTTGACCGAATGCCTGAGGCTGTTTGCGAGCCTCTGCGGGCTTGTGCTGTCCATCCTGCTGATCGAACGGCTCATCCGTATTGTCGAAGTGGTCGCCGATACGGAAAACGGTGCCCTGGTCGCGGTCAGCATCATCGTCAACCTGATCCCGCACTACCTCCAGCTCGCGATCCCGGCGGCGCTCTTCCTTGCGATGATCATCTCGATCGACCGGTTGAGCCGGTCTGGCGAGCTGGTGACGATGCTGTCTGCGGGCCTGTCGCTGAAACACCTCTCGCGGCCATTCTTCCTTCTGGCTGGCGCCGCTGCCCTCGCCAGCCTGATCATATCCGGCTTCCTGCAGCCGCTTGGCCGCTACAGCTACCGCCAAACCATCAACGGCATTCAGACCCAGTCTTTTGAGGCCGCCTTTCAGGAGGGCCGCTTCGTCCAGATCGACAACTACACGGTGTGGACCGAGTATCGGGACTTCGGTGGCAGCACGCTTGGGCCCACATTTATTCTGGAAACGAGGCCCGATGGCAGTGAGCGATATATATCCGCGCCCTCGGGTGAGCTTCTGCAATCCGAGCATGGAACCGTGGGGCTCGTCCTGGAGAACGGGCGGGGCGCGACCTTGCTGCCACCCGACATGCGCGACGACATGGAGGCGCCCGGCCTCTCCTTTGATCGCATTCGCTGGCCTGTCGAACCGCGGACCGCCAGTTTCCGGGCCCGGGGCAATGACGAGCGCGAGCTCACGATCTTCGAGCTCGGCGATGTATCGGCCTTTCCCAATGTCGAGCAGTCCGCCGCCAGTGCCTCTTTCCATGACCAGCTAAGCCGCAGCCTCCTGATTCTCATCCTGCCGGTCCTCGCTTTCCCGTTAGGCGTCAATCTTGGCCGCCGCGCTCGCGCTGGTGGGATTGTGCTCGGCGTCATGACACTCCTCATTGTGCAGAAGGCGCTCGAATATGGGTTTCAGACCGCCAGCACCGGCGCGATACCGGCATGGGCGGGCTCATGGCCCATCCTTGTCGTCACGCTTTGTGCCGGGGGATATGCATTCTCCCGCGTCGCAGGCGAATCCATCCTCAAGCCCGACCGTGCGCCCAGTGCCCGCAATAAGGATCTCGCCTTCACGTCTGTAAGTGAGGAGGCATGAAACAGGTCAGCTTGTACCTCTCGCGGCTCTATCTCGGCCGACTCGCAGCGGTCGCGTTCGCGGTACTGACGCTGGTGAGCCTGCTGGATTCACTTGGCAATAGTGAACTCCTGCCAGCCGATGCCGGCTTCACGGACCGGCTGCGCTTCGTGGTTCTGCGCCTGCCCCTCATTTTCGACAGCACCTTCGCCATCATTATCTTCCTGTCTGTGCTGGTGACCTATCTTTCGCTCATCCGGCGCAATGAGGTGGTCGCCCTCTTCGGTACGGGCATGTCGGTCTTTGGGCAGCTGCGCTCGCTCGGCCCTTGCCTATTCGCTGTCGGCGCTCTGAGCGCCCTGATCGTCACGCTTGTCAATCCACCGGCCGCGCGCAGCCTGACCGACTGGCTGGGACCTGAAGCCCTCATGGAGCAGGCCCGTGAGGAGCGGGTGATATGGGTGTCAGAACCCGACCAGCTCGTCCGCCTGGGGGATGTCACCGAGAACCAGATTGAGAACCTGACCTTCTTTGTCCTGTCGCCGGCAGGCTATGTGGAATCGGTCAGCCGGGCCGAGAGCGCCACCTACGAGACAGGGGCATGGACGCTTTCGGGGACAGAGGTGGTGCAATCGCTGGACGGCGAGGCCGCCGCACCCCGCTCGTGGACCACACGGCAGACCCCGGACAGCCTGTTCAAACTGCAGACCAATCCGCGTTTCCTGTCGGTCCCGGACCTCCTGCAGCTCTACGACCTCCGCGGCTCCGGCAGTCGGCCTTCAAGCGCCTATCTTGTCTGGCTGATAGACCGCCTCAGTATGCCGATTGTGGCGCTTGGCCTGCTTCTCCTGGCGGTGCCGCTTATGCAGCGCGCAGGCCGCCGCGAAACGGGGGAAATCTCCGCAGTGATCGCGCTCGCCATTGGCTTTGTCTATCTTGTCGCGGACGGCATTTTCACGACGCTGGCTGAAAGTGGAGCGATCAGCGGCTGGGCTGGCCAGCTGGTGCCGCTCACCGCGCTGATCTTTGTCGGGCTCTGGCTCACCTTGCGGACCGAGGAAGCCTCGTGAAGGGCCGGTGCGCCCTGGTCGTTAACACGCGTAGCCATCTCGTTTCCCGCAAGGGGTCAAGGCTGGAGACGCTGGCGGGCAAGGACACCTCCCTGCCTCTCGTCCATTTCGAAGCCTCATCGAAGTTTGATGAGGCCATCGGAAGGCTGGTGCAGGAGGGGTGCGACACCTTCCTCATCGAGGGCGGGGACGGAACGGTGCTGGCTGTCCTTACAGCCTGCTACAATTTTGACCCGGCCTGTCTGTCTCGCTTGCGGTTTGGCATTCTTGCCGGTGGCAGCACAAATCTTGCCCATGAACGGCTGGGTCTTCGCCGTCCCACAGTGGACAAGCTTGCGCGCCTTGCGAGCGCGACGGAGGCATTGGCGTGCGCGCCCCCCGTCCTGACCAGCCAACCTGCTTTGATTGTCGAAGCCGACGGCCTGCCGCGCCCGCTTGTCGGTTTCCTCCTCTCTACGGGGGCGCTGGCGCTCGCTATGGACCATGTTCAGCACCATATGTTCGGCTCGGGCCGGCGGGGCCCCGCCGCGATTGCGTCCTCGCTCGTAAAGCTCGTTGCGCGCCCGCATCATTACCTTGCAGAGGACGGTGAACCTCTCCTGCGGCCATCGCGGTTTTCGCCGGGGGAGGGCGGGCGATGCCTGCCAGACGGCGCACATGGCTTTCTGCTCGCCTCTACCCTGGACCGGCTCTCGCTCGGCCTTTCGCCGTTCTGGGGCGACACCGAGGAGGGCGCGCTCCAAGTGACCTATGCCCCATGGCCTCTGAAGAGATTGCGTCCCGCACTCTTAAGGGTCGCAACAGGATATGGACTGTCGTCCCTTGAGGCCCGCGGCTATCGCAGCTTTGCCTCTGATGCCTTCGATTTTACCGTGCATAGCCCCCTGATGCTGGACGGCGAACTGCTGGCGCTGGACCAGCCCACTTCTGTCCGTGTAAAGACGACAGGAGACCTTCAGTGGATACGATGAACCAGACCGAGATTCTGACAGCCTTGAAACGCCAGATACGGCGTGAGCAGGAAGCGCTGCCGCCTGCCGCCGTGCAAATGGCAGAAGCCATCCAGACAAAGCATGGCGGTTGTATCAGAGCGTTCCTCTATTACGGCTCCTCCCGGCGCGAGGGCCAGGTCTCCACCAAGATGCTCGATTTTTACGTGTTGGTGGATGCCTATCGCGACATTCATGGGCGGGGCCTCAAACAGCTTGCGAGCATCCTTGTTCCGCCAAGTGTCCACTATCTGGAGATACGCTCGGAGACAGGTGAGATCCTGCGCTGCAAGTATGCCGTGATGAGCGAGCGGGCCTTTCACCGGCGCACATCCGGCGGCGCATTCGAGTCGATGCTCTGGGGACGGTTTGCCCAGCCTGTCCTGATAAAGGCTGATACGGAAGCGCGTTACGAAAAACTGGTCGGCACGCTTGCCGGCGCGTGTCTCCATCTCGCCATGGAAACACTGCCTCTGTTGCGTTCACCGTCGGAGATTGATGAGCTCTGGGCGCGCGGACTGTGCGAGAGCTATCGCACCGAGCTGCGGCCTGAAACGCCAATGGCCCGCTCACGCGAACTGGTCGCCCGTTTTGACGGGCGCTATGGCGCACTGACCGACGCCATTTTCGGTGGCGGCCAAGAGGGACGCAGGGCCGCAATTGCGCAGACCGGCTGGCTTGATCGTCAGAGGGCGCGTCTTCGCTGGGCCGCGCGCCGGATACTTGGCAAGGTGATGGCAGCCACGCGCGTCCTGAAAGCAGCTTTCACTTTCGACGCCGGGCTCGACTATATCCTTGAAAAGATCGAAGGCCACTCAAAGGCGCGGATCAAGGTGACGGAGAGCGAGCGGCGTCATCCGGTGCTGCATTCGCCTGTTCTGGCCTGGAAGATCTTTCGTGCGCGGGCCCTACGCTAGGCAAGCTGGCTTTAGCCGCGTTCAAGACGGGCAAATGTCTCGATGATCTGCGAGATATCGGCCTCTGTATGAGCGGCCGACACGCTGAGGCGCAGAAGCGACATGGCGTGCGGTGTGGCTGGTGGAACGGCGAGGTTCACATAGATGCCGTCGCGCAGCAGGGCATTCCATTGCGCGATTGCGGTTTCCTGGTCCGGCCGGGGCAGGGCGATAACCGGGCCAGGCGCGGAGGCAGGCTCGAACCCCGCCGCCGTCAGCCCCGCGTGGAGCTGGTGTGCTCGCGCCCAGAGGTTTTCGCGCAGCTCCTGCCGTGTCCTGATTTCATTCAGCGCGGCATGGGCCACCGCGACATTCGATGGAGAGCCGGAGGCGGTGAACAGATAGGGCCGGCTCATCAGGCGTATGACTTCGAATGCATCATGGCGCGACACACAGAACCCGCCAATCGAGGCGAAACTCTTGGAGAATGTCCCCGACAGGAAGTCGATCTTGTCGAGAACGCCCTGCGCTGAGGCCACGCCGCGGCCTGCATCGCCATAGCAGCCGACCGAATGGGCCTCATCGACATAGAGATAGGCGCCGTTGCGGTGGGCGACATCGACAAACTCGTCCAGCGGGGCGACATCGCCCAACATCGAATAAAGCCCTTCAACAACAACCATGCGTGCGCCCTCTTCGGGAAGTCTGGCCAGCCGGCGTTCGAGGTTTTCGGGATCATTGTGCCGGAACCGGATCGTGGTCGCCTCGCTGAGGCGGCAGGCGTCGTAGATGCATGCATGGCTGTCGGCATCGATCAGCAGATGATCCCCCTTGCCCGCCAGCGCGCTGATTGCCGCAAGATTAGCCTGATATCCGGTCGTGAAGATGAGTGAAGCGGCCGCGCCGAAATAGGCTGCGAGGTCACGTTCGAGCGCCTCGTGGAGGCCGTATGTGCCATTGGCGAGCCGGCTGCCCGTTGTTGCCGTGCCATGTGTTTCGAGTGCATCACGGGCCGCATCGAGGCATGGCTCTGAATGGGTAAGGCCGAGATAGTTGTTCGAGCCCGCAAGCAGGATTTTTCTGTCGCCTATACGTGCTCGGGTCGCCGACAAAATCTCGTCGAAGCGCAGCCCGAAAGGCTGTTCGCCCGCCGACATGACCGCTTCGCGGCGCGAAAAAAGCGTGTCGAACTTGCGGAAGATCGAAGGCGCAGCCTGCATATCATCAAACATGAAGCTGTTGCTCCACAGCGCCGGCGAGTTCGCCGATCGTCTGGATCTCAGAGGTTGTCTCCATGGGCAGGCTGATGTCGTAGAACTCCTCAAGCTCCATCACCACGTCGAACACATCGACCGAATCGATCTCGATGTCCGAACCGATCTTCATATCTTCGGTGATGGCGGTCCCAGGCGCCAGGAAGGGCGTCATGGCCTCCCGGATGCGCAAAATGATGTCGGCTTTATCCGTGCTGACCTTGTCTCCAGTGTGATTCACGCCCGCTCCCTCGCGCACAGCCTTGCCCATTAGTTGACTTCATTTCGGCCCATTTCCGCCGAGATGCAAGAAACAGCGACTGAGCGTCTGGTGCAATGGGGAGGGTGCATCCACAAGTGTATCACTCTGCCATTCGTGCTGCAGTAGCTCATTTGCTTTCCCGATGGAGAGGATCAGCGGCTTTCTGGTGATTTGCGACAGTAAGCTCGCGCAAAAGCCCGAGCCCCTCACGAGCGCCCGCGGTAGTCCGATGCAGCGGACCTTGCGTCCGGTTGCCTCTTCACCAGCCGCCGCGACATCGGCCCAGCTTGCCGAGCGCCCGCTACAGGGAGAGACGGTAACGCGCTGTTCCTCAGGCGGCAGGATCGCCATCGTCAAGATAAAGCGCGCAAGATCGTCGACGTCGATCCAGGAGAAGACAGAGCCATGCGGGCCGCCGGGGCAGGGTAACCAACCTCGTTTAAGAAGCTGCATCACATCCCGCGTTGCACTGTCGCCCGGGCCGAGGACAGCAGGCGGGCGAAGGGTGATGAGCTTCATGTCGCCCGCCAGCGCTTGTGCGGCTGTCTCTCCCAACGCCTTCGACCAGGCATAGGGTGAGACGCCCGGCCGGGTCGCTGCCAGCGAAGAGACCAGTATAAAATCCTGAACGCCCGCACGCTGCGCGGCAGAGACAAGCATTGCGGTCGATCGGACATTGGTGGCGTGAAACTCATCGCGCCCGAGCGCGCGGGTGAGGCCCGCAAGGTGGATGACCGTGTCTGCCTCCGCCACGAGAGCTTCAAGATCCTCCTGGCGGGTTATATTGCCTGTAATCCACTCGATCCCGGCGGTATCTCGCAGCTCGCGCCCTTTCTTCGGGCGGATGAGGCATTTCAGTCTGTGGCCTGCTGCGGCCAGGCGTTCAATGAGGGCCCGGCCAGCGAAACCAGTCGCCCCGGTGATGGCGATCGTTTGCATAACCTGCCGTATCAGCTTTCGCCGTGCGCAACCTCGAACCCGTGGTCGAGAAATTTCTCCCGGGCGGCCGAGCGGCTGAGTTTACCTGAGCTTGTGACCGGCAGGGCGCGCGGCGCAACCAGCACGACTTCGACCGGCGCGCCGGTCGCTGTACGGGCTGTGCGGGCAATGTCCCGGCGCAGGGTTTCGCGCTCCTCTTCGTCACGGCTGCGGCACTCAGCCAGAAGGACGATGCGGTCGCCAATCACGAGCTGGGACGCGTCGAACACCACGCAGCGTGTAATACGGCCTTCAGAGGATTCCTGAACCGACCATTCGATGTCCTGCGGCCAGATATTGCGGCCGTTGAAGATAATGAGGTCTTTCCAGCGTCCGGTTACGACAAGCTGTCCATCGAGCCAGTAGCCAAGGTCGCCTGTGTTGAACCAGCCATGTTCATCGGTAAGGGAAGTGACGCCGGTGCCGGCCCGATAGCGGCCTGCGGCGATGCTGGGACCGCGGACTTCAATCCGGCCGATCTTGCGTTCATCGAGGTACTCGCCGCGGGTAGAGCAGATGCGCACATCATGGCCGGGGATAGGTTTTCCGCAGAGCACGAAGTTTCGGACCTTTTCCGGCGGGCAGTCCGTAGGGGCGCAGCGGACCTCGTCGTCAAAACGCAGCGCGACGGCGTCCACCCGGTCGCTCCGCAAGCCTTCGCCAAGCGGCGCGAAGGAGACCGCCAGCGTGGCTTCGGCAAGGCCGTAGCTTGCCACAAAGGAAGAGGCATCGAACCCAGCTTGGGCGAATGTGTCCGCGAAGGTCTCCAGAATGCTTTTCTGGACCATGTCGCCGCCAATTCCGGCCGCGCGCCAGGTGGAAAGATCGATGTCTTCACCACGATATCGACGGGCGCAGAGGTCATAACCGAAGCTTGGGCTGTAAGAGAGTGTCGCGCGACGCTGGCTGATCAGCTTCAGCCAGGAGATTGGCCGGCGGGCAAAGTCGGAGGTCTTCAGATAATCGACGGAAAGCTGCGACATCAGCGGCGCTATGAAGAAACCGACGAGACCCATGTCGTGATAGAGCGGCAGCCAGGAGACGGCCCGGTCGCCATCGCGGACTTGAAGACCGTGACGGGTAATGGCCTTGCAGTTTGCAACCACGCTCGATTGGGTTGCGTAAACGCCCTTGGGATCAGACGTGCTGCCAGAGGAGAACTGGATGTAGCACGGATCGTCCGCTGCCCATGGCCGGAGCTTGACCTCCGGACGCGCGGGCCATTTTGAGGCTTCCATGGGGCGGATGAAGCTTTCCTCGCTCTCACCGGCTTCATATATTGAAAGAAGGTGTTCCGGTACCAGCGCGGCCGTTAGCGAAGCGGCTTTGCACAAACGGTTGAAGCGGTCCCGGTAAGCATCGCGTCCGCCGAATGACGGCGGCAGGCTTATGGGAGCCGGGAGAAGCCCCGCATACTGGCAGGCCGTGAAGGCAATGATGAAGTCCGCAGAAGTTTCAGCGACGAGACCGATATGGGACCCGCGCGGGTATTCTGCAGCTAGTGACCGGGCAAAATCCTGCGCTCGCTGGCGCAATGCAGCGTAAGAAAGTCTATGGCTGACGTCGCCTTGAGCGTCATTGAATGTCAGTTCTTCAACGCCGAGCGCGGCATAATCAATGGCTTCAGGTAGCGATTTGAAACTCGCCAATTGTCTTAGCAATGATTACCCCCTGATGATGGAGTCGCGCGGTTCTGCAGCGTTCCGTAATCTGTCAACGGACCTTGATCTGTGTCTGCGTTACAAAAATGTCAAATTCGGAACGCTGCTTGGCGCCGCAGGAAAGGCTGATGGCGGCGTATTGATCACTATTTTCAAGCTCGCTGCTTCTTCGATAATCCGTATTTACAGAAAAATCAAAACGGTCGCTTTGAGCGATTCGCCATCCTGTCGGCTGTATGAGGCAGTTGACGACGAGAGGGCAGAAAATGTTCGTCTCAGCATCTGCGATGGAGCCCTGGAGGCGCCTCGAAGTGTTTCTTGGTCAGCGCCGCAGCATGGCGGAGGCCATGAAAATTCTCTGATAATGAGAAAAATGACGAAATGAGACTGGAGGAATGTGGCCAAAGTAAAACAAACATTCTACATATATTCTCGTTGGGAGATTGCCGGTCAGCACTTGGTGGCATGCTGGTCTCAGCGAGTTCCCTAGCGATGTTCGTGCTCGTCTGGCTTTGGATGGGTAGCGCTTCATCAGTGCGTGAACGTTATGCCTGCAGATGCTGGCTTATTTCCGACCGCTCTTGTCGTCTCCTCCGGGCGGCTTGGGTTCGAACTGAGCGCCCGCCTTTTTAGCTCTTGGCTAATATTGGCGGGCGTCTTTTTTATGGCCGGAAGACACGGTGGCGACCTTGGAGCTGGGTGTTCGTTGACCAAAATAAAAATGAATGTACTAAATCGGTGCCCTGATTTACTGCCAAGTTTATCGCAACGTCTGGCTTCCCTGCCAGTGTGCAAATGAAGCTCGGACCGGAGGGCGCCGACCAGAAACTGAGGAAACACCATGAAACTGTCTGGTAAAGTCGCGCTGGTAACAGGTGTCAGCCCTAATATTGGTGGCGGCATCGTCGAGGAGTTATGGGCTGCGGGCGCGCGAATCGTGGCGGTCGATGCCAATGCTGAGAACGCAGAAGACTGCGCGAACTATATCAATTCTAATGGTGGGCAGGCGCTGGCCATTCAGTGCGACGTCACGGATGAAGCACAAGTCGTTCAGGCGGTGGGGCGGGCCGTCGAGCATTTTGGGTCAATTGATATACTCGTCAACAATGCGGCCTTCTTCAATCAGAAGGGCGTGCTCGACATGAGCTATGGCGAATGGCAGGCGCAGACAGGCGTTATTCTCGATGGCGCCTTCCTGTTCACAAAATACGTGGCGCAGGCGATGATCGCTGAGCAGAGAGCCGGCTGCATAATAAATATTATTTCCACGGCGGGTCATCAGGGGCAGCCTGACAATGTCGCATACTCGACCTCGAAAATGGGCCTGATGAATTTTACCAATTCTGTAGCTATGGAGCTTGCGTCCAGAGGTATCAGGGTGAACTCGTTGACGCCGACGGCGACCGATCCTTCAGAGGCGGTTGAACGGGCGCGTCGGTGGGGGCGTGACGTCTCCGCCGATCCCGCAATGGAGGCGTTGATGGTTCAGTTTTCCGATCATGTCCCGATGAAAAAGCTTCCGAAGCCAAGCGACTATGGCAAGGCGGCGGTCTTTCTCGCTTCGAAAGATGCGGCGATGATTACCGGAACGGATCTGAGGGTCGATGCAGGCGCAGTGTCCAAGTACTGGGCGTGGGATCCAGCGAAGGGCTGAGGCCTGCACTCCCTCGCGTCGATGGGGTTCCCGAGCGGTGCTTGTGCCGATTTTTCGCGATATTTGAGAAAAAACGATCGTTTGAAACAATTGACCTATTGTTGGGGAGGGCGCGGGCATATTAAAACGCTGTTTCTAAAAAAGTGAGCTTCTTGGGAGGAAGTCAGAAGATGAAACGGTTCAACAGAATTAGTGTGTCTAAGTCCGCCGTATCGGCGCTGGCATTAGGTTTTGTCGCTTCGGATCTTGTTGCGATGGCGCAAGATGCTGAAGTGGCCCCAGACAGCACAGCCGACGTCATGCAGCCGGACGAAGACGAAGCGAGACAGCTTGGCGTCGTCTATGTGAGCGCGCGCAAGCGCGACGAGCGCGAGATTGACGTACCGGTCGCGATTTCCGCTTTGCCGGCCGTCGAGCTTGAGCAGCGCGGACTATCCAATCTCACTGAAATTGCTACGGCTGTGCCCGAGTTGAAGATTGCGGAAAACACAATCGGCTACGGCGGCAACCTGACCATGCGAGGCGTCTCAAGCGCCACATCCACGGCCTCGGTAGAACAGGCCGTGACGGTGAACATTGACGGTATTCCCGTGTCCTATGCCGGTATCGTCAAGCTTGGCCAGTTCGATCTCGGGCAGGTCGAAGTGTTGAAGGGGCCGCAAGCGCTGTTTTTCGGCAAGAATTCCACCGCTGGTATCGTGTCGCTCGTATCGGCCCAGCCTACTGAAACATTCGACTATCGTCTCCGCGGCGAATATGAATTCGAAAGCGAGCAGTATGCTGGAGAAGCGTTTGTCTCCGGTCCTCTGTCGGAAGGAGTCCTCGGCCGGCTTGCGGTTCGCTATTCCGATGCGGAAGGCTGGCTGGCGAATGAGGTGCCAAGTCCTTCGGTCAAACCCGGCGCAGTACCACCAAAGAACAACACGGGGCCGGCTTCGGAGGAGTTCCTTGCCAAGGGCAGCCTGTATATCGAGCCGAGTTCAGCCTTTCTCGTGAAGCTCATCGGAGGGTATGCCGAGACAGAAACAGACGGAAATTATCTTACATCCCAGCGCATCTATTGCCCTTATGGTAACCCTCAAGGGCCGTTCGCCTTTGCTGGTCAGGATTGTTCGGCGAATGATGTCACGACGTCTGCAGACTTGCCGCCCGCATGGGCGAACCTTGATAGCCGGTTCCCTTCCGATGGTGTTCCGTACACCCGAACGAAGCAGCAGGTACTCATCGCTGATGTAGATTATCAAATCACGGATGACCTAGAATTCAACTCAATCACCGGCTTCTACAATGTCAATCTGGACGCATCGGACCACGTGTCGAACGGCGCGGTTCCATTTATCGGCTTCGCATCCAGCATTGAAAAGACCACCTATTCGCAAGAGTTCCGTCTTTCGAATGATGCGAATAACCGCTTCTCCTGGATGATCGGCGCGTTCCTCCAGGATGATGAATATCTTGAAGACCAGTCGACAGTGGTTGGCGTTCTGCGACCGAGCGCCGACTTCCGCATCACAGGCGACACGTTCTCCCCCTTCGTGCAACTTGGTTTCGATCTTACCGACAAGCTGAGCATCACCGGCGGCGTTCGCTATTCGGATGAGACAAAGCAGCAGCAGATCGGCAACGGTCAGTTCGAAGGTCTGTATCCGACGGAGATCAGCTTCGAAAACTGGTCACCCGAAGCGACCCTTTCTTATGCTGTCACACCGAATGCAAATGTATATTTTGCCTATAAGGAAGCGTATAAATCTGGCGGCTTTCAGACTGAACACGTTGCCATTCCAGCAGCTCTCGCGGCTGGCACCAAGTTGGACAACTCTTTCAAGGAAGAGCAGGTGGAAGGCTTTGAAGTGGGGGGCAAGGCCTATCTCCTTGACCAGAGCCTGCGGGTTTCAGCGGCAGCTTACCAATTCGAGTATACAGACCTGCAGCTTGGCAGCTTCGACTCCGTGCTGGTCGCCACGATTATCAGCAATGTTGGTGCGGCCACCTCAGAGGGTGCGGAAGTGGATTTCGAATACAGGCCGGTCGCGCTGGACGGTTTCCGGCTGAACGGAGCACTTGCCTACAATAACTCCACCTTCGATGAATACGCTCCGAGCTGCTATAATGGTCAAACGGCCGCGCTAGGATGTGATGTCGCGACTGACACCAATGATGTGTCCGGCGAGCATCTTCCGCGCGCTCCGGAGTGGAGTGCTGCACTTTCGGGCGCCTATGAAGGCTCGCTTAGCCCTGGATTGGACTATCGGATCAATGGGGGTCTCCAGTATAGCGGAGAATACGAAGGCAACTCCGACGTCATTCCGAACTCATCGCAGGACAGCTATGTCACCTTCGACGCAGGCTTCGCCCTCATGGACAAGGATCGGGTTTGGGAGTTGGCTCTGATCGGCCGTAACCTGTCCGAAGAGTACTGGGTGGCAAGTTCCTATCAGGTTCCCGCAACCGGTAGCGATACGGTTCTTTCGGACATTGGTGGCACCGTCAGCCGCGGCCGTCAGCTGATGCTGCGACTGACCTATCATCCACAATAAACAGTCAATCCTCCCTAAACTTGAAGCGGGCACCGGAGGTGGCAGATACTGCCTCCGGTGCCTTTTTTTCAAAGATGCACAAGGAAAGAACCATGAAAGCAGCAGTTCTCGAAAAGCGCGGCGCCGACGGCCTGAAGGTGCAGACGGTTGCTGACCCGGAGCGCAAGCCAGGCGAAGCTCTGATGAAGGTCAAGGCGAGTTCGCTGAACCGGGTTGACGCCTACATGCGTGACAATGGCCAGGGTATCACGCATGAATTGCCCATCATTCTGGGGGTCGATGGTGTGGGAGAGATCGAGGAGTGCGATCCAGGCAGTCACCTTCGGCGCGGCCAGCGCGTCATGCTGTTTTCATCCCTGTTCTGCCAGAAGTGTCGCTACTGCCTCGATGGCGAGCAGCCGCTTTGCGTGAATCTTAAAATTGCGGGCGAGCATCGCGACGGGTCCTTTGCCGAATACATTTCTATGCCCGAGCGTTGCTTCGTGCCGCTGCCTGACCAAATCAGTTTCGAAGATGCCGGCGTGCTGCCGGCGGCCTACAACACCGCTTATCGAATGCTCTTCGGAAAGCGTGCCCTGCAACCGGGTGAAACCGTTCTCGTCGTTGGCGCAGGTGGCGGCGTATCGACGGCGTGCATTCAGCTTGCAAAGCTGATCGGTGCCCGCGTGCTCGTGACGTCGTCGAGTGAGAAGAAACAGAAGCAGGCTGAAGCGATCGGCGCCGATGCAGGAGTGAACTACAAGACCGAACATGTCAGCAAGGGTATTCTTGAGCTGACCGACGGTGTCGGTGTCGATATGGTGATCGACAGTGTTGGAGAGGCGAGCTGGGGCGAATCCCTGCGCTCGCTGCGCCGCGGCGGCCGTATCGTCACGTGCGGAGCAACGACAGGCGGAAACCCGCCTGTTGAGCTGCAGCGCATGTTTATCCGGCAACTTGACCTCTATGGATCGACGGGTGCGAACTTCGATGAGTGCCGGAATATGCTGTCCATGGTCGCTAATACGGGTCTGAAGCCTGTCATCGACAGCCGTTTCAGTCTGGACCAGATCGGAGATGCCTACGACCGCCTTGAGGCGGCCGATCGTTTCGGCAAGGTATTGGTCACCATCTAAGAGCGGATCGGAATTAGGGGCGCCCGACTAGGCGCCCTTCGCGTCCTTCCAGTATTCGTCGCGCAGCAGCCTCTTGTAGAGCTTTCCGGTCGGCAGACGCGGGAGCGCTTCAAGAAAGTCGATCTGCCGTGGAAGCTTGATCCTTCCGAGATTTGACAGGACATGTTCCTGGATGTCGGAGGCTAGATCTTCGCCAGCATCGGACATGTCGAGCGGCTGGACGATCGCGACGAGGCGCTCACCAAGATCAGGGTCCGGCGCGCCAATAACGGCAACGTCCGCCACCTTCGGATGCGAGACGATGACGTCCTCGATTTCCTGAGGGTAGATGTTCACACCGCCGGATATGATCATGAAGCTCTTGCGGTCGGTCAGATAGAGATAGCCTTCCTCGTCCACCCAGCCGATGTCGCCCAGAGTGCTCCAGCCTTTGTCATTATAAGAGTCCGCAGTCTTGGCTTCGTCCTTGTGGTAACTGAACTGGTTTCCACCTTCGAAGAAGATGGCGCCCTCTTTGCGAGGCGGCAGCTCCTCACCGTCTTCTGACAAGATATGCAATTTGCCGAATTTCGCCTGACCGACAGAACCCTTGTGCGCCAGCCACTCTTCAGGCGTGATGATAGTCATTCCGTTGAATTCAGTGCCAGCATAGTATTCGTGGATCATCGGCCCCCACCATTCAATCATCTGCTCCTTGATCCCGACCGGGCAGGGTGCAGCGGCGTGAATAGCGAGTTGGTGTGACGACAGGTCATGCCCAAGGCGCTCTTCATCTGGAAGCTTCAGCATGCGGATGAAATGTGTCGGCACCCACTGAGAGTGCGTGATCTTTTCCTGCTCGATCAGTTCGAGCGCGAGTTTGGGATCAAACTTTTCCATCACGACGACGCTGCCGCCAAGTTTCATGACACTGAGGCTCCAGCGCAGGGCGGCTGCATGGTACATGGGAGCGGGGCAAAGATAGGTTATCCCCTGCTCAAAGCCGAACCCACTATTTGCGAGCTGTGTCAGAGCATCCATTTCGGTGATGGGCGTGTCGGGAAGATCGAACTTCACCCCCTTAGGCCGGCCCGTTGTTCCAGACGAATACAACATCGGACCGCCCATGCTCTCGTCGGAGATCGGCGTTCCAGGATGTTCATCACGCTGAGCGACATAGTCGCGCGCACCTTCGGCCGAGCCATCGACCAGAAAGACGATGAGCCCAGGTTGGTTCGCGGCGACTTCCAGTGCTACCGGCAAGGTTTTGCGGGATGCGAACAGAACTTTGGCATCGGAGTCGCCGACGATGTAGCCGGCCTCCTTTGCCGAGAGGTGCGTCGAGATGCCGGTGAAGTATAGACCCGATCTTTCCGCACCGAGCGCGATCTCGAAGTAGCGTCCGTGGTTTTCCAGGAGGATGGCGATGACGTCTCCTCGCTTGAGGCCGCATCCACGAAGTAAATGAGCGCACTGGTTCGAGCGACGTTCGAAGGCCGCGAATGTCACGCTCTCACCACTGGGCATCATTTTGTAGGCGGTCTGGTCAGGTGTTTCTTGCGCGTGATTGTGAACGTGAAGAAGCATTTCTAGAGCCTTCTTTGAGTGTTTCGATAGTGCTCGGCCGCCATGTTTTAGAGCGCGGTCGTCCGGAATTGTTCGAACCATTCCAATGCCTGCGCGTCGCGAAGCATTTGCGGGTCGGCAACGTGATTGAGCGGCGTGCCTTCCAGGAGGCGCCGAACTGGAACTTCGAGACGTTTGCCCGTGAGCGTATAGGGAATTGATGGTACCTCGACGATCCGGTTCGGAATGTGCCGAGGACTGGTTTCACGCTTCAGCGCAGCCGAAATCGCCGCTGCCGCGGTATCGTTGAATACGTGACCCTCCCGCATTTGAACGAACAGAATAATCTCGTCGGAGACGCAGACGACCATAGAGTCCTCAATTTCGGGAAGCGTCTCCATCGCTCGATAGATTTCGGCCGTTCCGATCCGGACCCCGTTTCTGTTGAGCGTCGCATCCGAGCGTCCCATAACATAGAGGCCGCCGCGATCGTTAATCTGGCAGAGGTCACCTTGCTGCCAGACCCCCGGAAAGGTGCTGAAGTAGGTTTCGTGGTAGCGGCGGTCGCCAGGGTCATTCCAGAACCGGATTGGCATCGAAGGCGAGGGCGATCGTATTACCAGCTCCCCGGTCTCATTGCGCAAACTTTCGCCATCAGCAGAAAAGCAATCGACATGGATCCCTAGCGCCGCTCCCTGGATTTCGCCGGCAAAGATTGGCCGGGTCGCGACGCCACCTGCGATCGTGCCGCACAAATCGGTGCCGCCGGTCTGTGAGGTGACCCAAAGGTCTTCCTTCACATTGTCGTAGAACCAGCTGAATGTTTCAGGGGTGGAGGGCGCGCCGCCGAGGACGATCATTTCGAGGTGGTCGAGATCAAACTGGGCTGCAGGCACGACGTTGGTCGCAGCCATTTTCTGCACCAGCCCCGGGCTGAAACCCAGGTCCGTGACGCCTGCCTCTTCCGTCATCCGCCAAAGCGCTGCGGCATCTGGGTAAACCGGACTGCCATCGTAGATCACGATGCTGCATCCGGTGAGCAGCGTGCAGATCAGAGAATTCCAGACCATCCAGCTTGTGGTCGTGTAGAAAAAAATGGTCGAGTCGGGCTTGAGCTCGGCTGAAAAATGTCCGGACTTCAGATGTTCCAGAAGGATGCCAGCATGGCTTTGGACGATGGCCTTTGGCAGGCCGGTCGTTCCAGACGAGAACAAGATCCAGAGGGGGTGGTCGTGGCCAACCTGCTCGTATTTGAATAGGTCGGCATCTCCAGCGACCTGTTCAAGCAGTACGTCCCAGTCATGAAGCCGGATGGCGGCAGAAGGGCGCCTGGCTGCGCAGTCTGAAGACACATAGACGATATGCTCGAGGCTGGGGATTGACGTGAGTACAGCATCGATGCTGTCCCTTTTGTCCTTGTTGGAGCCATTGAAGCGATAGGAGGCTGCTGCGAAAATCAGCTTCGGTTCGAGTTGGCCAAATCTGTCGACGACTGTCTTCGCCCCGAATTCGGGTGAGGCCGATGAGAAGACTGCGCCGATCGCAGCGGAGGCTAGCTGTGCGATGATCGCTTCAACCCTGTTGGGAAGATAGCAGATGACGCGATCGCCGGGTTCTATGCCCAGCGAGCGCATTGCTGTTGCCAGTTTGCGAACTGAGCTGCCAAGCTCTGACCAGGATACTTCGCGTTTGGACTCGGCTTCGGAGAATGCGACGATGGCCGTCTTGTCGGGTGTGGCCCCTTCATGACGGAGGATGTTCTGGGTGAAGTTCAGCCGTGAGCCCTCAAACCAGGCCGCGCCGGGCATCTGGCGAGTGGATACAACCCGATCATAGCGCCGTTCCGCGTCGACGTCGAAATGATCCCAGATTGCCGACCAGAAGCCCTCGAGGTCCGAAACAGACCAGTTCCATAGATCTTCATAGTTCGCGAAGTTGAGATTGCGTTCTTGTTCCAGCCAGAGCATGAAGCGCATCAGGTTTGAATCCTGAACTCTTTGTCTCGAAGGGCTCCACAGGTGCGTGCCCCAATCGGACGTCGATGACGCAGCGCTGTGGGAGGGCTGATCACAAAAATCTGAACCTATAGTCTGCGGCTTTGTCATGTTGTTTTCCTCCCATCGACGTCGACCGTTTCGGTCCTGTTTTGGTTTCAGATTATCCGTCGAGGCTCTCTGCGGTAAAGGTATTGCCATTGCCCCGAACGAATTGGCAGCGCATCATTTTTCCTGAATTTCCTCCTTTGTGAGAAAAACAGCCAGTAAGGCATGGCTCAGTTGGAGGTTTGGCTGTTGGATATTGCGCTCAAGATTTCGTCGGCCACGGACGAATTGAGTTCTTTAGGCCATTCATGCCCGCCTGCATGAGGCATAAGCGCTAGACCGATCCCAGCCGTATTAAATTGTTCGGCGGCTGCTTGTGCGGCGCGGAACGGAATGACTGGATCATCCTCGCCGTGAACCCAGATGAGGGGAACATCCTGGTGAGCCTGACCCGGTGGGTGTGCTTCAAGCAGGTGCGGCATGATCCGTCCCGAAGCCACAATACACATTTGCAGTTTGTCGGGATGCTCAAGAAAGAGATGGGCTGCCATCACGCCGCCCTGGCCAAAGCCGATCAAGACAAGTGGAAGGCTCGGGTCGAGGGTGTCCAGGAAATCTGCGATGGCCTGGCGACTGGACACTTCTTGCTGAAGATCCGGCGTTGGTGGTCCAGCATCGTTGAATTCGATATTGAACCATCCGAACCCATTATCGGGCGCCTCTCCAAAAGGGTGAGATGCCCGCAAGGCGTAGATGCGCACGCCTGAGGGAATGGCGTCTTTTATGTCATCGTAAACGATGGAATCGGTGTGACCGAGACCATGCAGCAGGACGACATTTGCTGTCGCATCGGCTACGGGCGCACCATGAACGCTGTAATCTAGTCCTGAATTCTGGGTCATTGTTCGAAGTCGATCACGATTTTGCCAAAGTGCTGTCCGCTCTCCAGATGACGGACGGCTTCATCAGCTTTTTCGAAAGGGAAGACCTTGTCGATGACCGGCTTGAGGCCGTTCTTCGAAATCGCTGAGTTGAGGTCTTCGAATTGCTGGCGATTGCCGACAGAGATGCCCTGAAGGGAAAGGTTCTTGCCGAAAATTGCCGGCATGAGCAGTTCCTGTGTACGTCCGCCAAGCACGCCGATAACAACAATTCTTGCGCCGACGGCTGCCGCCCCGATCGACTGATTGATCGTTCCGCCGCCGCCGACTTCTACAATGACGTCGACGCCCGTGCCGCCGGTGATTTCCAGCGCTTCCTTGCCCCAGTCAGGCGTCTTCTTGTAGTTGATCGTGGCATCGGCACCGAGTGCAACGGCTCGTTCGAGTTTTTCATCTGATGAGGATGTTACGATCACGCGTGCGCCGACCATTTTGCCGATAAGAAGTGCAAAGATCGACACACCGCCCGTTCCTTGAACGAGGAGCCATTCATCCTTCTGTAGCTTCGCTTCTGCCGACAGGGCGCGCCATGCGGTGAGGCCTGCGCAGGGAAGGGTGGCGGCCTCCTGATAGGACAGCTTATCACTGAAGCGTGACGCCGCTTCCTGATGGACAGTGACGTATTCCTGAAGAACGCCTGCGGCGGATGCCGATCCTAGCGAAACGGACCGGTCGGCCTTGCTGACAGGGCCATCCTGCCATTTCGGGAAAAAGCTCGGGCAGACCCGGTCGCCAACGGCAAACCGGTCGACTTTGGATCCGGCTTTCACGACCTCGCCGGCTGCGTCGGACAGGGGTATCTGGGGAAGGGCGCCGAAAGGCGTCTTGTTTTCGACTGTTACGAGATCCCGGTAGTTTACCGACGCGGCGTGCAGTTTGATGAGAATCTCTTCCGGGCCAGGCTCGTTCGGCGTGTCCTTTTCGACCAGCCGCATATGATCAATACCCCAGGCATCCTGGACTTCCCATACTCGCATCTCAAGCATCCTCTTCTGGCCGCCATGGCGGCTCCCGTCATTCAAAACAAATGTTTTACATTTGATGGCGGGCATTGCAAGGGCGCTTCGACGCGTCATTGGTCGATCGTTGCTGTCTGACCGGCATGAGCCGCAGATATTAGTGGCTGACGATTGTCTTGACCGGGGGCGTGAGGACCGTGCCGAACAGAGCGTTCAGCGCATCATTGGTTTTCTTGGCCTCGCTCTGGATCCACTCCGTAAAAGCCTGGGTGCCGGGATGTTTTTTCCGTCCTGAGCGAATGTAGAGGTATTGCGGCAATTCAACATCCAGACAGGTGTTCGAGACGGGGACGAGCGAGCCTGATGCGAGGTCGTCTGCAACAAAGAACAAGAGACCGAGTGCGACTCCGGCGCCGCGCCGCGCGGCCTGATAAGTCAGGCTGAGACTGTCGAATTCCAGACCGCGTTCGAACGCTGGGGTCCCGAGTCCCATTGCGTCGTACAGCTTTTCCCAGAAGGGTATTTCTCGCCGGGTGAAAAGAAGGGGGAGGGCGTTACGACCGGTGAGGAGGCTGTCGCTTGAATCGGTCTTGAGGTCTGCAGCGACAACCGGTGTGAAAACTGTGGGAAACAGCTCAACCTGGCGGATTCCGCTCTCCAGGATGGTCTGTGTTGAAACGGCAGCGTCGAGCGGCTCGAGTGCGAAACTGATGTCGCTGAAAGCCTGCTTCAACTGGATCGGCAGGTCTGGACGGGATTTGCGAAAGTCTCCCATCCTCGGGGTGAGCCAGTCGGTGGCCATGCTGGTGAATGTCCGCAGGCGGATCGGGCGGGAGGTGCCTGAATCCACGTCCCGGCAGGCGGCGTCCATCGTCTCGAAAGCTGTCGCTACAGAGGCGTGGAGCGGCTTGCCCCACTGGGTAAGATGAACGCCGTCATGGCGGCGTTCGAAAAGTTCGCAGTTGAAATAGGACTCCAAAATCGCGACATGCCGACTTACGGCGCCAACCGACACGCGCAACTCGCGGGCAGCAGCGCTAAGACTTCCTGTGCGACCAGTCGCTTCGAAAGCCTTCAGCGCATTTAGGGGAGGCAGATTATACCGCATCCTGGCCTTTCCAGAAAACTGAAGCCTGACTTGCGCAGAATATGACTCGAATGGCAATCAAGCGCACTTAGAATAACTGTTCTAAGTTAGCGAGGTCGCCATGGTCAATTCACTCGAAGGAAAACTCGCCATCGTCACCGGTGGTGCAGGCGGCATGGGGCGTTCCCACGCTCTCAGACTTGCTAAGCTCGGAGCGAATGTTGCCATTCTCGATATCGACTTGAACGTGGCCGCCCGCTACGGCGAAACGCTCTCTGCTGCGACGGTTCGCGATGAGATCCTTGAGCTCGGGCGGGACTGTATCGCGATTGAAGCGGATCTATCGGATCGGGCTGCCGCCTTTGACGCTGTCAAAAAGATCGAGCAGCATTTCGGTCGCATTGATATTCTCGTCAACAATGCGGGCGGAGCGATCACACCCATCGAGAACAGTTCCGCGTCATCCTCCAGTGAGGAGGACAGGCGCAAGCTCTTTTCCGTCAATTTCGAGACTGCCGTGAATATGTGCCAGGCGTGCGCGCCAGCCCTCCGCAAACAGGGTGGGGCGATCGTGAACACCTCCACGGTCGGTGTGAGCGCTGACGATGCCGGGGCTCGTTTTGCAATGTACTCTGCCTCGAAGGCGGCCATCGAAAAATACACACGATCGCTTGCAGTGGAGCTTGGCCCGGATGGCGTGCGCGTCAATTGCGTCGCCCCTGGCCTTGTCGCGACGCCGCGGGTTGCAAGCCAGGCGGCTGCGCGGAAGCTCGCGACCGGCGGACAGGAAGCGAAGATCCCGCTGAGGCGCCTCGGCCAGGCCAGCGATATCACCGGCGTCGTGGAATTCCTTGTCAGTGATCTGGCGGGCTACGTCACAGGTGAATGCATCCGCGTCGCTGGCGGTCTTGAACTGGTGAGCGCCGCATGATGACGAATAAGGGGCGAAGGAACGCAAGGGCCGAGAAGTCAGCCTTTGGCCGGGAGATCGCCGGGCAGGTCGCGGTCGACCATGTCTGAGGCCCCCCGTTCGCCAGAGTCTCCTCTGCACTTCAATGGAGAGGTTGCATTAGTCACCGGGGCTGCGAGCGGCCTCGGACTTAGCCATGCCCGTGCGCTGGCTGAGCGCGGTGCCCGGGTTATGCTGAACGACATTGCCACCGCCGATGGCGGAAAACTGTCGGCTGAGGACGCGGCGGCTCAATTGAGATCTGAAGGGCTGGTTGCTGATGCCATAACCGCCAGCGTCGGTGTGGAGTTAGGAGCTAAAGCCTCGGTCGAGGCCACGTTGAGCAAATGGGGCCGCATCGACATCCTCGTCAACAATGCCGGGAATGGCATTGGAGGAAAGGTGCAGGATGTCGAAACAGAACAGTTGGCGAGTGTCCTGAATGTTCATCTGTTCGGCATGTTCTGGACCAGCCGCGCTGCGTTGCGCCCTATGCGGAAAGCCGGCTACGGACGCATCATCAATACCGCTTCGGCTGTTGGTGCGTTCGGAGCTCCAGATACTGCGCCTTATGTCGTCGCGAAGGCAGCAGTGCTTGGCCTTTCCAAGGCGACTTACCTCGACAATCGCGATCTCGACATCAAGGTGAACACGATCTGTCCGGTCGCGGAGACGCCGCTGGCGCAGGCCTATTTTGACAAGCATCCGGAGCTGGATACCTCGCGGCTGACCCCGCAGGCTGTTTCACCGGTCGTGGTCTATCTGTCTCACCGCCGCTGCAGGCTGAACGGCGAAGTGCTCAGCGTTGCAGGCGGCCGCGTCGCGCGAATATTCACGGCGACAGCGCCCGGCGTCACACGCGACGGCCTCACCGCCGAAATTGTTGAGGACTCCCTCGAGGATATTCTGAGCGAAGATGGCTACACCATACCTCGCAGTTCGATTGATCAGTACGCCCTCCAGCCCAAGGGCCGGTAAACCCCAAGCCGTGACGAGCAGACGAGACACCGGGCCTTTAATGACCGGTTGCCAGCCTTGCGAGCGCGTCCGGGGCAGACGGCAGGGAATTGCCGGTCCAGACGATATGGAGGTCAGGCCGCACGAGCACGTAGCGGCAGCCATAGGTCATGCGAACATGTTCTTCTGCGCGGCTGACGATATCCAGAGGCGCTCCGATCGCCTTGAAAGCGGATTGGACCGGGGACGCATCAACTGCCCCCGTCAGGTCCACGAAGGTGTAATCCATGCCCAGGATATCCTGCATGGCTGTACCGTCCTCGAGCCAGATATGCGGGATGCGCGCGCCCGGTTCCGTCGTTGGCAGGTACCGGACCGTGTCCCAGGTATCGATGGCTCCCGGTTCAGACGCGATCAGGGGCGAGCCAGCATAGGTATAGTTCTGCTCGGCGCCGACCATTTCGTGCACGCGCCGGTGATGACGGTTGGCAAGCTTGGCGGCCTGGTGCTGTTCCGTCCGCCCCTCTTCACTATCCTGGCTGACAGCTTCGGTGAGATGGGTCCGCCAGAGGCCGAGTCCCTGCGCCGCCCAGCCTGAGGCTTCGACATTCTTCTGCCCGACAGGCCGGCGCTCGGTCTCGTAGCTTTCCAGAAGGCCCGGACCGCCCCAGCCCTGTACGGTGCCAGCGAGTTTCCAGGAGAGGTCAAGCGCATCGCCGACGCCTGAATTCATGCCAAGGCCGCCGGTCGGAATCACGAGGTGGATGGCGTCGCCCGCAAGAAACACCCGTCCCTTGCCGTATTTTTCGGCGAGCAGGAGGTGAAGCGTCCAGTTGCTGACATTGAGGATTTCGTAGTCGAACTCGATGTCCGGTCCCATTTTCTTCCGGATCCAGGCATCCAGATCGGTATCGTCGGGAATGTCCGAGTTGAGTGTGAATTCCTTGCGATCGCCCTGCACAATCATCGCCGAGCCTTCCGGATCGGTGAAGTAGTAGTGCCGGCCTTTGCCCATCGGAATGCGGTCATAGAGCGTTTCTGAGCGAAAGCAGATCTGCTTCATCTTGCGCAGGCTGCCCTGGCCTTCGAGCTTGATGCCAAGCGCCTTGCGAACCGTGCTGCCGCCGCCATCGCATCCGGCAAGATAGCTGCAGCGAACCTCTTCAGGTTGGCAGCCGGAAGGGTGCAGCGTGACGGTCACTCCGTTTTCATCCTGCTCCAGCGCCGTCAGTTCGCACCCATATCGAACGGTGACGTTCGGCGTCTTTTCGGCGACCGATTTCAGCAGCGGTTCGAGCCGGTTTTGTGAGACAAGCTGGTAGGGCTCGAGCGGCTGGGAGTGATCTCTCGCTTTCTCGATACGCTCCCGCATCTCGCCGACGGAAGGGTAGTGCTGCTTCAGCAGGGGCGCTTCGGAGAGCGTGTTCACCACATAGATGTCCATCGGCGCATCGGCCGGATAACCGAGGGCACGGACCTCATCGGCGATTCCCATGCGACGATAAAACTCCATCGTACGGGAATTAGACCGGTCCATTTTAGGCCATGGGCCTGTGGTCGGGTCGCGCTCGACGATGAGGGTTTTGACGCCACGGCGTCCGAGATCGATGGCCAGTGTCAGACCGACCGGGCCAGCCCCGGCAATGATGACATCAAATTGTGGCTCTGCTTGGCTCATGCGGTTCACCTTGGAAATCTGTTGCCCAAACGCTATCGGCGAGACGGCGCAGAGGAACTCACAGAAACAAGGACGCAGCTTTCAGGAAAAGTGAAATCCGGTTGATCGATTATGGCATTGTGGGAGCCGGCCAAGACCATACGGTCAAACAAGCCGGCAAGAGACCCGGTGATGAGACCTTCAGGGAGGCCCGAATGCTCAGAGAAACCGGCGATTTGCCAACCGAAACCGATGTTCTCATCCTCGGCGCCGGGATCGCGGGACATTGCGCGGCTTTGGCCGCTGCAGAAGCTGGTGCACGGGTGCTCCTGCTCGAAAAATCCTCACAGCCCGGGGGCAGTTCGGCGATTGCCGGCGGGGCCTTCGCCTTTTGTGGAACGGACGAGCAGAAAGCTGCAGGCATCAGCGACTCGATAGAGGACTTCCGGAATGCGCTCCTGAAAACCGGAAAGAACAAGAATAATAGAGAGATGTTGGAGCTTTTTCTCTCAAGGCAGGAAGGCGCTTACAGGTTTCTAAGATCGCAAGGCATTGGCTTCGAGCTTTTGCCGTCCCCGCCGCCTGAAATGGCGCGGGTGCACCTCACCGGAACGGGGCGTGCTGTCACACAGCTCCACATGAAGGTTCAGGCGCATCCTGGCATCGACTTCTTCAGCAAGTCTGCGGGGGCTCGTCTGATACGCAATCCCGAGACCGGTCGTGTGGACGCCTGCATCGTCATGTTCGGGGATCGCGAGACCGAAATTCGGGCGAGACGAGGCATTGTCCTTGCCACCGGTGGTTTCTCCAGAAGTGCCGAGTTGCTTGGCGTCTTCGCGCCCGAGCTTGAGTTCGGGGTAAAGCACGGCGGAGTTGCCAATACCGGAGATGGTCTGATCATGGCTTGCGATCTTGGGGCAGGGCAGGCCGACCTTGGCTATGTCGCAGGATCCTTCGGGGGCGCCATCCGCAACTATCCTGGCGCCACCGCCAAGGCAGACGAAATTCCGCCCCTCATTTTCGCGTTCCAGGATGCCGCGATCATGGTCAACAAGTATGGCAAGCGCTTCGTTGACGAAGCGCAGAGCTACAAGGCGCTGAGTTCGATCGGAATGGCGCAGCCAGATGGCGTCGCCTTTCAGGTTTTCGACGAGACGATGATGGCCGCCTCGCTTGGCGACACCAGCGTCAACAACTATCACGAAGCGCTTCTGGGCGGTTACATCAAGAAGGCAGAGACGATCAGAGAGCTGGCCGGAGCCATGCAGATCGATCCCGATGTGCTCGAAAATACTGTGTCGACATACAATGATGGCGCGGCTGCCGGGACAGACGAACAGTTCGGCCGCACTCGCGGGCTGCGCCCCATAGATAATCCGCCCTATTACGTCGCCGCCACCGCCAACGCGATCACGTCCACCTACGGAGGCGTTGCCGTGGATGGGCAGCTAGCCGTTGTCGACTGGTTTGGTGTGCCGATCGACGGCCTCTATGCGGCAGGCGAGGTCGCCGGAGGGTTTCACGGGGCGGGCTATTACAGCGCCTCGTCCCTTTCCAGCTCCGCGACCTTCGGGCTTGAGGCTGGCCGCAATGCCGCGAAGGGCTCGGGCCATTGATCAGGTGTCGAGGTGCTGGATCATCCTGAACACCGCGTCGAAATGCGAAATGACTGGTAGCGGGACACCGCGTTCGCGTGCCATGTCGAGCGCCATAGCTAGATCCTTCATCAGGATGTCGAGATTGCCTGCAAGTTCTCTACGGAGATTGCCCCGATAATAGTCATCCAGCGTTTCGACGAGAATTCGAACAGGGCTTGTGTCGTCTGCGCTTATTGACCGGCCAAATTCTCGCGAAACACTGGATTCCGCGAAGCCGCCGGCGACCGCTTCCACGATGATGCCGGGTTCCAATCCATACCGTCCGCCCAATGCGACAGCTTCTGCAAGCGCTGCCATGGTGCCGAAATTCAGCACCTGGTTGCAGGCCTTCATGGCTTGGCCGGACCCGACCGGGCCGAGATGGGTGATCTTGCTTGCAAAGCTCTTCAAAACTGGTTCGGCCAGCGCGACATCTTGCTGATCACCTCCGACCATGACGGCCAGCGTGCCGGCGCGCGCGCCAATTGCGCCTCCAGAGACGGGGGCATCAACATAGTGGATCGACGCGTCGGCGAGGTGGTTGGCGATGTCCACGGCATCGACAGGAGGCACGGTGGAATTGTCTACGAGTAGCCGAGCTTTGCTGGGGGTCGCGCGAAGGAGCCCCTGCTCGCCCGACATCACTTCATGCATGGCGGAAACGCTGCCGAGGCAGGTGAAAATCACATCGCACGTCTCGGCGATTTCAGAAGGCGAGGTGGCCGCCTCAGCGCCAGCGGTCAGCAAGGGTTGCATCTTGTCTCGGGTCCGGTTCCAGACCGTTAGTGGCCAACCAGCCGCCGCTATTCGTTCGGCCATTGGGGCGCCGATATCGCCAAGGCCGATATATCCGATTTTTAGGCGGGCCGTCATCAGAGCCCCCCATCAATGGTGACGATGGAGCCCGTCGTGTAAGCCGAGCGGGCTGACGCCAGAAACGCCGCCGCATCGGCGATTTCCTGGGGCGCTGCGGCCCGGCCGAATGGCAGGTCTCCCATCAGCTCTTCCCACCGGGCTCGGTCTTTGAAGCGGCGTTCGGCTTCTGCCTTCAGCAGCATCTGGAAGCGATCCGTCAGTACCGGGCCGGGATTGATCCCGACAACGCGAACGCCATCGGTCCTGGCATCGTGCGCAAAGGCCCGGGTGAACATCATCAGAGCGGCATTGCCGGTGCTGCCGCAAATATAATCCTTGTTCGGATTTTCTCCGGCCGAGCCGATAATGTTGACGATGACGCCGCCGGGCTTGGCAAGCTTTTCATAGAGCGCGCGCGTCAGATCGATGTAGCCATTGACCTTCAGGTCCCAGCCGCGGCGCCAAACTTCAGCGTTCACTTTCATCAGGGAGCCGGGTGGAATGGCGCCGGCATTGTTCACGAGCACGTCGATCGAAGAGACGGCGCTCGCGACGGTAGCAACGCCGTCGGGGGTGGAAAGGTCGGCGCAGATCGTCTCGACACCGATGCCGTGGCCGGCGGACAGGCGGTCGCCAGCCAACTCCAGCTCGTTCTCCGACCGTGCCACCAGAATGAGGTTGGCGCCTTCGCGGGCGAAACTTTTAGCGGTCGCGAACCCGATGCCTTTTGAGCCGCCGGTGATCAGGATGCGTTTTCCCTGAAGTTCGAGGTCCATGGGCGTTTTCTTTCTGGATGCTCCGCCGAATGTGCTCTCGGAATATCGAAGGCCCGCTGCCTACTGGCCTGTCCAGACGGGCGCGCGCCTTTCCGCAAAGGCCGCCAAGCCCTCCTGCCCGTCATGGCTTTTGATAAGCTCGTCTGTCAGCTCGATTTCCATCTTCTGCAGGGGGGCTCTCAAGGATGCTGGATTTGCAGAAGCGACCGCGAGCTGCTTGGACCTTTGCAAGGCGAGCGGCGCGCATGAGAGCATGTCCTCTGCCCATTTCCGGGCGGTTTCGAGGACTTTGCCTGGCGCGGAGATCTCATTTACCAGGCCGAGGCGAGCCGCATCCGCAGCTGACATGCTACGGCCGGTCAGCAAGATGCCCATTGCGATGTGATAGGGGACGCGGTGTGGAAGCAGTCTTGCGCCGCCGCCGAGGGCTGCAAATCCGACCTTTGGCTCGGGTAGGCCGAAGCTTGCACGCGGGTCGGCGACGACAACGTCGCACAGCATTGCAAGCTCCCATCCGCCGCCAAGAGCGAAGCCGTTGACGGCGGCAATAAGCGGCTTGTTTAGGCCAGATCGGTGAGAAAGGCCCGCCCAACCGGTTTCGGGCATGGGTTCGGAAAAATCTTCAATCAGGTCGTGTCCGGCGCAGAATGCCTTGTCCCCGGCCCCGGTAATGATGGCGACCCGCTGCCCGTCGTCCTCAGCGAAGCGGTCGAAGATGTCCGAGAGTTCGAAACAGGCCTTGGCGTTGAGGATGTTGAGGGCAGAAGCTCTGTCGAGCGTTATCGTCAGGATGCCGTCTGTAACCTCCGTGCTGACAAGCTTTGCCATCCTAAACTCCCTCATGTGAAATTCGCGGACGTCGCCCGTTTGCAAACGTCCCAGTTTATTTCCTTTGGGCAGAACTAGTGCAATTGTTTTAAGTTGACAAGCGCGGTCGGGGCAAGAGGAGAGCAGGCTTCCGGCGTGGCCCTAATATCTGTCATCAGGAGAGACTGTCCGTCAGTCTTCTAAAGTGAGTGTCTTGTAAAGTTTAATAAAAACAATGATGGGGAGCGCATTTCTTGGCTTCCTTCAGGGCGCTTGACCGAATTTTTAAATGGTAATACCAATAAGACTTGAGAGAGTGCTTGATGGTGTAAAGCGCTAAGTTCTGATGCATAACAGGTCGCTTGCTTCATGTCGCAAGCGTGGAGGAAGAAGTGAAAATGTCCGAAGAATTGAGGTTTCGCAGGCTGGGATATCTAGCCTTGAACGTGAGCGATCTGGCTCGCTCCAGCGCCTTTTATGAAAACGTTGTCGGTCTCGAGCCGACCGGTGGTGGCTATGGGCAGCGCATGTTCCGTTGCAGCGACAAACATCACGACATCGTCCTCGTGCAGGGCAGCGAACCAGGTATCAAGCGGATTGGGTGGGAAATGGAGAGCGCCAAGGCGCTTGCGGCTCTGCGCGACCGCTTCAGCGCGCTCGGTCTCAATCCCATGCCGGTTTCGAACGCCGAGTCTGCGACGCTCGGGATACACGAGGCTTTCCGCATATCCGATCCCGTGTTCGGCGCCACTATGGAGTTTTTTGCGGCGATGGACTCAGCCCCAGATGGCTATAAGCCGACGCACACGAAGATCGTTCGTCTGGGGCATGTTGTGCTGGCTGGGCCCGACCTGAAGGCGGCGGAAGATTTCTTTATGGGAGAGATGAACTTCCGCGCATCCGACCGAATTGAGGATTCGGTCGTGCATATGCGCTGCTTTCCAAATCCGCTCCACCATTCTTTCGGGGTCGGAAAGGCGGCTTCACCGCAGCTACACCACATCAATTTCATGGTGACCGACATCGACGATATCGGCCGGGCAAATGTTCGGATGAAACGGGAAGGCGTGCCGATTGTCTACGGGCCCGGAAAACATCCACAATCAGAATCGATGTTCTTCTACTTTCTCGATCCGGACGGGATGACGCTCGAATACAGTTTTGGAATGGAAGAGTTCCCCGAAACCGATGCGCGCCCGCCCCGCATGTTTCCTCAGGCCGTTGAATCGGCGGACCATTGGGGCGGACTCCCCGAACCGGATTTCGCCAAAGTCGGCGTTATCGAGCGCATCGAGCCTGCAGACTAACTCTGTTGGCGTCTGTGTATGGCAATACCGGATGCTCGGCCGCGCGAACTTGGCGGTCTGTCTCACATCGTGGAAAAAAATGCGCCGTGGCCGCTAGAAATAGGTTGATCGGCGCTCAAATAGAACAGATGTTTCAAACAATGAAGCATCAAAAATTCAAGGGAAGAAGAGTAAGCCATGTTTGACGCACCATACGAAAGCAAGTTTGTCGATGCTCCAAAAGGCAAGGTCCACTATCTCGACACAGGAGAGGGCGAAGTCCTCTTCCTGATCCAGGGTGGCGGCCCCGGTGCGTATGGCTACAGCAATTATCGCCGCAATATCGGCCCGCTTGCTGATCAGGGGCGCCGGGTGATCACGATCGACCTGCCGGGCTTTGGCAAGTCTGACAAGCGCACAGGATCTGGGGGGCTGTTTGACCCGATGGCTGAGGCGGTTCTCGACATCATGGACCACGAAGGCATCGAGAAGGCGAGTTTTGTCGGCAATTCCCTTGGAGGCGGGACTTCCCTGCGTTTTGCGCTCGATCACCCTGACCGCGCCCACAAGCTGATGCTCATGGGCCCGGGCGGCAGCATTCCGATGACGTCGACCTTCCCCACGGAAGGTCTTTTCCGCATGTTGACCTTCTATGATGGTGAAGGCCCAACGATGGAAAAGCTTCGCAAGGTTGTGGAGCTGCTCGTCTACGATCCGTCAGAGATTTCCGATGAGCTGCTGGAAGAGCGCCTCAAGACTGCGATGGCGCCTCAGACAATGCAGGACCCGCCACTGCGCGGGCAGGGTGCCAATCCGCGCAACGATTTGTGGCGTGAGCGCCTGGATGAGCTTCCTCACCCGACGCTACTCCTGTGGGGCCGCGAAGACCGCGTCCTGCCACTGGACGCGGCCTTCATCCTTCTGAAGACGATCCCGAACGCAGACCTGCACGTGTTCTCCAAGTGCGGTCACTGGTGTCAGTGGGAGCGCGCGGATGAGTTCAACAACATCATCGGGGCGTTCCTCGATCGTCCCTACTGATCGTCGCCCCGCCGGGCTTTTGTGCCGGGACCGGCCAGCAGGAGTATTGAATCGCGTGAGCGGCTCCTGCGGCTGGCAGCGTCACCAGCCGAAGTGTGGTCGACCGGCCCGCTTCGGATACGCGCATCTGCCAGGATGAAATTCTAGCCGTCTGAACAGGGAGAAGCCGGCCATGCTCGATACCGGTACACGCACGATATTTGATGAAGAACACGAGATGTTCCGCGATGCCGTGCGGAAATTCTACGCAAAGGAAATCGTGCCGAATCTTGAGCGTTGGGAGCAGGCCGGGGTTGTCGAACCGTCGACCATGAAGAAACTCGGCGACGCCGGCTTCCTTTGCCCGACCGTTCCGGAAGCCTATGGCGGTCTGGGGCTCGACTTTCGCTACAATGCGGTGGTCGCAGAAGAGAACTCATATGCCGACTCGATGGTGCTCGTGACGCTCCAGTCGGACGTCGTCGTTGAGTATCTGATCCATTACGGATCTGAAGAGCAGAAGCAGACATGGTTGCCACGCTGTGTCAGCGGCGACACCATCCTGGCGATCGCGATGACGGAGCCCGGGGCCGGCTCTGACCTCCAGAGCATCAGGACGACGGCTGTTCGCGATGGCGACGACTACATCATCAGCGGCGCCAAGACCTATATCTCTGCCGGCCAGACCTGTAATCTGGCCGTTGTGGTCGCGAAGACTGACCCAAGCCAGGGAGCCAAGGGCATCTCGCTCTTTCTTGTCGAGTCCGACCGCCCCGGTTTCAAGCGGGGGCGCAACCTCGACAAGATTGGGCAGCACGCGGCCGACACGTCGGAGCTGTTCTTTGACAATGTCCGCGTGCCCGCATCCAACATGCTTGGCGAGGAGAATAGGGGCTTCATCTATCTGGTGAGCCAGCTTCCTCAGGAGCGGCTGAGCATCGCAATTTCCTCCCAGGCAATGGCGCAACGGGCCTTCGACGAAGCTGTGCGTTTCACCAAGGAAAGATCGGCCTTTGGCAAGAAGGTGTTCGAGTTCCAGAATACGCGGTTCACGCTTGCTGACCTCAAGTCGCGCCTGCAGGTGGGCTGGGCGCATCTCGACTGGGCCTTGGGGCGGCATATAAAGAAAGAGCTGACCGCCGACGAAGCCGCAGCAGCCAAACTCTTCCATACGGAATTGCTCTGGGAGGTTTGCGACGCATCCCTGCAGCTGCATGGCGGTGCCGGATATATGAACGAGTATCTGATTGCGCGTATCTGGCGTGACGCGCGTGTCATGCGGATCTTTGGCGGATCGTCGGAAATCATGAAGGAGCTGATGAGCCGCTCGATCTAGATCGTGCAGCCGCAGCATTCGGGAGGTGCCGGTGAAGCCCGGATCGATTATGAAAATGGAAGACCTGGAGGCCTCGGACGCGCCGGTGGACGGCCTCGTTTCCGGCCTTGAAGGCTTTGGCTATGTCGCGTCCCGCCGGATTGCGACCGCGCTCTATCTCAGTCTCCGGCTGAAGAAGCCGATCCTTGTCGAAGGCGCCGCCGGCGTCGGGAAGACCGAGCTGGCGTTGTCGACATCGCAATTGCTCGGTCTGCCGCTCATCCGCATGCAGTGTTACGAAGGGCTGGATGAATCCCGGGTCCTCTATGAATGGAAATACGCCAAGCAGCTGCTCTACACGCAGCTTCTGAAGGAGCGTGTCGGCGATCTGCTTGAGGGTGCGTCAACCATGGACGATGCGATGGCGCGGCTTCGGGGCATTGGCGACATGTTCTTCTCCGAAGACTTCCTCCAGCCGCGGCCCTTGCTTCAGTCATTGATGTCAGACCAGGGGTGTGTCCTTCTGATCGATGAGGTCGACAAAACGGATGAGGCTTTCGAAGCGCTTTTGCTGGAAACGCTGTCTGCGTATCAGGTGTCTCTTCCTGAAATCGGGGTGATCAAGGCCAGCACGCCGCCCATCGTATTTTTGACATCGAACAATATCCGTGAGCTTGGTGATGCGCTCAAGCGGCGTTGCATTCATCTGAGTATCCCATTGCCGTCTGCGGAGCTTGAGAGCCGGATCGTTGAAAAGCGCCTGCCCGACATCTCCAGTCAGCTCAGAGGAGAGCTTGTCACTTTCGTGCAGGAGCTTCGCCACATGAAGCTGCGCAAGCCGCCATCGATATCCGAAACGGTGGAATGGGCGCAGTCGCTTTTGATGCTGCATGTCGAAGAACTTGGCGTCGACGTCGTGCGAGAAACGCTCAACGTATTGCTGAAGTTCGAGAGTGACGTTGACGCGGTTGAGGCACAGGCCGGTGACCTTGTGCGGCGTGCGAAGGCGACACGGTGATCGAAGGTAAGTCGGTTCCGCTGGCGGATGGTCCGCTGGCTGGATTCCTGGCGGCGCTAAGGCATGCCGGACTTACGATCTCGCCTGCTTCAAGCATTGATGCCTACGAAGCCGTTGCAGCAGTTGGTTATAGCGATCGGGAGACGCTTAGGGACGCCCTTTGCGTCACTTTGGCCAAGTCAGAGATGGACGAGGCGAGGTTCGAGCAGTGTTTTGACCGGTTTTTCCGCCATCATGAGGAGCCGACCGAGCGTGCCGCGAAACCGCGAGAGACCGCGTCCACGTCAGGTGGTGGCTTTGCTCAGCTCATGCTGACCGGCGATGCGGTGATGGTCGATGCGCAGATTGCGAGGGCCGCCCGGACGGTCGGTGTTCGTCAGGTCCAATACGGGTTTCAGCGAAATATCCTTGTAGGCCGTATTCTGCGTGAGCTTGGAATGCCTGACTGGGACCGCGACGTGGCGCAGCTTGTAGATACGGGTAACGACGAAGATCTCGCCCAATGGCAGGCTACGCGCAATGCGGTCATTAGTAAGGTGAAAGCTGTCGTTGATCGGCAGATTGACCTCTATGCCTCCAATGCGGCCCAGCAGATGCGGGAAGAACGGCTGGCAAACATCGATATTGCCGCTATTCGTCCTGAAGACCGTCAGGCCGCTATCAGACTCGTCCGAAAGATGGCCAAGGCGCTGGCAACTCAGCATTCGCGCCGCCGTAAGCGCGCGCGCCGCGGCCAGCTCGACATGCGCAAGACCATTCGCCAGGCAATGCCGCATGAAGGCATTCCGTTTCAGCTTTCCTGGAAGCAGCAGAGCGTGGACCGTCCCAAGTTCATTGTGCTGTGTGATGTCTCTCGCTCGGTGGTGAACGCGGCCCAGTTTCTTCTGGTGTTGATGTACAGTCTCAACGAAGTCGTTGATCAGCTTCACGCTTTCGCCTTTTCAGATCGTCTCGAAGATGTCGGCCGCGTGCTGGACGGCGATGATATTGATGTCGCGATAGAGCGTATCCTGCGCGAGGTGGGGTTCGGCTCGACAAGTTACGGGGACGCTTTCTCCGCGTTCGCCGAACGTTACATGCATCTGGTCGACCGCCATACGTCGGTGATCATCCTGGGCGATGGGCGCAACAATTATGGCGACCCACAGCTTGATATCCTCGACCGGATAAGGCGGCAGTCGCGGCGGGTTGTCTGGCTCAACCCGGAAGCCGAACGCAGCTGGGGGACAGGCGATTCCGAGATGCCGGCTTACCGGCGCTTCAGCACAATGGCGCGGACGTGCGGGTCTCTGAGCGAGCTGCAGACCATCATCGGCGATATGCTGCGCGCGCCGCGATAATGCTGTGTGCGGAAAATGACGCAGGGTATGGATCGCCAACGGTGCTTAGAGGCAGGCCTCTTCCGTCTCGGAGGCTTCTGCATGCGACCAATATTATGCTGGGTGCGAAAACAGATGGCGGACCTGCTCGGCCGCTTCGGTCAGAGGTGTAGCAGACCGATAAACACGACATTGAATAAGCGCCCCTTCAATAAGGGCAATCGTCACACGTGCTGCACGCGAAGCCTGTGACGGCTCGCAGCCATGTTTGATTGCCGCCTGTTCCAAAACTGTGGCCCATCTGCCGAACGCAATCGCCGCCGCTTGGCGGATCTTATCGTCTTGCGCAGCCATCTCCAGGACGATCGTCGTTATTGGAGAACCGTCCGTATACCCCGACTGGTGCATCCACTCCCCCACCATGTCGAAGTACCGTCTGACTATTTCTGCCGCGCCAATTCCTTCGTCAGCCAACGAGGAAAGAGTAGCTAAGACTTTGTCTGATGCAAACTCGACAGCGGCCAGGCCGATTTCGGCCTTACCGCCGGGGAAATAATAATACAGAGACCCCTTAGGGGCGCCGCTCACATTGAGAATCTCATTAAGCCCCGTCGCCGCATAACCTTGCTGTCGGAAAAGGCGTACAGCTGAATCCAGAATTGATTGGCGATGCCTCTGTTTCGTTTTCATAATTTCTCGTTGCAGATTATATACAGACTGGTCTATAGAAAATTTACACTATCAGGTGCTTGGTTTAGGTCATCATGCTTGATGAGACCATTGGAGATTTTATGAGTAATCCCTCGCTACTCGACAAAATTACGAGCATAAATAGTGAGGCGCCGTTTAATCGCTGGGCCGGCTTACGTGTAACTTCGGCGGAGCCCGGATGTGTTGAGCTTGAGCTTTCTTGGCGGAGCGATTTTGGTCAGTATAGCGGTTTCCTGCATGCCGGCATGATTGGTGCTTTGATCGATACCAGCTGTGGGTTCGCTGCCGTTACAACCATGGATTGGGTAACGGCATCCCATTTTTCGGTATCTTGTCTGGCGCCCGCCAAGGGGGACACCTTTCTTGCGAAGGGCCGGATAATCAAAGGTGGACGAAAGCAGGTTTTCGCAACGGCTGAGCTTTTCGCAAATGCCGACAAACAGTCAAAACTTGTTGCCACCGGCCAAACGCTTCTGGTGCCACTAGAGAAAGCCCCTCCGGTCCCCGCGTAGCGCACAGTCCGATATTTCCATGGCATCAGAAGGCATAGAGAAAGATGATCGACGCAATTTCCTGCGAGACAAGTAACTACGTACTCACCATCACTTTGTCGCGGCCCGAAAAGAAAAACTCATTGACGGCGGCTATGTATGACCGCCTGTCTGATATTTTCGAAGCGGCCGAGAATGATCCTGAAGTACGTGTTATCCTCCTTCGGGCAGAGGGTGATTATTTCACTGCTGGAAACGATCTTCATGACTTCATGGAACTCTCCGCAGGGGGTGGCTCAGAGGAGCCTGCAGCGTTTCGGCTCATCCGAATACTGGGGCGTGAGGCTAAGCCGATCGTTGCAGCTGTTCAGGGAAATGCGGTCGGCGTCGGTGCAACGCTTCTTTTGCATTGTGATCTTGTCTACATATCCGACAACGCTTCACTTATCGCGCCATTCGTAAACCTGGCCCTGGTGCCGGAGGCTGCTTCGACATTGTTACTTCCGCAAAGAATTGGGCATGTCCGCGCCTATGCAATGTTTGCTCTCGGCGAACCGATGGACGCGGAATCCGCTCTCAATTTTGGACTGGTAAACGAAGTTCTTCCGGTCGATAAAGTTTGCGATCGGGCGGCAGCTGCGACCGCAATGCTGGCCAAGAAGTCTGTTGAAGCACTCGCGGCGACAAAGCGCTTGATGCGTGATCAATTTGCTGTCGCCGAGCAGATAGAACAGGAGCGCGCGCTCTTCCTAAAACAATTGAAGAGTGCCGATGCGATCGCAGCCTTTGAGGCCTTCGCTGCTCGATCTTCGAAAGAGGCGTGATCTGGATATTCCCATCTCCGCTTGTCGTCGATGGCTTGCCCCAATGAGAGGCCAACGTCCGAAGGGAGCGGAGAGGCCGGCGCCTCCAAGCGCAACAATGTGACCTCTTCGTGCCGGAAGAATTGCCCCCGTTGGCACCGTTCTGGCTTCCAGATGAGCTGTATTGTCATTAGGCAACTCACCCTGCGGCAACATACGTCCGTGATCATCCTTGGCGATGGGCGCAACAATTATGGCGATCCACAGCTTGATATCCTCAGCACAATGGCGCGGACCTGCGGGTCTCTGAGCGAGCTGCAGACCATCATGGGCGATATGCTGCGCGCGCCGCGATGAAAAAGCGGCGCGAGTAACGCAAGGTTAGCAACACTGCCCCCTTGACGCACCATCTAAAACAATTGCACTAATATGGAGGATGCTCACTGTCGGCTTTGCTCGCTGGCTTTGAGGAGTCTGCAAGCCTCAATTGTCCGCCAGCCTAGATATGCTGGGGCATTGAGCTGGTGGAAATTTGATTTCGTGTTGAAACGGTCGCTCCGAGACCGTGTCGATACAAATGTAAAGCGGAGGGATAAACTGTGGACTTCAATTTGCCGGGAGAAGATGATCCGCGGCGCATCAAGGTGCGGGAGTGGTTCGAGAAGAACCCGAACCCGACCTACGCGCAGCTAGCGGAACAGGGCTGGACCGCGTCAAACTGGCCGGAGCCTTGGGGTGTGTCGGCAGATGCCGAAACGCAGTTCATCATCGACGAGGAAATCGTGCGGGCAGGGCTTGAATTGCCCTATACGATCAATGCGATCGCGCTCAATCAGTGCGGTCAGTCCCTGCTGACCCATGGCACGGAAGCGCAGCGGCAAAAGTTCCTGCCGGGCGCACTGGCCTGCGAGGATATCTGGTGCATGCTGTTTTCCGAGCCGTCCGGGGGATCTGACCTCGGTGGCTTGCGTGCAACGGCCAAGCGTGACGGCGACCATTATATCGTGAATGGTCACAAGATCTGGACATCCGTGGCGGATGAGGCCTCGGTGGGCGTGCTGGTTGCCAGGACGGACCCCAGCAAGCCCAAGCATATGGGCCTCAGCGTGTTTCTCATCGACATGAACTCTCCGGGTGTCACGGTAAATCCGATCATCGACATGAGTGGCAACAAGAATGAGTACAACGAGGTCTTCCTCGATAACGTGAAGATCCCGGCTGATGCGCTTCTTGGACGCGAAGGTGATGGTTGGCGGATCGTCATGGAGCAGCTCCAGACCGAGCGCGTCGGCATGACGAAGCCCGGCGTCGTCTGGGGCATGGGCCCGACGGCGAGAGATCTCATGGATGGTCTGATCAAGACGGGACGGATCAGCGATCCGCTCCTGCGTGACGATGCTGCCAAGGTCTACATCGAAGGCGAGATCCTTCGCTTGCTGACCTTCCGGAACATGACCAATCGCATCAATGGTACGCCCGCCGGTTTCGAGGGTAGCGCCGGGAAGATGATGTCATCGCCGCATGGTCAGAGAATGGCTGACATCGCCAAGCGCTCGCAGGGCGCCAGCGGCATGATCCGCGACCCGGATGTGTTGCCTTTGCCTAACAAGAAGTGGGGCATGTTCTCCAACTGGGATTATGCCTACTGGTTCAGTCCCGCCAACACGCTCGGTGTCGGCACGCAGGAAGTGCTGCTGAACGTGGTTGCAGAACGTGTTCTGGGGCTGCCACGCGATTCCGACCCGACCGCAAAAGTGCCGTTTTCGGAGCTCTCCGGCGGTTTGGCCAAAGCAGCTGAATAGAGGATCCCGAGATGAATTTCGCATTGAGTGAAGACCACGAATTCCTGAGGGATTCTGCCGCAAAGTTCGTCGACGAACAGGTCGACCTGTCGCCGCTGCTTCGGCCGGGTGCTGACGTATCCGATGCCGGTTACGATCAGCTCTGGGACAAGATTGTCGAGCTTGGCTGGAGCGCTATCACTGTGCCGGAAGCCTATGGCGGCCTGGGCATGGATTATGTCGATCTGATCATGATCATCGGTGAGACCGGGCGCGCATTGGCTCCATCGCCCCTGTTCGGGACGCTGGCCGGTGCATGGGCCATAGAAAAAGCGGGCTCTGAAGCGCAGAAATCTGACCTTCTGCCGAAGCTCGCGGAAGGTCTGAAGCTGGCCCTCGCAGTGGCTGACGAAACTGGTTCATACGACAATATGGACAGCGATGTGACGGCGAAAGCCTCCGGCGATGGGGTCCGTCTCTCGGGCACAAAATCGTTTGTCGTCGATGCTGCCTCAGCCGACCATATTGTGGTCTCGGCGCTTCTTGATGGTCGCAAGGACTATTTCGTCATTGATCGCAGCGCGGCTGGTGTCGAAATCGAAGTCCTGCAATGGCGCGATATCACGCGTCAGGTCTGTAAGGTCGTCCTGAATGATGTCGCGGCCGAGCGACTTGAGCAAAGCAGCGACGATGTCTGGCCTTGGGTTCGCGACCGTATGTATCTTGTCCTTGCGGCCGAAAGCGCAGCGGGAATCCGCATGGTGCTCGACGATGCGGTCACCTACGCCAAGGAGCGGATTGCTTTTGGCCGGCCGATCGGCGCCTTCCAGGCTATCAAGCACCAGCTTGCCAACATTGCCGGGTCCGCTGAAGGCGCAAACGCCCTCGTGCAATACGCGGCGTGGGCCCTTTCAGAGGATGACGGCGAGGGCAGCCTCGCTGCGGCCATGGCGCAGAGTTATACAAGTGAACACTACAAGGAAGCGACGCACCGAAACATTCAGGTTTTCGGTGCCATTGGCTTCACTTGGGAAATGAAAAACCATCTCTATTACAAGCGCGCGCGGTGTAATGCCGAGTTGCTCGGTTCACCAGCATCCCAGCGGGAGCAGGTGGTCCGCATGCTGGAGCAGAAAGCCGCATAAGGCGACGAGGTTGGACTTGTTAGGAGGCGGGCGGCTTGCAGGCTGCCCGCTTTTTCGTTCAGGCCTTGGTGTCGAACGGTTGAAGGTTCAGCGCGTGCAGGTTGTCGGACTTTTCAACCACGTAATTGTGCAGCACCTCCATGTGGGCTGCCATAGCTGCTGAAGCTGCGTCCGCATCGCCGCTCTTGATCTCGTCCAGAACTTCCAGCCGCATTGTCACCAGATCAGTTAGATGCTCGGGCCTGAGGGCGAGGAGGATTTGTGCGATGATCTCCGAGAGGGAGCCGATCATGACAGTCAGAACGTCATTCTTGGCGGCCGTTCCCAAGAGCGAGTAGAAGTCCATAATCTCAAAGATCGAGGTTTCTACATCTTCAGCTTTGATCGCCACGCGCATGCGTTCGATATTGGCTTCAAGTGCCGCGAAATCTGCATTGGTGCCACGTTTGCAAGCCAGACGTACGGCCTGGTCTAGCAGGCAGCTGCGCGTTTCGGCGAGCTGGTCGAGAGACAATGTCCCAAGAAAAACCAGGTCGTTCACAGTGCGCGAGACAGCCCGGCCATCGCCGCGGCGTATAAACGCGCCTCCACTAGCCCCTTTTCGAAATTCCAGAACGCCGGAATTTTCCAGCGCGCGTAGGGCTTCACGAACAACTGGCCGGCCGACGCCGAGCTGCTCAGCCAGGTCACGTTCGGACGGGAGCTTGTCGCCGGGTTTGAGCTTGCCTCGCATCATGTCGCGGCGAATGGAATTGTAGACTTCTTCGAAGAGACGTAGCGCCATGATTTATCCCGATAGGGCCTCTCTGCCGATGGAGCGTGGACAGTTTTCTCGATAGAGCCGCTATCACAAGCCCGAAAGTCGGTCAGCTGCAGAGCGCGTTTTGTCCAGATTTCATTCGTCTCAGCGAATTGACGGACCATCCCTTGCGTGTAAAACATATATTTTAGTTTGACAGCGTCAGCTGCCAGTAATATTCATTGGTAATACCATTAGGTCTCCGCGTAAGTCAGCCGGAAAATGCAATTGCGGTAGGGGTCCAGTGGAAAAATTAGCGTTCGAGCATGAACAGGACGGACGCGGCTCAGGAGGATTGGCATGCCAGATACTATGGTCACTCAGAATAAAACGCGCGAATCGTCTTTGGTGGTCGATGACCGCGAGAACGGATTGTTCAGGGTCAATCGCAAGGCGTTCCTCGACGAGGAAATCCTGCACATGGAGCGGGAGAAGATCTTCAACCGCTGCTGGCTATTCCTTGGTCATGCATCTGAATTGCCCAACCCCAATGATTTCGTCACGCGTAATGTCGGCGGCAAGGAGCTGATCTTCAATCGCGATCGCAAAGGCGAGTTTCATGCTTTCCTCAACACTTGTCCGCACCGGGGCGCCATGGTGGAGCGCCAGGAGTCTGGCAACTCGATCGCATTCAAGTGTTTCTATCACGGCTGGGCCTTCAACAATAATGGCAACTATGCGACCCGCCATCAGAAGGGCACCTATCCCGAAAATTTCAATCATGATGGCTGCGCCAACCTGATTCCGGTAAAGCTTGAGCAGTACCGGGACTTCTTTTTCGTCAATTATGATGACGGTGCAAACTCGCTCGATTCCTATCTGGCTGATGCAAAGATCATATTCGATCTTATCGACCAGCATGGCCCGGATGGTATGGAGGTCGTCGGTGGCGCGCAGAAGTACAGTATCCGTTCGAACTGGAAGCTTCTCATGGAGAACAGTTACGACGGCTACCACGCGCTTGATACGCATGAGACTTACTTCAAGTATCTGACCGAGGCGATCGGCGGACCTGCCGAGATGCCCAAGGTTACCAATGTCATGAACCTCAAGAATGGTCACGCCTCGATTGAGGGTGACGCGCCTTGGGGGCGCCCGGTGGCCAAATGGATCCCGGCTTGGGGCGAGAATGCCAAGTCGGAAGTCGAGGAAATCAAGCGGGAAGTGGTTAGTCGCGTCGGAGCGGAACGGGCCAACCGGATCTGTCAGCTCGGCCGCAATACGGGCATTTTCCCGAACCTTGTCATCAACGACATCATGGCGATCACGATCCGCACCTTCTATCCAGTTGAGCCCGGTGTGATGAATGTCACCGCCTGGGCGCTCGGGGTCAAAGGAGAAAAGCGTGATTTCCGCAAACGCCGCCTCGACAACTTTCTTGAATTTCTTGGGCCGGGTGGTTTCGCGACGCCGGACGATGTCGAGGCGCTGGAGTCTGCTTACCGCGGCTATGCTGCGTATAAGCTGGCACCCTGGAACGACATCTCGCGAGGGATGTCACGGGGCCAAGGTGAGCCGTTCAAGGCCGATGATGAAGAACAGATGCGTTGTTTCTGGCGCGAGTGGGATCGCAGGATGGGAGGCGAGTAATGGCTAATCAAAATCAGGCTGCGAATGCGGCGGTCGAGCAGCCAATGTCACGTTCGGCATATGAAGACTTCTTCTTTGAAGAGGCGGCGATGCTTGATGAGTGGCGGCTGGAAGAGTGGCTTGCCCTTTTCACCGAGGAGTCCGTCTATGAAGTTCCACGTGCGGGTGCTCCGGATACCGCAGATTCTGCTGAAGACCTGTTTTACATTGCTGACAACTATTTCCGTCTCGGTCACCGGGTGAAGCGGATGCTGGACAAGGCTGCTCACGCCGAATGGCCCCGGTCGATACAGTCTCACCTGATCTCCAATGTTCGCATTACGGGAAGTGACGAAAAGGGCGTGCATGTGACCTGCCGGTTCATTACCAAGCGTGCGAAGAACGATGTCACGGACACTTATGCCGGTCACCACAACTACATTTTGAGAACGATCGACGGTAAGCTGAAAATTCTGTCCAAGCGTACATTCCTGGCGTCTGACAGTCTCCGGGACCAGGGCAAAGTCACCATCATTCTGTGAGCCTCGCCGGATTCCGGATTCAGCAGTAATCGAGACCCTTCCGGTTATGGAGCAAATCCGTGCCTATCATTGATGTTCACTGCCACGTGTCGCCATTCGAGTACCCGCCGGCGCCGAACGGCGACGTGGCGGGGCGGTGGCCATGCATGTCCTGCCAGAGCCGTGCTTCAGGCACATTTATGCTCGGCGACAAGCCATTCCGCCCGCTGGATGACCGGTCGTGGGACGCGGAGAGACGGCTTGAGGACATGGACCGGGACGGTGTGGCCGTTCAGGTGCTGTCGCCAATGCCAGAGTTGCTGGCCTACTGGCACAGCCCAGCCGATGCGGTTCTGCTTTGCGATGCCGTGAACGCACAGATAGCGGACATGATTGCGAGACATCCAGGCCGTTTTCGAGGTCTAGGTGCCGTGCCGCTCCAGGATCCAGCCGCGGCCACCGGTTATCTGAAGCGCTTGAAAGATCAGTTTGGCCTGTCCGGCGTCGAACTGGGCAGCAACATTAATGGAAAAATGCTCGGTGACCCGTCTTTCGACGGTTTCTATGCCGAGGCCGAAGCGCTTGGCTTGTCGATTTTTGTGCACGCTTTGCACCCTGTTGCGGCCAAGGCCGCAGCAGTGCCGCCGGTCGATACGGCTTTTGTCTATTTTCCGATCGATGTCGCAATGGCGGCAGCCTCGATCGCCATGAACGGGGTTCTGGACCGTTTTCCCGGTCTCCGGATCGCGTTCAGTCATGGAGGTGGGGCGATCGGATCAATCATCGGTCGTATGAACACCGGCTGGCACGCTACGGATGGGTATGGAGGCCGCATGCAGGAAGCCCCGAGCGAAACCCTGCAAAAGATGTTCTTTGACAGCAATGTTCTGGATTCCGACTATCTCTCGTATCTTGTTCGCAAAGTGTCGCCAGGTCACATCTTCGTCGGCACCGACTATCCCTATCAGATTCGGCAACAGGATCCGGCGCGCTTCATTTCAAATCCGTCGTTTTCGCCTGCCGAACTTGAGAGTTTGGAATGGCTGGCTGCGGAGAAATTCCTCAATGAGCAGATCGCCAAGCCCTGGACCGGGTGAAGCCGCCTTTTCGGCTCGTCTAGGGCTGGGACGCGCCGAGGAAAGCGCCCAGAGCTTTTGAACATTTCTCCAGGAAGGGCCGGAATGACAGCGGGTCGTGATTCGGGGCCCCCTTGCCAAAAGGCATGGACACCGAGACTGCGGCTACGGTTTCACCCATCGGGCCAGTGACCGGTACCGCAATACAGACCATGTCTTCGCTGACTTCTCGATCATCGATAGCGATGCCGGTTCTGCGAATATTCAGGATGTTCTGTCGCAGGGCGGACGGAGCGACCAGTGTGCGTGGTGTCAGGGGAACGAAATCGCCTTCATCCAGATAGTCTTCCAGCGCCTCGTCGCTCAGCCCGGCGAGGAGGACTTTACCAACCCCCGAGCAGTAGGCTTCAAGTTGCATGCCTTCGCGCGTGAACGTCGCTGCCCGGGGGGCTTTGCCGGGGATCCGGACCTTGTAGGTCACCATGCCGTTCTCAAGAACACCGAGGTGTGATGTGAGCCCTGTTTCGGAGGCCAATTGTTTCAGAACTGGTTTCCCTATGCGCGCAAGAAGCCTGGCAACATCGCAGCGACGGTAAAGCAGGGCTGCTGGGAGACCGGGCCCATACTGGTTTGGCCCGTATCGATTGACGAAGCCGGCCTCGACCAGTTGAGAGACCATGCGATACGACGTGGACGGTGGTAAATCCAATGATGACGCGACTTCGTTGAACGGTGTTTGACCTCCGTCAACGACAATGCCCTTCAAAAGAATAAGGGCCTTTTCGAGGGATGTGGCGTTGGATCTAGGCAAAGTGCTTTCTCCCGTATCGTGAGAATTACACGGTTCAAGTTGATTGAAAATAGCGAATACAAAATTTAAAACGCTTATCTAAATCTGGGCTGGTCCGCACCCGGGAAAATGTGAGGGATTGTGCTAAATGGCGTCCGATAAGGGGCAATATGAATCAGCAGCAGCGCGACTGAGAGACGCCTATAACGGCGAAACAGTGGCTCCGCTGCGTGACGTGCTCTCGCCGACCGATGTGCAGGGCGCCTACGCGATTCAGGCCGTAAACACGCGTATCTGGAGCTCGTCGGGTCGGAAAATTGTCGGCCGAAAAGTTGGGCTTACGGCGAAATCCGTTCAGCAGCAACTGGGCGTCGATCAACCCGATTTTGGTGTACTCTTTGACGATATGCAGGTGCCGAATGGTGGAACGCTTTGGTCTGTCTCATGCATCCAGCCCAAGGCCGAGGCCGAGATTGCAATTATCCTGAAATCGGACCTGCGTGGCGAGTCCGTGTCGCGCGCTGATGTGCTCGCTGCGACAGGGCAGGTGGCGGCGGCCATCGAGGTTGTGGACAGCCGTATATCGGATTGGAAAATAACATTCGCTGACACCGTTGCCGATAATGGCTCGTCGGCCTTCTTCGTTCTGGGAGATGCTTCACACGCAGTGGAAGATCTCGATCTCTACACGTGCGGCATGGTCATGGAAATCAACGGCGAGATCGCCTCGCTCGGCGCCGGAGCTGCTTGCCTCGGGCATCCGCTCGAGGCCGCCGCATGGCTGGCCTCCACGCTCACGGCCCAAGGCGAGCATCTGAAAGCAGGCGATGTCGTTCTCACGGGTGCTTTAGGGCCGATGGTAGCGTTGACCCCGGGCGACAAAGTCGTGGCGAAAATTGGCGGACTTGGAACTTGTCAGCTCGAGTACGTGAAAGGATAGACATGTCTAACAAGACGAAAGTCGCAATTATCGGTTCTGGGAATATCGGGACCGACCTGATGATCAAGATCATGCGTAAGTCGAACGTCCTCGAAATGGGCGCGATGGTCGGCATCGACCCGGAGTCGGATGGCCTGGCACGCGCTAAGCGCCTGAAGATCGCAACGACCCATGAAGGAATTGATGGGCTAACCAAGCTCGACGTCTGGCCCGAGATCGGGATCGTGTTTGATGCGACCTCCGCTGGCGCGCACAAGCGCCACAACGAGGTGGTCACCAAAGCCGGTAAGGTGATGGTCGACCTCACCCCGGCAGCAATTGGCCCATACGTCATTCCTGTCGTGAATGGCGAGGACCATCTCGATGCATCAAACGTGAATATGGTCACTTGCGGTGGCCAGGCCACGATACCGATCGTTGCGGCTGTCTCGTCGGTCGCGAAAGTCCACTATGCAGAGATCGTGGCGTCGATCTCCTCGCGTTCTGCGGGGCCTGGCACGCGTGCGAATATCGACGAATTCACAGAGACGACGTCTGCAGGCATTGAACAGGTTGGTGGGGCAGGCAAGGGCAAGGCCATCATCATCCTGAACCCGGCCGAACCGCCGATGATCATGCGCGATACTGTCTTCACCCTGTCGAGCGGTGCCGAAGAGGCCGAGATCGAAGCGGCTATCACGAAGATGGTAGAGAAGGTGAACGCTTATGTGCCTGGCTACCGGCTGAAGCAGAAGGTCCAGTTTGAGCGCTTCGGGTCAAACGACCGGGTGCGGATACCGGGGCTCGGGGAATTCGAAGGCATCAAGACCAGCGTCTTCCTCGAGGTCGAGGGCGCCGCCCACTATCTGCCTGCCTATGCGGGCAATCTTGATATTATGACCTCTGCAGGCCTTGCGACCGCCGAGAAGATTGCCGTGCGCCGGCAGGAAAGGGAGGCCGTCTGATGGCATTCGACCCGAAGACCGACAGGCTTTACATTCAGGATGTGACGCTTCGCGACGGCATGCATGCGATCCGGCATCAGTACGGCCTCGACCACGTTCGTAAGATCGCAACAGCACTCGATGACGCCGGTGTCGATGCGATCGAGATCGCCCACGGCGATGGTCTGAATGGATCGAGCTTCAATTACGGCTTTGGCGCTCACACGGACTGGGAGTGGATTGAAGCGGTCGCGGATGGCGTCAAGAATGCTAAGCTGACCACTCTGCTGCTGCCAGGAATTGGCACGATCGAAGAACTTAAACACGCCTATAAGCTGGGGGTAAGGTCGGTCAGGGTCGCGACGCATTGCACGGAGGCCGATGTCTCAAGGCAGCACATTGAAACCGCGCGCGAACTTGGCATGGATACGTCTGGCTTTCTGATGATGAGCCACATGACCGAACCGGAGCACCTGGCCGAGCAGGCAAAGCTGATGGAGAGTTATGGCGCACAGTGCGTCTATGTGACCGACAGCGGCGGTGCGCTCGACATGGATGGCTTCATTGCGCGTCTTCAGGCCTATGACAGGGTGCTTGAACCAGAGACCCAGCGCGGCGTGCATGCGCACCATAACTTGTCACTCGGTGTGGCAAACTCGATCGTTGCCGCCCAGAACGGTGCTGTCCGGATCGATGCATCGCTCGCCGGCATGGGCGCGGGTGCTGGCAACGCGCCTCTCGAAGTGTTCATCGCGGCCGCCGACCGGAAGGGATGGAAGCATGGTTGTGATCTCTTCAAGCTTATGGATGCGGCTGAAGAACTTGTGCGTCCGCTGCAGGATCGTCCTGTTCGAGTGGACCGTGAAACACTCTCGCTGGGCTATGCTGGCGTGTATTCCTCTTTCCTCCGGCACTCGGAGAAGGCTGCTACCCAATACGGGCTCGACACGCGTCAGATACTGGTCGAGCTGGGCCGCCGCCGCATGGTGGGCGGGCAGGAAGATATGATCGTTGATGTGGCGCTGGATCTTGCAGGTCAGAAGTCCTAGCGCAAGCAAGCGTTTCCGTCAGTCGTCAGGACGACGGAAAGGCTGCGTCCAGAGCTCGCGAGCGGGCTTGGGTCTTGTTTGCGCTCGACTTTGTTCTGGTGACAGCAGCACTTTGCTTCTCTGTCACCGTACATGGCGCCTCAATCAGCCCGACGCCGCAATCGATCAGATTCTCAAGCGGATCGTAGCCTTCCCAGATCGGGTTCTTCTTGCCAGAGGCAACATAACTTTCGTGGGCAGCTCGGGCTGATATGATGTACCAGGAGAAGTAGATCAGCCTTTGCTCCATGACGGTTTGTGGAAGGTCGGGCTTCAGCTCACGAATATAGCGTAGCAATTGCGCGAATACCGAAAAGTTGCCCTTTTCAAGGAAATCGCGAACCATCTTGCGCCGCGTGCTGAGAAGGCTGTTGAGAAAACGGTTTGCCGTTGGCGAGGGATCTTCCTGCTTGGAGTGGTCTTCAGGCCAGCGAACCAGAATGGTCACGATGTCCCGGACGCTTCTGGGGCCCCCTGTGCGTTGCAGGTCTGACAAAGCTTCAAGCCAACCGTCGCTGCTGTCGCGAAACACATCTGCGAGCAGTTCCATGATCAGGCCCTCTTTCGACTTGAAGTAGTAGTTGAGGGAGCCGCCATTCTTTGCGCCGGATGCTGCGACGATCTCGCGAACTGTCACGGCTTCCACACCACGTTCGGCAAACAATCTGCGGGCACAAATTTTGATCCTGACTTTTGTGTCCAAGTCGCTGATGTCTGAAATCATCCGGTGAAACCCTGTCGCTTTTGAATCGATATGTAGTTCATAAATGGTTTCTTGCACCTTATGTTGCGGCGCACAAGTTCAACCGTTTGATCTATTGTGGCCGAGCGTCTGTGCCCAAAGGCAAGGCTAACATGGCCTACATGCTTGCAGATCAGTCCGGCGCTTACAACGCCTATAGAGTGCGACTGGTCCCCAAACAGGCCTGGAAGTTTAGTCTGTACAGGCAATCGCGAGGTTTCGCCGCACCTGGGGCGCGCGGCAGATAATGGGCCGAAGCCCTGCAGGTTGATGGTCGCTAATTTCCCTCGTCGGCAAATTTGATCCTTCACCTTTTAGGACATATAATTTATACAAGTGTTCTAATCGTTGTTCGGTCGCGTTGAGCGATCCGACTCGGAGCGGCTTCGATCCGCCAGGTATTTTGAGGAGATAGACTGTGAGCATTGATGAGATCAGGTACAGGCGTTTGGGCTACATTGCGCTAACGGTGACGGATCTGGAGAAGTCTACCCATTTCTATGAAACTCTTGTCGGCCTGAAAATGGACGATGAACCGGAAGGTGAGCGCGCATTTTTTCGGTGCAGCGATCGCCACCACGACCTGGTCATCTATCGAGGATCTGAACCTGCCCTCAAGCGTGTCGCCTGGCAGATGGAAAGCGACAAGGCGCTTGAAGCGGCCAGACAGCATTTCGACGAACTTGGCATTGAGTGCATCGATGTAAGCTCTGAAGAGCAGGCTGACCTTGGCATAGGCAAAGCCTTTCGTATGTCCGAACCGACGACTGGCGTGACGTTCGAATTCTATAGCGATATGGCGCCAGCGCCTTCTGCGTACGAAACAACGCACACAAATATCGCGCGCCTCGGGCACCTTGTGCTTAGCAGTCCCGACCGAAACGCCACGGAGAAATTCCTCCTGGATGAGATGAATTTCCGCGTATCGGACCGGATTGACGGCATGGTCACCTTCATGCGGTGCTTCCCTAATCCGTATCACCACTCCTTCGGTGTTGGGGCGGCCAAGAATGCTGGTCTCAACCACATCAATTTCATGGTCACGGAAATGGCGGATATCGGCAAGGCGAACAACCGCATGAAAAAGGCGGATGTGCCGATTGTATTTGGCATTGGTAAGCACCCGCCATCGGAGTCAGTTTTCATCTACTTCCTCGACCCTGATGGCATGACCGTGGAGTACAGCTTCGGCATGGAAGAGTTTCCGGAGGATTCTCCAAGGGAGGCGCGCGACCTGCCAGCCTCGCTGGAGTCCATCGACTATTGGGAGGGGACGCCCGACTCCAGAATGGCGAAAGTCGGCGTTGTCGAGCCGCTCAAATAAGACCCGGGCTTAGGCCCTTATCGGTTCACCCAGCGAAGCGCCCGTGCCGACAGTCGTTGGTGCGGGTCACTGCGGAGTGCGCCTTTGCGCGCGGCCCAATACCGTTTTCCCGGAAAAGCCCAACGAAAGCTGACCTGCCATATGCCCATCCCAATGGACCGCCTCGGCCAGACTGACACCCACACCATATTCCGCGACTCCGTGCGCCGGTTTTTCGCGTCGGAGCTGGACCTCGATGCTTGGGAACAGGAGCGCCTGACCCCGCGCAGTTTCTGGAAAGCCGCGGGTGAGGCCGGATTGCTTTGCCCCACAGTTCCGGAAGCTTATGGCGGTCCCGGACTGGACTTCTCCTACAACGCGATCGTGACGGAGGAGCTTACCTATGCCGGGTCCACGTCAAGCCTGCCGCTTCAGTCAGACATCATCGCGGACTACTTCGTCCATCTGGGGACAGAAGAGCAGAAGCGAAAATACTTGCCAGGAATGGTCGACGGCTCACTGATCTCCGCGATCGCCATGACGGAGCCTGTTGCCGGGTCTGATCTGCAGTCCATCCGGACGAAAGCTGTTCGTGACGGAAACGACTACATCATCAGCGGCGCGAAAACCTATATTTCGAGCGGACAATTGGCAGATTTTATCATTGTTGCCGCCAAAACCGATCCGGATGCTGGTGCAAAGGGCGTCAGTCTGCTCATTGTCGATGCGGACTGCGCAGGTTTCTCCAGGGGTCGCAAGTTGGACAAAATCGGCCAGCATTCGGCCGATACGTCCGAACTCTTCTTCGATGAGGTGCGCGTTCCGGCTGACGCGATGATTGGCGGGGAAGGGCGTGGTTTCGCCGCGATCATGACCTTGATGCCGCAGGAGCGCCTGTCTCAGGCAATCATGGGCCAGGCCAGCATGCAGCGCGCTATGGATGATACCATCACATTCACAAAGGATCGTCAGGCGTTTGGGCAATCTGTCTTCGACTTTCAGAACACGCAGTTCGTCCTTGCCGATATCGCGACATCTCTTCAGGTCGGCTGGTCGCACCTGGACTGGGCCATCAATCGCCATGTGGCGGGCAAGCTGACGGCTGTGGAAGCGTCCGCAGCAAAGCTCTGGCACACCGAAACCCAGTGGACTGCTCTCGACAGGTGCCTGCAGCTGCATGGCGGTGCCGGCTATATGGAAGAGTACCCGATTGCTCGCATGTGGCGTGATGCGCGTGTCCAGCGGATTTACGGGGGAACGTCCGAAATTCTCAAACTCGTGATCGGCCGTTCGCTGAAGGGTTAAGCGGGTCAAGGCAAGGCGAAGTACATCTTCGGTGATCGAAAGAGCGAGTGCGGACATGAAGACATTCGAGGCAATAGAGGTCGAACGCGAGGAAGGCGTTGCCACTATCGCGTTCAATCGTCCGGCCAGCATGAACTCGATCGTTCCGCAGATGCTTCGGGAGTTCGAGGACTGCATGGCGGAGTTTGCAGCCGACCCGTCTGTGGAGGTGGTTATCCTGACAGGCCGAGGGCGGAATTTCTGTGCCGGGCTGGATGTCGACATGCTGAAGCAGCACGGCGCCGAAGCGATATCGGGCTTCAATCCGTCCAAAACGATTGCCGAATGGCCCGGGCCAGTCATTGCTGCCGTGCAGGGGGCCGTCGCGACGGGCGGTTTTGAGATAACGGTGGCGTGCGACATCATCATCGCGGCGGAATCTGCGCGGTTTGTGGATACGCATTCGCGCGTCGGCCTGTTGCCTGGCTGGGGTCTCAGCGCACGCCTTCATCGCGCCATCGGCATTTACAGGGCCAAGGAGCTCGAGCTTACCGGGCGCGCCCTCCATGCGCGAGAGGCGTCAGATTGGGGGCTGGTGAACAAGGTGGTGCCGGACCGCGATCTCCTTGATTCAGCGCGCGCCATGGCTCGATTGATACTGGCTGGAGCGCCGCGCATGGCGGCCCAGACCAAGGCGCTCATCGACGGCAACAGTCTGCGCACACTTGAAGGCGCCCTCGAATTCGAAAGACAGCTCGCGGAAGAGGCAAACACTGGCTTGTCGTCGGGTGACCTGCAGTTCGGACATGTGGGCGGCAGCAAACCGAAAAGTTGATGGGGGCAATACTGTCTGATGCTCGTCAGAAATAAAACAAATGATTTTGTTTTCTGCCGTAAAGCCCGTCTGTTAGTCGGTATGTATCAAACAGCAAATTAAAACGCTTGCTTGACCGTTATTGGCAATACCAATACCGTTTCCAGAACAAATTGATAAGGCAAAAATCGTCGAGGCCGAGGGTGAAAGCCGTGCTGCAGGCAACGCACGCGACTGGCTGTAGCGGCGGCCCGAGACCAGAGGGTGTTTGAAGCACTCCATGCCGGCGAAAGGTTGAGGAAAAAAGATGACAAGCGAAGCTCTGGCCGCTGGCAAACCCGTTTCCATATTGAGGCCGTCAATGCGGCACGCCTGGTACACGGTTGGTCTGCTCACCCTTCTTTTCATCCTCTCTTTTATTGATCGCAGCATTCTTGCGCTAATGGCGGAGCCTGTCGGCCAGTCGCTCGGGTTGGCGGACAGGCAGCTTGCGCTTCTCCTCGGTCTTGGGTTTGCGCTCGTCTATTCATTCGGGGGCCTGCCGCTGGCGCAACTGGTCGATACCCGTGACAGGCGAATGGTGGTCGCGCTCGGGGTTGGCGTCTGGAGCGTAGCGACGGTGCTTTCCGCTTTTGCGGGCGGCTTTTGGAGCCTGCTAATCCTTCGTTGCGGTGTGGCGCTCGGTGAGGCTGTCCTCACGCCGGCCGCAGTTTCATTGATCGCTGACCTGTTCCTAAAGGAAAAGCGCAGCCTGCCCATGTCGGTTTACCTGTCAGTGGGCAGTTTCATGTCGATTGGCTCGTACATGGCAGGCGCCATGGCCTATGACTTCGCCGCGAGCATAAGCGCGGCGACAGGTCTTGCGCCTTGGCAGCTCACATTCATCTTTGTCGGTCTTCCGGGCGTCGTGCTCGCCATCGTGTTCCTGTTTACGGCAGCCAATCCACCGAGAGGGGAATCTCTCAAAATCGGCCAGGATTACTCATCCTGGCGCGCCTTCTTCGGCTACATTCGCCAGCGCGCTTTATTTTTCGTCCCCTTGCTTACGGTCGCGGGGGTCTATTGTTTCTTCAGCCTGGCCGTCATCACCTGGTTGCCGACATTTCTTGTGCGTGAAGAAGAACTCACCCTGTCGCAAGCGGGATACATGCTCGGTTGGATTGGTGTGCCGACAGGTCTGATTGGTAATTTCTTCTGGCCGCAGCTGGCGATGGCCATAGACCGGAGATGGAAGAACCGCGGTGGCGCAACGGTGCTGTTGATCGCAGCCTGTGTTTCCGGTCCCGCCTTTGCGATGGGCATCTTTTCTGGCGGGACAGTGCTGTATGTCTGCCTTGGGATCGGGATCCTGTTCGGATCGGCGTTCCCCGTCATTCCGCCGATCGCATATCAGCAATCCGGACCGATCCGGATGAGAGCGCGGCTGGCGGCCGTCAATCTTCTCATCATCGCTTTGCTGGGTTACGGGCTTGGTCCGCTTGTCGCCGTTGAGCTTGGCGCATTGATTGATGGGGGTGAGCACTCGCTTGGGGTCGGACTGGCCTGGATTTGCTTGCTTACCACCCCGTTCCTGATTGCGCTCTCGCTTCTCGCGATCAGCCGGTCTTCACTCGGTGAAGATCAAGACTAGGGCTGCTGGCCCGTGCGCGCGACGAGAGCGAACGGCATGGCTGGTCTGATACGGCTTGGCGTCGGAAAGTGCCAGTGCCCCAAGCACCTCATGGGCCATCTGCCGACGCTAGATCGGCCAAGCCTGATCAAAGGAATAGACATCCATGCCTGGGGCACTGGCCGCGTCGAGATAGTGCCGAAGAAGACTTTGCTCTTCGGGTCGGAGATCTTCGATCGGGGGCGCGCTCACGGTCAACCATGACCTGTCGTGCATTGGGGGTGCGCTCAGCCGATCGTCCCGGCTTTTCGCGCTGCTTCAATTTGTTCTTCGGTCCTCCCGAGTGCCTCCAGAACTTCTCTTGTGTGTTCACCGAGTTTCGGCGCCCGCATCCGAACAGAAGGCCGTGAGGTTTCGAAGTCGGCAAAGAAGCCGGACGTACGCATCTGGCCGAATTCCGGGTCTTCGGTGTCGATGAAGCACCCGGAATAGACAGCTTGCGGGTCTTCCATGAACTCTTCTACTGTGTTCACCGGCGCCAGGGGGATGCCATGTTCATCGGCCAGTGCGATGAGTTCCGCTTTCATCATCCTGGACGCTGGTTCTTCGAGCTCTTTCCAGAAGTCGGCATAGTTGACGATACGCGCCCAAGGCGAGTTGTAGCGCTTGTCCTCGATCAGGTCTTCGCGCCCGAAGATCTTGCAGAGCGCCTGAAACTGGTGGTCAAGCTGCACGTGCCCCATCACGCTTCCATCCTTCACGCGCAGCGGATGATGGATCTTGATGTTAGGGATCTTGTGTACTTCCTTTGTCTGGAACATGTGATTGTTCAGCAGATCTGGCATCAGGAATGCGGCGTACGCCTTCATCAGGGAGGTGGAGACTTTCTGCCCGGCACCGCCGGAGCGCTCGCGATGAAGCAGAGCCGCAAGGATGGCGTTGCAGGTCATGATCGAGGCTACCTTGTCCGCGATGATGTGATGAATGGGCACGGGGTTATCCGGAGAGCCCATAACAGACATTGCGCCGCTCATCGCCTGAATGACGTGGTCGTAGGCGGGCTTGTCCTTGTAGGGGCCGTCAGTTCCAAAGCCTGACAGGCCAGCATAGATGAGGCCCGGATTGTCCTTGCGAAGGGTTTCGTAGCCGAGGCCAAGCCGCTCCATCGTTCCGGGCCGGAAGTTTTCCAGTACCACATCGGCGCCCGCAATCAGGTCGGCCGCGATGGATCGGCCTTCTTCTGATTTGAGGTCGACGCAGATGCTTTGCTTGTTACGATTAAAGAGGGAGAAATAGGCGGACATCCCGTCATATGACGGTTGGTTGGCCCGCATGGGGTCACCAGAAGTGGTCTCGATCTTGATCACTTCCGCACCGAGATCTCCCAGCAATTGCCCAGCGAACGGGCCGGACACCATGGTCGAAATCTCGATGACGCGAAGTCCGGCACACGGGCCGCTCTCGGCCTGCCGGCCGCTATCGTTGCGTTCGTTCATCATTGGTCTCCCTTTATCCGCCGTGAAGGCGTTCGTTTGTTGTCCGCAAAAGCTCGCTAGAAAAATGCAGCTTGCAGATTTATAGTACAAATGTACTACATTAAGTCTGGGGCGTGGTCTAGAGCTCAATCGGTAGCGAGGAAGATTTTACCATGACGCAACCAGCGCAGATTCGAGAATTTCTGCTTTAATAATTGGAAGATTTTCATTTCTCGCAACTGGGGGGCGTGCGCGGGACAGAGCCTGGCTTTATAGCTGACCAAGTGGAACAGCCTGTGCGGAAACAAATGTATTATTTGATTTGACGCTGACGATGGCAGTCTTTTCGCGCGAGGCGCCGGTGAGATTGAAGGAATAATGGGAAGTGGAGCGGTCTGCTGTTTTTGTCAGACTGGTTTTGGGACGAGCCAAAATTTTGGAATTTGAAGAGGTGTAGCGTTGGCCTATCCAGATGAAGCGATTGCCAGGCAGATTGGCGACCGGGTTGAAGCATTTGTCCGCGATGTGGTGGCGCCATATGAGCGCGATCCGCGACTCGAAAACCACGGCCCAAGCGAAGACCTGGTCAAGGAGCTCCGGGACAAAGCGCGCGCCGCGGGTGTGATGACGCCGCATCTTCTGGACGACGGCTCACATCTTTCCCAACGCGGCACGGCCTATGTGCTGCAGAAGACGGGCCTGTCACCGCTTGGCCCGGTAGCGTGCAATACAGGGGCGCCGGATGAAGGCAACATGTTCCTGCTGGGCAAGGCCGCGACGCCAGAGCAGCATGAGCGCTTCCTGAAGCCGCTTGTCTCAGGTGAGGCGCGCTCGGCATTTTTCATGACAGAACCTGTCGACGATAACGGGGCAGGCTCGGATCCGTCCATGATGAAGACCACTGCGAAGCAGGACGGTAATCACTGGGTCATCAATGGCAGCAAGACGTTCATCACCGGCGCCGAGGGCGCAAAGGTCGGGATCGTGATGGCGAAGTCGGACGAAGGGGCCTGCATGTTCCTCGTCGACCTGCCGAATGAGGCGATCCGGATTGAGCGTGTTCTCGACACGATCGACAGCTCCATGCCGGGCGGGCATTCCGAAGTCATCATCGACAATCTGCGCGTGCCGGCTTCCGACATGCTGGGCAATCCAGGCGAGGGCTTCCGTTATGCGCAGATCCGGCTTGCACCGGCGCGCTTGTCGCACTGCATGCGCTGGCATGGCGTGGCGACACGGGCGCAGGAAATCGCGACCGAATATGCGTGCAAGCGCCAGGCCTTCGGCAAGCTGCTGGTCGATCATGAAGGCGTCGGTTTCATGCTGGCAGAGAACAAGATCGACCTGCAGCAATCTGCGCTGATGATCGACTGGTGCGCGGATGCGCTGGACCGCGGCGAGGACGGAAACGTTGAAAGCTCGATGACAAAGGTCGCCGTTTCAGAAGCCCTGTTCCGGGTGGCTGATCGCTGCGTGCAGGTGATGGGTGGCATGGGTGTCAGCCAGGACACGATCGTTGAGCAGCTCTTCCGCGAAGTCCGCGCCTTCCGCATCTATGATGGGCCGACAGAAGTGCACAAATGGTCACTAGCGAAAAAGATCAAAAAGGCGGAACTTGCGAGACAGTCATCCGCCGACTGAATGGCGGCTGTGACCTGCCTGCCCGGATTTGTTCGAAACTATTTTGCAAGTTCTGCGGTCTTGGTATCCTGTAGAATAAGTTCGGCCGCGCGCCAGGCCATCGCCCATCCACCGACCTCATTCCCATAGACCGCATTCGCGGAGGGGAGGTTGATCGCAATAGAGATCGAGGACGATCTAACGCCCAAGGAAGGGCTCGTCATATATGCAGCACACCGGCGGGACCACACATTGGGTCCTGCCGGTCGCTGGCTCCTCGACACGCTGCCACGGCAGCTACGATTGCAATGCGTCGACTTCGTAATTTTTCGCCCAGGCGTTCAGCTCCCCGGGGAAGATGTCCTGCACCAGGAAGAAGCGATCCCAGAAGGGTGTCTCGCGCAGTTTTTCGCAGAAGAGCTGGTAGCTGTGATGGTCCTTCGATTCGATCATCCAGATGTCGCTGATCTTGGCCGTGTAGAACTCCACATCATACCAGTTCAGCCGAACGCGCCCCCTGAACTCGTCGAGGATAGGCTGAAACGTCTCGCGCGCATGTGACAGGCGCGTCTCGAACGAGAAACCCAGCCATTCCGGCGAGGTCTTGACCATGAAGAACGTGGTGAGTGCGGAGTCGAACTGGGCGGTCTGAGTATTCATGATGCATCCTTGCGTCGTTGATTGATGTCGCTAGGATATGAGCATCTGCTCAGTTATTATACTCGCATTGGCTTCGATGACAGCACAGACCGCCGATCAGCGTGCACGCCCTCGCAAACAGCCGAGACAGGCGCGTGCACGGCATACAGTAGACGCGATCGTGGAAGCGTCTGCTCGCATTTTGGAGGAGCAGGGACATGGCGGGTTCAATACCAACGCCGTCGCCGACCTGGCCGGGGTCAGTATCGGCACCTTGTACCAGTATTTCCCCGACAAGGATGCGCTGCTCGGCGCGCTGATCGCCCGTGAAACGGGCCGCCTTGTCGAAGACGCCGAAGCCGCTTGCCTGGTGGCTGGGGGGCACGAAGCGCTCGATGCCGTGATTCACGCTGCCGTGCGGCACCAGCTCCGACGCCCTCGACTGGCGCGGCTACTCGATTTCGAGGAAGCTCGCCTGCCCTTGGATGCCGGGACCCAACTCGTACGATCGATGTTCACGACCATCGTTGCTGAAATCCTTACTCGCCCGGACTTCCCCCAGCAGCCGGACATGGCGGCTGCCACGGGCGACGTCGCAGCGATCATGCGGGGGATGATCGATGCCGCCGGTGAGCGAGGTGAGCGCAACCAGGAAGCGCTTGCGGCGCGGGTTCGCCGAGCTGTACTCGGTTACCTCTCAATGTCCGCTTGAAGCTGCTTATAGCTTCCGTCCGGGCGAGCACCGGCTTCCAGCGTGCGACCTGCAAAGCATGCCACTCGCGGGCCATCTCCTCGAACGACCCTGCCGAATCATTCCTGCCAATCAGCTGACTGCGCTTTGCGCTTTGCGCTGTGCCTCGGGTCTCGACCATTTCTTAGGATATTCTTCGCCTCGTCGCGCTTCTCGCGAGCATTGGCCAACGACACCTCGGGGTATGCACCTAGCGTCAGTAAGCGCTCCTTGTCTTCGAAGCGGTATTTGTAGCGCCAGCTTTTGCGGCCGTTCGCAGACACAGCGGAATTATAAAGCTTTCCGCACAAATCTGGAGGTGATTGGAGGACCTCGAAAAGGCCGGTGGCGGAGAGAGAGGGATTCGAACCCTCGGAGCGCTTGCGCGCTCAACGGTTTTCGAGACCGTCCTATTCAACCACTCTAGCACCTCTCCGTAGGGGCGGGGAGATAGCGTGGGGCCGCGGTGCATGCAAGCCCCCGGATTCATGCAGGACAGGGTTTGACATGAGCGGGTCGATAGTGTTTATCCGCGCCTTCATGTCCGGCGCCGTGCGCGTGCGGACACTCAACTAATTCACCTTCCGGAAGGATGAGGCCATGTTCGCGGTCATCAAGACTGGTGGCAAACAATACAAGGTTGCTGAAGGCGACCAGATTGTTGTCGAGAAACTCGCTGCCGATGCTGGCGCTGACGTTACCTTCGACGTGCTGATGCTGGGCGACGGAAAGTCCGTCACGCTCGGTTCGCCTGTCGTTGATGGCGCAAGCGTCGTCGGTGAAATTGCCGCCCAGCAAAAGGGCGACAAGAAGCTGATCATGAAGAAGCGTCAGCGCAACACCTATCGCCGCAAGAAAGGCCATCGCCAGCTTGAGAGCGTTGTCACGATCACCTCGATCCTGACCGACGGCAAGAAAGCCCCGGCGAAGAAGGCCGCTGCGCCGAAGAAGGAAGAGGCCCCGAAGGCCGAAGCCAAGCCGGCTGAGAAGGCTGAAGCACCTGCCGCCAAGAAAGAGGCCGCTCCCAAGACGGAAGCTGCGCCCAAGGCAGAGGCAAAAGCTGCCAGGGCCAAGACCGATGAGCGCGGCCGCCTCGAAAAGGCAGACGGCAAGGCTGACGATCTGAAAAAGATCTCGGGCGTCGGCCCGGCCATGGAGAAGAAGCTTAACGCTGCGGGCATCTTCCACTTCTGGCAGGTCGCAGACCTCAACAAGACGCAGGCCCAGGAGCTTGACGACGAAGCCGGTCTCGGTGGCCGCATCGAGCGCGACGAATGGGTCAAGCAGGCCAAGCAACTGGCAAAAGACGCCTGAAGTCTGTTATAGGCTTCATCAAGATCAAGGAGCGCCCTCATGGCACACAAGAAATCAGGCGGTTCGTCACGTAACGGTCGCGATTCAAACCCGAAATACCTTGGCGTGAAGAAGTTCGGCGGCCAGCACGTGGTCCCGGGCAATATCATCATCCGCCAGCGCGGCACCAAGACCTATGCAGGCAAGAATGTCGGCATGGGCAAGGACCACACGCTCTTCGCGCTTGAAGAAGGCCGCGTCGAGTTCAAGCGGTCGCGCGGTGATCGCCAGTATGTGTCGGTCGTGCCAGTAGCGGACGCTGCCGAATAAGGCTGCTGCAACAGCGGCCGCGTGCCGCTGGCCTTGAGCAGACCTTGAAAAGGTTCGAAGGGGAGACAGGGCGCCTGTCTCCCCTTTTTCTATGCGCATATTGTGCTGGCGGTAAGGAATGATGAGTGATGGAGGAGATCAGGACCGAGCGTCTGCGCCTGCGTCCGCCGCTTGTGAGCGACGCGCCCGCCATCACGGCCTGCGTCAATGACCCGCGCATCTATGAGAAGGTCGCGCGGATCGCACCCGGTCAGACGGTCAAGGTCACGACCAGGTGGCTGGAAGCCGTGGCGCGGGGAAGGGCGCGGGACCTCCATCATGTTTTCGCGATCGAGAAAGAGGGCGACTTTGCCGGTATTATCGGGGCCCACCGCTCGGATGAGGGGGCGCCTTTCGAGATCGGTTACTGGCTCGCGCCGCCTTTCTGGGGGCAGGGCCTTGCGACCGAAGCTGGCCATGCCCTGGTCTCATGGCTCGAGGAGAGCTGCGGGGCAAAGCAGTTCACCTCCGGCTATTTCGCGGACAATCCGGCTTCAGGCCGGGTGCTTGAAAAACTCGGCTTCAGGAAAAGCCACAATGCCCCTCTCTTCTGTCTCGGCCGGGGCCGCGACGTCGATCATGTCTTCATGGTACGCGGGCCAAAGACGCGCTAAGGACGAACAATGAAATTTCTCGACCAGACCAAGATCTATGTGAAGGCCGGCGATGGCGGACGTGGCAGTTCCTCCTTCCGGCGCGAAGCCTATGTGGAGTTCGGTGGCCCCGACGGCGGCGATGGCGGACGCGGCGGCCATGTCTATGCCGAAGCGGTCGAGGGGCTGAACACGCTGATCGACTATCGTTACCAGCAGCATCACAAGGCTGAACGTGGCGGCCATGGCATGGGCAAGCAGCGTCACGGCCGGGGCGGTGAGGACAAGATCGTCAAACTACCCGTTGGCACGCAGATTTTCGAGGAAGACCAGGAAACGCTGATCGCGGACCTCACAGAGGTCGGCCAGCGCGTGCTTCTGGCGCGCGGCGGCAATGGCGGCTGGGGCAATCTGCATTTCAAGACATCGACCAACCGCGCGCCGCGCCGCGCCAATCCGGGCGAGGAGGGCGAGGAGCGCACGGTCTGGCTGCGCCTCAAGCTGATTGCGGATGCCGGTCTTCTGGGCCTACCCAATGCCGGCAAGTCCACCTTCATGCGTGCGGCCACGGCGGCGAAGCCAAAGGTGGCAGACTATCCCTTTACCACGCTCCATCCGGGCCTTGGCGTGGTGGATCTTGGCCCCGGCACGCGCTTTGTGCTGGCCGACATTCCGGGTCTGATTGAGGGTGCGGCAGAAGGCGCCGGTCTCGGCCACCGCTTCCTGGGTCATGTGGAGCGCTGCAAGGTCCTGCTCCACCTCATCGACTGTACGCAGGACGATGTCGCAGGCGCCTGGCGGACCATCCGCAAGGAGCTGGAGGACTATCAGCCTGAAATGGCCCACAAGCCGGAAATCGTCGCGCTGACCAAAGTGGACGCGCTGACAGAGGAAATGGTCGACGAGCAGGCGGCCGAGCTGGAAGCCGCTTGCGGACGCAAGCCCATGCGGCTGTCTTCTGTGGCACGGACCGGCGTGCGTGAGGCGCTTATGGCGATTGCCCGTCATCTTGGTGATCTTCACGAGGCCGAGATCGAGGAAGCAGGCGAGGACGAAGAGGACTGGCGCCCCTGATGGCCTCGCCGCTTGGACCCGCCCGCCGGATTGTCATCAAGACCGGATCGGCCCTCATCGCGTCAAAGGGCACGCCGCGTCAGGCCTGGCTGGACGCGCTGGCGGGCGACATCGCCGCCTTGCGGGCCGCCGGCAAGGAGGTTGTCTGGGTCTCCTCCGGTGCGGTCGCACTGGGTCGGCCCCATCTGGGCAAGGGCAGCCAGAAGAAGCTTGAAGAAAAGCAGGCTGCCGCCGCGCTCGGCCAGCCGCTTCTCATGTCGGCCATTGCCAGCGCCTTTGCGCCCCATGGTATCAAGGCCGCGCAGGCCCTCCTGACGCTTGAAGACACTGAGCGCCGCCGCCGCTGGCTGAATGCGCGCGCGACCCTCGACACGCTTCTGGCCGCGGGCGCCGTGCCGGTCATCAACGAGAACGACACGGTCGCCACCGAGGAAATCCGCTATGGCGACAATGACCGGCTGGCCGCCCGCGTCGCGCAGATGCTGAGTGCCGACGTGCTGGTGCTTCTGTCTGACATTGATGGGCTCTACACCGCCGACCCGCGCAAGGACGCGGCGGCTTCGCACATCGCTGAAGTGCTGGAGCTGACCGAGGAACATGAGGCGATGGCTGGCTCAGCCAATGCTGAGACGGGCGTGGGCTCAGGCGGCATGGCGACCAAGCTGGCCGCGGCAAAGATTGCGTTCGGGGCCGGGTGCGCCACGGCGATCACGCTGGGCGAACGCCCCCGCCCCCTCCATGCCCTGGAGAGCGGTGAACGGGCAACCTGGATTATCCCGCCGATCTCGCCGGACACCGCGCGCAAGGCCTGGCTCAAGGGTCATCTGACGCCTGAGGGCGCCATCCGTGTCGATGCCGGGGCGATGTGCGCTCTTCTCAAAGGTTCAAGCCTGCTGGCCGTGGGGGTGACAGGGGTAGAGGGGCGTTTCGAGAAAGGCGCCGCTGTTGCAATAAAGGGCCCGGGCGGCGAGCTGGTCGCAAAGGGGGTGACCGCCTATGACGCGGCCGATGTCCAGCGACTGGCCGGCGCGCATAGTGACGAAATCGAGGCACGGCTTGGCTATCGTGGTCGTCCTGCCATCATTCATCGCGATGATCTTGTTCTGGATAGCTGAAACCGCCTGGCTTCTTGACGAAGCGGGGTCAGGCTGACCACTGTCAGCGCTGATCGTTTTTGACGGGGAGGGGACGCCCATAACACCGAAGCGTATAGGACTGTGGCTCGGGCCGCTGCTGGCTCTGCTCATGGCAGGGATCGGTGTGCCCGAAGGTCTCGACTGGGCAGCCTGGGGTACGGCCTGCCTTCTGGCCTGGATGGCCGTCTGGTGGGCGACAGAGGCGATTCCCATTCCGGCGACGTCGCTTCTGCCGCTGGTTGTGCTGCCACTGATAGATGCCGGCACGCCCCGCGCGGTGGGCGGCGACTATATGCACCATATCGTCGTTCTGCTGCTCGGTGGCTTCGTCATCGCCATGGGGATCGAGCGGTGGGACCTGCACAAGCGTATCGCCCTCAACGTGGTCTCCCATGTCGGAACGGCGCCGCGCATGCTGGTTCTCGGCTTCATGATCGCCACAGCGCTCCTGTCCATGTGGATTTCCAATACGGCGACGACGCTGATGATGGTGCCGATTGCCATCTCGGCGGCGGCTGCCATCGGGGGCGAGCAACACCGCGCCTTCTCGGTCGCCCTGCTGCTGGGGGTCTGCTACGCCGCCTCCATTGGCGGGGTGGCGACACCCATCGGCACACCGACCAATCTCATTGCCATCAACTGGCTGCAGGCCGAAGCGGGCGCGACCATTGGGTTCCCGCAATGGATGGCCTTCGGTATTCCAGCAGCGGCGCTCCTGGTGCCCACGGCCTGGTGGGTCGTCACACGGGACCTTCCCGCGGGCGCATCGGGGGCTGCCGCCCATGACGAGATTGAGGAACAGCGCCGCGCGCTTGGCAGAATCACAACGCCTGAAGCGCGCGCCGCTGCCGTGTTCGGCCTGATCGCCTTTCTCTGGGTGATGCGTCTTCTCATCGTGGGCGCGCTGGACTCGGCAGGCTGGGACACTCTTGCCAGTTATAGCGGCGCCCAGGTCGACATGATGATTGCCATCTTCGGTGCGATCCTCATGTTTCTCGTCCCCGCCAGTCGCGATGAGGGCCGCGCCCTTCTCAACTGGGAAGAGGCCGAGCGTCTGCCCTGGGGCGTGCTTATCCTGTTTGGCGGCGGCATCGCCCTCGGTAATGCTGTGACCCGCACGGGCCTCTCGGAATGGATCGGCAGCCAGCTCGCCATTCTGTCTGTGCTGCCCGCCTTTGTCTTTATCGTCGCGGTGGTCGCCCTGGTCCTCTTCCTGACAGAATTGACCTCGAACGTCGCAACCATGACCACGCTCGCACCCATTCTGGGCGCCCTCGCCATCGGGGTGGGGACGGCGCCTGAAAGCCTGCTGGCGCCTGCGGCCGTAGCCGCCTCCTGCGCTTTCATGCTGCCTGTCGCAACCGCGCCCAATGCGATCATCTATGCCAGCGGCGAGGTTTCGATTGCAGAGATGATGAAGCGCGGCCTGCGCGTGAATCTGATCGGGATCGTGATCATCAGCGCCATCGGCTACTGGCTGGCGCCGCTTTTCCTTTAAGGGCGTGCCGGCCTAGTCGTCTTCATCGCTTTCGCCAAAACCATCGGCGATCATGGCGCAGACCGAATCGACAGAGGCGGCCGCTTCGGGGCCGCTGGCGCGCACATCCACCTCGCTACCCTGATGGGCGGCCAGCATGAGAAGGTCCATGATGGAGTGGGCGTTCGCCGTCTCACCATTGCGAATGATGAAGATCTGCTCGGGCAGGGTCACGGCGAGGCGTGCAAGCTTGGCAGAGGCGCGCGCATGAAGGCCCTTGCGGTTGACGATGCGCACACGGCGCTCGACCACGCTTTCGCCATCCGCGCTCATGCGGTCTTGTCCATGACTTCAGAGGCGATCCGGATATAGGCTTGCCCGGCATCTCGCGCAGCCTTTGCCGCATCGGCCAGTTTTTCGGTTTCCCGCACCTCTATGAGCTTGATCAGCATCGGCAGATTGACCCCGGCGATCACATCGATCTTGGCATCGGGCATGACGGAAATGGCAAGATTGGAGGGCGTGCCGCCAAACATGTCGGTGACGATGATGACACCCTTGCCGGTATTGCATGCCGCGACGGTCTCGCGGATCTGCTCCCGGCGCGCATCGATATCGTCTTCGGCTTCGATGGAGATGGAACGGAAATAGTCCTGCTCGCCGACGACATGTTCTGTCGCCCTGACAAGCTCCCGGGCCAGCTTCCCGTGGCTCACAACCACAATCCCAATCATCAGAATTTCTAGTCCGTATTCCCTCGTAAACAGGATGCTGACAGCTTCGCCGGTCAGGTCAAGTCAGATAAGATCTAGACCGCGCTAGCTGGCTGGCAATTCAACGACGAAACGTGCCCCGCCAGCGTCCCGGTTCTCCGCCCAGACCCGTCCCATATGGGTTGCGGCAATCTGCGCGACGATGGAAAGGCCAAGACCCGAATTTCGCCCGAAGGCAGAGCCCTTAGGGCGGTCGGTATAGAAACGGTCGAAAATCTTCTCCAGCTTGTCCTCCGGGATGCCGGGGCCGTCATCCTCGATCAGGATGCGTGCAGTGGTCTGGGGCCCGATACGGCCCTGTTCGATCCGAACCGCGACTGTGCCCTCAGGCGGCGAGAAGGAGAGGGCGTTGTCGACCAGATTGCGGATCACCTGGCCTAGTGGGCCTTCCCGTCCGCGCACACGCAGGTCTGCCCCCATTGTGGCATCCTCAAACGTCACGGTCGGCCCGTTCCCGTCCAGCTTGAGATGCTCATAGGTGGAGACGATTTCCTGCACGAAGCGGGCGATATTCATCGTCTCGGTCGGCACGCGGGTGATTTCGGCCTCCAGGCGAGACGCGTTGGAGATGTCAGTGATCAGCCGGTCGAGCCGGCCGACATCGTGGGCGATCACCTTGTGAAGCTTCGCCATCGCTTCGGGATTGTCCTTCACCCGTTCGGCCGTCTCCACGGCAGAGCGGATGGAGGTCAGCGGGTTCTTGATCTCATGGGCGACATCGGCGGCAAAGCGTTCATTCGAAGTGATGCGTTCAAACAGCGCCTCGGTCATCGCTTCCATGGAGGTCGCAAGCGCGCCGATCTCGTCGCGGCGGCGGGTAATCCGCGGCAGGTCGAGCTTCTGCGTTGAGCCGGAGCGCACATCGTCGGCGGCAGCCGAGAGCCGGCGCAGCGGGCGGGCGATCCCGATTGTCAGAAGGCCTGACGTGATCAGGGCGACAAGGACGGCCACGCCGATAAAAGGAATGAGGGCCGCGCGTTCGGCGCGGATGATCTCGTCGATATCATTGGATTCCAGCGTCAGGACGCCGACCACGGCAGAAACGTGCTGGACGGGCACGGAGACCGAGATGATGCGCTGGCCGCGATCGTTGAAACGCTGGCTCGCCGCCTCGGCGCCGGCGGCTGCGACCGCGAACTCGTCCTCGAAGGTCTGCGTGCGTACCGCGTCGCCGCCGCGGTCGGGCACAATGGCGCCAAAGGTCGAGACCGCCCATTCCGACAGCGCCCGGCCCCAACGTGACAGCTGGCTCGGCTCCTGCAGCGTGGGCAGGGAGGAGACGACGACCCGGTCGGAGAGGAAATAGCTGTCGCCGACCAGTTCGCCATCCGGCTGATAGACCTTGCCGCGAATGGAAATCGGCAGAGAAAGATCGGCCAGCGTCGCGCGGGCCAGATTTTCGTCCAGGACAGGCTGTGGCTGGCCGAAGGTCGCTCCTTCGGCCAGCAAATTCGAGAAGACCTGTGCCTGTCCGACCAGATCCTGCTTCTTGGCAACGACAAAGCTCGCCCGCATCTCATTGAGCACCATGGCGCCCAGGATGAGAATGGCGAGGCCGGCAAGGTTCGAGGCGAAGATCAGCCGCGCAATGCGCGAGGAGAGAAGGTTCGCGCCTCGCCGCTGCTTGGATCGCCTTGTGGGCTCTCTGTCTGCCATCTTCCCTGCCGGCTCTCGTCGGTCTGCTGTCTTAGGCGTCAGCGGCGACCTTCATCGACTTGATGGAATCGGGCTCGCGCACAGGCTCGCCGCGTTTGAGCTGGTCGATATTCTCCATGCCTTCGACGACCTGGCCCCAGACGGTGTACTGCTTGTCGAGGAAGCGGGCATCGTCGAACACGATGAAGAATTGCGAATTGGCCGAGTGCGGCTGATTGGTGCGGGCCATCGAGCAGACACCGCGCACATGCGGCTCGTCATTGAACTCTGCCTTGAGGTCCGGCTTGTCCGAGCCGCCCGTGCCGGTGCCGTTCGGGCAGCCGGCCTGCGCCATGAAGCCGTCGATCACGCGGTGGAAGACGATCCCGTCATAGAAGCCCTCGCGCGCCAGTTCCTTGATGCGGGCAACATGGTTGGGGGCAAGGTCCGGGCGAAGCTCGATCTTCACCGGGCCCTTGGTGGTTTCCATCAGAATTGTGTTTTCGGCGTCTGCCATGACGTATCTCCGTATTTCGTCGGTTTCGCCTTCCGGCATAAGCCTCAGGGGCCGTTGCGGCAAACCCTCCTTCACACTCCCTTGCCGTGGGCTGAAGAGCACATTAGCGATCAAGCCACACCACAAGCCAGGAGGAGAAGAGCGTATGAGCCTTTCAATATATGAAGCGGTTGTCCCGCCCATGCAGCAGATCGTCGGTTCTGTTCAGGGTGTGCTCGAAAAGGGCGCGCAGCATTATGAGTCGCGCGGCCTCAAGCCCGACGACCTTCTGGGCGAGTGTATCCATTCGGATATGCTGCCGCTGACCTTCCAGCTTCACTCTGTCATGCACCATTCTCTCGGGGCGCTGGAAGGCGTGCGCCGGGGCGAATTCGGGCCGCCGAACAAGCTCGAGACTCTTGACTATGCCGGCTTCCAGGCCAAGCTTGCAGAAACCTCTCAGACACTGGCGGCGATGAAGGCCGAACAGGTCAATGAGTGGGCGGGCAAGGACGTGGTCTTCAAGCTTGGCGAGATGTCCATGCCCTTCACCGCAGAAGGCTTCCTTCTCTCCTTCTCCAAGCCGAACCTCTATTTTCACGCCACGACGGCCTATAACATCCTTCGCATGAAGGCTGTCCCGATCGGCAAGCGCGACTATCTCGGCCAGCTTCAGCTGAAGGGCTAGCGCCGCTTCAGCCGAGTGCGGCCATTTCCTCATCGGTGAAGACACGCGAGCGGGTGAGAAATCTCCGCTCGCGTCCATTGTCCAGCGAGAACATGCCGCCACGGCCCGGCACCACGTCCAGGATCAGCTGCGTGTGCTTCCACGCCTCGAACTGGCTGCCGGATATATAGACCGGCACACCGTTCACCTCGCCGAGCTTCACATCGCGCTCACCAAGTTTGAAGTCGTCGGCCGGATAGCACATCGGGCTCGACCCGTCGCAGCACCCGCCAGACTGATGAAACAGGATCTGGGGGTGGTCGCGGCGTATCTCGTCGATCAGGTCACATGCCGCCTGCGTCGCGGTCACGCGCTGGGGTGTGTCAGGCGAAGTCGAGGACGATCCGTCCATCGATCTTTCCTTCCACCATCTTGTCGAAGACCTCATTGATCTCTTCCAGTCGCGCAGTTGCAGTATGAGCGCGAACGGCGCCGGCGGCCGCAAAGTCGAGCGATTCCTGCAGGTCCAGACGCGTGCCGACAATCGAGCCGCGCACGGTGATCCCATTCAGCACCATGTCGAAGATAGGCAGGGGGAAATCGCCGGGCGGCAGGCCGTTCAGAGACACCGTCCCGCCCCGGCGCACCATGCCAAGGGCCTGCTCGAAGGCCATTGGCGAGACGGCGGTCACCAGCGCGCCATGAGCCCCGCCAATTTCCTTACGCAGGAATTTTGCCGGATCAGTGTCCCTGGCATTCACGGTCACTTCCGCGCCAAGCTGCTTGGCGAGCGCCAGCTTTGAGGGGTCGATATCCACGGCCGCCACGCGCCGGCCCATGGCCTTGGCATATTGCACGGCCATATGGCCGAGGCCGCCCACACCCGAGATCACCACCCAGTCGCCGGGTTTGGTGTCCGTCATTTTCAGGCCCTTATAAACGGTCACACCGGCGCACAGGACCGGTGCGATTTCCACAAAGGACACATCCTTGGGCAAATGGCCGACATAGTTCGGGTCTGCGATGACATATTCGGCAAATCCACCATTGATCGAATAGCCTGTGTTCTGCTGGCTCTCGCACAGCGTCTCCCAACCGCCGAGGCAATGCTCGCAATGGCCGCAAGCTGAATAGAGCCAGGGCACGCCCACCCGGTCGCCTTCCTTCACATGGGTGACCCCCGCGCCCACACCGGAAACATAGCCGACCCCTTCATGACCGGGGATAAAGGGCGGTTCGGGCTTTACCGGCCAGTCGCCATGGGCGGCGTGCAGATCGGTATGGCAGACACCGCACGCTTCGATCTTCACCTGGATTTCACCGGGGCCGGGCTCCGGTGTCTTCACTTCTTCGAGAACAAGCGGCTTGCCGAATTCGCGGACAACGGCGGCCTTCATCGTGGACTCAGTCATGGGAATACCTTTCCTTGAAACGTAAGGGGGATGGGGAAATCGCGCCGTTGGCGCCATGCACGGCGGCCCCGGGCCTGGGGCCGCCGCACATTGCCGCCTAGAAGAAGCCGAGCTTCTGCGGGGCGTAGCTGACCAGCATGTTCTTTGTCTGCTGATAGTGATCCAGCATCATGGCGTGGTTCTCGCGTCCGATGCCCGACTGCTTGTAGCCGCCAAAGGCTGCGTGGGCCGGATAGGCGTGGTAGCAATTGGTCCACACACGGCCTGCCTTGATGGCGCGGCCAAAGCGGTAGCAGGTATTGGCTTCGCGCGACCAGACACCGGCGCCGAGGCCGTAAAGCGTGTCATTGGCGATGGAGAGCGCTTCGTCATTGTCCTTGAAAGTGGTGACGGACACGACGGGCCCGAAAATCTCTTCCTGGAAGACGCGCATCTTGTTGTGGCCCCTGAAGACGGTGGGCTTCACATAGAAGCCGCCTTCAAGATCGCCCGGCAGGGTGAGGCCTTCGCCGCCGATCAGGACTTCTGCGCCTTCCTGACGACCGATATCGAAATAGGAGAGGATCTTCTCTTTCTGCTCGGACGAGGCCTGCGCCCCGACCATTGTGTCGCTGTCGAGCGGATTGCCCTGCTTGATCGCGGCGACGCGTTTGAGGGCGCGTTCCATGAATTCGTCATAGATGGACTCATGAATGAGTGCGCGGGACGGGCAGGTGCAGACCTCACCCTGATTGAGCGCGAACATGACAAAGCCCTCAATGGCCTTGTCGAAATAGTCATCATCCTCACGGCAGACATCCGGAAAGAAGATGTTCGGGGACTTGCCGCCAAGCTCCAGCGTGACCGGGATGAGGTTCTCGGACGCATATTGCATGATGAGGCGGCCGGTTGTCGTCTCACCGGTAAAGGCGATCTTGGCGATCCGGTTGGAGGAGGCGAGCGGCTTGCCGGCCTCAAGGCCAAAGCCCTGCACGACGTTGAGGACGCCCGGTGGCAGAAGGTCACCGATAAGTTCAAGCAGGACGCAGATCGAGGCCGGTGTCTGCTCTGCCGGCTTCATCACTACGCAATTGCCCGCCGCAAGGGCCGGCGCGAGCTTCCATGTCGCCATCAGGAGCGGGAAGTTCCAGGGAATGATCTGGCCGACCACGCCCAGAGGCTCATGGAAATGATAGGCGACCGTGTCATGGTCGATCTCGCTGATCCCGCCTTCCTGGCCGCGGATCGCGCCAGCGAAATAGCGGAAATGGTCGACTGCCAGCGGCAGGTCAGCGGCCATGGTTTCGCGCACAGGCTTGCCATTGTCCCATGTCTCCGCGATGGCGAGTGCTTCGAGGTTCTCTTCCATCCGGTCAGCGATCCGGTGCAGGATCAGCGCGCGTTCGGCGACGGGGGTCTGGCCCCAGCTGTCAGCTGCGGCGTGCGCGGCGTCGAGGGCTGCCTCGACATCGGACGCGTCGGACCGCGCGATCTGGCAGATGACCCGGCCGTTGACCGGTGAGATATTATCGAAGTAGCGGCCGGCTTTCGGCTCTGTCCATTTACCGCCGATGAAATTGTCGTACCGCGATTTGAAGGGCGCCTTCATCTGGCCTTGCCCGAGCGTCTGCGTGTCCATGTCTGTCTCCCTTACATGTCCGCCGCCCTGTCTGCCGGGCAGCTTGAAGGGGAGTATCGGACCCACCTGGGCGCAGGTCATCGCGCAGTGGTGAGGTAGGGAAGGCAACCTGTCTCAGGGCTGAGACAGGCCAGGCGATCATCTGATCAGCTGGGCTCTATACCGAGCCGGTTCATGCGCCGGTAGAGCGTTGCCCGCCCGACGCCAAGGGAACGGGCAGCTTCCGACATATTGCCATTGGCGCGCAGGATGGCCCGCTTCAACTCGGCGCGTTCGGCCGCTGCAAGGTCGCTCTTCGCCGGGCTGCCGGACAGGACATCTGCGGCCGGCCGCGGGTCGAGATCCGGTGCGTCGCCAAGCGCGAATTCCTGACGCGCCGCGCGGGTCGCCCCGATGACGACATCATCGCTGTCGATGGCCAGAAGGACCGCGCCAGCGCGCCCGTGCCGCTCGCCCATGACGATGCGGGCGCCTTCGAAATGGGCGCGGAAATTGTCGGATTCGATGCGCCGGGCTGTGTCGCAGACGCTCGCGGCAATCAGCTGGGAAAACGCGCCGGTCAGGTCCGCCCGGCAGGATGAGACATCGAGGGCGGCGACAAGCGCGCCCTGATGGTCGTAGATCGGGGCATCGATACAGCTCATCGCCGTATTGCGGCTATGAAAATGCTGTTCCTGATGAATGGTAACCGGGCGCTTTTCGGCAAGGCAGGTGCCGATGCCATTGGTGCCTTCGCGCGCTTCAGACCAGTCTGCCCCTTCCCACAACCCCCAGGAGCGGAAGGCCGCCTCATCGCCCGCCATGCCGCGGCGCTCCACGATGATGCCCTCAGCATTGGTCATGAGCACCGAACAGCCTGCCTCGCCAACAGAGCCGAACAGCCGGTCAAGCGAGGGGGAGGCGACCCTGAGGAGTTGCTCCAGCGGCTGGCGGGCGAGTCTGAGCGCCTGCTGGGTCAGAAAATCAGGTGTCCGGCGTTCATCCGGCTCAAGTCCATAACGCTTCAGAGACCGGCGCCATGAGGCCACAAGCGCAGAGCTGGCCGCGCCATTTCTGGACTCGGCGGCCTCACGCACGCGATCAGCATGCGACGCTGGATTGGTGTGGCTTGTGTGGGCCATCTGTCGCTTCCTCAGCGTCCATCATAGCAGATCGGCGAGGAAAACGAACGACTTCTTTTCAGGCCGCATGGCGAGGTGACTGGCGATCAGCTCTCATTATAGCGGTAGCCGACGCCGTAGAGGGTTTCGATGGCGTCGAATTCGCCATCGACCTCGCGGAACTTCTTGCGCAGCCGCTTGATGTGGCTGTCGATGGTGCGGTCGTCGACATAGATCTGGTCGTCATAGGCGGCATCCATCAGCTGGTCGCGGCTTTTGACATAGCCGGGGCGCTGGGCAAGCGATTGCAGGATCAGGAATTCGGTCACCGTGAGGCGCACCGGTTCGCCGTCCCAGGAACAGGCATGACGGTTCGGGTCGAGCGTCAGGCGGCCCCGGATGATCGGCTTCTGGTCGCCTTCCTCCACCTGGCCCTCGGTGGTGCGCGAGCGGCGCAGGACGGCCTTCACCCGCTCTGACAGCAGGCGGTTGGAGCAGGGTTTGCGGACAAAATCGTCGGCGCCGATATTGAAACCAATCACCTCGTCGATTTCCTCATCCTTGGAGGTGAGGAAGATAACCGGCAGCTCGGACGTCTGGCGCAGGCGCCGCAGCAGCTCCATGCCATCCATCTTGGGCATTTTCACATCGAGGATGGCAAGATCGGGCGGGGTCTCTGTCAGGCCGGAGAGGGCAGACAGGCCGTCATGATAGGTTTTGACATTATAGCCCTCGGCTTCGAAAAAGATCTTGAGTGAGGCGACAATGTTCTCGTCGTCGTCCACAAGTGCCAGCGTTGTCATCTTAGCCTCCTCTCAACCCATTTCCGGCTATAACAGTCATCAAGGCCGGTCGGTCTCTTCGGGGCGTTGAACCACGGTTCGCGCCATCGAGGAAGCCCCCGGCCCGATGCCAACAGAGCCTGTCCCTATGGCGAGGCTTGGAAGGCTATGGGGCAATTTGGGGGCAGGTGGCGGCAGGGGCTGCCACAATTCGGGACGAGAGCATCCTGAAAAGTGAGCATGAAACTTGCAACTCGCCTGTCAGGCTAGTGGTGAAGGACGAGACGATGGCCAAAGCGCGCGTGGACTGGGTCGATTATGGCAAGGGGATCTGCATCACGCTGGTGGTGATGATGCATTCGACGCTGAACTACGGCCACATGGTTGGCGCGGAAGGCTGGATGCATGAAGTTGTCGACTTCGCCAGGCCCTTCAGAATGCCCGACTTTTTCCTGATTGCGGGTCTCTTCCTGTCGCGCTCGATCAATGGGCCGCTGGTCGACTATATCGACCGCAAGGTGATCCACTTTGCCTATTTCTACATCCTCTGGCTGGCGATCCAGACGCTTGCCTTCGAGGCGGACATGTTGCTGTCGGACCCGGCCGGTGTCGGGCTTATCTTTTTGAAACAGCTTGTCTTCCCGGCCTCGAGCCTGTGGTTCATTCACCAGCTTCTCTTCTTCTATGTGGTGACCCGCATCGTGCGCCGCGTGCCTGTGCTGCTCGTGTTTGCAGCCGCCGCAATCGCACATATGGCGTTCTATGCGGGCTGGATCGCGCCCGGCTGGTCGGTGACCGAACGCTTTGCCAACTGGTATGTCTTCTTCTTCGCAGGCTATGCCTTCGCGCCGCTGATCTTCCGGATGGCCGATGCAATGCGTGAAAATGGCCTTGCGCTTCTGGCCAGTCTCGCTGTCTGGGCCGTGATGAATTACGCGCTTGTCCAGGCCGGGGCGGCGGACATGCCGGGTATCAGCCTTGTCCTTGGTTTTGCGGGGGCTTTTGCCATTATCGCCGTGGCCGTGATGCTGGCGCGTTTCGATATCGGCCAGTTCATGCGCTATGCGGGCAAGCACTCGATCGTCATCTATCTCACCTTCTTCCTTCCGATGAAGGCCGCCCAGAAGGGGCTGGCCATGACGGGGCTGATCCCGGATGTGGGCTGGGCGTCGCTGGCGGTCCTGGTCTTCGCTGTGACCACGCCGCTCGCCTTCCACGCCGTGATCCGCAAGACCCCGCTGAGCTTCCTCTATGAGCGTCCGGCCATGTTCCGGATCAACGGCTCCCAGAAGCCGCGCCCGGCCAAGGAGAGTATCGGCACGGCCAAGGCGTGAGAGGAAATGGCGGGTTTATCCCGTCGGAAAGTGGGCCCTGTTTCCATGAAAACCGGCGGTGCATGGACGGTGCACCCACGGTGCATGGGCGGTGTTCCGGGCGTGCACCGTAATAGATCTGTGGATAACGGCTGACGCGAGCGTCATCTTGCTTCGGCGCGCAACTCCTCTAAGTCTCGCCGCGCATGGATGCCTCACCCGACAATTCCGCCAGCGAGACGCAAGAGACGACCGGCGAGACCGCTGTGCCAGAACGCCGCCTCTCGTCGACCGAGCTGCTCTTGCTCACGCTCGCCTCGGCGGTGGTGACGGCCAATGCCTATTACATTCATCCCATCATCTCAGAGGTCGCGCGCGGCTTTGAGGTACGCGATGCGGTGATCGGTATTGTGCCGGGCGCCAATCAGCTCGCCCTGGCACTCGGTGTCTTCCTGCTCCTGCCGCTTGGCGACCGGATATCGAACAGAAAGCTCGTCACCATCACTGTGGCGGGCCAGTTCCTGTCGATCACGGGCATGGCCTTCGCGCAGGACTTCAGGCTGTTCACGCTCGCCTCGACCATTCTCGGCTTCTTCACCATCGCGCCTTACCTGCTGCCGGCCTATGCCTCCAAACGGGTCGACCCGGCGCGCCTCGGGGCGGTGACGGCGATGCTGACGACCGGCGTGATCGGCGGCATTCTGGTCGCGCGGGCAGGGGCCGGGATCGTGGCGGAGACGCTGGGCTGGCGGACCGTCTACTATATCGCGTCCAGCTTCATGCTGATCGTCTCGATCCTGCTGCCCTTCATCATGGATGAGCGCGAAGCCGGCAGCGAGAACGAGCCGAAACAGAGCTATTTCAGCCTTCTCTTCTCCATGTTCCCGCTGGTGAAGCGATACCCTGAGATCATCATATCCGGCGCGATGCAGGGGCTCGGCTTCGGGATATTCCTGTCTGTCTGGATGGGGCTCGGCCTGCACCTGCCCGATATGGGCTATGGCGTCGACGTGGTCGGCTATCTTGCCGCTTTTGCCGGCTTCAACCTGTTCACCACGCCGGCGCTCGGGCGCTGGGCCGACAGGGTGGGGCCCTACAGGGCGCGCACGCTGGCGGCCTGCGTGAATTTCCTCGCCGTCTGCCTGCTCTGGCCGCTCGGCTACAATCTCTGGCTGCTTATCATCCCTGTTGTGCTGATGACGCTTCTGGGCCCGCTGGTCGATATCTGTAACCGGATGACCTTCCTCTCGCTCGAAAAGAATATCCGCACCCGGCTCATGACGATCTATATTGTCATGATGTTCATCGGCGGCGGCATTTCCAGCTCTGCGGGCACGGCGGTTTATGACTTTGCGGGCTGGCCGGGCAATGCGGTGCTGGCGATGAGCATGTCTGCCGGGCTGCTGACCCTGTCGATCATCGCCTGGCGTGTCTGGGGCAGGCGTGTGGATTAGACTTTGGAATAGCGTCGTTGGTTCGCGAGTAGCGCTATCTAGATGTGCGGCAGCACCCTTTGATTGGACCCCATCATTGTTGAAGTGATAGATTTGGGCTTCAGAGAACTTAAGCCTCAACCATAACTCATAATCTTAGGTGTTGGAGTGAACTTCTTGTGAATAATGCAAACCTGGTTCCAAATCGTGAATGCGCTTCGTGTACCGCTTGCTGTCAGTTTATCGGAATCAGCGATCAGAAGCTTGAAAAGCCTACGAATGTTCTTTGCCCTCATTGTGTGGTGGGGCAAGGTTGCGCGGTGTATGAGTTTCGTCCGTCTCCTTGTAAGGGGTGGTATTGCGGCTGGAGGCGCTCATCCGCCTTCGACAATAGCTGGCGGCCTGATCGCTGCGGCATTGTTATACGACCTGAAGCTCCTGGTTTCACTTTCGTAGTGCTTGATCCGAACAAAAAATTTCTAACGGAAGAATTTGCTTCTTTGGTCGCAAAGCTAATCATTACGGAATCAAAGGTGTATTTCGAGGCGGTTGGCCCTGAGGGGTTTCTGCCGGTTAAGGCCGAAATGAATAATAAACTTATGAGACATGTTCAAAATAGAGACTTAAATTCCATGTTCGATGAATTTCGAAATTTTCTTCATCACGTAGAAAATAATTGGGCTTGGGAGCCGGATAATTTGAAGCTCCATACTGAGCTAAAATCTGACTGAATTTATGGATAATTTGGTCAGGATGACTCCTTCGCCGACCACCGCCATCTATGACTATGTTGGCTCACCCTGTCGATCATTGCCTGGCGTGTCTGGGGCAGGCGCGTCGATGTGAAAGTTGCCGGTGAGGATGAGGCCTGAGGAGGCTGGATTGGATATCGAACGCGTCGAGCTTGCCGAGCAGACCTATCTCTATGTCGACCGGTCGGCCGAGCTGACGGGAGAGGCCATCGCCTCGGCCATGGAGTCCGGCTTCGGTGAGGTGATCGGCTTTTTCGGGGAGAGGAAGATCACCCCGGTGAGCATGCCGGTTGCCGTCTATACAGAAATGCCGGGACCGGGACGCAAGATGGCCTTCCGCGCGGGCTTCTTCGTTGCGCCGGAAGATGCCGCGCGGGCGGCGGGGCCCGTGATCGCGGGGACCATTCCGGAAGGCCCGGCCGTGAAGACGGTGCATTACGGGTCCTATACCAGGCTCAACGAGACCCATTCGGCGCTCTGGGCGGCGATGCAGGATGAGGGGATGACACCGGACATGCCGGTCTGGGAAGTCTATGTGGATGACCCGGTGGCACGGCGGGCCGATGAGGTGCGCACCGAGGTCTGGCGGGCTGTGGGGTGAGGGGAGCGAGGTAGAGGGCTATTTTCCGGCACAGGCCCGCTCTCCGAAGATACCTGCGAAAGCAGGTATCCATGGTGCCACGGTTGAACAGGACCACCATGGACCCCTGCTTTCTCAGGGGTCTGCGGAGCGGGAGGGGGTCGTGACCTTCGGGTGGGCGTCCATCTCCGGACGGGGAGGCGGACGCACAGCGGTGATGGCAGGAGATGGACCCTCAGACGGCTCCGCCGTCGAGGGTGACACGCGTTGAGAGAGGAGCGCTCTCCCTTCTCCCGATTGCGGGAGAAGGGCCGGGGATGAGGGCTGAAACGTTTGAGGTGACTGCCTGCGTCGGAACAAATAATTACGGTTGTTGCCCTCACCCCTAGCCCCTCTCCCGCGTCCGGGAGAGGGGGAGGGCGGATAGGAGCGTCGCGCGATGTGCGATCCGTTTCAGGCGCTCAAGGCCAGGCCGCTCGCGCGGTGCCTTCGGCGGCCTTGAAACGAGTTCTAATCATCGTCGCTATCAAGTGCTTCTGCGGCGCACTTTCCTGCGGCGATCTTTGACGGCAATTCAAATAAGACTTGACCCAGAACCTTTACAAATTCGCAGGCTTGGGCCGCTTGTTCCGCTGTGACGTGCGGATCATAGTTGTCTGCGTGGCGGGGGCGATTTGAGCCGAGTCTTACCGAGTGGGCCCACTCAGCCATATCCGAAGTGATGATACTGTCCTCAGCGGCTTTGTTGATGCGTTCGTACAGCGAATTTTCGGTATATCCTTTTGCTTTCAGCATAGCATCCACAGCAGACCCAGCTAACATTGCGGCTCCATCTGGGGCGTGCAGGCTTTCGATAGCTTGTGAGAGATATCTTTTAGCGCGATCAGGAAGTTCCTCCGCAACGGTTGGCGCTTGCGGGTATAGGTTCTCAACGTGCTGAAATTCGTGTTTGCCGCGCTTCGAACCGCGAAACGTTTCGGCGAGCGTTAGTCGATAGCATGATGAGCAAACAAACGTGCCCCAATGTGGAGCAACCGGATCAGCTTGATTTGTTTGAATCGGTTCCACAACAAAGTCCAGCTCTCCGCGAAGGCTCAAATCCGGGTTAGCAACGGAGCAATGCGGACATCTACTCAGGCCAAGCAGTTTTCCATTGGCTATGTGCACCTAAACCCCCGTCACAAAGGTCGAGATCACCTTCTTCAGGCCCGCTTTCTCGAAATTGACCTGTAGTTTCGTGCCATCGGCCGCGAGGACCTGTCCGTAGCCGAATTTCTCATGATACACGCGCTGGCCGATGCGGAAGCCGGATTTGCCTGAAGATGTGGCGATGAGTTCGGCCTTGCCGTCTATGACGGGGCCGGTCTTTGAGCCCTTGCCGGCGTTTTCCTTCAGGCGCCGCCAGCCGGGGGAGGTGTAGTTGCTGCGTTCGCCAAGGTCCTCAATCGTGCCCTGAAAGCCCTGATCGGCGCCGGGCATGGTGGAATAGCCGGTCTCGCTATTGGCCTCGACATTCTCGTGCGGGAGCTCGTCGACAAAGCGGGACGGCAGGACAGACTGCCAGCGCCCGAAGATCATGCGGTTGGCGACAAAGCTGATCGCGCATTTTTCGCGCGCGCGGGTGATGCCAACATAGGCGAGGCGGCGTTCTTCCTCGAGGCCTTTCATGCCGGACTCATCCAGTGAGCGGCGGGAGGGGAAGACTTCCTCTTCCCAGCCGGGCAGGAAGACCATCGGCCATTCGAGGCCCTTGGCCGCGTGGAGGGTGAGGATCTGGACTTCATTGCCGGATGATTGCCCGCCGACATCCATGACCAGCTGCACATGTTCGAGGAAGCCGGCGAGGCTGTCGAACTGGCTCATCGCCTGGATCAGCTCCTTGAGGTTGTCGAGACGCGTATGGGACTGCGGGCTGCGATCCTTCTGGAGCATGTCGGTATAGCCGCTCTCATCCAGAATGACCTGCGCGAGTTCGTGATGCGCCATGCCGTTATTGAGGCGGTCGCGCCACAGATTGACCTGGTCGATAAAGGTGGTGAGGCCGCGTTTGGCCGGGCCTTTCACCTCATCGGTCTGCAGGATCATCGGCACCAGGGTGAAGAGCGAGCGGCCATCTTCGCGGGCCAGCGTCTGCAGCTTCTGGATCGTGGTGGCGCCGACGCCGCGCTTGGGCTGGTTCACGACCCGCTCAAAGGCAAGGTCGTCATCGGGGCTGCGGATCAGGCGGAGATAGGCGAGGGCGTCGCGGATTTCGGCGCGTTCAAAGAAGCGCGGGCCGCCGATCACACGATAGGGGATGCCCAGCATGATGAGGCGTTCCTCGAAGAGGCGCATCTGCCAGGAGGCGCGAACGAGGATGGCGCAATCTTCGTAATTGCCGCCCTTGTTCACATAGGATTCGATGTCGTCGCAGATGAGGCGGGCTTCGGCCTCACCGTCCCAGAGGCCGCGCACCTGGACTTTCTCTGCGTCCGGACTGGCCTGTTCGCCGTCGCCCACAAAGAGCGTCTTGCCGAGGCGGCCCTTGTTGAAGTCGATGACGGAGGAGGCGGCCGCGAGGATGTGTTTGGTTGAGCGGTAATTGCGCTCCAGCCGGATGACCTTGGCGCCGGGAAAGTCTTTCTCAAAGCGCAGGATATTGTCCACTTCAGCGCCGCGCCAGCCATAGATCGACTGGTCGTCATCGCCGACGCAGCAGATATTGTTCGAGCCGCGCGCCAGCAGGCGAAGCCACAGATACTGGGCGACGTTCGTATCCTGATACTCGTCCACCAGGATGTATTTGAAGCGCTTGTGATAGTCCGCCAGCAGGTCCGGATTGTCCTGGAAGATGGTGATATTGTGGATCAGCAAGTCACCGAAATCGCAGGCGTTCAGGACCTTGAGGCGGTTCTGATAGGTCTCATAAAGCTGGATCGCCTTGCCATCCGCGAATTGCCAGGCTTCGTCCTTGGGCACTTTGGAGGGCGTCAGCGCGCGGTTCTTCCAGCCATCGATGAGGCTTGAGAGGTGGCGCGGCGTCCAGCGCTTGGTGTCGATATTTTCCGCTTCGATCACCTGTTTGCAGAGACGGATGACGTCATCTGTGTCGAGGATGGTGAAGCTGGATTTGAGGCCGGCGAGTTCGGCGTGGCGCCGAAGGATCTGCGCGCTGATCGAGTGGAAGGTGCCGAGCCAGCGAAGGCCCTCGCCCGCGTCGCCAATGAGGGTGAGCGCGCGTTCGCGCATTTCGCGGGCGGCCTTGTTGGTGAAGGTCACGGTCAGCGTCTGGCTGGGCCAGGCGAGTTTGGAGGCGATGATGTGGGCGAGGCGCGTGGTCAGCACGCGCGTCTTGCCTGTGCCTGCGCCCGCCAGAACCAGCAGCGGGCCCTCGGTCGTCTCGACCGCGTCGCGCTGTTCGGGGTTCAGCCCGTCCAGATAGTCGGCATTCGTGTCCGGCACTGGCGCGCGGGCAGCGGCCATTTCCGAGATGGATGGGCGGCGATTCGGGCTGGAACTCATGGAGAACATATAGCAGGGATTGGCGCCATTGGCAGGGGCTGACTGTCGCCTGAGCTGAGCCGGCGAAGGCAGACGCCGGTGTGCGGTAAAGGTGAAAAATAGACAGGCCGGCGCGAACCGCTCTGCGCGCGGCGCGTTAGGGGCTCATGCGCTCCGGACTTGTGACATTCTTCAAGATCGCCGGATGGGTGATCGGCATCATCCTTCTGGCCTTTCTGCTTTTCATGCTGGCCATGACGCAGCCGCGATTTGGCACGCCGACGGCGAACTGGCTGCTGGGGCTGTTCGGGCCGGATGAGTCGCGCGTCGAGAGCGCTCATACGCGCTTCCCGGCGATCCTGGTGGTGGAGGGCGAGGGCCTTTCTGTGCCGGGTCGCGTCGAGGCAAGCCGCATTGAAGCGCAACTCAACCCCTTGGGATTTTTGCCATTCATGAGCTGGCTGTCCTATCTGGAGGCCGAGAACGGGTCGGTGCGGATCGAGGACAATGGCAAGGGTGGCGGCGGCGGGCCGGGGCTTGATGATGTCCGCGGCATCGTCGACGAAGTGCGCCTGTCTTCTGTCCGGCTGGACGTGGTACGCCCGGAGGAGACGCGGGAGATCCAGATCGAGATGGCGCGCGGATCGCTGCGGTCCGGTGACTTCATGCTGGAAGCGAGCGGCGCGGACTCCACGCTGAGCTTTGATGGAGAAGCCTCCGGCGCCTTGAGCGAGCTTGCGGGCGCGCTGGTCATCACGGGTGAAAATTTCTCCGACATCGCAGAGCTTGTCGGCCTCGCCGCGCCCGATACGCCGCCCTATGAGATGCGTCTCAATATCGATATCGGGCCGGACACCTGGTCGCTGGACGTTGAGCCGGAGACGCGGATCGGCGACAGTGATCTCGCCGGTGAGATCGAGGTCCAGCTGGGTGAGGAGACGCCGGTGGTCCATGCCGACCTGCGCTCAAGCTCGCTCGATGCGGACGATCTTGGCATTGTCTTCGGTATCCCGATCGGCGTGGGCGAGGATGAGACGGTGGGGGAGCGCCAGCAGAAGGCCCGCTCCGCCTATGAAAGCAGCGACCGGCTCATTCCGGATGTGGAGATCGACTTTTCCCGTCTCGATGCGGTCGACGGGAGCGTCAGCTTCGTCGCCGAGTCGGTCTATGATTCTGTTTTCGACATTGAAGGTCTGGAGCTCGATTTCGAGATTGAGGGCCGGGTGGTGCGCGCGCCGCTTATCCTGCTCGATTTCACGCAGGGCGACCTTCGCGCCTATGTCACGCTCGATGGCAGCCAGTCCCCGGCCCATACCGATGCGCGCGGGGAGCTCTCCAATGTCGCTTTCGACAACCTGTCCCTCTCGCCCTATCTTCGCGGCGGCGCCGAGGGTGAGTTCAATGTGACCACCGTGGGTGACGGGTTCCGGGCGGCGGCAGCCTCCATGGATGGCAAGGCAGCGCTATGGTCGCGGGACGCCGAGATCCTGGCGCTCGCCGCCGAGGGCGCGGGGCTCGACATTGGCGAGGCGATCACGCTGCTGGGTGAGTCCGGCGACGACCGGACCTATGCCAAGGCGAGATGCGCGGCGGTCGTGATCAATTTCGACCAAGGTGTCGGCACGCTGTCTCCGGCGGTTGTCGATACCGATGACAGCCTTGTCGTGGTGCGCGGGGACGCCGACCTCGAGACAGAGGCGCTGCGCCTCAGCGTGCGGTCCGATGCCAAGGACGCCTCGCTCGGCACGCTGATCGGCGACGTGTCGATTGGCGGCACGCTGCGCAATCCATCCATACAGCCCTTCAGTGCCAAGACGGTCGCGCAGATCGGCATTGCGGGCGTTCTGGCGTCGGTGAGCGGGGGGCTCGCGGCCTTGCCGTTCATTGAGCCCGGCATGGCCAAGGATGCCCCCTGCGGCGCGCTGCTGGCGCGGGCTGAATCGGCTGCTGGAGAGGGGCAATAGCTGGCTTGCGGGCCGATACGCCTCTCACGGCATGAAACTTGCGGAAATTCCCGTCTGAGACGAAGACCAGAGGGGAGAGCGCAGCTCATGGGCAAGGCCAGCAGGACGACTTTCGATTACAGCTATGGCGCGCGGATCGCAGCTTTCATTGCAGCGACGCTGATCTGGGCGCTCGCCCTTGGCGCGCTGGCGGCCGGTATCTGGCTTCTCGTTTTGAGGCAGTCTGTTGCGGCGGGGCTGGTCTGCCTGTTCGGGCTTCTCCTCACCCCTTCCTGTCTTGGTCTGCAGCACCGTATGCGCACCGTCCATAACTGGCAGGTGTCGCTGCGTCCCGGCCATGTCACGCTGGTCCTTCCGGCGAACCGGTCCGTCCATCACAAGGCGCGCGCCTTTGAGGGCGAGGTCAGCTATCGCGATATTGATGAGATCGTGCGCCGGGGCGAGGTCTATTCACGGCTGGGTCTGCAGCGGCGCAAGATGACGTACTGGCTGGCGCTCAAATCTGGCGACAGGCTGCTGCTGGGCGAGCACCGCCATTCCGGGGACGAGGAGACGAAGCGCACCACGCCTGTCTCGCGCGCCGCCGAGGCGATCAGCCGGACCTCCGGGCTCAAGATGAGCCGGTTCGAGGAAGCCGAGGGAAAGCCGGCCCTGTTCGGCTTTCTGGTCATGCGCCCGCCTGCCTTGCCATAGGCGGAAGGAGCCGCCGTCCCGCGCGCGGTCTATTTCCTGAACGCGATGGTGACTTCGCCGGTCCGCTCTGCATCGCTGAAGTCCTCAAGCGAGCTGGAGATACAGCCGGAAACGGCAAGGCTGGAGGCGAGAAGGACGAGACGGGCGGTAAGGCGCATGGGCAAATTCCTTTCGCCCTGACTACGTGGCAGGCCGGGCCCCGGATCATCTGAGCTGGCCATGCCGGGATATGGAAGCCTCCCGGTACCGCCCGTCTTTGCTGGCGAATTTGTGATCTGCCAATGCCGCGCCGCTCAGATATAACCGGCAGGCTAGATGGGGAGGGCGGGATATGAGCGGACCGGCGCTTGAATGGCACAAGGTTGCAGAACTGGACGAGCTGGCGGACGGGCGGGTCAAGTCCGCCTCGGCCGCGGGGAGGTCACTCGCCATCGTTCATTTCGATGGACGATATGCGGCGATGGACAATCACTGTCCGCATCAGGGCGGCCCGCTGGGCGAGGGCTCCATCGAGAAAGGCATCGATGACAAGTGCTGGCTACGCTGTCCCTGGCATGGCTGGGATTTCGATCCGCTGACAGGCAAGCCGCCCGGCGGACACGACGATAGCGGGCAGGAGACCTTTCCGGTCGAGCTGCGCGAAGACGGGATCTATGTCGGCCTTGAGGCGGCGCCGGACAGGGCGCGGACCGTTTCTGACGTGATGGTCGAGACCATGGTCAATTGGGGCGTGACCAGCGTGTTCGGCATGGTCGGCCATTCCAATCTGGGCTTTGCCGATGCGATGCGCGTGCAGGCGGAGGCGGGCAAGCTCAACTATTACGGTATCCGGCATGAGGGCGCAGCCGCCTTTGCGGCTTCTGCCTATGGCAAGCTGACGGGCATACCGGCGGCGGCTTTCACAATTGCCGGGCCGGGCGCGACGAACCTCCTCACCGGCATGTGGGATGCCAAGGTCGACAGCGCGCCCGTCCTTGCCCTGACCGGTCAGGTGCAGGAACAGGTCACCGGTGTGCACGCCTTTCAGGACATTGATCTGGAGGCGGCATTTGAAGCGGTCGCGGCCTATTCGCAGACGGTGCATCCAGGTTCGAACCATGCACAGCTGATGACGGGTGCAATCAAGACGGCGATGCTGGAGCAGGGGGTTGGGCATCTCGTTTTTCCGGACAATACGCAGACCCTGCCTGCCGCAGATGGCCAGAAGGCGCAGGGACCGGCCGGGCGGATGGCAAACCGGGCTGTCGGGCCGCCTGAGGATGATCTTGGCGCAGCCGCTGACATGATCGCCGGGGCCAAGCGGCCAATGGTCATTCTGGGGTATGGCGCCAAGGACAGCGCGCCCGCAATTACTGCTTTGGCCGAAAGATTGAATGCGCCGGTTGCCACCACGTTCAAGGCCAAGGGACTGATCGGCGACGCGCATCCGCTGGCGGCAGGTGTCATGGGCCGGTCGGGGACACCGATTGCCAGCTGGTTCATGAATGAAGCGGATCTGTTGATCGTGTTTGGCGCGTCCTTTTCGGACCATACCGGGATCGAGCCGTCCAAACCGATCATCCAGATCGACCGCGACCCGATGATGCTGGCCAAGCGCCATCCTGTGACCCTGCCGGTCATGGGGGATGTCGGGGTGACGGCAACGCGGCTGACAAAGGCGCTTTCCGGGCAGCAGATCGCGGGCGGCGACCAGCGCGGCGAAGTGGCTGAACGCTGGCGCCTCTGGCGCGCGGAAAAGACGGTGCGGGTCGATGAGGATAATGGCAAAGGGCTGGCGGCAGCCGCGCTGTTCGGTGCGCTGACACGGCTTGCGCCGCAGGATGCCATTTTCGCCGTCGATGTCGGCAACAACACGTACAGCTTCGGGCGTTATTTCGAACCGACAGGTGACCAGCGCATCCTCATGTCTGGCTATCTTGGTTCTATCGGCTTTGGCTTTCCAGCGGCGATGGGCGCCTGGGCCGCGACGCAGGACCGCGAAGCTTTCCGGGGCCGCAAGGTCATCTCGGTCAGCGGCGATGGCGGCTTTGGCCAGTACGCGATGGAGTTCACGACCGCCGTCAAATACGGCATGAACATCACCCATGTGCTGATGAACAATTCAGAGCTCGGCAAGATTTCCAAGGAACAGCGGGCAGGTGAGTTCCCGGTCTGGCAGACGGGGCTAGTCAATCCGCCTTTTGCCGGTTTCGCGCGTGCCTGTGGCGGGATGGGCCGTCTTGTGCGCGGCCGCGATGAGCTGGACCGTCACCTCAGCGAGGCGCTCGCCCATGAAGGGCCAAGCCTTGTTGAAGTGATAACCGATCCAGAGCTTTTCTAGTCGATCCTGGCCTGCGCCTTGTGGCGGGCGGCCTTGAAGTCGGGGGCGCGTTTTTCGGCGAAGGCGGCGACAGCTTCCTTGTGTTCGGGGAGGGTGTAGCAGATTTCCAGCTGCTCATGCTCGCGCGCCTGGATGCGGGAGGTGTCGGTATCGCAGCCATTGGCGCTGAGGAGCTGTTTGGTCATGCGCAGCATGGGGGAGGGGTTGGCCGCCATCTGTCCGGCCAGTTCGAGCGCGTCGTCGAGCAGGGTTTCAGGCTCTGACAGCCGGTCGGCGAGACCGAGGCTGACGGCTTCTTCGCCGGAGACAGGCCGGGCGGTGAGCAGGAGGTCATGCGCCTTGCCCCAGCCCACGCGCTGAATGAGGAAGTGGGAGCTTGCAAGCTCTGGCACGATGCCGACGCGCACGAAGACGAGGCCGAACTTCGATAGGGTTGAGGCAACGATCATGTCGAAGGGCAGGATCTGCGTGACGCCGATGCCGAAGGCCGGGCCGTTCACCGCGGCGATGCAGGGCTTGGAAGAGCGGATCAGCGACACCCAGTCGATGCCGCCATCTCGCTTATGCGCCTTGGTTTCCGAAGCATCGATATTGTTCTGGAAGTAGGACATGTCCGCGCCGGCGCAGAAGCCGCGTCCTTCACCGGTCATGACGATGGCGCCGATATCCTCATCCTCATTGGCGGCGGTGATCGCCTTGCCGAGCTCGCGGCTCATATCCGGCGTCCATGCATTCAGCTTGTCCGGGCGGTTGAGGGTGAGGAGGCAGATATTGCCCCGGTTTTCGACCTTGATCTGCTCATAGGACATGGCGTTCTCCCTGATCTGTTTTGGTCAGGGTGAGGGGTCTGCCGCTGGGGCAGTCACGCGGAATCTGAGGGTGGAGCCCTGGATTGGCCCTGCCTCAGCGGAACGGGGCGGCATCAGGTCGCGTTACCTTCCTGTCACCAAGAAGGAATTCATCATGTCCCTAATCCAGATACTTCTGTGTCTTTTCCTGCCGCCGGTCGCCGTGGCTCTGCGCGCAGGGGTCGGCCTCCAGCTGATCATCAATATCGTCCTCTGCTTTGTCTTCTGGCTGCCCGCCGTGATCCATGCGTTCTGGGTCAGCTCCAAGGGCGGACCTGAACCGATCTGAGGCAGACCCCTCAGTGCAATAGAAAAAGGGCGGGCTTTGATGGCCCGCCCTTTTTGCGTTCCGGCCTTGGAGCAACGGGCAAAGGCAGCTGAGATCACCCGCCCTGAAGATCGGTCCCTCTGTTGGAAGACTGTTCCTCGTATCTGCCGTCTTTCCGGCCAAGACCGGCGAGCACCAAGATGAAAACCGCTGTGGGTATGAACACCATCGCGATACCGCCAATGGTATCGGACAACAGTCCACCCAGGAGGGGTAATACGAATGCGAGGAGGTACCCCACAAGGGTGATACCGGCGGTCAATCGCGCGACATTCGTCTCTTCAGTCACAACCGGCGGCAAGGACATAATAAGGATGAGTTGCAGCGACGCGGCAAAACCGGCGACAAGTGCGCCAGCATAGCCGACCGGTCCCGGCACAAAGCCGAAACCGAGCATGCCGACGGCGGAAGCAATGCCAGCGATCACGATTGGGGCCCGACGGCCGAGCCACGCCGTCTTCCACCACAGCATGGCCAGAGACGCCAGCAGCGAAGTCGCGTTGTAGGCTACAATCAGGGGGCCAAGCCACGTGCCATTCCCGCGTGCGGCAAGCGTTGTGTCCATATAGGCGTTGATGCTGAAGAACACGGCAATCGATCCGGCGAGCCAGAGCCCTAGCTCCCACGTTCGGCTGTCTGACCAGTTCGGTGAGATGGGGGCCGCCCCGCCGGGCTTCGCCCTTTCGCCGAGAAGGAGGATGAGGGCTGCGATCCCCAGGGCAGGCACCGCCCATATAGTCAGCGCCATGCGCCAATCATGCCCTGCAAGAGGCATGACGATGGGCAAGGTTGCCCCGGCTCCGACAAGTTCGCCAACCATCATTCCGTTCAGATAGACCGCGCTACCTAGGCCCGCGTGTCTGGGGAGCCATCCCCGGACGGCGCTCGGAAGGGCTGTCTGAAACAGGGCGATCCCGGTCCCCATGCCGATGGAGGCGGCGAACAGCACCGCCGCCGAGGAGCTCCAGCCGCGGGAGGCTGAAAGAATGGCGCTGAGCGCGAGACCGGCGGCAATGGTGCGGGCCGGTCCGATCCGCGCGATCACCCAAATGGCGAGCGGCGCCGCCAATGCGAGCACCACGACCGGAAGGATGGTCAAGGCGCCGGTGCTGGTGGTCGAGAGGTTCAGGTCGTCCGCGATCTGTCCAGCGAGCGGGGAAACCGCGAGGACCGGAATCCGCAAGAAGAGCCCGGTTGCCCAGAGCAGGCAGAGAATGCCGATCTGCCGTGCGGAACAGGCGCAACGGGCTTTCAAACCCATCGCCGCTGCACTCCTGGAGCGGTGCGAGTGCACATTGAAGGCCTTCTCTTTTCGAAGGAAGAGGCGGAATCGAGCGGCATGTTTGCGGACCCTGGGAGTAGATGTTTCCGAGGGGCTTCTGCCAAACGCGGGAGGCCATATCTCGCACGATCCAGCCCTATCTGATACAATCATGCCACAATGTTCGAAGGGAATGACATGGCGCCGGGAATAGTCGGTTTCGATGTCGCAAGAGCGCTGCGGCCTCAGGCGAGCCTCTTGCGGTCCTGCGTCACGGCAACGGGAATCGGCCTGGCCGTCTGGGAGCAAAGCAAGGGCGATGTCCATTATCACCGGGCCCGCCATCACACGTTCAGCCTGTATCTACGGGGCGGAAGCCAAGTCCGCGAGGTGTCCAGCGACGCTATCCGCCCAAACTCCACAGGCTCTTGCGGTGCGATCTGCAGTCTGCCTGCCGGGGAGCCCTCCGCGTGGAAAAATGGTGGCTACCTCAGATGGCTGCATGTCTATTTCGAAGACCGTCATCTAAGCCGCGCAGCTGGTAGCAAGACACACGGGGTGGAACGGGTGGTGTTCGGGTGCGATCCAGCGCTGCGTGAACTCTGCCAGCAGTTTCTTCTGATTCTGGATTGGGATGATCCGGGCCATGCTAATGTTCTGGATCACACTCTGATGACATTGTTGGCACGCTCTCTCTCTATCGCGAACGTTACCAGTGATTTCAGGGCGCCCAATGGCGGTCTGACGGGCGCGCAAAGGCGCGCCGTCGAAGACACCGTCGAAACATCTCTTGCCGAGCGCATCACTGTGCGCAATCTCGCTGAGGTCAGCGGCCTGAGCCCCCGGCAGTTTTCACGTGCATTCACCGTTAGCTATGGGGTGCCGCCCTATGAGTGGGTCTTGCGCCAACGTGTGGAGCGTGTTCGCGATCTTCTGGCCGAGGGCCAGAAGGCCAGCGATGTGGCGGTCCTGTGCGGCTTCTCATCCCAGGCGCATATGATCCGCCGCTTCCGCGCAGTTTTTGGATATACGCCGACCGCGGTCCGGTGAGAGGACCCCTCCGGTAGAAGTGTCCTCTCACCAGTGGCTAGTAGAGCTTTGCCATGGCCTTGGCGTCATAGTCGGCGAGCTCTTCGGTGCGGCCTTCCTTGACCTTGGTGGCCCATTCCGGGTCCTGCAGGAGGGCGCGGCCGACGGCGACGAGGTCGAACTCACCCTTTTCAAGGCGCTCGACGACATCGGTGATGGGGCGGGTCTTGGAGCCTTCGCCGCGCATGGCGCCGGTAAACTCCGACGAAAGCCCGACAGAGCCGACCGTGATCGTCGGAAGGCCGGTCAGCTTCTTGGCCCAGCCTGCCGTGTTGAGGCCGTTCTCGCCATCGACATCCGGGAATTCAGCTTCCCAGAAGCGGCGCTGGCTGGCGTGCAGGATGTCGACGCCGGCGTCGACGAAGACCTTGAGGAAGGCTTCGAATTCCTGCGGGGTCTCTGCCAGCTTTGCGGTATAGTCCTGCTGTTTCCACTGGGAGAAGCGCAGGATGATCGGCATGTCCTCGCCGACCGCCTTGCGGATCTCGGAGATGATCTCGCCGGCAAAGCGGGCGCGCTCGGGCAGGCCGCCGCCATATTTGTCCTCGCGCTTGTTCATCACGTCCCAGAAGAACTGGTCGATGAGATAGCCGTGGGCGCCGTGGATTTCGAGCGTGTCGAAGCCGAGGTCCTTCGCAGCCTTGGCGGCATCGGCATAGGCGGCGACCATGTCGGCGACTTCCTCGTCAGAGGGTTCGTCGAAGAGCTGCTTGCCCTTATGGGTGATACCCGACGGGCTGTCGGAGGGGGCGTCCGGGAAGTGGCCGGTGCCGGTCTTGCGCAGGAGGCCCTGATGCCAGATCTGCGGGCCCATCTTGCCGCCTTCGGCATGGACTGCATCGATGACCTTCTGCCAGCCGGCGAGCGCGGCATCGGTATGGAAGAGCGGATAGTTCGGATTGTCGGAGGCGCCCTTGCGGCGCACCAGCGTGCCTTCAGACAGGATCAGGCCGACATCGGCGGCGGCGCGGCGCGCATAATAGGCGGCGACATCATCGGTCGGCACGCCATCGGGGCTGAAGCCGCGCGTCATGGGCGCCATGACGATACGGTTTTCAAGGTTCAGCGATTTGAGCTTGAACGGCTCGAACAGGGCGGCGGCTGATGACATGATGTGAAACTCCCTCGGATTTCGATTGCCCCTGCATCTGGGGCAAGGCGGTATCCGGTTCAACGTTTTTCTGCGCTGCAAAGTATTCAGGCAGGGTTCACTTGCTGGCGCAGAAAAGGGGTGACACTCTGCACAAAAAGGGGGGATTTTTCATGAGAAGACTGGCCATTCTGGCGGCGATTGCCGGCCTGTCAGCCTGTGCGACGCCGGGGATCGACTATGAGGCGCGGCTTGTGCCCGCCAACACCGCCGCCGTGGAAACGCGCCTTGTCGATGTCGGGCGGTTCAACGGGCCGGGCGGCAACTGGTATGCCAGCGAGTTCGAGGCGATGCTGGCGAGCGCGACCCTGGACGGACAGCCCTGGTTCCGCATCGCGCGCTATAGCGATGGCTATGTGCCGGAGGGCCAGCGTGCCGGCATCTATGAAGGCAATACGGATATCGTCAGCTATGAGGCCGAGGAATATTCCACGACGCAGACCGAATGCGTCGAATGGGACGGGCCGTTCGACTGTGAGCATCGCGACGAGGTGGAACATATCTGCCTGCGTGAACGCGTGCAGGTCTCGGTGACGCCGCGTCTGATCGAGTATGGCAGCGGACGCATGATCTTCCAGGATACCTATTTCGGGGATGCGGAAGCGGAAAGCTGTGAGGAGATCTATATCAGGGGCCGTCGCGGACGGCGCGGGCATGGCGGCTGGGACTATGGTCTGGCGGCTGGCGTTCAGCCCCCGGTCGACCTCATCCATAATGCGCTGGCCAACACGCTGGGTGATATCCGCGCCGATATCGCGCCGCGAAATGCGGTGATGCGCGCGGTGTTCGTCGAGGATCCGATGGATGCTGTGGTCGCGGCCGATCCGCGCTTCAAGGAGGCGGTAGAGGCAGCGTCGAGCTCACCGGGGACCTCATGCGCTGTGTGGCAGGATCTACATGCGCAATATCCGGCCGCCCCCGCGGTCACGCATAATCTGGCGGCGTGTTACGAGTCGGGCGGTAATCTGCTGGAGGCGCATGCGCTCTACGCCGAAGCGGCGGAGCAGGTGTACGGGAGCGGGATGCCGGTGGACCGGCAATATACGGACTCGCTGGCGCGCGTGTCGGACTATCGCAACGGTCTGGAGGTTCTGGGCCGTCTGGGTGCGAGCGAGCCGGGCTATTAGAGGTTAGACGCGGGCTGAAATGTCCGGCCGGCCTACGAGACCGCCATGGCGAAACCGATGATGGTCGCGAGCAGAAAACTGACCGAGAAGACCGACGTGGTAAGCAGGGCGCGGGACATGATGCGTTTCCTTTCTGGAAAAAGCAGAATGCTTTTCTAAAAAGTGAACGGCCTGAAGTGTCCTAGTGTTCCCGTTTCGACGCTTCGAGGTTTCGCCTGGCGCGCGCCGCCTCGCTCTTTTCTAGGTCTTTCTGGCTCTTTGTGCGCCCGAATTTCACCCGGTTTTCAGTGGCTTTCTTCTCGGCGTCGGCGCGCTTTTTCTGCTTGCGTGCCTTGTTGAGATTGATCGGTGTGGTCATGGGCGTGTGCCTGTCTCAGGAAAGCCTCTGGTCCAGCCTGTCTCTCACGGCCGGCCATTCTTCGGCAAGGATGGAGAAGACCACGGTCGAGCGCAAAAATCCGTCCGGCAGGATGCGGTTGTGGCGCAGGATGCCTTCCTGTGTGGCACCAAGTTTCAGCACGGCGCGGCGCGAGCGGGCATTGCGCTCATCGACATGGAAATAGACGCGGATCGCCCCGGCGTCGAACGCGCTGGCGAGCAGCAGGCGCTTGCAGGCCGGATTGGTCGTGCCGCCCTGAAATTCCGGCGCATAGATGGTCATGCCGATCTCGACATTGCGCCAGTCCCGGTTGGGATTGAGATAGGCTGTCATGCCGGCAAACCGGCCGTCCGGGGCGAGGACGGCGAAGGGGATCAGCGTGCCGGCCTCGGTGCGCTGGCGGATCGTCTTCGTCCAGGGCGTGATCCAGTCGCCGGGGGGATTGTAGAATGGCCAGGTCGCCAGCCGCTCGCCCGACTTTTCCGCCATGTCGCGCAGCATGGGCGCGTGGGCGTCCATGTCGAACGGGACAAGGCGGACAAAGCGGTCCTCAAGCGGGGCCGGGCGCAGCTCCAACGCCTAGTCCTTATGGGTGTCGCGCCACTGCTCCATGGCGAGCGAGATGGCGAAGGTCTCACGGTATTTCGGGCTGGAGGCCGGACGCGGGGCGCGGGCCGACGTCAGCGCCATGATCTCGGCCAGCTTGTTGTGGGCCGCGCCTGCCTGGCCTGCGCCGATATAGGCATGGAGTTCGACCAGCGCTGAAGAAAGCGGGTCGTGCGCGCGGATCACGAAATAGGGCTCATCCTCGGCCAGCTTGGAGATGACGTCGAATTCTGACGGATTGGCTTTGGAGCCGACGGGGGGCTTGGACATGGCGATAGACTTCTCTTCGGTGATTCTGATCCGGCCAGTGTAACCCTCATACGTGTTCACGCCAGAGCTGCCCCCCTGCTGATTGAGGCGTATGGCAGCCCGGATCAAAAGCTAAGTTGACAGCATGTTGTCAAAATGACAATAAGCAGTCAAACGGAGACTGTCATGACCAAGATTGAACAAACGAACGGCGCCGTGATCACCGATCTCATGCTGGAGACTTTCCGGCTGAACGGCGCCTTGCTCGAGGCGGGTGACCAGCTTGTCAAAGATCTCGGTCTGACGAGCGCCCGCTGGCAGGTCCTCGGGGCTATCATGCTGGAGGGCTCGCCTCAGACTGTGGCGCAGATTGCCCGCCGCATGGGCCTGTCGAGGCAGGCGGTTCAGCGTGTCGTCCATGATCTGACAGCGCAGGGCCTCGTCGAGCCGAGTGGGAACCCGGACCACAAGCGCGCGCCCCTGATCACGCTGACGCCTGAAGGAGAGGCCGCCTATGGTGACGCCATCAAGCGGCAGGACGACTGGGCAAGCGAGCTTGCTGGCAAGATCGATGGGGAGCAGGCGCGAGCCGCGCTCGATACGTTGAAGGCGCTTTCGGCGCTCTGCGGCGCGACGAGACGCCCTGCCTTGCCTCAAAAAGCGAAAGGCGGCGCCCAATGAAAAAGATCGTTCATCGACTGGCGGGCACGCTGGCACTCTTGCTGATCAGCAGTTTCTGGCTGGCGACAATTCTGACCGAACTCAGCGGCCGCGAAGAGGCGATCTTTCTGGCAAAGCGGAGCATTCTTTACGCGATGGCTTTGCTTATCCCGTCCCTCATGATCACCGCCGGCAGCGGCATTGCCCTGGCTGGCAAGCGGGCCGGGCGGCTTGTGAACGCCAAGAAAAAGCGCATGCCGTTCATTGCGTTGAACGGTCTGCTGATCCTCGTCCCGAGTGCTGTCTTCCTCTGGTGGAAGGCGGGACAGGGCGAGTTTGATCTTTCCTTTGTTGTGGTTCAGGCCATAGAGCTCGCTGCTGGCGCAACCAACATTACTCTGATGGGGCTGAACATGCGCGACGGCATTCGCCTGTCACGGATGCTTGCGAGGAGACCCGTCTAGAAGACCTCGCCCGGTTGCCCTGAGACTAGTGCCCGCCGCCGAACACGCCGGTGCGCACGCTATAGTCGACGGCGAGGGCGTAGTCCGGATCGTCGTCGCTATCGACCATGAGCTGGCCAGCGCGTTTGAGAAGCTTGTGGCAGTCCCGCGAAAGATGGCGCAGGCGCAGCGTCTTGCCGAGGGCTTCATACTTTGCCGCAAGGTCCTCAATGGCCTGCAGGGCGGACTGGTCCACCACGCGCGAGCGCATGAAGTCGACAATGACCACGTCCGGGTCGCTCTCCGGGTGGAAGAGCTCGGCAAAGCCATCGGTGGAGCCGAAGAAGAGCGGGCCTTCGATCTCATAGACATGGGCGCCGGGCACCGAGACGCTGTCGCGTTCGACGATATGGATGCGGCGTGCATTGTTCCAGGCATAGGCGAGGGCGGAGACGATCACGCCGACGACAACGGCGGTGGCAAGGTCATAGGCCACGGTGACGCCTGTCACGAGAACGATGACCAGGGCATCGGTGAGCGGGATACGCGTCATGATGCGCAGGCTGTTCCAGGCGAAGGTGCCGATGACGACCATGAACATGACGCCGACAAGAGCCGCCAGCGGGATCTGCTCGATCAGGGCTGAGCCGATGAGGATGAAGGCGAGCAGGAAGAGGGCGGCCGAGAGGCCCGAGAGACGCGTGCGCCCGCCGGATTTTACGTTGATCATGGACTGGCCGATCATGGCGCACCCGCCCATGCCGCCGAAGAAACCGGTGACGAGGTTTGCTGCGCCCTGGGCCACGCATTCCTGGCTGGCGCCGCCGCGCTGATTGGTCATTTCGCCAACGAGGTTGAGTGTCAGCAGGCTTTCGATCAGGCCGATGGCGGCGAGGATGACCGCATAGGGCAGGATGATCTCGAAGGTTTCCAGATTGAGCGGGACCATCGGGATATGGAAGGCCGGCAGGCCGCCCTCGACCGAGGCGAGGTCGCCCACGCGCGGGACATCGAGGCCGAAGACGATCACGATGGCCGCGACAATGGCAATCCCGGCGAGCGGGGCGGGGATAACTTTGGTGAGTTTTGGCATGAACCAGATGATCGCCATGGTGAGCGCGACGAGGATCAGCATCCAGGCGAGCGGCCAGCCGCTCAGCCATTCACCGCCGGACATGCCATGGCCGGAGGCTTCGGCCGTTCCGGGCACCTGAAACTGGGTGAGCTGGGCAAGGAAGATCACAATGGCGAGGCCGTTGACGAAGCCCAGCATGACGGGGTGCGGCACGAGCCGGATGAACTTGCCGAGTTTGAAGATACCTGCGGCAAGCTGGAGGATGCCCATCAGGACAACGGCCGCGAAGAGGTATTCAACCCCGTGCTGGGCGACGAGAGAGACCATGACCACGGCGAGAGCGCCCGTCGCGCCCGAGATCATGCCGGGCCGCCCGCCGATCAGTGCGGTGATGAGACCGACGATAAAGGCGGCATAGAGCCCGACCAGCGGATCGACCTGGGCGACGAAGGCAAAGGCCACAGCTTCGGGTACCAGCGCCAGCGCGACGGTCAGGCCGGCCAGAAGCTCAATCTTGATCCGGTTCGGCGTGAATTTGGCGAGGTTCGCCTGCGAAAAATTCTGCGCGCCGAGGCGATCTGCGAATGCAGCGAAGGTGGATTTGCTTGTCACGGGGCTGGCTCAGTCTGTCTGGCGTTATACGTCAGGCGTCCGTATGGCGGTCTTTATGCTGCGGTGCAACACAAAGACCGCCGAAAATACTGAAGTTTCCCTGTCCTGCCGCCTAGCTGGAGGCGACGATGCCGCCATCGCAGGGGATGGTGTGGCCGGAAATATAGGCCCCCGCGCGCGACGACAGGAACATGGCGAGGCCGGCGATGTCCTGCGGCGTGCCAACGCGGCCCGACGGGTTGCCAGCAGCGACGGAGTCCCAGTCGACGCCTTCGGTCTTGCCGCCAAAGCCGACGCCGGTCGACAGCATCCAGGTCGGGAAAGGGCCCGGCGCAATGCCGTTGACGAGGATGTGCTCGCCAACATGCTGGGACGCCATGAAGCGCGTCAGGTGAATGACGGCGGCCTTGGACGTGCCATAGGCATAGCCGCTGAAGGGCGAGGTGTGCATGCCGTCGATGGAGGCGATGTTGATGACGCGGGCCGGGTCTTCGGGGCTGGCTGACTTGCGCAGCAGCGGGATGAGCTTCTGGAACAGGAAGAAGATGCCCTTCACATTGACGTCCATCACCTTGTCCCAGCCGCTTTCGGGGAACTCCTCCAGCGTTGCGCCCCAGGCGACGCCTGCATTGTTGATCAGGACGTCGACCTTCTCCTCGCGCTTGGCGATTTCATCGGCGAGGTGCTGGATGCCGACCATCTGGCCGACATCAGACGGGATGGCATAGATCTCGCCGCCATACTCGCTCTTGAGGCGCTCGACCGTTTCCTCACAGGCATCGGCCTTGCGCGATGAAATGATGACCCTGGCGCCACTGGCGAGGTAGCCTGCGGCCAGCATCTCCCCAATCCCGCGCGAACCGCCCGTGATGACGACCGTCTTGCCCTTCACCGAGAAGAGATTGCTGAAATCATTGCTCATGGGGCGTTCCTCCGATTTTGTTCACTGGTGAAGCTTTCTGAGGGAGGCGACGTATTCTGGCAAGTGGATGCAGCGAGCTATCGCTAGTTGCCGAAGAAAAGCCGGGCGAGGGCGCGCTGTATTTCGTATTCGTGGGCCAGAAGCGAGCCGATCTCATCGCCCAAGGCTGATGCCCGAACGCTGGCGAGCAGGTGGGTGCCTAGCAGATAGGCCTCGCCGTCCAGTGTGACCATGGGGGTGACGATATCTATCGGTTTGGCGGCGCCTGCCGGATAGAGCGGGGCGGCAAGGACGTAATTGCCGGTATCGATGCCGGGATATTGCAAGACAACGATGGGTGGTTTGTTCTCTCCTGCGCGGAAAACGGCAAGATGCCTCATCTATCAGAACGCCCGGTAACCATCAGACCAAAGCCCCTCACGTTCGACCAGCGCGTTCCAGCTCTCGATAGCCTCCCGGTTCTCCTCCGAGAAGCGCTTCATGCGTTCGGTCTTCACAGCTCGCTCGACAGCCGAGCGGGCGATCTCTTCGGCGTCGAGACCGTAGGAGGCGGCTTCCTGTAAGAGTGCAGGGTCATCCGATCGCGCGAAACGTTTTGTTGCTTCTGAAAACCCTGCTCGAACTGATACGCCGAGAAGCTCCGCCGCAGTCACAGCACCGTTGGTCGCTGATTCAATTTTGCGAGCAACTTCTGCCGACGGTCTTTTTAGTCCGCGCTCGACCTCTGAGACGAAGCCCTTACCGACCCCCACTCGCGCAGCAAGTTCTGCTAGAGTTGTCTTTGTCTCATTGCGCCAAGTTCTCAGTGTTCGCATGCAGCGAATGTATCATCTCACTATTGCGAACTCAATTAGCCCGGCGAGATCATCTTGGACGGGTCGACGATGGCGTCGAAATCCTCTTCGGGGATGCCGTCCTTGATGGCTTCTTCCTTGAGGGTGGTGCCGTTCTTGTGGGCGGTCTTGGCGATGGTCGCGGCGCGGTCATAGCCGTATTTTTCCTTCAGCGGCGTCACCAGCATCAGCGAGTTCTTGAGGCCGCGTTCGATATTGTCGAGGCGCGGCTCGATGCCGACGACGCAATTATCGGTGAAGGAGATGGCTGCATCGGCCAGAAGGCGGACCGACTGGAGGAAGTTGTAGGCCATCATTGGGTTGAAGACGTTAAGCTCAAAATGGCCCTGGCTGCCGGCAAAGCCGATGGCGGCATTGTTGCCGTGAATGTGCGCGCAGACCTGCGTGATCGCCTCGCACTGGGTGGGGTTCACCTTGCCAGGCATGATGGAGCTGCCCGGCTCATTCTCTGGCAGGGCAAGTTCGCCGAGGCCGGAGCGCGGGCCCGAACCAAGGAAGCGGATGTCGTTCGCGATCTTGAAGCAGGACATGGCGACCGTGTTGATCGCACCATGGGTGAAGACCATTGCGTCATGCGCGGCCAGCGCCTCGAACTTGTTCGGTGCGGTGCGGAAATTGAGGCCGGTGATCTGGGCGATCTTGTCGGCGACCATCGTGTCGAAGCCCTTGGGCGAGGCGAGGCCGGTGCCGACCGCCGTGCCGCCCTGTGCCAGCTCCATAAGCCTGGGCAGCGTGCTCTCAAGGCGCTCAATGCCGTTGGCGAGCTGCTGGGCGTAGCCGGAGAATTCCTGGCCGAGCGTGACCGGTGTGGCGTCCTGAGTGTGCGTGCGGCCGATCTTGATGATGTCGGCCCAGGCCTTGGCCTTGGTGTCGAGCGCGTTGTGGAGTTTCTCGAGCGCCGGGATGAGGCGGTGGGTGACTTCCTCGGCGCAGGCGATGTGCATGGCGGTCGGGAAGGTGTCATTGGACGACTGCGACATGTTGCAGTGATCATTCGGGTGCACAGGCTTCTTGGTGCCCATCTCGCCGCCGAGTATCTCGATGGCGCGGTTGGCGATGACCTCATTCGCATTCATGTTGGACTGGGTGCCGGACCCGGTCTGCCAGACGACAAGGGGGAAGTGCTCATCGAGCTTGCCGTCGATCACTTCGTCGGCGGCCTGGATGATGGCCTTGCCGAGTTTCTCGTCGAGCTTGCCGAGGGCCATATTGGTTTCGGCGGCCGCTTTCTTGACGATGCCGAGCGCGCGCACGACGGGGGCGGGCTGTTTTTCCCAGCCGATCTTGAAATTGCCGAGGCTGCGCTGGGCCTGTGCGCCCCAGTACTTGTCGCCCGGGACCTCGATTTCCCCCATTGTGTCGGATTCAGTGCGTGGCTTTGCGCCCTTGTCGCCAAAAATGCCCATCGGGTCGGCTCCTGTTCGTAATTCAGCGGTGATTAAGTCGTTGGGTGGCGCTTTAGCATGCTGCCGGGCAAGCGCAAAAGCCGCTTTCGGCGCGCCATGTCGCAGTTGCCGGTCTTGCCGGGCCGCAGCCTGCCCTATCTATGGGGGAAGAGAGGCGGCAAAGGGGAACTTTCTCAAATGGTTGAAACGCGTACACCGCTTGCCGGCCGGCCCCCACACGCGCCAGAGGATCATCCGAGTGTCACGCAGGGCAAGACCGGCCTGCTTCTGGTCAATCTCGGCACGCCGGATGGCACCGATTACAAGTCGATGCGCCGCTATCTGTCGGAATTCCTGTCGGACAGGCGTGTCATCGAGGTCAATCCGCTGGTCTGGCAGCTGATCCTGCAGGGGCCGATCCTGACATTCCGGCCGAAGAAATCCGGCGCGGCCTACAAGAAAATCTGGACCGATGAGGGCTCGCCGCTGCTTGTCTACACAAAGCGGCAGGCCGAGAAGCTGAACGCCCGTATCGGAAGCGACCGGCTGCTTGTCGATTTCGCCATGAATTATGGCAACCCGTCGATTGCGATGAAGATCGAAGACCTGAAGGCCCAGGGGTGTGACCGGATCGCGATCATGGCGCTTTATCCGCAATATTCGGCGACGACTTCTGCGAGCGTCTATGACCGCAGTTTCAACGCTCTGAAGGAGATGCGCTGGCAACCGGCGGTGCGCACGGCGGCACCCTTCCATGATCACCCCGCCTATATCGACGCGCTGGCCGCTTCTATCAGCGAGCATATTGCCGGGCTCGACTATCAGCCAGAACGGGTGCTGATGAGCTATCACGGCATTCCGAAAGCCTATTTCGAGAAGGGTGATCCCTATCATTGCCATTGCCACAAGACGACGCGCCTGGTGGCCGAAAAGCTCGGCTGGGCGGACGGGTTCGCGATGACGACGTTCCAGAGCCGGTTCGGCCCGACCGAATGGCTCCAGCCCTATACGGACAAGACGCTGGAAGCGCTGCCTGAGCAGGGCGTGAAGAAGGTCGTCGCGGTGTCACCGGCCTTTATCTCCGACTGCCTGGAAACGCTGGAAGAGATCGCCATGGAGGGCCGTGACAGCTTCATGGAAGCGGGCGGCACGCATTTCTCGGTGGCGCCGTGCCTCAATGATTCAGACCGGGCGATTGACCTGCTGGAGACGCTGGCCGCGCGGGAACTGGCAGGCTGGGTCTAGGTGGACCGGCCCAGAAAAGGAAAGGGCGCACCTTTCGATGCGCCCCGCCCCGTAAAAATGTTTGTCCTGGCCTAGAAAGACTTGCGGATGCGCGCCCCGTAGAAGGTGGGCGTGCCTGCGATGAAGGTCGGGATGCCGAAGCCATCGCCGGTATTGCCCGCGTCGATGATATAGTCCTTGCCGGTGAGGTTGGTGGCATAGGCCTCAACGCCGAAGCCGTTCTCAAGGTCGAGCTGGACGTTGAGATTGACGAGGCCATAGCTCGCCTGGCTGATCAGGTCCCGCTCTGTATTGTCGAAATAGACTTTCGACTGCCACGTATAGCTCGGCACGAGGCTGAGCGTACCGAAGCCGGTATCGGCCAGCAGGATGCGGGCTGCGAGGCTGGCCTTGTGGTCGGGCGAAAGACGCAGCTTGTTGCCCGCGAAAGGTGCGCCGTCCTCGTCGTCGAAACGGGCATGGTTGTAGCCATAGCTGGCGATGAGGTTGAGGGCGTCGGAAAGGTACCAGTTGGCCTGGGCCTCGAAGCCTTCAGCGGTGGCGTCGCCCGCATTGATCGGCTCGATCAGGCCTTCATCGGTGATCTCGGTCGACTGGAAGTTGCTGTATTCATAATAGAAGGCGGACGCTTCCAGGCTGAGATCGCCATTGAGAAGCGCGCTTTTCACGCCAGCTTCATAGGCGTCGACAATCTCTGCATCGAGAATGGCGAAGCCGGCGGCCGGGGCAGAGGCCGAGGCTGTGATAACTTCCGGGCGGCGGCCGCGGGCATAGTTGGCGAAGAGGTTGACCGCGTCATTGACCTCATATTTGGCTGCCGCGCGCCAGGTCACATCGTCAAAGGTCTCGCTGCGTGAGATGCGACCGCCCGATGGCTGTACGAAGAGACCGGCGCCTGTCAGAGCGCTTGGCCCGTTCAGAAGTTCGACCAGAAGGCCGCTTTCCTTGTCCTCTGTGGTGTAGCGCAGACCCCCGGTCAGCTGCAGGCGGTCGGTCACGTCAAAGTTGGCATCGGCAAAGACTTCGAAGGCCTGCGTCTCGCCATCATTGACGTAGCGCTCATTGTGGATCGGCTTCAGCGGGACAATGACAGTGCCGCCGGACTGCTGGAAGACGGTGAGGTTAAAGGCCGGCAGGGCGCTGACGGGCGGTGCGTTCGGCGGGGTGAGGAAACCGCCGAGAAGGGCCTGTGCGGCGCGTTCGTCAAAGGTCAGCGGCACGTCCTGCTCGCCGCTCTCATCGAAATAGCTGGCGCCGACAAAGCCGCGCACGCGTCCGCCGGCGTCATAATTGGCGCGGAACTCCTGGCTGAACTGTTCGCCCGAAGCGTCTTCACCGAAGATCAGAAGCTCAAGGCCGAAGCCGTCCGGGTCGAAGACTTCGAGGCTGTCGAATTCACGGTAGCCGGTGATGGAGGAGAGGGAGACATTGTCATTGATCTGCCAGTCACCGAGCAAGGTGACACTGGTCACTTCACGGTCGAGGCCGAGATGTTTGCCGCCGAGGAAGTCACCAAATGTATTGAGGTTAGCCGGATCCCAGGGCGCGGCGGAGCCGGTGGGTGTCGGCAGGAAGGCCTTGGACTTGAAGCTCGTGCCTGATGGGGTGTCTTCCTGATAGTTGGCGATGAGGTCAAAGCGAAGGTCCGCGCTGGGCGTGAAGGCGAGTGAGGCGCGCACGGCCGACATGTCCTGGCTGTTGAAGTCCTCTTCGGCCGGATTGACGCTTTCAACATAGCCATCGCGCTCGCGCATGCGGCCGGCGAGACGGAAGGCGAGCTTGTCTTCAATGATCGTGCCGGTGACATGTCCGTCGAGATAGACCTCGTCATAATTGCCGACACCGGCGGTGGCCTCGCCCGAGAATTCAAATTCCGGCTTGGCCTGGATGACGTTCACACCGCCGATGAGGGCGCCGCGCCCGAACAGCGTCGGCTGCGGACCTTTGGCGACCTCGACGCGCTCCAGGTCGAAAAGTTCAACCACGGAGCCGCGCGAACGGGAAATGGAGACGCCGTCCTGGAAGATGGCGATGCGCGGCTCGATATTGGCTTCGCCGCTGTCTGAGGTGATGCCGCGAATCACAAAGCCCGGATTGTTCGGGCTCTGCTCCTGCACCTCGAAGCCCGGCACATAGCGGGCCACATCGCTGAACTCATCAAGGCCGAGATCGTCGAGCAGCTCGTCATCCACAGCTGACACGGCGACCGGAACGTCGCGAAGATTCTCGGCGCGCTTCTGGACGGTGACAGTGACCGTCGTCTGGCGCAGCTCTTCTTCGCCATTGTCCTGGGCGAGCGCTGCGGGCGCGAGGGCGGCAGCGAGGGCCAGCGTTGTGGTGGTGAGCAGGAAGGATTTCATGGGAGGTCTCCGCTATGGATGTTGTTTGCGGAGAGCCTCTATTTGTGCATTGCAACACTGGTGCGACGGTGAGCCGGTTGCGGCCCTGAAACAGGGGTAAGTGTGACCTTGCCGCCACGGAAATCCGGTCAGCCAGCCTTTGCTATCACGCAGATGGGTTTCGCCGCACCGGCCGCGCACACGGTCTGGTTCCGGCCGTTCTTTTTTGCCCGGTAGAGGGCTGCGTCGGCTTCGTTCAGGGCGGTCCGCAGCGAGCAGCCCGCCGTCATGGGGCAGAGCCCGAAACTGGCAGAGACGGAAAGGCCGGGCGCGACCGTGTCGAAGGCGGCCTTTTCAATGGAGCGGCGCAGACGTTCGCTGACCTCAAGCGCCTGTTCCTGCGTGACGCCGGTGAGAAGAATCGCAAATTCCTCTCCACCCCAGCGCGCGATCACGTCGAGCGGCTGGCGCAGCGCTGCGGCAGCAAGCTCTGCGACCGTTTTCAGAACCGTGTCGCCGGCTGCGTGCCCGAAGGAATCATTGATCGATTTGAACCAGTCTATGTCCAGAAGGATGAGCGCGGCCTGACCGCCAGTGCGGCGCATGCGGGCGCGCTCACGCTCTACGGACAGTTCGAAGGTTCGACGGTTCATGATGCCGGTCAGCGCGTCTGTGGAGGCGAGGGCGAGAAGTTCTGCCTGCTGACGGGCTATGTGGTCCTCGCGCATATAATGCACGATACCGGCCGGAACCGCGAGACAGGCCGAGAGGGCCGTCACCACAGAGATGAGAATGGCCCCGTTCTGGTGAAGGTCCATCGCGACCAGCAGGGAGGTGAGAAGCGCGGATGAGACGATCGCCGCCGAGCTGACGATGACCGGAATGCGCCGTGGCTTGCGTCTGACATAATCAGCTATTGGAAGGATCAGTCTGTTCATGCCGCGCTCATCTCAGACTTTGGCTGACACTCTCTCTGCGCGACATGGTAAATTTTATATATCTCGGAGAATAAGCTATTTTTCTCCGCCGCTTGCGACTGGTCTGCCGCCGCGCGCCGGGCTAGCTTTCGAGCATGGATGACTGGGTGAAAGCGGGAAAGGTGCGTGCGCGCATCACGCAGGAAGGCGCGCTTGAAGTGCGCTGCTTTGGCCTGACGACGCAGGCGAAATATTACAAGCCGCTTCTGAAGGAGTTTTTCCGCAAGGATTTTACCCGGCTGCGGCCGGGCTATGGCGACTACGCCGTCCATATCGTGATGGAGTATACTGGCGATCCGCCCTGGATGGACCTCGACAATCTGGCAAAGGCGCTGCTCGACAGTGTCTCGGGCAACGCCTTTGCAGACGATCATCAGGTGGCACGCCTCTTGGTCGAACGCCGGGTGGGCGATCGCGAAGGCATCTATATGCGCGTCGAGGCGATGGACTAGTTCGCCGGCTTGGCCATCTCCATCGCCATCAGGAAGTCAGCCGGAAGCTGGCGCCCGAGCGGGCTGATCGAGGCCATCATGATGTCGGCTGTGGTGTCGAATTCGCGATAGTCGCAGGTCAGCTCCACCCCGGCTGGAATATCGGTGAGGGCGTAGCCTGCATCGATGGAGGAAAAGTCGGTGTTCGGGGTCTCGCTATGGTTCATGTAACGCCCTTCATCGCCGTCCAGGATGCAGACCGACCGGTCATAGGGCGGAATGTAGGTATAGCGTTTGAGGAAATCCGAGAGGCGCTCATCGGCATCGGAAAAGCTGTCGAGGGAGATCATCCGGTCGACCCGCGGATCGAAGCGCCAGATGAGCTGGCCGCGGCGGACGGGCTCGCGTGAAAAGACGCCGAGACCTTCAATGTCGGAGGCCGCGAGATAACAGGGGACCAGCATCATGACTGGCAAGCTCCTGAAAGGCCGGGTCGCCGCCCGGAAAGGATCAGGGTTTTGCCCGCGCTGGCGTCGCGCAATCAAGCTTGATGCCACCGATGCGGGAATATTCAAGTTAAATTATGGCGAGAGCCACGCGCAGGTTTTCGCCTCCCGCTTTAGAAGCGTTTGAAGGGGCGGGGCGCGGCAGTGGCTGTGGCGGTTGCGACGAGTTTGCCGTCCGGGTCGAAGCATCTGGCCTCTGAGAAGCAGACCGATTTGCCGAATTTGAGGATCTTCGCTTCCACCTTCGCAGGCCCGACGAAAAGCGGGGCGAGATAGGAGGTCTTCATCTCCAGCGTCGGGGCGGTCATCGTCACATTGGATGCAATGATGATATTGGTCGAGATCGCCTCATCCAGCATGGCCGCGATAAAGCCGCCCTGTACCGCGCCGGTCGGGTTGGCAAAGCTCTTGTCTGCGGTGAAGTTCACCACGATCCGCATCTCGTCCTGATGGACTTCAGCCAGATCCATGCCGAGCGTATCGGAACAGGCCGGGCGCTTCTTCGAGGTCTTGAAGCGCGCCAGCATGTCGGCATCGCTCATGCGGGGTTTTTCGCCGGGATCAGCCAAATCTATTTCCGGCGGAACGCATCGATACTGACGACGGTCGAGCCCTGCTCGTCGCCGGCGGCCTTGGGCGTTTCGGCCTCTGGCTCTGCCTCGGTCGCATCTTCAGACCCGGCTGGACCGACCACGTCCTGCCCGCTGGCGGTAATGTCCTTCTCGAAGGAGAGGCCGAAATTCACCGCCGGGTCCACAAAGCGCGTCATCGCCGCATAGGGGATTGAAAGGTGCTGGGGCACGCCGCTGAATTTCAGGATCAGCTCAAAATGGCCTTCGTGAACTTCCAGGTCCCAGAACTGGTGCTGGATCACGATGGTCATTTCGTCTGGAAACCGCTCGACAAGATGCTCGGCCATTTTCACGCCGGGCGCCTTTGTGCGGAAGCTGATATAGAAGTGATGCTCACCAGGAGCAGCGCCATTGGAAGCGGTCTGGCGCAGCGCCTCGCGGACCACGCCGCGCATGGCTGCCTGTGTCAGAGCTTCATAGCCGATATAGTCGGTCATCCCAAAATCCTTTGCCGGGGTCTGGTTTACCGATAAAAAATAAGCGTTCAACAAGCTTCGTCCATCAGGGGAAGCACATAAGCGGACTTCGCGCGCAGTCTCTGGCCGCGAAGTCCGCTGAAAACGCCAAAAAAAGCTGAAGGGGCCGGTCTGGCTAGCCGGTCTGTTCCCCGTCGGAGGCGACCGTCTCGTCCTTGCGGCGGGTATTGGTCACGGCGGTGATGAGGCCGATACCGGCAAGGATGACGGCGCCGATGGCGACCCACTGGCCGGGCACACCGAGCGCGACTGCGGCCCAGATGACCCCGCCCAGCAGGATCATGAAACCGATCGTATAGATTGCGAATGATGACATGTGTCTCTCCGTTTTAGCCTGTAACGCCAGAACAAAGCAGAGCGTTCCCAGTACAGGGCGCAGTCATTCAAGAATCGCGTGGCTTTTCAGAGAGATAAGGTGGAGGCTTCTGTTGCCAGGCGCCTCCGGGCCCCGCCTAAGGCGCTGAAGCCCTAGGAGTTAAGTTCGGAAAACCGAGCGCAGACTAGGCTGCGAGCAGTTCGCCTTCAGCAAAGTTGTCGTTTGCAACTATTGTTGAGTGAGCTTCTAACGGAGCTCATCCGGGCGAAGGCATCGTCTTTACACGTCCGTCGATCCTGTTTCGCCCCCAAAGCCATCCCGCTGAAGGAAGGGAAATTGGTGGAGGCGCCGGGTACCGCCCCCGGGTCCGAACCGCTTATTGCACGCGCGTTTATCGCCATAGTCCCCGAAGGGACGAGTTAGATATAGGCCACCGCGCGCCCTGTTAAAAGGGGGGTTAAAGGGTCAGTCGCAGATCGGAGATGGAGCTTGCGATGGACTGGTAGGCATCCTGCAGCTCCTGGCCGCTTTCGGCGCGGAAGAAATAGTCGCTGCCGCTTGAGCAGTACTGAAGCACATCACGGCCTGATTCGGGGGCCTGAAAGGCAACCGAATAAATGCGGATACCGGCCGCCTTGGCGCCGTCGCAAAGCTGTTGGGCCTGCCAGGGGGAGCTGCCATTCGAGCTGTCGCCAACCGCGTTGAATTCGCCGTCGGTCATCAGGATGAGCGCCTTTGCGCTGTCGGGCTCATCATAGGCAAGGGGTGCGGAGGCGGCCGGAAAGACAGAGGCCCAGTTAGGGGAGACCGTGTACCAGCCCCAGGCCACGCCAAGATGGCCTGCCGTGTTGCCACCCGCCCTCAGCGCTGTGATGTAGTCATAAAGCGGCTGGCGCGAACTGGTCAGTGCAAGCGGCTCATGGCCGCTGCAGTCATTTCTTCGGCGTGCATCGGCCGCTTCGACATACTGGCCAGGGCCGGGGGCAGCATCTGTGAACGCTTCGGCCCCTTCGCGCTCAAACACGCAGGTGCTGTCATAATAGAAGGTGTGCCAGCTGCCATCGCGGTAATAATCGACGCTCTGTTCGCTGGAATGGCCCGTCGCGGCCTCGAAATAGTTGCCCGCATTGAAAGCGCTATTATAGGCCACCATGGACAGGCGGACGTCATTTTCCCGTCCCGGTTTTGGATCTTCCACGAGCAGGGCATCGACGGCATCGCGCGCCGCGGTCTTGAGGTCGGAAATACGTGAGCCGTCCATTGAGCCGGATACATCGAAGACGAAAGCGACATCGACCTTGCCGATGCCATAGGTGGTGGCCGATTCCATGCCGAAGGCGAATTTGTTGATGTCCGCGATCCGGGCGAGATAGGTCTGCATCTCGCAATCTGTCCGCGCCTTGATGTCGGTCTCATTGATGGCGATGATCGGGGCTGTGCAGGTGAGGGGAAACGGGCCGTTGGAGATAAGCGCGTCGAAATAGGTGCGCACGATCTGTTCGACCTCGGCCTGGGTCGCGCCCTCCTGATAGGCGCGAGTGCCGGCGATCACGGCCGAATCGATGCTGCTCTGGGCCCGCGACTTGTTGGTGGTCAGCACCTGAAAGTCGATTGCGAAACCGGCGATGAGGAGAATCGGGAAGATCGCGAGTGCAAACAGGATCGCGACCTGGCCCTCTTCGCTGGCCTGAAGGCGGCCTGTCTGTGTGAACTTCATACGCGTCGCCGGAAAAATCGAGAATTACCCGGCTCAATCATGGGCAAAACGCGTTTCGGCAGGCTTGAGGCTTCCGGCAAAATTGGAGATTTGCCGGAAGCCTGTCATTAACCAGAAGGGTGCGGCCTAGCTCTTTATGCGCAGGTCGGAAATCGAGGTGGCGATGGACTGATAGCTCGCCTGAAGCTCGGCGCCGTTCGAGGCCTTGAAGGCGTGTTCCTCACTCGTCGCGCAATAGGCCAGCACCTCGGCACCGTCTTCCGGGGCCTGGAAGGCGACCGTGAAGATGACGACGTCTTCTTCCTTTATCTTGTCGCATAGCGCTTTGGCCTGCGCGGCCGAGCTACCCTGACCGGAGTGGTACTGGCGGTTAAACTCGCCATCGGTCATGATGATCATGGCCTTGGTCGTGTCCGGCTCATCATAGGGCAAAGGTTTTGCGTTATGGTCGAAAATATCGCCCCATTTCGGTGAGATGAGATACCAGCCCCAGGCAATACCCTGATGGCCGGCCGTGCCGCCACCATCCCGGAGGCTGTCAATGTAATGGTCTATCTGGGTGTGGTTGTGACTGAGCTCAAATGGCTCTTTAGCATTGCAGTTCGTATCTTTGGGGGTCCACAGCTTGCTGCCTTCGTCGAAGGTCGCATGGGCCTTCGCCGTCATGTAGCCGTCCGAATTGTTGGCATCGGTGCTGGCGCGGCGCTGGCCCTCCTGAAGCGTGTTGACCAAGTCCGGCGTAATGAGTTGCGTCGGCTGTTCGTCCTCAAACTTGTAAGTGCCCTCACGCTCATAGACGCAGGTCGAGTCGATAGGCAGAGAGGTGTAGGTAACGGTTGTGGTTGTGGTGACGTCCTTCTCCACCCACTTGCAATCTCTAACCCATTTCCAGCATCTGCCGAAGAACCAAAAATCACAGGTCGGTTCCGGGGCGCACACTTCTTCCTCTACCTTTTTTGTTGTTGTCACCGTGCGGTCTGTCGAATAGTACCGTCTCTTCTTCAAGCCTGTGACGCTCTCGAAGTATTTTCCGGCATCGATCACGTCGTTATAGGCCACCATCGCGATGCGCACATCGCCATCGCTTGAAGAGCCGGGTGCGGGAAGCAGGGTGGTCACGGCATCCTTGGCGGCGGCCTTGAGGTCATGAAGCCGGCCGTAATCCCCCATGGAGCCGGAGATGTCGAACACGAAGGACACGTCCAGTTTGCCGACGCCATAGGTCGCCGTGGAGACGATGTTGAAGTCGAGCCGCGCGCGGCCGAAAATCTGGCTGAGCGTTGTATCCTGATAGCATGAGCTGCTCGCGGCGATTTCATCATCGCCGGGATAGGTGACCTCCAGCGTCTCGCAGTGAAGGCCTGACCTGTCCGCGATCAGCGCGTTGAAATAGTCCCGCGCATGCGCGATCGCCTGGGTTTTGGAGTTTGAGGACTGCAGCATTCGTGCGCCGGCAAGCACCGCGGAGTCGGCGGCGTACTGGACGCGTTCTTTCTTGCCGAAGGCCAGCTGCGTATCGATGGTGAGACCGATAACGGCAAAGATCGGCAACAGGGCAAAGGCCCAGATGACAGCGACATTGCCCTTGCGATGGCGGAGAAACTGGCTGGCTCGGCTGGATCGCATTGAGGTCCCCTGAGGTGCGATAGGTCTGATCAAGCTGCCTGCTTACCGGGCCAGCGTTGAGGTGATGCTTTAATGGCTGGAGAGATTTCAAAGCGGGCGTTGATATCTCGTTAAGTTTTGCAGGACCGTTCCCACGCCATGGTCCCTCATCACGCGCAATTGTGTGGGGCAAATGAAGGTGGCTCTGGACTCGCGGCGGCGAGTCGTCATTGCTGTTTTGCATGCGCCAGTATCTTAACCTGCTTTCCGATGTGCTCGAGAATGGTGTCGAGCGCGGTGACCGGACGGGCACCGGCACGCTGGGCGTGTTCGGCCGCCAGCTTCGCTTCGACCTTGAAAACAGTTTCCCGCTGCTCACCACGAAAAAGCTGCATCTGCGCTCGATCATCATCGAGCTTCTCTGGTTCCTGAAAGGCGATACGAACATCGCCTATCTGAAGGAAAACGGGGTGTCGATCTGGGATGAGTGGGCCGATGAGAATGGCGATCTCGGACCCGTCTATGGCAAGCAGTGGCGCTCCTGGGCGGCGCCGGACGGCCGGGTGATCGACCAGATCGAATGGGTGCTGAACGAGATCAGGACCAATCCGAACTCACGCCGTCTGGTCGTCTCGGCCTGGAATCCGGCGGACGTGAATGAAATGGCGCTGCCGCCCTGTCACTGCCTGTTCCAGTTCAATGTCATGGACGGCAAGCTGAACTGTCAGCTCTATCAGCGCTCGGCCGACATCTTCCTGGGGGTGCCGTTCAACATCGCCTCATATGCGCTGCTGACCCTCATGATGGCGCGCGCCACGGGGCTAAAGCCCGGCGACTTCGTGCACACCTTTGGCGATGCGCACCTTTATTCGAACCATATCGAGCAGGCGAAACTGCAGCTCACGCGTGAGCCGTTTGCCCCGCCAAAAATGGTCCTCAATCCGGAAAAGACGGATCTTTTCGGCTGGGAGTATGAGGATTTCGAACTGGTCGGCTATCAGGCGCACAAGCATATCAAGGCGCCTGTCGCCGTCTGATCGCGGCTAGCCGGCGGTCTGCTGCCAGGCAGTCCAGGCGTCTGCGGCGTACATGAGGGACGGCCCGCCGCCCATATAGACGCTGACCCCCAGCATTTCGGAAACTTCCTCATCCGTGGCGCCCAGCTTGCGCAGGGCTTGCGTGTGAAAGCCGATACAGGCATCGCACTGTTTCGCCACGCCGATGGCGAGCGCTATCAGTTCCTTGGTTTTCTTGTCGAGGGCGCCCTCGGTCATGGCCGCTTTCGAGATGCCGCCAAAGGCTTTCAGTACTTCGCCGGAATGTTGGCGAAGCCCGCCAATGCCGTCATTCACGGCTGCTGTGATTGCGCTGTAATCCTTTGGTCCGCCCGCCATGTCGTGGTCTCCTTTCTGCTGCAGGTCCTGCAGAGATCGGGCAAGAGAGGGCGGGCGGCCATAAGGATGACTACGGATGCGGGCGGTGTCCGCCCTAGCGCGGGGCCATCCGGATTGCGCCGTCGAGGCGGAAATTATGCCCGTTGAGATAGGTGTTGCGGGCAATCTCGCAGGCCAGCGACCCGAACTCTTCTGGCTTGCCGAGGCGTTTGGGGAAGGGGACGGAGGCGGCAAGGCTGTCGAGCACCTTGTCTGGCGCGCCCAGCATGAGCGGCGTCGCGAAAATGCCCGGCATTATCGAGTTCACACGGATGCCGATATCCATCATGTCGCGCGCCATGGGCAGGACGAGGCCATTCACGCCGGCCTTGCAGGACCCATAGATGACCTGTCCGATCTGGGCGTCCTGTGCGGCCACCGATGCCGTCAGCGTGATGGAGCCGCGCTCGCCATCCTCATGGAGCGGTTCGGAATTGGCCATGCCGAGCGCCGACATGGAGGCGATCCGGTAGGAAGAGACCAGAATGCCCTGCGCGCCGCGATCATATTGTTCGGTCGGCGTGCGCTTGTATTTCATCGTCTCCTTGTCGAAGGAAAGGGTCTTGCCGCGGCCAGATGTCATGGCGCAGTGGACGGTAATGCGCTCCTGGCCATGCGCCTCGCGGGCCTTGGCGAAGCCGGCTTCGCAGGACGCCTCATCGAGGATGTTCACATTGCAGAAGATACCGCCGATCTGTTTGGCGACCTCTTCGCCTTTTTCTTCCTGAATGTCGAAGATGGCGACCTTGACGCCTTGCGCGGCCAGTGCCTCAGCGGTGGCGCGGCCAAGGCCGGATGCGCCGCCTGTCACGACGGCGGGTGTGTCTGCTCCGAGTTTCATGTGAACTCCTCCCTCTCTTTTTTGTCCGAGTTTCTGTTTCTAGGCGCCGCCTCGAAGACAGGAAAGCGTGCCGCCGGGTCAGCTCTGGGCGAGGGCGGCGTTCATGCGGTCATCGTCATAGGGATCCACCTTCCCTTGCTTTTCGCGCTGGCGGATCCACCAGGAAATGATCACCGCGCCTGTCATCTTGCCGATGATGAAGACGAGCCAGTTGGCGAGATGCAGCATGTTGCCGGGCTCCTCGCCCAGCCGCATCTGGCGCGCAAGGTCGGCGCCATAGAGGAAGATCGTGGTGTCCACCGGGGCAGCGATGGCGCTGGACAGGAGGATCCGGGTCGACAGGCGGTACTTCGTAAAGGTGAAGATCAGCCAGTCGGTGAGTTCCGAAATGGCGAAGGCGATGCCGGAGGCCAGCGCGATGACCGGCCAAGCGTAAAAGAAGGACCAGGCAATCGCGAGCGCCATGACGATGAGCACCTTGTGGCCCATGCGGCGCTGGACGAAATCGCGGAAGACAAAGACGAGCCCTGTCACCACGGTGAGGGGATTCAGCTCCAGTCCGTGGGCAAAGGTCTGGCCGGGCGTGGCAAGTTCGATGTTCGGGACAATGCCAAAGGACCAGTTGAGGAAGGGGATCGTTGCGAAATAGACGAAAGCCCAGAACCGTCCGCTGGCGACCCAGATGATCGTGCTGGTGACAGCCAGTCCGGCGAGCACGGGCAGGAGAAGGCCGGGTTGCGCATTGGTCAGTGCAGATACGAGAGCGTTCCAGAGGGCCATCATCAGTTGAAACTACAGTTCCTTTCACAGACTCCGCATTGATCCAGAGACGTCTGGGGATAAAGACGAGCGGTTAGCCAGCTCGAACCGTCGCAAAGCGCGCCGAGAATGCAAGAGGAATATCGCGATGTTGGACGAGGTCACGTTGGCCATGATTGTTGCGCGGTCACGCAATGGCGCAATTGGCAAGGATGGCGGCCTTCCCTGGAAACTCTCGGACGATCTGAAGCTATTCAAACAGACCACGCTGGGCAAGCCGGTCATCATGGGCCGCAAGACCTGGGAAAGCCTGCCGCGCAAGCCGCTGCCCGATCGCCAGAATATCGTCCTGACGCGCCGGTGGGACTATGCCGCGCCGGGGGCGCGGGTCTATTCCAACATCAATGCTGCCATTGCCGCCGGACGGGCCATTGCGAGCAAGGAAAACGTCGACGAACTTTTTGTCATTGGCGGCCAGAGCCTTTTTGAGCGCGCCATGCTTCTGGCCGACCGGCTCTACATCACTGAGGTCGATACCAAGATCGACGGCGATGTCTTCTTCCCCGAGGACGAGCTGCACAAGTTCGAAGAAGTCCGCTCGACGTCCTATCCGGCAGATGAGCGCAATGAGTACGGCTTCACCTATCGCGTGCTCGAACGGGTCATGGACGGTGTGCCGAAGCGGGTCTGACAGGCCCGATCGGCAAGGGCCTTTCCGCTACGGTGCGGCTTGAACCGGCCGATCAGACGCGACACTCTCGCCCCGCATCAAGACAAGAAAATGCGGGAGAAGCGTCATGGAATATGAAGTCATCGCAGACGGGTTGCGGTTTCCGGAAGGCCCGGTCGTCATGTCCGACGGCTCGGTCATTGTCGTTGAGATCGAAAGCAAGAAGATCACCCGCTGCTGGCCCGGCGGCAAGCGCGAAACCGTGGCAGAGCCCGGCGGCGGCCCGAACGGTCTCGCCATAGGTCCGGACGGGAAACTCTGGTGCACCAATAATGGCGGCTTCATCTATCATGAGCGTGACGGCCTGCTGATCCCCGGCCATTGTCCGCCGGACTATTCGGGCGGGCGGATCGAGCGTATCGATCTTGAGACCGGAGAGGTCGAGGTCGTCGCCACAGAATTTGAGGGAAGGCCGCTCAAGGGTCCAAACGACCTTGTCTTCGACAAGGCTGGCAATCTCTATTTTACCGACCTTGGCAAATCCTATCCGACCCATCGCGATACAGGCGGCGTCTATTTCATGGCGGCCGGCTCCGACAAGGTGCAGGAGCTCGACTATAACCATATCTCGCCCAACGGGATCGGGCTCTCTCCCGATGAGGCCACGGTCTATTTCGCTGACACGATGTCGGCGCGCGTCTGGGCATTCGATCTGGAAAAGCCGGGCGTTGCGAAACAGGCGACGCCCTTTTCCACCGGCCGCGTCGTCGCGGGCATGCCCGATCTTCGCTATTTTGACAGCCTTGCCATCTCAGCGGCTGGCAATGTCTGTGTGGCGACCATACTGCGGGGCGGTATCACCACGGTGCAGCCCGATGGTCAGCATTCGCACACCGCCTTCCCGGACCCGTTCGTGACCAATATCGCCTTTGGCGGCGAGGACATGAAGGACGCTTACATCACGCTGTCGGGCACAGGCCAGCTTATCAAATGCCGCTGGCCTGAAGCCGGGTTGAAGCTGAACTTCAACGCCTGATGCCCGGGCGACTTTGATGCCGCTTCATACAAAGTCGGAAAAGCGCGGCGGCGCGCCCACTCCGTTATCGAGCCAGGCGAGCTTGGCCCGCAGAAACGCAAGCATTCCATCAATCTCCTGCTTGCGACGCTCCAGCTTTGCAATATGGCCGGTCAGGAGCTCCTCGGTGCGCGCGGGATTGTCCGGCTCCTTGCCATAGGCGTCGATCATGTCGCCAATCTCCGCGAGTGAGCTGCCGAGGGCCTGGTGAATGCCAATGATGCGGGTCAGGTCAACGTCATATTCGCTAAAGATCTGGTAGGGGCGTGAACCCCCTTTACGACCGCTCTCGGGATTGAGCAGGCCGCGCTTCACATAGAACCGAACCGTTTCGCGCGGCAGGCCGGTCCTTTTTGAAAACTCTGAAATCAGCATGCGCTTTCCCTTTGACTGTGTACTGCACTCCACACTTATAGGCTGTGTTCGTCAAAAAGATGGAGACAGAAATGACGAACACTACCACCCAGCTTCCCGGCATTCCGCTTGGCTCCGGCGGTCCAATTGTCGGCGCCCAAGGGCTCGGCTGTATGGGCATGAGCGAATTTTACGGTGACGCCGATCCGTTGGAATCACGGGCGACGCTTGACCTCGCTCTGGAGCTTGGCGTCACGCTTTTCGACACGGCAGACATGTACGGCGTTGGCGAGAATGAGAGCTTTCTCTCTCCGTTTTTATCCGCGAACCGCGACCGGGTATTTATCGCGACGAAGTTCGGCTTCTTACGTACGCCCGAAACCCCGGATGACTGGAGCGTGACCAATGATCCTTCGCACATCAGACGGGCCATAGAGGGATCGCTTGCGCGATTGGGGGTCGGTACGATCGACCTCTATTATATGCACCGCCGCGACCCATCTATCCCGTTGGCCGAATCAGTCGGCGCCATGTCCGATCTTGTACATGAAGGAAAGGTAAGGTCGCTCGGCCTTTGTGAGGTAAGCGCTGAAGAACTGACGGAGGCGCATGCTATTCACCCTATAGCAGCGCTACAGTCCGAATGGTCCGTCTTTTCACGCGATATTGAGGCCGATGTGGCTCCGGCGGCGGCAAGGCTTGGGGTAACCGTCGTGCCCTACGCGCCGCTAGGCCGGGGTCTTCTCACCGGGAGGCTCACCTTGGCGCAAGATGATGCACGGCGGAACTTTCCGCGTTTTTCCGATGCGAACGTGGATACGAATTTGCACCTTGTCGGCGTCGTCAGGTCCATTGCCGACCGGCGCGGCGTTAGCCCGGCGCAGGTTGCGCTCGCCTGGCTGTACGGCAGAGCCGAGGTCTTTAACCTCACAGTGCTGCCTATTCCAGGCACACGTAAGCGCCGCCGCTTACGCGAAAATGTGGCTGCGGCTTCCCTGGTGCTTTCTGATGAAGAGACCACCGAGCTCGATCAGCTTGCCAGCCAAGTGCAGGGTGAGCGGGCGTGAGGCCTACTCCTCAAAGATGATTTTCGGCGGGGCCTTGGTCTGCAGGCTGTCCAGGTTCAGCGCAACGCTGCGGGCAATATCATGGAACAGCTCTGCCGGTTTGCCGGTGCCAGAGGCTGCGGGTGTCCCTGCATCCCCGCCCTCGCGGATTTCCTGAAGGATGGGAAGCTGGCCCAGCAGCGGCAGGCCGAGGGCATCGGCAGTGCGCCGGCCCCCGCCTTCGCCCATGAGGTGGTGACGGTTGCCGGCCGGGTCCTCGAACCAGCTCATCGTCTCAACAATGCCAAGCACCGGAACAGCCGTCTTGGCGAACATGGCGGCGCCGCGCCGCACGTCTGACAGGGCGACTTCCTGCGGTGTCGTCACCAGAAGCGCTGCCGTGACGGGTACGCGCTGGGCGATTGCAAGCTGGGCGTCGCCGGTGCCGGGCGGCGTATCGATGATGAGAAGGTCCAGCGGATCGTCCGGCGTGCCCCAGACGGCATCGTTCAGCATCTGGGTGATCGCCGACATGACGATCGGTCCGCGCCAGATCATCGGGGCGTCGGGATCCGAGAGATAGCCGATGGAGAGGGACCGGATGCCATGCGCTTCAACGGGTATCAGCTTGCCATTGGCGTCCGTTTCGGGGGATGCGTCGCCGGTGCCCAGCATGGTGGGCGCGCTCGGCCCGTAAATGTCGGCGTCAAGAAGTCCGGTCTTGAGGCCCTGTTTGGCGAAGGCGGCGGCGAGATTGACTGCCACGGTGGACTTGCCGACCCCGCCCTTGGCGCTGGCGACCACAAGGATGCGCGAAATACCCGGTATCCTGTCTGTGGGCGCCTGGCCGGGCTGGCCCTGGCTGATCGCTTCGTCAGAAAGACGCGCGCCTTTGGAGACCCGGCGGTGGCCGGGTTTCGGCGGCGGGGGCGGGGCAGGCGATTGCGGCGGGCTGCTGCCTGCGGGGCGTTCGGCGGTGAGCATGGCGCGCACATCCGTAACGCCGTCAACATTCATCACACGGGCTTCCGCCTCAATGCGGCGCGTCTCCGAGGCTTCAAGGTCCTCCGGGTCGCCGTCGAGGATCAAAGTGACCGCGCCGCCCTCGCGTATGCGGACGCCCTGAAGCCAGTCGGGATTAGCCAGCGCGTCCCGAATACGCGTTTCCAGATTGCCAGATTGTCGCTGTTTACGCCGAAACATGCGGCCACCTCCTTGATGCGCGGTGTCTGGGATGCACATATTCCCGCAACGCCTATATGGCCATAGACGAACAGTCGTGAAGGAGGGGCGATGCCCTGGAATGAAAACAAGGACGGCGAGGGATCGTCCAAAGGCAGCAGCCCCTGGGGATCTCAGGGAAAGAAGGCTGACTCGCCATGGTCCCGTCCCGGCGGTTCCGGTGGCGGTAATGGATCCGGCAGCGGCGGCGGTGGCAACCGTCCCGACCTGGAAGAGCAAATGCGCCGCATGCAGGAACGGTTCCGGCGCGGACGCGGAAATGGCGGCGGTGGCCGCCGTGGCGGCGGCGGGCAGAATTTCGGCCCGTTCGGCTTCATCGTTATCGGGTTTGTCGCCCTGCTTGCCTGGCTCTTTACCGGCGTCGTGGTCGTTGACGAAGGCGAGACGGCTGCGGTCTTCCGGTTTGGCCAGTGGCAGAAGAATTTCGGCCCGGGTCTGCATGTCCACCTGCCGACCCCGATCGAGAGCCATGAAATCATGCCGTCGCAGCAGCAGCAGGTGACTGAAGTCGGCTCGAACGAGGATGAAAGCCTGATGCTGACCGGCGACGAGAATATCGTCGAGGTGCAGTACCGCGTCTTCTGGTACTATGATCAGGACGACCCGGAGAATTTCATCCTCAACGTCGATGATGGCTATGACCTTGTGAAAGCTGCAGCCGAATCGGTGATGCGCGAAGTGGTCGGCAAATCAAACCTTGACGATGTCATCACGACGGGCCGTAACGAGCTGCAGGCGCAGGTGCGCGAACAGCTGCAGGCGCTGCTCAATGATTATCGCGCGGGTGTCCAGGTTCTCAACGTGGAGATCCAGGAAGCCCAGGCCCCGGCTGAAGTGCGCGACGCGTTTATCGATGTGGTCAATGCCGGCCAGGACGCCGAACGGGCTGTCCAGGTCGCCAACCGCTATGCAAACGACATCATTCCGCGCGCCCGTGGTGAGGCCCAGCAGATCCTGCAGGATGCCGAAGCCTATCGCGAGCAGGTGATTGCCGATGCGACCGGTCAGGCCAACCGCTTCACGCAGATCCTGACCGAGTACCAGCAGGCCCCGCAGGTCACGCGCGAGCGCATGTACCTTGAGTCCATGGAGCGGGTGCTCAATCGCAGCGACAAGCTCATTCTCGACAATGAAGCCGGTGCGGTGCCTTACCTGCCGCTCGACAGCGTCAATCGCAGCAGAAACCAGGAGAACTAGGCCATGAAACCGATCGGTATTCTCGGAATCGTTGCAGCCGTTCTCGCTGCGATCGTTCTTTTCAATTCCTTCTTCATCGTCGACCAGCGCCGTCAGGCCCTGGTGCTTCAGGTCGGTGCGGCCGTTGAAGCCTATAATGAACCGGGCTCGGATGAAGCTGGCCTCAAGTTCAAACTGCCGCTGGTCCAGAACGTCGTCATGTATGACCGGCGTAATCTTGGGCTGAACGTACCGGGGATCGAGGCCTATGCCTCTAACCAGGAGCAGCTCATCGTAGATGCGTTTGTGCGCTGGCAGATTTCCGATCCGCTGGCCTTCTATCAGCGCCTCAGCACCGAGGCCAATGCCCGCCAGCAATTGCGCGACTTCACCGATGCGGCGATCCGGAACGCGCTGGCGACCCGTCTGCCCGAAGACATCATCTCCGGTCAGCGTTCGGAACTGATGGATGAAATCCGCCAGAACCTCGCGACGAATATTGCCGGCCGCGGCATCGAGATTATCGATGTCCGTATCCGCCGCGCCGACCTGCCGGACGATGTGTCCGAACGTGTCTTCCAGCGTATGGAAGCCACGCGTGAGCAGGAAGCAGAGGAAATCCGCGCCGAGGGCGACGAGCGGGCACGTCTTGTGCGCGCAACAGCCGAACGCGAGCGGACCGTTCTTCTCGCCGAAGCGCGCCAGGAGTCGGAAGAAATCCGCGGTGAAGGCGATGCGCGCCGGAACGAGATCTATGCCGACGCTTATGAGCGTGACCCGGAGTTCTTCCGTTTCTACCGCGCGCTCATCGCGTGCGAGGAAGCCATCACGGAAGACACACGCGTCGTGCTGGGCCCCAACCAGCTTGGCATCTGCAACGACTTCATCGACCAGGCCCGCGAGAGCGGTTCGGGAAGGTAGAGGCCGGAGCGGGCCCGGCCCGGTTGGAGGTTACCCGTCATGAGCTGGCAGGTTCTTCTCGCGGCGGTTGGTCTGTGGTTTGCGCTTGAGGGGCTGCTCTATGCCATTGCGCCGGAGACTATGCGGCGCATGGGGGAGTGGCTCTCGCGTATGCCGCTTGAGGCGGTGCGAAGCGGGGGGATCTGGTCGGCGATTCTGGGGCTGATCCTGTTCTATTGCGCTGTGCGCTTTGGTTGACGCGTTGCGTTATGCCTGCGAACCGCCATACTTGCGCTTTAGAGACGAAAATCCAGTGATGGAGTGTGGAGTATGAAACGCGTTGCGATGTCGGCCCTTACAGGGGTTGCTGGCGCCATTCTGTTGGCCAGCCCCGCGGCCGCGCAACGCTCGCAGCCTGCCGAGGCGGGCTCTCTTTCCGATACGGTCAGCAGGATCGACCAGCAGCGCGCGCCTGACTCATTCTCTTCGCTCGCGCGGCGCCTGATGCCATCGGTGGTGAACATCACGACCAGCCAGACAGTCGCGCCGGACGGGATGCCGGAGTTTCCCAATGGCTCCCCCCTGGAACGGTTCAACGAATTCTTCGGCCGCGACCCGGAAGGCTTTCGCCGTGAAGGCTCACTTGGCTCTGGTTTTGTCATCTCCGCCGACGGGGTGATCATCACCAATAATCACGTCATCGAGAATGCCGACGAGATCAATGTGGTCTTCGCGTCGGGGCGCACGCTTCAGGCCGAGCTTGTCGGCACCGATGTGGAAACCGATGTGGCCGTGCTGAAAGTCGTCAGCGACAGCCCGCTTCCCTTTGTCGAATTTGCCGACAGTGACGAAGCCGAGGTTGGCGACTGGGTCATGGCGATTGGCAACCCGTTCGGGTTTGGCGGGTCTGTGTCGGCCGGGATCATCTCGGCGCGTAACCGCGATATCCAGTCGGGACGCTATGACGACTTCATCCAGACGGACGCGGCGATCAACCGCGGCAATTCCGGCGGGCCGCTGTTTAATCTGAACGGTGAGGTGATCGGCGTGAACACAGCCATCATTTCGCCCACGGGCGGGTCTGTGGGGCTTGGCTTTTCCATTCCGGCCAATCTCGTCAAACAGGTGTCCAGCCAGATCCTTGAATATGGCAAGCCGCGCCGCGGCTGGTTCGGGGTCAATGTTCAGGGGATCGATGCGGGTCTTGCCGACGCCTATGGGCTGCAGGATGAGAAGGGCGTTATCGTCACCAATATCGAAGAGGGCGGCCCGGCCGCCGAGGCCGACTTCGAAGTTGGCGACCTTTTGCTGACCTTTGACGGCAAGATGATCGAAAATGTCCGGGGCCTCACCCGGATCGTCGCCGAGACCGAGATCGGCAAGCGTGTTGCGGTCGACCTCATACGCGATCGCAAGCGGCGCACGGTACGGTTTGAGGTGGGGGAGCTTGCCTCAAACAATGAGTCCGAGACGCGTGAGCCGCTGCCGGAAAATGCGCTGGCGCAGAACCCGCTGGGCGCGGAGCTCAAATCCATCGATGACGATGCGCGCCGGCGCTATGGCATTGCGCGCAGTGTCGAAGGGGTGCTGGTGAACTCCGTGGCGGCGAACGGGCCAAGCTTCGGCAAGCTGCGCAAGGGCGATGTCATCATCGAGATGGGATTTGAGCGGATCGCCTCCCTGCAGGATGCCTATGAGGCGCTGGAGCCCGGCAATGCGCCGGCAGGGGCGCCGCTTCTGGTGCGGGTCAGCCGCGCCGGACAAACCATGTTTTTTACCATCGATACTGAGCGATAGCCCTCGTTCAGGTGCCTGGTAAAGCGGCGCGGTCTCTGTGTCTTTACGCCACCGGCAAATCACCCTTTCATCATTCCTGTGGGGAGAGGAGTGTCCGGTAGGAGTTCGACACATGGGCATGAGTGAAAGAGACGCGCTTAATCTCTGGCGGCGGGCCCTGTCTTCCTATGTGCGGACATCCGATGGCGATCTGACCGCCCGGCAACAGGCGATCCTCATGACGGTGGCCCTCTCTGCGGGGCCGCACACCGTTCGCGGCCTTGCCGCAGACCTCGACCTCGCCAAGCCCGCCGTGACGCGCGCACTCGATGCACTGGAGAAGGCCGGCTTCGTGCGCCGCCGCCGGGACGAAAACGATCTGCGCAGCGTGCTTATCGAACGGACCGTCGAGGGCATGACCTGGCTGCGTGATTTCGCGGACCTTATCATCGCCGCCGAGAGAGGCGAAGAAGGCCGGCCAGCGGTTAACAAAGCGACACTGGACAAGGGGCTGGCCGCCTGATTGAGGTAGCCCTGTGCCAGACTTCAATGATCCCCGGTTGAGCCCGCCGCGTGACGGGCGCGGCTTGCAGATGCAGGTGACGGCCAGTGTGGCGTCACTCCGCGATGCCCCTGTGGCTGACGCTGAGATGGTGACGCAGGCCCTTCACGGCGAAACCGTCAGCCTGATCAGGGAAGAGGGGGACTTCGCCCTCGTTCAGCTGGACCGCGACCGCTATGTCGGCTGGACTCGGATGGCCGGGCTGAGCGATGAGGTGACGATGCCTACGCATCGCGTCTCTGCGCTGCGCACCTATATATATTCGAAGCCGCACCTGAAATCCGCGCCGCATGGGCTGATCTCCATGGGAAGCCGTCTTACGGTGACGGGCGAGGAGAATGGCTTCCTTCGGACATCGCGCGGCGGGTGGGTCACATCCGGTCATGCTGCGCCTCTTGATGAGGCAGAAGATGATCCCGCTGCGGCGGCCGCGCGTTTTCTGCATACGCCTTATCTCTGGGGCGGGTGCGAGAGCCTCGGCCTTGACTGCACCGGGTTGACCCGGGCGGCCTTCGAAGCCTGCGGCGTCACGCTGCCGCGCGACAGCGACATGCAGTTTGCCTGGTGCGGGGAGGCCATAGCAGACTGGACGGCGCCCGGGGCCTTGCGCCGCAATGACCTGGTTTTCTGGAAGGGCCATGTCGGCATCATGCTGGACGCGGCAGTGCTGCTTCACGCCAATGGCTATCATATGGCGGTTGCGCAGGAGCCCCTCTCGGAGGCGATTCCAAGGATCGCAAAAGAATACGGCGAGCCCACAGGGGCCCGCCGTATCGATATCTTGCTTGAAAGAGGTCGCGTGCCAGACTGGCTGGCGGATGGCCGGAACAGCTAGCGCCTATTCCTCGTTTTCAGGTTCGATCGTGTCGAGATCGTCTTCTTCCGAAAGAGTAGAGTCGGGGGCCATCTCGACTTCGCTGGCATTGCCCTCAGCTTGAGAATCCTCATCGTCGACGACGTCCTGGGTCTCGATGACACCCGTCGCCTCGGTCGGTGAATCTTCGACCGTTTCGGACTCCAGCGTGTTTTCGACAGCTTCACCTTCGCCCTCTGCGGCTGCGTCGGTCGCTTCGCCTTCACTTTCGCCTTCTGCCGCAGCGCCGCCTTCTTCCTCTTCAGGAAGCGGTTCCGGGAAGGCCGGGGCGTTCGGCGTATTCTGCGCAAGATAGGCGATCACATTGGCGCGCTCATCGTCGCGGCGAAGACCGGCGAAGGCCATGGACGTCCCGCGGATATAGGAGGAGGGGTTCTCCAGCCAGTGGTCGATATTCTCATAGTTCCAGGTTTCGCCGGAGGTCGCCTGCATGGCGGAGGAATAGCCAAAGCCCGGCATGTGGGCGTGGCTGGCCCCGATGATGCCATGAAGGTTCGGACCGGTACCGTTTGCGCCGCCATCTGCGATGGTGTGGCAGGTGGAACACTTGGCCTGGAAGGTCCGCTCCCCATTGGACGGGTCTGCCGCGGCGAGCAGGGCGCCAAGGTCATAGACCTCTTCCTCGGCTTCGCCGCCGGCCCCGCCGGTCTCAGCAATCTCGGTATAATAGTTGAAACGGCTCTGGGCCCATTCATTCAGGCTCTGTTCCTCTTCGCCATGATGGCCACCCTCGCCAGAGGAGAAAACCATGTCCGAAAGGGTCTGGAGACCCATGACGCCGAGAACAACAGCGAGAAGTGCGCCGAATACCTTGTTCCAGAAGAGATCGCCCATCGGGATCATCCTTGTGTCTGTAATCAGTCTTTGCGCGCCTTCTGGCACGCTATCGAGTCGCTGGCAATATAAGCGGATGTGTTGAAGGATGCGCGGGCGAATACAGCGGCGAAAGGGCGCAGGGGGGCGTCATGGCTGCGCGCGGCATCTATTGCCACAGGGCTTGCCAAATGCTCGCGCCTCCCGCATGGCAGGCCGCTGTTTCTGCCACAAGCGACAAGTCAGGACGAGGACACGCCATGGAAACGCGAACAGGCCGTATCGCCTATCAAGGCGAACCGGGAGCCAATTCCCATATTGCGTGCAATGAGACCTTTCCCGGAATGGAGGCGGTCGCCTGCAAGACGTTTGAGGATGTCCTGTCGCTGGTTGAGCGCGGCGAAGCCGACCTTGCCATGATCCCGGTGGAGAACACGATTGCCGGGCGCGTTGGCGATATCCACCACCTCCTGCCCGGAACGACGCTGCATATCATCGCCGAACATTTCATGCCGATCCGCTTTCAGCTCATGGCCCTGCCGGGGGTGAAGCTGGAGGAGGTGAAGCGCGCCCATTCGCATATCATGGCGCTTGGCCAGTGCCGGGCCTTCATGCGAGAGCACGGCATCGATCCCGTCGTCGCCGCCGACACGGCAGGTGCGGCCCGTATTGTCCGCGACCTCGGCGACCCGGAAACGGCGGCGATTGCGCCGGAACTGGCTGCAGAGGTCTATGGGCTCGACATCCTCGCCCGCGACATTGAGGACGCAGAGCATAATACGACCCGCTTCCTCATCATGGCGCCCGAGCCGCTGGAACATGAAGATGTCGGCGCAGGCGCCGTGACATCCTTCCTATTCCAGGTGCGCAATATCCCGGCCGCGCTCTATAAGGCGATGGGCGGCTTTGCGACCAATGGCGTCAACATGACCAAGCTTGAGAGCTATCAGATCGACGGCTCCTTCACGGCCACACAGTTCTATGCCGAGATCGAGGGCCATCCTGATGAGCGGCGCGTGCAGCTGGCGCTGGAGGAGCTTGGCTTCTTCTCGACCTCGCTGAAGATCATGGGCGTCTTTCCCGCCAATGAGGCGCGATACCGCCACCGATAGGCGCGGCGCCTAGTGCTTCCAGACGATTTCGCTGTCGCTATAGCCCTGGAAATATAGCGCGGCCGTCAGGTCGGTGACCTTGATCGCGCAGTCCGAAGCGGCGGCGACGACGGGTTTTGCGCGGTAAGCTATACCAAGACCGGCTGCCTCTATCATGGCAAGGTCATTGGCGCCGTCGCCCATGGCGAGCGCGCCGGAAACCGGGATATCGAGGCTTCTTGCTTCTTCCTGCAGGGCGGACAGTTTCGCTTCGCGCCCGAGGATGGGCTCGCCCACCTTTCCAGTGAGTGCGTTGCCATCATCGAGCAGTGTATTGCCGCGATGGGCATCAAAGCCTGCAGCTTCGGCGATACGGGAGGTGAAGAAGGAAAAGCCGCCCGAGACCAGAACGCTGCGCGCACCCTCTGCTTTCATGGTGGCAATGAGCGTCTTTGCGCCGGGCGTCAGCGTGATGCGCTCACGGTGGCATTGTTCGAGTGCGCTGAGGTCCAGACCCTTGAGTTTGCCGACCCGTTCGGTGAGGGCCGCCTCGAATTCAAGCTCGCCGCGCATGGCGCGTTCGGTGATCTGCGAGATTTCGGCCTTGAGCCCGGCAAAATCAGCGAGTTCATCCAGACATTCCTGCTGGATGATGGTGGAATCCATATCGCAGATAAGCAGGCGCTTTCGGCGGTCTTCGGTCGACGTGATGCAGATGTCTGCCTCGCCCTCGAATTCAGCCTCGAGCGCCTTGCGGACCGCCTGGCTGTCCTCGAAATTGCCGGCCTGTTCGATGGCTGTGAATTCACGCTCCCCGCTCAGCATGCGGACGGGTGCGCGTGCGCCGTCAGTGGCGGAGGCCAGCACGGATTCCAGCCTGTCTCCAATGTGTTGCAGGCTCTTGTCTGCCCGTGCGACGATGACCGCCACATGGGCAAAGTCAGTGGTTTTTCTATCCATTGCGGCGGTCCTTACTTAACCTTCACAGAGAGAGTCCTTACGTCTAAACGCATGAAACCCGCAATCTTGATCCATGGACCAACAGCGAGCGGCAAAACAGCGCTGTCGATCAGCGTTGCCCGCAAGTTCGATGGCGAGATCGTGAATGCCGATTCCATGCAGGTCTATGACAGACTGAAGGTGATTTCAGCCCGCCCCTCTGAAGAAGAGATGGAAGGCGTGCCGCATCATCTGTTCGGCCATGTGCCGGTCGATACGCGATTTTCGACGGGCGAGTGGCTGGAGCAGGCACGGGCAGTGATCGAGGATATACAGAAGCGCGACAAGACCGCCGTGGTTGTGGGCGGTACGGGCCTTTACCTGCTGGCGCTGACCGAAGGGCTTTCCGATATCCCGCCCGTGCCCGAGGAAACCCGCCACGAAGTGCTGGAGATCGCCAAGGCCGAGGGCGTGCGCGGCCTCAAGATCCGCCTGCAGGTGGTCGACCCGGACGCGGCCGCGCGCATTGACGACAATGACCGCCAGCGGCTGACCCGCGCCTATGAGGTCTGGCTGGCGACCGGCCGGCCGCTGACCAGCTTCCAGAACAACAAGACAAACCAGGTCCTGAACCCTGATGAATGGCTGGGTGTGGCGCTTACCCCGCCGCGCTCCAAGCTCTATTCGCGTATCGACCGCCGGTTCGAAGGCATGCTGATGGAGGGCGCCATGGAAGAGGCGCGTGAGCTCGACCGGCTCGGCATCGATCCGGAGCTGCCGGCCATGAAGGCGCATGGCATGCCCTGGCTGACGGCCTTTATTCGCGGCGAGATCGACTCGGCCACGGCCGCCGAAAACGCCAAGCGCGACACCCGCCGCTATGCCAAGCGCCAGTTCACCTGGATCGGGCGGCAGTTTCCGTTCTGGCCGCGCATCCCGTCGGCAGAGACAAATATCCGCATGCGGGTCATTTCTGCCCTTTACAAGGAGGTTGACCGCTAGCTTGAGGCACGTTATTGCGGCTTCAGCACCGTGAGGAAACAGTTTTGCGCAATCAGATTGTCGTCGTACTTATCAGCCCGTGACCAGCATCCATTAGATGCTGGCGCGGGTGCGCATGGAAGGGTCTCCAAGGAGGCCCTTTTCTTTTTTGGGCAGGACCGCCCGGACACAGAAGTGATTTAGTAAACCAGGCAAAGAGCAGATCATGGATACCCATACCCTGACAGATACGCAGACCACGAAGCGCACGATGACCGGTGCGGAGATCGTCGTCACGGCGCTGAAGGAACAGGGGGTCGACACGATGTTCGGCTATCCCGGCGGGGCGGTTCTACCGATCTATGACGCGCTCTATTCAGAGGATTCCATCCGCCACATCCTGGTGCGCCATGAGCAGGGCGCCGGCCATGCCGCCGAAGGCTATGCCCGCTCCACCGGCAAGTGCGGCGTGGCACTGGTGACCTCCGGGCCCGGCGCGACGAATATGGTCACCCCGATCACCGACGCGATGATGGACTCCATTCCGATGGTCGTCATTACCGGCCAGGTGCCCAGCCACCTCATCGGGACGGACGCCTTCCAGGAGTGCGACACGGTGGGGATCACGCGCTGCTGTGCCAAGCACAATTATCTCGTCACTGATGTGGACGATCTTGCCCATACGATCCACGAAGCGTTCCTGATCGCCACGTCAGGGCGTCCGGGGCCTGTGGTCATCGATATCCCGAAGGACGTGCAGTTCGCGACGGGCCCCTATATCGGCAAGGAAGGCGTCTACAAGCCGACCTACCAGCCGAAGACCGAGCCGAGCGACCACGCCATCCGCGACGCGCTGGACATGATGGCGGCGGCGCGCCGGCCTGTCTTCTATACAGGTGGCGGCGTGATCAATTCCGGGCCGGAAGCCTCGAAGCTGCTGCGGGAGCTGCAGGCAGCGACCGGCTTTCCGGTGACCTCCACGCTGATGGGGCTCGGCGCCTTCCCGGCAGGCCATGAGGACTGGCTGGGCATGGTCGGCATGCATGGCGCCTATGAAGCCAATAATGCCATGCATGACTGCGATCTCATGATCTGCATCGGGGCGCGTTTCGATGACCGCGTGACGGGCAAGGTCTCGGCCTTCTCCCCCGGCTCACGCAAGATCCACATCGATATCGACCCCTCCTCGATCAACAAGATCATCCGCGTCGACGTGCCGGTGGTCGCCGACTGCAAGGCGGCGCTGCAAGCGCTGCTCGGTGGCTGGAAACGCCGCAAGCTGGCAAAGCCGGACATCGAGGACTGGAAAGAGCAGATCGCGAAGTGGAAGGCGGTCGATTGTTTCTCCTATCCGCCGAACAATGGCGCGATCCGCCCGCAATATGCCGTCGAGCGGCTCTATGAGCTGACCAAGGATCGCGACACCTATATCTCCACCGAAGTTGGCCAGCACCAGATGTGGGCCGCCCAGCACTATCATTTCGAGGAGCCGAACCGCTGGATGACCTCGGGCGGCCTCGGCACGATGGGCTACGGCCTGCCGGCGGCGGTCGGCATCCAGGCAGCGCATCCGGGCAGCCTCGTCATCGACATTGCCGGCGAAGCCTCGGTCCAGATGGTCATGCAGGAAGTCTCGACCGCTGTGCAGCACAAGCTGCCGATCAAGGTCTTCATTCTCAACAATGAATGGATGGGCATGGTGCGCCAGTGGCAGGAACTGCTGCACGGTGAGCGCTATTCGCATTCCTATTCAGAAAGCCTGCCGGACTTTGTGAAACTCGCCGAAGCCTATGGCGCCAAGGGCATCCAGTGTTCTGACCCGGCTGAACTTGACGCGAAGATCCTGGAAATGATCGACCATGACGGGCCGGTGATCTTTGATTGCCTGGTGGAAAAGGCGGAGAACTGCCTGCCCATGATCCCGTCGGGCGCGCCGCACAATGAGATGATCCTCGGCAAGATTTCGGGCGACGAGATCGGCGAAGACGGCCGCAGGATGGTGTGAGGCGATGATTTTTCAGGCATCCAGACATAGCTGGCTTGAGACGCCGGCCATGAGGTTTCTCTTTGCGGATCGGGCAGCTATAGGCCGCCTCATCCTGAGCCTGTCGAAGGATGAAGCCGTCACGCCCAACACCGCAGGAGCCCGCGCATGAGCAAGGAACCCATCCCCGCCAGCGCCTATGACATGGATCATGCCGAGGAGGCTGAAGAGCGCCGCACGCTGGCCATCCTGGTCGACAATGAGCCGGGCGTCCTGGGACGCGTCGTCGGCCTCTTCTCGGCGCGGGGCTATAATATTGAGAGCCTGACCGTCGCTGAGGTGGATCGCGGCAAGCACCGCTCGCGCATCACCATCGTGACGACCGGCACGGCCCATATGCTGGAGCAGATTGAGGCGCAGGTGCTCCGGCTCGTGCCCGTCGCGGCTGTCATCGACATTACCAAGTCCAAGCGCGGCATCGAGCGTGAGCTGGCGCTGGTCAAGGTGGCCGGCAAGGGCGAACCCCGCGTCGAGGCGCTGCGTATCGCGGAAATCTTCCGCGCCCGCGTGATCGATACGACCAATGAGAGCTTCATCTTCGAGATCACCGGCGCGTCGGAAAAGATCGACCAGTTCACCGACCTGATGGAGCCGCTCGGTCTTGTCGAAGTGAGCCGCACAGGCGTGCTGTCTATCCGGCGCGGGAAGGATGCGGGATGATCAGGTGCGGTCTAATGATCTGCCTTTACGCTGGTTTCGCGCTTTCAGGCGTTGCGCAAGGTGAGCAAGTCTACGATCCGCGCGATCACCTTCCAGATCAACTCAGCGAGGTACTGGATTTCGAGCCATTCACAAAAGGTGGGCCATCGAACAAGGAGCATGGGTGGTCGGCGCGGGCTATCTGTATTTTCCCCGAGACATCGTTTGCAGACAGTCTGGATAAGCAGCTCGCATATCTTTCGTGTCTTAGGAACACGGCGAGAGCCGTTCAGAGAGCCGTCGGACATGAATTCATGCCAATGGCAAATGATAGCAGTCCCGGTGTTTTCGAGCCGACTGACAGGTTGCGCGGTGCCCGTGTCGTGCAGCCCAGCCAGGTAAGGAGTGTCTCCGGGTTCTGGAGTTATCGCCTTCATATCGAGGATGGGCGCTGGTTACTTGACACCCGTGGTATATCAACGGCCCCCCGATACGATGAAGCAGGTAGAATTCTTAGAAACGACTGCCGGACGGAGCGTGAATTGTCGTCTCGCGAGATTAAACTTTTAGTAGATGCCGCCCCGTCTGCATTTGCCGACAGCATGATCGGCGGCTCGGGTCTTTGTTTGGATGGGGCGCCGACATTCACGGAGGTTTCGTATGTCGATCATTCGGGCGCGGGCGACCCTCCGACCAAATCTGCAATCTACATTAGGGAGTGTGGCGTTGATGACGGCGTCAGTCGCTTCAGCCAGACCATGATAACTCTCGGCGAACAATCCGTTGATTTACGCACCTGTATTTGGGCTCCCGATCAGCCGGATACAAATTCGCCGAGCGACTGAGATATTTGACGATTCAAGAGGACCAAGGAGTAACCCACAGTGAAAGTCTATTACGAGCAGGATGCCGATCTCGGCCTGATCCAGAAGAAAAAAGTTGCCGTCATCGGCTATGGCAGCCAGGGGCACGCCCATGCGCTGAACGCACGCGATAGCGGCGTCACCGATATTGTGGTGGGCCTTCAGGAAGGCTCTTCCAGCCGCAAGAAGGCAGAGGCCGAGGGCCTGAAAGTGATGACCCCGGCAGAAGCTACCAAATGGGCCGATGTCGTGATGATCCTGATCCCGGATGAGAAGCAGTCCGTACTCTGGGCCAACGAGATCGAGCCGCACATCCGCGATGGCCAGCACATCATGTTCGGCCACGGCTTCAACATCCACTACAACCTCATCCGCCCGTCGGCGAATGTCGACGTGTCGCTCTCGGCGCCGAAAGGCCCGGGCCACACGCTGCGTGACCAGTATCAGCGCGGCTTCGGCCTGCCGGGCCTCGTCGCCATTCATCAGGACGCGACCGGCACGGCCAAGGACGTGGCGCTCTCCTATTCGAAAGCCATCGGCAACACCCGCGCTGGCGTTATCGAAACCAGCTTCCGCGAAGAGACCGAAACCGACCTCTTCGGCGAGCAGGCCGTGCTCTGCGGCGGTATTGTCGAGCTGATCAAGGCGGGCTTCGAGACGCTGGTCGAGGCGGGCTATGCCCCCGAAATGGCCTATTTCGAATGCCTTCATGAGACCAAGCTTATCGTCGACCTCATCTATGAGGGCGGCATTGCAAACATGAACTACTCCATCTCCAACACTGCCGAGTTCGGTGAGTATGTTTCCGGTCCGCGCGTTGTGACCTCTGAGACGAAGGCAGAGATGAAGAAGGTTCTGGAAGACATCCAGGATGGCACCTTTGCCCGCAACTGGGTTCTGGAAAACCAGGCCGGCGCGCCGGGCTTCCACGCCAAGCGGGCCCGCATGAACTCCCATCTCATCGAGGAAGTCGGTGAGAAGCTGCGCGGCATGATGCACTGGGCGCAGAATGACCGCCTGGTGGACAAGTCCCGCAACTAGGCTTGGATGACGCCTTTCTCAGCGCCCTCGCGGGGCTGCCGTCTGGCTATAGCCGGGGCAGCTATCGCGGGGGCCAGTGGGGCGTAACGGTGGAACGGTCCAGCGACGGGCGCCGGCTGAAGCTTTTCGGCGAGGCGCTTGGCGACAGTGACCATGTCAGCTTCAACCTCTACCATGTCGGCGGGCGGCCGCGCCTGAAACCCTGCGAAATGCCGAAAGAGAAAGTTATTTCTTTCGTTCTTGGTTATAAGCCCCTGCAGGATCTGTAGGGATTGCCCATGAGCGATAGCCAGCCGCGTCCGCCGCACATGATTCACCAGCTCGGGCGGGAACTGGTCTTCCTCGTCGCGCCGCCTGTATTTGCTGCCGTCACGGCGCTCTCCGGCCTGATCGTTCTGGCCGCGCTCATGATCCCGGGGCAGGTGTCTCGGGTGCCGTTCGATCTGCCTCTGCCTCTTCTGGAGGCCTCCCACTTTGTTTCTTCCATTGTCGGCACAGCCCTGCTGATCCTGTCGCTTGGCATTCGCCAGCGGCTACACAGCGCCTGGGTCATGGCGCTTGTGGCCTTTATCCTGCTGGCTGGTCTCAGCCTTGTGGCGGGGCGCGATGTCCTGCTGGCGATTGCGCTCGGCGTGGCGGCGCTTGGCCTCTTCGCCGCGCGTCCGGCTTTCTATCGCAGCGGCGCGCTCTCGCGGATATGGCTGTCGCCGCAACGTCTCTCGATCCTCATCCTCATGCTGGCCGGCCTCGCCTGGCTCGGCTTCTTTGCCTATCGCAATGTCGCCTATCGCGATGATCTCTGGTGGACTTTCGCGCTGGATTCGGACGTATCGCGCTTCTTCCGTGCGCTTGTCGTCATGTCGGTGACGATGGTGCTCTTCTTCTTCTGGCGTCTGCTGCAGCCGCCAGCGGCCCCCCGCCAGCAGGAAATGACGCCTCAGCTGGAGGCGCGCATTGCCGCCGTGACGAACGGCGCAGAGACCCCGCAGCCGGAGGCAGCCCTCGCCTGGCTGTCGGACAAGCGGTTCGAATTCTCGGAGGATGGGCGGGCCTTCATCATGTACGGCGTGCGGGGTCGGAACTGGATCACAATGGGCCCGCCCATGGGACCGGAAGACGCCAGCCGCACGCTCGCCTTTGCGATGAAACGCAAGGCGGACCGCGCGAATGCCAATCTTGTCTTCTACGCGGTGCCGACAGGCTTCCTGCCCGTGGCGCTCGATCTCGGCCTTGTGGCGCGCAAGATTGGCGAGACGGCCATTCTGCCGCTTGAGGACTTCTCGCTGGAAGGTCCGGCGCGCGCCAAGCTGCGCCATGCGGTCAACCGTCTGAACCGGGAGGGCGGGCGTTTCGAGGTTCTTCCCGTCGGGGCCTTCGATGCCCATCAGGAGGAAATGCGGCGCGTTTCCGATGCCTGGCTCAACCACCATGCGGGCGAGGAGAAAGCCTTCACGCTGGGCCGCTTTGATCCCGATTATCTGCGCCGGTTTCCCATCGCTTCCATCTGGCAGGACGACAGGCTCTGGGCCTTTGCCAATGTCTGGCGGTCCGGCGATGGCAAGGCGCTCTCCATCGATCTTATGCGGGTCGCGCCAGACGCGCCGCCAGCGGTGATGGATGCCCTGTTCGCAGAGCTTGCGATATGGGGGAGAGACGAGGGCGCGAAAACGCTCGATCTTGGCATGGCGCCGCTCTCCGGGCTGGCGTCCGAGAGAGAGGCCAACGCGCTCGCAAGGCTGGGCAATTTCATCTATGCGCATGGCGGTGAGGTCTACGGGTTTGACGGGCTTCGCCGGTATAAGGAGAAGTTCCAGCCCGACTGGCAGCCGCTCTATCTCTGCGGTCCGGAGCGTCAGAACCTTGCCTTCGCGCTGGCCGATGTCGCGCTTCTTACAAGCGGTGGGTTGAGAGGCCTGCTGAAGCGTCCCTCCAGCAGCTGAGCATGGGTGCCGCAGGGCGCAGCGGCGTCTTGAGTTCGCCATGATCGCGCGTCACGCTTGCGGCTTCCTCCAGAAGGGATTTCACGACATGCGCTTTCCGTTCCTGACCGCGCCGCTCCTTGCCCTGTCCTTCGCGGCTCCGGCGGGGGCCGAGATCGCGCCGGGCCTCTGGTCCTATCAGGCGCAATATGCGCTCGGCCCCATCCCGATGAAGGATAGCGGGACCTATTGCGTCGATCCGGACATGGCGAGCCGCTCGCTGGATGCGCTGTTCAATGAGATCAACGACAATTGCAAGATTGCCTCGAGTGAGGGCGGCGCGGCGGGCTATAAGTTCACGCTCGTCTGTCAGGGTGGGCCGGATGGCGCGCTGGATGGCCGTCTTCAGGTCGGGAATGGCGAGGCCGCGCTCAGCGCGTCTGGCTGGACAGGGACCGCGCAGGAAAACGTGCCGGTCCTGCTGCAGGCGACGGCGCGCCGGATCGGGCCCTCCTGCTAGACGGCGGTGGAAGATCGTGCGGCGAGGACGTCCAGTGGTTTGAAAACGCCCAGACTGTTCAATCCCGCCGATTTCACGGAACTGTACTTTGACAGGGCGCGCGCCCTGGCTAATGGGTTGTCACAATGGCCAAATTCATTCCTGTCGAGACGTTCGACCTCATCATTTTCGGGGGCACGGGCGACCTCAGTCAGCGCAAGCTGCTGCCCGCGCTCTATCACCGCTATGCCGACGGGCAGATCCCCGCGGAGTCGCGCATTGTCGGGGTCTCCCGCACGGAGATGTCGGATGAAGAATTCCGCGCCTTTGCCTTCGAGGCGTGCGAGGCGCATACCAAGGACCCCATCGACAAGGATTGCTGGGCCGCGTTCGAAAAACTGCTCAGCTTCGCAACGCTCGATGCCACGGACCCGTCCGCGGACTGGTCGGGCCTGAAGGCGCGTCTGGGCGACGATGACCGGCCGGCGATCTTCTATCTTGCGGTGACGCCGAAAATCTATGTGCCGATCTGTGAGGCCATCGGGAAAGCGGGGCTTGCTGATGGCGATGCGCGTGTCGTGCTGGAGAAGCCCATCGGCACCGATCTGGAGTCCGCTCGCACGATCAATGCCGGTGTCGGCGAGGTCTTCAGCGAGGACCGCATCTACCGGATCGACCATTATCTCGGAAAGGAGACGGTGCAGAACCTCCTCGTGCTTCGCTTTGGCAATACGCTGTTCGAACCGCTCTGGAACCGCACGGCCATCGATCACATCCAGATCACCGTGTCCGAGAATGTAGGCGTCGGCGACCGGGCCGGGTATTATGACAGTGCAGGGGCGGTGCGCGACATGCTGCAGAACCACCTTCTGCAGCTTCTCTGCCTCATCGCGATGGAGCCGCCAAACTCCATCAATGCCGATGAGATCCGGACCGAAAAGATCAAGGTTCTGAATGCCCTGCGTCCGATGGAGGCCAAATGCGTCGGTGAGGATACGGTACGCGCGCAGTATGGTCCCGGCACGGTCGGCGGCGAGAAGGTCAAAGGGTATCTTGAAGAGCTGGAAGACGGAGAAAGCGACACAGAAACCTTTGTCGCGGTGAGGGCCTGGGTCGACAATTGGCGCTGGGCGCGCGTGCCGTTCTATCTTCGCACCGGCAAGCGGATGCGTACCCGCCATTCTGAAATCGTGGTGCAGTTCCGCGAGGCCCCGCATGCCATGTTCGGCGAGGATCAGGCCCATTCCAACCGCCTCATCATCCGCCTTCAGCCCGATGAGGGCGTGCAGCTCTATGTCCAGATCAAGGAGCCGGGGCCTGGCGGTCTGCGGGTGCAGTCGCTGCCGCTGAACCTCTCCTATGCTGAGACGTTTCAGGTGAGATACCCCGATGCCTATGAGCGCCTGCTCATGGATGTGGTGCGTGGCAATCTCGCCCTGTTCATGCGGCGCGAGGAGGTCGAGGAAGCCTGGGAATGGGTGGACGGCCTGCTGGAAAGCTGGTCGGCGGCCAATACGCCCGTTTTCACCTATTCCGCCGGGCTGGAGGATGGCCCGGTTGAGGCGCGCATGCTGCTGCGCCAGGACGGGCGCGACTGGTGGAGCAATGGCAAATGACAACCCTGCACCCGAAAATTGAGGAAGTGACAGAGCGGATCGAGAAGCGGTCCGCCGAAACACGCGCGACTTATCTGGAGCTGATCCGCGGCCGCAAGCCTGACGGCTTTGCGCGCCAGAAACTGGCGGATGGCAACCTCGCCCATGCTTCTGCAGGGTGCGCGGTCATGGACAAGACGCAGCTTCTCGGCGCCAACTGGCCGAATATCGGCGTCATCACCGCCTATAATGACATGCTCTCGGCGCATGCGCCCTATGAGCATTATCCCGAGATCATCCGCGATGCGGCCCGGAAGGTGAATGCGACCGCGCAGGTGGCGGGCGGCGTGCCAGCGATGTGCGATGGCGTCACACAGGGCCAGCAAGGCATGGAGCTATCGCTCTTCTCGCGCGATGTGATTGCGCTCGCCTCTGCGGTGTCGCTCAGCCACGACATGTTCGATGGCGCGCTGCATCTTGGCATCTGCGACAAGATCGTGCCGGGGCTGATGATTGCGGCGCTGCGCTTCGGCTGGCTGCCGCACATCTTCGTGCCGGGCGGGCCTATGCCCTCGGGCCTGCCAAACCCGGAGAAGCAACGTATCCGGCAGGAATATGCCCTCGGCAATGTCGGTCGCGATGCCCTGCTGAAGGCCGAGGCAGAGAGCTATCACAGCCCCGGGACCTGCACCTTCTATGGCACGGCCAATTCCAACCAGATGCTGATGGAAGTCATGGGGATGCATATCCCCGGCGCCGCATTCGAGAACCCTGGCACACCGCTGCGCGAAGCGCTGACCCGCGCCGCTGTGGAACGGGTCGTGGAGCTGACGGTGAAGCGCGACTACACGCCGATGGGCGAGATGATCGATGCGCGCAGCTGGGTCAACGCGCTGGTCGGTCTGATGGCGACCGGTGGCTCGACCAATCACGCGCTGCATATCCCGGCCATGGCGGCCGCCAGCGGCTATCAGATTGAGCTTGAGGATTTTGAGGAGGTCAGCGCGATCACGCCGCTTCTCTGCCGCATCTATCCGAACGGACCGGCCGATGTGAACCATTTCCAGGCCGCGGGCGGCATGAGCTTCGTGATGAAGGAGCTGCTGGAAGCCGGCCTTCTGAACGGTGAGGCGCGCGGCGTGATGGGCACGATTTCCGATCATGCACGGGAGCCCTGGCTGGACGATGGAAAACTGGCCTTCCGGGATGCACCGGGCGAGAGCGGCGAGATGGATATCGTACGGCCTGCAAGCGATCCGTTCCAGAAAGAGGGCGGCCTTCGCATGCTCAGCGGGCCGCTGGGGCGCGGCGTCATAAAGGTCTCCTCGGTCAAGGAAGACCGCCGCATCATTGAAGCGCCGGCCCGCGTCTTTGACGATCAGGAGGCCTTGAAGGAGGCGTTCAAGGCCGGCGAACTCGACAAGGATTTCATCGCGGTGGTGCGCTTTCAGGGCCCGGCGGCGAATGGCATGCCAGAGCTGCACGCGCTGTCACCGGCCCTCGGTGCGCTGCAGGACAAGGGCTTCAAGGTGGCCCTCGTCACCGATGGACGCATGTCGGGCGCGAGCGGCAAGATCCCTGCCGCCATCCATGTCAGCCCGGAAGCGGCGCGCGGCGGCCCGCTGGCCCGCGTGCAGGATGGCGACATGATCCGGCTGGACGCTGAGAGCGGTGAGCTGGACATCTACTGCGATCCGTCGGTCTTCGAGGCCCGCGAGCCCGCCCAGTACCGCCCGAACATTCAGGGGCAGGGCCTTGGCCGCGAGCTTTTCGGCGCCTTCCGCAACAATGCGAGCCGCCCCGATGCGGGCGGGAGCCTGTTTGAATTCTTCCTGCCACTGCCGGGGACCAGCCATGGCTGATCCTGTTCTTGTTGGCGATATTGGCGGGACGAATGTGAGGTTCGCTGTCGCGCGGGAGGGCTTTGCGGGCCGCCCGATCATCTCTGACGTCTCTGTCATGCCCGGCGATGATTTCAAGATTTTCGATGACGCTTTAACGGTGTACCTCAAGAGATTGGGCAAGGATGCTCCGCACCGCGCGCTGATCGCGCTGGCAGGGCCGGTTCAGCAGGGCCGGGTTACCCTGACCAATCGCGACTGGACTGTCGATACGGCGCGCCTGCAGGAAAACTGCGGCCTCGAGCGGGTGGAGCTGGTCAATGATTACGCGGCCATGGCGCGCTCCATTCCGGAGCTTCCGGAGGATGCATTCCGGCTCATTCATGAAGGTGATGGCGAGCCATCCTCGCGCCAGCCCATACTGGTTTCCGGCCCGGGCACCGGTCTTGGCATGGCGACGCTTATCCCTGCCGAGCCAGCAGGATGGCACGTGCTGACCGGCGAAGGCGGGCATGCGGCCTTTGCGCCGGCGACGCCGCGCGAATGGGCGCTGGCCGAGAAGCTGCGCGAGACCCATCCTTATGTCTCGCGGGAGCTTGTCCTCTCCGGTTCAGGCCTAGATGCGGTCCACAAGGCGCTTTGTGATATCGATGGTGTGAGCTGGCAGAAGACCGCGCCGGCCCGCGTGCTGGAGCTTGCCCGTCAGGGCGATCCGATCTGCCGCGACATCTGTGAGATCAAGGCGCGTGGAACGCTCTATGCGCTGGGCGATGCGGCGCTGATGAACGGCACACGCGGCGGTGTTGTCATTACGGGCGGGGTGGCTGAACAGCTCGCCGACTGGCTGGCTGCGCCTGAGGCCATTGACCGGTTCATGCAACGCGGGCCAATGAGCGACTATATGCGCCCCATACCGATCCGGATCCTGATGTCCGGTGAGGCCGCGCTTATCGGGGCTGCTGCCCTGCAATTCGACGAGGTGCCTGTACGATGAAAACGATGACAGCCTTCCGCGCCGCAATCGAGAAAGCCCCTGTCGTGCCCGTCCTGACCGTGCACGATGTCAGCCATGCAGAGCCACTGGGCGAAGCGCTGGCGCGGGGCGGCCTGACCTCTGTCGAGATCACGCTTCGAACACCAGCCGCGCTGGAAGTCATCCGCCGCATGGGGCAGATGGATAATGACCTGCTCGTCGGGGCGGGCACGATCATCTCCGAAGGAGACGTCGATGCGGCGCTGAAGGCCGGGGCCGATTTCCTCGTGACACCTGGCGCCTCGCCCCTGCTTCTGGAAGCACTTGGCAGCCATGACGGTGTCATCCTGCCCGGCGTCTCGACCGTCAGCGAGGCCATGGCCCGCTTCGATGAAGGCTATGGCGTCGTGAAATTTTTCCCGGCCGAAGCCTCGGGCGGAGTGAATTTCCTGAAGGCACTGGGCGGACCGCTGCCCCATATCGACTTCATGCCGACAGGCGGGGTTACGCCTGAAAATGCCGCCGACTATCTCGCGCTTCGCAATGTGGTGGCTGTCGGTGGGTCATGGATCGCGAGCGCCGACGAGATGGCGAAGGGCGACTGGGATGCGATTGCCGACAAGGCGGCCCATGCGGTGAAGATCGGGCGTGGCGGCTAGGCTTCGAGGCGCTTATTCGGGCAGGTCGCTGGCGGGCATTCTCGCGCCTCGCCGTGTTCTGAACCGGCTTTCAAAGGCCACCAGCAAACAGCTCGCGATGATGATGACCGCGCCAATCCAGAGCGCGGGCCCGGGCCACTCATCGAAGAAGACGAGCCCCAGCAGGGCGCTCCATACAAGCGATGTATATTCTAGCGGCGCAAGCAACTGCGCCTCGGCCTGCGCATAGGCAAGCGTCATCAGATACCAGACCGAATAACCGAGAATGCCGAGCAGCAGGAAAAACGGAATATACCAGAGGGCCGGCCAGCCGAAGAGGCCGAGCGTAATGGGCAGAAGCGCAATGGCGGGGACCGCATTGGTGAACAGGGCAATCGTCGTTGCGTCTTCATGGCGTGCGCGCAGACGAAGGAAAACCAGCACGAAGGCATAGCCAATCGTGGAGCTGAAGAGGGCGATATAGCCATAAAGCCGCTGGTCTTCTCCGCCGCCACCGTCGGAGTTGGAGCCGAAGACGGCGAGGGCAACACCGGCAAAGCCGAGTATGGCGGCAAGCACGGCGACAGGGCTGAGGCGTTCTCCGATAACCAGGCGCGCCACGGGCGCAACCAGAAGCGCGGCGGTAAAGCCGAGCGCTGTCGCCTCGGCGAGCTTGAGCTGGGTGAGGGCGTAAAAGAAAGTCACGGCGCAGAACAGCTGAAGCAGCCCGCGCATCGTATGAAAACGGATCGCCTCCGTGGAGGGGCGTGGACGCTTCTTTGCAAGGAAGACAGCGCCAGCAATGATCGCCCCAAAGAGGAAGCGCCAGGCCAGCAAATGGTGTAGACCAGCGCCCGGCGCCACGCCTTTGACCAGCGCATCGATACACGTCCCCATCGCGATGGCGACGGTGGCGATGAGAACCGGCATGGCAAGGAGGCGTGACATCAGCATGGGCGCGGGGTTTAACGCGCGCGCCTGCCGGCAGCCAGCTTTTCTTTAGAGCAGGCGTCTATTCAGCGGCCTTGGCGGCACCAAGGCTCTCGCGAACCTCAGCGGCAATCTCATAGGAGCGCATACGGGCCTTCTCATCGAAGATATGCGCGGAGAGGATGAGTTCGTCCGCGCCGGTCTCTGCAATGAAACTGTCCAGTTTCTTCGATACGGTCTGCGGTGAACCCACAGCAGAGCAGGAGAGCATCGTGTCCAGCATCGCGCGTTCATGCGGCTGGATCTGTTCATCGAAGCTGGGGTCCGGGGCGGCAAGCTGCGTCGGTTTCCCGCGGCGCATGTTCACAAAGGTGCGGCGCAGGGAAGAGGCGAGCCGGTCTGCTTCCTCATCCGTCTCGGCGGCAATCATGTTGAAGCCCAGCATCACATAGGGCTCTTTCAGCTGTTCGGAGGGCTGGAAGGTCTCACGATAGATGGAGATGGCCTGCATCATCTGCTGGGGCGCAAAATGCGAGGCGAAGGCGTAGGGCAGGCCGAGATGGGCGGCGAGCTGCGCGCCGAAAGTCGAGGAGCCGAGGATCCACAGCGGAATATTCGTATTGCCACCGGGCACGGCCTGCACGCGCTGGCCGGGCTGAACGGGGCCGAGGAAGGCCTGAAGTTCCATCACTTCGCGCGGGAAACGGTCTTCTCCGCCAACCATGGTCCGGCGCAGCGCCTGCGAGACCAGCTGGTCGCCGCCGGGTGCGCGGCCCAGGCCAAGATCGATCCGTCCGGGATACATCGCCTCAAGCGTGCCGAACTGTTCGGCGACCATGATCGGCGCGTGATTGGGCAGCATGATGCCGCCCGCGCCGAGGCGGATATTCTCTGTGTCCTGTCCTGCATGGGCGATCATTACGGCGGTTGCAGCGCTCGCGATGCCCGGCATGTTGTGGTGTTCTGCCAGCCAGTAGCGTTTGTAGCCAAGGCGGTCGGCATGGGTTGCCAGGCGCTTTGAGCGGGCCAGCGCATCCTGCGGATTGCTGCCTTCAACGATCGGGGCGAGGTCGAGCACGGAAAACGGTATCATGCCCAGGATGTATGGAGCGGCGGGACGCTTCTCAATAGGTGAGGGGCGCGGGCAGGTCCGGAAGACCCGCGCCGGGCTTTAGGCGGCCGTGCGGATCCGCGGTTCGCAGCGCACGCAGTTGCGCCCGTTTTTCTTTGCCTCATAGAGCAGCCTGTCGGCCTTTTCTATGCAGTCCTGAAGGCCCATCTCGGGGTGCAGCTGCGCGACGCCGAAGCTTGCGGTGACGCGTGCGGACTGGCCGTTGAAGGTCAGGTCCGAGCCTGCGATCCGCTTGCGCAGCCGTTCGCAGACGCCGCTGGCCTGTTCCAGGGTGACATTGCTGAGGAGGATGATGAATTCTTCCCCGCCCCAGCGGCCCAGCCGGTCGAACGGTCCACGCAGGGCGCCATGGCTGATATTGGCGATGGAGGTGAGTACGCGGTCGCCAAAGGCGTGACCATGCGTATCGTTGACCTGTTTGAAATGATCGAGGTCGAAAAGAACGAGGCAGACGCCGCTATCGGTCCTGCGCATCCTTTCCAGTTCCTCCTCGGCAAGGCTCTTGAAAGCGCGCCGGTTGAGGAGCCCGGTGAGGGGGTCTGTGGACGCCATGGCTTCGAGCGTCGTCTGGTAGCGGTCTACCCGATACTGGTTCTGCGCAGCCAAGGCCGCCATGGGGCTGGCGACACAGGCAGCGATAACCACGGTGGTGAGCATGAAGTCGTCCTGGCCTGCCGGTACACCGAAGAATTGTGTGATCGCGACCGCGAAGAGAACCGCCAGGGAAAGCGCTGCGGCGATCACGAACCCGAAGAAGATCAGGGCTCGCGAGACGGCGCCGTTGTCGGCCTGAAGGAGACGATAGCTCTGCGACATGAGCGCGGTCTAGCTCATGGATGCGAACATTGCCGTAAGCCGATCTTTTAAATTTTATCTATCCGGAAAAAGGATAGGTTTTTCCCGGCAGAGGGGTCATGAAACTGAGCTCATGCCCGTCCGGATCGCGCATATGGAAATATCGCTCCATCCACGGGGCGTCACGCGGCGCAAATTCCGGGGCGTGGCCGGCTTTGATGCAGATTTCATGGAAGGCATCCACGTCGGTGACATGGAAGATGGCCCGGCCCCAGAAATGTGCGCCATCGCCGCTTTCTGTGGTCAGGTTCAGCGCGGTCGGTCCGGCCCAGAGGGTCGCAAAGCTCTCGTCATCCGCCCGGAAGTCCAGCCGGAAGCCGAGGCTCTCATAGAAGGAAATCGCCCGCGCCATATCGCGTGTGGCCAAGGTCAGCGCACTGATCCCGCGATGCAGCGCGGTTGGGGAAGGCTGATCGGACACGGGGCGCCTTACAGGCCGCGCCGGTCCGGAAAGCCAAAGCCGCGCGCACGTTCGCATGCCCAGCTATCGCCGGTTTCGCAAGCGCGCTGGATATAGTCCTTGCCTTCATCCCGCTTCATCATGCCGCCCTGGCCGCGATAGAGCATGGAGCCATAGGCCGCGCAGCCGGTCTGGTTGCCAAGGTCGCAGGCGCGCTCATAGAGGCGGCGGGCATATTCGTAATCCTGATTGCCGTCATTGCCCTTGAAGCTGACATGCGCCTGTTCAAGACAGCTGTCGGCATCGCGCCCGTCAAAGCAGGCTTCGTCATAGAGGGCCTTGGACCGCTCATAATCCTGCCCGTCCAGCAGGCCGCGGCGATAGATATGCGCCAGCTTGCGGCAATTGCGCGCCCAGACCTCGGTCTGGCGGCTCTTGTCCTCGCAGGCGGCGCTGTAGCGCTCTTCTGCATCGTCATACCAGCCATTCTTCATCGCCCGGTCGGCATAGAGTTCGTCGGCATCCGGCTTGGCAACGCGGTCGGCGCCGAACTGGGCAGATGCAGCGGGTGCAAGCGCGCTTGCCGCAATCGTGAAAAGACTGGCTAGGAGAAATGTCGGTTTCGTCATGATAGGCCTCGCCTCCACATCTTGTTCAGGCACATTATAACACGCCACAATTGTGGCGGTTTCCTGTCCGCTCCTGAAAGCGCGATCTGTTCAGCCATCATGACGCAGGCCTTCAGCTTACCGGTTTTTCATTGTCTGGAGAGGCGCGAGGGCGTATTCGGAGAGGAACTGGCCAATCGGGCCGAAGACGACAAAGAGGGGCCAGATCCCATGCGAATTCTGACTGGATTGAGCGCGCTTGTCCTGTTAAGCGCCTGCGCAACACAAGCTGACAGGGACCTGCCGGACGTTGAGGCACCGCCGCCGCCCATGGTCTCTGGCGAGCGTGTCGATGCGGCGCGTCTCAATGCCGCGATTACCAGTCCGGAGCGTCCGGACACTGATGTCGAGCGCGATGAACTTCGCCAGCCAGCCGCCGTGATGGAGTTCATGGCGCTGCAGCCGGGCGATACTGTGCTGGAGCTCGAAGCGGGCGGCGGGTATTTCACGGAAATCCTCTCGCGCTATCTCACCGCTGAGACGACACTCTATATGCAGAACCCGGCGGCCTTTGACGGCTTTCTCGGGGATGCGGCCGAAATGCGAATGGAGAGCCTGGAGAATGTCGAATATGTCCGCTCCGACTTCGACAATATTCCGCTCCCCGATGAGAGCGTCGACGCGGCCACCTGGATTCAGGGCCCGCACGAACTCTGGTACACGCCGGAGAACGGGGAACCGCTGGTGTCGAACCCCGATGACTCCTTTCCGGAAATCTACCGCGTCCTGAAGCCGGGCGGCACGTTTATTGTGCTCGACCATACGGCCCCTGAAGGTGCGCCGGCTACCACTGGCGGGGACACTCATCGCATCGACCCGCAGATTGTCCGCGACCTTGGCCGCGAGGCCGGCTTCGTGCTCGTGTCGGAAAGCGATATCCTCGACAATCCGGGCGACGATCTCAATGCCAGCGTCTTCGATGAGGCTGTGCGCGGACGCACCGACCAGTTCCTGATGAAGTTCGAAAAGCCCGCCGGCGCACCGCAGTAAGCGGGCGTGCACCGGGCTGTGCGGCACGCTTGACCGTCTTTAAGGCGTGGGGGAGAGGGACAGCGGTGATGACGACGACCTCTGACCACATTCCTGCCGCGCGTTCGCGCAAGGCGCTCTGGCTGGGCGTCGCGCTTGGTGCGGCGGTCATTACCCTCTTCCTGCTTGGCAAGACAGGCGTCCTCGGCTCGCTTGAGGCTTTCATTGCCCACATGCAGGACATGGCCGATACGCCCTGGGCGCTGCCGGCGGTCATCGCCCTCTTTACCGGCGCCGCTTTTGTCGGCCTGCCGCAATTCGGCCTGATCGGGGCGGCCGTTGTGGCCTTCGGGCCAGTCAATGGCGCGCTCTATTCCTGGGTTGCCACAATGGTCTCCGGGACGATCACCTTCTGGCTGGGGAGGTTTAGCGGCGAAGCGGCCGTCGCCCGTTTTTCAGGAAGGCGCACCGCGCGCTTTGCGGACTTCGTCAGCCGGAATGCCTTTGCCGCCAGCCTTATCGTGCGCAATGTGCCGACCGGGCCCTTCCTGATCGTGAACATGGCTTTCGGCGCATTGCGGGCGAACTATCTGGCCTTTCTGGGAGGGATGGCGATCGGCTCCCTGCCGAAAATCCTGCTCGTGACGTTTGCGGGCCAGAGCCTGATCTCTGCCATCACCGGCTCCCCGCTTCTCGCCCTTGGTCTGGCCGCGCTTGCGGCGCTGATTTTCGGCGGGCTGTGGCTATACGTCCATCATCGCCAGAAAACTGGCAAGATTATTTCGCCCATGGGCATAGGCTCGGTTGACACGGCAAGTGAAAAGCCGGAATAGGGCCACATGCGCAAGAAATTGCCTCTCAGCGGAATGACCGCCCTGCTACTTACCAGCCCCTGGCTGGTCGCCGCCGGACACTAATGGTCTGGCGCCTGGTCAGGGGATCGTATTCGCTCTTTCGCTGACACTTTTCCAGACTTCCAGGCGCGTCCATGACAACCGAAAAAGACCGTATTCTCATCTTCGACACGACGATGCGTGATGGCGAGCAATCGCCCGGCGCATCCATGACCCATAATGAAAAGCTTGAGCTTGCCGACCTGCTCGAGACGATGGGCGTCGACATCATTGAAGCCGGCTTCCCGGCATCTTCACAGGGCGACTTCGAGGCCGTGCGCGAGATTGCGCGCCGCTCCAAGTCTTCGGTGATCACCGGGCTTTCACGCTCGAAGCTTGAGGATATCGACCGGTGCGGCGAGGCTGTGCGTCACGCCGCCCGCCCGCGTATCCATACCTTCATCTCCACCAGCCCCGTCCATATGAAGCACAAGCTCCAGATGGGACCGAACGCCGTGCTTGAGGCGGTCGGGCGTTCGGTCGCCCATGCCCGCAACCTCGTCGATGATGTCGAATGGTCGGCAGAGGATGCGACGCGCACAGAGTTCGACTTTCTCTGCAAGTGTATCGACGCGGCCATCACATCGGGCGCCACCACGATAAACGTGCCCGACACGGTCGGCTATACCCATCCCGATGAATATGGCGCCCTGATCCGGTCGCTGCGCGAAGCCATTCCCGATTCCGACAAGGTGATCTGGTCCACCCACTGCCATAATGACCTTGGCCTTGCGGTCGCGAACTCCATCGCCGGCGCGCAGAACGGCGCGCGTCAGATCGAGTGCACCATCAATGGTCTTGGCGAACGTGCCGGAAATGCCGCGCTGGAAGAGATCGTCATGGCCTTCAAGGTGCGCGGCGATTCCCTGCCCTTCGAAACGGGCATCGACACCACACGCCTTGCCCGCGCCAGCCAGATGGTGAGCCGGATTACCGGTTTTCCGGTCCAGTATAACAAGGCCATCGTCGGCAAGAATGCCTTCGCGCATGAAAGCGGCATCCACCAGGATGGCATGCTGAAGAATACCGAGACCTATGAGATCATGAAGCCGGAAGATGTCGGCGTGTCCAAAAGCTCGCTCGTCATGGGCAAGCTGTCGGGCCGCAATGCCTTCCGCGACAAGATCAAGGCGCTTGGCTACGAACTCGATCCGGACTCCCTGAATGAGGCGTTCCGCCGCTTCAAGGATCTGGCCGACCGCAAGAAACATGTCTTTGACGATGACATCCTGGCGCTGGTCGACGATCAGCTTTCGGCTATGGGTGAACGGGTCGGCTTTGACAGCCTTCGGGTGATTGCCGGGTCAGTCGGCCCGCAAAAGGCAGACCTCTCCCTGCGCGTGGATGGCGAACTATTGGACGCCAGCTGCACGGGCAATGGCCCGGTAGATGCCGTCTTCAACGCCATCCGCACGATTGTGAAGCATGACGCCAAGCTGGACCTCTATCAGGTGCATGCGGTGACAGGCGGTACGGATGCGCAGGCCGAAGTCAGTGTCCGGCTGAATGGCGAAGGCATCATGGCCGTGGGCCGGGCCTCGGACCCCGACACGCTGGTCGCCAGCGCGAAAGCCTATATCCATGCCCTCAACAAGCTTGAGGCCAGACGGATGAAGCGCCTCGCGGCCTGACCCACTTTTTACGCATGCACTTACTGCCCGGGGACCTGCTGATCGGGTCGCCGGGCAGTAGGCGTTTGTAGGCATATCCATTCATGAACTGGAACTTGCGGTCAGCGCAGGCGCGACACACGCGATCTAACCCAGTGGCTGCACGGGCAGGCTGGCTCTGACGCCGATGATTTAGGCGCGCCAACCGGGAATTGAGCCGCTAAGCCCTGTTGCGCGGCATATAATATTGTACGTTCCGTTCCGTCTGTCGCCGGAGGGCGGTCATGAGTGAACCGGGGCAAAGACCCCGAAACTAACAAGATTTTATTGATGTACGATCCGTACCGTTTTCAAACAGTCTTATACTTGCTTTCGCGCGCGATAGGCGGCATGGGGGAAGTGGGCTGGCTAGAACAGATAATCTCGCATGGCGGCGCAAAGATCGCCGTGCACTCAGTAAGAAGCGACCTTGCTCATGATCGGTAGCCTTCTCGGCATGCTCTCCACAGATATGGCGATTGACCTCGGGACAGCGAACACGCTGGTCTATGTTAAGGGGCAGGGCATAAAGCTCGATGAGCCATCCGTTGTGGCCTATATGAACCAGGGCGGACGCAAGGTCGTCTATGCCGTGGGTAACCAGGCCAAGCAGATGTTGGGCAAGACCCCGCTCAACATGGAAGCCATCCGCCCGATGCGCGATGGTGTGATCGCCGACTTTGAAGTCGCCGAGGAGATGATCAAGCACTTCATCCGCAAAGTGCACAATCGCCGCGCCTTCGTTTCCCCGCTCATCATCATCTGCGTCCCAAGCTCCGCCACGAACGTTGAGCGCCGCGCCATTCACCAGTCGGCGCTGGCCGCCGGTGCGCGCGAGGTCCAGCTGATCGAAGAGCCGATGGCCGCCGCTATCGGTGCGGGCCTGCCGATTGAGGAGCCGGCCGGCTCCATGGTTGTGGATATCGGCGGGGGTACGACAGAAGTTGCCGTGCTGTCGCTGGGCGGTATCGTCTATTCGCGTTCGGTCCGCGTTGGCGGTGACAAGATGGACCACGCCATCATGTCCTATCTGCGCAAGAACCAGCAGATCATGATCGGCGAAATGTCGTCTGAGCGCATCAAGAAAGAAATCGCCTCGGCCAAGGCACCCGAAAGCGGCGATGGCCTGACCGTGACGGTCCGCGGCCGTGGCACGATTGACGGCGTGCCGAATGAGGTTGAGGTCAATGAGGCCATGATGGCCGAAGCCCTTGCCGATCCGGTCAATGAAATCGTGGATGCCATCCGTCTGGCGCTTGAAGCCATGGCGCCGGAGCTTGCCGCTGACATTGTCGACCGCGGCATCGTGCTGACGGGCGGCGGCGCGCTTCTGCGTAACCTCGACGTCGTGATCCGCGAGCAGGCCAAGCTGCCGGTCATGATCGCCGACGATCCGTTGAAATGTGTCGCGCAGGGCTGCGGCTATGTGCTGGAAAACCTCGTGCGCATGAAGAACGTTCTGTCGCCAGAGGTCTAGGGCCCGCCCGCGCGCGGCGCGGAAAGCACGACAGCACCGCTGAAAACCCAGTTGCACGCCTGCGCGCGTCACTTCAGGATTACAGCCTGTGGGGAGGCAATAAGGGACAGCTATGGCCCGTCTGCGCGGAAAACGTCTGAAGGCCCGGCCCGTACGCCGTTACGCCCTCATTGTGGCGCTCGTCGTGCTGTTTGCCATCCTCCTCGCCCAGACCTCACCGCGCCTCCAGGCGTGGATCGATCCGGCCCGGACGGTCGCTGCCGATCAGCTCGCCAGCTCTGCACGTCCCGGTCTCTGGGATCGTATCACCGGCAAGGCCGCGCGCGACGAACGTATCCGCGAACTGGAAGCCGAAGTGCGGGAGCTGACACGTTACCGCTCTGTCGCCATATCCATGGCCGCCCGGCTTGAAGCCTATGAGGACATGCTGAACATCATGGGCGAACCGCCCGTTCGGGGTGTCACCGCCCGCATCACCTCAGAGACAAACGGGCCTTTCCGGGAGGCGATCCTGGTCAATGCCGGCAGCCTGCAGGGGGTCGAGCAAGGATCCTATGCCGAGAATGAAGGCGGGCTGGTCGGCCGCGTCGTCCAGCTTGGCGAGCGGTCGTCCCGGGTGCTGCTGGTCACTGACTTCAATTCGCGCGTGCCGGTCATGGGCGAGGCGAGCGGCATGCGGGCCATCCTGTTCGGCGACCGCGACGATCTCGGCACGCTGACCGACCTTCCCGAACGGGGCAGCTTTATTCTTGGTGAGCGCGTGCTGACCTCCGGTGAGGGCGGCGTCTTTCCGCGCGGCATCGTTGTGGGTGAGGTGGTCGAGCGCGGCGGCGACCTGCGTGTGGAGTTCGGCATGACGCGCGGGCGCGGCGGGTTTGTCCGGCTGATGCCGAGCATGAAAATTCCCAAACCGGAAGCCTTCCCGCTTGAGGAAGATCCCGATGCGGCGGCCGGTGGCGACGGTGTGGAAGGCGATGGGGCTGAGGACGAAACAGCCGCTTCGGACAGCCAGACCGCAACGCCGGGAGGCGACTAGGCCATGGCGCGGCGCAGGCAGATCGAGAGATTGAACGGCATCGCGCGGATCTGGGCTGAGACCGGTCCGACGAGCCGCTTCCTGATTGGCACGCTCATCGTTGCGGCCATCGGTCTTGTCGGCCTCACCCCGAAAACGCTGTTCAACACAGAGCTGGTCTGGCCGTATGCCACTTTCGTTGCGGCTGTGGGATGGGGACGCAGCGGCCTTGGCCTTCGCCCGATGGCTGTCCTGATCCTGTTCGGTTTCGCCCAGGATGTCAGTGCTTACGCGCCGCTCGGCTGTTTCGGCTTTATCAATCTTGCGACGTTCGGGGCCAGTTCCGCCATCGCGCGCGCCTTTGACCGGGACCGCAATCCGCTGATCAGCACGATTGCGCCGGTGGTGCTCTATGCGGTCGCTTTCCTCCTCGTCTGGCTGTTTGCCAGCTTCAGCGGCAACCACCTGGTACAGCTCGCGCCACTGGTGAATGTCTTTGTCGTGACCTATATTCTTCATATCCTGATCGCACCCGTTTTCGACCTCGGACGCATGGTCGGCCCGCTCACGGGGAAACTGACATGAGCACAGAACTCGACTTCGAATCCCGCCTCAACCGCCGCACCATACTGACGGGCGCGGCTGGCGGCGTCATGTTTTCCGGCCTCGTCGCGCGGCTTGTCCAGCTGCAGCTTTTTGAGGGTGAGCGCTACAAGGAAATCGCCAATGAGAATGGCGTAAAACTGGATCTCGCCCCGCCGGTGCGCGGCGCCATCTTTGACCGTTTCGGTGTCCGTCTCGCCTCTCATCGTCAGGCGGGACGTATCTCCATCATCCGCGAACAGGCCCGAGACATGGAGGCGACGCTGGCGGAGATCGGCCGGCATATCGACCTGCCCATGGACGAGCGCCAGCGCGTGATGCAACAGGCCCGCACCCAGGCGGCCTTCCAGTCCACCATCGTCAAGAGCGAGCTCACCTATGAAGAGTTCGCCCGCATGACTTTGCTGGCCGCGGATATTCCGGGTGTCCATGCCGATATGGCGGCCACGCGCTCCTATCCGCGCGGGCGCGATTTTGCCCATGTGCTCGGCTATGTCGCCAAGGCCAGCAGTGACGACCTTGCCCGGCTGACGGAGAATGTCTCGCCGGAAGAGGCCGCGCTCCTGTCGCGTCTTTTCAAACATCCGGACATGAGAACCGGCCGTTCGGGCATCGAACGGGCAGCCGAAAGCTGGCTGCGCGGTCAGCCGGGTTTCCGCCGGCTCGAAACCAACGCCGCTGGCCGTGTCATCCGCGAGCTTGAAAGCGACGATCTGGCGCCAACGCCGGGCCGCGATATCGGTCTGACGGTGGACGCGGAGCTGCAGCGCGCCGCCATTGAGCGGTTCGGTGACGAGAGCGGGGCGGCCGTCGTCCTCGATATCGAGACGGGCGCTATCCTCGCCTTCGTCTCGACCCCTGCCTTCGACCCGAATGATTTCGTGAACGGCATCTCCTATGCCGACTATAATGCCTTGCGCGACAATGATCGCTCGCCGCTCTATCACAAGGCCTATGACGGCACCTATCCGCCCGGCTCTACCTTCAAGATGGTCGTTGCGACAGCGGCTCTGGAAGCGGGTATCGACCCCAATGAACGGGTTTATTGCAACCGCTACTACCGTTTCGGTAACCGCACCTGGCACTGCTGGAAACCCGGCGGCCATGGGGCGGTGGACATGCACTGGGCGATCAAGGGCTCCTGCGACGTCTATTTCTACGACATCGCCCGCCGTGTCGGTGTGGAGCATATCGCGGACGTTTCGCGCCGGTTCGGCTTCGGCCAGGTCTGGGACCTTGGCATGACGGGCGGTCGCGGGGGCACCGTCCCCGACGATGCCTGGAAGCGCAAGGCGCTGGGCGAGCCCTGGTATGAGGGCGAGACGCTCAATTACGGCATCGGCCAGGGCTATCTGTCGACAACCCCGCTTCAGCTCGCGCTCATGTCCGCGCGCATTGCCGCCAAGGGCCGCCTGATCGAGCCCTTCATCATTGGCGAGGGGCCACGCCCCGACAAGCCCATTCCGGATGCGGCCCCGCTCGATCCCGACCATATGCAGCGCATGATGGATGGCATGTATGGCGTGACCTCCGAAGCGGGCGGGACGGCCTGGAGGTCCGGCGACCTTGGCCTTGGCGGGCCGCGCCTTGCCGGCAAGACCGGCACCGCCCAGGTGCGCCGCATCAGCGAGGCAGAGCGCCGCTCCGGTGTCCTAAAGGGCGACGAGATCGACCGCCGCCTGCGCGACCATGCGCTTTTCGTCGCCTATGCGCCGGCCGACGACCCGAAATACGCTATTTCCGTAGTTGTGGAACACGGCGAGGGCGGCTCCAGCACGGCCGCTCCCGTGGCACGAGATATCCTCGCGACAGCCATTCGCCGCGACTCACGCGCTCCGGCCCGCTGGCAGCAGACCGCTTCGACCGGCGCCTCCGGCAGAAGCGGCGGCGGTAATCCTTGATGGCGCGGGCTGCGCGCGCCTCTGCTATCCGATTCGAAGACCGCACCTTTTCAAGCGTGCTGGGCGAGTTGCCGTGGGGCCTTGTCCTGATGCTGATCACTGTCGCGGCGATCGGCGTCGCGGCGCTTTATTCCTCGACCTTTACCAACCCGCCCGAGGCGGCTCTGCCAGCACGTCATGCCGTGCGCTTTGCGATTTCACTGGGCCTCATGTTTGTCATCGCCTTCATTCCCATCGGGATCTGGTTACGAGCGGCCTGGCCAGCCTATTTCGTGACGCTCGCCATGCTGCTCGGCGTGGAATTCTTCGGTGTCACGGGCGGCGGCGCGACGCGCTGGCTGCCGCTTGGCCCGATCAATGTGCAGCCCTCGGAGTTCATGAAGCTTGCCCTGACCCTCGCGCTGGCGCGCTATTACCACAATAACCTGACCTTCCAGTCCGGCCGCTTCTTCATCCACCTCCCCGCCCTTTTCATGATCCTTGTCCCGGCCGCGCTGATCTTCAAACAGCCGGACTTCGGGACCACGCTCGCCCTCATCGCATCGGGCGGCGTCCTGATCTTTCTCGCGGGGCTCTATTACCGCGTCATCATTGCCGTCGTTGTGGCGGGTATTGCCAGCGCCTGGCCGGTCTACATGTTCGTGCTGCAGGATTATCAGCGCGAGCGGGTGAACACCTTCCTCGCCCAGCTGACCGGGCAGAGCGTCAACGCGCTTGATGACGGTTACCAGATCGAGCAGGCAAAGATCGCCATCGGCTCCGGCGGCTGGCAGGGCAGGGGCTTCATGGAGGGCACGCAGGCTCAGCTCGACTATATTCCCGAACAGCATACGGACTTCATCCTTACGGTCATCGCAGAGGAGTTCGGCTTCCTTGGCGCGACCGGGCTGCTTCTGCTCTGGGCGGCGATTCTCGCCTGGGGGCTCTATATTGCCGGGCGTTCGACGAGCCTGTTCGGGCGGTTCGCGGCTGTGGGCTGTGTGGCCACGGTGGCGTTCTTCATCCTTTTCAACGTCGCCATGGTGCTCGGTCTGGTGCCTGTGGTGGGTGTCCCCTTGCCGCTTGTCTCATATGGCGGCACAGTCATGTTCACGACAATGGCTTGCTTCGGCATCCTTCTCTCCGTCCATATCGGACGCGACGACAGGCTCGCGACCCAAGGGGCAATTTAACCTCTACGCGGCGAGATGCGTTGACCTTTGTCCCACTAAAGCTAGTGTCCGCCGAAATTCATTTCACGAGGGGTGCGAAATATGGAAGTTGGCCGCAAGACTGAGACATGGGGGTCGAAATTCGGCTTCATCATGGCCGCCGTAGGTTCATCTGTCGGTCTCGGCAATTTCTGGCGCTTTCCCTATACCGCTGGCGAGAATGGCGGCGGGGCCTTCATCCTGATCTATCTGGTCTGTGTGGCCTTTGTTGGCCTGCCGCTTCTGATGGCGGAATACTCCATGGGCCGCAAATCGGGCATGTCGGCTATTGAGGGTGTGCAGTCGCTGGCACGCGCCGAATCGAAATCTCTCAACTGGGGCATCGTCGGCTGGGTCGGCACGCTGACCGCGACCTTCATCCTCAGCTTCTACATGGTCATCTCGGCCTGGCTGATGGCCTTCACCATTCAGGCGCTGGGCGGCAGCTTTGAAGGCATGGACGCAGCGAGATCTGCTGCGAACTTCAACAATACGATCGGTCAGGGCGAGCACCCGCTCGTCTCCAAATGGTATATGCTGCTCCTGCTCGCCATCTTTCTTGTCGCGAACATCTTCATTGTCGGGCGCGGCGTCAAAGGCGGGATTGAACGGGCGGCGACGGTCCTCATGCCCGCCTTCTTCGTCATGCTGGTCGTGGTGGTCGGCTTCGGCCTTGCCAATGGCGATGCCGCACGGGCGGCTTCCTTCCTGCTGACGCCGAAATGGAATGAAGTGGGCTTCAATACCTTCCTGGAAGCGATTGGGCAGGCCTTCTTCTCTATCGGCATCGGTGTCGGCCTGATGATCACCTATGGCGCCTATCTCTCACGCGAAACCAATATTCCACAATCTGCAGGCATCGTTGCGGGCTCCGATACGCTGGTCGCCCTTGTGGCGGGTTTCGCGATCTTCCCGGTCGTCTTCGCCGCCGGGCTCGACCCGGCTGGCGGCCCCAGCCTCTTCTTCATCTCGATGCCGGTCGCCTTCGGTGCCATTCCGGGCGGCGCCATCGTGGCCGTTGTCTTCTTCGGGCTCGCTCTCTTTGCCGCTTTCACCTCTTCCATCTCTCTTATGGAAGTGTCGGTCTCGTGGCTGGAAGAGCGTCAGGGCGTCACCCGGTTCGGCGCCGCGACCGGGATGGGCTTCATCCTTTTTGTCGTCGGCGCGGCCTATGTCTTCTCGCTGGAATATCTCGACTTTGTGGACTTCCTGACCGGCAATATCCTGCTGCCGCTGGGCGGTCTTCTGGCGGTTATCTTTGCCGGCTGGATTCTCTCGCGCGAGATGATGACAAGCGAGATCGGCGAAGGCTCGATCATGAATGTCTGGCGCTTCCTGATGCGCTGGCCGGTGCCAATCTTCCTGGCTTTCGTCCTGTTCTTCGGCTTCTTCGACAAGATCCAGCAGCAATACAATGTCCAGCTGCCAGGCTTCATGACGTCCCTCCTGGGCCCGAACAATGAGCTGCCCTCGCAGTAGGCACTCGCCAGCAGACAAAAAGAAAGGGCGCCTCATAACAGAGGCGCCCTTTTTCGTAGCTGAGGGGAGGCGAAAGGACCGCCTTATTTGAACTTCTTGGCAAAACTCCGTGTCGCCGTGATGAGCTGATCCACTATGCCGGGGTCGAGGCTGGAATGCCCCGCATCCGGCACGATATGCAGCTTGGCGTCGGGCCACGCCTTGGTCAGCTTCCAGGCCGTCCCGATCGGGGTGACGACATCATAGCGGCCATGAACGATAATACCCGGCACGCCGCCCAGCTTCTCCTCGGCCTTTTTCAGCAGCCATCCATCTTCGGGGAAGAAGCCCTTATTGACGAAATAGTGGCACTCGATCCGTGCAAAGGCGTCGGCAAAACTGTCTTCCTCAAAGCGCGCCGGGCGGGAGGACGGACCCTTGATGGAAATCGTCTCGCCTTCCCAGCAGGCCCAGGCCTTTGCCGCCTCAATCCGGGCCGTTCGGTCATCGCCGGTCAGCCGCTTGTGGAAGGCGTGCAGCAGGTCGCCGCGCTCCTCTTCCGGAATGGGCGCGACATACCGGTCATAGGCATCGGGGAAGATGCGGCTCGCGCCATCCTGGTAGAACCACTGGATCTCAGCATCCGTGATCAGGAAGATGCCGCGCAGGATAAGCCCAAGCACATGTTCGGTATGGGTCACGGCATAGGACAGCGACAGGGTCGAGCCCCAGGAGCCGCCGAACACGATCCATTTGTCGATGCCCAGCACCTCGCGCAGGCGTTCCATATCGGCGACCAGCGCCCAGGTATCGTTCTCTTCAAGTTCCGAATGCGGGGTGGAGCGTCCGCAGCCGCGCTGATCGAACAGGATGATGCGATAGACATCCGGATCGAAGAAGCGGCGCATCTCCGGGCTGCACCCGCCGCCCGGCCCACCATGTACGCCGATCACGGGCAGCCCGTCCGGATTGCCGGATTCTTCCCAGTAGATTTCGTGCAGGTCGGAAACCCGCAGCCGCCCTGATCTGTTGGCATCAATTGGTGGGTAAAGTTTGAGCATGTGTAAACCTTGTTTGAACGCTTTCCGGCTTAGGTGTCATGAAACCGGATAAGGGTCTGGACGTTAAATATCCAACCTGTATGTGTAACAGCAGTAAAGTCTTAAGACCGCGTGGGCCGATCAGTTGATGAAACCACTCCTTCTTTGTCTCACAACATTGCTTGTTTCAGGCTGTGCCACTGTGTCCATGGTCTCCAAACAGGCTATTGTCGAGACCGAGATTACGCAGAACCAGTCTGAGGTCCGCCAGAAGTCGGAGGCGTTTGAGACGCTCGCACAGAACGAAGGTTGGGTCAGTGAGACCGGCGGAATGGCCGGACTTGCCCACATGCTGTTCGGCTCTGATGGCAAACAACAGGCCAGTTCCGCGCAGACCTATGCTGAAAAGGTCGCTGCCTCCAGTGGAGACCCGGCAGAGGTCTACAGCGCTGTCGCGGACGATGCCACGCGCGCAGCCGCAACGCTTGGCGAACTTGACCGCCTTGCCGACACCCTTCTGGACAATGGAAATGTGGCGCGCATCGATCTCATCAGCTTTGAAAGCGCGCTTGTCACCGCGCAGAAAAGCTACCGTAATTTTGCCGAAGCGACCGGTCTGGTGGAAACGCGCGGGAAGGACGGCCTGCCTGCGGCGGAAGACGCCCTTCGCAAGTTTGCCCGCACCATCGACGGTGCGCGCGCCTCGGCGGACCTCATGGCGGGCGCCTATGCCGATAATGGCGAAGCCGATCCGCTGAGCTAGCCCGGCCGGGCTAGCACCGCTCAGCCGGCGGTCTCCGGGAACCAGACATTCATCAGGATATCGACGAGCTGCTCGGTGCGCGCCCGCACATCGTCCGGCGTCCAGGTTTCGCGCTCGCGCAGGTCTTCCGTCAGCGCGAAGACGCGAACACCTTCAGCAAAATAGAGCTTCTTCTTCTCACGAAACTCCAGCCGGTCGGCCAGCCGGTTCACATGCCGCGGCACGATCACGAAATTACCCACTGTCTCTGCCAGTTCACGCTGGACCGCCTGGCTCGGCCAGATCCTGTTCCAGTGGCTCTCCTCGCTCAGCGTGCGGGGCAGGACATGTTCGATGCTCGCATCCTGATCCGGGCCGATCTGCTCGCCATTCTCCAGCGCCGCATTCAGCCGCAGCGCGATGGCGCGGCGCTGCATGAAATTGACGAACCGCCCGGTCAGACGCTCGCGGATGCGCCGCTTGTCCTCGCGCGAGAAATTGAGTGCGCCATTGCGATGGAAAAGCGGCTTCCCATCGAGGATGGCCTTGGTGAGCCGGGCATATTGCTTGCGTCGCGCATCGCTGTTGGTGACGTTCAGCATCATCACATAGCCGAACCGTTCCAGCAGGCTGAAGAAGATTGCCGCTTCCTCGCCATTCTCGCGCTGGCGATAGAGATAGGCGAGGGCAGGTACCCGCCAGAGCTGGTGATCCAGCAGCCTCAGATGGTTTAACGGGCCACGCACCGCTGCGCTATGTTCGCCATAGCCCGGATCCCCCCGCAGGATCGCGCGGTAGGCATCGACATAGTCTGGCAGATGACTGTCCAGAAAAGTGCGCGCATCGATCTTTGACAGGACAGCCTTTGAAAACTCAGCCGCGACCTTCCCCTTGGAGCTTCGCGAGTGAAGCTGACGGATATAGTTGAGCAGATCGTCCAGCGCATTGGCGCCAAGCACCGATTCATGATCGAGCCACTGGCGGGCATAGGCGCTGGCCTCCTCGACGGTGAAATTGCCGCGCTGCAGGATTTCCGTCTTGATGATGTCATGCGTGTTGGGCGCCTTGCCGCGCGTGTTCAGAACCCGGAAGACGTCATAGCCGCCATCCCAGTCGGGCACTGACACCCTGACCAGCATGATGCGGTCGCGGATGGTTTCGAACAGCTTGCGCCGCTCCTGCGCCGACAGTCGCCTCAAATAGGTTTCGATCAGGTCCAGATTATTTGCCATCCGGCCGTGATTGGCCGACTGGGCGGCCGCTGTGTCGCGGTTCAGTGTGGCCCCTTCTGTCTGTATGGCCTCCCGGAAATAGGGGGTGTCAATCTGGTTGAGGGTCAGGCGCCAGGCAGTAGCTTCGCCGCGATTGGCGCGGTCGGGATCGCCGATCATCGCATGGGCCAGCGCCTTGTAGTGGGGGTTTTCCTCCAGATCGCGGAGCACAGCGAGGATCATGGAGAAGGTGGTCAGCCGCTGCTGTCCGTCCACGACGAGATAGGTGCCATCCTCCATCTCGACCAGGACGATCGCCCCGATAAAGTGGTATCTGCCCCGCTCGGTCGTACGCCAGAGATCGTCGAGAAGCTCAAGCACTTCCTCGCCCTGCCAGGCATAGCTTCTCTGGTAAGGCGGCATTCTGAGCTCGGTCCCCGGCGAGAGGATCGCCGAGAGACCGCATTCGCGCGCCCTTATCCCGGACTCCATTGCACTCCCTGCAATTCGCACTAGACCTGTGGCCCATCGTTAGCGGGCCGGGCCGGGCGTTGACACCTTGAATTCACACGTTCCGGCCGGATTTTTGCCATGGGAGGCCAAATAGCCACATGAAATGGGCGAATGTCGAAATCGAGGGCAAGGTCTGGTGCGGACTTGTCGAGGGCGATGCGGTCCTGCCGGCCGCCGAAGGCTGCCTAAGCCAACATCTGGCCGATCTTGGCGCGCTGGAAGCGGCTGCCCGGCGCAGTGACCGGCGGATTGCGCTGTCCGAAGCGCATCTGCGCCAGCCTGTCATCCGCCCCGGCAAGATCCTCGCCATCGGCCTCAACTATGCCGCGCATGTGGCTGAGAGCGTCAGCTTCATAAAGAACGACAAGCCCGAAGTTCAGAAATGGTTCAACAAGCAGGCGACTGCCGCCAATGGGCCTGGCGGTGCGGTCCACGTGCCCCGTGTGTCGTCACAGCTCGATTATGAGGCCGAACTGGTCGTCATCATCGGCCGTCATGGCCGCCACGTCCCCGCCGCCCGCGCGATGGAGATCGTCGCCGGTGTGAGCTGTGGCTGCGACTGTTCGGTGCGCGACTGGCAGAAGGCGAGCCCCACAATGATCATGGGCAAGGGGTTCGACACCCATGCGCCGTTCGGCCCCTATATGGTCACCCTGGATGAGACCGGGCCGCTCGGCCCCCAGGCGATCCGGGGCTGGGTGAATGATGAGCTGCGCCAGGAGGCACGCCTGTCGGACATGATCCACACGATCAGCGAGCAGATCGCGCATCTGACGGCGGCCTTTACACTGGAGCCGGGCGATGTCCTCTTTACCGGGACACCCGCCGGGGTCGGGGCCGGGCATACGCCGCCCAGATGGCTTGTGCCAGGTGACCGTATCCGTGTGGAGATTGAGGGTGTCGGCACACTGGAAAATCATGTCATAGCAGAACCGGATACCGACCGGTTAGGATAGATATATGAGCAGGATCGCGCCCGCGCTCGCTATTGCCTTGATGCTTGCAGCCTGCGACGCGCCAACGCCCGGCAACAATGAAAACGCCGCGACCCGTCTCAGCGCGGAGGTCGAGACCGATCCGCCTGTGCAGCCGGCAGATTTCGCCATGAGGCCCTGCAGCCAGAATGAAGCCACGCCGTGCGTGCTCGTGCTGGCAGGGGGCAAGCGTCTGCTCTTCGGCGCGCCAGCGGGGGTCGGCAATGTGATCGGGCGGGAAGAGCTTGCCCGCCTCGACGGGCTTTTCCTTTTCTCGCTGCGTCCCGAAGAGGTGGAGGGGCTGGATGAGGTGCGCAATCTCAGTTGGCAGGCGGGCCGCCCGGAAAATCTGGGTGTGATCGGGCCAGAGGGCACAAGCGGCCTGATTGACGGGCTGAACCGCGCCTATGAAGTGTCGGACGCCCTCATCTTCGTTGAGGATGGCGCTCCGGCCGGCGGGTTCGATGCGGCCATGTTGCAGACGGACGCTGAGGTCACGCGCCAGATCGGCGTGTTCGATACAGGCGACCTCAAGGTTGAAGCGATGGCCGGCCCCAATGACCGGGTCAGCTACCGTGTGGTGTACCGCGATCTCGACGAGGTCTGGCACAGCCTTCGGCTGCAGCCCTGCGGCGCGCCTGATATCCCGGCACTGGATGTTGAAACCACGCCGGAGAACAGTGCCCAGATTGCGTGCACGGATGGCTCGTTCGGCACGGACTGGCCGTTCACCCGGACGCGCTTTCTGGTGAAAACCGGTGGCTAGAAAAGCATCGGGGTCCTGCATCGAGCAGGACCCCGGTCTCCCCCGAGACGCCCCCGTCCGGCCAAATTGGCCGCGGACATTCAGGCTTCGGTCTACGCAATGGTGGTTACAGTCTTTACCGGTCAGGAGAAAGCGAAAAGCGTGCGAAATGCTGTCAATTATTAAGACTGTGTCATGTTTGCCACGGAGCCAGCTGCCATCTCGCGCATTGGCAAGTCAGGCAAATCAGTTCTTAAACTACCAATTCGTTAATAATTTTGGGCTTATTGTTAAGTTTAAAAGCACGGGGCCAGACACGCGATATGACCGGAATTCTCTTCATCCTGTACATAGCCTTGGGCAGCGCGCTGGGTTTCGGCCTGGTTTCCTATGCAGGATTGAGCATTCCCGTCGCCGTCGCGCTGGGGGCCGTCACCACGACGCTGCTCGGCCAGTTTCACCTTCTCTTTTCGCATGTCATCCATACGGCAGACAGTTCCGACAGGATGGACGCGCTGGAACTCTCTTATGAAGAGACCGGCCGCCGGATGACCCGGATCGAGGCGCGCAGCGAAGAAGTCGAAACCTCTCTCAAACATGAGCTTTCAGAGCGCCGCGATGCGCTGGTCAGCGAGATGCGCCAGCTGGAAGGTCTGATCGACCGTCTGGCAAAAAGCTTTGAGTCAAAGCTGTCGCGCGAAGCGCGTGAGCCGATGGCCCCGCGTGAGGACGCGCTGCTTCGCAATGTGAAGGCGGCCCTTCAGGATGGCCGCGTGGACCTCCACCTCCAGCCCATCGTGTCGCTGCCCCAGCGCCGCGTTGCCTTCTATGAGGGCTTCACCCGCCTGCGGGAGGCTGATGGCACGCTGATCCTGCCGGCCGATTTCCTTGAGGCGGCCCGCCGGGCGCGTCTTCTGGGCCTTGTCGACAATATGCTCCTGTTCCGCTGCGTGCAGATTGTCCGGCGCCTGGCAGAGCGTGATCGCCGCGTCGGTGTCTTCTGCAATATCTCGCCAAACTCGCTGACTGATCCGCAATTCTTCCCGCATTTTCTGGAATTCATGCAGGAGAACCGCGACCTTGCCGGCGCGCTCATTTTCGAGATTCCCGCCGACCGGTTCGAGAACCGCTCGCGCCAGATGCGCGAAAGTATGGAAAAGCTGACCCAGCTTGGTTTCCGTTTCTCCATCGACCATGCCCACGACCTTGCGATTAACCTTCCGCGTCTGCAGGAAGCCGGTGTGCGCTTTATCAAGATGAAGGGCGACGATCTCATCGCCCAGCTCGGTGACCCCTACGGCCCGCGTCCAGAGTCCAACATCAACCGCCGTCTGGCCGGTGAGGAAGTCGCTGCCGTCTGCTCGCGTTTCGGGGTGACCCTGATCGCGGAGAAGATGGAAGAAGAAGTCAGCGTCGTCGAAGTGCTGGAATACGACATTCCCTTCGGCCAGGGCCATGTCTTTGGCGCGCCCAAGCCCATCAAATCCTCTCTGATGCAGGAAACCGCTCCGCCGCAGGAATTCATCGACCGCCTGTCCGCCTTTGGCTGAGTGCACGCAACAGGCAGATTGACCGCAGGTCCTGCGGTGCTAGTTGAGCGGCCATGACGAAACCTCAGCATATTCCGGGGCTCGGCGAGATTGCCGGGCAGTACGACACGATCCTCTGCGATGTCTGGGGCGTGATCCATAATGGCCGCAGCGCCTTTGAGCCGGCCTGCGAGGCCTTGGTGAACTTCCGTGAGGCGGGCGGCACGGTGGTTCTCATCACCAATGCGCCGGTCCCCAAACAGCAGGTCATTTCCTATTTCGAGCCCATGGGCGTGCCTGATGGCGCCTTTGATGACTGCGTTTCCTCCGGCGATGCGACCCGCGATGAACTTGCCCGCCGCCGCCATGAAAAGATCTGGCGCCTCGGCGTCGATAGCGGCTGGGAGCGAGACAAATTTCTCTATGAGGGATTGGACCTCAGTTTCGCGCCGCCCGAGGAGGCAGAGACCGTCCTCTGCGTCGGGCTGGAAGACGAGAAGAAGGACGACCCGGAATCCTATCGCGGCATGCTCAAAGTCGGGGCAGGGCGCGACCTGCCGATGATTTGCGCCAATCCCGACATCAAGGTCCGCGTGGGCGACCAGCTTATCTGGTGCGCCGGTGCACTCGCCGCGATCTACGAAGAAGAGGGCGGGCGCGTCATCTATCCGGGCAAGCCGCACGATCCGATCTACCGGCTCTCGCTGGAGCGTGCGCGGGAGATCCGCGGCAAGGCGCCGGAGAACGTTCTCTGCATAGGCGACAGTCCGGCGACCGACATGCGCGGTGCCGCCAGCCAGGGCTTTGATGCCCTTTATGTGGGCACAGGGCTTGCCGATCACGGGGATGATTTCGAAAGTGAGCTTGAAACCCTGCTCGGCGAGTATGAGGCTGAAGCCCGCTGGGCGATGCCCGCGCTAAAGTGGTGACGAAACGGTCCTCGCATTGTAACAGACCGCAAAATAGCTTTCGGAGACAGGTGTATGAGCGCCAAGGATGGATACAAGTTTGAGGAACTCAGCGTCGGTATGGCGCATGAGACCGTCCATACGATTACCGAGGAAGACATCGATCTCTTCGCCAAGGTGTCGGGCGACTACAACCCGATCCATATGGATGAGGAATACGCAAAGAAGACCGCATTCGGTCAGCGCATCGCCCATGGCGCACTGACCGCGTCCTATATTTCCGGCATTCTGGGCAATGACCTTCCGGGGCCCGGCGCGATCTTCACGCACCTCGAAATGCGCTTCCGCCGCCCGGTCTTTATCGGCGATACGGTAACCGCGCGGGCCGAGATCACTGAGATGTTCGAGCGCGGCAACCGCATTACCCTCAAGATTACCTGTCTTGTGAATGACAAGGCTGTCGTGGCCGGCGAAGCCAAGGTCATGGTCCCGAGCAAGGAAGGCTAGGCGCGCGGAATGGCGGTGCATGCCGACTATCGTAACCTTCCCGCTTCCGCGCGCGGCTATTCGGTTGCGCTCGGCAATTTCGATGGGGTGCATCCTGGCCACCGGGCCGTGATCGATGCTGCACGTGTGGAGGCGCATCCGCTGGGCGTCGCCACCTTTGAGCCGCCGCCGCGTGCTTTCTTTCGCCCGAACGACCCGCCCTTCCGGCTTTACCGGCCCGCCCGTCGGAATGCGCGCCTTGTCGAGCTTGGCGCAAAGGCCGTCTTCGAGCTGCCTTTTAACGCGCAGATGGCCTCCATGACCGATGAGGAATTCTGCCGCGAAGTCCTGCATGACGGGCTCGGCGTGGCGCATGTCGCCGTCGGTTTCGATTTCCGCTTCGGGCGCGGGCGCATGGGCGACGCAGACAGGCTGTCCTCGCTTGGCCGCTCCTTCGGGTTTGATGTCACCATTGTCGAGAAAGTCGAAGGTCCCGAAGCGATCAAGGCCTCCTCGACCGCCATCCGCGAAGCGCTGATCGCAGGCGACCCACAGCGCGCCGCAGAAATGCTTGGCCATGACTGGATCGCAGACGGCCATGTCGAGGCGGGCGAGAAGCGCGGGCGCACCATCGGCTTTCCGACTGCCAATATCCGCCTCGGTACGCTCATCCATCCGCGCCACGGTGTCTATGCCGTGCGCGCGCGGATTGCCGGGACCGGCGAATGGATGGACGGCGTCGCCAATTTCGGCCGCACCCCCACCACGGGCCTGCGCGATCCGTTGCTGGAGACGTTCATCTTCGACTTCGACCGTGACATTTACGGTCAGTTCCTTGAGGTCGCACTGGTCCACTATCTGCGCCCCGAAGTGCACTTTCCCTCGCTCGACGCCATGGTCGAGCAGATGCACAAGGACAAGGCCGAAGCCCGCCGCCTTCTGTCCGCAGCGCGCTAGCAACCGCTGACTTTCTGCGTCGTTCGTATAAAAAGAAGACAAGACGCACACTGGAAGGGACACCCATGATGAAACTCGCTTACGCGCTCGCTGGCGTGGCAGCTCTTGCCGGCACGGCCGCTGCACAGACGGCGGAGACCGTTCAATCGGTGACGATTGATGACCTTGAAAGCTTCGTCACCGATGCGGGCCACAAGGTCCTTGCCTTCGGCGAGACGACGGAAAACTCCCTGCGTGCCGAGACGCCGAACGGCGTGACCTATTATATGGAAGGCACCGCCTGCGAAGCGGGCGCCTGCCGCGGCATCATCATGAGTTCGCGTTTTCAGGCCGATGACACGGTGACACTGGAAAAGGTCAACCAGGCCAATCTCGAACGCGCCGCCGTCAGTGTCTGGCGGCTTGAGGATTCGGTGGGTGTCTCGCGCTATGTGATCCTTGATGGCGGCATGACAAAGGCAAACATCGCCACCAATCTTGAGAATTTTCTCGCCATCGTCCCCGGTGTGGTGAACTTCTTCTTCGCCGAGTAGGCGGCCCGCCCGGTCTTTGCCGGGTGACAGGCCGGAACGGCCCTGCTAGAGGCATGCGCCATGATATTTCTCGCATGCGTCCGCATAATTCGAATTAGCCGCCCGGCGGCGTGCTGAGCTGTTGATGTGAAACAGCCTCCAGCGCGGTGCCGGGGCCTTGTTATTTCCGCTTGCAACCACGCTGCTAATTCGAGACTGACTTTCCTGATATGACCGACGAGACCAAGACAGCCGCGAACGACTATCGCGACACGCTTTTCCTGCCCAAAACCGATTTCCCCATGCGCGGGGGGCTGCCCAAGGCCGAACCGAAATGGATCGAGCGCTGGGACGAAATGCGCCTCTATGACCGCATGCGTGAGGACGCGAAGGCGCGTGGCGCCAAGCCCTTCATCCTGCATGACGGCCCGCCCTATGCGAACGGGCCGATCCACCTTGGCACGGCGATGAACAAGATCCTCAAGGACCTTGTCGTTCGCGGCCACCAGATGCTGGGCTATGACGCCTCCTACATCCCCGGCTGGGACTGCCACGGCCTGCCGATCGAATGGAAGGTCGAGGAGGAGTTCCGCTCCAAGGGCCGCACCAAGGATGATGTCCCGGGCGATGAATTCCGCCGCGCCTGCCGCGCCTATGCCGAAAAATGGATCGAGGTCCAGAAACAGGGCTTCCGCCGCTGCGGCGTCGAGGGCGACTGGGACCATCCCTATCTGACCATGAATTACGGTTCGGAAGCGGCAACCGTGCGCGAATTCCTCCGCGTTGCCATGTCCGGCCGCCTCGTGCGCGGCTCCAAGCCGATCATGTGGAGCCCGGTGGAACGCACCGCGCTCGCCGAGGCTGAAGTCGAGTATCACGACCGTAAGGTGCCGGTGATCTGGGTGAAGTTTCCGGTTCAGGGCGAAGACTTCTCGGTCGTCATCTGGACAACCACGCCGTGGACCATCCCGGCCAACCAGGCCGTCAGCTTCAACCCGAACATCTCCTATGGCCTCTATGAGGTCGAAAGTGTGATGAGCGAGGAAGAGCTTGGCTTTGCGCCTTTCGCGGCGCCAGGCGACAAATATGTTCTGGCTGACGCTCTGGCGGATAGCGTCATGGAGAGCGCCAAGGTCTCTGGTTTCAAGCGCGTCTCGGATGCCGATCCCAAGGGCTGGACGCTGAGCCACCCGCTCCACGAGCTCTCAGACTTCTACACCCACGACATCCCCATGCTCGCTGGCGACCACGTCACCGATGATGCCGGTACGGGCTTCGTGCACACTGCGCCCGCCCATGGTGAGGATGACTTCCTCGTCTGGATCGCGTCAGGCCGTACAGCCAGCGACATCCGCGACATCGTCAACGAAGACGGCGTCTACGAGCACGCCGACCTCCCCGAAGCCCTTCAGGGCCTCGACATCATCCGCACCTCCGGCAAGAAGCGCGGCGAGCAAGGCAAGGCCAATCAGGAGGTCATGCGCCTGCTGACCGAGGCTGGAAACCTCCTCTCGCGCGGCGTGACCATGATCCGCGACGCCCATTCCTGGCGCAGCAAGGCGCCGGTTATCCGCCGCGCGACCCCGCAATGGTTCATCGCCATGGACAAGCCGGGCAGCGACGGCAATCCGGCCCTGCGCAAGATGGCGCTGAAAGCCCTTGAGGAGACCGGCTTCGTGCCGGCCTCGGGCCGCAACCGTATCACCTCCATGGTCGCAGACCGTCCCGACTGGCTGATCTCGCGCCAGCGCAACTGGGGCGTGCCGATCACGCTTCTGGTCAGCCCCAAGGGTGAGCCGCACACCTACGCCCTGCCGGAAGACAAGGCGAAAGAAGTGAACACCCGCATCCTGGACGCCATCGCCGCCGAAGGTGTCGAAGCCTGGTTCTCTGCCGATGCGGCAAAATTCCTCGATGGCATCACCGATCCGGCCGGCTGGGAGAAGGTGACTGATGTTCTGGACGTCTGGTTCGACAGCGGCACGACCCACGCCTTCACCCTGCGCGACCGCGGTGTGATCGACGAGGCGACAGGGCAGGCGGACGTCTATCTCGAAGGCTCCGACCAGCATCGCGGCTGGTTCCAGTCCTCGCTTCTGGAATGCTGCGCGACGCGCGGCATGGCGCCCTATAAGAACGTCGTCACCCATGGCTTCATTGTCGATTCCGACGGCAAGAAGATGTCGAAATCGCTCGGCAATACGGTCGAACCGGAAGAAGTCGCCAACAAGTTCGGCATCGAGATCCTGCGTCTCTGGACGGCAAGCTCGGACTTCACCGAAGACCTGCGCATCTCGGACGACATCCTGAAGACGAATGCCGAGAGCTATCGGCGGCTGCGCAACACGCTGCGCTATCTGCTCGGTGCGCTTGATGACTATAGCGAGGATGAGGCCGTCGAGGCGAAGGACATGCCCGGTCTCGAACGCTGGGTCCTGCACCGCCTTGCCGAAAGCGACGCGCTGATCCGAAAATCCTATGCGGCCTATGACTTCAAGCGCGTCATGGCGGCCATGCTGAATTTCTGCGGCGTGGACCTGTCGGCGATCTATTTCGACATCCGCAAGGACAGCCTCTATTGCGATCCGCCGTCCGCGCTTCGCCGCCGGGCGACCCGCACCGTAATGGCGCTGATCCTGGAGCGTCTGGTGACATGGCTTGCCCCGATCATGCCCTTCACCACCGAAGAAGCCTTCCTGGTGAGCCATATCGCAGGCAAGGCCGACAGCGTGCACCTGCTGACCTTCCCGGATACGCCCGACAGCTGGCTCAACCCCGCTCACGCCGAACGCTGGGAGAAGATCTTCAAGGTCCGCCGCGTCGTCACCGGCGCGCTGGAGGTTGAGCGCCGCGAGAAACGTATCGGCGCCTCGCTGGAGGCGGCCCCTGAGGTCTATATCGAGGACAAGGCGCTCATCGACGCGTTCGAGGGCGAAAGCCCCGCCGATATCTTCATCACCTCCGGGGCACGCCTGATCGAAGGGGCCGGGCCGCCGGATGCCTACAAGCTGGAAGATACGCCGGGTGTTTCCGTCGTCCCGAAAAAGGCCGATGGCGTGAAGTGCGCGCGCAGCTGGAAATATTTCGATCCGGCCACTGCCGATCCGGCCTTCCCGGATATCACCCCCCGCGACGCCGAAGCGGTCCGCGAGATGAGAGGACAGGACTGATGAACGCTGCCGGGCATGTCTGGAGATGGGGCGCGCTCATCGTGCTGATGATCATTGCAGATCAGCTGACCAAGTGGATGGTGCTCCAGACCCCGGCTTTCAACGCGCTTGCCTGCCTCGACCCGGTCGTGCTGTGCGGGCGGATCGAGATTTCGTCGGTCTTCGACCTCACCATGCTGTGGAATCGCGGTGTCAGCTTCGGCACCATGCAGTCGACCGGCCTCATGCGCTGGGTGCTTGTGGCCTTCACCATGGCGATTGCCGTGGGTTTTGCCTTCTGGCTGAAGCGGGCAGAACGCTGGCTGACCGCGCTCTCGCTGTCGCTGGTCATTGGCGGGGCCATCGGCAATCTCATTGACCGCGTGCGTTTTGGCGCCGTGGTCGATTTTCTCGATTTCTCGGGCCCGTGGTTCGGCACCTATATTGGCGGCTTCCCGCTTGGCTTCCCATGGGTGTTCAATATCGCCGACGCGGGAATTACTGTGGGCGCGCTCTTGCTGTTTTTCGATCAGTTTTTAATGTCGCGATCGAAACCGGAAGAACACGATCCCGCCTGAGTGGAGCTGGAGACCTATGAAGACGCCGAAGACACATTCGACCCTGACCCTTGCAGCCCTTGGACTGGCCTTCGCCGCAGGCGGATGCTCGCTGCTTCCCGGCGGGGGCGGCGGCGGTGACGCCGGCCCTGACGAGTTTCGCGTCGTGACAAAGGCGCCGCTTTCGGTGCCGCCTGAATATAGCCTCCGTCCGCCGCGTGCTGGCAGCTCGGTCCCGCGTGAGGCCGACACCTCGCGTGAGACGACCGTGACCGCTTTCGGGACCAATATCGGCGCCGATGCCAGCCCGGTCGAGCGCGCGCTCGTCGATGCGGCCGGCGCCAATGCGACCGACCCGCGTATCCGCGCCATTGTCGACTATGAAGAAGGCCGCCTTGTCCGCAAGACGAGCGAGGATGCAGACCAGATCCTCTCTTCGACGCCGGACGGGGCCGTGGCTGACAGCGCGACTGGCGACGCGGAAGTCTCGATTGCCCGCGGCAGCGGTGACCGGATCAAACTTCCGGGGACCTGACGCGCGGACAGCCACAATTTACCAGACAGTCTGACGGAGGAGATATGATGAAAGCATTTCTTGCGGGGGGGCTGGCAGCGGTAAGTCTAGGCACCGGCCTCGCTTATGCCGACACGGCGGAGGCCGAATGGTCGCCGACAACGTTCGAACTCGAAAACGGAATGGAAGTCGTCGTGCTTCCGGACAATCGCGCGCCCGTCGTCACCCATATGGTGTGGTACAAGGTCGGCGCGGTCGATGAAGACCCCGGCAAGTCCGGCATCGCCCACCTCTTTGAGCACGTCATGTTCAAGGAAACCGACGATATCGGCCCTGAAGAGTTCACCACCATCGTCCAGCGCAATGGCGGCCAGCTCAACGCTTTCACCTCCTGGGACTACACCGCCTATTATGAGCGCGTGGAGAAAAGCCAGCTCGAGCGCATGATGGAGCTTGAGGCTGAGCGTATGACCGACCTCATCATCAATGACGATCCCGAAGGCCCGTTCATCTCAGAGCGCGATGTCGTCAAGGAAGAGCGCCGCCAGCGCATCGACAACAATCCGGGCGTCATCCTGCAGGAGCAGGTCATGTCCGCGCTCTATCAGGACCATCCCTATGCCATCACCGTGATCGGCAAGATGGACGAAGTCGGCGCGCTGACGCCGCAGGACGGTCTCGACTTCTATCGCAAATGGTACACGCCATCCGAAGCGATCCTGGTCGTGGCGGGCGATGTCACGCCGCAGGACGTGCGCACACTGGCAGAACGCACCTACGGACAGATCGAGTCGGCCAGCGAGGAGATTCCGCAGCGCGGCTGGCAGGATGTCGAACCGCTGGACGAAACCCAGCTCATCACCCATAGAGACCCCAAGGTCCGCCAGCCGGAATGGGAACGCTGGTATCTTTCCACCTCCTATACGCGCGACCGTGATTTCGCCTATGCGCTTGATGTCGCCATGGATGTGCTCGGCGGCGGCCGTACCAGCCGCCTCTATCAGGCCCTGGTGGAGGAGCAGAAGATCGCCAGTGAGGCGTCCGCGAATGCCTGGCTCTCCCTGCATGACCGCGCCCCGGCCGTCCTGTCGGCGTCGCCAAGCGACGGGGTCAGCCTCGAAGAGCTTGAGGCGGCCTATATGACTGTCGTGAACGACGTGCTCGAAAACGGGTTTAACGAGGAAGAGGTAGAGCGTTCGCGCAACTCGCTCGCTGCGTCCTCGATCTATCAGCGCGACAGCCAGGCCGGCATGGCCAATCTCTATGGCAGCACGCTAGCGGTTGGCGGCAGCGTTGAGGATGTCATGGCTTATCCCGAAGACATCCGCAAAGTGAGCGCGGATGATGCCATCGCCGCCCTGCGCCGCGTGCTCGGCGAGGACAAGAACTATATCGAGGCCCATCTTCTGCCTGAGGAAGAGGCGGCCGCAGAGGAGGGCCAGACCGATGAATAAGCTCAAATCCGCTGCTGGTGGCGCCCTTGCCGCCATCCTGCTTGCAGCGCCGCTGGCGCACGCCCAGGACACCGCTACCACCGAAGCGCCCGCGCTCGATGTGACGGTCCATGAAGGCGACTTTGCCACGATCCAGCAATTCACCACACCGGGCGGTGTCTCGGTCTGGCTGGTCGAAGAGCCCTCCATCCCGATCATGGCGTTGCGCATGGCCTGGGAGACGGGCGCTGCGACCGACCCGGACGGCATGGAAGGTCTCACCGACGCGCTGACCTATCTCATGAATGAGGGCGCCGGCGATCTCACCTCGCTCGACTTCGCGACCCGTATGGAAGAGCTCAATATGAGCTTTGGCTGTGGCGCCGATGACGAGACGACGTATTGCTCGGCCAATATGCTGACTGAGAATGCCGCAGAGGCCATGGACCTCATTGCCATGGCGCTGAATGAGCCCCGCTTCGATGCAGAGCCTTTCGAACGGTTCCAGCGTGAACAGCTCATTGGTATCCGCACGCGCGAGACCGATGCGAGCTTTCTTGCCAGCCGCGCACGGGCACAGGCCCTGATGCCGAACCATCCCTTCTCGCGCATCAAGACCGAAGAGAGCATCAACGCCCTCACCACGGATATGGTCCGCGCCCGCAAGGACGCGATCATGACCGGCGACAAGCTCTACGTCACCGCCGTGGGTGCCATGTCGCCGGAAGAGCTCGCGCCGCTTCTCGACGATGCGCTGGCCGCCCTGCCGCAGAGCTCCAGCGTGGAGGCCATCGAGGACGTGGCCCTCAACGACCCGCTGCCCGCGCCGGTCGTGGTTGAACTGCCCCAGCCGCAAAGTCTCGTGACCTTCGCCGCCCCTGCCATGGCGCGCGACGATGACGACTTCTTTCCCGCCTATGTGTTGAACTACACCTTCGGGGGCGGCGGATTTGAAAGCCGCCTCATGAAGGATCTGCGCGTGGAAAAGGGCCTCACCTATGGCGTCTATACCAGCCTCTCGACCAGCGATCACCTCAATCTCTGGACAGGCGGCGGGCAGACCAAGAATGAAAGCGCAGGCGACTTCATCGATGGTCTGACGGACGAGATGGAAATGATCGTGGCCGACGGCGTCACCGAGCAGGAACTGGCAGACGCCAAGGCCTATCTCACCGGCTCCTACCCGCTGGCCTTTGACAGCAACGCCAAGATCGCTTCCGGCCTGATGACCGCCCGGCTCGAAGACCTCGGCATCGACTATTTCGACCGCCGCAACGCCATGGTCGAAGCCGTCACGCTTGAAGACGTCAATCGCATCGCGGCCGAATACCTCCAGCCGGAGAACTTCACCTTCGTGGTCGTCGGCCAGCCGGAAGGCATTGAGGAAACCGCGACCCTGCCGATGCCGGTCCTTGGTGAGATCGATGTCGATGAAGCCGGCGACATGGAAGAAAGCGATGTCAACGAAACCCCGGACGCCACCCGCGATCCGAACCGCTAGGATTGCAATCCTGTCGAATGCTCAAAAGGGCGGCTCTTCCGGGCCGCCCTTTTTCGTTGGTCATGCCTGTCCACATCTCGCCGCCTCTTCCCCCTGCAGCCGCGTGGCAAAGCCTGATACACTCTCCAGTCAATGCCTGATTCTGCTCGCCTCACGCCCCGGCCCATGATCCGCCAGCTCCCGCCCGATGCCGTCAACCGCATCGCGGCCGGTGAGGTTGTGGAACGGCCCGCCGCCGCCGTGAAGGAGCTGGTCGAGAACGCCCTGGACGCGGGCGCGCGCGCCATTTCCGTCACCATTGAGGGCGGCGGTCTCAAACGCCTCATCGTGGAGGATGATGGTTGCGGCATGAGCGGGCCTGAAATCCTTATGGCGCTGGAACGCCACGCCACATCCAAGCTTGCGCCCGGTGAGGATGGCCGCATCGATCTTCTCAACATCCACACAATGGGCTTTCGCGGTGAGGCATTGCCCTCCATCGCCAGTGTCTCGCGCATGACGCTCACCTCAAAGGCAGACGGCGAGGACGCGTCTGAAGTCTTCGTTGAGGCAGGCCGTGTCGAAGGCCCGAAACCCGCCGCCTGGGCGGGCAGGGGAGAGACCGGCACCCGTATTGAGGTCCGTGACCTTTTCCACGCCACACCCGCGCGCCTTAAATTCATGAAGTCGGAACGTGCCGAGACGATGGCGGTGACCGATGCCGTCAAACGCCTCGCCATGGCGAACGCAGACGTCTCCATCTCGCTTGAAAGCAATGGCCGCAACGTCTTCCGCTATGCCGCCCACCAGGCCACTCCCGACGGCGACCTTGAACGCCTCGGCGCCATCATGGGCCGCGAATTCCGTGAGAATGCGCTCGCTATTGAGTCCGAACGCGACGGGGTCACGCTGACAGGCTTTGCAGGCCTGCCGACCCTCAATCGCGGCAATGCGCAGTACCAGTTCCTTTTCGTGAATGGCCGCCCCGTAAAGGACCGCATGCTGACCGGCGTCATCCGTGCGGCCTATCAGGATTTCCTCGCGCGCGACCGCCACCCCATGGCCGCCCTCTTTGTCGATTGCGACCCTGAACTCGTTGACGTCAACGTCCACCCGGCCAAGACTGAAGTCCGCTTCCGCGATGCCGGCAATGTGCGCGGCCTCATCATCGGCACGCTGCGCCATACGCTGGCCGCCGCAGGCCACCGCGCCAGCACCACGGTTGCAGGCTATGCCCTTGGCAAGATGCAGGGCGAGGAGACCCGGCCCAAGGACCAGCCCCTGCCGCAACCCTCTGTCTGGGATCGCTCCAGCCTGTTCCGCGACTCCTATGGCAGCACGCCGCCACGCCCGCAGGCCCCTTCGCAGCCGATGCCGGACTGGGCCGCGCCGCAACAGCCTGCCTCGTCCGGTGTTGCCGAAGACATCGCCCGCTACGACGCCCCGTCTGCACGGTTCGAGCCTCAGCCTGAACCCACGCAGCACGATTTCCCGCTCGGTGTCGCCCGCGCCCAGCTGCACGAAACCTATGTTGTCGCCCAGACGCGCGACGGCATCGTCATCGTCGATCAGCACGCCGCCCATGAGCGGCTCGTCTATGAGCAGATGAAGGCGCAGATGGCCGCCGATGGCGTCAAACGCCAGGCGCTCCTCATCCCTGAAGTTGTCGAGCTCACCGAAGATGAAGCCGCCCGCGTGCTCGACCGCGCCGATGAGCTCGCTGAAATGGGCCTTGAGATCGAAGCCTTCGGGGCAGGGGCTGTCTGCGTGCGCGCAACGCCGGCCCTCTTCGGCAATATGGATGCTGCCGGCCTCATCAAGGATCTGGCCGACGATTTCGCCGAATATGAGGAAGGCCTCGCCCTGAAAGAGCGGTTTGAGGACATCATGGGCAATATGGCCTGCAAGGGCGGGGCCGTGCGCGCCGGGCGGCGCCTCAACGCCGATGAGATGAACGCGCTGCTCCGCCAGATGGAAGCGACCCCCTATTCAGGCCAGTGCAATCATGGCCGCCCGACCTATGTCGAGCTGAAACTCGCCGACATCGAAAAACTGTTCGGGCGGCGCTAGGTGGGCGCGCCGCAGGCCATCATCTTTGACTGTGATGGCGTGCTGGTAGATTCCGAAGTCATCGCCATTGCGGTCGAGCGCGAACACCTCTCCGGCTGGGGGCTCGTCTATGACACTGAGACCTATCTCTCGCGCTTTGTCGGCCTTCATAATCGCGACTATCACGCGGCCCTCCGGCAGGACGCCAAAGACCGGCGCATAGACCTGCCTTCAGATTTCCCGGCGATTATCCAGTCAGCGATATGGACCCGCTTCGAGACAGAGCTCACCGCCATAGAAGGCGCGCGCGATCTCGCCGAAGCTTTTAACGGCCCGGTCGCCGTGGCCTCCTCCTCAGAGCAGGACAAGCTCCATCGCAAGCTTGAGATCACAGGCCTCGCCCCGCTTTTCGGCGCCCATGTCTACTCCTCCGACAGGGTAGAGCACGGCAAGCCCGCGCCGGACCTCTTTCTCTACGCGGCAGGGAAGCTGGGTGTAGAACCGGCCTCATGTCTGGTGATCGAGGACAGTGAGAACGGCGTGCGTGCGGGCCTTGCCGCGGGCATGCGGGTCTGCGGGTTTACCGGCGGCGGACATGCCGATGCCGGGCTCGCAGACCGGCTGAAAGCGGCCGGGGCCCACCAGGTGGCAGGTACGTTTCCAGACATCCGATATTCCGTTTCAGATTAACAGGCCGGCAAGGCCCTGAACATTTCCAGCCTGCCGCTCCGTGAAATGGGGAGATGGTGCATTGGGCTTCCGCATGGGAAGGGTGGCGGCATTATTCATCTGGAAAATATTATATATTTTCATGTGCTTAGCGCGTTTTTGCTTCCCAGAATCGCCGCTTCGTGCCATGAGCCGCCCACCAAAATCTGCGCCCGGTCTGACACCGGCCGCTGAGGGCAAGGGCTGTGAGGGCGGCCCTTGATCAGAAGGGGAAAACTCATGAAACGCGCCACCTGGCTCACCTCCGGCGTTGCACTCGCCGCGCTCGTCTCGCTCGCACCTGTCGCCAGCGCCCAGTCACCCAGCAATGAAGACCTGCTTGCGCGGATCGAGAAGCTTGAGGCACAGAACGCCGCGCTGATGTCGCGTCTCGACCGGATGCTGGACGAAGACGACATCGAACGCGTCCCGGCCAGCGATGGTCCGGAACTCGCCACCGATACGCTGGTCAACCGCACCGGCTTTGTCGGCACCGATGCCGCCTATGGCTTCGATGTTCTCGATGCCGCGGAATATGTGAACAAGAAGCCGATCGTCCAGCTCAAGGCGCGCGCCGAAGACCGCCTGGCCACCCCGCTTACCGTCAGCGGCTCGATCATCGGCATCGCCAACTATCAGGACAGCAACAGGGATTCCAAGTTCGGCTACCTGATGCGCAACCCGACCTCCGCCAACCAGATCGGCGATCATGTCTCCGAAGCGCTGATCCACTCAGCCCAGCTCGGTTTCACCGCCAATTTCTCTGACTGGCTGACCGGCTATGCAGAAATTCTCTATAATCCGCAGCAGAACTTTGCCTCCGGCACGATCACCAGTCTCGACCGCAATCAGCTCGTCATGCAGCGCGCTTACCTGATGCTGGGCAATCTGGAGCGCTCGCCGCTCTTCGCCGTGATCGGCAAGGTGGACACGCCATTCGGCCTCAATGACACGGTCAGCCCCTTCACCAATTCGACCAGCTGGCACTCCTTCGCCGGTCTCGCCTATGGCGCTCAGGTCGGCTATGTCGATGAAAACCTCATGGTCCGGGCCATGGCCATCCAGGGCGGGGCGCAGTTCCGCGCCGCCAATGCGCCGGTCGAAGGCACAGTGGTCCCGTCCCGCGTCAACAATTTTGCGGTCGATGCCAATTACACCTTCCACCTGAATGACGCCGACTGGGTCATGCTCGGCGCCAGCTATGAGCATGGGTCACCCTATTGCCAGAGCTATCCGGTCTTCCACTTCAATCCGTGCGGCGACAACAATCCGGCCTGGGCCGCCTATGCCCATACACAGCTTGGCGCGTTCGAGCTTCTGGGTGAGTTCGCAGAGACCACAGAGGAATGGCCGGGCTCGGCTGTCCCGATCCCGACCAACCCGCTCAGCGTCTATGAAGCGCAGAAAACCCGCTCATGGACCGTCGGTGGACGCTATGGCTTTGGCGACTTCCTGCTGTCTGACAAGCGCACCAACTATGTCTCGCTTGAGTTCAGCCAGTTCCGCGCGGGCGATGATGGCGCGCCATGGGAGCGCCAGAACCAGTTCGTTCTGGGCTATTCGCGCTATCTCATCGACAATGTGAACCTCTTTGCTGAGGCGATCCATGTCGATGGCTTTGCCCCGCTCAACTTCCTCAGCGGCGGCAACTTCCCCGATGGCAGCACCTGGGCCGACAATGATGCCAAGACCGATGTGATCCTGGTGGGCGCGCACACCGCCTTCTAGGGTTTTCAGAACGCCAACAAGACAACGCCCGCGTGCCCTCAAGGCGCGCGGGCGTTTTCGTAACGTCCTTCGAGGCAAGCCTAGTAATTGGCGGGCGGGTCGCTGGCCGGAAATGTCTCGTCCAGTTCCTCATCCTGCTTGTCCCAGTCCTCAGGCGGATTCTTCTGGGCCTCCTTGCCGGCGGGCCGTACATGCTGGTCCTCCAGTCCTTCGGAGGCTTCCTTCTCGATCTCTTTATCTTTCATGGCGCTCTCCAGTTCAGTGTCTCTGCCTTGAAAAACGTTACCTGACCGGCCCCGTTCCCGGACGTCGGCGCGATTGACGCAGCTGCGCTCGCGCGCTTATCGCTGAAGGGATAAGAAAAAGCCCGGTGGGAGGCCGCTGCCAGACATGAAACTCGACCGCGCGATCAACATCGACGATTTGCGCGCCATGGCGAAGGCCCGGCTGCCGCGCATGGTGTTCGACTATATCGACGGCGGGGCCGATGATGAGGTCACGCTGAAGCATTCGGTCAGCCGCTTTGACGACTATCAGCTTACCGGACGCACCCTGCGTGATGTGTCGAAAATCGACTGCTCCACCACGATCATGGGCCAGAAGACACGGCTTCCCTTCTTCATCTCGCCGACCGCTTCAACGCGTCTCTTCCATCCCGCCAAAGGCGAGCTCGCGATGGCGGGCGCGGCGCATGAGAAGAAGGTGATCTATGCCTGCTCGACGCTCGCCTCCCAGACGCTAGAGGATATCGCAGAGGCGAATCCGGGCTCGAAATGGGTCCAGCTCTATGTCTGGAACGACAAGGAGATCGTGAAGACCTTCCTGAAACGCGCCAGGGCGGCTGGCTTTACGGGCTGTATCCTGACCGTGGACATGCCCGTGGCGGGCAATCGGGAGCGCGACCCGCGCAATCACTTCGCCGTGCCGCCCACACCAAACCTCAAGATTGCGCGTCAGGTTCTCGCGCGTCCGGGATGGCTATGGGACCTGGTGCGCAGTCCGAAGATTACGCCTGCCAATTTCACCCATCTGCGCGGCGGCAATGCCGGCGAGACGGGCGGTGTCATCGGCTTTGTGAATGAGCAGTTTTCCCGCTCGGTGACCTGGGACGATGTCAGATGGATGCGCGATGCCTGGGAGGGCGGCTTTGCCATCAAGGGCATTTCGCGCGCCGAAGACGCAAAGAACGCCATCGAGATCGGCGCAGATGCGGTCTGGGTCTCCAATCATGGCGGGCGGCAGCTCGACAGCTCCGTGCCCGTCATCGACCTGTTGCCAGAGATTGCCGACGCCGTGCGCGGGCGCGCCGACATCATAGCCGATGGCGGTGTGCGCCGGGGCAGTCATGTCGCCAAACTCCTCATGCGCGGCGCCACCGGCGTGGCCCTCGGGCGCGCATCTCTCTTCGGCCTCGGGGCAGGCGGACAGCCCGGCGTCGAACGCGCGCTTTCCATCATTGAGGATGAGTTGCGCCGCACAATGGCCCTGCTCGGCGCAACCAGTATCGGAGAGCTCGAGCCGGAGCTGATGAGGGTGCCGAAATTCTAGCGGAAAGCTTCTTCAGGGGGACGAATGAAAGCGACATCAAAAGGCGACCAGCGCTTCTGGGACAGGCTCGCGGAAAAATATGCCAGCCAGCCCATCGCCGATCAGGCAACCTATGAGCAGAAGCTCGCTATCACACGAAAATATCTGACGCCCGAAAGCGAGGTGTTCGAGTTCGGCTGTGGCACCGGCTCAACCGCGCTCCTGCACGCGCCGCATGTCAGATACATCCTCGCAACCGACGTCGCCGGGAACATGCTCGATGTCGGACGTGGGCGGGCGGCAGATGCCGGCATCGGCAATATCGATTTCAGGCAGACCGGCATTGAGGAATATGAACCGCGCGGCCAGCAATTCGATGTCGTTCTCGGTCTCAACATCCTTCATCTCTGCCGGGACCCGGAAGGCGTGACGCAGAAGATTCATGCCCTGCTGAAGCCCGGCGGTTATTTCATCCAGAGCACAGCCTGCCTGAAGGATGCCTCGCCCATCCTGCGTGTGGCCGTGCCATTGATGCGTGCCATAGGCAAGGCGCCCCATGTCAGCTTCCTTTCAGAAGAGGACATCCTTTCCATGCTGGACAGCAACGGCTTCACTCTCACGGAGAGCCTGCGTACCGACAGCAGCATGGCCGCCAATTTCTACGTGGCGCAGAAGCCAGAAGGCTAAGCCCCTTCGGCTAGGTCTTCCCCCGCTTGGGGGGGAAGTGGCCCGCGCCTGCGGGTCGAAGGGGCTCGGCCGTTCTCGGGTTCAACGCCCCCGCTTCAGCTTCTGGATTTCCACTTCCAGCGCGGAGAGGAAATTCGACCGGTCCGCCGGCTTGAAGCTGGCCGGCCCACTCGTCTGTTCGCCCATGCCGCGCAGGTCCTCCATGATGGCCCGCGTCGCCACGGCCTGCCCGATGGAGTTTTCGGTGAACGCCTTGCCCTTGGGCGAGAGGACGCGCGCCCCCGCCTTCAGGCAGCGCTCGGCCAGCAGGATGTCGCTCGTCACAATGATGGCGTGCGCATCGGCCCGCTCGGCGATCCAGTCATCGGCAACATCGGGGCCTTCCGGCACCGTCACGCGGGTGATCAGCCTGTGCTGGGGCACCCGCATGAAACTGTTGGCGACGACATTGACCGGCAGGTCGTGGCGCAGCGCCACCTTGTAGACTTCATCCTTTACCGGACAGGCGTCGGCATCGACATGGATGACGATCCCGCTCACTCTGCGTTGGCGGCCTCTGGCGCGACGACTTCAGGCGCGTCCACAAAAGGCTCGATCCCGAAGGCCGGATAGATCTCGCTCGGGAAGTAGGCCGTGCCATCCTTCATGACGAGTTCGACCGTCTTGATGGCAGCAAGGTCCTCAAGCGGATTGCCCGGAACCAGGAAGAAGTCGGCCTTCTTGCCCTCTTCGATGGAGCCGATCTCATCGCCCATCTCCAGATAGTCAGCCGCCTCCTGCGTGGCCCGTGTCAGGATCTCCGCCGGGGTGAAGCCGACATCCTGATAGAGCTCCATCTCGCGGTGCTGGTTGAACGCGCCGCCCATATCGGTGCCGAACCAGATGGTGATGCCCGCTTCGCGCATCCGCGACAGCGTCTCGACGATCTGGTCGAAGGCGCCCGCATAGGCTTCATCGTCTTCAGGCGTCTCGATATTGGACCAGGCCTGTTTGGCCTCGCGCTGCACACCGACCGGCATATGGTCGACATAGTCGGCGACACCCGCCCGCGTCTCGCCATTGCGCGACAGCAGCAGCGCTTCATGGATCGCCAGCGTCGGGTCGATGGAGACGTCATTCTCGACCATCAGGTCGAGGGTCTCCTGAACCTGCTCGCTGTCGAGATCGACATTCGGCAGGCGCTGCAGGGCGGTGAGACGCAGCAGGGTACGCGTGTCCTCATCGTCTTCCAGCACCCAGCCCAGCATGACCTGGTTGATATGGGTCAGCTCGTCATAGCCGGCCTCGATCATCTGATTGGCGCGCGAGAAGGCCGGCACATGGCCCGCGACCCGCAGCCCGCACTCATGCGCGAGATCCACCATTTCGGGCACCCATTCGCCCTTCATGGAGTTGTAGATCTTGATCTGGAAGAAATGCCCGGCCTCGCAGGAATCGCGGACGGCCTGATTGGCCTCTTCCTGATTGCTGACGATCATGCCGTTATTGGAATTATAGGGGCTCTTGCCCTCGATGAAGCTGGAGCGGACAATGCGCGGGCCGGCCAGCGTGCCGTTTTCGATCTTGCCGATCAGCTCGTCCAGAACCTCATTGTCATTGCCCATGTCGCGCACAAAGGTGACACCGGCCAGCACGTTCAGGAGCGCTGAATTCTGTCCCATATGGCCATGCATGTCGGAAAGGCCGGGGATGAGCGTCCCGCCTTCGCCATCGATGACATATTCGCCCTCGCCGCTGGCATCGGCTGCTTCGATGGCCGTGATCCGGTCATCCTCGACCAGGACCGAGGACGGCTCGCTCAGCGCCATCGTTTCCGGCTCATAGACGCGCACATTGGTGATCCGCACCGGCCCGTCGAAATTGTGGGCATATTCGGCCTGCAGATCCTCGAAACGCTGCGTCGAATAATCGACTGCCTTCTGGCGCAACATCTCGTCATTGCCCTCCAGGCCTTCCTTCACGATCAGGAATTCCGGCGTCATCAGGGCGAGATACTCCTCGCCGTCTGCATCCATCAGGAAATAGGTCGGGTCGAGTTCCGGCCCGATCAGCGCATAGGCGGTCGCATCCAGCGCGCCGTCCGCCCCTTCGATCTCGAAGCTCTCCAGCTCCTCCATGCTGAGCGTGCCCGCGGGAAGCGCCGGCATCGACATGTCGTCATCGCCGAGCAGGGCGCCTGCATAGACGGCCAGCGCATAGGGCGTGCCCGACTGGGCGATATAGACGCTCGGCTGGTCGATCGCGGCGTCGCCCGTGCCCGTGGAATCGGTCCAGTTCGCCGTCCCGTCTGTGACCGAATAGCTCTCATCGACGGCATTGCCGAAGGTCGTATTGCCCTTCACGCTCCAGGCGACCGGGACACCGTCCTCGTTCAGCGTGATTTCCTCGGCCATGGTCGGGCCGCGGCCATTATTGCGGTACTCATAATCGACCGTGATCTCATTGCCCGCCCGGTCGACAACCATGTCGCCGATCTTCGTGCCGCTGGTCAGGATCGTATAGACAGACTGGCTCTCCGCCGCCGGGGTCTCGTTCGCCGCCTCTTCGGGCGCCTCGCCCGCGTCCCCGCCTGAGGGGTTCGAACACGCGCCAAGCGCCACGAGGCCTAGTGCGGCCAGCCATCTATACGTCATCTGGAAGTATCCTCCTGCCCAACTCAACAAGCCCCCATCAAAGCAGATCGGCTACCAGAAAGCGAGGGCAGCGCCATGGATTGGCTCTGAATTTTCTATAGCCCGGACCCGTCGGCGCAGTGCAGTCGCCAACGCTGTATCTCGGCTGGGCTGGGCAGGCCTCTAACCCGCCAGCATAGGCGCTATGACCAGTCCACCTGCCAGCCAGAGATAGGCAATCACAGCCAGAACGAAGAGGATTTTCTCCGTCGCGCCTTCGCCCACCGGATTTCCGAAGCCTGCCGTCACGCCCTTCCACCAGAGGAAGACACCCGACAGTGCCAGGAAAGCCAGATTCAGGAACAGCGTATAGTCGACCTTGAAGAACTCCCGGTCGGTCACCGCCTGAACGCCGGAGGGGTCCGGCAGGAGGCCCATCGCGCTCAGGGCGTAGTGCAGGACCAGCGCCGTCCCGACCAGCGCGATCAGGAAAACGCCCATGATATAGAGCGCCATCGGCCAGCCATAGAATTTCGCCTGGATGCGCAGCACGGGCAGGACGATCAGGTCTGAGAAGATGAAGGCCATGATGCCCGCAAAGGCGACGCCGTTCGAGAAGAGGACCGCGGCCAGCGGAATATTCCCCATTGAGCCGATAAAGGTGAAGAACGCCGCCAGAGGCCCGACAATGGTCTGGGCCAGCACCTGCCAGAAGGCCGGATCGTCAGAGCCGGACCCGATGAATAGCGTCTCGAAAAAGGCGCGCGGCACAAAGGCGGCGATGATCCCCGCCACGGTGAACCCGACCGTCACATCCTTCCAAACCATGCCCCATTCCATGACATAGCGGTGGGACACCTTGCGCCAGCCTTCCCGGCTCTGGATCAGTTTCTTCCAGTTGGGGACCTCGCCCTCTTCCTGTGACCCTTCGGCCTCGCGCGCCCGCTCACGGGCCTTCTCGGCAAGGCCAAACGCGCCGGTCAGACGCACGATCATCCAGGTGAACAGGATGAGCAGGATACCGCCCACATATTCGCCCACAACAAACTGCCAGCCGAGGAAGACCGCGATAATGATCCCGAGCTCAATGACGAGATTGGTTGAGGCCAGCAGGAAGGCGAGCGAGGCGACAAAGCCTGCCCCCTTGGCAAAGAGCGAGCGCGTGGTCGCCAGTGCCGCGAAGGAGCAGGAGCTTGAAATGAAACCGAAAAACGTGCCGAGCGCGATGGGCTTGGGGCCCTCACCGCCCATGGTCTGCTTCATCCGCTCCCGCGTCACGAAGACCTGGATCATCGAGGAAATGAGATAGCCGAGCCCGAACGCCCATAGCGCCATCCAGAACAGGCCGGCGCTCGTCACCGCGGCCTCATGCCAGGTCGTCAGGAACTCGTTCATGGGGGCAGCCTCCAGCCTTGCTCTTCGGAGCAAATGGGCGGCACGTGCCGCAAGTTCCTCAAAACCTGAATGTATTCCCCAGCCGGATGATCGCGCTCGTCTGGACTGAGCGGAAATTGCTGCGGAAGTCGTCTCCCTCGATGATCGCGCCATGGCCGAGCCCTATGAAAAGCTCGGTCTGCGGCCTCAGCTCCCAGTTGACCCGGCCGAAGAAGGAGAGGCTGTGGGAGATGTTGTCATATTGCGTCTGCGTCGAGATGGAGAGGTCCGGGCTCAGATTGAACACCGTGTTGACCGAGCCGATCTGCACATCGACATCGCCCGCCGGCACCGAAATCGCCTCGATGGAATAGGACGCACGAAGGTCGATCCGCGCATTGGGCCGGTAGAGAAAATCGCTCGCGAATTTGGTCGAGTCCCCGCCATAGAAGTCCTGATGGCTGAGCTCCAGTTTCGTGCCATAGGGCCGCGTCAGGGAAGACTGGAAGGTCAGCGTAGCCCCGTCATTGTCATAGGACCCCACCGGCACCACCAGACCGCCCGGCAGGGAAAACGGCGTGAAGATGACCTGGCGTTCGTCCGACAGTGAGAGCGTCAGATCGTCGGTCCAGCGGGTCTGGAGCCCGGCCACAAGCTCATTGCGCCGTGTCTCCATGCGCCCGTCGAGGTCGGTAATATACTCGTGGCGCGTGCCAAACTGCCACCAGCGCATCCAGTCCGGCCCCTGGCGCAGGCGACGGTTGATCGCGGCCGAATAGTTGCGCGTGCCCGCCCGGTTCACAAAGCCAAGGGCCGGGGCAAAATCATCGCCGATCTGACGGAATTCAATACCCCCGGCGAGCGCATCGCCCTGGTAATCGCTCCTGAACCCGAAGGAGCTGTCATCCCCGCGGGTCGAGGATGAGGAGAGGAGATAATAGACGTCCGTCTGCATCCGGCTGCCCCCCAGAAAGGACGGCGTCTGGTAGAGATAGTCGACCCCAGCGACCGTATTGTCGGTGCGCCCTGTCGGGTCGCCATGGGTGGCAATAATCCCGACACGGTGCTGGCGGCCAAGGTCTGTCGCAATTCGGGCAACCGAAAGCGTCTGGGAGTCGATGCCCTGCGCCTCGCCCGTCCGGGCGGTCAGCGCGCCGATCTCGAAGCCGCCCGCTTCACCGCTGAGCTTCAGACCGCCGCGGATCTTCACCCGTTCGCCGTTCACGATACCGATGCGCCGTGAAAAGAAGGGCTGACCATTCGGGACATTGGACATCGCGCGCACCGACTGGGAGCCGCGTGTGAAGGTCTGTCCACCAAACTCGAAGAAGGCGGCATCCTGCAGGAAGAAGTCGCGGGTCTCCGGAAAGAAGAGCGAGAACCGGCCGGTATTGATCTGGCGGGCATCGAGCGGCGTGTCCGAGAAATCGGTATTGAGCGTCAGCAGCCCGGTCATGCTTGGCGTGATCTTGTAGGCGATATTGGCGCTCGGCTCGAGGCGGACATCGTCATCGCGCGGCTCAGTCCAGTCCCGATTGGCGGTGACGCCGGCCTGGAGCTGGACGTCGAGACCATGACCGCGATTGATGTCGGTAATGCCTTCAAGTCGACCGGCCCGTGAAAAGCCGAACTTGTTGACCGACTGGTCGATCGCCGCCCAGCGGATTTCCTGCGCCTTGTGAGAGCGCTCGCGTGTGATCATCAGGCCCCAGCCATCTCCGCCGGGGTCGAAGCTCAGCGACCGGAAGGGAATGACCAGTTCGGCGGTCCAGCCATCCTCGACGATCTGCCCGGCCGAATCCCAGATCGTATCCCATTCATCGACGGGCGGGCGATTGGCCTGGACGAGGCGTTCGGCGCGCGCGCCAAGGGCATTCACGTCAAAGCCGAAGCCGCTGATGCCTGTGTCGAACGGGTCGATATAGAAGCGCAGCATGTCATCGCGCCAGACCTGGCCATCGCGCTCCAGGATGGTGGCGAAGATATTCTCCACCTCATCGTCATAGGCATAGACGCCGACATAGAGATTGTTCTCGTCATGGGCGAGATAGACCCGGGTCTCCACGTCGGGATAGGCAATCTCCGGTTCGACCTGGTAGAATTCCGTCAGAACCGTCGCCTTGGCCCAGGCATCATCGTCCAGCTTGCCATCGATCACCGGCGCGTCCGCGCTATCGATACGGGTGGGCGTCACGCGCGGTGTATAGGTCTGGAAATCCCGGTCAAATGCCTCCTGCGCCACCACAGCTGGCGCGGCAAAAAACATGCACATCACGGCAAAGGCCGCTGTTCTGAACACGGTCGTCCCCCCTGCGGGCGCAGGCAGGCCCGGCATTTATCAGTCCGGCGGACCCTAGAGAAAGCCGTTTGGAAGGGCATTCGGCGCGTGCGGGATCATGCACGCAGTTTGGGGGATGATGCCGGTTTGAGCGCCCGTGATTTCGAAACCGGGCCTTTTGCTCATTTTCCGGGCAAATCAGGCGCCGGAATCAGAACGGCACGTTCGGGTCGTCCTCGCCGGCGCCGCCAAGGGCGAGGCCCGCAAAGTCGAACACACGCGGATCGTGCAGATGGCTTGGCCGCACAGTGGCCAGCGCATGCGCCATGACCTGGCGCACGCCGGGCTTCTTGCGCTCCCACTCATCCAGCATCGCCTTCATCGCCTGCCGCTGCAGCCCGTCCTGCGAGCCACAAAGGTTGCAGGGGATGATCGGGAATTCCATCGCCTCTGCGAACTTTGCCAGATCATCCTCGGCGCAGGTAATGAGCGGGCGCAGCACGAAAAGATCGCCCGCATCATTGAGCAGCTTTGGCGGCATCGCCGCCATCCGCCCGCCATGCACCAGATTCATCATGAAGGTCTCAAGCGCATCGTCGCGGTGATGCCCCAGAACGATGGCCTCACAGCCTTCCTCGCGCGCGATCCGGTAAAGAATGCCCCGGCGCAGGCGCGAGCACATCGAACAGAAGGTGCGGTTTTCCGGCACTTTCTCGGTCACGATGGAATAGGTGTCTTCGGTCTCGATCCGGTATCTGACGCCGACCCTGTCCAGCCATTCCGGCAGGACGTGTTTCGGAAAGCCCGGCTGGCCCTGATCGAGATTGCAGGCGATCAGCTCCACCGGAAGCGCGCCCTGCCATTTCAGGTCGATCAGCGCCGCCAGCAGCCCATAGCTGTCCTTGCCGCCCGACAGGCAGACCAGCCATTTCGGCGGCTCGCCCGTTCGGCTTCGGTCGACCATGCCATACTGGTCCACCGCCTGAAGCGCGCTGCGCACGATCCGCTTGCGCAATTTCTTGAAGGACACGCTTTTCGGCACATCGGCAAAAAGCGGCGGGACCATCCCCGTCATCACATCGTCAGCCATGGCGCCGCTTGTGCCACATTCGCTTTCAAGCGTCATCCCGGGCCCCGCAGGGCCGGTCAGAACGGGGCGCCCGCAATTGCGGCGCCGCCCAGGACTGGCATGACGAAGAGGCTCGCAAACAGAACGATATTGAGAACCGGCACGCGTTTCAGCCGCGACAGGGCGGCGGTAACGAGCAGCCCATAGGCGATGGTGACAATTCCAAACAGGGGCGCAATCGCAAAAGCGCCGGCAATGGATAGCGGGAAGGCGATGGCAATGAAGATCAGCGCGGTGCGGATGCTCAGCGCGCCGCTGGCAAGAGGGCGGGCATGTTTTGAATGATGCGCGCGGTCATCGGCTATGTCGAACAGATCGTCCAGAATATAGGTCGCGCTGGAAAATACCGAAAAAGCGATCAGGCCCGCCACCAGAAGGCGCCAGTCATCAGGCGCCAGTTGGTCCCGCATAATCAGCGGCACAAGGAAGATCAGAAGGCTCAGCGCCCAGCGCTGTGGGTGCATCGCCGTAAAAAGGGCCCGGATTTCGCCCCGCTTCTTCACCAGCTGTTCGACTTCGGCCTCGACTTCCGACGCACGGCGCAGGCGATAGGACTTGCCCGGCGCATTGATGCCATAGCCCTTTTCGGCAAGTTTCCAGACAGCGAAGTCGGCTTTCGAATTGCCGGCATAGATGAAGTTCTCGCCGTAATTGTCGGTCAGGAATTTCGCCTTGCGGTGCGCGGTGAGGTTCACACCCGGCGTCGACCCCTTGAAGAAATCGAGACCAAGATAGCCGGCGATCTTCTCGACAAGGATCTCGTCTGTCCCGGAAACAAGCCCGATCTTGTGACCGTCCTTGCGGTATTTTTCCACAAGGTCGAAGACGGCCGGTTCATAGGGTAGAAGCGCCGGGTCGATATACTGGTGCAACCGCTCCGACATGAAGCGCTTGGCCTTCGACCGGTTCACGATGAGCAGCAAGATTGCATAGGGAAGATGCAGCGGCATCCGTCTTGCGCAGAGGATCAGGAGTTCCTGGGTGATGTCGCCGCGAATGAGCGTGCCATCAAGGTCCAGGACCAGTACAGACTTTGACATGACTTGGCTAATTCGCCCCAATCTACGCGCAATTTCACGGGTCACGCTCTCTATCAACTCTGGCCTGCCATGCAAACCGCCGCTCAGCCGGGCGGGCCCTGACCATACACCACCGTCACCACCACGCGCCGGTTCGCAGGCTCCCGCACGCCGTCCTCTGTCTCGACAGCAAGATCGGTCTCACCATGCGCGGTCGTGGTGATGATCGTCGGGTCGGCGCCGAGGAGGACAAGAAGCTCGTCCACTTCAGCGGCCCAGAGGTCGGTCATCGCCTGGCTATCGGGCTTCTCAAGCAGAGTATCGGTATGGGTGTCCACGCGAATGTCGGCAGGCTTGCCGCGTGAGAGGGCGAGTGTCAGCTCTGAAGCAAGATCGGCGGGATTGAAGCTTGCCCGGTCGCCGATGAGATAGGTGACCGTTTCGGTACTTGGTCGGGCCGGGTCACCGGCGATCTTTGCGGTGGGCGCGCCGGGCAGATCGGTCACGCCGTCCTCCGGCCCTGCGGCTTTATCCGGCTTGAGGAATGTCCAGCCCGCGGCCAGGGTGAGACCGGCCAGAAGAAGACCGAAAGCCGGGGGCAGACTGCGATGCATGATGATGGCTTCCTCAGATAGGCGGGCTGAACACGGGCGAGCATAAGTGGCCCGGACTTGACCGGTGAGAGGCAGGTGCCCCGGCTTGTCGAATTATGGACCGGTTGGCCTGAAGGTCGGATAATTGGATGCGGTTGCCAAGCGCGACCGGTCTCTTTTGCGGCAAGATCACGAAATTTTCAAAAAGGCGGCGAGGGGGACACGTCCGGCCACCGGCAGATGGCCTCCGGAAACACCGCCCATGCACCACCCGTGCACCGTCCATGCACCGTGATTTTGAGCCATTTTGCGCTGGATGGATCCGCTACGTCCGGTTGGATAATCCGGCCTGTCTCAGACAGCGTCGCATCCCCCTTATCCTGCCCAAAAGAAAACAGGCAGCGCGGCTTGTGCCGGCTGCCTGCTCTCTGGTCTGGGACAAGCCCGTCCTAGAAGTGAACGGTAAGGGTCGCCTGGAATGTGCGCGGATTGAGCGGGCGGTAGAAAGCCGAGCCGGCAAAGACGAAGGCAGTCGGAACTTCCTCGTCGAAGATATTGCTGACATTCAGCCGCAGCCCGACATTTTCCGGCAGACCGAAATCATTCGGTCCACCGATATCGAGATAGCCGTCAAACACGGTAAAGGCTTCCATTTCACCGGTTTCGGTGAAGGTGGCATAGCGCTCGCTGGTGTGCTTGCCGGAGATATTTGCAATCAGCCATGTCGTCGGCTCATAGGTGAGACCGCCGGTGACCAGCCATTCCGGGCTGTCGGCCAGTGTGAAGCCATCCTCGTCCTCGGATTTGTTATAGGTGAGGTTGCCGGTGAAGTAGAGCTGGTCATTGAAGACATCAGGCTGATAAACGCCTGAAAGTTCAACGCCGTAAGCCGTCGTCTCGCCGCCATTGATATAGAAGGCTTCCGGCTGGCCGGTGGCCGGGTTGATGACACTGCTCTCCAGAAGACGGTTGTCGAATGCCGTGTAGTAGAGCGAGGCTGCGCCATAGAAGGACGGCCTGTTGGTGCGCAAGCCGATCTCGAAGTTCTCGGACTCTTCGCCCTCGGGCGCAGGCAGCGGCGTTGCGGTCGCATTGTCGAAAATGTCGTCGGCGCCGCGCGGCAAGGCATAGTTCTGCGAGTAGGACGCAAAGATCTGGTCATTCGGATTGAGATCATAAACCGCCCCGATCATGGGCAGGAAATTGTCCTCATATTCCGCATCTATGCTCTGCGGACCGTAGCCGGGCTCTCCATCGATTTCGTAGTCATTATAGTCGCGGTAGCCGTCCAGCGAATAATCGACCTGCAGGCTCTTGATGCCGACTTCGACATTGAGCCGGTCATCCATCAGGCTGATCGTGTCTTTCAGATAGAGCTGCACCGTCTCACGCTGGGTGGTGTAGTCGCGCCGGTAATAGGCCACCTCATCGAAGAGCACATCGCCATCGGCGCTGCCGGCGGTCTTGTTCAGCCGCTGCTGAGTGCGGTTATAGGTTTCGTCTTCATACCAGACGCCGGCTTCCACCGTGTGGTTTGCCACAGCCCAGGTGAGGCCGCCCACCACGCCTTCGCGCTCGCCGCCGACTTCCGACAGGCCATATTGCACGCCGCGCGGCCAGACGACATCGAGGCCGGCCTCCGCCTGGTCGAGATAGATGCCGAGCGAGTTGCCATAGCTGTCGGGCGAAACGCCGAAGCCGTCCTTGTCCTCAAAATAATAGGTCGCCTTGAAGTCGAGCCCTTCAGTGAGGTCAGTTTCAAAACTGACCCGGTAGAGCGCGTCCTGGCGGATATTGATGCGGTCCTCATAATACTGGGTACACGAGCTGTCGGTGAAGACCGGCGTGAAATCATCTCCATCGACCGTCCCGTCGCCATTATAGTCGTAGACGCCCGGCTGGGGATCGATACAGCTGTCTGGAACGGCTGGAAGGTAGCCGTAATAATAGTCATCCTCGAACAGGGACTCCGGGCCGGACGGGGAGTCATAGTCGAAGAATTCGTTCGCCACATAGCCCGCCGACAGGATGGTATCGGCGTCGAATTCATACACCACCTTGCCTTCAATATGCTCACGGTCGATGGAGCCGGGGCCGCGCCAGAGGTCGCTGTCTGTCTTGGAGCGGCTGATATAGGCAGAGAGGCCGTTGAGGTCGCCGGTTTCAAGCTTGATGAAGCTGCGCTCCAGATTGTCGTCGCCGATTGTGTAGGCGATCATGCCGCCAGCCTCATCCGACGGCGCAACGGTATTATAGGACACGATGGGGCCGAGCGAGGCATAGCTTGGCAGCGAGACGTCCCCGGCGCCGGGCGACGCCACCACAGAGCCAAGGTTCTCATTGTCGACATAGCGGAAGATCGGACTGCCCCCGAATGCGTCGGAGCGGCCCATCGGCACGCCGTCCAGGACGAAGCCGATCTGCTGCAGGTTGAAGGCGCGGACCGTGACCGAGTTGCCGAACTCATAAAGCCCGAGCGCGCCGTCGGTCTGCACGTTGAAGCCCGGCAGGCTCTCAAGCATCTTGAGCCCGGAAATCCCGGATGGCGCCGAGAGCAGCTCTTCGCGCGTCACAGCGACCGTATTGGTGGCCTCGTCGAGGCCGATGGCCTCATCCGTGGTGGAAACCCGCCGGCCCGTGATGAAAACGGTCTCCTGGCGCGCCTCTTCTGCGGATGTTTCTTCCTGCGCGGACGCCGCGAAAGGCGCGACGGGCAGCAGGAAAGCGACAGCTATAGCCGAGCTGCGTAATGCATATTGCTTCAGTTTCATGGGAAAGCCCCTCTGCTTGTTAACCAGACCTCGAGGCCGAGCAGAGGGAATGCGAAGACCGCCCTCAATTAAATAAGGTGGGAAATAAAACAGCTATTTGAATTTGCATGGGGTTTGGACACGGCTGCTGCGGTCCAGCACAAGGAACGAGCGATGTTAGAAAAAGGCCAAATGAGGCCAACCTGCAACAGTATAAGGCCGATCCGCACGCTCGGGTAGAAGGAGTGAGGAAAAATCGGTCCTGAAAGTTGAGGCGAGCCTTGCAATAATGCGGTAGAGCCCGCCTCAAATACGATTCATCAAGCTGAAACGCCAAGGCTTTCCATGGCGAAGGCCTTGATCGATTTGTAATCGGCCTTCCCGTTCGGCGCGCGCCCAAGGCTTGGTTTGAACAGGATGCTCTTCGGGGCCTTGTAGCGGGCAAGCCGCGTCTGCACGAAGGCTTTCAGCGTGTCCTGATCGACCTCGGCGCCGTCATTAAGCTCGACCACGGCGGTCACGGCCTGGCCCCACTTCTCGTCGGGCAGGCCGACCACGAGGGCATCGCGTACCGCTTCGTGGTTTTTCAGAGCCTCTTCCACCTCTTCAGGGTAGATCTTCTCACCTGCCGAATTGATACAGTTCGACCCGCGGCCAAGCAGTGTGATCGTGCCGTCTTCCTCAACCGTGCACCAGTCGCCCGGCACGGCGTAGCGCACGCCATCTACTTCCCAATAGGTCTTCGCGGTCTTCTCCGGGTCTTTATAATAGCCAAGCGGCACAGCCCCGCCCCGGGCGATAAAGCCGGGCTCACCAGAGCCGGGTTTCACCTCGCGCCGGTCTTCGGTGAAGACCTTGCAATTCTCCCCAAGAGTGAACCTCGCCGTCTGCTGGGTGCCTTCGGCCGTCGTCACCGACATGCCGAAGCCGACAGCTTCAGACGCGCCGAAAGTATCCATCAGGGCGACCTGCGGCATATGTTCGATCAGGCCGCGCTTGACCTCCATGGACCACATCACGCCCGAACTGGTGATGGTCTGGACCGAAGACAGGTCATACTTGCCGGGGTTTTCATTCAGGACGCGCAGCATGGGCTTGGCAAAGGCATCGCCCACAATTGCCATGGCGGTCACGCCGCGCCGGTCCACGGTGGCCCAGAGCTCTTCAGCGTCAAATGTCTTGGTGTTCTGGAGGGTCACAATGCAGCCGCCGGCAATGATCGCGCCCATGGCGGTGAAGAGGCCGGTCCCGTGCATCAGCGGGCAGGCGGGGAGCTGGCGGCCGAACCTTCCGACCTCGTGAACGAAGCCCAGATGCTGCTCCATCGTGTCGGGGGCGTAGCCATAGATCGTGATCATCGACTGGCGCCCGCTTTCGCGCCAGATCTTGTGGCTCCACATCACGCCCTTCGGCATGCCGGTCGTGCCGCCTGTATACAGGAAGATGAGGTCGTCGTCGGAGCGTTCGATATCGAGCGGCTTGCCATTCCCCTTTGTGGCGAGGCTTTCGTATCCGACGGCGAAGTCAGGTGTATCGGCGCCATCGCCGCCAATCTCGACCCAGACCTTCACCTTGGGCAGGCGGTCGCGCACGCGCTCGACATGCTCGCGAAATTCCCTGTCGAAAAAGACGATGGCGGAGTCTGAATTGTCAAAAATATAGGTCAGCTCATCGTCGAGATAGCGATAATTGACGTTCACATGGGTGAAGCGGCCTTTGAAGCAGGCGGCCAGCGCTTCCATATATTCTGGCTGGTTACGCAGATAGAAACCGGCCTTGTCGCCCGTCTCGGCGCCCATTTCACGCAGGGCCCGCGCAAGATTGTTCGAGCGTCTGGTCATTTCAGGCCAGCTTATGACCCGGTCGCCATGGATGAGGGCAGGATGTTCTTCCCCGAGCTCGGCGCCGACGGCGTCGAGTAGATCACCCAGATTGTAGATGCTGTCGCCCATGACGATTATTTCCTCCGATGAACATTTTTGTTTTGACCCTTTGTAGGCTCAAACCAGCGTCTTCACGAGGGGTTACGTGGCGTCGGGGGCGCGGTTTTCAGGCGGCGCTCAGGGCGCGGGCTACAGGCGCGAAACTCCTGCGATGGCAGCCGCAGGGTCCGAGCTCTTGAAGCGCATTCGAATGGCCCGGCGTGCCATAGCCCTTGTGCTGGCTGAACCCATAGCCGGGATAGCGATGGCAAAGCTCCACCATGGCACGGTCACGCGCGACCTTGGCGAGGATGGATGCCGCAGAGATGGCAGGCTCGGTAAGGTCGCCCTTCACAATGGCCCGGCCCGGGCAGGGCAGGTGTTTGGGCATACAGTTGCCATCAATGATGATTTCGCCCGGCACCAGACCCATGATGGCAATGGCGCGGGTCATGGCAAGGAAGGTGGCTTCGCGGATGTTCAGCCGGTCAATCTCTGCCGGGCTTGCCCAGCCGATTCCGAATGTCACCGCCTTGGCGCGTATTTCCGGGTATAGGGCTTCGCGGTGGGCTTCGTTCAGCTTCTTGGAATCTGTTAGCCCCTCAATCGGCTGGGCAGGGTCCAGAATGACCGCGCCCGCCGTCACCGGGCCGGCCCACGGTCCGCGTCCGGCCTCGTCAACGCCGCAGATCATTCCTATCTCCCTCATCAGCAGAAGAGAATCACGATTCAGGGAGAAAAATCCAATGAGCGATGCCTATTGCGTGCAGATTAGGGAACTTGGCGGCCCGGATGTGCTCGAAAAGACACAGATGGAGCCCCGCCACCCCGGCCCGGGCGAGGTTCTGGTGCGCCAGAGCGCCATCGGCCTGAACTTCATCGACACATATTTCCGTACCGGGCTCTATCCGGCGAAGCTGCCTTTCACCCCCGGACAGGAAGGCGCCGGCACGGTTGAGGCCGTCGGCGACGGCGTCGAGGATCTGAAAGCTGGCGACCGCGTCTGCTATCTGGGGCAGGGCACCTATGCGACGCATTTCACCGGTCCGGCTGCGCGCATGCTGAAGCTGCCCGAAGGGCTTTCCGAGGATGAGGCCGCCGCCGTGCTTCTCAAGGGCCTGACCGCATGGATGCTGTTGTTTGAAGTCTATCGCCCGCAGCCCGGCGAGACCGCTCTGGTCTGGGCGCCGGTTGGGGGCGTCGGCTCGCTTCTTCTGCCGTGGGCAACGTCGATGGGTGTTCGCGTCATCGCGGTGACGTCCAGTGAGGAAAAGGCAGACATGGCGCGCGGGCTCGGCGCCGATGAAGTTGTCCTGTCGAATGAAGACGTGGCAAGCCGCGTGCGGGCGCTGACAGACAATAAGGGCGTCGATGTCGCTTATGACAGCGTGGGCAAGGATTCTGCCAAGGCCTCGCTCGACAGCCTGAAGAGCCGTGGCTGGTTCGTGACCTATGGCAATGCGTCGGGCGCTGTTGAGCCGCTTGCCCCGACAGAGCTGAACCGCCGCGGATCGCTTGTGATGACGCGGCCGGGCCTGTTCCATTTCGTGGCCGATGAAGCAGGGCTGAAGCGCGGGGCCGCAGCCCTGTTCGGCGCGCTTCGAACCGGGACGCTGAAGGCGAATATCGGCCAGACCTTCAATCTTGAAGATGCGGCAGAGGCCCATCGGGCAATCGAAAGCGGAAAGACAACCGGCTCAACGCTGCTGAAGCCTTGAGCCGGTCAAAAGGGATATCGATTTCTGGGGTGATCTAGCCTTCGTATTTGAAGCCGATCTCGATGCAGACCTGGTAATAGGCGACCTTGCCATCTTCGATATAGCCGCGCGTCTCGGTGACGTGGAACCAGTCCATGTTGCGGATGGTCTTGCTGGCGCTCTTCAGGGCGCCATCAATGGCTTCCTCGATTGAGGTCTTCGAGGTGCCGACAACTTTGGTCATTGCAAATGTATCGGTGGACATAGTGTTTCCTTTCATGGCTTCGCCGAAAGAAACTGGTGCGCGGCGCGGCATGTTCCAGAAAAGACCCGAAAATTCGTGACCTGTCGTCGCGGACCCCCTGGCCCTGTCAGCCGCCGGCGCTGATCTGCTTCTTCAGCTCCTGGACCTTGTAATTGCTGTCATCGGAGCCGGGCGGCGCCTGCCGGCGGAACGCATCGTCGATCTCTTCCCAGCGCGCCTCTGCGCCCTCGCGGGCGACCGCATGGGTCATGATCAGCCATTCGCCCATCAGGGCGCCTTCGACGGCCGCGCGCGCTGCCTTGGCCGCGGGCATGCCCATAGACATGAGTTTCTCGCCGTCTTTCAGCGCCTCGTCGTCCTCATCGAGGCCGGCCTTCTCGCGGCTGGCATAGAAGCCTGTATTCACAAGGCCGGGGCAGAAGACGCTTACCCCGACATTTTCAGGCATTTCCCGGCGCATGACGTCGGCGAGGCCAAGGATGGCATGCTTGGTGCCCGTGTAGAGCGCTGCACCATCATGCTGGAAGCCGAGGCTGTGTTCCGACCCGGTAAAGCAGATGCGGCCTTCCTCGCTCCGGTCGATCCAGCGGCGTGCGAAGGCGCGGGCCGTCATCCAGCTGCCTTTCACATTCGTCCCATATTGAAGATCGAACTCTTCAGGCGTCGCCTCGATCACCGGCGCGTCGAATTGCAGGCCGGCATTGGCAAAGACGAGATCGACATGGACAAGCTCATCAAAGGCTTTTTCGGCCAGGGTCTCGATATCTCCGGGCTTCGAGACATCGGCTTTCTGTGTAACGGCACTGTCGCCAAGGTCCTTTGCGGCCTTCGCGAGCGCCTTGTCATCCATGTCGGCAATAAGGACCCTGCCGCCGCGTTCGATGATGCAGCGGGCCATTTCGAGGCCCATACCGGAGGCACCGCCCGTCACGACGGCATTCTTGGTCTGGGTCATGAGGTATCTCCTGTCTAAGGCTCGAGCGCTAAAAGAAGCGCCGGGTCTATATAGAAATCCCCATCCCTCTCCTGAGTTTCCTGATTTCTCCACTTCACCGCCCAGTGGAGGTGGGGCCCGGTCGTGCGGCCGGTATTTCCGGTGAGCCCAAGCGGGTCGCCTGCCTCGACCTGCTCGCCGGCTTCCACGTCCACCTTCGACATGTGCATGAAGACCGAGACGAGGCCGCGGCCGTGGTCGAGGAAGATGCTTCCGCCTTCATAATAAAGATCCGGGTCGGCGAGAATGACCGTTCCGGGGGCGGGCGCCTTTATCGGTGTGCCGACGGGCGCAGCGATGTCATAGCCCTCATGCACCGAGACCTTTTCACAGCTTTCGCCGTCGGCGCCGGTGCCGACATATTTGCGTTCCGGTCCAAAGGGGGAGCTTGCGCGCCCTTCCGCCGGCCGGATGAAGCCTTCGCTGGCGCCGGGGCCATCATTAAAGGTCTCGAACGCGGCCTTTTTCTTCAGCCAGCTTTCCTCGACATGTTTGAGCTGTGCTTCGGTGCGCGCATCCACCTTGTCGCAGTCCAGCCCACGCAGAAGGCGGAAATCGTCATTGCGTGGGGCGATATCAACGGCAAGCGGGGGGATGCCGGCCTCGGTAGCGGTCAGGATCAGCGGGCTCGGCTCCTTACGCGTGAGGCCCACGGTGAAGGTGCCGCGCTCATCACTGCGGACGGTGCGCGCGCCGCTGCCGTCTTCACCGGCGACGCGGATGCGGACATCTGCCGGTCCGGTACATGTCAGAAGGCCGCCCTGTTTTGCGATACCCGAGCAGGAAAGGGATGAGGCGGCTTGTGCGCTGGCATGGCCGGGACTTGCGGCCAGCGCCGCCAGCGTCAGGCCCGCGAGGCAGAGCGCCCTCATCCGGGTGTCTTGCCGTCAACCATGCGGGACGCGGCTGCGGCAGCGTCGATATAGGGCTCCTGAAGATCGACGCTCCAGTAGCGCAGGGCCGCAATCGGGATTTTCCGGCCTGTCACCGCGCAGGTGACATAATCGCCGGGTTCGACGACTTCGATGTCGCCGTCGAGATAATAGAGTCTGGCCTCGCCGCCAGCAGGTCCGGTTCTGGAAAGCATGGGCCAATAATGGTCCCGCGCGCGCCGATTGCAAAGGCCGCACCTACAGCTTTCTGGTCGCTTATATAGGTGGGGCGGTCAGTCCGGCCCGGTCCCGGGGTCTTCCGGCAGGGCCTCCGGTTCGGGACGGTCGGGATTGGGCGTGCGCAGGATGAGCGCCAGCGTACGGATGTAATTGTCTGGCCACTGGCCCGATTTCAGCCGCTGACTGGCCCGGACGACCATTTCGACCTCAACATCCGGGTGGCTGAAAACCTGATCGGACGTCAGCGTGTCCTCGCGCTCGCCAGACGTGTTGACGAGTTCGGCTGTCCATTCGGCCATATCGGGACACTCTGCGATACGGTCCGTCAGCCGGTCGCGCTGGCTGCGGAGGGCCTCAAGGCCGGTCTGGTCGGACTGTTCGATGGCCAGCGTGCAGGTGACCTGATTGTAGGGTGCGCCCGCACTGAAAGGTTCGGCGCCCGGAATGACGACAACGCACTGGCCTGCGCCCAGTTCTTTCAGTGCGTCGCCGGCCTCGAAGCTGCCAATCGCGCGGCCCGCAGCGGTTGCCGGGCTGAGTGCGGCGAAGCGGGCGGCGGATGCGCCCGCGCGGATATAGGGGCCAACCTCATAGCAAAGCGCGTCGCCTGGCGGCGGGGGAGGGGGTGGCGCGGGCTGCGGGGATGGCTGGCGTGACTGGTCCTGGCCCCCCGGACTGGACGGGGCAGGCTCAAAGCCTGGCGGCGCCGAAGGCACGGTCGGCTCGAAGGGCAGCGTCGTCGGAGGGGCCTCATTCTCCTGGGCGCCCGCCGACGGAAGGCTGAGGGCGAGTGCCAGGCCCGCACTGGAGAGTAGCCCGCGACGAAGGGCTCGAATCGATGTCATATGGCTCGCACTGCCGCTCTGCTTGGGTCTCATCCAGACACTAGGCGGGTTTCATGGCCTTGGGCAAGCATCTGGATGCGCCTCAAAGTTTTTGTTTTGTTCTCGTGAACAAGTGTGGTACAGACTGCGCTCCGTCACAGACGCCGGCCTTGCAAAGCGAGGCCATATATGAGGAGACTGAACATGGCCAAACGCGGCAATCTGCAACTCGTGGACAAGGAATCCGGCGTGGATAAGCAAAAGGCACTGGAAACAGCGCTGTCCAATATTGAGCGCTCTTTCGGCAAGGGCTCGGTCATGCGGCTGGGCGATCAGAAGGCGCTCGACATAGAAGCGGTCTCGACCGGCTCGCTGGGCCTCGACATCGCGCTCGGTATCGGCGGCCTGCCCAAGGGCCGGATCGTCGAGATTTACGGGCCTGAAAGCTCCGGCAAGACGACGCTGTCGCTGCATGCGGTCGCTGAAGCGCAGAAGGATGGCGGGGTTTGCGCCTTTATTGATGCGGAACATGCGCTTGATCCCTCCTATGCCGCCAAGCTGGGCGTCGATCTTGATGATCTCCTCGTTTCCCAGCCCGATACCGGTGAGCAGGCACTTGAGATTGCCGACACGCTGGTGCGCTCCGGCGCCGTCGATCTGCTGGTTATCGATTCCGTGGCGGCGCTGACGCCGCGCGCCGAGATTGAGGGCGAGATGGGCGATTCGCTGCCGGGCCTGCAGGCCCGCCTGATGAGCCAGGCGCTGCGCAAGCTGACGGCCTCGATCTCCAAGTCGAAATGTATGGTCATCTTCATCAACCAGATCCGTATGAAGATCGGTGTGATGTTCGGCAGCCCGGAAACCACCAGCGGCGGGAACGCCCTGAAATTCTACGCCTCTGTCCGTCTCGATATCCGCCGCATCGGTGCCATCAAGGACCGCGACGAGACGATCGGCAACCAGACCCGGGTCAAGGTGGTCAAGAACAAGGTGGCGCCGCCTTTCCGGCAGGTCGAATTCGATATTCTCTATGGTGAGGGGATTTCCAAGACAGGCGAACTCATCGACCTTGGCGTCAAATGTGAAGTCGTGGAGAAAGCCGGTTCCTGGTATTCCTACAAGGAAGAGCGGATTGGCCAGGGCCGCGAGAAGACCCGACAATTCCTCAAGGACAATCCCGATATCGCCAATGAAATCGAGATGGAAATTCGCCGTCAGTCGGGGCTCCTGTCGGGCGAAATGCTCTCTGCAGAGGAAGAAGCAGAGGCTGCGGCCAAGGAAGACGACGATCAGGCTGAAGCCGGGTGATCCGGCATGGGGAACAGCCTGCGCGGCTGCGCTGAACTGAAGCGGGAAAGCGCCTTCTTCTTGGCGTGTCCCGCCCGACCCTTTATATCCATCCTGTAAGGCGCCCGGCCGGTATCGGCCGGGCGCTCGGATTTTGAACGAGCGGCAGGAACGGACCAGACGACACGATGACAAGCGTCAATCAGCTTCGAGAGACATTTCTTTCCTATTTCGAGCGTCAGGGTCATGCACGCCGGGCCTCGGCGCCGCTTGTGCCGGACAATGACCCGAGCCTGCTTTTCGTGAATGCGGGCATGGTCCCGTTCAAGAATATCTTCACCGGCGCCGAGACACCATTCGCACCGCGCGCGACAAGTTCACAGAAATGTGTGCGCGCCGGCGGCAAGCATAATGATCTCGACAATGTCGGCTATACGGCCCGGCACCACACATTTTTCGAGATGCTCGGCAATTTCTCGTTTGGCGATTATTTCAAGGATGACGCCATCTCCTTCGCCTGGGAGCTGGTGACGAAGGAGTTTGGCCTCTCCAAGGACCGGCTCCTGGTGACGGTCTATTCCGAAGACACCGAGGCGGCTGCGCTCTGGAAAAAGGTGGCCGGTCTTCCCGACGACCGGATCATTCCGATCGCGACCTCCGACAATTTCTGGTCGATGGGCGACACCGGTCCGTGTGGGCCGTGCTCAGAGATATTCTTTGACCATGGCGACAAGATCCCCGGCGGCCCGCCCGGCTCTCCGGATGAAGATGGCGACCGTTTCATCGAGATCTGGAATCTGGTCTTCATGCAGTATGAGCAGCAGGCCGATGGCACGCGCAAGGACCTGCCCAAGCCCTCCATCGATACCGGCATGGGGCTCGAGCGCATGGCCGCTGTTCTTCAGGGCGTCCACAATAATTATGAGATCGATCTTTTCCAGTCGCTGATTGCGGCCGAAGAGGAAGTCTACAAGGCGAAAGCGGCAGGCGACAGCCTCGCTTCGTTCAGGGTGATTGCGGACCATCTGCGTACATCCGCCTTCCTGATCGCTGATGGTGTGACCCCGTCGAATGAAGGGCGTGGTTACGTCCTGCGGCGCATCATGCGCCGGGCCATGCGCCACGGCCATATTCTTGGCGCGCGCGAACCCATGATGCACCGGCTGGTCGGGGCGCTTACCCAGGAAATGGGTGAGGCCTACCCGGAACTTGGCCGCGCACAGCCCGCCATCGAAGCGGCACTTGAGCAGGAAGAAGCCCGCTTCCAGCGCACCCTCGGCCGGGGCCTTGCCTTGCTGGATGACGCCACCGAAGGCCTTGGCGAAGGCAGCGAGCTTGCCGGTGAAACAGCGTTCAGGCTTTACGACACCTATGGCTTCCCGCTGGACCTTACGGCCGATATCCTGCGCGGGCGCGGCATGAGCGTCGATCAGGCCGGCTTCGATGCGGCGATGGCCGAGCAGAAATCCGCCTCGCGCGATGCCTGGTCCGGATCCGGCGATACCGCGTCTGAGGGCGTATGGTTCAAGGTCCGCGACAAGATCGGCGCAACCAATTTCCTTGGCTATGCGGGCACTGAGGACAAGGGCACGCTGAAGGCGATTGTCACATCGGGCGAAATTGCGGACGAGGCTGGCCCCGGTGACTGCCAGCTCGTCTTTGACCGTACACCCTTCTATGCCGAAAGCGGCGGGCAGGCTGGCGATCATGGCGAGATTCACTTTGCATCCGGAGCGCGTTTCATCGTCCGCGACGTTCAGAAGCGCGCCGGCGATCTTCACGTTCATGTCGGCGAGCTGACCGACGGAAGCATAAAGACCGGCGATGAGGCCGAGCTGATCGCCAATGCCGCGCGGCGCCAGCGTATCCGCGCAAACCATTCGGCAACGCACCTTCTTCATGCCGCGCTTCGCAATGTGCTTGGCCCGCATGTCACCCAGAAAGGTTCGCTGGTCGAAGAGGACCGCCTGCGGTTCGACTTCTCTCATGGAGGCCCGCTCAGCAGTGCCGAAATTGAGGCAATCGAGGACGAGGTAAACCAGGTGATCCGCCAGAATGACGAGGCGCGGATCCAGACCATGGCGCCGGACAAGGCCATTGAGGCCGGTGCCCTTGCCCTCTTCGGCGAAAAATATGGCGATGAGGTTCGTGTCCTCTCAATGGGACGGCCGCTGGATGAGGAAAAACCGGCCTATTCAGTGGAGCTGTGCGGTGGCACCCATGTGGCCCGCACAGGCGACATCGCCGCGTTCGTGATCACGTCAGAGGGCGGTGTCTCTGCCGGTATACGCCGGATCGAGGCGGCAACAGGCGCTGAGGCGCTCGCCTTCCTGAAAGGCCGGGCCCAGGTTGCGCTGGACCTGTCAGACCAGCTCAAGGTCCCGCTCAAGGATGTCAGCCGCAAGGTGGGCAGCCTGATGGAAGAGCGCCGCAATCTTGAACGCGAACTGGCCGAGACGAAGCGCAAGCTCGCCATGGGTGGGGGCGGCGGCGCTGCGCCGTCCGGTCCTGAAGACATTGGCGGGTTCAAGCTGATCGCGCGCGTTGCCGAAGGCGTGGGCGGCAAGGATCTTCGCGGCCTGGTTGATGAGGCCAAGGGCAAGCTTGGTTCAGGCATCGCCGTCTTCATTGGGGTGAATGAAGGCAAGGCAGCTGTCGCTGTGGGTGTGACGGACGATCTGACAGACAAGGTCTCGGCTGTCGATCTCGTTCGTGTGGCGGCCGCTGAAGTCGGCGGCAAGGGCGGCGGCGGGCGTCCGGATATGGCCCAGGCTGGCGGCCCCGATGGCGACAAGGCAGAAGCGGCGCTGGACGCCGTTAGAAAGTCACTCGCCGGTTAAACGCCGCCAGCAGACCCGATCAGGCAGATGGAAAGACCGGCTCCGTGTCGCCCGTCTTCCACTGTTCGAATTTGGGCATGACGGACTTGAAGCGCGGACTGGCAAGGTGCGCCGCCAGCCATTCCTTGAGGTTTGGATAGGGCGAGGCGTCGAACCAGTCCCTGTCCGTGTTCGCGAACTGGCGGATGAAAGGCATGACCGCCATATCGGCGAGAGAGACCCGCGTGCCAAATAACTGATCGCGCGTCGCAAGACGCGCGTCGAGCGTTTCCAGGAAAGCCGACCCCGCCTTGCGATGGTCCTCCGAGACCGCGCCCTCCTCCTCATAGCGGCTGGCATATTTGTAGCGGTCGAGATGATGCTTGAACGGGCCATCGCAGGCGGCGATGAGGTCCAGCATCTCATCCCGCGTGCCTTCCTCCGGGTTGAGCCAGCCCTCCGGGTCATTGCCCTCCAGCGCGTGAAGCATGACATCGAGGCTCTCATCCACGACGCGGCCGTCTTCCAGGATCAGCACGGGCACTGTCCCCTTGGGCGAAACCTCGAGCATTTCCTGCGGCTTATCCCGCAGGACGACCTCCCGGAGGCGGCATTCAAGACCGGCCGCCTGAATGGCAAGCCGGGCGCGCATCGCATAGGGGCAGCGGCGGAAAGAGTACAGGACTGGAAGCCTTGAAGAGGGCATCAGGAAGAAGGGATACCTTTCGGAAACTCCGGGATCGATGCTGCTGGATCATACCAGTCCGCACCATCAGAACGCCAGATACTCGCTTGCGGACGACCGGCAATTTCGCTGTCCACGCAGCCGAGACGCAGCAAGATGACCGGTTGGTCAGGCCGGTCGGCGACGAGGTGAGAGCCGCAGAGGCTGCAGAATTTGCGGAGCTTACCCGGGCTCGACTCATAACTGCCGAGATGGCTCTCGCCTTCGATCCACTGAAACGCATTGCGCGGAACAGGCATCAGCGTCGAAAAGGCAGCCGAATGCGCTTTCCGGCATGTCTCGCAGTGGCAGTGAATGATCGGCCCCTCCGGCGCGTCCACCCTGTAGCGTACCGTCCCGCACAAGCAGCTTCCCTCAATCATCCCCAGCTCCCTTTCCTGCCCCTATTTCCGATTTGGTCCCCTTGCGCCCGATATGCGCTTCGCCGCGCTGCTCTGCCAGCTCGACCTGTTTCTGACGCTCGGCGAAACGCGCACGCTGTTCATCGGTGACCGTGTCGTGGCAGGCGGGACAGCAGATACCTTCCTCATAGCGCGGATCGAGGCGTTCAGCCTCGCTGACGGGCCGCTTGCACCCATGACAAAGCTCGTAATTGCCGATCTCAAGCCCGTGGCCGACAGATACACGCTGGTCGAAGACGAAACACTCGCCCTGCCACTTGCTGTCAGGCTGGGGCACGGTTTCCAGATATTTGAGGATACCGCCCTTCAGGTGGAACACTTCATCTATGCCTTCGGACTTAACGAAGCTTGTCGCTTTCTCACAGCGAATGCCGCCTGTGCAGAACATGGCGATCCTGGGCTTGCGGCCCTCTGATTGGAGTTTTTCGCGGAAATCGCGAAACCAGTCCGGAAACTCCCGAAAGGTGGTGGTTTCGGGGTCTATCGCCCCCTCAAAGGTGCCAATGCCGTACTCATAATCATTTCGGGTATCGATCAGGACCGTGTCCGGATCGGAGATCAGCGCGTTCCAGTCTTCCGGATCGACATAGGTGCCGACGAGGCTGTTGGGATCGGTGCCCGGCACGCCCATAGTGACGATTTCGCGTTTAAGCCTGACCTTCAGCCGCCAGAACGGCATCTGGTCGGCGTGGCTTTCCTTGTGCTCAAGGTCGCTGCATCCAGGCAGAGCGCGAAGGATGGCCATCGCTTCATCCAGCGCGCCCCCTTCTGCGGCAATGGTGCCGTTCAGACCTTCGGCGGCGACAAGGACGGTCCCTTTCACGCCAAGACGGCAAAAGCCCTCGGCCACCTGCGCGCGAATGGCTTGCGGGTCGTCGAAAGGCACGAATTTATAGAAGGCAGATACGCGAAAGCTCATGACCGGCTCCTTATGCCAGAGCTGGCCATGAGCTTCCAGAACGAGGTTCAGGGGCGCTGGGTGCCGCCTGAACTCGTAATCTGATTAGTTGCGGGCTTCGCGGGAAGCTTCGCTGACCGCGTCACCAGTTGCCTGGACATCTTCGCCAACACCTTCGACGGTGTTACAGGCGGTGACAGCGCCGAGCGTGAGCAGGGCAGCGAGAGCAAGAGAGATCTTTTTCATTTCGATTTCCTTTTGCGGATAATCCACCAATGTCGGGCCGGACCTCCCGACCTGACCGCTAATTAAATCCCACCGACATAATTGGTTCCCAAACCCATCGACTCCTTGTTATTGGGGCCACATGAAAAGCGCTGTGATTGTTTTCCCCGGCTCGAATTGCGACCGCGACGCCCAGACCGCCCTGACAGAAGTGACGGGCGAAGCCCCGGCGATGGTCTGGCACAAGGATGGCGAGTTGCCCGACGACGTAGACCTCGTTGTGGTGCCCGGCGGGTTTTCCTATGGCGATTATCTCAGATGCGGCGCCATGGCCGCGAATTCGCCAGTGATTGCGGGTCTGCGCCGGCATGCCGAGCGCGGCGGCTATGTGCTGGGCGTGTGCAATGGCTTTCAGGTTCTGACCGAGACACAGTTGCTGCCGGGCGCCCTTCTTCGCAATGCCGGTCTGGATTTTGTCTGCCGTCCGCAGCCGCTTCGGATCGAGACCTCCAATTCTGCATTCACCAGCGCCTATGGCGACCGCGATGAGGTCACCATCCCCGTTGCCCACCATGACGGCAATTATGTCGCAGATGAAAACACGCTGGACCGGCTGGAAGGCGAAGGCCGTGTGGCCTTCCGCTATGCCGGCAACCCTAATGGCTCTGCGCGCGATATCGCAGGCGTGCTTTCGGAGAATGGCCGCGTCCTTGGTCTGATGCCTCACCCGGAGCGCGCCATTGGCGGTCATGAAGGCGGAAGTGACGGGCGCGGTATTTTTGAGAGCCTGATTGCCGCCATCTAGCGGTTTTCAAGAACTGAGGTCCCAACGTGCCGTCGGTTTATCCGGGCTTTGTTTGCGGTGCGACTCTCAAGGCGAAATGAAAGTCTCCTTCAAAGCCTGTCGGCTGCCATTTCCCGGCAAAGCCCTCCATGCCGGGGGCAAATGAAGCGTGAGCCGGGTCGTAGCCATATTGGCGGGCCAGCCTGAATCCGGTCTTTTTCAGGTCATCGCTGGAGAACCTGCCCGCATATAGAAGCCGCAGGCGTGCCGCCCCGGCCGTTTTTGCCAGTTTGCAGGCCTTGCCGACAAGATCTGCCAGCGTCTCAGCGCGCGCAGCCGCCGGATGCACCTCAAGATCGGTGATTTCCAGCTCAGCGGGCTCGAACGCATTGGGCTTTGTCAGGATGACCTGCATGAGCCCTGCGAGTTTTCCTTCGCCGCGGGCGGCGAGCAGAACGGTCCGTCCCGGTGCATCAGGATCTGAAGCCTGATAGGCGTAGAAAGCGGGGGTGCGGACCGGCGCTGTGGTTCGTGCATCGCAGACAGCCTTGCCGAACTGGTCGATGAGGTCCGCGTCAGCCGGATTCTCCAGGCCCAGCACCTCCTCAGCAGGCAGCACATCCGCTGCAATATCTGCGAGCGTGGCAGCGCGTGTCCTGAAGCGCTCACGAGCGGAGAGAAGATCATAGAGCTTGTCGTGGTGGCGTGCGAGGCGCGAAAAACCGATACCGGTCCACATCGCGGCTGGTCTTATGGGCCATTCCATCCGGCGTCGGCCCCCTGCGCCAAGCCAGGCCCTCATGCCAATTTTCTTGTAGAGGCCGGCGGACCTTGCATTGTTGTTGATTGAATAGACGGCCGCCATGCCAGGATGATTGATCGCGGTCAGGGCGAGAGCGCCGCCGCAGCCGCGCCCTTCAGGTCCCGTGATGAAGGTGTGACCCGTCGCACAATGAACCGGCGTACCCTGATGAATGAAATCCCGGACCTGAAAGCCAACGACGCCGACGACCTTCTTGTCCCGGACAGCGACAAACCCCGCCGGAAAGCCTGCCTGCTGGGGATTTTCGAAAAGCGCCCAGTGCCAGCCGGTATGGCTTCGATAGGGAAAATCGACCCTGGCGACGAGACCCATCAGGCCCGGAATGTCCTCTGGCTGAATCGGCCTGATCTCGGTCACGTTTCTACCCGCTCTCGCCCTCTCGGAGTTGAGGGCGAGACGCTGATAGCACGCGGAAGTTTAGGAAACGTACCCGGCCGGACAGCTCATGCGGTAGCTGGTGCGCGCAGGCGGGACGCCAGTTCTGCATGCCCCTCGACCATGCGGGTGACCTGTGCAGGGTCCACCTCCATACTGCCATCTCCCTCGATATGGGTGCCGCCAAGGACCAGACCGGTCTTGCGCGGGAACATGTAGAGGACGCCCTTCGAGGTCGAGGCGACATAGGAATAGGTCACGTCCGGCTGGGGGAGGAGATGGCTGAGCTGGCCCTTCACCGGCATCAACTGCTCATCGCCGAAGATCTGAGAGGCGCCGAGCCCAGTACAGTTCACGATGGTTTTCTCATCCAGTGCCATGACGTCTTCCACCGAAGCAAAGCGAACACGTTCAGTGCGCGCGCCTGCGAGCTGGGCATCCTGAAGGATGGCGTCGAGATAATAGTCCGGATCGATGATCATCGCCTTGAAACGTTCCTGATAGGCATAGCCGAACAAGTTGTTCTCGGTCGACATCCTCAGCTCCGGGTAGATGTCGTCACCGCCCGGCAGCTCCTTCCGGTCCGTCGGGACGCGGCGCCCGAGACTGTGATGGTCGGCCCAGTAGACGCCATAACCGGGCCGGTTCACATAAGGCAGGAAGCCATAATAGGCGAGGCGGATCAGCTTGCGGTTCATGGCGAGCCATTCACGGCTGACATGTTCGTAGTCGAAATATCCGGTCGGCATCCAAAGGACGCCGGCCACGTTCGATGTGGTGTGCGGTGGCAGGTTTTCTGCGTAGATCGTGACATTATGCCCCCGCCGGGCAAGGATGAGCGCGCTCGTCAGGCCCTGCACGCCGCAGCCAAGGACAGCGATATCGCGCTGCCCTGTGGCGCTGGCCTCATCGGCGGCCACGCTGGCTGTGCCCCAGGACATGGTGACTCCACAGCCGCCATGGCCGTAATTGTGAATGACGGTCTTGTCGCCAAGCCGCTCGGTTTCGAGCCGGTAGCCGGCGGGGCGATAGGGGCGGAGTCCTACCACGGTCCGCGTGACACGGGACATGGTTGAGTTCACCGGGACATAGTTCGCATAGGGATCGGGCCCTGCTGAGGCCTGCACGGGGCTGGCGGAGGGCGCAGTGGCACAGGCGCCGAGTGTTGCAAGGCCAAGGCCGCTCACGAATTCGCGTCGCCGCATGAAAGACTTCCTCTTTTCCAGGATCAGGACCGTAGGGCGCGACAGTGCCCGGGCGCTTTTCTGCGGGCAAGATACGGCCCGCCTGTTTCATCTTAAATCTAGTTCAGGTCACCGGAACTGACCGGCGCGCGCACGGTTCATAGTCAGGCGCAAAAGATAAAGGAGCAGGCGGATGTCCAAAGGCAAAGGCTATAATGTGGGTGACAAGGTCGAATGGGACTGGGGCAACGGCACCGGGGCGGGCACGATCAGGCAGGTCTACACCCAAAAGCGGACGGTCAAGATCAAGGGGGAGGAGGTCACGCGGGAGGCCAGTGAAGAAGAGCCCGCCTATCTGATCGAGCAGGATGATGCCGAGGTCCTGAAAGGCCAATCTGAGCTTCGCAAGGCCTCATGAGATGAAGCCTCATCGCCGGGGCACACAATCTAGTAAAAAGGCCGGTGCGGGACTGCCCGCACCGGCCTTTCAATTCAACTGAGATATGGAAGGGAAATCCTATTCCTCGGATTCCTCTTCGGCGGTCTCGCCTTCTTCGCCTTCAGCCTCTTCTTCCGGCTGGGCTTCGGGTTCCGGACGGCAATCGCTGACCAGGGTCTTCATGGCGTCGTCTGCTGGCACGACAATCTCGTCACTGCCGGAACGCACGCGGATCGCATCGCCCGCATTGATCAGGGTCGCAACACCATTCGCGGCGGGGTCGATCGAGCCGCCAATCATCGGCGTTTCCGTCTCGAGAGCCACAGCATCAATGCTGACATTGCCCGCTGAGGTCAGGAAGTCGATCGATTCGCCTGCCTCGCTTTCGCTGAGCGCACGCTGAATGACGAGGGAGTTACTTTCATCCTCGGTGGCGCCGGAACGGCAGATCAGGGTCAGCAGGGTTTCGCCTTCAGGGCCGAAGCTGACAGACGGGTCGCCGCGATCCGTTGATGTGGTCCAGCTGCCTTCCATCGGTTCCGGCATTTCGCGCGAAACGCCTGCATTCGATTCCGCTTCGGCGGCTGCTTCTTCCATTGTGGGGCCGGGAGCCGGCATCGTGCCGTCCTCATTGCTGTAGCCGGTGGAGTCTCCACAGGCCGCGAGGGCCGCTGGGAGAAGGGCAAGCAGGATCAGTCGCATGGAAGGTATCCTTTCTTTCACGTATCCAAGAACCGTGGAACCAACGCAGCGACCCCTTATCGGTTTCGAAAAGAAGCAAATTCCTGCCGACCGGCAGCAGACTCACTGTATGTGCCCGGCAAAGACGACTGGATTGAACGCTGTAATTCGCGCAAAGGTGCATTGTCCCGAAGCCGTGCGCCCAGTATCGAGCTTTTCATAGACCCATTCAGGACCTGGCGACCAAAATTGACCGACACAACTGACCTTGGAGCCCGGATCGTCGCGGCCATGCAGGCCGAGCAATCCGAAACTGACGCAGCCGGCCACGGCATCAATGCCGAGGAGTGGAACCGGCTGGTGACGCGGCTTGAGCGCAACCCCAACCTTGTCGAGCTTGGCATCTATTCGGTGATGTGGTCCGAGCACTGCTCCTACAAATCCTCGCGCCGGCACCTGTCGAAATTCCCGACCAAGAATGACCGCGTCATCCAGGGACCCGGTGAGAATGCCGGTGTCATCGATATTGGCGACGGGCAGGCAGCCATCTTCAAGATGGAGTCGCACAACCACCCGTCATACATCGAACCCTATCAGGGCGCGGCGACCGGCGTCGGTGGTATTCTGCGCGACGTGTTCACCATGGGCGCGCGGCCGATTGCGCTGGTCAACGCTCTGCGCTTTGGTTCGCCTGACCACCCAAAGACGCGCAGCCTGGTCGCTGGCGTGGTCGCGGGCATTGGCGGTTATGGCAATTGCGTTGGCGTGCCGACGGTTGCGGGTGAAACCCAGTTCGACGAGGGCTATAATGGCAATATCCTCGTCAATGCGATGGCGGTCGGCCTCGCAGACCAGGACAAGATTTTCTATGCGCGCGGCGCCACGCCCGGCAATCCGATTTTCTATGTGGGCTCCAAGACGGGCCGCGACGGCATCCATGGCGCGACCATGGCCTCGGCAGAGTTCTCTGAAGGCGACGAGGAAAAGCGCCCCACCGTCCAGGTCGGCGACCCGTTCACCGAGAAGCTGCTGATCGAGGCCTGCCTCGAACTGATGGCGACCGACGCGATCCAGGCCATTCAGGATATGGGCGCCGCAGGTCTCACCTCTTCATCGGTCGAGATGGCCGACAAGGGCGGCATCGGTATCGAGATGGATCTCGACAAGGTGCCTCAGCGCGAAACCGGCATGACCGCCTATGAGATCATGCTGTCGGAAAGCCAGGAGCGGATGCTCATGGTGCTGAAGCCCGGCAAGGAGGATGTCGCCAAGGCCATCTTTGAGAAATACGACCTCGATGCCGAAGTCATTGGCGTGACGACCGATACGGGCCGCATGGTGCTGAAGCAGTTCGGTGAGGTGGTCTGCGATATTCCTGTGCCGCCTCTCGCCGAAGATGCGCCAAATTATGACCGTCCCTGGGTTGAGCCAAAGGTTCGTGCGCCCCTCGATATCTCGAAATACCCGGAGCCAAAGAACTATGGCGAGGTCCTGCTGAAGCTGATGTCCTCGCCGGACATGGCGTCGAAACGCTGGATCTGGGAGCAGTATGACCGCCATGTGATGGGCGATACGATCGACAGCTCACAGAGTATGGGCGATGCGGCCATTGTGCGCATCCATGGCACGAACAAGGCGCTGGCGATCTGTTCGGACTGCAACCCCCATTATGTGGCAGCCGACCCATATGAAGGCGGCAAGGCCGTAGTGGCAGAGGCCTATCGCAACCTTTCAAGCGTTGGCGCGATGCCCATTGCCATCACAGACAATCTCAATTTCGGCAATCCGGAAAAGCCCGCCACGATGGGCTATATCGTGAAGGCCATCGAGGGCATGGCTGAAGCCTGCCGCGGGCTCGATTTCCCTGTCGTATCGGGCAATGTCAGCCTCTATAATGAGACCGATGGCAAGGCTATTCCGCCAACGCCCGTCGTCGGCGGTGTAGGCCTGATCGAGGATGTGTCGAAGATCGCGACCCTGAAGGGCGCGCAGCCGGGTGATGCGCTCATCCTGATTGGAAACTTCGAAAACGCCGCCATGGACGCCTCTCTCTATGCGCGCGAATGGCTGGGGCTGAAAGGTGACGCGCTTGGTCCCTCACCGCGTATCGACCTCGCCGAGGAAGCCGCGAATGCCGCGCTTGTGCGCAAACTGATCGAGCAGGGCCTCGTCAATGCTGTCCACGATGTCAGTGATGGCGGTGTGGGCTGCGCGCTGGCTGAAATCGCGCTTGCCAGCCATGCAGGTGTCGTCATGGACATCAGCGAACGGTTCGCTGACTTTCCGGCCCTGTCGCTGCTGTTTGGCGAGGGCGCGGCGCGCTATGTCGTCGTGGCCAAGGGGAGCGAAGACCCCGTCTTCGATTTCATCGAAGCCGAAGGCGACAAGGTGAAGTGCCTCTATCTCGGTTATGTCCAGGAAAACGGTGAAGCTGAGATCAGCCTGGTGCACGATGCGCGGACCGGGAAGGCGACCAGCCTGCCGCTTGCTGCGCTCCGCGAGGCCCATGAAGGCTGGCTGCCGCGCTATATGAAGGGCGAAGGCTGAGGGTCTTATCCGGCTGCGACGATCTCAACCCTGAAAAAATGTACAAAATTTCACTATTCTCTTATCCATAACGCACTAAGCAATTTCCCTTAGTGCGGGGAGGAAATCCGTCGATGGATGGCGATACGCCTCTTTCTTCCCGCCCGCGCGCCAGTGCCCTCTGAGCACTGGCGCGCCTAGCCCTCCGGCTCCAGCTTTTCGGCTCTGCCGATCCTGCGGGTTAACTTCCGCGATTACGGCCATTGACCTTTGATGCGGGGAGCGCTTCGCTGCCTTCATCATGGAGGTTTCCCGATGAAAAAGAGTCTGATTTCAACCAGCGTCATCGCGCTTGGCACGGCAATGCTCGTGGCCTGCAGCAACGATCCAGGCCAGGCGTCCAGGGCTGATGCACCTGCCTCGCCTATGGCCGGCGATCCCGTCGACAAGGAAAACACCAGGGTCGCCGAAGCCCGGGCTTTCCTTGAGCGCGCCGATGCAGAGCTTGGCCAGATGTCCAAGGAAGTGAGCCCGGTCTTTTGGGAGCAGGCCACCAACATTACCGACGAGACGAATGCGGCGGCGGCCGAAGCCGGTGCGCGCGCCACGACCTTGGCTGTGTCGCTCGCCAATGAGTCCAAACAGTTCAATGATGTCGACCTGCCGCCCGATCTTGCCCGAAAGATGAAGCGGCTTCAGTCGGGCGTGACCATTCCAGCGCCCTCCAGCGAGGGCGCCGCGGAAGAACTGTCGAAGATCACCACCGGTCTGGAAGCGACCTATGGCACCGGCACTTTCACCTATAAGGGCGAAGAGCTGAACCTCGACCAGCTCTCGACCATCATTGAGACTAGCCGCGACCCGGCAGAGTTGAAGGTTGTGTGGGAAGGCTGGCGTACGGTCTCCCCGCCGATGAAGGATGATTACGCCCGCATGGTCGAGATCGCCAATGAGGGCGCCCAAGAGCTTGGCTATGATAATCTCAAGACGATGTGGCTCTCTAAATATGACATGCCACCGGAGGAAATGGCTGCCGAGGTGGACCGCCTCTGGGGCCAGGTCGAGCCGCTTTATGAGCAGCTCCATTGCTACGTCCGCGCCGAACTCAATGAGGAATATGGCGATGCGGTGCAGCCGGCAAACGGTCCGATCCGCGCGGACCTTCTCGGCAATATGTGGTCGCAGTCCTGGTCAAACATCTATCCGCTCGTCCAGCCGGAAGGCCTGCCGGGGCAGGGCTATGACCTCACCGAGGAACTGGTTGAGGCAGACTATACGCCGATAAGGATGGTCGAGACCGCCGAAGGCTTCTTCACCTCGCTTGGTCTCGCCCCGCTGCCTGAAACCTTCTGGGAGCGCTCAATGATCGTTCGCCCGGATGACCGGGAGGTCGTCTGCCATGCATCCGCCTGGGACCTTGATGACGAAGAGGATGTCCGCATCAAGATGTGCACAGAAGTGAATGCCGAGGACTTCTACACGGTCCACCATGAGCTGGGGCACAATTACTACCAGCGCGCCTATAAGGACGTGGACTATCTTTACAAGGACGGCGCCCATGACGGCTTCCACGAAGCCATTGGCGACTTTATCGCGCTCTCGATAACGCCATCCTACCTTGTTGATATTGGTCTGATCACTGAGGAGCAGGTGCCCGGTGAAGAGGCCGACATCTCGCTTCTGATGAATACCGCGCTCGACAAGATTGCCTTCCTGCCTTTTGCCCTGACGGTGGATAGCTGGCGGTGGGATGTTCTGGACGGGACAACGATGCCCGCCGACTACAATGAGGCCTGGTGGGACAAGCGGACCCACTATCAGGGCATCGTCCCGCCGGGGCCGCGTCCGGCGGACGCCTTCGATCCCGGGGCGAAGTACCATATCCCGGGCAATACGCCGTATCTGCGCTACTTCCTGTCCTATATCATGCAGTTCCAGTTCCATAAGGCTGCCTGCGAGCAGGCTGGCTGGGAAGGCCCGCTGCATCGCTGCTCGATCTACGGCAATGAGGAAGTCGGTTCGCGCTTCAATGCGATGATGGAAATGGGGGCATCTGAGCCGTGGCCGGATGTGCTGGAGACCTTCACGGGCACCCGCGAAATGGATGGCTCCGCGATCATCGAGTATTTCGATCCGCTGATGGGCTATCTTGAAGAGCAGAATGCCGGCCGTAGCTGCGGCTGGGATTAGCGGCTCTGACCCCTTGAACTGAAAAGCCCCGGGCCAGTGTGGTCCGGGGCTTTTTTTCTGAGCGGCGCCGAGGGTGGTGGCTTTTCAGTTCGCCTCGGCGGCGACATATTCATCCACGGCTTCCGCGACCATCAAAACGGTATCGACCGACCTTGCGAACGTCTCCGGATCGACCTTGTCGAAGGTGTCGCTCACCTTGTGATAATCGGCATGGTCCTCGACGCCGAGATAGATGAACGGGACCCCGGCCCGCAGGAAAGGGGCATGGTCCGACATGGTAGACCAGTCCTGATCGCCCCATTCAGGGCTGTCATGACCCCGGCTCAGCTTGAGAGGCGCGCGCTCGGCCACCCCGTCAACAAGCGGGATCAAGTCGGGATAATGGTGCGTTCCGACTGCGAAGATTTCGCCTTTGTCGGCTCGCGAGACCATGTCGAGGTTCAGGTTGAAGGCGAGCCTGCCCGCGATTGCGTCTGGAAGATCACGGACGAACTCTGCCGATCCGGCAAGGCCCTGCTCCTCGGCATCGAAGAAGGCAAAGACCAGGTCATTCTCAGGCGGGTTCTCCTGAAACCAGGCGACGGTTTCCAGCAAGGCCACGACGCCGGAGGCATTGTCATCGGTGCCGTTATAGATGCCGTCCTCACCTGTGCCGAGATGGTCGTAATGCGCGGACATCACGATGACCGGGGCATCCTGGCCCCGGCGTCCATCAATGACAGCCAGGATGTTCGTGCCTTCTATCTGCCGCCCGGAAAAATCCGGCGTCTCGAAGGCGGCGCGATAGTCGCCGTTTTGAAGCGGCGCGACGCCAAAGGTCTCAAGCCGGCCGATAATCCAGTCCTGCGCCTTCAGATTGCCAGGTTCGCCCGTCTTGCGGCCTTCAAACGCGTCCGAGGACAGGGTTTCCAGCGCGGCACTGGCGCGTGTGGCGTCATGGTACTGGGCCGGATAAGTGCCCTCCTGGATGCTGGGGGAAGGTGAGACCGGTGCCGTCTGCGTCGCGGGGCTGGAACAGGCAGCCAGCAAAAGGCCGGCGATCAGGGCAGTACGGATCATCTGCATGGAGCTCCTATCAGGCATTGTCTTGACCATAGGGCGATTGGCCGCCATGTGCGAGCGGCAAAGGAGAGCTGCTATGGCGATGGACCGAGACACACTCGAAACCTATCTGAAGAATGCTTTTCCGGAGGCGGAGATCGTCCTGACCGACCTCGCCGGTGACAATGATCACTGGCAGGCTGAAATCGTATCGCCGCAGTTCAAGGGCGTACCGCGGGTGCGTCAGCACCAGATGGTCTATGCTGCCTTGAAGGGCACAATGGGCGGTGAGCTACATGCCCTCGCGCTGAAGACGCGCGCCCCCGACTAGGCAAGCGCTAGTCGTCGTCCTCGTCCGCGCTGCCAATCGGGCCGCCCAGCGGATCTGGATATTCCGGATAGCCTTCCCAGTCGTCATTCCTGCTCTCGCGCTCGCCATCATTGTCTGATGCGCTCTGGTCGGTTGCGTCGTCCTCGTCGCGTTGAATGGGTTCGACGCGGGCATTCTCCGGCAGCCCGTCGACATAGCCAGCTGTGGCATCATAATCGCCGGGGAAATCACCCATCTTCTGAACAGAATAGGCCGGCCCGCCACGCTCGCGCGGAGTGGGCAGGGCCGGGCGATTGGCACGTGAGGGGAGGGGGCGCGTACGTGGAAGGGTGGGCTGAGCGGTTTGCTGGCTGTTTGCCTGCGGGGCTGCCGCCGAATCTGCAGGTCTGTCCGGCTGCGTCTGCGGTGTTGCTGTGGATGGGGCCGGCGCCATTGAAGCTGGGCGACTTGTCACATCTCTTGCTGGCGCTTGTTGAGGCTGGGCGGCGCTTGCTGGCCCGCGTGTTTCTGTGACGGCATCGGCGACAGGCGGTTGCACGGGCCGGGTCGTCAGGTTGCGAGGCGGTCGGCTTTGACGAGGCGCAGGTGCCGGAGAAGGCCTGACAGTCGTCGGCGTATCAGCGGTGCGAGGAGCGGGCGTGGATGTCACCTGCCCCGGTTCGGGCGCAGGGCGTCTCGTGGCCCGGCTTATGGGTGTGGGCGTTTGCGGCGCGGGCTCGGCAGAGGGACCCACCGGTGTCGGAAGCAGGTGGCTGACAGCGGCCTCGTTCGGCGGCACGGATGAGCTGGATGCCATCTCCCGGCGTTCGACAGGTGGCGAGGTCGCAGCAGCCACCGCGGTATTGGTTCGCGGCGCGGCGGCTGCCTGCTGTGTTGCCACGACATCCGCGCTCAGCCCCGAGACATAGCCAGCCCTTGGCTGGCTTTGGCCGGCAGAACTTTTCAGCTCACATCTCGGCCCGATGCGGAATGTAGGCGGTGTGATCGACCAGGCCGCGCAGCGTTGATCCTCCGCGCAGGCGGCCGCACAGGCCTGCAGGCCGCTGGAGCGCATGGACTGGTAGGTATGGCCGACGCGGTAGGTGTCGGTTTCGGCCGGGATGCCGTCATTGTCAGCCGCCATTGTGATATCGGCGGCTGCGAGCCCCGAGAGAAGGCAGGCCAGGGCGGCAAGACCCGAAAGACGGCCCGTATTGTATAGGCGATGGCGCATGTTGAACGTCATAAGCGCAGAATCTAGGCCCTATGGATTAAGCGATGGTTAGGCCTGATTGGCCTTTTCCAGCTCTTCCTTGCGCGCTTCGATCTCAAGCCAGTCACTTTCGGCCTGTTCGAGTTCGCCCCGCGCGGCCGCGAGCCGGTCGCTGATCTTTGAAAAGCGGGCAGGGTCGCTATTGAACAGCTCCGGGTCGGACAGTTCGGCTTCCAGCTTCTCGATCTCGGCGCCCAGCCGCGGCATGGCCGCTTCCACTTCCTTCAGGCGGTGCTTGTCCTTGAAGGAAAGCTTCGCCTCGCGCTGGGGCGCATGGCTTGAGGTCTGGCCTGCCGGTTTCTTCTGTGCCTTGTCGGCGGGTTTTGCCGCTGTCCGGCTGGAGAGGGACGGGACTTGTCGGGCCGCATCGCTCCACCCGCCTGACGTTTCCACCCAGCGGCCATTGCCCATGGGCACAAGACAGCTAGTGACAATCGCGTCGAGAAAGGCGCGGTCGTGGCTGACGAGGATCAACGTGCCGTCATAATCGCTCAGCATCTCCTCAAGCAGGTCCAAGGTCTGCATGTCGAGATCATTGGTCGGCTCGTCCAGCACCAGGACATCGGCCGGTTGGGCCAGCGCGATGGCAAGGGTCAGCCGGTTGCGTTCCCCGCCTGAAAGGGCAGAGACAGGCTGGCGCAGCTGTTCAGGCGAAAACAGAAAGTCTTTTGCGTAGCCCGCGACGTGTTTGGGCTGGCCCTGGACCATGATGGAGTCACCGCCTGCCGGCGTCAGCGCTTCCCAGAGCGTATCATCGGCTTTCAGCGTCTCGCGGGTCTGGTCGAGATATGTGACCGAGAGAGTCTGGCCGATCTTCACCGATCCCTTGTCGGGTTCAAGCTCGCCAAGCAACAGTTTCAAAAGCGTCGTCTTGCCGACGCCGTTCGGGCCGACAATGCCGATCCGGTCCCCCTTGAGGATGCGCAGCGATAGGTCTTCAGCGATAATCGTGTCGCCGAAGCGTTTTGAGATGCCGAAGGCTTCGAGCACCTTGCGGCTCTGGCTATCGCCGCTCTCGGCGCTGAGGCCAGCGGTGGATTTGGCCTCATTGAGGGCGCTGCGCTGTTTTGCATGCTGGGCACGAAGCTCATGCAGGCGGGCGAGGCGGCCCATATTCCGCTTGCGCCGCGCCGTCACACCCCGGGCCAGCCAGTGCTGTTCCTCTTTGAGGTGGGTCTTCATTCGCTGGAGCTGTTTTTCCTCTTCAGCTTCGATACCGGCGGCCCACTCGTCGAAATCGGCATAGCCTTTGGGCGACTTCCAGACTTTACCCTGCCGCAGCCAGAGCGTCGTCGTGGTCACGTTTTCAAGAAAACGCCGGTCGTGGCTGACCAGAAGTACGGCGCCGGGGAAGGATTTGAGCCGTGTCTCGAGTGTTTCGATCATCGGCACATCGAGGTGGTTGGTCGGCTCATCCAGGAGCAGGATGTCTGGATCCTGGGCAAAAGCACGCGCCAGCGCCGCGCGGCGAATCTGTCCGCCTGACAGCGTCGCAGGGTCTGCGTCTGGGTCGATACCGAAAAGGCCAAGTTCCGCCTCTGCCATCCAGACCGCTTCGAGGCCCTCGGCTGCATAGTCGAGGACAGTGGCGAAGGAAGAAAGGTCGGGCTCCTGCTCGACGGTGGCCGCCTCCACGCCCGGCTGGCGCCAGAGATCTCCGGCATCGGGCGCGTGCGTTCCCGTTATGAGTTTCATCAGCGTGGATTTGCCCGCGCCATTGCGCCCGACAAGGGCCGCGCGCTCTCCGCGTGCCAGCGTGAAGGTCACACCGGTGAAGATCGGTGTGCCACCAAAAGTGAGCTCGACATCAGCGAGGCGTAGGATCGGAAGGTCAGCCATTGTGGCGAGAGGTGTGGCCGGGTGGGCCTCCCAGTCAAGCGGTGTTGATCAGGATTTCAGCTTGTAGCCTGTTCTGAACAGCCACCAGACCCAGACACAGCTGGCAAGGGTAAAGCCGGCGGTGGTGATCACGCCTGTGGAGAGGGCCGTGTTGGACACGCCGATGAAACCTGCCCGGAAGCCGTCGATCAGGTAGAAGATGGGATCGAAATGCGCAGCCGTCTGGAAGGGTTCAACCAGGACCTTGATGTCGTAGAAAGTGCCGGACAGGAAGGTCAGCGGCACGATCACGAAATTGGTGATGGCGGCCAGGTGGTCGAACTTTTCAGCCCAGATACCAGCAATCGCGCCCAGCGCGGCAAGGAAGATGGTTGCCATCAGGCTGAACCAGATGATCGGCCAGATCATCGCGATGTTGAGACTTGCAAGCCCTGAGAAGTGTATGGCGAGCCCGCCGATCACACCGACCATGATACCGCGGGTCACCGCGCCGAAGATAAATCCAAGCGTCAGCTCAAGCGGCGAGAGAGGCGGCATCAGGAAGTCGACCTGGCTACCCTGTACCTTGGCGATGGTCAGGGAGGAAGACGTATTCTGGAAGGCGTTCTGGAGCATCGACATGATGATGAGGCCAGGCGCCAGGAAGGCATTGTAATCCAGCCCGGCAAAGTCCCCCGTCAGCTCACCGCGATTGCCGAAGGCGAGTTTAAAGACGGTCATGAAGAGAAGCGTCGTGATGACCGGCGCAAACAGCGTCTGCATCCAGACTTTCAGGAACCGGCCCACCTCACGCTTGTAGAGGGTCCAGAGGCCGATCCAGTTGATCGCACCATAATTGCGTGGCGGGGCAGGAAGCGGGCGGGCATCTGCAGAAATCTGATCGCTCATGCGCGCTATTTAGGGGCTCGGCCCCGCAATGACGATAGCTAAAAGACGCTTTGGCAAGGATTTTTCCGTTCTGTCCACAGGCTGATACTATATATAGAAAGGTTGTGGAGAACCCGTATCAGCATATTGTGTTTCGTTTCGGCTTCGGTACGATATCTAGGTGTTCAGCACGGCGGCGAATTTCTGTCGTCACAATATCTAGGGTCGCATAACGCCAGGAGGCCATTCAATGTCTTGGACCGAAGATCGCGTCGATGTTCTGAAAAAACTGTGGGCAGAAGGTCACTCAGCCAGCCAGATCGCAAAACAGCTCGGGGGCGTGACCCGGAATGCTGTGATCGGCAAGGTGCACCGTCTTGGTCTGTCGGGCCGCGCCACGCCGTCGCGCCCGGTGAAACGCCCGCCGCGTCTGGCCCGGCCGAAGCCGCAGCTGCAGACAGAGGGGACCGTGCAGGCTCAGACATCATCACCAACCGACGAAAACCGGATTCGCCGCTCCGATCAGCAGGCAATTCTGTCCGCGCTCGCCCCGGCGCCGGTGGCCGACGGGGAAGCGGCGACAATCCTGACGCTGCGCGACTCAATGTGCAAATGGCCGATTGGCGATCCGGCCGACCCGCAATTTGCCTTCTGCGGGCGCAAATCCGATTGCGGTCCTTACTGCGCCGAACATGCGAAAGTCGCCTTCCAGCCCCAACGCAAGCGTGAGCGCAAGCGCGAGGATGAACAGGAAGCCCGCAAGATCGCTGGCTAGGGCGCGTTCGCCTTCAGGCATGAATAAAAAAGGCCGGACCTGCCTTGCGCGGGTCCGGCCTTTTTTTGGGACGTGTGGAAAACCGGTCAGGGTCAGGCCGCCTCGGTCTCGACCTTCTCACCCAGATCCTTGGGCTCCTGGACCTCAAACAGGTCCGCTTCACGCGACATCCAGTCGGCGACCTTTTCCTCTTCCACGCCAAGCTGGCGCAGGATATCGGCTGCCATCTCAATCCCCTTGGGTTCACCCATGGCAAGCCAGGCCCGCATCCCGAGGTTTGCGAAGCGGCGGCGGTCGGCTTCATTGTCGACCGAGACAAAGCGGGGCGTGTCAGGGAATTCGCGCTGGGCGGCGGGGGTGAGGTCCCGGGAGACCTCATAGCGCGGGGCACCGATAACGACCGCGCGTGGATTGGGCCCGGCGACCGCTTCCACCAGACGCAGATTGGCAGCATTGCCAAACGACACTTTGTAGCCGTCGGCAATGGCAGAGACGAAACGCTCAGGTTCGGCATCGAGACAGACATGCGGGATATTGTGGTCGGCCAGCGCATCGGCAGCCAGACGGCCGGCCGGGGTCATGCCGAAGATGATGACCGGCCTGTCCGGCCCGATAGGCGTGATCTCGTTGACGGGCCGCGTCTGTCCCTTGAACATGTTGGCGATCTTGCGCGACAGCTTCATCCCGCCTGCTGCCCAGAAGGGGGCAATGGCAAGGGACAGCGCGATGGAGGCCACGGCGATCGTGTCCAGGGCGGCCGGAACGGCGTCGGTCGTCATGACAAGGATGGAGAGGACGACCAGGGTGAATTCAGACCCCTGCGCCAGCAGGAAGGAGAGCTGGATACTGCCCGGATTGCTCCATTTGTTGAGCCGGGCCGCAGCAAAGCCGGTCAGCGTTTTCACAACGAGGATGGCAAGTGTGACGGCAAGGACAATCGGCCAGCGATTGATCAGCACGCCAAGGTCGACCGACAGGCCAACCGACATGAAGAAAAAGGAAAGGAGCAGCCCCCGGAAAGGCCCTGTTTCCATCTGGACCTGATGGCGGAATGCGGTACCGGAAACGGCGAGACCAGCCAGAAAGGCGCCGAGTGTCAGCGAAAGCCCGAGATAGGCCGTGGCCGAGGCAGCCCCCAGCACGAGCAGCAGGGTCACCGCTGTAAAAGCTTCCTGATTGCGCGTCTGGGCGAGGCCCCGCAGGACAGGCCCCATGAGATAGTGGCCGGCCGCGAACGCCACACCGAAAGCCAGAATGGCGACGCCGGCCGCTTTTGCCAGCGTCATTGCAAGCTGCATCCCGTCCCCGTCGCCGCCGAGCGAATTGGCGAAGATCAGCAGGAAGATGGCGACGATGTCCTGAAAGATCAGCACATGCGTGGTCGAGCGACCAAGGGGGCAGGAGCCAAGCCCCCGCTCCACCATCACGCGCGAGACGACAGCGGTAGAAGAGAGACCAAAAGAGATGCCGAGTGCCAGCGCAATGGGCCAGTCGAGGCCAAACATGGTGAGCGCGATGGTGAACGGGACGCTGGTCAGAACCAGGTGCGCCGGCGCAAGACCCATCAGGTCGCGCCGGCTTTCGCGAAGCTCCCGCAGGGAGACGTGCAGGCCGATATCGAACAGCAGGAACACCACGCCGAGCTCTGCCAGAAGGTGCGTGGTCGAGCTTTCCTCAATCAGTCCGAAAACGTGCGGCCCGATGAGGATGCCGACGGCAAGATACCCCACGATGGGAGAAAGTTTGAGCGCTTTTGAGGCCAGAGCTGCCGCCCCGCCCGCCGCCAGAAGCGTCATGGCCGGGATGAGTGCGTCGACTGGTGCTGTTGCGGCATCCGCCATGGCCGTCCTCCTTCGGGGACTATATTGGCTTGTTGTGCGACGAAAGAAAGGCCGCCGCTTCGATTGGAAGCGGCGGCCTTGTCCTGAGGCCGCCATGCACCCCAAGGTGCACGTCCGGCAGATAAGAAGCTCTTTGCGCCCTAGAGCGAACGGCTGACCGAGACGACGAAGTACTCATCAAGGTCATCATCATCGGTTCCGATGAAGCGGAAGTCGAGGTCGAAGCCTTCGAACGAGGTCGTCAGACCAAGCGAGTAGTCGGTGTAGTCGCCGCCTGCGTCAACGAAATCGGAATAGCCGAGCGTCGCGTCGACTGAGAAGATCTCGTTGATCGGCAGACCGACGCTGCCGGAATAGTAGAAGGCGTCGCCAATCTCATAGTAGAATTCCGGCGAGTAGGCGACGGATGCGCCCACTTCAAGCGTGTCACCCAGCGTGGTGCTTGCACCGGCATAGGCTTCGAAGAAGTTCTGCTCTGGATCGTCCGGGGCGTCCGGATACCAGTAATAAATGACGCCGAGATCGAGATCGAATACGCCAACGGTCGGCGTCCAGCCGGCATAGAGGTCGATTTCTGTCGACGTGCCGTCACCGAAGTCGACGCCGGATGCCCAGGTCCCGACATAGAAGCTGTCGCTCGCCCAGTCGAAACCGCCCTGTACCATCGGGGCTTCGTCGGTCTGGGTAATGCCGCGGAAGACATAGTTCGAGGTGAGCGTGACGTTGCCGCTCCACTCGCCAGCATCCTGGGCAAGAGCCGGAGCGGCCATCGCTGCAGCTGCGGCCCCTAATACAGCCAAACGTGTGATTGATTTGAGCATGAATTCTTCCTCCTTTGCATCCTCATCTCGAGGGCCAAAGTGAAGGCGCGCCATGCTCACAGCTATTGTGAACTAAATGTAACCGCAAAATATTGCGTGCCAGCACGAAAAACGGGCAGACGGCGCAAAAATCGCCTGTCAAAAGAGCTGATTCAACATGCTATCTGGCCGTAAGCGGCGCGAATCCGAGGTGGGTGCCAGCATCCACGAGCAAGGTTTCCCCCGTGACGTGGCGTGAAGCATCTGTGAGAAAGAATACTGCAGAATCAGCGATGTCGTCCGGCCCGCTCGCGGCATTTAGGGGCGTCGATTTTGCAACACTCGCCTCAAGACGCTCATACTGTTCGGCATCCATTTCATTCTTGAACCAGCGCGTGCCGATAAAGCCGGGACAGACTGCGTTGACCCGAATGGCCGGTGCCAGCGCGCGGGCAAGAGAAAGCGTCATCGTGTTCAGCGCGCCTTTCGTGGCCGCATAGGCCACCGAGGACCCGATCCCCGTTACCCCCGCGATGGATGAGATATTCAACGCGGCAGAGGCGCGCCCTGTCTGCTCATAGGCCTTTACCATGAGCTCCTTGCAGGCCTGCATCACGAGGAAAGGCCCGGCGACATTGACTGCATATGTGTCGATGAAATCCGCGCGGCTGAGTGCATCGAGGTCCGAGTGGTCGCGTGCGTGGCGGGTTATGCCGGCATTGTTGACAAGGATGTCGAGACGGCCCCAGGCGGAAGCGGCTTCGGCGAGCTTGGCTGCGCCTTCCTCCGTGGACACATCCGCCGCCACAAGCTGAGCCTGTGCGCCGGCCTCATTGCAGGCGGCCACGGTCGCTTCGCCCTCGTCGATACTGCGTGTGCAATTGATGATGACGTCGGCGCCGCGTTCCGCGAGACGAAGCGCAATCGAGCGTCCAAGCCCGGTTGCCGATCCTGTGACGATAGCCTTGCGCCCTGCCAGGTCTTTCTCTGCCATGCCTGTGTCCTTCCCTTTTTGTGACTGTCACTTGCCCCGTCGCGAGCCGTGCCGTCAATAAAGGATCAGGCCTTGTGATAGGGCAGACCTGCCTCAAGGCTTGCTGCGCGGTAGAGCTGTTCGGCCAGCATGACCCGCACCAGCCTGTGGGGCCAGGTCTGCGGTCCGAAGGCCATTGTCTGCGGAAAGGCGGTGCGGATGGCGTCGCCATATCCCTCGGCCCCGCCAATCAGGAAACAGAGATCGGAGAGCCCGTCATCGCGGGCGGACGAAAGCATGCTGGAAAACGCGGTGGAGGTGTGCTGGGTGCCGAACTCATCAAGCCGGATGACGTGTGCTCCATCGGGCACCTTTGCCATCAGCCTGTCGGCTTCGGCATCCAGGCCGCCGGAGGAGTCGACCTCGATCAGGTCGGCGCTGCGAAAGCCGAGCTGGCGGCCAGCTTTGCGGAAACGGTCAAGATAATCGTCGAAAAGCTCGCGCTCAGGGCCTTTTTTGAGGTGGCCGACCGCAAGGATTGTAATCCGCATGCAGCCGTCGCCCGATCAGGCGTGACCGTGCGTGCTGTCGTCAGCCCAGATCTTTTCCAGATTGTAGAAGCTGCGCACTTCCGGACGGAAAAGGTGAACGATGATGTCACCGATATCGAGCAGTACCCAGTCGGCATTCGGCAGGCCTTCGACCTTGACTGGCCGGCCCGTCGCATCCTTCATGGTCTGCGCAAGATGGTCCGCAATGGAAGCAACATGACGCGCTGACCGGCCGGACGCGATAACCATCACGTCGGCGAGGGACGACTTTCCCTGAAGATCAATTGAAATGATGTCTTCGGCCTTATCGTCTTCGAGACTGTTGATGACCGTATCCGCGATCACGCGAATGTCATCAGCGCTGGCTTTGGCGGCCTTTAACGGCTGCGGGCTTGAAGAGGGCAGGGCGTAATCCTTTTTTCCGATTCCGGAAGGAATATAACACGCTCACTGCAGCGGCTCTAGCCTTTTTGCGCGCGTGCGCGCAGCTGCGTTGAGGAAGCCGGGTCGAATGGCGCCTTCAGGAATACCCAGGCAGGCGGCTCGGCAAAAGGCAGCAGCCCGGCATCCCTCTCCCTCAGCCTGCTGGCCGCATACCGCCTGGCAAAGGGCGAGCGCAGGGCGCGCGGGCCGGCGTCAGGACGTGAAACGACACAGAGCGGTAACATCGATGCCACCGACTGCCAGGCTTTCCAGTCATGGAAGTTCTGAAGGCTGTCGGCCCCCATAAGCCAGACAAATCGGGCACGCGGGCAATGGGCGGTAAAGCCATTGATGACGTCCACCGTATAGCGAAGCCCGGCCCAGTGTTCGAAGTCGCTGACGAACATTTTTGGGTTGTGGCCAATCAGTTCGCGCACGGCATGCACGCGCTCATAGAAGTCGGCGGGTTTGCTCTTGAGTGGGTTGCCGCGGGCAGGCAGCCAGTACACCCAGTCGAGGTCAAGCCGCTTCATTGCTGTCTTCGCGACGTGCAGGTGGCCTGAGTGCGGCGGATCGAAAGACCCACCGAAAAGACCGATCCTCTGGGTGGTCTGAGAGGGGGGCAAGGTCCGCACGGGCGGAAGGAAAGAGGTGGTCGGGCTGCTCACAAAGGTCAGGCGCCCTTAAGGGCGGGTCTCGCCATGGCCGCGAACGACGTATTTGAACGTCGTCAGCTGTTCGGCGCCAACGGGCCCGCGGGCATGGATCCGGCCAGTCGCGATACCGATTTCCGCGCCCATGCCGAACTCTCCGCCATCGGCAAACTGGGTGGAGGCATTATGAAGCACGATGCTGGAATCGACCTCGCGCAGGAAGCGTTCAGCGGTGGACCCGTTCTCTGTGATAATCAGTTCGGTATGGCCTGTGCCATAGTTCGAGATATGGGCCAGGGCGCCGTCCAGACCGTCGACAATCTTTATCGACAGAATGGGGGCGAGGTATTCAGTCCGCCAGTCTTCTTCTGTGGCAGCTTCCATATCCGGCAGGATTTTCCGTGCGGCCGCATCGCCGCGCAGCTCGCAGCCACTGTCGCGCAGCGGTGCGGCGATCGCTGGCAGTAGCTTGCTGGCAACGGATGAATTTATCAGCAGGGTCTCAAGTGCCCCGCACACACCCGTGCGCCGGAGTTTGGCGTTGTAGACAAGGTTGACCGCCTTTTCCGGGTCGGCGTCCGCGTCGACATAGGCGTGGCAGAGACCTTCCAGATGGCCGATGACCGGGATGCGGGCGTCTTGCTGCACCCGGGCCACAAGGCCCTTGCCACCGCGCGGGACGATCACGTCGAGATTGCCGCCAAGGCCTGACAGCATATGGCCAACAGCCTCACGCTCGCGCGTATCGACCAGCTGGATCGCATCGGCCGGCAGGCCCGCCCCCTTAAGTCCTGAACGCAGCGCCGTCGCGATGGCCAGGGCCGAATTGAGACTTTCGCTGCCGGCGCGCAGGATCGCCGCATTGCCGGACCGCAGACAAAGTGCCGAGGCATCGGCTGTCACATTGGGCCGGGATTCATAGACAATGCCGATGACGCCCAATGGGGTGCGCACGCGCGAAATATCCAGCCCTGAGGGGACCTGCCAGTTTGCAATCGTTTCGCCGACCGGATCAGGCAGGTTTGCAATCTTGCGGACAGCGTCGCTCATGGCGCGCATACGGTCCGGTGTGAGAAGAAGGCGGTCGAGCATGGCTTCGCTGAGGCCCTTTTGCCTGGCGCCTTCCATGTCACGTGCATTCGATTTCAGAATGTCCTCGCTGGAGGTTTCCAGCGCATCTGCCATCGCGTTGAGACCCTTGGTGCGGCTGTCCGCTGTAAGCTGTGACAGGCGGGATGATGCCGCACGTGCGCGCTGACCCATTTCCAGCATGGTGTCGGCAAGGCTTGTTTCAGAAGAACGCATGATCCGGCTCATGACAGGCTGTGTGCCGGAAACAGAAGGTGCGCGCAAGACGGCTGTCCAATCGGCGCGCCGGTCCCTTTGCGTCAGCCGCGCCAGAAGCGCGCAGTCATCAGCGTAAAGACGGAAACAAATTCGAGGCGGCCAAGCAGCATGGCGGTCAGGCAAACCCATTTCGCCGGCTCGGGAATGCCCTGGAAGGTGCTTGAAGGGCCGATCTCCGGGCCAAGCCCGGGGCCCACATTGGAAATGCTCGTTGCCGCGCCCGAGATTGACGAGAGGGTATCCATACCGGTCAGCGAGAGGAGAACCGCTGCGATCACGAATGTCGCCATGTAGAGGAAGACGAACACCATGACCGACTGCAGCGTGTCGGAGGAGACGACCCGCCCGGCATAGCGGACCCGGACAATACGGTTGGGCCTGACGATCTGGGCAGCATAGGCGGTCACTGCCTTGAAGCTGATTTCCAGCCTGAACATCTTGATGCCACAGGCCGCAGACCCTGCGCAGCCGCCAAGGAAGGTTGCGATAAGGAAGATGACGGCGGCAGGGCCACCCCAGGTGTCATAGGGGGCCGACGCGTAGCCTGTCCCCGTCATGATCGAGATGATGTTGAACAGAGCCTGCCGGAAGCCGTGAAAGATGTGGTCGAAGACCGGCGGGTCGACCACCGCCTCATGCCAGACCACGATGACCGTGGCAAAGCCTACGGCCAGCCAGAAATAGAGCCGGGGCTGGGGGTCGTTTGCGAAAGGGCGCCACCTGCCGTGGAGGATGAGCAGGGTCAGCAGGCTGAAGGGCAGCCCGGCGATGAACATGAAGACGGTGGCGGCATAGGCGGCAGGCGTATCGGCAAAATAGCCGAATGACGCATCATGGGTGGAAAAGCCGCCCGCGGACATAGTCGTCATGGAATGGGTGATGGCGTCAAAGGCCGTCATGCCGCAGAAAGCATAGGTCATCGCGCAGATCATGGAGATGACAAGGTAGACGATGCCCGTCTGCGCGGTAATTTCCGTGATACGCGGCAGGAATTTGCCGGACATGTCAGAGCTCTCGATCTGGAAGAGCTGCATCCCGCCGACGCGAAGCATCGGCAGGATCACGATGGCGGTCACAATGATGCCGATACCGCCGATCCATTGCAGGATAGCCCGCCAGAGAAGGATGCCGCGCGCTGTCGTATCGAGCCCCGTCATCACGGTGGCGCCCGTCGTCGTAAGCCCCGATACCGTCTCGAACATGGAGTCCGTAAAGGACATGCCATAGCTGATGAACGGTATCGTCGCGATCAGCGGCAGGGCGATCCAGATCACGACCGTCAGGAGAAAGGCTTCGCGGGCCCCGGAAGAGGGCGGTGCGCCGCCGGACAGGACGGCAAGACCAGAACCGATCAGAATGCTCACAGCCGCCGACACAAGGAAGATGGGCCATTGGTCCGACTGGTCGGCAATGTCGAGCAGGGCAGAGGGGATCATGGCCGCGCCCAGCAGGGCGACCATGATGCCTATTGCGAAGATGACGGCTCTAATCTGCATCGCGCGGTGCCTTTAGCATCGTTTGCAGGCCTGCGCGGAGAATTTCTTCATCGGCGGGTTCCATGAAGGGCACGGGCGCAGGGGAAGGCGCCCTGCCTGCGAAAAAGTTAAAAAAGGCTGCAAAAAAAATTAGTCAGCAAAACGTCAGAAGTTAACGGTCTGTAAACGATGATATTTCAACGCCCTAGGCTGGGTGCTGACCAAATCGCGCGTCACATGTTCCGGTTTATTCCTTTTATGTTCCCAATATGGCCGCTTGTGGATGGCGCCAAACACCATCTCTGCCCATTGGTGCCCTAGCTTGCCCATGCTATCCCAAATCATATTAAAGCTGTCCCAATGGCGGGATGATGGGTGCAAGGGTTTCTCGCGGTGTTTGTCTCTACCTATGAAACTGCGCTTGATGCGAAGGGCCGGGTCTCCGTCCCGGCGTCTTTCCGCGCAGCTCTGGGTGGCGGCTCACGCATCTTTGTCTGGCCTGCGCTCGACGGGTCGGGATGCCTTGAGGGCGGCGGCGATGAGCTGATGGCCGTCTACCGCCAGACGCTGGCCCGGATGGCGCCCACAGACCCCAAGCGGCGCGCCTTCATGCATGCGATCTTCACCCGCTCGGCCGATCTCAAGATGGACGATACCGGCCGGATCACGCTGCCCGCCCACCTTCTGGAGGCCGCCGGCATCACCAAGAAACTGGTCTTTGCCGGGGCGTTCGACCGCTTCCATATCTGGGAGCCGGACCGCTTCCAGGCCTTCGATGAGAAGATGGCGCAGACAGCTCTGGAAAATCAGGATGCGCTCAATGAGCCGTTCCAGCAGGCCCTCAATGCAGGCAACCTGCCCAGCGTGCCGGCTGGCGGCGCGGGGGGTGACTGATGGGGCATGTTCCCGTTCTTCTGAATGAAGTGGTCGCCGGGCTTGCGCCGCGTGATGGCGATCTCATCGTTGACGGCACGCTGGGTGGCGGTGGTTATACGCGCGCGATCCTGCAGGCGGCCGACTGCCGCGTGATCGGCATCGACCGCGATGAGACCGCAATCCGCCGCGCCGAACAATCGACCGAACCCGGTTTTGACCGCCTCACGCCAGCGCTTGGCTGTTTTGGTGACATGAAGGCGCTGGTTGCGGGCCTTGGTCACGAGGGCGTTGACGGGGTCACGCTCGACCTCGGCGTCTCGTCCTTTCAGATCGACGAAGCAGAGCGCGGCTTTTCCTTCATGCGCGATGGGCCGCTCGACATGCGTATGGGCGGTAACGGGCCGACGGCCGCTGACGTCGTTAATACCCTGGGGGAGCGCGACCTTGCCAACATCCTCTTCCGGCTGGGTGAAGAGCGCCAGTCGCGCCGTATTGCAAAGTCTGTCTGCGAGCGGCGTCTTAAGGCTCCATTCACCACAACCCTCGATCTTGCCAGCCATATAGAAGACGCGATGGGCGGGCGCCGGGGCGCGCGGACGCATCCGGCCACCAGATCATTTCAGGCGATCAGGATGTTCGTCAATGACGAGCTTGGTGAACTCGCCAGAGCGCTGGATGGCTGCGAGGTGTTGCTGAAACCTGGAGGCCGCCTGGCCATCGTGACGTTCCATTCGCTGGAGGACAGGATGGTCAAGCAGTTCCTGAAAGAAAGGGCTGGCCAGACGGGCGGAGGCTCACGCTACCTGCCCGCGCCCGAAGAGGGGCCCGAGCCGAGTTTCAACCTTGTTCAGCGCAAGGCCATAGAGCCGGGCGAGGCCGAAGTGTCTGCCAATCCCCGTGCCCGGTCGGCAAGGCTTCGTCTTGCGACCCGCACAGATGCGCCGGCATGGGGCGAACCGGTCGATACCGGTCTCGACCTTCCTTCAATTGAAAGCGTGGAGGTCTCCTCATGAGCCGCCGCGCCTTTCTGGTCGGGCTGGGCGTTGTCGCCCTGCTCGTTTTCAGCCTCTACCGAGCAAAATATGGCGCCCGCGAAAGCGCCGAGGAGATCGACCGGGTTGAATCCCGGATCGAGGAGGCTGTGTCCGAACGCAAGCTCCTGCTTGGGGAGCTGAGCCACCTTTCCCGTCAGGAATGGATCGAGGAATATGCCCGCAATGAGCTTGGCATGGCGCCGCCGCGCGCTGACCAGTTCATCCGCGAAGAGGATCTCCCCCACATTCTTGGCCCCGTAGACAGCGCACCGCCTGAAGCAGGGGAGGTGTCGGATGACTGATGCATCGCTCGACAGACCAGAGGGCTCGGCGCTGCGGGCGCGCATTGTTTCGCTCGTCCTTTGCTTCGGCTTTGCCGCCGTCACCTTCAAGGCGGGGCTGGTCTCGCTCGCCGGCGCCTCTGAAGGCACCGGTGTCGCGCACGTCTTTGAGGAGAAGGTGCCGCGCGCCGATATTGTGGACCGGCACGGCGTCCTGCTGGCGACCTCCGTGCAGGTCTATTCCCTGTTTGCCGACCCGCGGGCGATCTGGGATCCGCGCGCGGTGGCGAAGGGTATTGTCAGTGTTTTTCCCGACATGGATGCAGAGGCCCTGACAGCCAGGCTTTCGGACAATGACCGCGCCTTTGTCTGGATCCGGCGGGGCCTCACCCCGCGCCAGCGAAAGGCTGTTTTTGATCTCAATCTTGAGGGGCTCGGCTTTCGTGAGGAGAGCCGCCGCGTCTATCCGCGCCGCTCCCTGGCCGGCCATGTGCTCGGTTATGCCAATACGGATGGAGAGGGGATCGCCGGGGTTGAGTTCGCGCAGGATGAAAAGCTCGCCGCCGGCGGCGAGCCCCTGCGTCTCACAATCGATTCAAGCATCCAGCACATGCTGGAAACAGAGCTGTCGGCTGCCGCTGTAGAGTATGAGATCGAGGGCGCGGCAGGTGTCATCCTTGATGCGCGCGAAGGCGAGGTGCTTGGTCTGGCCAGCTGGCCGCCGATTGATCCGAACCGGGCCCACAAACTGGCGGGCGATGACCCGGCGCGGACAAATCGCGCTGTGAGTTCCGTTTTTGAGTTGGGGTCAGTCTTCAAGCCGATCACCATCGCGGCGGGGATCGACACTGGCGCCATCCGCCCATCCGACAGTTTTGATGTCGATGAGCCGGTCGTGATTTCCGGGCGGCGCATCTCCGATTCCCATCATATCCCCGGCCCGCTTTCGCCTGCGGAAATCGTTTCCCAGAGCTCCAATATCGGCACCGTCAAGGTGGCCATGATGCTTGGCGCGCGCCGTCAGCAGGATGCGCTTGAAAGTCTCGGGCTGATGGAGCGCTCGCCGGTTGAGCTGGCGGGCAGCGCCGATCCCATCCTGCCCTCCCGCTTCGACGAAATCCACGCCGCGACCATCAGCTATGGTCACGGTATCGCCGTCTCCCCGCTTTCCTTTGCCGGGGCTTTCTCGATGTTCGCCAATAGCGGCGAGGTCGTAGAGCCGACCCTCATCATCGATCCAGATAAAACACGCGACGTGCACCGCGTCGTTTCCGCGCCCACGGCGTCTCTGGTGACGCAGATGCTGCGCGACGCTGTGCTGACGGGCACGGGCAAACAGGCCGAAGTCGCAGGCTACAGAGTTGCCGGGAAAACCGGGACAGCGGAGAAGCCTGTCCCTGGCGGTTATTCGCACAGCGCCAATATTGCCTCATTTGCGGCGGTCTTTCCCGCCGACCGTCCTCAATATGTCGTATTGATCGTGCTGGATTCTCCCAAGGCGGCTGTCGGACGTGGACGCACCGCGGCCTGGAATGCAGCGCCGACTGCCGGGCGGGTCATCAACCGGATCGCGCCTGCGCTGGGTGTGGAGCCGTATTTCGACGATCCCGACCGCTTTGAGAACCCGCTTGTACGCTCTGTCGCAGAAAGGAGAGGCGCGCTGTGAACCTCGCTGCCCTGTTCCCCGGAAAGAACCTGCCTGCAACGGTCGAGGTGACCGGTCTTTCTGCTGATAGCCGCAAGATCAGGCCGGGTTTTGTCTTTGCCGCGCTGAAAGGCGTGGCCGCCGATGGGCGGGAGTTTATTCCACAGGCCATCGAAAAGGGCGCGGCGGCGATCATCGGGCATGATCTGCCCGATACTGGCGACGCTGTGGCCATCGAGGTCGAGGAACCGCGCCTTGCGCTCGCGACGGCTGCGGCGGCTTTCTATGCGCGCCAGCCTCAGCATGTTGTCGCCGTGACGGGCACGAATGGCAAAAGCTCGACTGTCGATTTTCTGCGCCAGATCTGGGAAAGCGCCGGTCTGACCGCGGCCTCCATGGGGACGCTCGGCGCTATCGGGCCTCAGGGGCATATCGATCTTGGCCACACCACGCCGGACCCCGTCGCCATTCATGAGACGCTTGCCAAGCTTGCCGACCAGGGCGTGACGCATTGCGCAATGGAGGCATCCTCACATGGCCTCGTCCAGTACCGCCTCGATGCGGTGAAGCTGTCGGCTGGTGCCTTCACCAATCTGACGCAGGACCATCTCGATTATCACGCCGACATGGACGAGTACCGGGCAGCCAAGATGCGGCTCTTTTCAGAGCTCCTGCCTGAGGGCGCCCCGGCCATCATCAATGCCGACAGCCCGGAAAGAAACGCTTTTGAGGCGGGCGCGAAGGCGCATGGCCTGACCCCCTTGTCGGTGGGCTGGCGCGGCGATGACCTCAAGATCTGTGAACTGATGCCCAAGGCGACGGGGCAGACGCTCTTCCTCAAATGGCGCGGCGAAGAGACCGAGGTCGACCTTCCGCTCATTGGGGAGTTCCAGGCGCTGAATGCGCTCACGGCTGCAGGCCTTGCGCTGGCGCTCGGTGCATCGCTCGATGATATCCGCAAGGGACTTGCCGCTCTCAAGCCGGTCAAGGGCCGGCTGGAATTTGTCGGGGAGACGGACGCGGGCGCCGGCGTATTCGTGGACTATGCGCACACGCCGGATGGCCTCGACACGCTGATCCGTGCGGCGCGTCCGCACACGGCGGGCCGTCTCTTTGTGATCTTCGGCTGCGGCGGTGATCGTGACCGCAAGAAGCGCCCCATCATGGGCGAAGTCGCCGTTAAGCAGGCCGACGTGGTCATCGTTACGGACGACAATCCGCGATCTGAAAACGCTGCAGACATCCGCAAGGCGGTTCTGGAAGGCGCGAAGGGTGCGCTTGAGATCGGCGACCGCGCCGAAGCCATCCATCATGCCGTGGCTGAACTGAAGGCGGGCGACACACTTCTTATTGCCGGCAAGGGCCATGAGACCGGCCAGATTGTCGGTGACAAGGTCCACCCGTTCTCTGACCAGGATACAGCGCTTGCAGCGCTGAAGGAGCGTAAGGGATGACGACCCGGCCGCTCTGGACGTCCGAAGAGATTGCTGAGGCTACTGGAGGGCGCGTGACTGGCGTGTTCGAAGCCGGCGGCGTCTCCATCGACACGCGTTCGCTTGCAAGCGGCGACCTGTTCGTTGCGCTGAAAGACGTCCGTGATGGCCATGATTTTGTGCCGGCCGCTTTCGAGGCGGGTGCGAGTGCCGCGCTGGTCAGCCGTGAGGTGGAGGGTGCGACGGGCCCGCTGATCATCGTCGATGATGTCATGGTGGCGCTTGAGGCGCTCGGTATCTATGCCCGCGAACGGGCGGCGGATGCGGTCCGCATCGCCGTGACCGGCTCTGTCGGCAAGACCAGCGTGAAGGAAATGATCGCCCGCATCCACCGCGGCGCCGGCCGGGCGCACTGGTCGGTCAAGAGTTTCAACAATCACTGGGGCGTGCCTCTCACGCTCGCCCGGATGCCGGCCGATACCGAATTCGCCGTCTTCGAGATCGGCATGTCGACGCCGGGTGAGATCGCGCCGCGCTCGAAAATGGTCGCCCCGCATGTCGCCGTGATCACCAAGATCGCTCCCGCTCACCTCGAGGGTCTTGGCTCTATAGAAGGTGTGGCGCGGGAAAAGTCAGATATCGCGGCGGGCCTCATGGAGCCGGACGGCGTTGTCGTTCTGCCTGCGGCAGATGAATGGCTTCCGACGCTTGTGGAGCGCGTGCGTGAACTGAAACCGAATGCCCCGATTGCTGTGTTCGGACACGAGGGAGATGGCGCAAAGCTGGACTGGATTCCTAATCGTGACGGGGGATCGTGGATCGAGGCCTATGGCAGCGCCGGCGGGATGAGCCACATCGCGCTCGATACGCTGACCTGCAAGCTGGACGTAGAAATCCATGCTGTGGGCGAGCACTGGGCTGAGAATGTGGCATGCGCCCTGTTGGCCGCGGGCCTCAACAGCTCCGTCGACCTCTATCAGGCAGCGCTGGACCTTTCCGGCTATTCCCCGCCGGCCGGGCGCGGAACAGCGGAATTGCTCGCTATTCCCGGCGGCGGGGCCTTCGTCCTCGTGGATGACGCCTACAATGCCAACCCGGAATCCATGCGCGCCGCCTTGAAGAGTTTTGCCTCAAGAGAGGGAAAGCGGCGGCTGGTTGCGCTCGGGGAAATGCTGGAAGTCGGCGCGACCTCCGAAAAAGAACATATGTCGCTCTCAAAACCTCTGATTGAGACGGGTGCGGCCGTCGCCTTCCTGGCGGGCGCAGGAATGCGGCCGCTGCAGGGCGTCATCGAATCACAGATAGAATCGCACTGGGCTGAGAAGGCTGACGGGCTGGATTCGACAGTAAAAAACTCTCTGAAAGACGGCGATCTCCTCTTGATCAAAGGCTCGAATGCCTCCGGGATGGGCAAGCTCGCAGACAGGTTGCGCCAGTGGAGCAAGACCGCAGACGGGCAGGTGATGGACAGCGGCTCCAACGGGGCTGCAGGGGGTCGCGATGCTGTATGAGCTGCTGGCGGCGGATGACGGACTCTTCCGTCTTTTCAACTACACGACGTTCCGTACAGGCGGCGCGATCGTCACCGCATTCCTCTTTTCCGTGCTCACCGGCGACTGGGTCATTGCCAAGCTGAGAGAGCGTCAGGGCAAGGGCCAGCCGATCCGGGACCTGTCGCTTCAGGCCCAGCTTGAAAAGCGCGGCACCCCCACAATGGGCGGCTTCCTCATCTGGATCGGGCTCCTGCTGGCGACCCTTCTCTGGGCTGACCTCGGCAACCCATACATCTGGACCGTCCTGTTCGTGACGGTCGCCTTCGCTTTCCTCGGTTTCCTCGATGACTATGCAAAGGTGACCAAGCAGACCGACGCGGGTGTTTCTGCGAAGGTCCGCTTGATGGTGGAGTTTCTCGTGGCCGCGCTGGCTGGTGCTTTCATCATGGGACTTCACGGCGCGAACACGCCGCTTGGTCACGCTGAATGGGGCCCACTCAACGACGTCGCGCAGTACATTGCCTCGCTAGCGCCTCAGACCAGCCTCGACCCGAATGATCAGAGCTTTTCCGGCGGGGTCGCCGTCCCGTTCGTGAATGACTATTTCGTCCCGCTCGGCGGCTTCTTCATCCTTTTTGCCATGGTCGTCATCGTCGGCTCGGCCAATGCCGTGAACTTCACCGACGGCCTTGATGGCCTTGCCATCGTTCCGGTGATGTTTGCCGCTGCCTCCTATGCGCTCATCGCCTATCTGACGGGCAACATCATCTTTGCCGACTATCTCGGCATCCAGTTCACGCCTGGGGCTGGAGAGATGGGTGTCCTGCTCGGCGCGATGATCGGGGCAGGGATGGGCTTTCTATGGTTCAACGCCTATCCGGCGACTGTCTTCATGGGCGATACCGGGTCACTTGGCCTCGGCGGGCTGATCGGCGTCGTCGCCGTCGCCGTCAAGCATGAGTTCGCCCTTGCGATTATTGGCGGCCTGTTCGTTATCGAAGCGCTCTCCGTCATGATCCAGGTGGGCTGGTTCAAGGTCACCAAGCGCCTCACGGGCACCGGCAAGCGCGTCTTCCTGATGGCCCCGCTCCACCACCATTTCCAGAAGGAGAACTGGCCCGAGACCAAGGTCGTCGTCCGCTTCTGGATCCTGTCTGTCCTGTTCGCCCTCGCGGGCCTTGCCACGCTGAAGCTGAGGTAGCCCGCACCCGATGATCCCTATTACCGAATATGCTGGAAGAGACGTTGCGGTGTACGGCCTCGGCCGGACAGGCCTCGCGGCTGCGCGCGCCTTGAAAGCCGGTAAGGCAAAGGTCCATGCCTGGGATGACAATGAGGCCAGCCGGGCCAGGGCGGAAGCCGAAGGCATTCCGGTGTCGGATCTCAACAAACGCGACTGGCAGAACTTCGCCGCCCTTGTCCTTTCGCCCGGAATACCGCTGACACACCCCCAGCCACACCGTCTGGTCCGCCTGGCGCAGATGACCAATGTCCCGGTGGTCGGCGATATGGAGCTCTTTGCGCGCGCCGTTCAGTCCCTGCCGGAAAGGGGGCGTCCAAAAGTCATCGGTATCACCGGCACCAACGGCAAATCCACGACCACCGCCCTTATCGGTCACATCCTGAAGGAGTGCGGGCTCGACGTGCATGTCGGCGGCAATATCGGTACAGGCGTGCTCGACCTGCCGGCGCTGCACGCCAATGCCTATTATGTGCTGGAGCTTTCCTCCTACCAGCTCGACCTTGTCAAAAGCCTGCGCTGTGACGTTTCGGTTCTGCTCAACATGTCGCCTGACCATCTGGACCGCCATGGCGACATGTCCGGCTATGTCGCGGCCAAGAAACGTATCTTCAATAATCAGACGCGCGGCGACACGGCAGTGGTGGCGGTCGATGACAAACACACTCAGTGCATCGCCATGGAGCTGGCCGGGCGCGGCGATGTCCGTCTGGCGCGCGTGTCGTCCGAATTCGCGCTCGGCCGGGGCGTCAGCGCCATCGATGGCAAACTGTTCGACAGCCTTGCCAGTAATGCGGTCCGCGTGGGTGACCTTGGCGAGTCTGCCACACTGCCGGGTCGCCACAACTGGCAGAATGCGGCGGCTGCCTATGCCGCCTGCCGCGCGTTGGGTCTTGATCCGGGCCGTATTTTCGCCGCCATCACGACCTTTCCGGGCCTTGCCCATCGTATGGAGCAGGTCGGCGAGATTGATGGCGTGCGGTTCGTCAATGACTCCAAGGCCACCAATGCGCAGGCCGCCGAACAGGCTCTTCGTGCCTATCCACGCGTCTACTGGATCGCTGGGGGGCGTGCCAAGGAAGGCGGTATCGAGCCGCTGCTTCCACTGATGGATCATGTCGCCAAGGCTTATCTGATCGGTGAAGCGGCCGACGATTTTGCCCGGACGCTGGACGGCAAGACGGCGCATGAGACCACAGGCACCCTGGAAAAGGCGGTGGCCGATGCGTTTCGGGACGCCAAAGCCTCCGGCGATGAAAATCCGATCATCCTCTTGTCGCCTGCCTGCGCGAGCTTTGACCAGTTCAAGGATTTCGAGGCGCGTGGCGACTCGTTCCGCGAAGCCGTCGAGGCGCTGGGCGGTGACGCACTTCGGCCTGTCATGCAGGAGTCGGCATGAGCGTGTCGCTCGGCAATACGGTGGTCCTGCCCCGGTCCGGTTCAGCGGTCAGTGAGTGGCGCCTCAGTGTCGACTGGCCCATCCTTGCCGCCGCGCTGACGCTTCTGGGGCTTGGCCTCATGCTGTCTCTCGCCGCCGGGCCGCCTGCCGCAGAGCGCCTCGGTTACGCCGACCCCTATCATTTCGTGAAGCGCCATTGCGTCTTTGCCGCTGGCGCTGTGGCCGTGCTGACCCTCTCCAGCATGCTGAGCCAGGTCTGGGTCCGGCGGGCCTCTGCGCTGATCTTTTCCGGATCTTTCGTATTGCTCGTCGCGATCCTCCTTGTTGGCCACGAAGCCAAGGGCGCAGAGCGCTGGGTGCAGATCGGCGGGTTCACCTTGCAGCCATCGGAATTTGTGAAGCCCGCACTGATCGTCCTGACGGGCTGGCTGCTGGCCCAGCGCAATCTCTATCCTGGCGGGCCATGGGGCGTGATCGCTCTGGTCTTCTATGTCGTGATCCTTGGCCTTCTGCTGCTCCAGCCGGATGTCGGCCAGTCGGCCCTGCTGACAGCCGCCTTCATCGCTACCTTCTTTGTCTCTGGCCTGCCCTGGCGCTGGGCGGCGGCTTTCTTTGCCGGGGGTGTCGCACTCTGCGGCGCGCTATACGCCCTGCTGCCGCACGTGCGCTACCGGGTGAACAGCTTCATCAACCCATCCGACTATGACACCTACCAGATCGACAAGGCGTCGGAGGCGATTGCGCGCGGGGGCTTCCTGGGCGCCGGGCCGGGCGAGGGGACGGTGAAGACCAGTCTGCCGGACGCCCATACCGACTTCATCTATGCTGTGCTTGGCGAGGAATTCGGCTATGTGGCTGCGCTCCTGGTGATCGGGCTTTTCGGCTATATCTGCTGGCGCGGGCTGCGCGCGGCCTCTCGGGTGCGCGATCCCTATCCGCGTGCCGCCGCCTCCGGCCTTTTTACCCTGTTCGGGCTGCAGGCGGCGATTAATATCGGGGTCAATGTCAGCCTCATTCCACCCAAGGGCATGACGCTGCCTTTTATTTCCTATGGCGGGTCTTCCATGATCGGCATTGCGCTTACGCTCGGCCTCGCCCTGGCGCTCATCCGGCGACAGAGTTCGTCCGCATGGGTGCGGTATGGCTGACAAACCTCTCGTCATCATAGCTGCCGGCGGCACAGGCGGACACATGTTTCCGGCGGCCGCCTTCGCAGAGGAGATGCGTTCGCGCGGCTGGCAGGTTGGTCTTATCAGCGATGCGCGCGGGCTTTCCTATGCCAGTGAATTTCCGGCCGACTGGAAGCAGGAAGTCGGTGCGGCCAGCCCGAATCTGCGCAAGCCCTGGACCTTGCCGGGCGCTGCCCTGAAAATCTGGCGTGGTATTTCACGGGCGACGCGCCCGATGAAGGAGACCAGACCGGCTCTTGTGGCGGGCTTTGGTGGCTATCCGGCCTTCCCGGCGCTCAGCGCGGCGCGCCGGCGCAAGATCCCGATCCTTATCCATGAACAGAACGCCGTTCTCGGACGGGTGAACCGCCAGTTTGCATCGAAAGCGAAGGTGGTTGCCTCAGGCTTTCCGCGTCTCGACCGTCTGCCAGACGGAGTGCGGCATGCCCCGGTCGGCAATCCCGTGCGCGCGCCCATTGCGGCCAAGCGTGATGTGCCATTCCCGCCCACCGATGGCGAGCTGACGATCTTCATAACCGGCGGCAGCCAGGGGGCCCGTATCCTGGGTGAGATCATTCCGCTTGCCATTGCCAACCATCTGCCGGCACCGCTCCGGGCGCGGCTGAAAGTCGTTCAGCAGGTTCGCGAAGAACAGCTGGATGATGTGCGCGCCGTTTATGACAATGTCGCCGTTCGCCATGAGCTGAAGTCTTTCTTTTCCGACATGCCGGAGCGGCTTGCTGCCGCCCATCTCATCATGGCGCGGTCCGGTGCGGGCACGGTGAGCGAGATCGCGGCGGTCGGACGCCCCTCCATCCTTATCCCGCTCAAGATCGCTATGGACGATCACCAGACCGCGAATGCAGAAGCGCTGGTGGAGGCTGGCGCTGCCGATGTCGTTCTGGAGGACAATCTCTACCCGAATCTGCTGGGCGAACTGATCAAGGTGCGCCTTGAGGACGAGGCGGGCCTGAAGGAGCGGGCAGAGCGGGCGAAAGCTGCAGGCACGGTGACCGCCGCGCGCGACCTTGCGGACCTCGCAGAGAAGGCCGCCGGGCGCTAGGCGACCTCACGGCAGGCATGCGTACGGTGCATCGTCGCCTGCTTGAGCCACTCCCAGCCAAAGGCGTCTTCACTATCCCCATGCTTGCGCCGAAGATCCAGGCGCTCAAGGGCTTCCTCCAGTGTGGGCTCGTGGCCTTCGGGCACCCACCACATCACGAAGTGCATTTCCGCCATGAGCTCAAACCATTCAGCCCGGCGTTCATAGAACTTCTTGTGCACTGTGCCCCAGACAAAACGTTCGAGGCTTTCGACATCCTTCCAGACGGTGAGATTGGAGACATATTGAGGGTCGCCGCCGATCTTTGCCTCGGTGTTGCCGGTTCCCGGTTCACCGGAGCCTTCCATCATCCAGACAAAGCCCGGCATGCGCTTGCCGAGGCTGTTGACCATGTCGAGATTGTCCATGAATTCGCGGACCCTTGGGTCGTCCGTGGGGGCGACGAGCCGCCCGACATTCAGTTCAGCGAGATGCATGTTCATCAGCCTGTTCTCCTCATCCTCGCTATAACTGGCGTGGCCGCGAGAGAGGCGCAAGCCGACCCTGCCTTTAAATCGCCCCCTCGCAGCCATGTCAGCATGCAGGTGCTTGCCTAGTCTGGTCTCCCCACGCTACTGCGGAAGTCCCTTTGTCCCATGCCTTTTGAAGTCTCATCCCGAATGCCAAACAAACCTTCGCCCTTTGATCTCGGTCCGGCCCATCTTGTTGGTATAGGCGGGATCGGCATGTCCGGGATCGCCGAGATCATGATCAATCTCGGCTACAAGGTTCAGGGCTCGGATGTAAAAGAGAGCGCCAATGTGGAGCGCCTGCGCGCCAAAGGCGCAACCGTTCATATCGGCCACAAGCCGCAGAATGTCATCGGGGCCGGGGCGGTGATCATTTCCTCGGCCATCAAGAACGACAATCCGGAAGTCGTTGCCGCGCGCGAATCAGGAATTCCGGTTGTGCGGCGCGCTGACATGCTGGCAGAGATCATCCGCCTCAAATGGACCGTTGCCGTCGCGGGCACGCATGGCAAGACGACCACCACGACCATGGTCGCCGCGCTGCTCGATGGGGCTGGTATCGACCCGACCGTCATCAATGGGGGCATCATCAACGCCTATGGGTCCAATGCGAAGGCGGGCACGGGCGACTGGATCGTGCTGGAGGCAGATGAGAGCGATGGCACCTTCACCAAGCTTCGCGCGACCATCGCCATTGTCACCAATATGGATCCTGAACATATGGAGCATTACGGCTCAATGCAGGCGCTGCGCGACGCGTTCGACACCTATGTGAAGAACATCCCCTTCTACGGGTTCGGCGTGCTCTGCACCGACCATCCGGAAGTCTCTTCCATGGTGGCGCGCGTCTCCGACCGCCGCATCCTGACCTACGGTTTCAACCGCCAGGCCGATGTGCGGGCCATCAATCTCTCCTCCGACCGGGACGGGGTGACCTTCGACGTCGTCCTGCGTGAGCGGCTGGGCAGGGGCGTCTCCTCGATAGAAGGGGTGCGCCTGCCGATGGCGGGGGACCACAATGTCTCTAACGCGCTCGCCTCAATCTGCGTCGCGCTTGAGCTTGGGGCGAGCCCCGATCAGATCCGCAAGAGCTTTGCCAATTTCGGCGGCGTGAAGCGCCGCTTTACGCCTGCCGGTGAATGGAACGGTGTCCGGATCATCGATGATTATGGGCACCACCCGGTAGAGATCGAAGCCGTCCTGAAGGCCGCCCGCGCCATGCAGGGCGACAATCGTGTCATCGCTGTGGCCCAGCCGCACCGCTATTCACGTCTGCACGACCTCTTCAAGGATTTCTCCGGCTGCTTCCATGACGCGGATATCGCCCTCATCGCCCCGGTCTATGCCGCTGGCGAGGACCCCATTGAGGGTGCCACGCATGAGGCGCTGGTCCGGGCTATCGCTGAGAACGGCCATCCCGATGCGCGCGCCATGGATACGCTCGATACCCTGCCGGACACGATCCGGGACATCGCCCGTCCGGGAGACCTGATTGTCTGCCTCGGGGCTGGCGATATCACCGTGCATGCGAATGCGCTGGCCGGAAAACTGGCTGGCTAGATGGCAAGCTGGCGCGATAACCTTCCCGATGTCCGTGGCAAGCTCCTCCACGACCAGCTATTGGCGCCTTATACCTGGTTTCGTGTTGGCGGGCCTGCCGACGTCCTTTTCCTGCCCAAGGACGAGGATGACCTTGCCGATTTCCTGAAAGCTCTGCCGGAAGAGGTGCCCGTTCATTTCATGGGCGTTGCCTCCAACTCCATTATCCGAGATGGCGGCGTAGAGGGCGTGACGATCAGGTTGATGGGTGGTTATTGGGGCAGCGTTGAGCCGATCGGGCCGCACTCGCTCTTTGCCCGTGCAGGCGCGCTCGATCTTGCCGTTGCCAAGGCATCGGCAAAGCACGGTATTGCGGGCCTCACCTTCTTCTCCGGGATTCCTGGCTCCATTGGCGGAGCGGTCAGGACCAATGCCGGCTGTTATGGGCGCGAGCTGAAGGACGTCGCCAATCAGATCGAGGGCATCACCCGGTCCGGCGAGAAGGTCCGTTTCGAGGCTGAGATCGCGCAATATGGTGATCCGAAGGTGGACTTTTCCTACCGCCATTCGAACTTTCCAGACGACATTATCGTTACCGGTCTTTTGCTGACGGGGTCGGGCGACGGCGATCCTCAAGCCCTGGAGCAGGAAATCGCCGACCATCAGGCCCGGCGGGCTGAGACACAGCCGATCAAGGACAAGACGGGCGGTTCGACCTTCGCCAATCCCGACCCCCCCGGCACACCGAACCAGCGCTCAAGCTGGAAACTGGTCGATGCGGCCGGCTGCCGGGGCCTTCGCGTCGGCGGCGCGCAGGTCAGCGAAAAGCACTGCAACTTCCTGATCAATACAGGCGAAGCGAGCGCGGCAGACATTGAAGCGCTGGGCGAACTGGTCCGCGCCCGGGTCCTTGACGTCACAGGCGTCGACCTGCGCTGGGAAATCCGCCGGATTGGCCGACTACAGGCGCCCCGCCGCGCCGATTAGTCCTGCTCTTCCATTTCCTCGTGAACCTGACCCCAGGCGAGAATGGCAAACAGACCAGCCCCGCCGATGATGTTGCCGAACAGTGCTGGCAGCAGATTTACGCCGATCAGTTTGAAAATGCCCTGTTCACCGGCGAGAGCCACCATGAAGAGCTCTGCGGAGCCGACCACGACATGGGCAAATTCTCCCAGCGCGATGAGATAGGTAAAGAAGAGGATGACCCAGAACTCGCTGCCCTCTGAACTTGGCATCATCCAGACGAGCGCGGCGATCAGGAACCCTGCCGGCAGGGCCCGCACAAAGGTCTCGCCCGGGCCCCAGTGGGCAACATGAAGGCTGAGTTCAAGGGCGATAGCGCTGACATCCTGTGACATGGCGCCGGAATAGGTCCAGAAGATCGCCGCGATCAGCGTGCCCGCCATATTGGCAAGAAAGACCGTACCCCATAGCCGGGTCGTGCCGAGAATAGTTCGCCTGCAGGGGTCAGCCAGCGTGGGCAGAACAGCTGTCACCGTATTCTCGGTAAAAAGCTGCAGCCGGCTCAGCATCACGAGCAGAAAGCCCGCCGCATAACCGAAATTTTCTACCAGCGGCCGCCAGTCCGTGTCCGGCAGGCTTTTTCGCAGATAGGCTTCCATCACCAGCGACATGGAAATTGCCAGTCCCGCCGCGATGCCCGACCACCAGATGGAGCTTTGCGGACGCGACAGCTCCGCGCGGCCCTCCTGGCGGATAATCTCATAGACAATGCGCGATTTCAGCCGTGTCAGCGTGGCCGCTTCCTCGCGCTCCTCCTCGGTAATGTGTTCTTCGTCTTCGTGCTCGACAGGCTTTGCATCATCTACGGACATCAGAAGCGAACGCGCCAGCGTTCGCTATGTTCAAGCGTGGGCATCTGCAGTCGATGCGCGCTTATGGAAGGACTGCCTTAATTTCTCGCCTGCTACGTGTTTGTGTCTGGCAAGCCCTGCTTCGGGGCCTTTCACAGTCTGGAGGTGAGCCATGAAACGCGTTGCTGTCGTCTATGGAGGCTGGTCTTCCGAGCGCGAAGTCTCCCTGTCCTCGGGCGAACAGATGCTGCGCGCGGCGAAGGCGGCCGGCTATGACGCTGTCGGTATCGACGCGACGCGAGAGCTTGCCCGCCAGATCGAGGCGGCAAAGCCGGATGTGATCCTTAATGGTCTGCATGGCCCCTGGGGCGAGGATGGCTGCGTTCAGGGCCTCTTTGAGATCCTCGACATTCCCTACACACATTCGGGTGTTACGGCGTCTGCCATTGCGATGGACAAGCGCAAGTCGAAGGCGGTCTACAGCCAGGCCGGTCTCGATATCGCCAGGGACGTTGCCGTGACCCGTGAAGAGGCGGCGCGCGCCCACCCGATAGAGCCGCCCTATGTTATCAAGCCAGTCAACGAAGGCTCCAGCTTCGGTGTCGTCTTTGTGCGCAAGGACAATAACGGCCCCTCGCAGCTGCTTACCTCTGCTGACTGGGCCTATGGCGACAATCTCATGGCCGAGGAATACATTCCGGGCCGGGAGCTAACCGTTGCTGTTCTGGGCGAAAGGCCACTGGCTGTAACCGAGATCACAACATTAAGAGAGTTTTACGATTTTGATGCAAAATACGCTGCAGGTGGATCGCGTCACGTGGTGCCGGCAGACGTTCCGGAGCGGGTAACCAACGCAGCTCTGGAAGCCGCGCTGAAGGCGCATCAATCCCTCGGATGCCGGGGGGTGTCGCGGTCCGATTTTCGTTTTGACGAGGAGAAGGACCGGCTCGTGATCCTGGAAACAAATACCCAGCCAGGAATGACTCCGACCTCTCTCGTCCCCGAGCAGGCCGCTTATACAGGCATGACCTTCGAAGCCCTGGTGAGCTGGATGATCGAGGACGCTTCATGCCGAAGGTAAAGGGCAAGACACAGAAACGGGCCCCGCAGGGCCGCCGGCGCACCGCGCCGCCGCCGCCCCAGGTCGAGCCATCGCGTGCTGATCCCGCCTCCATCGTGACGGGGCTTGTGCTGGTCGTGGCTGTTATCGTGGCTGGCGCTGCGCTGCTTGGCGGCTCCATGTCGAAGCTCGGCGCAGGGGTCTCTGGCGCAGTCGACAGCACGGCAGCAAGCCTGGGCTTTGCCGTGCAGGACGTACGGATCGTCGGCCTGCAGCAGGACACGCGCCGCGCTCGCCTCGTTCAACAGACGGCCGGGATCGAGACAGGCGACAACATGTTCCGCGCCGACCCGCACACGATTCGCAGACGTATCCTTTCCAGCGGTCAGGTCACCAGCGCGCAGGTGTATCGCCTCTGGCCGAACCAGATCCTCATTCACGCCTCGCCCGCGCGTGCGGCGGCTGTCTGGCATGATGGTGAAGCCTGGCGTGTCATCGACGGCACGGGTCAGATCATGGAAGGTCTGGCCGCGCAGGACTATGCGGACCTCATCCGGCTTTCGGGCGCGGAAGCGCCGGCCGGCGTGCCCGCACTTCTCCGGTTTCTGGCGGAGGCTGGCAGTGTGTCCGAACGCCTTTCCTACGCAGAGCGCGTTTCGCGCCGGCGCTGGGACATCAGGCTGCGCAACGGTCTCCTCATCCGGCTCCCGCCGGATACAAGTGTGGCACGGGCGGCGAAAGAACTCGCCGCTCTGGATGGGTCGGCGCGCCTGACCGAGCGCTCGCTCGCCCGGATCGACCTTCGTGTGCCGGAACGCACATTCCTTGAACCCCTAGACGAAACGGACGCGGCCGGCGTCCCCGCAGAAAGCTGAGCATGGCCAAGGCAGACCTTAGACTTAAACCCTCCCGCGCCGCCCGAATCGGCCAGACCGTTGCATCGCTCGATATCGGCAGCTCCAAGATCACATGTCTGATCGGACGGTATGATCCCCAGGCGCGCGCCGGCTTTTCCTTTCTCGGCGGCGGGCGTCAGCAGTCGCGCGGCTTCAAGGATGGCTCGATCACGGACATGGAAGCGCTGGAGCGTTCCATCCGCCTCGCCGTGGAGGACGCAGAGCGCCAGGCCGGTGAACGCATTGATTCAGTCGTCCTCGGTGTCACTGGTGCACGGGTCACCTGCGAATTCGTGGGCGCCCTTAATGATCTTGGCGGCCGTGAGGTCACGTCCAAGGACCTGAAAAAACTGCATGCCCAGGCGCTCGGCAAGATCGACGCACGCCAGCGTGAAATCCTCACCGCCCATCCGGTTCTTTACCGCCTCGACGAGCAAGATGGCATTACCGATCCGATTGGCATGATCGGCCAGAAGCTGAGCGTTCTGCTCTCGGTGATCAGCGCGCCGCAATCGCTTGTGCGCAATCTGGTGGAATGCGTCGGGCGGGCGCACCTCAATGTCGACCGTCTCATCCCGTCGGCGCTCGCCAGCGGGGCAGGGACGCTGATCGATGACGAGGTCGAGAATGGCGCGATCTGCATCGATATGGGCTCCGGCGTGACAACGGCCTGCGCCTTCGTGAATGGCGTGCCGGCCTGGCTGGGTGTGGTTCCCGCCGGCGGCGCAAAGGTGACGGGCGATCTCGCCCAGGGCATTGGTACGACCTTCGCTGCGGCCGAGCGGATGAAAACCATTTATGGTAATGCCGACCTTGCGAGCGCGAGCCTCTCTGAAAAGGTGGAGGTTGCCCGTCTTGGCGACGATGGTCGGCTGTGCGCCAGCCATATGACGCGCGGCGAACTGGCGGCCTTCATTGCCCCCCGGATCGATGAGACATTTGAGTACGCTGCCGGTCTCATCGCAAAGAGTGAGCTCAAGAGAATCATGCCCCGCCGCACCGTCCTGACGGGCGGGGGAAGCCTCATGCCAGGGGTGCGTGATGTCGCCTCGCGCGTCCTCGGTCAGCCGGTCCGCCTCGGCAAGCCGGTGGACGCCGATGTTCTTGGTGAAACGCATGCAAGTCCGGTCTTTTCCACCGCCGCGGGTTTGTTATCGTACGAATCACGGGGTTTCATTGATGTGTCGCGGGCTGGCGGTTCATCAGGACAAGGAGAGTCCTCGGGCAAGACAGGTTTGGTGAACAAACTCTTTCGCTGGTTGAATGAAAATTTTTAACAGCGAGGCAGAATCCCTTAACCCTCTCTTAGTCAGACGCATGCAGTCTGCGCCTATGGACCCTCACAGGTAGATTGGCAAAGGCGGACTATTCATGACTCAGGAACTCAAGCCGCGGCTCGTCGTGTTCGGTGTCGGCGGGGCTGGCGGCAACGCAGTCGACAATATGATCGAGGCGAACCTTCAGGGGGTTGAGTTCGTCGTGGCAAACACGGACGCGCAGGCTCTGGAGCGCTCGAAATGCGAGACGCGCATCCAGCTTGGTCCAGAAACGACAGCCGGACTCGGGGCAGGCGCCAAGCCTGAAGTCGGCGCCGCCTCGGCCGAAGAATCCATTGAGGAAATCAGCAAGTGCCTTGAGGGCGCGCACATGGTCTTCATCGCTGCCGGTCTTGGCGGCGGCACGGGCACCGGTGCGGCGCCTGTCATCGCGCGCGCTGCCCATGAGCGCGGCATCCTGACCGTCGGCGTTGTCACCAAGCCTTTCAGCTTTGAAGGCAACCGCCGCATGACCATCGCAGAAGATGGTCTGACCGAAATGCGCAAGGCGATCGACACCATGATCGTCGTGCCGAACCAGAATCTCTTCCGCGTTGCCAATGAGCGCACCACTTTCGCCGACGCCTTCCGCATGGCCGACGATGTGCTCTATTCCGGCGTCCGCGGGATTACAGACCTCATGGTCATGCCTGGCCTCATCAATCTCGATTTTGCCGATGTGCGCACAATCATGAAGGGTATGGGCGCTGCCATGATGGGCATGGGCGAGAGCGAAGGCGAAAGCCGCGCGCTCGATGCGGCCCGCGCCGCCATCGACAACCCGCTCCTCGACGATGTCTCGATGAAAGGCGCCCGCGGCGTGCTGATCTCGATCACGGGCGGCTATGACATGACGCTCTTCGAAGTCGATGAAGCGGCCAATGAAATCCGCAAGGAAGTCGATCCGGACGCCCACATCATTCTGGGCTCCACATTCGATCCGGAGCTTGAAGGCAAGCTGCGTGTCTCCGTCGTTGCCGCTGGCATCGATGCCGCGCACGGCCTGGTCGCAAGTGACCACGACGTTGCCGCACCTCAGCCAGAGCGCACGACCGCTGCGTCGCCGCTCGCCGTTGAAACGGAAACGCTTGAGGAAGAGGCTGCGCCAGCGGCTGCCGAATCCAAGAGCGAGGATGAGGCAGAGATCGAACGCCCACGCGTCGTGATCAGCGACCTCGACGACGATGACAAGGTCGAGGCCGACCCTCGCCCGGATTTCGCAGGCCGGAAGCTCCCGGCGGCCCACCTTGACTCGGCCAAGGGCGACGACCGCGTCAGCGCAGGCGACGTATTCAGCCGCCCCGCCTCCAAGCCGGCGTCCTCCGGCAAGGCCGGGTTCGGCAATCTGTTCGGCTGGCCCAAATCGGCTGGCCAGGGCGACAATGACACCGGTTCGGAAAGCGTGGAGGAAGACATCGTGTCTTCGCCGGACGACTATCCGAACGCCGCGCCCTTCGATGATGCCGACCTTGAAATCCCGGCATTTCTCCGCCGCTCTGCTAACCGCTAGGCAGTAACAAGGCGTGTAAACGAGGATAAGGAAGGGCGTCCATCCGGGCGCCCTTTCGCATTGTAATAATGCGCAATATTCATTGTTTTGAATCTTGGCCCGACATCCTTTTCTTAGGACCCTGAGAGAAGAGGTCCGTATGAGCCGTCTGCAATACCAGCAAACCATCAATTTCCCCGTGGTGTGCGCCGGCGTCGGTGTTCACAGCGGTGCGCGTGCGCGCATCGTGATGAAGCCGGCCGCGGCCGGAACGGGGATCCGGTTTCGCCGCACCGATATTGATGGCTGCGAGGACATTATCGCGCGGGGCGACTTTGTAACCGAAGTCCAGCTCGGCACCACGCTGACCAATGAGGCTGGCCAGTCCGTCGCGACGGTGGAGCATCTGCTTGCCGCCTGCGCCGGTGTCGGCGTCGACAACCTCATCATTGAGATTGATGGCCCCGAAGTGCCGATTATGGATGGCTCTTCGGCTGTCTATTGTGAACTTATGCTCGCAGCGGGGCTTCGCCAGCAGCGCGCCTTCCGTCGCCGTATCCGTATCCTTGAGACGGTTGAGGTGTCAGATGGTGTCAAGCGCGCCAGCCTCAGCCCGGCGCCGGACGATTATCTGTCGATCCATGCAAAGATCGAATTTGAGAGCCGCGCAATCGGCACCCAGCAGATGGCGCTGCGCATGCTGCCCGGCATGTTTGCCCGTGACATCGCGTTTGCCCGCACCTTCGGTTTTGCAAAGGACGTTGAGAAACTGAAATCGATGGGCCTTGCCCGCGGCGGCTCACTGGAAAATGCGGTCGTCCTCGATGGCGATAATATCGTCAATCCGGAAGGCCTTCGCTCAAGCGATGAGTTCGTGCGTCACAAGATCCTTGATGCGGTGGGCGATCTCATGCTGGCCGGTGCGCCGATTGCCGGCGTCTATGAAGCCCGCCAGCCCGGTCACGCGCTTAATAACAAGCTTGTGCGCGCTCTGCTTGAGGATACTGACGCCTGGTGCTGGGAAAGCGATGCCGATCAACTGAGCGCCCAGCCTGCAGCTTCGGCCGCCGGTTAGGCACCCACTCTAACCCATTTAAACCGGAGAGCTGCTCGCTTTAGTCGGCGCGCGGCTGATGTCCGTTCGACACGGCGCGTTTTGGCGCCTCGCCGCCCTGATCTGCATCCGCCAGCGCACGGATCATGTTCAGCACCGAGGTGCGAACCCGTTCGTCGCTGATCCGGGTCAGGCTGCGGACGCATTCAATGGTGAAACGTGAGGAGGACTGAAGCTCCTCATCGCCATCATCACCGTCAAGATCATTCAGACCCTCGAAAAACCAGCCTGGCGAGACATCTAGCCGCTCGGCGAGCAGATAGAGACGTCCTGCGCTCACGCGGTTGGCGCCCGTCTCGTATTTCTGGATCTGCTGATAGGAAACGCCCAGGGCCTCTCCCAGCTGATCCTGCGTCAGACCTGCCAGAATTCGGCGTCTGCGAATACGCTCACCCACAATGGTGTCGACTTCGGACGCAGTGAAATTTGACGGATCTACGGACATGTTTTGTGCCTCTTCGGCGTTTGTGCCTTTTCGGGCGGTTCGAGAGAATCTTTCGGGCTAGGCGTTAAGTTTAACCTCAGTTAGTCTAATATACCAGACTAACAAGGAATTCGCGCCCCTCTTCCTGTAGCCTATGCCTTTACAAGCTCGCTTCCAGCGGCAAAGTGCGGCGCAGTTCGATCTCAAGACCGGTATATGTAATGAAGCGCTCGCTTGTCAGCTCCCTTTCAGTTCTCACCGTCGCCCTTGTGCTCGCAGGCTGCAATTCGAACCGTCAGGCACGCGAGCTGGCCTATGTCGAGCGCCCTGTCGAGGCCCTCTACAACGCTGCGGCCGATGAGATGGACAGCCGCGACTATGTCAGCGCGATCGAGCTGTTCAATGAGGTTGAGCGCCAGCACCCCTATTCGGAATGGGCGCGCCGCGCGACATTGATGTCGGCCTATGCCTCCTTCCGCTCGCGCCGTTACGACGATGCGATTTCCACGGCCCAGCGTTATCTCTCCCTGAACCCGGCCGGTGAGGGCGCACCTTATGCCTATCATCTGATCGCGCTCAGCTATTTCCAGCAGATCGTCGACGTTGGCCGCGACCAGCGCACGACCGAACTGGCACGTGACGCCCTCAATGACGTCGTCCGCCGTTTTCCCGACACCGACTATGCCCGCGACGCGCGTGTGAAGCTCGACATGGTCAGCGACCAGCTTGCCGGCAAGGAGATGGAGATCGGCCGCTGGTACCTGCGCCATAACCAGCATCTGGCTGCCGTAAACCGGTTCAAGACCGTCATCGACGACTTCGATACGACCTCGCACACCCCCGAAGCGCTGCACCGGCTGGTGGAGGCCTATCTGTCTCTCGGCCTGCGCGATCAGGCGGTGGCGGCGGCCTCGGTCCTCCAGTACAATTATCCCGACAGCGACTGGTACGAGAACAGCTACGCCCTGATCGAGGGCTCCAATGGCAGCCGGCGGCAAGCCGGGGGCAAAGGCTGGCTCAGCCGGATCACGCCCTGGTAGGAACAGGGCGAGAACAGGCTTGTTCTCAGTTTGTTCCGGTGGTATTGAGAGGGCATGATCACTGCGCTCTCGATTCGATCCTTCCTGCTCATCGAGCGTCTCGATATTGAGTCGACCGATGGCTTCACCGCCCTGACCGGGGAAACCGGTGCGGGTAAATCCATCATCCTCGATGCCCTCGGCCTCGTGCTGGGCGCGACAGCGTCCAAGAAGCTGGTGCGCAAGGGCGCCGACCAGGCGAGCATCCTTGCCGAATTTGCCCTCGGCGCGGACAGCCCTGTCTGGCCGATCCTGTCCGAAGCGGGCGTCGATGCCTCGCCGGAGGAGACGCTGACCCTGAAACGGGTGGTCTCAGCGACGGGCCCGGCCCGCGCTTTTGTCAATGATCAGCCGGTAAGTGCGGCGCTTCTTTCCCAGCTGGGAGAGCTGCTGGTGGAAATCCACGGCCAGCACGCGGCATCGACCTTGATGAAACCTTCTAATCACCGCGACCTGCTCGACACTTATGCAGGCAATGAAAGCCTGATCGCCGACTGTGGCACAGCCTGGGACGCCTATGAGACAGCGCGCGACCTTCGTGCCGGTCTTGAGGCAGAACTTGCCCGCGCCGAAGAAGATCATGCCTGGCTCGTCGAGACGGTCGAGGAACTGGATACGCTCGCCCCTGAGAAGGGCGAATTCGACCGGCTCAGCGCAGAGCGCGGCGTCCTGATGCAGTCTGAGAAGATTGCAGAAGCCGCAGCCGAAGCCTTTGAGGCTTTCCAGGCAGGGGATGTCGAAACTGTGCTGGCGCAGGCCAGCCGGTCGGCAGAGCGTATCCTTCGCATCGATGGCCTCGATGCAATGGAGAGCGAGCTTTCAAAGGCGGCCCGCGCTGCCGCTGAAGCGCTGGACCGGGCGCTCATTGAGGCCGGGGAAGCGAGCGCGGCGCTGGAAAGTCTCGGGCTTGCCGCCGTCCACGATCCGGACGCCCTCGAAAAGACAGAACAGCGCATCGTCGCCCTGCGGTCGGCCTCGCGCAAATACGGCGTTGACGCGGATGAACTTCCGGCCTTCTGGGCTGAGACGCGTGAGAAGCTCGAGCTTTGCGATGCCCCTGACGGTTCACTGAAGAAGGCCCGCTCCGATGAGCAAGCCGCTGCGGCGCGCTGGCGCACGGCCGCGGACCGTCTGACCAAGGCGCGCAAGGCCGCCGCCAAACGTCTGGAGACATCGATTGCCACTGAGCTCAAGCCGCTCAAGCTGGAGCGCACGCGGGTCAAGGTCCGCTTCGATGAGATCTCCGAGAGCCAGTCCGGTCATGCCGGCCGTGAAAAGGCCGAGTTCGAGGTTGAAACCAATCCGGGCGCGGGCTTCGGACCGTTGCGCCAGATTGCGTCGGGCGGTGAGCTTGCACGGTTCTCGCTGGCGCTTCAGTGCGTGCTGGCCGAGACCACGCAGGTTCCCGTTCTCGTATTCGATGAGGCCGATCAGGGCGTGGGCGGCGCCGTGGCGGCGGCGATTGGCGAGCGTCTTTCGCGCCTTGCCCACAGCCGCCAGGTCTTCGCCATCACCCATAGTCCGCAGGTCGCCGCCTCGGCCTCGAACCAGTGGCTGGTGTCAAAGTCAGGTGTGAAGCGCAACGGTCTTGGCGAGACGCGTCTCACCGGGCTAGATGCAAGCGAACGGCATGAGGAAATCGCCCGCATGCTGTCAGGCAGCACAGTGACCGAAGAGGCAAGGGCCGCAGCAACAAGGCTTCTTGAAGATGTATGAGTTCGCAACCCCCGGCCGGATCGCTCACTGAAAAGCAAGCACGCCGGGAGCTTGCCCGTCTTGCCACTGAAATCCGTCTTGCCGACATTGCCTATTACAAGGAGGACGCCCCGCACCTCAGTGATGCGGACTATGACAGGCTCCGCAAGCGCAATGAGGATATCGAGGCGGCTTTCCCGCACCTCAAACGCTCCGACAGTCCCAGCGACCGGGTTGGTGCGGACGTTTCGGACGCCTTCAGCAAGGTCGACCACGGCATCCCGATGCTGTCGCTCGACAATGCCTTTTCCGATGAAGACGTCGAAGAGTTTGCCGCCCGCATCCGCAGATTTCTGGGCCTCGATGGCGATGAGGCCCTTATCATCACCTCAGAGCCCAAGATCGACGGGCTCTCGCTCAATATCCTCTATGAAGATGGCCAGCTGGTGCGCGCCGCCACGCGCGGAAACGGCCAGACTGGCGAGGATGTCACCGCCAATGCGCGGACGATTGAGGACATTCCTGACCGTCTGAACGGCAAGAACTGGCCCGCCCGCATCGAAGTCCGCGGCGAGGTCTATATGACCGGCGAGGCCTTCAAGGACCTCAATGCCCGCCAAGAAGAGGCCGGAAAGAAAGTCTTCGCCAATCCCCGCAACGCTGCCGCAGGCAGTCTTCGCCAGCTCGACGTCGCGATTACCCGTTCGCGACCCTTGCGCTTCTTTGCCTACGCCTGGGGCGAGACCTCCGGCAAATTCGCCGAAACCCAGACCGAAGCGATAGAGAAGCTGAATGAATGGGGGTTCGTCACCAATGACTTCTTCGCGCCGCACGACAAGGTAGAAGGGCTTCTGGAGGCCTATCGCGAGCTTGCCGAACGCCGCGCCATGCTGGGCTATGATATTGACGGGGTCGTCTACAAGGTCGACCGGCTCGACTGGCAGGAAAGGCTAGGTTTCGTCTCGCGCTTTCCGCGCTGGGCAATCGCCCACAAATTCCCCGCCGAGCGGGCCGTCACGAAACTGGAATCAATTGAGATCCAGGTCGGGCGCACCGGCACGCTGACGCCGGTTGCGCGGCTCACACCGGTCACCGTGGGCGGTGTCGTTGTCTCCAATGCGACGCTTCATAATGAAGATGAAATCGCCCGCCTCGATGTGCGCCCCGGCGACATGGTGGAAATCCAGCGGGCCGGCGATGTCATTCCGCAGGTGCTGGGCGTGGTCGACCCGGACAAGGACCGTCCGCCGCCATATGAAATGCCCGAAACCTGCCCCGAATGCGGGTCGGCGGCTGTCCGGGAAATAGATGACAAGGGCGAGGAAGATGTTCGCCGGCGCTGCACCGGCGGGCTGACCTGTCCGGCGCAGGCTGTCGAACGGCTGAAGCATTTTGTTTCCCGCAAGGCGCTCGATATTGACGGGCTTGGGGCCAAACAGGTGGAGCTTTTCTATTCCAGAGGCGCCGTCCAAGGCCCGCAGGATATCTTCCGCCTGGCACAGCGGCTCGAAGAAGAGGGTCTGCCCCCGCTGAAGGAGTGGGAGGGCTTTGGCGAGACCTCCGCGCGCAACCTCTTCGAGGCCATAGATGCACGCCGCCGTCCGCCCTTCCAGCGTTTCCTCAACGGCCTCGGCATCCGCCATGTCGGCGAGATCACCTCAGGCCTGCTCGCGCGCTATTATCTCGACTGGGAGAGTTTCTGGCAGGTGGTGGAAAAGGCCGCGAACGGCGACGAGGCTGCCGAAGCCGATCTTCTTTCCATTGACGGGATCGGCCAGACGGCGGTTACCAGCCTCAAGGACTTTGCCGCCGAAAGCCACAATCAGGAGATGTTGAAAGCGCTTCTGGCCGAGATCGAGATTGAACCGGCCGAGGCGGCCGCCAGTGATAGCGCCGTTTCCGGCAAGACAATTGTCTTCACCGGTACCCTCGAAAAGATGACGCGCGACGAAGCGAAATCGCGCGCCACGGCGCTCGGCGCCAAGGTCTCCGGCTCTGTGTCTGGCAAGACCGACATCCTTGTGGCCGGGCCGGGCGCAGGCTCAAAACTGAAAAAGGCCGAAGAACTCGGGGTCCGCGTCATCACCGAGGATGACTGGCTCGAGCTCGCCGGCCTTCAATAAAAATCAGATCTACCGGCCTACTGGCTGAGCGGCGCGCACTGCGCATTCAGCCAGTCCAGGACTTCGCCCTCAACCAGCGGGCCGATCCTGGCCAGAACATCGTTATGATAGCGATTGACCCAGGCAAGCTCTGCCGGGCTCAGCAGGTCCAGATCGATGAGGTCGCGTGACAGCGGCGCCCAGGTGAGATTCTGGAAACCAAGCATCTTGCGCTCGCCGCCTTCGATCTCGGCCGGCTCGGTCACATATTGCAGATTCTCGATCCGGATGCCGTACTGGCCCTCGCGGTAGAAGCCCGGCTCGTTCGAGACGATCATGCCGGGGCGCAGTGCAACGCTGTTCCAGGGTTTCGCGATCCGCTGCGGGCCTTCATGCACGCCGAGATAGACCCCGACCCCATGGCCCGTGCCATGGTCATAGTCGAGACCCGCCTGCCAGAGGGGGTGGCGGGCCAGCACGTCGAGATGGGTGCCGGTCGTGCCTTCCGGAAAGCGCACTTCGGCGAGCGCAATATGTCCCTTGAGGACCAGCGTGTAATGCCGGCGCATATCCGCCGAGGGCGTGCCGATGGGCACGGTGCGGGTCACATCTGTGGTCCCGTCCAGATACTGTCCGCCACTATCGACAAGATAGAGCGTGCCCCGTTCCAGCTTGAGGTTGGAGGCCGATGAGACGCGGTAATGGGGCAGGGCGCCATGCGGGCCGGCCCCTGAAATTGTCTCGAAGGAGAGGTCATTGAGGTCGCCAAGCTGCTCGCGGAAACTCTCAAGCTTAAGCGCGGCATCAATTTCGGTCATCTCGCCGGACTGGGCGTCGGTGTCCAGCCAGTGCAGGAAGCGCGTCAGCGCCGCCCCGTCGCGGATATGGGCCGCTTCGGTGCCTGCAATCTCCGTCTCATTCTTGCAGGCCTTGGGCAGCAGGACCGGGTCACGCTGGCGCACGATATTCGCGCCGGCTTTTTCCAGCTCGCCAAAGAACCAGGCCGAGGCGAGGGCAGGGTCGAGGCTCACCGTCCGGCCGGCAAGCTCAGCCATCGCCGGCTCCACCTCTTCCATCGGGCGCAGGCGGACCCTGTTGCCAAGATGCTCGCGCAGCTTGTCGCTCGCCTTGCGGCTATCGAGAAAGAGATCGGCTGTGCCGTCCGCTTTCAGGATGGCGCGCGAGAGCGGCAGGGGCGAGCAGGCGACATCGCCGCCGCGAATATTGAACGCCCAGGCCACAGAGGCCGGCGATGTGATCACCGCGGCGTCGGCGCCATCTTCCTTCAGGGCCGCCGCGATCCGCTCGCGTTTGGCCTCTGCATCCTCGCCCGCATTGGTGACCGAATGGGGCACAACTGGCGCGACCGGCTCTTGCGGGCGGTCTTGCCAGGCTTCATCGATCGGATTGGTCTCGACGGCTTTCAGGGTGACGCCAGCCTTCTTGGCACTCTCTTCCAGCGTCGCCAGGTCGTTCGGCGTCATCAGCCTCGGGTCATAGCCGAGCGTCTGTCCTTTACGGCTTTGCCTGGCCAGCCAGCCGAACGGACCGGGTTCCGGCAGACCCTCTATCTCGAGAAATTCGCGGTCGGTCTGGTCTCGCACCTGCAGCGTATAGCGTCCGTCGGCAAAGATGACGGCGCTGTCCTGAAACACCATCGCGGCGCCGGCAGAGCCGGTAAAACCCGTCGCCCAGGCCAGACGGTCATTACAGGCCGGCAGATATTCGTTCTGATACTCATCCTCATGCGGGATATAGAGCCCGTCGAGCCCCTGCGCCTTCATGGCCTCACGCAGGAGGGGGATATTCTTGCGGCCAAGCTGCGGGCCGCCCTTCACGTCGAAATTCTGTCTCATGCTAGAGAATTAGTGCGAAACACGCCCCAGCGGAAGGTGCCGCATCAGCCAGGCTTGCGGAAAACCAGGCTGGACCAGCCATCCTTGCGCACCCGCTTGGTCAGCGACAGGCCCCGGTCGCCATAGGCCTTGCGCACCAGCGGCTCCTGCGGGTTCAGCAGACCCGACAGGATGACATGCCCGCCGGGGGCCGTCAGCCGCTCGATATCCGGGGCGAGGCCGACAAGCGGTCGGAACAATATATTGGCGAAGACAAGGTCATAGGGCGCGTCGCTGCGGATCGTGGCATTCATCCCGCCGCCCGTCTCAAACGTCTGGAAGGCGTTGGCGACATGGTTCTTGGCGGCGTTCTCATTGGCGACGCGCACGCTGTCTGCATCGATCTCGGTGCCCCAGGCGCGCTGGGCGCCAGACTTGATGGCGGCGATGGCAAGCAGGCCGGACCCAGTCCCGATATCCAGAACTTTTCTGGGGCGCGTCCGGCGCAGAACATGTTCAAGGCCGATGAGGCAGCCAAGCGTGGTGCCATGATGGCCTGTACCGAAAGCCGGGCCAGCCTCAATCAGGATGGGCGTCTTGCCGGGCGCAGACTTCGCCAGAACATGGCTGCCGGCAACGATGAAACGGCCAGCCTCCACAGGCGGCAGACCTTCCAGCGACAGGGTGACCCAGTCGCGGTCTTCCAGCGCTTCGATGACGACATTCAGCTCCGGCGAGGTCTCGATGATGAGGGCCTTGCAGGCTTCGGCATCTTCTTCGCTCTCGGCATAGGCGTCGAGGCGCCAGGCGTGGCGGCCGTCTTCCTTGGCGTCGACAGCGCCTGCTGGTGAAGGGTCGGTCCAGGCCAGGGCGTCCCAGGCCGGTTCGATGGCCGCGCGCGGGCCTTTTGCGGAAATCTGATACATGGTGGCTCGCCCATAGCAGAGCCGCGCACAGGCGGGTAGGGGCGCGTTCAGCCCTAACGGTGATAGCCGTTCCAGGGGTTTTCGCGGTCGAGGCTTAGTTCTGCGCCATAGGACGTCGCCGGATAGGGCCTGTAATAGCCCGCATCGCCATAATCATCTTCGGCGTAATACCCGTCCTCATAGGCATAGGTGCCCACACCCGCATGATCATAGCTGTCTTCATATGCGTACCGGGTGGTCGCCCGGCTCGTTGAGTAGCTGGATCCTGTCTCATACCCGCTGGCATAGGAACCGTAGCCTGCATCGCCGGTGTGATAACAGTCCGGCGGCGCGAGACGCGTATAGGTCTTTGTGTAATGCCGTACGACAGGCGCGGTAGTGTAGGTTCTTACCTGATATCCGCAGCAGCAGCTGGTCACGCACGCCGGAGAGGCCGCCGTCTGGCGGTCATAGCCATAGCTCGTGGCTTGCGCGCTGTGGCGATAGCCATCCGCAGCCGCTGGCATCACGAATAGGGCTGCGACAAAGCCCGCTCCTGTAAGATCGATGAAGCGCATCGCTGATCCTCCCGCTGCTGCAATGGTAGGTAAACAGATAGTTAACACAAAAGTCTGCTGGGCGGCTCCCGGTTCCGCCGTCCGGGAAACTTTTGCGCGCGCGCGGTCTGTTCAGGGGCGGCCAATTGGCGCTAAGGACGAGGCATGACAGCAAAGATGAAACTCGCCATTGCCGGTGTTGCCGGCCGCATGGGCCGCCAGCTTGCCAGTGCCGCGCTGGAAGCAGGTCACACAATCACTGGCGCCAGCGAAGCGCCCGCCAGCGATGCCATTGGCGCACCGCTGGCAAAGCTCATTCCCGGCGCGTCCGGGGATGTCACGCCGCACGCTGACGTCGCAAAGGCAGCCAAAGGCGCAGATGTCTGGATTGATTTCACGCGCCCGGCCGCGACGCTTGAGGCATTGAAACAGCTCAAGGCCGCCGGCGTGAAAGCCGTTGTGATCGGCACCACAGGGTTCGACGCGGGCGAAGAATCAGAGATCGTGGAAGCCGCCAGTGAGCTCTCCATCGTCAAGGCCGGCAATTATTCGCTGGGCGTCAATCTCCTGTGCGCGCTGACGAAGCGGGCCGCCGAAAGTCTCGGCGAGGACTGGGATATCGAAGTGCTGGAAACCCATCACCGCCGCAAGGTCGATGCGCCATCGGGCACCGCTCTCATGCTGGGGGACGCAGCCGCTGCCGGGCGCGGCGCGGACCTCAAGACCCTGCGCCAGCCGCCCTATGACGGCCCGGATGCGGCGCGGGAGGCGGGCAAGATCGGCTTTTCGGTGCGCCGCTCCGGCGGGGTGATCGGCGAGCACGAGGTGACGTTCGGCTCGGAAAAGGAAGTCCTGACACTGGCGCATTCTGCGCTCGACCGCTCGGTCTTCGCGCATGGTGCGCTTGCCGCCGCGCGCTGGGCGCTCCGCCAGCCGCCCGGCCTCTATGACATGAACGATGTTCTCGGCCTCTGAAAATCTTCCTCAGTCTTTGACGCTGGGGCAGAGATTGCCTTCCCCAAACGGAAGGGGGATTAGCTACTCCTATCAGGCTCAATTCAGCATGTTCGGGAGGAATTTCTATGGCTGAAGCATATATCATCGACGCGGTCCGCACGCCGCGCGGCATTGGCAAGGTCGGGAAGGGCTCGCTGGCCCATCTTCACCCGCAGCATCTCGCCGCGACCGTTCTTGGCGCGATCCGCGACCGCAACAATCTCGACACCGCCACGGTCGACGATGTCATCTGGGGCACCAGCTCCCAGCGCGGCGCCCAGGGCGCAGACATGGGCCGCATGGCTGCCCTCGACGCAGGCTATGACGTCAAGGCCTCCGGTGTCACGCTCGACCGTTTCTGCGGCTCGGGCATCACGACCGTTTCCCTCGCCGCCGCTCAGATCATGTCCGGCATGGAAGACTGCGTCGTCGCAGGCGGCTGTGAGATGATGAGCTACACGGCCTCCACCGCGGACCCGAAGAACCCGCCGATGATGGACGCTGGCAACACGCATCTTCGTGAGATGCACCCGCAATCCCAGCAGGGCTGCTGCGCGGACGCAATCGCAACGCTCGAAGGCATTGACCGTGAAGCTGTCGACCAGCTCGCCGTGGTCTCTCAGGAGCGTGCCAAGAAAGCCATGGATGAAGGCCGCTTCGACAAGTCCGTCATTCCGGTCTACAACCGTGACGGCTCGCTCGCCCTCGACAAGGATGAGTTCCCGCGTCCGGGCACGACGATGGAAAGCCTGTCGAACCTGAAGACCGTCTTCAACATGTTCTGGGATGTCCCTGTCGACGACAAGGGCCTGACCTATGGCAACATGATCGAGAAGAAGTACCCGCAGCTCAAGGGCAACATCCAGCACGTCCATCATGCCGGTAACTCTTCCGGTGTCGTCGACGGCGCCGCTGCGATCCTCGTGACGTCGAAGGAATATGCCGACAAGCACGGCCTGAAGCCGCGCGCGCGTATCGTCGCGACCTGCAATATGGGCGACGATCCGACCCTGATGCTCAACGCACCGGTTCCGGCGGCAAAGAAAGTCCTCGAAAAAGCCGGCATGACGACCGACGATATTGACGTCTATGAGATCAATGAGGCTTTCTCTGTCGTTGCAGAGAAATTCATCCGCGACCTCAAGCTTGACCGCGAAAAAGTGAACATCAATGGCGGCGCCATGGCCCTCGGCCACCCGATTGGCGCGACCGGCTCCATCCTGATCGGCACTGCCCTCGATGAGCTTGAGCGTTCGGGCGGCAAATATGGTCTCGTCACCATGTGTGCAGCTGGCGGCATGGCTCCGGCCATCATCATCGAGCGTCTGGACGCCTAGTCCCCCTCGATAGACAAGACTTGAAGAACCCCGTTCCGGATCTCCCGGGGCGGGGTTTTTATTTGCGTGAAATTTCAAATGCCTGCTGAACCATAACTCCACACCTGTGTGCCATATCGGGCCGTAGCAAAATGACCCAGCAGAGGTCGCGAGGCGTTCAGGAGTGATGTGATATGGCAAAGACGGTTCTGGTCATCGATGATGATCCAACCCAGCGCAGGCTGATCCAGGCTGCCGTGGAAAAAGCAGGTTTTGCCTGCCGCACGGCGCCGGACGGAGAGAGCGGCTTTACCACCGCGACGGAAGCGGGCGCCGATGTCATCCTGCTGGACCTCACCATGCCCGGCCTGTCGGGGATCGAGACGCTGGAGCGACTGTCCGAACGCATTCCCGATGTGCCGGTGATCATGCTCACCGCCACCTCCGGCATCGACACGATTGTGACCGCGATGCGCGCCGGCGCTGTCGACTTCATCGTCAAGCCAGCCAATCCTGAACGCGTTCTCGTCTCCATCCGCAATGCGCTGAAAATGTCTTCGCTGACCGGCGAAGTGAAACGCCTGACGCGCAAGTCCGAAGGCGGCATGGACTTCAACGACATGATCGCCGACGCGCCCGCCATGCGCCAGGTGGTCCGTCTTGGCCAGCGTGCGGCAAGCTCTGACATTCCCGTCCTTATCCTGGGTGAGAGCGGCGTGGGTAAGGAAGTCATCGCCCGCTGTATCCAGGGCGCGTCCGACCGCGCGGGCAAGCCGTTCGTGACCGTCAATTGCGGCGCCATCCCCGAGAATCTGGTCGAGAGCATCCTGTTCGGCCATGAGAAGGGCGCCTTTACCGGCGCGGTCTCCAAGTCGCTCGGTAAGTTCGTTGAGGCCGATGGCGGCACGCTCTTCCTTGATGAGATCGGCGAGCTGCCGCTCGACATGCAGGTAAAGCTCCTGCGCGCGCTGCAGGAAGGCGAGGTCGACGCGGTCGGCTCGCGCCGCCCGACGAAGGTCGATGTGCGCATCGTCTCGGCGACCAATCGTGACCTTGCCGAACAGGTGAAGGCCGGCGGCTTTCGTGAGGACCTTTATTACCGGCTCAACGTCTTCCCCATCGACATGCCCTCCCTGAGCGAACGGCGCGAGGATATCCCGGCGCTGGTCGAGCACTTCATCGCGCGCTTCAACGCCTCTGAAGGCCGCGATATCGAAAATGCCAGCGAGGAAACGCTGCAGATGCTGTGCGCCTTCGACTGGCCGGGCAATGTGCGCCAGCTGGAAAATGCTGTCTTCCGCGCTGTGATCCTGTGTGAAGGAACAGAGCTGCAGCCGCACGATTTCCCGCAGATTTCCGGCATCATGCCTGAAATGGTGGACCTGCCGCCTGTGCCGGAACGCGCCCCGCCGGCCAATGACATGCCGGAGACAGGCGAGCCTGCGGTTGCCCCTTCGCGTGAAAGCGGCCCCATCGCCATAAAGGATGAGGAGGGCGAAATCCGCCCGCTCTCGGACATCGAGCGCGATGTGATCGAATATGCGATCGACTTCTATCAGGGCCATATGTCGGAAGTCAGCCGCCGCCTCGGCATTGGCCGCTCGACGCTTTACCGCAAGATCCGCGAATATGAGCTGGATAGCGACGACAAGAAGACCGGCTGATATTGTTGATCCGTCATTGAGACACAGACAGACATGAAGCTTTATCCCCAACTTCGGGCGCTGCAGTCACGCTTTCCGGCTCTGCTCAGCATGAAATCAGGGGCCCAGCGCCTCATGCGCCAAGCCATGAAACGCCCCTTTGAGCGGGACTTCGAAGTGCTCGCGCGGCTCAAGGTCCGCCCCGGAGAGTGCGCCATCGATGTCGGCGCCAATCGCGGCCAGAGCATCGATGCCATTCGCCTCTACCAGCCCGCTCTGCCCATCCATTCCTTTGAACCCTCAACGCTGCTCGCCGACAGGCTGCGCCAGCGCTACGGCAATAGCGCGGCGGTCACCATTCATAATTGCGGCCTGTCGGAGAGGGCTGAGGAACGGGTCCTCTATCTGCCTGTCTATCGCGATTTTCCCTATGATGGGCTGGCATCGTTCGACCGTGAGGAAGCCGCGGGATGGCTGAATGCTGAAACCGTTGCCGGCTTTGACCCCTCGCATCTCGACGTCCGTGAAACAGTCTGTGTCACAGAGCGCCTGGACGCATTTGATTTCGCGCCAGCCTTTCTGAAGATCGACGTTCAGGGCTTTGAGGCAAATGTCCTCAAGGGCGGGGAGGAGATGCTGGAAAAACACAATCCACTGATCCTTCTGGAGAATAATGACGCCGCCGATGCCTGGCTGACAGGGAAAGGCTGGCGGCGTCTGGCCTATGCCGGAGGTAGGCTGCAGGAAGGGGCGCGGGGAAAGAGCAATACCTTCTACCTGTCGCCGCGGGGCTCAGACCGCCTGACAGACTAGACAGCTTTCGGAGCCCGGGCCGCAAGAAACGGGTGGAAGAGTGCCCTCGGCCGCGCCAAACTCTGGCCATGACGAAGACGCTGCCCTCCCTCTCTGAACGTTCGATTGCCTATGCCCGTATGGCCGATGCGCTGTCGCATCTCGGTGATACCTGGCGTGACTGGCCGGACCTTTCCGAATGTGCCCGCGCGGTCGGGCTGTCGCCGCACCACTTCCAGCGCGAATTTACCCGCTGGGCGGGCATCAGCCCGAAACAGTATCAGGCCGCGCTGGCCCATGCAGAGGCCGGCGACCTCCTGCGGCAGGGCGCAAGCGTGCTCGATACGGCGCTTGAGACCGGCCTTTCCGGCCCGTCGCGTCTGCATGATCTCTTCATCGCGCATGAGGGCCTCACCCCCGGCGAAGCCAAATCCGGGGGAGAGGGGGCAGACCTTGTCATGGGCGAGGCCGACACGCCTTTCGGTACAGCCATTCTCGTCATCTCGCCGCGCGGGCTTTGCGGGCTTGGCTTTGCCGATGACGGCGCCGATGCGAAATCCGGCTTTGAGCATCCCGGCTATGGCAAGGAGGCGGTCAAGGCCGATTTTGCGAACCGCTATCCCAACGCGTCGATCCGCCTCGACAATAATGAGGCGCTGATCTGGGCCAGGCGCATCTTCGATGGCGGGGAGCCTGTGCCAGTCGCGCTCTATGGCACGCCGTTCCGCCGCCAGATCTGGCGCGCCCTGCTGGACATTCCGGCGGGGGAAACCCGCACCTATGGCGAGGTGGCCGCAGCGGCCGGTCAGCCAAAGGCGGCGCGCGCGGCGGGAACGGCGATTGGTGCGAACACGATATCGTGGCTCATTCCCTGCCACCGGGCCCTTGCGTCGGATGGGCGGCTGCATAATTACCATTGGGGTGTGGCGCGAAAGCGCGCCATGCTGACATTTGAGCGCGCGCACGCCGCCTGAAGGCTTCAGGCCCGATCGGGACCGGCGGAGCGCCCAGCCAATGGAAGAGATATGGGATATCTTACATTTTACGCGTTGATGTTTGTCGCGCTGGGGCTGTGGGGCATCTGGATCCTGATGAAGTGGCGCGAACTGCCCACCTTCTCCAAGGCCGTCTACGACTCCATGCGCGAGAAGAAGCTTCTTTCTGACCGCGTCTCGCAGGAAGACTTCAAGGAAATCTTCATCCGCACCGAAGCGCCCCTGGCGGCCTCCTACCGGTGGGGTGCAGCGCTGGTCAGCCTGCTTGCCCTGCCGCTTCTTGTCATGGGGTTTAACAGCCTCTGGGACCTGATGTGGCGCATGGGCGGCTCTGTCCCAGGCCCTATGGAGCGTGGCTATATGTTCAACGTCTTCATGACCTTTGTCTTTGTCATGGGCGCCGTGGTTCTTTTCCTCTACGCGGTGACCTCCCATTACTATCGAAACGCGCCGCCATCGCTCAAATCTGAAATTCGGCGGCTCGAAGGAGAGCGCGAATGAGTGTCGAATACCTCCACACAATGATCCGCATCAGCGATGTCGATGCGGCCCTGAAATTCTTTTGTGACGGGCTTGGGCTGAAGGAAATCCGCCGGGTCGATAATGAAGGCGGCCGCTTTACGCTGATCTTTCTGGCCTCGCCGGAGGACATTGCCCGCCATCAGCCGGACCCGAATGAAACGGGCCTGCCGCCCGGCCTTCCTATGGTTGAACTCACCCATAACTGGGACCCTGAAGAGCTGGAGGGTGGCCGCAATTTTGGCCATCTCGCCTACAAGGTCGATGACATCTATGCCGCGACCGAGCGCTTCCAGAAGATCGGTGTGACGATCAACCGCCCCCCGCGCGACGGCCGCATGTGCTTTGTCCGCTCGCCGGATGGCATTTCGGTCGAGCTTCTCCAGAAGGGTGATCCTCTGCCGGCGAAAGAGCCTTGGGCGAGCGCCGAGAATATCGGCACCTGGTAGGCGGCTGGCGCGGCAAAATAAACCGTTGTTCGCTTTGCGCGCCAACATAGATCGCTCGGTATGACAGACGAGAAAGACCGCGAACGAAACAGGTTCAGCGCCCGGTTGAAGCGGACCGCACAGGTCGGCTCCAACCTCTCCGGGGCCGGTGTGGCCTTTGCAGCGAACCGGTTCTTCGGCGGCGATGACAGCGACGAGAAGACCGCCCGGGCGCTCGCCTCGGCCCTTGGCAAGACCAAGGGGCCGCTGATGAAGGTCGCGCAGATCCTGTCCACGATCCCCGACCTGCTGCCAGAAGAGTACGCCGATGAGCTTTCCCAGCTCCAGGCGCAGGCTCCGCCCATGGGCTGGGCCTTCGTCAAACGCCGGATGCGCGCCGAACTCGGCGCAGACTGGCAGGACAGGTTTTCCGATTTCGGCAAGGACGCCGCCCATGCAGCCTCGCTCGGCCAGGTCCACAAGGCGACATTGCCGGATGGGCGCGAAGTCGCCTGCAAGCTGCAATATCCCGATATGGCAAGTGCGGTCGAAAGCGATGTCGGTCAGCTGAAAAGCCTGCTTGGCATGTTCCGCCGCTTCGATGGCTCCATCGACCCCGAAGAGATCATCGAGGAAATCTCCGACCGGCTGCGCGAGGAACTCGACTATGAGCGCGAACGCAAGGCCATGTATCTCTATCGCGAGATGCTGGAGCCGAAGGATTTCGTGCATATTCCGCAGCCCGTCGATGAGCTTTCCACCGACCGGCTCCTCACCATGGACTGGGTCAGCGGCGATCCGCTGAACGTGTGGCAGGACGCGTCGCAGGAGGTGCGTAACGGCATCGCCAAACGCCTCTTCTGGACATGGTGGCTGCCGGTAACCCGCTACGCCGTGATCCATGGCGATCCGCATCTGGGCAATTATCAGGTGACCAGAGGCGGGGAAGGGCTCAACCTTCTCGACTTTGGCTGTATCCGCATTTTCCCGCCGAACTTCGTTGGCGGTGTGGTCGATCTCTACCGCGCCATCCGAGCCGATGATTTCGACGCCGCCTACGCCGCCTATGAAAAATGGGGCTTTCGCAATCTCAACAAGGATCTGGTCGAAATCCTCAATATCTGGGCGAAGTTCATCTATGGCCCGCTGCTCGAAGACCGCGTCCGCAGCGTCGCCGATGGCGTCGCGCCCGGCGAGTATGGCCGCAAACAGGCCTTTGAGGTGCGCAAGAAGCTCAAGGAAAAGGGCCCGGTCACCATTCCGCGCGAATTTGTCTTCATGGACCGGGCGGCCATCGGACTTGGCGCGGCCTATCTCCGCCTCGGCGCCGAACTCAACTATCACCAGCTCTTCGAGGAAAGTCTTGAAGGTTTCGATGAGGCGGCTGTCGCAGCGCGCCAGTCCGACGCGCTTTCCAAGGCGGGGCTGACGGTCTAGTCGGGGCGAATGGAAACTGCCCCCTATAATACGCCGCCCGCCCTGGCCCGTGAACCGTTCACCGCGGCGTTCTGGACGCTTTGCGCACCTTTCCTGTTTCCGGTGATCGGGGCGTTCCTGATCGGCCTCGTCTGGCCAGGCTTCAACCAGGTCATCAATGGTGATGAGCGCTCGGCGGAAAGTATCGGCCAGCTCTGGACCGCGCTGGCGGCCATTCACCTTGTCCATTTCGCCATCCTCAGCATCTGGAGCGAGAAGATCGGGGCAGGCGCCTTTGCCGGATCGATGAAGGCTTCCCAGAACTGGATTGTCGCGGCGATCCTGCTTGGCCCGGTCATCCTTATCGCACCCAACCTCATTGCCGCGCTTCTGGCGGGCGGGGAGCAGGGCTGGGAGTATTCGCGCGATGTCGATACGAGTTTCTTCGCGCGGGAAAACTGGGGCATCGCCTATCTCGTCTTTGCGCTCGTTCTCGCGCCGATCCTTGAAGAAGTGACGTTCCGCGGTGTGGCGCTGGGCGCGATGCTCACACGCGGTGTGCCGCCCATCATGGCGGCGGTCCTGTCCTCGGCGGCGTTTACATTCCTCCACCTTCAATACAGCGTGCCGGCGCTGCTGGTCGTGTTCGTTGCGGGCCTTGGTTTTGCCTGGCTGCGGATGAAAAGCGGGACCATGCTTGTGCCCATTCTCGCCCACATCGCGGCCAATGGGATGATTACCTTTCTCGCCAGCCTGTCGCCTCCCGCTGGGTGAGGCCTTGTTGGCGCTTGCGGCTTGCGGCAAACCGCTCGGCAAATGACAGATGATCTCGACCGCTCCCAGACATTCGATCTTCCCGAAGGCTACCAGCTTCTGCCCTGGCACAGGGGCTTTGGCCGTCAGGTCGGCCCGCTTTTCGAAAAGCGCGAGCCCGAGGGTGTAACCCGTGCCTTCCGTGTGGAAGAGCATCACACCAATGGCATGATGAACGCGCATGGCGGCATGCTGATGACCTTTGCGGACATGGCCTGGGGCGCGGCGGTGGAAAAGGATGAGGATAGCTGGTGGGTCACGATCCGGCTTCTCTGTGACTTTCTGTCGGGCGCCAAGCATGGCGAGTTTGTCGAGGGCAATGCCCGTATCGTGACGGTTGAAAACAATCTCTACACCGTGGAGGGCCGCATCTGGACCGGGGACCGCACGCTGCTGACCGGCACCGGTATTTTCAAGGTCATTGAGCGGCGCGGATAGAACAGGGCAGGCAGGCTTCATGAGTGACGGCAATCACCCCGGCAAGGCGCAGGACATTCATCCGGTTCCGGCGGAAGACGAGATGACGCTTGCCCGGTATGGCGGGGAAAAACCGCCAGCGCCGGACTGGTTCAACTGGGCCATTCGCCAGGACGCGCGTACGTCCAGCGTCGATGTCGAAGGCGCCTCCATCGCGTATCGAAGCTGGGGCGACCCGGACAAGCCCGGCCTTCTTCTGGCCCATGGCAACGGCGCCCATGGCCGCTGGTGGGACTTCATCGCGCCTTATTTCGCAGGCGACTATCACGTCGTCGCGCCCACCTTTTCAGGCATGGGCGACAGCGACTGGCGAGATGCCTATGCCTTTTCCCTGTTCAGCCGCGAGCAGCACGCGGTGGCCGAGCATGCGGGACTTTTCGCACATGCTGAAAAGCCCATCATCATCTCCCATTCCTTTGGCGGTATCATTTCCCTTTTTACCACCATCCGGGAAGGCGGGGACAAATTTGGCGGCGCCGTCATCGTCGACAGCCATATCGAACCACCGGGTGAGGAGCGCCCGCGCCCGCCGCGCCGGACAAAGCCGAACCGCGTCTATGAGGACTTCAACGCGGCGCTGGCGCGCTTTCGGCTTGCCCCGTCTCAGCCCTGTGAGAACCACTATATCGTCGACTATATCGCGCGCCACAGCATCCGCGAGACGAGCGGCGAGGATGGCAAGGCGGGCTATTCCTGGAAGTTCGACCCCTTCATCTTCAACTCGCTGATGGAGGAGTGGAACGAGGTAGACCTGACGTCGCTCGCCACTCGCTGCCCGATCGTCTTCATGCGCGGCGGGCTGTCCGACCTCGTGCCGGACCGGGTCGCAGATTATATGTCGTCGCTTCAGGAGCCGCCGGTTCCGATGATTACGGTGCCGGAGGCCTATCACCATGTGATGCTGGACCAGCCGCTGGCTTTTGTGTCGGCCATTCGCAGCCTGCTGGCCGTCTGGCCGGACCGTGATTGATTTGGCGTTTGCAACCGGGCCGAACGCGCCCTAAACACCCGCCCCATGATCGATATCGTCCCGGAAACGCCCGCCCTGCATGCGGTTGCGATTGAAGACCTTTTTGACCGCACCTTCGGGCCTGGCCACTTTGCCAAGACCGCAGAGCGGCTGCGCGAGTATTCAGCCTCAGTGCCGGAGGTGAACCGCGTGGCCGTGGTCGATGGGGACACCGTGGTGGGCGTCTGCAGGGTCTGGCCGCTCAAGGTCGGCAAGCGGGGCGACCGGGCGCTGTTCTATGGACCGGTCGCCGTTTCGCCCGCCTGGCGTGGCGGCGAGCTTGGCCTGAAGCTGACCGAAGCGGCGCTGGAGGCGGGCAAGGCAGCTGGCTGGCCAGCGGCCGTGCTTATCGGCGCGCCGGCCTATTTCGGACGGATCGGCTTTACCGTGACCCCGCGCGGGCGCCTGACCTTTCCGGGGCCGCAGGACCAGTCGCGGGTCATGGTGCGCGATCTGGCCGGGGATGCCAGTGTCCTTGAAGGTCTGGTGACTGGCGCCTAGGAGGTCTGGGCGCGGCCTGCCTGTGGCACAGTCTCGATGCCGTCGACATCCTCAAGCGCGCGGATATGCTGACTGTTGGCGCCTTTGGGGACAACGCTGAAGGCAGCATTCGTCTCCAGAATGACCCAGCGGACCTGATCGGGATCGACAAGGCCGTGCTGGCGGATAGCCGACATGACTTCGCGCTTGGTCACGCGTTCGCGCCGCATCGCCTTTTCATCGAAGACACCGCTATCCAAGAGGACGACAGGTTCTGCCTTTACCAGTTTCGAGAGGAGCTTGCTGTGGAGCACTGATTTGGTCAGAACCCATTGCAGCGCCAGAAGCGTGATGATGGCCGCCACCGATTCCAGCACAGTGACGCCTTTCAGCACGATGCCGGAGCCGACAAGAGAGCCGATGGCCACGGTCACGATCCAGTCGAAATTGTTCATCTGGGAGGTTGCCCGTTTTCCCGAGAGCCGGATCGCCAGCACGATGGTGAGGTACATGATCGGCGCGGAGATGAGGACGCGGACAAGATCGCTTTCCTGATCGAGGAGGATGGGGTCCATGGGGCGTGCTCCGGTGAGGGTTTGGGCTATCCTTCTCAATGGGTGGGCGGGCGGCGGCGTTCCGTCGGCGCGCAGAGAAACCAGCCGTCTATTCGGCCATCCGGCCGGCGCCGACCTTTATCGTGGCGCCGGCCCGCCTCTGCCCCGTGAGGAGCCGGCGCGTCAGGCGCTCATAGTGCTGGATGAAGCGCTCGACCCATGCGGCTTCATTGGCGCTCAGCGTGCCGGGTGGCTTGCCGAGATTGGCCGCTTCCTGTTCCAGCCGCCAGCCGAGAACGGTTTCAAAACCCGGCGCCTCGATATGGATGAAGCTGTCTGCCATGTCCCAGAGGCGGCGATAGGGCCCGACGAGCTGGTCTTCCTGATAGCGGCGCCAGTCGCCTTGGGTGTCTTCGGCTTCCACCCTGTTGAGCGGGACGTCATCCGGCGAGGCGGCGTCCGGCGCCACACCCATCAGCCAGCCTTCCAGGAGGATGAGTTTCGGGCGGGCGGGGAGGGCCAGCCAGTGCGGTTCTGCCTGCCGGTCATCGGCGCGCTTTGAAAAGCGGGGGAGCGCAATCTGCATGCCGGGTTCAGCCGCCTGCAGCAGGCAGAGCGTGTCGGTCAGCAGCGGAATGTCATGCGTGCCGGGCGGGCCGCGTGTTTCGAAGAGCGGATGGACATCGCGCGCGAGGCGCTGGCGGGCGGTTTTCGGGAGGTAGAAATCATCGATGCCGAGGCCGATGGCCGGGACATTCAGCCTCTTGAGGGCCCGTGCCAGTGCGGTCGATTTACCGATCCCTTGCGCGCCGGAGATGAAGATGGTGCGGGGACCACGTTCCGCCTTGCTGGCTTCGGCTTCGAGTAAGGGCAGCAGGGCGTCGGCAATCTCTCTCATGTCAGGCGCGTCCCCCCTCGCGGCGTCTCAGCTCGTCCTGGGCAGGATACTAGGCCGGAACCCGGATGTCGCCATCCTTGCCCGCTTGGCCGTGCACGAAGTTCGCCAGTGCTTCACCAGCACCAGCACCAGCGGCCGCAGACTCCGGTATAGGGAGCGCGGCGGTGCGGTTTTCTGGATGTGGGGCAGCCGTCAGGGCGGCTTGAGCGCGGTGGGGGCTGTGCCCAGACATGGAGCAGGGCGCGTCCAGCCATGGTGCAGGACAAGGACAGTTGCGGTGCACGCAGGGTGCAGGGTGCTGGGCGGGTCGAGCGCGAGGGCGGCGCGCGTCCAGGGCGCGGGATCGAGAGCGACCGGCAGGGCGCAGCTTCGTTCCTGCTCGCCTTCGGTGAGGCCCCAGTCCGACACCCAGATGACGCCATCCTCGCGCAGGTGCCAGTTGACGAAGGGGCGGCCCTCAGCCCGCGCCTCAGCGAAGGTCGCGTCGAGGCGGCCAAGATAATGAAACAGCGTCCGCCAGTGCCGCACCGGCACCCGCATCAGACAGCTCCATATGATCGCCCAGGTCAGCTCCATGCGGCGGGGTTATAGACGGAGGGCTGGGGGAGGGGGATGGAAATGGCGGGAGCGAGGGGGGCGCCATCGAAAGCGGAAAACAGGATTGACTTTATTCAACAGTTCAACGAATATTGAAATATGGATAAAGTGGACGCCCTGAACGCCTTCTCTGCCCTCTCTCAGGAGGGGCGTCTCGATGTGTTCCGCCTGCTGGTGCGGGCAGGGCCGGAGGGACTTGCCGCTGGCGCAATTGCCGAGGCTGTCGGCCGCGCGCCCAACACGCTTTCGGTGCAGCTTAATCTGCTCTCACAGGCCGGCCTGATTGAAAGCCGGCGCGAGGGGCGGTCCATCATCTATTCGGCAAGTTTCGACCGGGTGAGCGATCTCATCGTCTACCTGATGGAAGACTGCTGCGCCGGTGAGGCTTGCGTCGTGACGAGTGTGCAGGCTGCTGCTGAACGAACTCTCTATTGTAGCCCCGGCTGTGCCCCGGAGAAAGAAATCCTGTCATGAAACGCCTTCACATCCATGTCGCTGTCGATGACCTTGCCCGCGCCATCCCCTTCTATGAGACGCTGTTTGCGACCGCGCCAAGCGTGGTGAAGAACGACTATGCCAAGTGGATGCTGGACGATCCGCGGGTCAATTTCGCGATCAGTGCCCGCGGGGCGAAGGCCGGGGTGGAGCATCTCGGCATCCAGGTAGAGGACAGTGAGGAGCTCGCGGAGGTCTATGGCCGTCTCGAGCGTGCCGACGCGCCGGTGCTCGAGGAGGGCGAGACGGTCTGCTGCTATGCGCGCTCGGAGAAGAGCTGGGTGACCGATCCGGCGGGCGTGCCGTGGGAGGTTTTCCAAACCCATGGCGAGGCGGCCTCCTATGGCGGCGGCGTGGTCGCAGAGGAGGCGCGTCTCGCCGTGACGCCCACCGGGCGGCCAGAGGCGGCGTGTTGCGCACCGGCCCAGCCGTCTGCGTCTGCCAGCGCGTCCTGCTGCTAGGCGCAAGCCATGGGCAATTTTGAACGATACCTGTCGGTCTGGGTCGCGCTTGCCATTGTTGCGGGGATCGCGCTTGGACAGGTGCTCCCCGGCGTCTTTGGCGCGCTGGCAGGCTTTGAGTATGCCAATGTGAACTTCGCGGTCGCGATCCTCATCTGGGCGATGGTCTGGCCGATGATGATCGGGGTGGATTTTTCATCATTGGCGCGGGCCGGTGAAAAGCCGAAAGGCCTCATCATCACGCTGGTGGTCAACTGGCTGATCAAGCCGTTCACCATGGCGGCGCTGGGGGTTTTCTTCTTCCGTTATGTGTTTGCAGGTCTGATCCCGGACGCGGACGCAGAGGGTTATATTGCAGGCCTTATCCTGCTGGGCGCGGCGCCCTGCACGGCCATGGTTTTTATCTGGTCACAGCTCACGCGCGGGGACCCGAACTACACCCTCGTGCAGGTCAGTGTGAATGACGCGATCATGGTGGTGGCCTTCGCACCCATCGTGGCGTTTTTGCTGGGCGTTACCGACATCATCGTGCCGTGGGAAACGCTGCTCCTGTCGGTCGCGCTCTATGTCGTTGTGCCGCTGATTGCGGGGATCGCCGCGCGGCAGCTATTAAAGGCACGGGGCGGGGGTGCAGCGGTCGATGGATTCATCGAGCGGGTGAAACCGGCCTCCGTGCTCGGCCTGCTGCTGACGGTGGTGCTGCTCTTTGGCTTTCAGGGCGAGGTGATCCTGTCTCAGCCTCTGGTCATCGCCTTGATCGCCGTGCCGATCCTGATCCAGTCCTATGGCATGTTCGCGCTCGCCTATGGGGCGGCCTGGGCGCTGAAAGTGCCGCACAGCATCGCCGCGCCCTGCGCACTGATCGGCACGTCGAATTTCTTCGAGCTGGCCGTTGCTGTCGCGATCTCCCTCTTTGGGCTGAATTCCGGCGCGGCGCTGGCGACCGTTGTCGGTGTCCTGGTAGAGGTGCCGGTCATGCTGTCGCTGGTCGCGCTCGCCAACCGGACGAAGGGGGCGTTTGCGGAGGCGGCCGAATGATCGTCATTCACCACAATCGCGACTGCGGCACCTCCCGCAATGTGCTCCGCCTGATCGAGGCGACCGGTGAGCCATTTGAAGTGGTGGACTATCTCAGAGAGGGGTGGACGCGCCCGCAGCTCCTCGGCCTGTTCGCGGCCGCCGGACTGACGCCGCGCGCGGCCCTCAGGGAAACAAAGTCGCCCGCCGAAGCGCTCGGCCTGCTGGACCCGGCTGTTGACGAAGAAAAGATCATGGCGGCGATGCTGCAGCACCCCGTTCTGGTGAACCGCCCAATCGTCTGTTCTCCGCTCGGCGTGCGCCTTTGCAGGCCTAGTTCGAGCGCGATCGATCTGCTGCCAGTTCTGCCGGGACGGGTAATCTATGATGAGAGCGGCGAGGTCCTGTTCGCGCCCTGACGTGAACAGGTGACGAAGGTGCGGCTGTCGCCCCGCGCTTCGGCAAAGGCCGCGTCGAGGCGGCCAAGATAATGAAACAGCGTCCGCCAGTGCCGCACCGGCACCCGCATCAGACAGCTCCATATGATCGGAAGGGTCAGCTCCATGTAGACGAGGGCTGGGGAGGAGATTTACGATTTTTACCCCCGCTGTCTCCACGCTTGCCACTGGGTAGGTATAGGAATGGTGAGCAATGACTGCAAAAAGAATGAAACATGAACATTGACGAGTTTGCTCCCTCGTCGTATTCTACTTCCGCGAGCGAATCGGATTCTCTTCGGATCTGAAAGTTGGCGACCTGCAGTTCCTTCGGCCGCGCAGCCCAAGCGCCCGTCACGAACACGCGAGCATGTTGTTCGGTGGATTGGCGAAGTAGGGTTGTGTCTAACGAGGAAGGTGGGTCAGGTGGCCCAATGTGTAGCTATGGAAATGAGGGCCATGTACCAATTTTCAGAACGGCGGGCCATCCGAGGCTGCGCGCGGGCAAATGTTTGTTCATGATTTGTTCTTCGTGTTTGGAGGGCATTGAACTGGGCTTTCAGTCGCTCTAAAATTGAGATTGCCGGAGGCGTCGAATTTCGCTTGGACTTTCGCATGGATCGGGTTCACACCCAATCTGAAAGTTGGCGACCTGCAGTTCCTTCGGCCGCGCAGCCCAAGCGCCCGTCACGAACACGCGAGCATGTTGTTCGGTGGATTGGCGAAGTAGGGTTGTGGCTCCCCTCACCTTACCTAGCGCTACACGCAATTTCCGCTAATCGGTAAGTATGAATACGCTGGATCGTCTCTTCGCCAAACAATCACTTTTAGATGCATGGGAAGAACACAAGGCTTCGTTCCCTAAGCGAACGCTATCAGGTGTCGACGGCATTACACGCACAGACTTTGCCAATACAATCGAGCAACAAGTCGCCGACATATCCGAACGCGTACGCTTCAAGGCATTTGGGTTCAGCAAGCTGAGGCCGATAGCTATTCCAAAGGAGAACGGCGGAATTCGGCTGATAAACGTGCCGACGATCCGAGATAGGTTTGTACAAAAGGTTCTGGTCAGATTTCTGTCTGAGCAATACGGAGAAAGCTGGAAAGTACCCTCTAGTTTCAGTTCTTTGAAAGGGACTGGGGATGGTGTTCAGAACTCCCTCGAAACGGTGAGGAAACTGCTCAAGCCAACTGACTTTGTGATCCGTGCCGACCTCTCGAAGTACTTCGACACCATAGACCGACCTCAAATGCGCGAAGTAATAAAGAGCAAGGTTCGGCATAGATCACTTCATGAGTTGCTTTTTGGCGCTTTGGCTTGTGAAACAGCTATCAGGAGCGGCGAAGAAAAAGCGATTTTTCAGAAAGCTGGTCTAAAAGCGGGCTGCGGTATTCGGCAGGGGATGCCTCTTTCTCCGATCTTCTCTTATCTCTTTCTATTAAATGTTGATCGGCAAGTGGAAGGAGGATTCCATCGATACGTTGACGACCTTCTTTTCTTCGGTGCAGACAAGCTCACAGTTGAGAGCCACTTTCAGGCTTACCGAGCCGCTGTTACGAAGCGTGGGCTTCGAGTCCACGAGATGGGCACCCCAAAGGAAAAGCCCAAGACGGTATTGATTGGGCCGCGCAACAATTTTGACTTCTTGGGGATCAAGCTTGTGCGAGCCGGGCCTGGCGCCATTCGGTTCGAAATTCCGCCCACTTCGAGAAAACGAATTGAAACCGAAGTGCTGGAGGCGTGTGAGATAGATCTCGGAGATGCTCGAAAGCAAAAAAATTGGCTTCTGACTTCAGCGAACAAGGCAAATAATCTAGTTCGAAACTACCGCGGTGCTTATGGCTTCTGCAGCGACTGGCCCCAATTCGAGAAGACGTTGAAGCAACTTCAATTGGCCATGTGTCGGCGTATTGTCGCGCAGCTTTCACATGCGGAAAAGAGAGCTTCGGCCGATACGCTTTTGCGACTTTTTGGCATTTAGTGAGGTCCTATTGCCCCTCCCGCCGCCAGGCCAGCAACAGGAAAGCCAGAATAGCCAGCACCGCCAGGAGTCCCGGCAGTAGCGGCATGGAGGTGGAGCTGCGGACGGCATAGGCGCCTCTTTCTCGCAGGCCTATCCAGCTGTTGCCGGAGGCGTTGGCATTCTGCCCGACGCGGCGGATGTCCGGCGGGCTGGCGCCGGGGCGGGGCAGTTCATAGACGCCGCCGCCGGTCGCCGCTGAGAGGGGGGCGAGCACCTCGCCTGTGGCCTCGAGCGAGGCGTATTCCTTGGGGTTGGCGGGGCCGTTGAGGGCGACGGCTTCGAGGCCGCCCGCCTCTGCGCGGAAAAGGCCGAGCTGGTCTATGGCAAGCTCTGCGGTGAACTCGCCCGGGCCGGTCTCAGTCCAGCGGGGGGTGAGGGTTTCGCCGTCCGGGGTCTCCACAGACAGCGCCGGGGCGGTGTCCGACAGGGTGCGCAGGCGTGCGCGCATCGTGTCGCCCTGCGCTTCGAGCAGGAGCTGGCGCTCTTCAAGTTCGGGCTCTTTCATCAGCCAGTGGACGGTGCGCCGGATCAGTTCGGAAAAGGGGCCGCCGCCATCATAGCCGCGCGCCCAGAGCCAGACCTGGCCCGAGAGGATCTGCGCGACGCGGCCTTCGCCCACCCTGTCGACCACGAGGAGCGGATCGTCATTGCGGGCGGTCATCAGGACATCGCCGGCCTCCACCTCGGCATCAATATAGCGCACCCAGTCGCCCCAGGACTGGTCCGGCAGGGACTGGGTAATGGTGTGGCGCCGGCCCGTGTCGGAGAGCTTCGGCGTGAAGGCGCCGATATTGATGAGGCCGGTGGGCAGGGCAGGCAGCACGCTGGCGAGCGGCGTATTGGCGAGGCTGGCGGGGCCGGCAAAGTCCTCGCCCGCCGCGATAAGCAGCGCGCCGCCATCGGCGACATAGCGCGCCATATTGGCGAGATAGGACATGGTGATGACGGTGCGCCGCTCATACTGGTCGAAGATGATGAGGTCGAACTCATCGAGCTTGCCTTCGAACAATTCCTCGGTCGGGAAAGCGATCAGCGCCATTTCCTCAAGCGGGGTGCGGTCTGTCTTGAAGGGCGGGCGCAGGATGGTGAAGTGGACGAGATCGACGGACGGGTCGGATTTGAGAAGGTCGCGCCAGGCCCGGCCCGCCGCGTTTGGCTTGCCGGTGATGAGGAGGACGCGCAGGCGGTCGCGCACGCCAGAGAGGGTGGCGGCGGTGCGGTTATTGGCGAGGGTCAGCTCCTGCTCGCCGGGCGGGGTCTCGACGACGAGGATATTGTCACCGCGCCGCTCAATCTCGACCGGCAGCGGGGTGTCGGCTCCCGTTTCGACGGTGATCTGCCGGGTTTCGCCGCCATTCAGGGAAAAGCTGACAATGGCCTGCGGACTCGCCGGGTCATCGACGCGCACAACGAATTCGGCCTCCTCACCGACAATGCCGAAATCGGGCGAGCGCACGAGCGAGATGCGCCGGTCGCCGCTATCGGGGTCACCGGTGATCAGGCTGTGAATGGGGCCGAGCTGTTCAAGGCGGGACAGGTCGTCCGGGACATCATGGACCTGCCCATCGGTGACAAGGACGGTGCCGGCGATCCGGTCGCGCGGGACATCGGCCATCAGACCTTCGAGCGAGGCAATGAGGCTGGTGCCGTCCGCATTGGAGCTGGTTTCGGCGAACCGGACTTCGAGGCTTTCATCGGCGTCCATGTCGGCGCGCAGTTTCTCAAGCGCGGCGTCGGCGATGGCATCGCGCTCGCCAAAGCTCATGCTTTCAGAGCGGTCCACCACGATGGCGGCGACCGAGGGCAGCGGGTCGCGTTCCTCGCGCACATAGGCGGGGTTGGCGAGCGCGGCGGCCAGCGCGGTCAGGGCGGCAGCGCGGGTGAGCCAGGCGCGGCCGCGCCAGCGCAGATAGGCGATGTAGGATAGCGCGCAGACCGCCAGCAGCGCCCAGAGGAGCGGCCAGCCCAGAAGCGGGTCGAAAGAGATGCGTCCAGCTTCGATCATTCCGGCTCCACCCCTTCGGGCCGCTGGAGCATTTCCTCAATGCGGGCCGGGCCGTCCTGATCGTCGTCCTCGCCGCCTTCGCCGAGGCGTTCAAGCAGGGCGGGCAGGTGGACCTGGTCTTCCTTATAGTTGCCGGTCAGCACGTACATGATGAGGTTCACACCAAAGCGGCTGGCCATTTCGCGCTGCTGGTCACCGCCATCGACGCTGAGCAGGGGGCGGCCCCTGTCATCGACGGCCCAGGCGGCGAGATAGTCGGCATCGCCGATGATGAGGCCGGAGACACCGTCGCCGCGCCGGTTGGCCGGCTGGCCGGCGCCGGCAGAGGTCTCGATCCAGAGCTGGCGGTTCTGGTAGCGACCGGGGAAACCGTCGATGAGATAGAAGCTGCGGGTGAGGACATGGTCCTGGCTGACAGGCTGGAGGGGCGGGGTGTCGAGGCCGGGCAGCACGCGGTCGAGGTCTGCGAAACTGTCGCTGCCGGCGATATCACCGCCCCGGCGCGTGTCGATGAAGAGCGCGCCGCCATTGCGCAGATAGTCATTGAGGCGTTCGACGGCGCGGGAGCTGAGCGGCGCGGCGCCCTCTGGCAGGGCGAGCGCGATCATCGGATAGACATCAAGCGCGTCGGTTTCCGGGTCCACGGCGTGGGGTTCGGCCGGTTCGACCGAGGTGCGCTGGGTCAGCACCATGGAGAGGCCGCGCAGGCCGGCGCGTGTGATGCGGTCGACCTCAGCGCTGCCGGTCTCGATATAGGCAAGGCGCATGTCGAGCGCCGCTTCCATCGCCTTGTCGATCTCGCCGGTCTGCTGGATTTCCGTGCCATAGCTGGGCGCGATGGCGTAGCTGTTGGGGGCGGGCTGGGTGTTGAACTGCTGGGCGCTGGCCGGGTCGCGGGCAAGCGGGGCTGCGGCGAGGGCGGTGATGATGAGGGCAGCAGCCGCGCTGCTGCGGCCAAGGCGCGGCAGGCGGCCTGCAATGGCAAGCGCGATGATGAGGTCAAGCGCGACGAGAAGGCCTGCGAGCCCGAGGAGAAGGCCGCCGAGACGCATGGTCCGGGCTTCGGCGTCGCCGAGGAGTTCGGTACCCGCCGGCCAGCTGGTCATCAGGGCGGGCGCGGCGTCCTTGCCGGCATTGATGGCGCGCGTGCCGGACGGGCCGCGATAGAGACCCGGCGGGTGGGCTTCGGTCGGGGTGATGTCTGCAAACTCACCCGCGTCGACCGGCGAGGCGTTCGGGCCGGGGCTGACGAGGCGGCCAAAGCCGTTGACGACGATGTCAGGCGTATAGGTGCCTTCGGTTTCCTGCGCCGTTTCTCCGCGCCCTGCGGCGATGGCGCGGCGCAGCATCTCCACGAAGGTGCCGGAATAGGGGAGGTCCGACCAGTCCGGGCCTGCCGTCACATGGAAAAGGACCAGCATGCCCTCACCACGGCTGGCGGCAGTGACGAGCGGCGAGCCATCCTGCAGGCGGGCCCAGGTGCGGCTCGCAAGCTCCGGGTCTGGACGCGCGAGGACCTGCTGGCGGATCTTGATGTCGGAGGGGGCAGAGAGGCCGGCGAAGGGAGAGGTTTCGGGATAGCTGCCGATGCTCTGCGGCTCTTCCCATGTCAGCGCGCCGCCAACAGCGCGCGAGGAGCGGCGCAGCGGCGTGGGCACAAGCGCATCTGCCTGAGCCGCAAGGCGCGGGCCTGCAAAGCGGATGAGCGCGCCGCCATCCTCTACCCAGGTGGCCATCTTCTCTTCAAGCTCTGGGGCGAGCTGGCCGACATCGGTCATGATGATGGCGTCCGGATCGGCGGCGATCAGCTCTTCAATCGAGCCATCGGTGATATGCGCGAAGGGCTGAAGCGCCTTGCGCACATAGTTCATGTCGGAAAGGAGCGGCTGGGAGGTGGATTCGCCCGAGACAAGCCCGACCCTGCGGGACCGGTCCGCTGAATCCCAGAGCCAGATACTGCCCGCGCTCGGCACGCCGGTAATGGCAAAACGCTCCACACGGGCGAGCGCGGCAGCGGGCACGTCGAAGCGCGCCAGTGTGGTGGTCTCGCCCGCCCCAAAGCTGGCGTTTGCGGTGGCGAGGGCGGCGCCGTCCAGTGTCAGCGCGGAGACATAGGTCTCGGCGGCCTCGTCCACGTTGACCCGCTGGAGGGTGAGAGTGGCGCCATTGGCATCCGAGCCGAGCGCGCTGATCGCAAACGGCCCGCGCGGCGGGGCGGCATAGACGCTGAGCGGCGCGCGCTCTGCGAGAGCGGCGGCAAACGCCTCTGCGCCTTCAGACTGAAGCCCGTCGCTGACCCAGAGAATGCGGCCGGGCTGGAGGTCCGACTCTTCGAGGCGCTCAAGCGCGTCCGCCCGGTCAACCGGCCATGAGAGAGGGTCAAGCGAGCTGATGCGCGCGGAAAGCTCTGTCCGGGAGAGGCGCTGAGCCGGGTCCATGTTGAGGCTGCGCGGCGCCGTCAGCAGAAGATGGGCGGCCGTGTCGCGCCCGGCGCTGTTGAGCGCGCCAGAGGCCGCCGCGCGCATCTCGCTCCAGCGGGGCGCGCTCGTCCAGCCATTGTCCATGACGATGAGGACCGGGCCGCCTGCCTCGCCGCTGGCCTTTGCGCCGGGGGCGTAGATCGGCTTGGAAAGGCCGGCAATGATGGCGGCAGCCGCCAGAAGACGCAGGAGGAGGATCCACCAGGGCGTGCGGGCGGGGGTTTCGTCCTCTGGCTGGACATCGTCAAGCAGGCGCAGCGATGGCAGGGCGGCGTCCTGCGGGGCGGGCGGTGTCGCGCGCAGGACGAACCAGATCACCGGCAGGGCGAGAAGACCGAGAAGCGCCAGCGGCGCGCCGAAGAGGAAGGGGCCAAGCGTCACAGGCGCGCCCCGAATGTTTCAAAGGCCTGTTTCAGACCGGCGGCGCCTAGCGCGATATCGCTGCCGGTGGAGTGGCGCACATATTGCCAGCCGAGACTGGCGGCGAGCGCTTCCATGCGGGCGGCCTGTTCGCGGTAGCGGGCAAGATAGGTTTCACGGATGCTTTCGGCCCGGCCGAAGATGCGCGACATGGCTTCGCCCGGACGGGAGAAGCGGACGCGTCCCTGCCAGGGGAAGTCTTCTTCTATCGGGTCCGAAAGGGACAGAAGGATGCCTTCCTTTGAGGCGCGCGCCAGCGGGGCGAGACGTTCGCGCCAGACCTCCACCGGGTCGTAGAAGTCGCTGGCAATGGTGAAGATGGCGCGGGCGCGCGGCGGGGGCGGAAAGGTCTGGCTGGCGGGATTGGTCAGGTCTTCGCCCAGCTTGTCGGCGGCGGCCTTGCCGAAGCTGGCATTGCGCCCGCTGCCAAGGACGCCGATCCGTTCACCTGCCTTGGATAGAAGAAGCCCATTGGCGAGCATCATGATGCGCGCGGCATCTGCCTTGGTGTGCCGGGCGGGCGCGCCGGTCCAGTCGAACCCCTGATGCGGATCGCACCAGAAGAGGATGGTCCGCGCGGTCTCCAGCTCTGTCTCGCGCACAAAGACGTCGTCGCCGCGTGCGGAGCGCCGCCAGTCGATGCGCTGGGCGGTGTCTTCCTGCGAATAGTGGCGGTACTGCCAGAACTGTTCGCCCGTGCCGGCCCGCTTGCGGCCGGCTGCGCCGAGATGGGCAGCGTCGGCGGCACGGGCCTTGAGGTTGAGGCCGGGCAGGCTGCGGGCGACCTCTTCAGCTTCGGCTCTCAGGGCATCAGGCGCCATCGACAGACACCTCTTCAGTGCAGGTGAGGGCGGCATCGAATTTGGCACGCCAGGCCGTGGGCGCGGCGGAGGCATCCGTACGCTCGCTCAGCCGGTCCTGTTCGCCAAGGCCTGCTTCGGCCTCGACCCCGGCAAGAAAGCCGCGCGCCTCTTCTGATTCCTCTTCGATGCTGGCAATGCTGAGATTGACCCCTTCGCGGGTCGACCAGGCATGAAGGACCTCGACATTCGCTGCATCGAGTTCAGCGCGCACAAGCCGGCGATCCGAGGCGCTGAGGCCGGTTCCGCCGACCTCGAGGGCGAGCTGGGCGCGCTGGATGGTGCGGTAACAGTCGGCAAGCGCATCGCCGGACGGCATGCCGGGGTCGCGCTCGCAGCCCGCCATAAGGATGGCGCCGAGGGTCAGGCCTGCGGCCAGACGGCCAAGCTGTGGCGCGGCAGCCTGCATATCAGCCTGTCGTTCTGGCGAGATCTTCGATGAGCGCGCGCATGGTGGGCGCCTGCCCCGTCGGGTCGTAGCGCATGGCCATGCGGTGGCCGAGGCAGGGCTCTGCAAGCGCTTCGACATCTTCGAGCGATGGCGCGAGCCGGCCGCGCAGCAGCGCACGGGCGCGGCAGGCCAGCATCAGGGCCTGACCGGCGCGGGGCGACGGGCCCCAGTCGACATAGCGTTTGACGCGCTCGTCAGAGCTTTGTTCGGGCCGTGCTTCGCGCACCGTCGCAAGGATGGCGGCGAGTACTTTTTCGCCCACCGGCATCTGGCGGACGAGGCGCTGAAGGCTCATCAGCTCTTCGCCATTGATGGCCGGATTGACGGCGGTATCGGAGAGGCCGGTCGTCTGCACCAGAATCTGGCGCTCGGTGTCGAGGTCGGGATAGCTGACATCGATCTTGAGAAGGAAACGGTCGAGCTGGGCTTCGGGCAGGGGGTAGGTGCCTTCCTGCTCGATCGGGTTCTGCGTGGCGAGGACATGGAAAGGCGCGGGCAGGTCATGACGCACGCCCGCGACGGTGACATGGCGTTCCTGCATGGCCTGCAGCAGGGCAGACTGGGTGCGCGGCGAGGCGCGGTTGATCTCGTCCGCCATCAGAAGCTGGGTGAAGATCGGCCCTTTGATAAAGCGGAAGCTGCGTTCGCCGGTAGATCCTTCGTCCAGAACTTCCGAGCCGAGGATATCCGATGGCATGAGGTCCGGTGTGAACTGGATGCGCTGGGAGTTGATGCCGAGCGCGGTGCCCATCGCTTCAACCAGTCGGGTCTTGGCAAGGCCGGGCGCGCCGATCAGCAGTGCATGACCGCCAGCAAGGATGGCAGAGAGGGCAAGTTCGATCACGCGGTCCTGACCGTAGACGGCTTTCGCGATCTCGGCTTTGACCTTTTCCAGCGTTTCGCCAGCCGCTTCGGCCTCCTGCACAACCGCGTCATTATCGTCTGCCATGAGGTCTCCGTCTTTGCTCCGGCCCAGTTCAGACCTACGTCTAGGCAAAATGATGGCGGAGCGCGACGTGAAATCCAATGAAAACACTGCAATCAGCCTGGACGATCTGCTGAAAGTGATCGCGCCGGACCCGAGCGGCCGGAAACTGCCCCCCGTGGAGAAGTGGTCGCCGGAGCGCTCGGCCGATATCGATATGGAAATCCGCGCCGATGGCAGCTGGTGGCATGAGGGCGGGCGAATCAATCGCCAGAAGCTGGTGAAACTGTTCTCCACCATCCTGCGCAAGGATGAGGACGGCTCGTTCTGGCTGGTGACGCCTTATGAAAAAGTCGTGGTCCATGTCGAGGATGCGCCTTTCATCGCAACGCGCGTGGACCGGGCCGGTGAGGCAGGCGAGGATCAGACTCTGGCCTTTGTGACCAATCTCGGCGATGTGGCGATTGCAGGGCCGGACCATCCCTTGCGGATCGAGACCGACCCGCAGACGCTGGAGCCCTCGCCCTATATTCTCGTTCGCGGACGTCTGGAGGCAAAGCTGGCGCGGCCTGTCTTCTATGAGCTGGCTGAGATGGCCGTGCCGTCGCCTGAGGATGAAACCCGCCTCGGTGTCTGGTCGAACGGCATGTTCTTCGATATCGGGCCGGCTGAGGGCTGAATCTGAATGGCATTTGTCGATCTCGAAGACTTTCTGGGGCGTGCGCGCCTGCGGCTTGACCCCGTCGAGGGTGAGGAGCGCCTGTCCGAAGGCGGCGATATCGAGTTTCTCGATGCCGACGGGATTGCAAATATCCGCCGCGCCGCCGTTCTGGTGCCGATCATTCCGCGCCCGGCGGGCCCTGTCACCCTGCTGACCCATCGCCCGCAGACGATGAAGACCCATGCCGGGCAGGTGGCCTTTCCGGGCGGCAAGGTCGATCCGGTCGATGCCGACGAGATCGAGGCGGCCCTGCGTGAGGCGCAGGAGGAAGTGGGCGTCGACCCGGACAATGTCGACCTGATCGCGCGCGGGGCGCCCTATATTACCGGGACAGGCTTTCGCATCGTTCCGGTGGTCGGTGTGCTGCCGGCAGACTTTGTCCCGCAACCGGACCCGGTGGAGGTGGACAGCGTCTTCGAGACGCCGCTCTCCTTCCTGATGAAGGCGGCCAATCACCAGCGCCAGCAGACACGCTGGAAGGGGCAGCTGCGCCACTATTATGAAATGCCCTATGAAGGCCACCGCATCTGGGGCGTGACGGCCGGGATCATACGGGGTTTATATGAGCGCCTTTACGAGGCCGGAGAGGAGGCTGCATGACCTACCGGATCATCTTCCAGCTCGTTCTGTTCCTGCTGCCCTTCCTGGCCTATGGTGTCTGGCGGCTGGCCCGGCAGGAAGCCATTGAGGAAGGCCGCAAGCCGTGGCCGATCACAATCCTGTTCGCTGTCGGTGCTGGTCTCGCGGTGCTTGCCTGGATCGTCCTGATCTTTGTTGACCGGGGCGGGCGCGATACCTGTATCCAGCGGGCCTATACCGACCCTGAAACAGGCCAGATCGTGAAGGCGCGCGAGGTGCCCTGCGAGAAACACCGGGAGGATCTTGGCCTGCCGGCAAACCGCGACCCGGGCAGCCGCGCCCGCGGCCTTGGCGGAAGTGATCCGGCCGGACCGAACACCGCGCCCGGCCCGCGTGACCCCGAGGCACGGATCAATGACGAGGACCCGGCAGAAGACGGGCCCGAAAACGAGATTACCGAGCCCCAATGACAAGTTTGAAGACAACAGAGTGGATCGGCGCGCCCGAAACCCGCGCCGTTATCGCTGCGCTTGAAGCCGCAGAGGCCGGGAGTGCCCGCTTTGTCGGCGGCTGCGTGCGCAATGCGCTGATGGGCAAGCCGGTGGACGACATCGATATTGCGACACGGCTGGAGCCCGAAGCGGTGGTTGCGGCGCTGGAGGCGGCCGGTATCCGCGCCATTCCGACCGGGATCGAGCATGGTACGATCACGGCGGTCGAGAACAGCAAGCCGTTCGAGATCACCACGCTGCGCCGGGACGTCGAGACCGATGGCCGCCGGGCCGTTGTGGCTTTCACGCGCGACTGGGCCGAGGATGCGGCGCGCCGCGACTTCCGTCTGAACGCGCTCTATGCCGAACCGGACGGGACGCTGCATGATCCGACAGGTGGCGGGCTGGAAGATGCGGCCACGGGCCGGGTCATCTTTATCGGTGACGCCGATACCCGGCTTCGCGAGGACTATCTTCGTATCCTGCGCTTCTATCGCTTCAATGCCTGGTATGGCGCCGGGATCGACCCTGAAGGCCAGGCTGCCTGCGCGCGTCAGAAGGATGGCCTGCACCAGATCGCGGTGGAGCGGATCTGGAAGGAGCTGCGCAAATTACTGGCCGCACCGGACCCGACCGAGGCGGTGAACGCCATGGCAGAGAGCGGCGTGCTGGGCCTTCTCTTGCCGGAATGCACAACGCTGGACGGGCTGCATGACCTCCGGGTGAGCGAGACGCTGGCGGGTGTGGGAGCCGACCCGATGCTGCGGCTGATGGCGCTGATCGACCGTAGCGCACCATCGGTCATGGCTGTGTCAAAGCGTCTGCGTCTGTCCAATGCAGAGGCAGACCGCCTGACCATGTGGGCGGCCGACAATCTGCCGGCAATCCCGGGCATGACTGGCGCGGAGCTTCGCCGGACCCTCTACTGGCACGGCAAGCAGGCCGTCGTGGACCGGGCGCTGACCTCTGGTGACAATGTGCGCGACCATCTCTTCGCCATCCGCGCCTGGAAGCGGCCTGAATTCCCGGTGGGCGGAGACGATGCGCTGGCGGCGGGCCTTGAAGGGCCTCAGATCGGCAAAGTCCTACGCGCGCTGGAAGAATGGTGGATGGAGCAGGACTTCCAGCCGGAGCGGGAGGAATTGCTGTCTCGGATGGCGAAAAGGTCCTGATTGCACGCCTTGCGCGATCTTGTTATAACCTGCGTTGCAACGACGGGGTTCGCGATGGTTGAGCGCAAGAAAGATAAGGGCGTTAGAGAAACGGGGGCAGCCCCGATCACACCGCCTGTGTCGGCCAGCATGAAAGTCCGGAAGGTCGGCAATTCTCTTGGGGTGATCCTGCCGCGCGACCTGCTCATGGCACTTGGCGTGGAAGAGGGCGATACAGTGGATGTCGTTCAGACCGAGGATGGCCGGATCGAGCTTGCGGCAGTGGACCGTGAAGCAGATGACCTCATGGACATGGCTGAAGAGATCATGGCCGAGAACCGCGCCGTCCTGCGCGCGCTTGCCAAATGAGCGAGCCGCGCTGGCTCGACAAGTCCTTCATCTTGCGAGTTCATGACCGACAGCTGGAGCTGCATGGCGGCGCACGTGGACTTAGAGATGAAGGGTTGCTGGACAGTGCTCTTGCCCGGGCGCTGAATGCCTATGGCTATGGTGAGAGCGACACGTGCATGCTCGGTGCGCTCTACGGTGCCGGGATTATCCAGAACCACCCATTTGTCGATGGCAACAAGCGGACCGGCTATGTCGCCTGTCTTACCTTCCTGCGGGCAAACGGCTTCAGTCTGACTGCGCCCATGGCAGAGCGTCTGGCATGGACGCTGATGCTGGCAGCCGGTGAGATCGGACACGCGGAATATGCCGACTGGCTGCGCGCCAATGCCCTGCCGGTCTAGTTCGCGATCACGATATAGGTGTTGAGATAGGCCGCGAAGCAGACCCAGGCGAGGTAGGGGACCTGCAGGATGCCGGCGATGATTGAGTGGCGGTTGAAGGCGCGAATCATCAGCACGATCAGAAGCAGCAGGATCGCAATGATGATGAGGGCGATCAGCGGCGACTGAAAGCCGAAGAAGACCCAGCTCCAGGACAGGTTCACCGCAAGCTGCGTGAAGAAGAGGCCGAAGGCGGCGCTGGCGCGGGCGAAGGATTTTGCCTTGAGCCGCACGATGATCGCGCCAAAGGCCATGAGCGTGTAGAGAATCGGCCAGACAATGGCGAAGGCCCGGTCAGGCGGATTATAGGGCGCCTTGTCCAGCGCCGCATACCAGGGGTCCTGACTGCCGCCGGAGACCAGTCCGCCAAGGGCGGCGACGGCGACGGTCAGCACGATCACCGCCAGGATGATGGGCCACGGGCTGTTCTTGCTGGAATGCTCTGTCTCGGTCATTTTGCTGTCATAACAGGGCGCTGGGGGCGGGTCACGGCCATTTTACGACCGGCGGCATGGAAGACAGGATGGAATTGACGTTTCCGCCCGTCTTCAGTCCGAATGTCGTGCCGCGGTCATAGAGGAGGTTGAACTCCACATAGCGCCCGCGCCGGACAAGCTGCTCCTCGCGCTCATCCTCATTCCAGCTTTCCTTCATGCGCCGGCGCACAAGCTGCGGATAGATGTTCCGGAAGGCGCGGCCGACATCCTGTGTGAAGGCGAAATCGGCCTCCCAGTCACCTGTATTGTGGCGGTCATAGAAGATGCCGCCCGTACCGCGCGGCTCATCGCGGTGGGCGAGGTGGAAGTATTCGTCGCACTGCTGTTTGAACTGCGGATAGTAGGCCGGGTCATGGCGGTCGCAGGCCTCTTTCAGCGCCGCGTGGAAATCCACCGTATCGGGAAAGTCCGGCTCTCTCTGATAGGTCAGGAGCGGGGTGAGGTCTGCGCCGCCGCCAAACCAGCTCTCACTGGTCACCAGCATGCGCGTATTCATGTGTACGGCGGGCACGCGCGGATTGCGAAGGTGGGCAATGAGCGAGATGCCGGAGGCCCAGAAGCGCCCGCCGGACTTGTCGGCGCCGGGGATCTGCGCGCGGAAGGCTTCGGAAAAGTCACCATAGACGCAGGAGACATGGACGCCGACTTTCTCGAAGAGCTTGCCCTTCATGATCGCCATCGTACCGCCGCCAAGGTCTTCGCTGCCATCGCCGCGCGTCCAGGGGGTGCGCATGAAAGTCGCCGGTTCCCCGCTATAGAGCGGGGGCTGGGCTTCCCTCTCGAGGGCTTCGAAGCTTTCGATAATCTCGCCTTGCAGGGCTTCAAACCAGGTCCGGGCCCTGGTCTTGCGTGATTCGAGTTCGGTATCGGTCATGGGCTACCTTCCTTGCAGGGCGGGCATAAAGGAAGAGAGCGCTTGCGCAAACCGCCAGCCGCGTAACCTCTTTGCCGCACCTTGCTCTGGCCGGCTGCCCGCGCCGCTGCGTCGCATGGCTGACGCACATGTGCGCCTTGCAAAGCCCGTGCGCTCGCGCTAACCGCAGCGCAGATATATGCGGGGAGGCATAGTTTGCGGCGTTGCGCCGCAATGATTTTCCGCCCCGTTAATGTATGCATCTCGGAGAAATCCTTGGCCAGAGGACTGGAAGAGTGAGCGACGCGCAAACCACACCACACGAGACGATCGACGAGGATCGTCGCGATTTCATTCACATCGCAACGGCTGCCACAGCCGTGGCTGGCGCGGGTGCGCTGGCATATGTCTTCATCGATCAGATGAATGCAGCGAGTGACACCAAGGCGGCATCCAGCCTCGATGTTGATGTCTCCAAGGTGCCGCTGGGCGGAGAAATCCGCGTCCTGATCGGCGGCAAACCTTTCTTCATCCGTCACCGTACGCCTGAGGAAATCCGCGAGGCCGAAGCGGTCGACGTGTCCAGCCTGCGCGATCCGCAGACCGACGACGAACGCCTTGTGCCGATGCAGAATGGTGAGCTCAACCGCGCCATCCTCGTGACCTCGGGCAGCTGTACCCACCTCGGCTGTGTGCCGGTCGGTCCAGCCCAGGGCAATACAGGTGACTTTGGCGGCTGGTACTGCCCGTGCCATGGCTCGCACTACGACACCTCAGGCCGCATCCGCCGCGGACCCGCTCCGGCGAACCTTCCGGTTCCGGACTATAACTGGGTCAGCCCGGCCGTGATTAACATTTCGCTTTAAGGAAGAGGACGTAACAAAGCCATGAGCGGACATGCCTCTACATACGAGCCGAAGACCGGCTTCACGAAATGGCTCGATTCGCGCCTGCCGGTTGTCCGGCTGGCCTATGACAGCTTCGTCGACTTCCCGACGCCGAAAAACCTGAACTACTGGTACACGTTTGGCGGCATTCTGGCGGTCTGCCTGATGACGCAGATCCTGACCGGTGTGGTTCTTGCCATGCACTATACCGCGAGCGTCGATAGCGCGTTCGCGTCAGTCGAGCGGATCATGCGCGATGTGCCTTATGGCTGGCTGATCCGCTACATCCACGCCAATGGCGCATCGATGTTCTTCCTCGCGGTCTACATCCACATGTTCCGCGGCCTCTATTACGGCTCCTACAAGGCCCCGCGCGAGATTCTCTGGATTCTCGGTGTGGTCATCTTCCTTCTCATGATGGGTACGGCCTTCCTTGGTTATGTGCTGCCATGGGGGCAGATGTCCTATCACGGCGCAAACGTGATCACTGGCCTCATCGGTGCCGTTCCGGTTGTTGGCGACAGCATCAAGGCCTGGCTCATGGGCGGCCCGTCCATCGGCAACCAGACGCTCCAGCGCTTCTTCTCGCTGCACTATCTGCTGCCATTCATGATCGCCGGTGTCGTCGTCCTTCACATCTGGGCGCTGCACGTGCCGGGCAACAACAACCCGACTGGGGTCGAGCCCCGCAAGGATCCGGAAGGCCTCAAGCAGGACACGGTTCCTTTCCACCCCTATTATACGGTGAAGGACGGCTTCGCGATCGTGGTCTTCCTGATCATCTTCGCCGCTTTCGTCTTCTACATGCCGAATGTGCTGGGTCATGCCGATAACTATATCGAGGCAAACCCGCTGGTGACGCCCGCGCACATTGTGCCGGAATGGTATCTGCTGCCCTTCTACGCCATCCTGCGCGCCATCACCTTCAATATCGGTCCGATCGACGCGAAACTGCTCGGTGTCATCGCGATGTTCGGCTCGATCGCCATCCTGTTCTTCCTGCCTTGGCTGGACACGTCGAAGGTCAAATCGATGCGCTACCGTCCGGTGGCCCGTCAGTTCTTCTTCGGCTTCGTCGTGGCAGGCCTGCTTCTGGGCTGGTGCGGCGCGTCCAATCCGGACGATCCGATCATCCCGATGGGCTCCGACAAGCTGGTCGTCAGCTATGAAGACGCCAATGGCAACACGGCGAGCCAGACCTATGAAGAGTATGAGGCTGCTGCCGAATTCCGCGAACAGAAGATGGCCGAAGGTGTGGATGCAACCATGACAGTGGACAAGGCGCCGGCCTTCCGCTTCGTGCACCTCGCCCAGCTGCTGACGCTCTACTATTTCGCCTACTTCCTGGTGATCCTGCCGCTTCTCGGCCTGCGCGAGAATCCGAAGGATGAGCCGGCTTCAATCCACAAGGCAGTGCTCGGTCACGACCGCGCTGCCCCGGCCCCTGCCGAATAAGAGGTCAAAGCACATGAAATTCCTGCGTTTTATCTCTGCTGGTCTCGGTGCGGCTGCAATCGCTGCGTCGGCCCACGCCGCTGGCGGTGCACTGCATGCGCACGAGCCTGAAGGTGGCTGGGCCTTCGAAGGCCCGGTTGGCGAGCTTGATATGGCCAGCGTCCAGCGCGGCTATCAGGTGTATCGCGAGGTCTGCTCCTCGTGCCACTCGATGCGCCTTATGAGCTATCGTAATCTCGGTGAGCCGGGCGGCCCGTTCTACGATCCGGAATATCCGAATGCGAACAACAACCCGCTGGTGAAATCCTTCGCGGCCCAGGATGAAATCCTGAGCACGGAGCCGAATGATGTCGGCGATTATGATTATCGTCCGGCTCGCACCTCGGATACGTTCAAGTCGCCCTATCCAAATGCGGCAGCGGCCCGCGCGGCCAATGGCGGCGCACTTCCGCCAGACCTGTCGGTGATCACCAAGGCCCGTCATGGCGGCGCCAGCTATATCTACAGCCTGCTGTCCGGTTATCCGTCAGAGGATGCCTTCAGCACGCGTGAGGTTCCTGTCGAAGAGGTGGAGCCTGCTGAGTCCGAAGCCGAGGCGGAAGGCGACGGTGCTGAAGCAGCCGAAGCCGGTGAGGCCGAAGCGGCTGAAATGGCCGGTGCTGAAGGCGAAACCGCCGCTGGTGAAGGCGAAACCGAGACGGCCGATGCCGAAGAGGCTGCCCCGGCCCGCACCGAGACCGAGACGGTCATCGATGTGTCCGCGGTTGAGGCGCTTCACCATGGCGGCGGCCATTATGAGGGCGAACTCGTCCAGCCGGTTGGCCAGTACTACAACCCGTATATGTCTGGCGACACCACGGCCCAGTGGCGCGGCGACCCGCGGCATACCCCTCCGGGTGGCTTCCTCGCCATGCCGCCGCAGCTCTCCGATGGCCGCGTCACCTATATGGATGGCACCGAGGCGACCGTTGAGCAGATGGCGAAGGATGTTGCCAACTTCCTGCAATGGGCCGGTGAGCCCAAGCAGAGCCAGCGCAAGTCCACCGGTCTTGCCGTGATGATCTATCTGCTGATCTTCGCGGTCCTGCTCTGGTTCTCGTTCCACCGCATCTGGCGGAACGTCGAGCACTAGGCCGCAGGCCCCCGCGACAGCATCGTGGAAACCAGATTGACCATCCGCTCAGCTAGGCTGGCGGATGGTCTTTTGATTCATGAGCTGACGCAGGCGATCTGGTCCGGCCGGGTTTCCATCGAATCGACTGTGTTCAGGGAAACGCCTGAGACAGTCGCCGCGCAGATCGCTAAAGGGGGGCCGTCGTCCTTGAGGATGAAGGTGAGCCGATTGGGGCGGGCCGCTTCGTCTTTGTGCCGCCGCCCATATCAGGGAAGAACCGCTGGATCGAGATAAAGCGGATTGGCGTCCTGCCTGAGCGCCAGAAGGCAGGGCTGGGGCGGATGATCCTGACGGCGCTGGAGGCAGCGGGGCGCGAAGCGGGCGCGGAAGGCGCGCAACTTGCCGTGCGGACCGATCAGCCCCGGCTGGTCGATTACTATCTCGCCTGCGGTTATGCGCTGGCGGGGGATGTCATGCTGACGACGCCAAACCCGCGTTCACCTGAACCAACGGGCATGCGCAAATGGTTCCGGCGGGCCTAACCGTCCGCGAAGCGGTGGCGGAGCGACTGGACGCCCGAATAGACGCCATAGGCGCCGATGGTCGCGCTCGCCGCGATGAAGAGGGGCAGGCCGAAGGATTGGTGTCTTATCCAGCCGAGTGTGGCCGCGAGCCCCTTCACATCGGATGCGTCTGCGTTCGAGGCGCCGATGATCAGGAATATGCCGATCAGGCCGAAGAGAATTCCGCGCCCGGCAATACCGAATTCAATGACCGGTTTGATCTTTTGCACCCATCCTGAAAGGTCGAGGCTTTTCTTCCACTGGTCAGAGTGGGTGCGCCAGACCTGGGCAATGCCGATGCCGATCAGGGCGCGGCCGCCAAGCCCGACAAGCCAGGCGCCGAAGGGCTGTTCCATCAGCCACTTTGCGGTCTCCTCTGTCTTGCCGCCGCCCCCGCCATCATTGGCGTCAATGGCAACGGCCCCCGCGGCAAAACCGACAAGGGCATAGCTGGTGCCGGAGGAGACCATGCCGAGGCGCGCGAGGATGCCTTTTGCGTCATTGCCCTGTCCGTCGGTATCGAAGGCGGCCTGCTGGTAGCGCCAGAGTGCGTAGAGAAAGAGGCCGGCCGCAAGGGCCATGAGAAGAACACGACCGCCCATTGTGGCCTCGATCATGCGAAAGGCTTCGCCGGGTGTGGCGCCATCATCCTGCTCACTCGTGAAGGCGCCCTTCAGAAGCAGGAAGCAGACGGCGAAATAGACGAAGGCACGTGCGCCGAGGCCGATCCGGGCGAGGGCACCCGAGACCGGGCGGGGTGTGTCTGACGCGCTCATGATGCAATGACGCGCGGCACAGCGCATGCGTTCCCGTGCCGGGCCGGCGACAGCGCTTGATTTAAAGGGGGCAGACTGCTTTCAGCCTAAGGCAGACAGTCAGGAGTTTGAGACTATGAGTGAATGGGTCATCGGCGTTATCGGCGGCTCCGGCCTCTATGAGGTGGACGGATTTGAGGACAGGCAGACGCGGCACGTCGAAACGCCATGGGGTGAGCCGTCGGATGAGCTGGTGACGGGGCGGATCGGCGATGTGCGCTTTGTCTTTCTGCCGCGCCACGGACGGGGCCACAGGCTGACGCCGAGCCATGTCCCTTACCGCGCGAATATCGACGCGCTGAAGCGGGCAGGCTGCACCGACGTGCTGTCCATCTCGGCCTGCGGATCGCTGCGCGAACGCTATGCGCCGGGCGACTTTGTCATGGTGGACCAGTTCATTGACCGCACTTTTGCACGCGAGAAGAGCTTCTTCGGGCCGGGCATGGTTGCGCATGTTTCCATGGCAGACCCTGTCTGCGAGCGCCTCTCGCAAATCGCGGGCGATGCAGCCGAAGCGGCCGGCGTCACGGTGCATCGCAGCGGCACCTATCTCGCCATGGAAGGCCCGCAATTTTCCTCGCGCGCCGAGAGTTTCCTCTATCGCCAGTGGGAATGCGACGTCATCGGCATGACCAATATGCCTGAAGCCAAGCTCGCCCGGGAAGCCGAACTGCCCTATGCGACCATGGCGATGGTGACCGATTATGATTGCTGGCATGACACCAGCGAGGCGGTCTCGGTGGCCAATGTGCTGGAGATCATGAAGTCGAACACGGCGGCCGCGAAAAAGGCGCTGGCGGAACTGGCGCGCGCGCTTTCCGGGGTGCCGCGCACGGCGTCTCCGCAGGCGATCGAGACCTGCCTGGACTATGCGCTGATTACTGCGCCGGATGCGCGCGATCCCAATCTTCTGCGCAAGCTGGACGCGGTGGCCGGGCGGGTGCTCTGAGGCGGGTCATAGACGGTGTATGGGCGGTGTCCTGACGGTGCACGGGCGGTGTTTCGCCGCCGGCCCGGCCAGGCGCTGCGCAGAATACGCTTGAGACGCGAACCAGCTCGCGCCTCAGCCGCTCTTTTGTTAACCTGGGTTAACTGGGCGGGGGCACACGGACATGCGCGAAGACTATCTCGAGACATTCCTTGTCGGCGGGCTTGGCCTGCTTGTCGTCACGACGCTGATGATCGCCTGGCTGCTCTGGCAGGAGCGGCGCGCGCGCAAGATGTCGATCGGGGTGGCGCTGGCAGGTGTCGGCTATGAGTTCGTCCATAATCTGCATCAGGTGCTGGTGGAGATTGCGCGCCTGAAGGCCGGCGTGCCCGGCAGCGTGCAGGGTCTGGTACCGCTTGCCCATCCCCAGCTGGACGGGGTGATCGCCCACCCCATGGCAACCGACAAGCGGGCGCTTTCGGGCGTGCATTCTGCCTATCGGTCGCTTGAGGTTTACCGGATGCGGATTCGCGAGCGGGCGGCCCATGGGCGCAATGCGACCGGGGCGATAGACGAGCTCACCGACAGCGCGGTGCATGCGATTGCGACGGCCTATCTATGGGACCGGCATGGCGGGCGCCTGCCGCGCAAGGCCCGCTCACCCCGGGCTTCGGCCGTGCACCGCTGGCTGACATCGCACGGCTTTGCCCGCGAGGCGGTCGAGGGCCGGGACCTTCATGACGCGGTCATTCGTGCCTTGCAGGACGGCGGTACGGCGCTCAAGCCGCGCCCGATCAGCATGCCGGCCCTTGATGAGGATACCTCGCCGCCGCCGGAGGCTGCGAGTGAAGAGGAGGCCAGGGACGCGGCGGGGGAGGGAAACGCTGAGGTTGAGGCCGGCGCCGCCGATACGGACGTGGAGTCCGGTGCACAAAAAGGGGGCGATCAAGGCCCTGAAGTCGATCCAAGCGATGAAACGTCTCGCCATGACGGCAGGCCAGGTCTAGACCCGCGGCCTGAGGAAACGACCGCGAGCGAAGAGCCGCCCTATCCGCACGATCCGGCGCCTTTTGCCTCATCAGAGGCAGATGAGGAAACCGGCGATGAGGTGCCCGGCGAGGATGAGACGGGCGACTTATCCTCTGCGCCAAGCCGGCGCCGGCGTTCCCGGCGCCGGTGAAAATCAGGCGATACGAAAACGCCAAAAAACGATAAGAGCTTTCGAATGGACTTTAAATCTAAGATCAGAACGATCCCCGATTATCCACGCCAGGGAATCATGTTCCGGGACGTGTCGACATTGATGGCGGATGCCGATGCTTTCGCTGCGGCGATTGAGAAACTCTGTGCCCCCTTTGACGGGTTCGAGATTTCGAAAGTGGCCGGTATCGATGCGCGCGGCTTTATCCTTGGCGGTGCGATGGCCGTCAGGCTGGGCGCCGGCTTCCTGCCGCTTCGCAAGCCCGGCAAGCTGCCCTACCGTACATTCAGCGAAAGCTATGAACTGGAATATGGTTCGGACGCCTTGCATATGCATGTCGATGGCGTTGAAGAAGGCGAGCCGGTCCTTCTGGTCGATGACCTTATCGCGACGGGCGGATCGGCCGAAGCGGGGGTCAAGCTTTTGCGCCGGGGACGGGCCGATATCGTTTCGGCTGTCTTCCTGGTGAAGCTCCCGGACCTTGGCGGCGTGCGCCGGGTGCGCAATATGGGGGTCGAAGTCAACGCGCTCATCTCTTTCGAGGGAGACTGAGACGCTCTGAAAGGAAGCAGAGCCATGAAATCCATTATCGCAGGCAGTGCAGTTTTTCTGGCGGTTTCTGTGGCCGCCTGCAGCGGCGAGCAGGACGCGCCGCCTGCTGATGAAGCAAGCCGACAGGCCCTACAATCGCAATCGGGCTGGGACCGGGCGCTGTCATCGCTCAGGGATTTCGAGGCGGCGAGCTATGTCGACGAAGACGCAGAGGAAGCCGACCTCTCCGCGATACAGGGTGTGCTGCCGGATCTGGTGGCGCTGAGCTGGGACGCGAAATCCTTCGATGAGGCGACAGGCGCGACCGTGTTTGAGAATTTGCGTCTTACCGTCAACAGCGAGCCGGCCTTCGGGCTTGCCATGGAGGAGGCGCGTGTCTGGGGGTTTGACGACGACCTGCTGATGGCGCGCCTTGCCGGGGAGCGGCTGGACGAGACGGGCGTCGTCTTCGACCGGCTTGAGGCCGATGGTTATTCTGCCTTTGGCGCTGCCGGAGCGATGAACGCCGCCTTTGATGTCCTCGAATCAGAGATCGAGGCAGAGGATGCCAGTGAGGTGGATTTCGGGGTCGAGCGGTTCGACCTGAACGTCGACAGAACGGTGACCGGCGAGCTGTCCCTGCGGCCCTTCGAATATGTCCCGCTATCTGACGCGCAGTTTGCCGGGATGATGGGCTTTCTGGACCGGGACATGGAGGGCGAAGGCGCCGAGTCCGCCAAGGATAGCCTGAAGGCCATCCAGCTTGCCCAGCAGGTCATCGCTGTTGGACGTTCAATCAAGGTGGAGCGTGCGACAGCCAGCAATTTCACCATGGCTTTCGACATCAATAGTGATGAGGTCGATCAGGATCTGTCCTACACAATCGACTTTTACGGTCTTGAGGGGCTCTCCGGCTATGATCTCGACGCGGTCTATTATGCCGGCATGAGCCAGTCGCAGGGGATGACGATGCGTGCCCCTTCAGACGAGCCGCAGGACTGGCCCTATCCGGACGGGCTCGACATCGATCAGGTCTACGCCTCCGATTTCAGCGTCTGGCGGAATTTGAAGCTCGACAAGCTCGCTGGCTATCTTGTCCGCTCGCAATTTCCCGGCATGGAAGAACGCGACCTTTTGAGCCTCGGCTCCGGCACCGTGACGGGCTTTATCTATCGCATGAACGAGGCGGATGTCCTTCGTATCAAAAGCGCAAGCGTCGATGCGTCGGAGTTTGAATGGTTCCTGCCTGAAAAGATCAGCTATGATCTGACGGGCATGATGATCCGGCCCGAAGAGATCGGGCAGTTCACACTGGGCCTGATGCCATCGGGCGACGATGAAGAGATCGAGGCCGTGCGCAGCGATATCGAAACAGCTGTCGATCTTCTCGATGAGCATGGTCTGGCAGATATTCCGGTCGATATTCAGGCGCTCGCAAGCTGGGACAAGGAAACCGGGGCGACGCGGTTCCGCCTTGCCGGCCAGTCGGAGGGATTTGGCGAGCGGATCGCGCGGCTGGACATCACGATCCCGCCCTATGAGCCCATGGCAGAAACGGTCGAGTCAAACGAGGCCGGGTCGTTCGATGCCGCTTTCGAGGACCTCTTCGAACAGTATTTCAGCTTTGTGAGCGCCCGGCTCTATGAGTCCGATGAAGGCGGTTATGACAAGCTGTTCGGCTATCTTCACGCGATTGGCGAACAGCATGCCGACCAGGGCTGGGGGGCGACGCTGGCGGGCATGCCGCCCGAAGATCTTCGCAGGTTTATCGCCACAATGGTCCGCTCATCGAAAGGCAATGTGCAGGCGCAAGTCCCACAGGCGGCCGACTGGATCGAGTCGCTTGCGGCCTATATCGAGACGCCGGGCGGGAGCCTGGATATCCGTGTCGAGCCGTCCGAGGCGCTCACTGTCGAGAGGATGGATGAACTGGGCGCGTTAAATGATGATGAGGCTATCGTCGAACAACTCGGGATCAGTGTCACGCACACGCCCGAATAGGTGAGTGAGGTGCTTGACCGGAGCGCTGGGGCGCCTCACCTATGGTCCCTGACTGAATGCACGGGAGACGTCATGTATCGCCTCGACGATGAGACCGAACAGAAGCCGCAGAATGAGCCCAACGCCTTTCTGGAAGAGGCACTGTTCAAAGCCAGAACCATCATGCTGACCGGCGGCGTGGACGACAAGCTTGCCCGCCGGGTCTGCGAGCGCCTGCTGGCGCTCGATTCCGAAAGCGACAAGCCGATCCTGCTGGTCGTGTCCTCCCCTGGCGGGCACGTGGAATCCGGCGACATGATCCACGACATGATCAAGTTCGTGCAGGCCGAGGTGAAGATCCTTGGCTCTGGCTGGGTCGCGTCTGCCGGCGCCCTGATCTATGCGGCCGCCAAGAAAGAGAACCGCTTCTCGCTGCCGAATACACGCTTCCTGCTTCATGAACCGCGCGGCGGCTTTGGCGGACAGGCGTCCGACATCGACATCCAGGTGCGTGAGATCGTGCGGATGCGCGAGCGGCTCAACAAGATCTTTGCTGAAGCCACCGGCCAGCCGCTGGAAAAGATCAAGGCCGATACCGACCGCGATCACTGGATGAGCGCCGAAGAAGCCGTGGCCTATGGTCTGGTCGGCAAGATCATCACCAGCCGCAAGGAAATTTCCTGATCAGTGCAGGGCGTTGCTCGTCGGGGCAGCGCCCAGCGGCTCGACAGGCTCAATCAAGGTCCGGCCCAGGAAGGGCCGGATTTTTTTTGCCGTGATCTGAGGCTTGAGAAAGGGGAAGAGGTGTCCGCCATCCTCTACCCATTCCTGGCGCGCCTTCGGGATGAAGGCCGATAGCTGGAGCGAGTTTGAGGGGGCGATGATGCTGTCACGCGTGCCCGCGAGAACCAGCGTTTTCTGGCCGATTAGCGGCAGGAAGGCGAGGCTGGACCAGCCGGCAAAGCCCAGAAGCTGGCGCGACATGGCGTCTGGCGCGGCAAAGGTCGCCGGCCCGGTCGCAATATGGAGCTTCTTGAGATCGCGCTCCAGATCATTCCAGAGTTTGAGGAAAGGGAAGGCCGAAGAGAAGAGGGGCACATCGCTCCAGTCATGCGAGAGCATGGTGAAGCCGCTGCATGTTGCCGCCAGGATCAGGTGTTTCACCTGCGCGCGGTATTGAAGCGCAACCTGCTGGGCCAGCGCGCCGCCGAGTGAGAAGCCCATAAGGTCAAACTCATCGGCCCCAAGCCCTGCACAGGCCTGCACCACCAGACGCGCGAGCAGGGCAGGCGGATAGACCATGTCGGTCTCTGGCGTGCGGCCACTGCCCGGCATTTCAATGGCGATGAGCCGGGTGTCCGGAAACTCTGCGGCGAAGGGCGGGATCAGCTCCAGCGGCGATCCTATGCCGTTCAGGAAGACGAGCGGGCGGCCAGCTGCGGCCTCATTCCAGACATGGATACGCAGATGCGCATCGCCCGCATGGTGCCAGTATTCGGCCGGCTGGGTTGGTTTATACTCTGGCACTCTACCTTCTGGCCTATCCTGTCGCGGACGCTTGCGATCCCCTGTTATCATGGAGCCACTTTGCCAGAGGATGCAAGAGCCGCTTTCGCAGGTGCAGCAAAGAAAAAGGGAGACCAAACTGGTCTCCCTGATCCACTCTACTCTGGGTACTCTACAAGTTTATACACTGTAGCGCGTTCGTTATAAAACATCCAGAGCTGATACGCAGCGTACTGGATTGCTCCATTTTGAAACGTTCGCCACTGTGTCGCCGCTAAAAATGCTGCGGCTGCGATTGACTTGCAAAATCCATCCCGATAAGCCGCGCGATATTGATAATCATTCGCATTCTCGAAAGTTGAGGGATCATGGGGTACAGGAATCTGGTGGCAGCGCTGATCGTGTCGGCAAGCCCGGCCGCATTGGCGGCAGCGCAGGTTACAGGCGCGGCAGATGAGGCGGAAAACCGTCAGGAGACAGTCATTGTCACCGGCACGACGGCATTCGGGGCAACGAAGTCGGACACGCCGATTGTCGAGACCGCGCGCACGCTGTCCGTCGAAACATCGGAAATGTTCATCGACAAGGGCGCGCTCAACCTCGCCTCCGCGCTGACTTATGTGGCGGGCGTTACCGCAGAGCCCTATGGCTTTTCCACGCGCGGCGACTTTCCCCAGTCACGGGGCCTGGAACTGCCGCGCTATCGCGACTCCATCCAGGAGCTGTTCGGCAGCTACAACTCGACCCGCGCTGACCTCTATACGGTCGAGCAGATCGAGGTGCTGAAAGGCCCGGCCTCTGTACTCTACGGGCAGGGCTCTCCGGGCGGTATCGTCAACTATGTCTCCAAGACGCCGAAGGACACGTTTGGCGGTGAGCTGAACGCCGAGGTCGGCAATTTCGACCGCTATGAGGTCGCGGGCGATGTGACCGGCCCGATTGCCGGGACCGATGGCAAGCTCGCCTATCGTCTCGTCGCGCTCTATCGCGATACCGGCACGCAGATCGATCAGGTGGACGAAGAGACCAAGGTCTTCATGCCGTCTCTTTCCTGGCAGGCGAGCCCGGCGACCAAGTTCACGCTGATCGGCCTCCTGCAGGACACAGACAGCGATACGGCCGCGCAGTTCATTCCGGTCGAAGGCACGCTTTTCCCGCTGGAAGATGGCAGCTATCTCGACCCGGAAGTCTATGTGGGTGAGCCGGGCTTCAACCGCTACAATACCGAAAGCCAGCAGGTGACCCTGCTGGGCGAGCATGAATTCAACGAGAATCTGATGCTGGAAGGCACCGCCCTCTGGCGCTCGGGCGAGGCGGACTATCATCAGGCCTGGGCAGCCTTTACCGGGGCAGGGCAGAGCCGGTATCTGAATGGTATTTTCGAGACCCAGCCCGCGCTCGCCGCTGCGGCGGCCATGCAGGGGCTGACCTTTACCGACACGACCGTGCCGCGCACCTTCTATCAGGGCGACAATACGTTCGACCAGCTGGCCGCCGATGTGCGCCTGCGGGCCAAATTCGAGACCGGCGCGCTGGAGCATGAGCTGCTGGCCGGTGTGCAGTATCAGGATGTCGAGACCGACAGCGATACGGCAAACCTCTATGCAGGCGGCGCGCTGCAGGGCGATTTCCGTTATGTGCTGGACCTCAAGAACCCCGTCTATGGCAATTATCCCGACCAGAGTGTCTTCGATGCGCTGCTCAACGATACGCCGGCAAATGTGGTCGAGGATCTCGGCGTCTATGTGTCCGACCAGATCGCGGTGGGCAAATGGCGTTTCACCGCCGGTGTGCGGCTCGATAGCGTCGAGAATGAGGTCGGTGCCGTCAGCCAGGATGATGACGCTGTCTCCACCAGCTTTGGCGCGCTCTACCGCTTCGACAATGGGTTCTCGCCCTATGTGAGCTATGCCGAAAGCTTCGAGACGGTGGTCGGGACTGACAGAAGCGGTAACCAGCTCGATCCCGAAGAAGCGCGCCAGTATGAGGCCGGCTTCAAATATGAGCCGCGCGGCATTCCGGGCCTCATCACGGCGGCCTATTACGATATCGAGATCTCCAATTTGCCCAATCCGAACTCCCTGCCGGGGGATGCGGCCCAGCAGCAGGGCGTCTCCAAGCTGAAAGGGTTTGAGGCCGAAGCGCGGCTGCAATTCGGTGAGGTCTATTTCCAGGCGGCAGCTTCGACCATCGATGCAGAGGACCCGAATGGCCGGCAACTGGCGGCGATCCCGGAAGAACAGGCCTCTGTCTGGACGACGTGGCGCCCGGATGGCGCGTGGGAAGGCTTCAAGGCCGGCGCCGGTATCCGCTATGTCGGAGAAACTGTCTCGGACAATGGCACCATCTCCTATACAACGCCGGACTATACGCTGGGCGATCTGATGGTCGGCTATGAGTGGGACCAGTGGGACTTCGCGGTGAATGCCCGCAACGTGACCGATGAGGACTATCTCACCGGCTGTCTGACGCGGGGTGACTGTTTCCCGGGCCTGCGCCGGACCGTGATTGCGAGCCTCAGCTACGACTTCTAGCCAGGCAGGCAGGGAGCCCTCGCCATGACAGCATTTGAATGGAGCCTGCTTGCCAGCGCCGGGGCGGCCAGCCTCGGCGGGCTCTACGCCCTTTACGCGGCGTGGAGAGAGCCGGGCAGGCCGTTTCATGTGCTGGCAGGCTGGGGTCTCCTTCTGGCCGGGCTGGGTGCTGGCCTGATCGCGAATGGCGACCGAGGGCTTGCGCAGGTCTGTGTGATCGCGATGGCGGGTGCGTGCGCCTTCTTTGCGGTCCCGATGATGCGCGGGATTGCCCCGCCCGTGTCGGCGCAGCGCGTGCGCGAGGGGGCGGCGGATGCCAGTGCGGCAAGGCGCAGCCCGCTCCTCGCCGCCCTTTCGGGGGTCTGGACGTTCCTGCTGAGCGGACCTGTGGCCGGCATCATCGCCTTGCTGGCATCGGCGGGCCTGTTCAAGGCGCTGCGGGCCGCATCGGTGAGTATTGCCACAGCCGGGGCAAGCGCCATTATCGCGGCGGTGATGCTCTGGGCGCTTGTCTCCACGCTGTTACTGATTGAACCAAGGGCCGGGCGGCGTTCCCTCTATGCGGGCGCCGGACTGGTGCTCGGTTTCGCTGTCGCGTTCATCCCGGTCTAGAAAGGCGCGTCCCATGGCAAGTTCGATCTGGCCAAAATCCAGCAAGGTGCGTGTCGCACGGTCCCTGTCGGCGCATTCCGTCATGGGGCTGGTCATCAGCGCGCTCATGTTCATCGTCTGCCTGTCGGGCACCGTGGCCATGTTCGAGGATGAGATCGGCTGGTGGGAGAACCCGGTCCAGGCGCCGGTCGCCAGCGTCTCGCCAGAGGCGGCGCAGACAGCCGCCCGCAATGTCATGGCCCAGCAGCCGGACACGACGCACCTCTATCTCTACCTGCCGCGCGACAACTGGCAGCGCTTTGTCATTGGCGGCGATGACGGGCTTGAGACCGCGACGGCCGCAGGGGAGATGAGCGGCGGGTATGAGACGCCGTGGAATGACTTCCTCATTCACCTTCACTATTATCTCAGCCTGCCGACCAGTTTCGGCATGATCGTCGTGGCCATCCTTGGTGTGATGCTGGTCGCGATGGCGATATCGGGCTTCCTTGCCCATCCGCGCATCTTCCGCGACGCCTTCCGCCTGCGCCGCAAGGGACAGGCCCGGCTGGTCCAGGCCGATCTTCATAACCGGCTCAGCGTGTGGACCGCGCCCTTCACGCTCGCTGTCGCCATTACGGGCGCGATGATCGGGCTTTTCGCCGTGGTGGCGATGGTGCTGGCGCAGACCAGTTTTGATGGCGACAACCGGGCGCTCAGCGAGGCCATCTTCGGGGCTGAAGGCGAAATCGACGAGAGCCCGGCAGCGCTTGCCGATGTCGGCGCGGCCCTCATCACGCTGGAAGAGGTCGCCCCGGAGGCATCGCCTTTCCTCGCCATCGTGCATGACCCCGGCACGGCGAGCCAGCACACCACCATCTATGGCGAACATACCGACCGGCTTGTCTATGGCGAGATGTATGAGTTCGACGCGGGCGGCGCGCTGGTCGGCGATTCGGGCTTTACCAGCGGGGAGGCCGGCAAGCAGATCGCCATGTCGACCTACAGGCTCCACTTTGGTGACTTTGGCGGGCTCGCCATGAAGGTGGCCTATTTCGTCTTCGGTCTGGCGCTCTGCATCACGGTGGCAGCGGGGCTGAATATCTATTTCCTGAAACGGGCAGAGGCCGGGCGCGGGCTGCCCCGGCTCGAGGCGGCCTGGGCGGCCCTTGTCTGGGGCAGTCCGGCCCTTCTGGCAGCGACACTCGCGATCAGCCTGCTGGGTGCCGGCATGGTGGCCCTGACAGGTATTTTCTGGCTGGGCGCGCTGGCGCTCTGCGCGCTTGGCCTTGCTGTGAAGGACCAAGTGAAGACCGCGCGCTGGATGCGGCTGGGGCTTGGCGTGTCCCTGCTGCTGGCCGTTGGGGTGCATGCGGTGCGGTTCGCAGAGAGCTATCAGTGGCCGCATGTCTGGGCGGTCAGCGCGTGTTTTGTGGTGGCGGGGCTGGTTCTGGTCGGGCGGCCGCTGATGGGGCTGCGTGATGCGCGTTCAACATCGCCGCACCATCTGGCGTCATCCCGGCCTTGAGCCGGGAGCTAGCTGCAGCGGCGCCGCAACAAGCTGGGGTGAGGAAGCTTGCAGGCCCATCGGAGGGAAAGTGAGCAGCTCTGAGCGGGCTTTGTGTGCGGCGCGCAGCGTTGATACGTAAGCAAAACCTAAAAGCCTCTGCCGCGGCCTTCATTGAAGAAGCGGGTTCATGCCACTGCCGTGGCCTTCATTCGCGAAAATCGATCCACTGGATCGATTTTTTCGCCGGAGGCGAACTGCAAATGAAGTGGTGGTTGGAGGGAGACTTGAACTCCCGACCTCATGATTATGAGTCATGCGCTCTAACCAGCTGAGCTACCCAACCACATTCAGGCCGGGGGCCCTGGCGATGCAAGGCCCGTCCGAAGCGGGCTGAATACACATTGCGCGCGGGCGGCGCAACCGCCTAATCCAGCAGGTCTGCCACATGATCTGCGATGGCGAGCGAGGAGGTGAGGCCGGGGCTCTCTATGCCGATGAGGTGGATGAGGTGTTCGCTCTCCTCGCGGATCATGAAGTCGCCGGAGGGCTCGCCCTGTTTGACGATCTTGGGGCGCACGCCGGCATAGTCGGGCGCAAGCGCGCCGTCCGGCAGGCCGGGCCAGTAGCGGCGGGCCGACTCATAGAAAAGCGGCGCGCGGGCCGCGTCGACACGGTAGTCGAAAGGCGGCTTTGCATCGTCCGGCAGCCATTGGGCGTCGGGACCGAGGCGTCCGCGCCCGGAGAGGTCCACGGTGAGATGCAGGCCAAGGCTGGCGCGCCCCGGCATGGGATAGATGAGGCGCGAGAAAGGCGTCTTGCCGAGGATGCTGAAATAGCTGCCTTTGACATAATGCGGCTCTGGCAGGTCGATATCGGCATCGATCAGGCGGGCGAGCTCTATGGCGCGGTGGCCGGCGCAATTGATGACGGTGCGCGCGGTGATCTTTGACGGGCTCTCGCCGCCAGTGATCAGCTCAACGCCGCCGGCCGTGCGCGCGCCGTCTGTGACCGGTGTGCCGAAGGCGATCATGCCGCCTGCGTCTTCCAGCTCTCCCTGCAAGGCCAGGAAATAGCCATGGCTGTCGAAAATGCCGGAGACGGGGGAGTGGATGGCCGCGTCGATGTCTTCGGCAAGCGCAGGCTCCATCCGCCGTGCCTCGACGCCGGGGATGATGTTCAGATCCTCGACGCCGTTTTCGCGGGCGCGGGCGAGAATGTCTTCCAGGCGGCCGGCTTCATCGGGATGGGCGACGACGAGCTTGCCGCAATTCCTGTAGGTGACGCCGTGGTCTTCAAGATAGGCGTAGAGCTTGCGGCGCCCTTCGACGCAGAAGCGGGCTTTCAGCGAGTCTTTCGGGTAATAGAGCCCCGCATGGATGACTTCTGAGTTGCGGGACGAGGTGTGGCTGGCGATGAGGTCTTCGGCTTCCAGCACGATGACGTCGCGCCCCTTGCGGGCGCAGGCACGCGCAACCGCCAGACCGATAACGCCGGCGCCGATGACGACAAGATCTGCTTCCAGCCTCTCCATACCCATTCCCTAACGAAAAGCGCGGACCTGCGCGACAGGACAAATCGGGCTGGGACCTCCGGCAGGGGCCAGGGCGTGCCCGGCTCTATTCGGCGGCGACCGCTTCGTTGATGGCGACCTGTTCTTCCAGCCAGTGTTCAGCTTCAAGCGCGGCCATACAGCCCATGCCCGCGGCGGTGACCGCCTGGCGGTAGGTCTCATCGGTAACATCGCCGGCCGCATAGACGCCCGGAATATTGGTCTTCGTCGTGCCGGCCTCTGTGATGAGATAGCCATTGGCCTTCATGTCGACCTTGCCCTTGAACAGATCGGTCTGCGGGGCATGGCCGATCGCGATGAAGACGCCGTGCACGTCGCGGGTCTCTTCCTCGCCGGTCTTCACATTCTTGAGGCGTGCGCCGGTGACGCCGGGCGGGTTATCCTCACCGATGACTTCTTCGAGTACCGTGTCCCAGAGGATCTCGACCTTGGGGTGCTTGAAGAGGCGGTCCTGCAGGATTTTCTCGGCGCGGAAACTGTCGCGGCGATGCACGACGGTGACCTTGGAGGCAAAATTGGTGAGGAAGAGCGCTTCTTCGACAGCGGTATTGCCGCCGCCGACGACGATGACTTCCTTGCCGCGATAGAAAAAGCCGTCGCAGGTCGCGCAGGCGGAGACGCCGAAGCCCTGATATTTTTCCTCAGACGGAAGCCCGAGCCATTTGGCCTGGGCGCCCGTACAGATGATGACGGCGTCGCCCGTATAGGTCGTTCCGCTTTCGCCCACCGCGCGGAAAGGGCGGCTTTCGAAGTCGACTTCGGCGATGTGATCCTCGGAAACCTTGGCGCCCATCTTCTCGGCATGGTCGCGCATCTTTTCCATGAGTTCCGGGCCCTGGATCTCGGCAAAGCCCGGATAATTCTCAACCTCGGTCGTGATGGTGAGCTGGCCGCCCGGCTGCAGACCGGCGACGACGCGGGTGTCGCGCAGGGCGCGGGCGCCATAGATCGCAGCCGTCCAGCCGGCCGGGCCGGACCCGACGATCAGGATTTCAGAATGGATTGTCTCGCTCATCACCCGCTCCAGTTCTCTGGCCAGTTCTCTGGCAAATTGTGTGGCCAGCCCTTGGGCCGGTCTTACGTTTCTGGCTTACAGGTATGGGGATTCTTCGCCCGCGAATAAAGCCCCTGAAGTGCGCTGCAGGTGTGGGACGCCCTCAGGGGAGGTGCGGCGCCTTGTGAACCTCGACCGTCGAATGGTCGACGCCGAACGTCTCCTGAAGGCGCATCTTTACCTCGCGGCGCAGCGTGTCGAGGCAGGCGCCGTCGCGGGCAACGACTTCCAGCGTGACCAGCGGCTTCTGCTCGGTCAGGGCCCAGGCGTGAATATGGGTCACCTTGGCCGCATCGGGCAGATTGGCCTCAAGGTCGGCCTTGATATCGCCGGGGCTGAGCCCGGAGGGCACGCCCTCGATCAGGATGTGGGCCGACTGCAGCGTGATCCGCACGCCGGCAAAGATGATGAGGCCCGCGACCAGCATGGACAGGAGCGGGTCAATCGGCATCCAGCCGGTAAACATGATGACGAAGGCGGCGGCGATGGCGGCCACCGACCCCAGAAGGTCGCCTGCCACATGCCAGAGCGCGCCCTGAAGGTTCAGGTCCTCCTGATCGCCGCCATGCAGGAGGAAAGAGGCGATGATGTTGACGAGAAGGCCCGCCACGGCGACGCCCATCAGAATCTCGCCCATAACAGGGGCAGGGTCCAGCAGGCGCTGGATCGCCTCGAAGATGATCCAGGCGGCGAGCAGCAGAAGAAGGATGCCATTCACGAAGGCGGCGAGGATCTTGAAGCGGGCCCAGCCAAAGCTGCGGGCTGAGTCGGCGGGGCGTTCGGCGAGCTTGAAGCCGAGCCAGGCAAGCGCCAGCGAGCCGGCATCGGTCAGCATATGGGCGGCATCGGCGAGAAGCGCGAGCGAGCCGGACACAACGCCGCCGATGACTTCCGCGATCATGAAGGCAAAGGTCAGCGCGGCGGCGAAGGCGACCCGCTTGCGCGCATCTGCCGTCTCTGTCACCGCATGGTGATGCTTGTGTTCATGACTGCCGAGGCCATGACCGTGGGAATGGGTGTGTGCCATGCTCCCTAAATCGGGAAGTTCGCCGCAAAGTCAAGAAAAAGTGCAGAAAAAACAGTCAGTTGAGAATGTGATTACGTCTCATTCCAGCCAGTCGGGAAGCACAACCGACTGTTCTTGCTCACCTTTCATTGCGGGCTGGGGATGGCGTTCCAGCAGCCGGGCAACAATGGCATCGGCGACGCGCGCGGCCTCCCGCAGCGGCGGATAGGTCCAGAGGTCAAGCTCGCCCTCGAACCAGCGGGCACAGCCGCGGGCGATGAGGCTTTCATGCAGCCGGTCGAATTTCGGGCTGGAGCCCTTGAGGCGTGCGATATGGACCGGCAAGCCATGCCAGGCGGCATCCGACAGCATGTTGGCGCTGTCCTCGGTGACGATGGCGGCATCGGAATAGATCAGCCAGGCGAGATAGGGGTTCGCGCCATCCTCCGGCCCCGCCCAGAAGCGCGCGCCGATGCGGTCCGCCAGCGCGCGCATCTTCGCGATAACCGGCACGGGCGTGCGCCGGGACGTGGTGATGCGAAGACGCCATTTCTGCTGTGCGAGGGTTTCAAGCTGGCTGGCGAGGTGGTTCGCGGCCTCTTCGGTGAAGGTGTGGGCCCTGGAGTCGCCGCCCAGTATGACGATGCAGGACTGGCCCGCCTCGTCGGCAAGGTCGGCAAAAGCCTGTCCGGCCGCTTCGATGTCATCGGGGGCAAAATGTGATGGAGAGCCAACCGTCTGGATCACATTGGCGCCGGTGAGGCCGTCATGTTCAGGCACAACAAGGAGGTCGAAGTTTTCAGGATCTGTCTTGGGGTCGAGGATCTGCACAGTCAGCGTCTTGCCGCCTGAGAGGTCCCGGATAAGGCGGGTATAGGGCGCGCTGCGCCGGCCTGCGGCGATCCAGACATCGGGCCAGGGCGGCTGGAAAAGCGTGCGCTCTTCTGCCGGGAGGGCCCGCAGGGGAAGGGGCCAGTTGCTGCCGGGCAGCAGCGTCCAGGGCGCGCGCGGGCTCAGCGTGATGGGCGCTTCGTGATGGCCTTCACCGGCGATATGCGCGATCTGCATCCAGCGGCCAGGGCTGGCGAGGGCGCGCATCACAGCGCGGACCTGCGCCGCATTTCCCGCCCGCCCATCGGAGACGCCCCAGATGGAGGGGCCATTCGGTGTGCTTGCAGATGGGGCCGGGGAAGCCATGGGTTTTGCGCCTTCTGTCGTCGGTCAGGGTTAAGCCGGACATTGCCAGTTTTCCCGGCGGCATGCATCCGCGCTTTCCTGTGGAAAATAAAAAGGCCGACGGGGCGAACCCTGCCGGCCTTGATCCCTGAGAAGGGAAAATCTCGTCTATTTGAACTCGACGGCTTCGATTTCGTAGACGCGGGCGCCGCCGGGGGCGGCGACTTCGGCCTCGTCACCGACAGATTTGCCAATGAGCGCGCGCGCGATAGGGGAGCCGACAGAGACCTTGCCCTTCGAGATATCAGCCTCATCCTCACCGACGATGCGGTAGGTGACTTCCTTCTCGGTGTCTGCATCGATCAGTGTGACGGTCGCGCCAAAGACGACCTTGTCGCCTTTCAGCTTGGTCACATCGATCACTTCGGCACGCGCGAGCTTGTCTTCAAGCTCAGCCACGCGGCCTTCGATGAAGCTCTGCTTTTCCTTGGCAGCATGGTATTCGGCATTCTCCGACAGGTCGCCATGCTCGCGCGCTTCTGAGATGGCAGCGATCACGGCCGGGCGTTCGACCGACTTCAAATGCTTGAGTTCTGCGTCGAGGGCTGCATGGCCTTCGGCGGTCATGGGTGTTCTTTGCATGTTCTGGATAACCGTCTGTTTAACGTGTCAGCGTCTGTCCAAACGCGTTTTTCGTCAAGTAGGGATGTATCAGGCCTGCTGCAAGGGGCGGACATCAAGCTCGCGTTCACGAAGGGTGCGAATACCCTGGACCGAGGCGCGTGAGGCAGCAAGTGTCGTGAAGTACGGGATTTTTCGCGTCAGGGCTGTGCGGCGGATCGAGGCGGAGTCCTTCAGCGACTGGGCGCCTTCGGTCGTGTTGAAGACGAGCTGGACCTGCCCGTTGATCATACGGTCGACAACATGGGGCTGGCCCTCGATCACCTTGTTGATGCGTTCCACCGGCAGGCCCTGACCTTCGAGATAGGTCGCGGTGCCGCTGGTCGCGATCAGCTTGAAGCCCATTTCGATCAGCTCGCGGGCTGGCTCAAGCACAAGTGGCTTGTCGCTGTCCTTGACCGAGATGAAGACCGAGCCTTCGCGCGGCAGATAGACATCGACGGCGATCTGCGACTTCAGGAAGGCCGCGCCGAAATCGTCGTCCCAGCCCATGACTTCGCCGGTCGAGCGCATTTCCGGCCCGAGCGCCGGGTCCACACCCGGGAAGCGGGCGAACGGGAAGACCGCTTCCTTGACCGCCACGCGGCGTGGCTTGGCCTTGCTGAGATCGAAATCAGTGAGGGAAGCCCCCGCCATGACCTTTGCCGCGATCTTGGCAATCGGTGCGCCGACGGCCTTTGCGACGAAAGGCACCGTCCGCGAGGCGCGGGGGTTGGCTTCCAGGACGAAGATCTCATCATCCTTGACCGCAAACTGGATATTGATGAGGCCGCGGACTTTCAGCTCTCTCGCCAGCGCTGCGGCAGAGTCCGAGAGGCGCTGGATGACATCCTGCGAAAGCGTGTAGGGGGGCAGGGCGCAGGCGCTGTCGCCCGAATGCACACCGGCTTCCTCGATATGTTCCATGATGCCCGCGACGTGGACGTTCGTCTCGTCGCAGAGCGCGTCTACGTCGACTTCAATGGCGTCGGAAAGGTAGCGGTCGAGGAAGAGCGACTGGTCGCCAGAGACCTTCATCGCTTCCTTTGCGAAGGCTTTGACGTCTGCGTCGTCGCGGCAGATTTCCATCGCGCGCCCGCCCAGCACGAAAGAGGGGCGCAGCATGATCGGATAGCCGAGCTTGCCGGCCACTTCGAGGGCTTCTTCTTCTGACCGCACGGTGGCGGACGGGGCCTGCTTGATGTCGAGCCGGTCCAGAAGGGCGGCGAAGCGCTCGCGGTCTTCGGCAAGGTCGATGGAGACCGGGCTGGTGCCCAGGATCGGGACACCAGCGTCGTGCAGCGGGGTCGCGAGTTTCAACGGTGTCTGACCGCCGAACTGGACAATGACGCCTTCCAGCTTTCCCTTGCCCTGTTCCTTGGCAATGATCTCTGTGACGTGTTCTTCGGTCAGCGGTTCGAAATAGAGCCGGTCGGATGTGTCATAGTCCGTCGAGACGGTTTCCGGGTTGCAGTTCACCATGATCGACTCGATGCCAATCTCTTCCATGGCGAACGCCGCGTGACAGCAGCAATAGTCGAACTCGATGCCCTGGCCGATACGGTTCGGGCCGCCGCCGAGGATGATGGCCTTGTTGCGATCAGAGACATTCGCCTCGTCATCGGCCTCTGTCTTGCCAAAGGGCGGGTGTTCATAGGTCGAATAGAGATAGGGCGTCTTCGCCGCAAATTCGGCCGCGCAGGTGTCGATCCGCTTGTAGACAGGGCGCACGCCGGCCTGATGGCGGGCGGTGCGGACGGCTGCCTCAGAGCGGCCAGTGAGCTTTGCAAGCCGCGCATCGGAGAAGCCCGAGGATTTCAGCTCTGTCAGGCTGTAGCGGTCCTCAGGCAGGCCGTCGCGGCGAAGGTGGGCTTCGGTCTCTATGATGGCCGCGATCTGGCGCAGGAACCAGCGGTCGATACCTGTGATGCGGTAGATGTCTTCAACAGTGAAGCCTTCGCGCAAGGCCTGTGCGACGTGCAGCAGACGGTCCGGCGTCGGGCGGGCGAGGGCTGAATGAAGCGCTTCGGTTCCGGTCACCTCAGGCTCGTCAAAGCCGCTGAGGCCTGTCTCCAGCGAGCAGAGCGCTTTCTGGACGCTTTCCTGGAAGTTGCGGCCGATGGCCATGGCCTCACCGACCGACTTCATGGCGGTCGTCAGGAAAGGTTCAGAGCCGCGATATTTCTCAAAGGCAAAGCGCGGGATCTTGGTGACCACATAGTCGATGGTCGGCTCGAAGGAGGCGGGCGTGACGCCCGTAATGTCATTGTCGAGCTCATCCAGCGTATAGCCGACGGCGAGCTTGGCCGCGATCTTGGCGATGGGAAAGCCTGTCGCCTTGGAAGCAAGGGCGGATGAGCGCGAGACGCGCGGGTTCATCTCGATCACGACGAGGCGGCCATTGTCGGGATTGACGGCGAACTGAACGTTGGAGCCGCCCGTCTCCACCCCGATCTCGCGCAGCACCGCAATCGAGGCGTTGCGCATATGCTGGTATTCCTTGTCGGTCAGCGTCAGGGCCGGGGCCACCGTGATCGAATCGCCGGTGTGGACGCCCATCGGATCGATATTCTCAATCGAGCAGATGATGATGCAGTTGTCGGCCTTGTCGCGGACAACCTCCATCTCGAATTCTTTCCAGCCGAGAAGGCTCTCGTCGATCAGGACCTGCGCGACCGGAGAGGCGGCAAGGCCGGAGCGAACGATCTCTTCATATTCCTCAATATTATAGGCGACACCGCCGCCTGTCCCGCCGAGCGTATAGGCGGGCCGGATAATGGCTGGCAGGCCCACTTCCTCAAGCACGTCCATGGCCTGCTGCAGACCGCCGATCCGGTCATAGCCGATGACCTTGCCGGCCTCGTTCTTGATCTCTGGCGCGGCGACGATGGCGGCGCGCGGGTTTTCGAGGCCGATCCGGTCCATCGCCTCACGGAAGAGGCGGCGGTCCTCAGCCATCTCGATGGCGTCGGCGCGCGCCCCGATAAGTTCCACACCATATTTCTCAAGGATGCCGTCCTTGTAGAGGTCGAGCGCGCAGTTCAGCGCGGTCTGGCCGCCCATTGTGGGCAGGATCGCGTCGGGTTTCTCGCGCTCGATGATCTTTTCGACGAAGTAGGGCGTGATCGGTTCGACATAGGTCGCATCCGCCATGTCCGGGTCGGTCATGATTGTGGCGGGGTTCGAGTTCACCAGGATGACCCGGTAGCCTTCATCCTTGAGGGCCTTGATCGCCTGGACACCGGAATAGTCGAACTCGCAAGCCTGACCGATAATGATGGGGCCAGCACCTATAACGAGGATGGATTTCAGATCGGTGCGTTTTGGCATCTCGGTTCCTCGTCTTCTTCATGACCATTGGTCAAACGGGTGCGCTATAGCGGCGCTTGAGGGGAGGGGGCAAGACCGCAATCCGACAAAACTGTTTATCACGGTCCGGTGAAGTCCCCGGAGGGGAACTTTCAACGAACTGCGGCGGAGGTTTATCGGCCAAGAAAAAAGGCCCCCTGCGAACAGGGGGCCTTTTGATTCAAGCCTGTATCAGGGCCACTGGCGACTACCAGCGGCGCGGATCGGTCGGGTAGCGGTCATAGGCATCGGCATAGCCGTCGCCGTCATAGTCCTGTTCGTCGGACTGGTCGCGCACGCCCGGCATGTCGCAGTCGCCCGCTTCGGTACAGCCCTTGGCTGCGCCAGCGGCGCCGCCGAGTGCGCCGCCGATCAGGGCGCCGCGTCCTGCATCGCCGTCGCCGACATTGTTACCCACAACGGCGCCTGCAACGGCACCCAGACCTGCGCCAACAGCGGCGTTGCGTTCGGTATAGCCGGACTGGGTGCAGGCGGCCATCAGGAGGCCGGTGGCGGCAAGTGCGGTGGTCTTCAGAAGCGTCTTCATGGGAATCCCCTTTTCTTGTATTGAGGCAACTCAAACGAAGTTAAAATCCCGGGGTTCCCTGCGCGCAAGCGAGAAAAAACGGTATTTGCGTTAAAATTGTTTTAGATGAACAGAGCACAACAAAGAGTTGTGTAAGTCTTCATTCTACAAGCCGGGCAATTCTTGCCGGTTTGATGGCGACGGGCACATCGGTCTTGCCCGGCTCGAAGTCAATCCGCAGGCGTCCGGTATCGCGAATCGCGATCCGGTTGGCCACAATCTGGAGCAGGGGAGAGGACTGATCGCCCGCCCCGGACCCGCTTATGAAGAAGTTCTGCGTCGGCAGATAGATGAGGCCGATAATGCTCAGCTTTCCGGTTCCGGTAAGGCGGGAGGCAACGGGCAACCCATTGGTGCGCGTATTGCGCCGTTCGGCGACCGCGATGCCGGCGAGGTCACCTTCTGTCGGTGCCTTGAGCGTCATGCGGGCCTCGTCACTGACACGCAGATAGGCGCCCGGTCCGGTGAAGATGAGTGTAACGCCTTCAGCCGTGACCGTGGCCTTGCGCGTCACCTGCATGGGCGCGCCCTTGATGAAATAGGTGCCTGGAGTCATCTCGACGTGCCCGTAGGCGATGTCGAGGCCACAATAGGTGCCTGGCGTCAGCTTCTCGGTCGGAAGGTCGTAGCGCCGGTCCATGGCGTAGAGGACATCAAGCAGATTATCGGTCAGGGCGAGAAGGTCGAAATCCGGAAGACCCGCGCCCGTGGCGGAGTTTGCCGGGCAGTGCGGGTTCGAACGGCCGGCAGGTGTATCGCAAGGGGCTGCCTTTCCGGCATGGCCAAACGGGCCTGCGCCTTCATCCTCATCCTCGCCTCTCCGGAAGCTTGGGCGGGACTCCCGCGCGAGGCCTGCGAGAATCCGGTCGGCGGACCGTCTTATGCTTAGCGGCGGATCGAAATCCGGATCGGGCTGGCATGTATCCGGGCGGGGCGGCGTCCAGTCTGCGAGCGGATCGGGCAGGGGATTGCAATTCTGGTCTGGCAGGGGAGAGACGTTTGCAAGATGGGAACGGTCGGCCGTTCCGGTTGCGCAGAAACTCTTGGCTTTGGACCAGCCGCCCAGGAACTGCATGGATTCGCTGCCGGCGGCGTTGGACCATACAATACACCCATCGGCGACGAGCCGTGCCATATGTTTGATGGCCAGCCCGCTTTCCCTGTCGGCATTGAGTGCAAGCATGCAAAGCGGAAAGCCCCAGGTGGAGCTGGCAACGGCACGGCGGCGGATCGGCGCCGTGGTGGCATTGCCGGTAAAGCGGGAGAAGAAGTTCACCGGCTCAAATTGCAGCTCCACCGCGAGACGGGTATGCTGGCCGAAGGCATCTTCGGAGACCGCATCCACAACGAGATCGGCAAGCTCATAATTCGAATTGCGGGCCGCAAGCGCCTTTGCCTGTATGCGGGCAGCTTCAAGCCGATCCTGGGCGCGCGGCGACTGCGTGTTGAGAAAGGCTGTCGCGCCGCCGAGCGCGGCCGCATCGGCGGCTTGCTGGACCTGGTGGCCCGAACGGGAGTCCATGCCGAGCGCGAGCGTGGCGCCGACAAGCGACAGGATGGCCATTATGGAGATGGCAAATACCGGCATTGTGCTGCCAGAACGGGCAGCACAGAATCTGCGGGAAAACAGTCGGCACTTTGCGTACATACTGTTTTATCACACAGGCCTCTAAAAACGACGCTACCGGAAATAGATAAATTGAATCAATCTTGCCGCATTGATTTAAGTTAAAGTCCAAGCACCCGCTTGGCGATGATGTTGTGCTGGATTTCGTTCGTCCCGCCATAGATCGACTGGGCGCGGGTGCCGAAATAGGTGGAGACACCGGGCGCGGCGTGGGCGGTTGCGAGGCCGCCATCCAGCCAGTCCGGGCTGACCGAATCGGTAAAGCCGCGCTCTGCATTGAAGCCTGCCGTATCAAGATAGAGCGTCGTGATCTGCTGGGCCGTTTCGGTCGCGAGGATCTTCACGATGGACGCCTCCTTGCCGGGCGCGCCGCCATCCTTCACCGCGGACAGCACCCGAAGCACAGTCATTTCGAGGCCATCCACGGCGAGGTCGGCTTCGGCCAGCTTGCGGGCAAAGGCAGGGTCATCGATGAGACGATGATTGCCGCCATCGGGCACCGAAGAGGCGATCTTGCGGATATGGGCGAGCTGTTTGCGCTTGCCGCCGATGCGGGCATAGGAGGTGCGCTCATGGCCGAGCAGATACTGGCTATAGGTCCAGCCCTTGCCCTCCTCACCGATGAGATAATCGGCCGGGACGCGCACATTGTCGAAATGGACCTGGTTGAGGGCATGTTTGCCATCAATGGTGATGATCGGCGTCACCGTGATGCCTGGCCGGTCCATCTCCGCGATGATGAAGCTGATGCCTTCCTGCTTCTTGCCGGAATTGTCGGTGCGGGCGAGGCAGAAGATCCAGTCGGCGTGCTGGGCCGCTGAGGTCCAGATCTTGGTGCCGTTGAGGACGTATTCGTTGCCCTCTTTGACAGCCGAGAATTGCAGCGAGGCGAGGTCGGAGCCCGCTTCAGGCTCTGAATAGCCCTGTGCCCAGCCTTCGCGGCCCTCACGGATGCCGGGCAGCCAGCGCTGCTTCTGCTCCTCGGTGCCGAAAGTGTAGATGATGGGGCCGACATAGACGACGCCCATAGGCGTCACCGTCGGCACACCTGCGCGCTCCAGCTCCTCATCGAAGACATATTGCTCCTCAAGAGACCAGCCGGGGCCACCATGTTCAGCAGGCCAGCCAGCGGCGAGCCAGCCCTTCTCGCCCAGGGCCTGTTCCGATTTTCGGACCTCTTCGGTGGTAAGGGAGGCGCCCTTCGCCGTCTTGGCGAGAATGTCCTTGGGAAATTCGTTCTCGAAGAAAGCACGCACCTCTGCGCGGAAATCTTCAAGCTTGGGGTCTGTCTTGAGGTCCATACCGGAAAGGATAGACGAGACAGGCACGAGCGTCAGCCATGACCCAAGGTCAGAGGAGGCTGGGAGACTGCCCCTTTGCTGTGTTAAGGCTGAGCCAAAGCAGATCAGGAAGCGAAAGAGTCCACCATGAAACGCTACCTCATTGCATTGGCGCTCGCTGGCTGTTCCCCGAACATGCCAGACCAGCAGGATCAGGCCGCCTCCGATGGTGAATTGACCGCGCCGCAGCCCCCCGATGAAGCGGGTGGCAATGCAGATTCCAGCGGCGATGTCTCAATGGAGCTGACGCTGGACGAGCTGGAACCTGGAGCAGAGGTCACCTCGCCGCTCAGCTTTTCCGGCAGCGCGTCAGGGCTGTGGTATTTCGAAGGGGATTTTCCGGTCCGCCTTGTCGATGGCACAGGGACGGTGATCGCTGAATCCTATGCCGCCTCTCAATCGGACTGGATGACGGAAGAACAGGTGCCCTTCAAAGGCGAGATCAGGTTTGAGGTGACGGAACCGACAGAGGCGACGCTGATCTTTCAGGAAGATGATCCGAGCGGCATGAAAGTGCCAGCCGAACATCCGGTCCCGCTCGTTCTGCTGCCAGCTGAGGACTAGCTAGCTGTAGCGCTTCGACAGTTTCTGGTCGATTTCGCTCGCAGCCTGTTTTTCCGCGCCGGCATAGCCTGTCAGGGAGTCCGCGACGAAGGGATTGTCCTGGCGCTCCTGGCCGAAGGTGCTCATCGGGCCGTGGCCGGGGATGAAGCGGATTTCCGGGCCGAGCGGCCATAGCTTTGAGGTGATCGAATCGATCAGCTGCGTATGGTTGCCGCGCGGAAAATCCGTCCGCCCAATCGAGCCGCGGAACAGCACATCGCCCACAAAGGCGAGGGCGCCGCTTTCATTATAGATCACGACATGGCCCGGCGTGTGACCCGGTGTATGGGCCACGCCGAATTTCACGCCGTCAAGCTCCAGTACATCGCCATCATCGAGATAGCGGTCCGGCGTGACGTTCTTGCCGTCGGCGATGCCATAGCGCTTGCCGGACTCCTCGATCATGTCGAGCAGCCACTGGTCATCCTTGTGCGGGCCGATGATCTCACAGCCGGTGCGCTCCTTCACGGCGGCGGCCGCGCCGGCATGGTCCATATGGCCATGGGTCAGCCAGACGCCGACGATCTTCACGCCGAACTCCTCTGCCGCGCCCATCAGCTTGTCGATATCGCCGCCCGGATCCACGAAGACACCTTCCTTGCTCTCGATCGACCAGATGAGAGAGGTGTTCTGCTGCAGCGGCGTCGTCGGGATGACGCGGATTTCGAGCTTGGGCTTGTTCTGGGCTTGGTCTGTCATGGGTCTCTATGTAGCGACTGGCTTCCAGCGTGAAAAGGACAGGCGCATGGTCGAGATGTTGTTGAGGATCACACCGGCGGCGAAATAATAGAGCCCGATGCGTGGATGAAAGCCCACATAGGCCATGGTCTGGGAGAGGCCGATGAGGAGCGCGGCGAGGAAGACATCCAGCATAGACCATTTGCCGAGCACGTTGAGCCACCAGGCAAGTTTCGGGCTTGGCGGCGCGCCGCGCCGGAAGATTATCGCGGCGACCAATGTCTTGGTGAGCGGAAAGACGCCGGAGAAGAACACCACCACCATGCCGAGAAAGAAGAGATCGAGCTCGATCAGCGTCTCAACCAGGCCCCAGAGATTGTACTCGATCATCAGGCCCACATAGTTGGGCTTCATGATGGAGGGCTGTGAGATGCCCATGATGATGAGCGCGGTAGACGCGTACAGCGCCCATTCGGCGAGGACGTCGAGTATCTTGCTGGGCAGCGGCGAACGGCTCAGCTTGCGGCGTGCCTGATGATGTGTGGTGTCGGTCATTGCCCGCGAGGTTTGGCAGACAATCACCGCCTGTCAACGCCGCAAAGGTGAGACGGGTGCGAGGGCCGGATCAGGCCGACCGGCCCATTTCCTTCTCAAAGGCAGGCGTCAGCCGCTCAATGTCTTCCACTGTCGGAAACTCATCGAAGCTGTGCGGCGCGCCGGTTTCGGCAAAGGACAGCTTCTCGCGGGTGAAGGTCTCGATGAAGGGCGCATACCAGCCGGTCTGATCGAACATGGTGGCGCGAATGTTGACCATATAGGGCAGGGCGTCCGGCCGCGTATACATCCAGCTCATGCAGGACGGGCAGAAATAGTGATGGATCTCCTCACCCTTGAGGCCGCCGAGGACCGGCTCGCCGCTCAGAAGCTCGAAGCTCTCGACCGGGAAGGCGGCGCTCAGCGAATAGGCGCTGGCAGACATTTTCTGGCAGCCGGTGCAATGGCAGGCCATGGTCGCGATCGGCGGAGCCGTGACGCGAAACTGCACAGCGCCGCAGCGGCAGCTACCCTGCAAGGGGAGGGCGGGGTCTTTCATGGTGTCTGCTTCCTGTCCGGCTCCATTCCTGGCAGTCCTGTAGCCGAGCCTGGGCCTGCCCGCCAGCTCGTCTTGCGACAAAAATGACGACGCTTCCAAGGCCGGGGGTTTGGAACTAGGTTCACCCTAACTGGACGACAAAGAAATTCGGGGCAGGCATTTGGGACGCATCATCATTATCCTGCTGGGCCTTCTGGGGCTCGCCTTCTACTACTTCACCAATCAGGAGGTGAATCCCTTCTCCGGAGAGCGCGAATTCAATGCGATCTCCATCGAACAGGCGAGCGAGCTTGGCGCGCAGTCCTATGCGCAGATCCTGCAGCAGGAACGCGCGAACGTGCTCTGCCTCGACAATTGCGAGGATGCGGCCGCCCGCGAAATTGTCAGCGAGGTGCGCGCCATCGGAGAGCGGCTTCAACGCGCCGCGATAGAGTATGAGCGCGACCTTCTGGAGGAGGGCTGGGAGTTTACACCGGTCTCAGAAGATTTCGCCTGGACCTATAATGTCATCCAGTCGGACCAGCCCAATGCCTTCTGCCTGCCGGGCGGCTATGTGGCGGTCTATACCGGCATCATGGATGTGACCGGCAATTTCGACGGAAAAGTCACGCTGGCCGACCTTGAGGACCCCGACAAGCTGGCCGTGGTCATGGGCCATGAGATCGGCCACGCCATGGCTCATCACGGCGCCAAGCGGATGAGTCAGAGCCAGCTTGCGCAGCTTGGTCTGGTTGCTGCGAGCGCTGGCGTCGGGGACATGGACCCTGGCCAGCGCCAGCTCGTCCTGGGCGCGATGGGCGTTGCCGCGCAGGGCGGCCTCATGGCTTTCTCGCGCCAGCATGAGACCGAAGCCGACCGGATCGGTCTCGAGCTGCTGGTGCGCGCCTGCTACGATCCGCGCGAAGCGCCGGAGCTCTGGGAACGGATGGGCCGCCTTGGCGGCGGTCAGCGTCCGCCTGAATGGCTCTCCACCCACCCGGCTTCTGAAACCCGCGCCCAGAATTTTCGCGACTGGATGCCGGAATATATCGAGAAATACGAGGCCAATTGCGGGCCCCTGGGATAGCTTCGCCTCGCATAAGTAGCAGACTGGCGCTCTAACTCAGCGGATCGATACGGTCCATGCCGGACTGGTTGACGCGCCACCAGCCGGCCAGGCCATAGCGGGTCTCGTGGGTGACCTCGACCTCGTGCGGGATCGCTTCCGACAGCATCAGCATCACGCCGCCCGGCTGCGGGACGATCCGCGCCGCCGGGTCAGCACCGTCAGCCGCGCCTTCATTCCAGACGGCGAGCGCGCCGCCGCGGGCCTCGTCCCAATCCTCATTGAGATAGGCGACCAGCGAGACGACGCGGTTGCGCGCGCCTGCGAAACTGTCGAGGTGGCGCTCATAGAAGCCGCCCGGCGGATATACCGCGAAGCAGACTTCCATCTCGAACAGGCCAAGCATCAGCTCGCGATTGAGTGAGGCACGCAGCGCTTCGGTCCACATCTGGAAGTCCTGCTGAGCCGGTGTCGAGCCGTCGAACCAGGTGATGCGCGTGCGCCGGATGGTGCGGTCGACCTGGTAGTCGCTCTCGCGGCCAATTCCGGCCGCTTCCAGGGCGGCGGCTGCCTCACGGGCGACAAGTTCCTCGCGCAGGGCACGGGTCAACGCCTCCGGCATGAGGGCTGGCTGCCAGCTCCAACCTTGGGTGGCAAGATCGTCGGCGATGGCGCCCAGACGGTTGTCGCCCATGGAAGGCGCGTCCAGAACAGGAGAGGTGGCGTTCAGCTCAGTGTTTCCTTCTCAGGCGATAACCAGCCAAGAGACCAGGGCAGGAAGACCAGCCCGCGAAGATCGAGCAGCGCATGCAGCAGGATAACCAGCCAGAGCGCGCCCGTGGCGGCATATATCACCATGAAGAGGGCGCCGATAAGCCCCGATGACAGAATGCCCGCCAGGCCCTGATAGGCATGGGCGACGGCAAAGAGCGCCGTCGAGCCGAGCATGCCTGTGAGCACGCTGCCTGTAATATGATAGATCGCGACAAACAGCATGGCGCGGAAGAAGATTTCCTCAACCAGGCCGGCATTTATGGAGATGAGCGAGGCCGACCAGGCTTCCTGCCGGTTTCGCGCAAGCAGCGCGCCCACGCCGTGCTGGGGGATGTCGCCGGCCTTCAGAAAGAACCCGGCCGCCCCGCCGGCAAAAATGCCGAGGGTTACGACCCCGGCCACGGAAAGCCCGAAGAGGGTAATGTCGCGACGGCTGATCCCGGTTGCGTCGCACAGGCCGACAAGGCTTGCTTCCATATTGGCAGGCAACTGCCAGAGCGCGGGCGTCGCATCCATGAGCATCAACCCTGCGACCCCAAGCACGCCGTAGCGGATGAAGGAGGTGAGCGTCCATTTGCGGAAGGCGCGCTGACGGCTGGCTGTATCTCTCAGCGCTTCGAAAGCCGGAAAGGTGCGCCGGTCACGCCAGATCTGATGGGCAATTAGGGCGCAGGCGCCAAGAAAGACCAGCCAGGCTTGAATCATCCAGCGCGCATACGCGGTCTAGGTGTTGCCACGCATGAAGCTGGCGAAGCGGTCGAACAGATAGAAACTGTCCTGCGGGCCGGGGCTTGCTTCGGGGTGGTGCTGAACCGAGATGATCGGCTTGCCGTTCACACGAAGCCCTGCATTTGTACCGTCAAACAGGGATCTGTGGCTTTCCTCGACACCATCGGGCAGCGTCGCTGTATCCACCGTGAAGCCGTGGTTCATAGAGACGATCTCGACCTTGCCGGTCTCGAAATCCTTGACCGGGTGGTTCGCCCCATGATGGCCTTGCGGCATCTTCTGCGTCTTCGCGCCGAGCGCCAGCGCAAGAAGCTGGTGGCCAAGACAGATGCCGAGCAGCGGGATGCCGCTGTCGATGAGCTGGCGGATCGTGTCACCGCACCGATTGATCGTGGCGGCCGGGTCGCCCGGGCCGTTGGAGAGGACGACCCCGTCGGGCTTGAGTTTCATGATCTCGTCGAAGGGCGTGTCGCCGCGCACAATGGTTGCGCGCGCATTCACTTGGGCGAGATTGCGCAGGATGTTCTTCTTCACGCCATAGTCGAGCACCACGACATGAAACTCGGTCGCGTCATTATTGGTGAAACCGGTGGCGAGGTCCCACAGCCGCTCTGAATTGTCATAGGCCGCATCGCTGACGACATTGAGGGCGAGGTCGGCCGCCTCCAGCCCTTCCCATGCACGGGCCGCTTCGATCAGCGCATCGACATCGATATTACCATCCGGGGCATAGGCGACGGCGCATTTGGGCATGCCGCCCTCGCGGATGATGCGGGTGAGGGCGCGGGTGTCGACATTGGACACCGCCGTGATGTTCTTCTTTGCAAGCCATGCATCGAAATGATCGCGCGAGCGCCAGTTGGAGGGCGGCGAGATCGGCTCGCGGAAGACTGCGCCAGTCGCGGCTTTCGCGCCCTCCAGCGAGGACTCCTCGTGGTCATCCGGGTTCGCGCCGACATTGCCGATATGCGGAAATGTGAACAGCACGACCTGGCCTGCATAGGACGGGTCGGTCAGGATTTCCTGATAGCCGGTAATCGATGTGTTGAAGCAGAGTTCGCCAACCGCGATGCCCACAGCGCCGGAACCGTGACCGAGGAAGACCGTTCCATCTGCCAGCGCGATCGCTCCGGTTGCTGGTGATTCAGGTTGATTTCCGGTAGCCATGGGCGTATCTCCTCGCGTCCTGTCGGGCGCCATTAGGATTTCGGTCACCAACTGACCTCATCCTCGACGGCGTGAGATAGGCGTGCAGCGACCCGAGCGTCAAGTTCGAGGTCCATGTAAAAAGATGCAGGTATGGGACAGACAGACGTTTCTCCAGTTACCACGATCCGCGAGCGCATACTGGCCGCTCTCCAGACAGCTGAATCCGATGATGCGGAAGGTATCCGCGCCCGGACGCTGCGCCTGGTTGCCTGTGCCATGCGCGACCGTGACGTGACAGCCCGCGGTCAGGGCAATTGTGCCGGCTGCGAGGATGCAGAAGTGCGCAAGCTGCTTGAGGTCATGGTGGCGCAGCGCGAGGTTTCGGCGCGCGAATATGACGAATCGGGCCGTATCTCCGATGCCGAGCGTGAGCGTGAGGAGATGGAAATTCTCCAGTCCTTCCTGCCTCAGCCGCTTGAAGGCGACGCGCTTGAGGACGCTGTAGACGCCGTGGTCAACGATCTTGAGGCGACCAAGCTCAAGGATATGGGCCGCTGCATGGCAGAGCTGCAGAACCGCTATCCAGGCCGTATCGAGACGGGCCCCGCCGGCAAGGCCGTCCGCCGCGCTCTCTGCTAGGTCGGGCCAAACCACATTTTAGAATTCCACAGGCTGCCAGTCATCTGTGCATGGTCTCACTCGTGACTCGCACAGCCATGGTAAAAAGCGCTACAATGGTTGGTTCATGCCAGCATCCATTCGCATACCCGATGGCTTTGTCGAGGAGCTGAAGGCCCGTGTCCGGCCTTCGGACGTGATCGGGCGCAAGGTGAAGCTGAAGAAGCAGGGCAAGGAATGGGTGGGCCTCTCACCTTTCACCAATGAGAAAAGCCCAAGCTTCTACGTCAACGACCAGAAACGTATCTTCAAGGATTTCTCCTCCGGCATTGGCGGCGATGTCATCGCCTTTGTCATGGAGACAGAGCGGCTGTCCTTCATGGAGGCGGTTGAAAAGCTGGCCGACGAGGCGGGCATGCAGCTGCCAAAGGCCACGCCGCAGGACGAAGAGACCTATGACCGGCGCAAGCGGCTCTATGCCTGCTGTGAGGCGGCCTGCGCCTTCTTTGAAGCCCGCCTGCGGGCCAGCGAGGGGGCAGAGGCGCGCGACTATCTGGAAGGGCGCGGTCTCGGCGCCGCGGCGTGGGCACGCCACCGCCTGGGTTATGCGCCCGATGACTGGCGCAAGACCATCGACCACCTGAAAGCCGAAAGCTTCGGCATGCAGGAAATCATCGATGCGGGTCTTGCCGTCGTGAAAGAAGGCGGGGGCGACCCATATGACCGCTTCCGGGGACGCGTCATCTTCCCGATCACAGATGTGCGCGGCCAGGTCATCGCCTTCGGGGGCAGGGGTCTGCAGCCGGATGCGAAGCCCAAATATCTCAATTCCAATGACACCGAACTTTTCCACAAGGGGCGCGTCCTCTATCGCTACAAGGATGCGCGCGAAGCCTTTGGCAGCACCGATGAGGGCGGGCTGATCGTCACTGAAGGTTATATGGATGCCATCGCCATGGCCGAAGCCGGGATCGGTCATGCCGTTGCCCCGCTGGGCACGGCGCTCACCGAAGACCAGCTCGGTCTTCTCTGGCGTGCGGGGCCGGAGCCTGTCCTCTGCTTTGATGGCGACGCGGCCGGTCTTCGCGCCGCTTACCGCTCCATTGAGCGGGCGCTCCCGCATCTACAGCCGGAACGCACGCTGTTCTTCTGCCTCCTCTCTGGCGGCATGGATCCGGACGACCTCATCCGCCAGTCCGGCCCCGAAGCCATGAAACAGGCCCTCGCCAATTCCGTGCCGCTTATCGAGGTGCTCTGGCGGCGTGAGCGCGATGCCGAGCCCCTGGACACGCCTGAGCGTCAGGCCGGGCTTGAGGCGCGCCTGATGCAGGCGGCTGCCACGATCCAGCATGCCGGCGTGCGCGCGGCCTATGAGCGAGAGCTGAAATCGCGCAAGAATGACCATCTCTGGCAGATGCGCCGCCGCGCGCGGGGCGGCGCGGGACGGCCGGACATGCCCACAAAGGGCGCCCATCAGACCAGCGCGCCCGCAAAGACGCGCGGCCTTGGCCTTCTTGTGCGCGCCATCGACTCTCCCCACTTGATCGATGTCGGGTTTGAGACGCTTTCCATGGCGGTCTTTCTCGATGAGGATGTGGCAACGCTGCGGGACGTGATCATTTCCTGGCCTGACGCAGGCGCAGGTGTTGACCGCAGCGTGATCGCGACCCATTTACATGAGCTAGGAAAAATGCGCGCTGCTGACTTGCTCAATTCTTATCCCGCAACAGCTGTAATTGCTCCAGATGGAGCAGAGGAACGGGAATGGCTTATCGCCCTGGAGCAATATGTGGCCCGCGACGACCCTGGCGCCCAGATTACGGGGGCAAGGGATGAAGTTACCGCTTCACCTGAAAACTGGCGTCGCCGGCGCCATGAGGTAGCGGAACGAGAGGCACGGGTGGCGCGTCTCAATGAGGCGGCAGAACAAACCGATCAGGATTGATCGGCCGTAGAAATGGTTTGAATGTTGCAGAGGGCGAGCTGCGACAGGCGGGAGATTTAGATGGCGAAAGCCCAGAAGCGTGACAATCAGGGCGGTGAAGTCGAGACCGAGGACCGCCCGGTTCTCGATCTCAATGACTCCAACATCAAGAAATTCATCAAGCAGGCAAAGTCGAAAGGCTATGTCACGCATGAGGAACTCAACAATGTCCTTCCGTCGGATGAGCTGACCTCCGACCAGATTGAGGACACGATGTCGGCCCTGTCCGAGATGGGCATCCAGGTCGTGGAAAATGAGGATGAGGTCGAGTCCTCGTCCAAGAGCACGGCCGTCACCAAGACCGGCTCTGGCGCCGTTGCCAAGAAGGGCAATGCGCGCGGCTCTGACCGCACCGACGATCCGGTCCGCATGTATCTGCGCGAAATGGGGGCCGTCGAGCTTCTCTCGCGTGAGGGCGAGATCGCCATCGCCAAGCGTATCGAGGCTGGCCGCGATGCAATGATCCGCGGCCTCTGTGAAAGCCCGCTGACATTCGAGGCCATGATGGTCTGGCGCGATGAGCTCATGAATGAGCGCATCCTCCTGCGCGACCTCATCGACCTTGAGACAACCTATGGCGCGGAAAACCCGACGCCGGAACCGCGCGAGAAGACCGAGGAAGAAAAAGAAGCCGAGGCCAGAGAGCGCGAGAACGAAACGACCGAGGAACGCCTTGCCCGCGAAGAGCGCGAGGATGAGGAAGAAGGCCAGGCCATGTCCATGTCGGCCATGGAGGCTGAACTTCGTGACGGCGTGCTTGGCAAGCTCGATGAAATCGCGCTCGCTTTCGGCCAGTACCGCAAGCTGCAGGAAAGGCTGGTCGAGCGCCGCCTTGAAGGCAAGGCGCTCACCGAAAAGGCGCGTGAGGAATATGACGCGCTCAGCCAGTCCATCGTCGATAATCTCAAGACGATGCACATCAACAATGCCCGTATCGAGGCACTGGTTGAACAGCTTTACGCGATCAACAAGAAGCTGATGGGCCTTGAAGGCAAGCTCATGCGTCTCGCCGATGCCAAGGGTGTGCCGCGCAAGGAATTCCTGGAAAGCTATTTCGGCAACGAGCTCAATCCGAACTGGAAGGAAGAGACGCTCGACCGGTCGAAGTCCAAGAAGAAGTGGGAAAGCTTCTTCGAAAGCCAGGCCGAGCAGATCGAAGAAATCCGCGAGGAGATCACCGCCGTCTCGCAGGAAATCGGTATCCCGATCGATGATTTCCGCCTGATCGTTCAGCGCGTCCAGAAAGGCGAGCGCGAAGCCCGCGTCGCCAAGAAGGAAATGGTCGAGGCAAACCTTCGCCTCGTGATTTCCATCGCGAAGAAGTACACCAATCGCGGCCTGCAATTCCTGGATCTCATCCAGGAGGGCAATATCGGCCTGATGAAGGCGGTCGATAAGTTCGAATACCGCCGCGGCTACAAATTCTCGACCTATGCCACCTGGTGGATTCGCCAGGCCATTACCCGGTCTATCGCTGACCAGGCCCGCACGATCCGTATTCCGGTGCACATGATCGAGACGATCAACAAGATCGTCCGCAGCCAGCGCCAGATGCTGCACGAAATCGGCCGTGAGCCGACGCCGGAAGAGCTGTCCGAGAAGCTCGGCCTGCCGCTGGAAAAGATCCGCAAGGTGCTGAAAATTGCCAAGGAGCCGATCTCGCTCGAAACGCCGATTGGCGACGACGAGGACTCCAACCTCGGCGACTTCATCGAGGACAAGATGGCGCTGCTGCCGGTCGACAGCGCGATCCAGTCCAACCTCCGCGAAACGACGACCCGTGTGCTCGCCTCGCTCACCCCGCGTGAGGAACGTGTCCTGCGCATGCGCTTCGGCATCGGCATGAACACCGACCACACACTCGAAGAAGTCGGCCAGCAGTTCAGCGTGACCCGCGAACGCATCCGTCAGATCGAGGCAAAGGCGCTGCGCAAGCTGAAGCACCCGAGCAGAAGCCGGAAGCTGCGGAGCTTCCTGGATACTTAAGTTTGAAAAGGCGGCCTCACGGGCCGCCTTTTTTATGTCAGTATCCGTCACGGGCGCGAGGACTGGTTCGAGGAATAAATCACCGCAAGAAACAGGTCGCCGGCATCGGCGTCCTGCGATAGCCTCATCTTCAGGAGATCGCGGAGCGCCCAATGACCCACCCCATACGCATAGGTATTGGCGGCTGGAATTATGAGCCGTGGGAAGAGACCTTCTATCCGGATGATCTCGCCAAGAAACGCCAGCTTGAATATGCCTCGCGCCAGCTGACGGCGATCGAGATCAACTCCACTTTCTATCGCAACCAGAAGCCGCATGTCTTTGAGAACTGGGCCGAGCAAACCCCGGACGGCTTCAAGTTTACGGTGAAGGCCCAGCGCTTCACCACATCGCGCAAAACGGCTGATGACATGAAGGAGGCCGTCGACTGGTTTATCTCTGGCGGCGTTACCAAGCTTGGCGACCGGCTTGGCGCGATCAACTGGCAGTTTCCCGAAAGCCGCACATTCGATCCCGATTATTTTTCCGCCTTTCTCTCCGCGCTGCCGCAAGAGCAGGATGGGCTGGGCCTGCGCCACGCCATCGAAGTGCGCAATGACACGTTCAAGACGGAAGAATTCACCGACATGCTGCGGGGGCATGGCTGCGCGCTTGTCTATTCCGACGCCGAGGACTGGCCGATGCCGGATGTGGAGACGGCGGATTTTGCTTATGCGCGCCTCCAGGACAGCCGCGAGACCTACAAGGCCGGTTATGCGCCCTCCGCTCTCGATGAGTGGGCCGACACGCTGAAGGACTGGGCAAAGTCGCGCGAGGTCTATGCCTTCTTCATTTCGGGCGCGAAGGCGCGCGATCCGCTCGCCGCACTGGAGCTGATCAAGCGCACAGGCCGGCCGGATGACTAACTAGCCGCGCTCCTTGCCGTGACGGGCAAGCGTGGCCACCAGGGCCTGCACACTCTCGCGCAAATTCTCCACCTCAGCTGGGTTACCCTCAAAACCTTCTGTCAGGGTCTCAGGGACTGTCAGGGCGTCAGCTTTGAGGTTGCGGCCTTTTTTCGTCAGCTCCACCTGCACCCGGCGCTCATCCTCCGGGTCGCGGGCACGGGTGATAAGGCCGGCCTGTTCCATACGTTTAAGCAGCGGCGTCAGTGTCCCGCTGTCGAGATAGAGCGCCTCCCCAAGGGCCCCGACTGTACGCGGGGCTTTTTCCCAGAGCGCCAGCATGACGAGATATTGCGGATAGGTCAGGCCGAGCTTCGACAGCACCGGACGATACAGCCTGTTGATCAGATTGGAGGCCGCATAGAGCGGAAAACAGATCTGACGGTCGAGGCGAAGCGGATCGTCCGGGTGCTGTGAGTCGGTCATGATGGTCGCGATATCACCGTGTCTTGACCGTATAGGCAACATTGATATTCCCGCGCACGGCGTTCGAGTATGGGCAGACCTTCTCTGCTGCCTCGACGAGGTCTTCCGCCTCGCTCTGCGAGAGGCCGGCAATCGTCGTCTCCAGCGCAACCGACAGGCCAAAGCCGCCGGACGCATTCGGCCCGATGCCGACCTTGCCGATCACCTCGACATCACGGTCCTTCACAGACAGCTTCTGGGCGCGGGCGGCATGGATGACGGCATTGCCGAAACATGCCGCAAAGCCGCCGGCAAACATCTGCTCGGGATTGGTCTTGCCGCCAGGGCCGCCAAGTCCCTGCGGCGGAGCCAGATCCAGCGACAGAATACCGTCTTCGGACCGCACTTCGCCCTGGCGTCCGCCAGTGGCCGTTACTTTCGTTGAATAAAGTTCACTCATTGTCGTCTCCTTTATGGTGCGCAATTAAATTGTGCACAACATATAAAGGAAGCGGACTTTATTTCGTCAAGCCAATTGCGTACAGTTGTCGAAACCCTAAGGGGTTGAGCTGCGTTATCAGAAGATATATCAGCGCGCCGCCAGCGGCCATCCGACAATGAAAGGGAGCTTTCCCATGCGCGTGACGATCGACGCTCAACTCGACTACCGCTTCCCGCGGGAATGCGACGTGTTGCTCGCGCTGCGCGCAAGACCGGGCAGCGACCAGTATGTGGCAGAAGAGCGTCTCTCCTCGACGGGGCAAAGCCGTCTGCTTGACGTGCGCTATGCCACTCAGAATGACCGGCGCAACTGGATGGTGGCCGAGGGAGAGGTCTCGATCCGCTATACGGCCAGCGTGGAGGTCAGCCGCGCACCACTCGCGCTGCATGGGCGCTCCGTGCCGCGCCGCCCGCGGCTGCCGGCCAGCGTGATCGGCTACCTCATGCCCAGCCACTATTCGGCCGGGGCCGCGCTTGAGAATTTCGCCTGGTCGCAGTTCGGTCATCTGCATGGCGGCGATCAGGTCGTTGCGATGATCGACTGGATCCGTAACGCCTTCACCTATGCGCCGGGGGCCAGCAATGCCAAGACGACTGCCGCCGACACCTTCGCCTCGCGCGCTGGCGTCTGCCGCGACTATTCTCATGTCCTGATCAGCTTCTGCCGCGCCGTCGGTATTCCTGCGCGCATGGTGTCGGCTTATGCACCGGGCCTCAACCCGCCGGATTTCCACGCGGTCGTGGATGTGTGGCTCGATGGTGACTGGCATATTGTCGATCCGACAGGCATGGCGCCGCCGGAAAAACTGGTGCGTATCATCTGCGGCCGCGACGCCGCTGACATCAGTTTCATGACCATTTTTGGAGAGGCCGAGCTCATTAGCCAGTCGGTTTCGGCCAGGGACGAGAAAGCGGTCGAGTACGCCGCCTAAAGAAGGCCCGGAACACTGGCGCGGTTTGAGTGGTTTTCCTTCCAGCTCATGCTGAAAGGATAGCGCCCATGATCAGCCTTCTTCTGGACCTTGCAAACATCATTGGCGGTTTCCTGCTCGCCATTGGCCTTCTCGTCAAAATACCCGATGCGGGCGGCAGCCTCGCAAAAGGTGCGGCTAAAATCGCGCCCTTTGGCTGGCTTGTCGCAGTCGCTGCGCTTGTCTGCGCGGGCTATTTCATCCTCGTTCACCTGACCAGCGGACCGCGCCTGTTCCACTATGAGGTGGTCGGCCTCATCACGGGCATCCTGCTCCTCATGGACCGGGTGAATGCCGGACGCGACACGTCAGACCCGGTCGGCAAAGGCGCCAGCGCGTTCCAGACATTTGTCGCCATCTTCGGCGTCATCGCCATCATTGTCGGTATTCAGGGCCTCTTCACGCCGAACTGAGCCGCGAAGCGGCCGCCTTTCACAGGCTGGCGAACGTATCGCAGCTATTGGGATTTCCTGTCTGGTAGCCGCGCAGCAGCCATTCTTTGCGCTGGGCAGAGGAGCCGTGGGTGAAGCTCTCCGGGTTCACGTTACGCCCGGCCCGGCGCTGAAGGGCATCGTCGCCAATGGCGCTGGCGGTGCGCAGGCCTTCCTCGATGTCGCCTTCCTCAAGCGCCACCCTGCCGCCGGAAGCGGCAGAGGCATTGGCGGCCCAGACACCGGCATAACAGTCCGCCTGAAGTTCCAGCGCCACGGTGTATTCATTGGCTTCAGCCTGGCTGCCGGCGCGTTGCTGGGCATCCCGCACTTTTTGTGAGGCGCCGGTGAGGGTCTGCACATGGTGGCCAAATTCGTGGCCGATCACATAGGCCTTGGCGAAGTCCGCGCCTGAGGCGCCAAGCTCTGTCTCCATCTGGCGCCAGAAGGAGAGGTCCAGATAGACGGTCTGGTCTGAGGGGCAGTAGAAAGGCCCCATGGCGGCCTGACCATAGCCGCAGCCTGTATTGGTACCCTGTGTGTAGAGCACCGTGTTCGGCGGCGTGTAGCCGTCCATGAGGCCCGACCACACATCATTGATGTTCGAGCCGACGACATCCACGAACAGGCCCGCCTCATCTTCCGGCGTCCCAACGTCGCCGCGCTCTTGCGTGCCGGCTCCGCCGAACTGGCTGGCGATCTGCTGGGTGGTCTGCGGGTCGATGCCGAAGAAGAAATATCCGGCAAGGGCGAGAACGATCACGCCAAGCCCCCCGCCAGCGGCCGCCGACTTCATGCCACGCCTGTCCTCAACCCTGCCGCCGCGGCGCCCACCTTTCCACTTCATGCCGATCTCCTTTTAGCCGCGCCTGCAAAAAGGACCGGGCTGAGTATCTGTTGCTGTTGCGACGGAAACTCTAGACCCGGCCGCGCCAATCGTCATCCTTCAATTCTGAAGGGCGGCGTCAGTCGCGGCGTTGGACTGACGCCTCAGCTCGCGGCGTTCAGCGCCCGGTCGAGGTCGGCAATGAGGTCGCTCGCGCCTTCGATGCCGATGGACAGGCGCACCACGTCCGGCGCGGCGCCAGCGGCGACCTGCTGCTCCTCTGTCAACTGGCGGTGCGTGGTGGAGGCCGAGTGGATGACCAGCGACCGCGCATCGCCGAGATTGGCAACATGGCTGAAAAGCTTCAGGCTCTCGACGAATTTTACGCAGGACTCGTAACCGCCCTTGAGCTTGATCGTGAACAGCGCGCCTGCGCCCTTTGGGCAGATGCGTTTCCCACGTTCCTTATAGGGCGAGGAGTCGAGGCCCGGATAAGTGACGGCGGCGACAGCCGGGTGTTTCTCAAGCCATTCGGCGATGGTCTGCGCATTCTCGACGTGTTTTGCCATGCGCAGCGAGAGCGTCTCGATGCCGAGCAGCGTATAATGCGCAGCCTGCGGGTTGAGTGTCATGCCGAGGTCGCGAAGACCGACCGCAATGCCGTGGAACATGAAGGCTGCCGGCCCGAAGGTCTCATGGAAGTTCAGGCCGTGATAGGCCGGCTCCGGCTGCGAGAGGGAGGGGAACTTGTCAGAGGCCGACCAGTCGAACTTGCCACTATCGACAACTACGCCGCCGGTGACGGTCCCGTTGCCGGTCAGGTATTTCGTCATGGAGCTGACCACCAGCGTCGCCCCATGCTCAATCGGGCGGCAGAGATAGGCAGTGGCCGTGGTGTTGTCGACAATCAGGGGGAGGCCGGCCTCATCGGCAATCTCCGCAATGGCGTCGAGGTCTGTGACATAGCCGCCGGGATTGGCAATCGTCTCACAGAAGATCGCGCGCGTATCCTCGTCGATGGCGGCCTTGATCGCGTCGGTATCGTCAAAATCGACAAAACGGGCTGACCAGCCGAACCGTTTGAAGGTCTGGCTGAACTGGGTGATCGTGCCGCCATAGAGCCGGGTGGACACGACCACGTTGCAGCCAGGCATCATGAGCGGGAAGAGCGCCATGATCTGGGCGGCGTGACCGGACGAACAGCAAACTGCGCCAGCGCCGCCTTCGAGCGCTGCCATACGGTTCTGCAGCGCGCCAACCGTCGGATTGGTGAGACGCGAATAGATATAGCCGACTTCCTGCAGGCCGAAGAGTTTGGCGGCATGGTCGGCATCGCGGAAGACATAGGAGGTCGTCTGGTAGATCGGTGTCTGCACCGCGCCGGTTGCCGGGTCCGGCTCAGTGCCGGCATGGATCTGCAGCGTCTCGAAGTCATTCATCGGTGTGTCGGTCATCTTGGCGTTCCCTCTGTTGCATGGCGGCATCTTCGCGCCTCGCGGCCGTTTTCTGCACTGGAGGCGGCAATGTCCAATGCTTTCTGGGGGGATCTCGCGGGGCCACCTGCTGAAGAGATAAAAACGCTGTGGCTGACAGAGGCGCCTGCAACACCTATCCTTGTAAGTGAATGATCAAGACCCTGACCCTCGAGAGTACGGGCCCCGGCCTGTTTGAGTTCACCGATGCCGCGCGCGATTTCGTTGCGCAGGCCGGCGTCGCCGAAGGCCTGCTTACGCTCTTCGTCCGCCACACCTCCTGCTCGTTGCTTATACAGGAAAATGCCGACCCGGATGTGCTGGCTGACCTGCAGGCTTTTTTTCGCCGCCTTGTCCCGCATAGTGACGACCCGTCGATGGACTGGATACGTCACCGGACCGAAGGCCCGGACGACATGCCCGCCCATATCAAGGCCGCGCTGAGCCAGACATCACTTTCCATCCCGGTGCAGGATGGACGCATGATGCTCGGCACCTGGCAGGGGCTCTACCTGTTCGAACATCGCGACCGCCCGCACCGGCGGCAGGTCGTGTTGCATATAGGAGACTGAAACTCATGCGTCTCAATCAGGTGACGGTTCCCTGCATCGACTATGCGGGAAGTGTCGCCTTCTACAAGGCGCTCGGCCTTATCCAGATTGTCGACAGTCCGCCGCGCTATGCCCGGTTCGAATGCCCGGCAGGCGACGGAGGCGAACCGGCGACCTTCTCGCTGCATCATGTCGAGGGCTGGAGCGGCTGTGACGAGCCTCTGATCTATTTCGAGGTGGAGGACCTCGACAGCGAGTTTGAACGCTTGCGCAATGCGGGGCTGGTGTTCAAAAGCGCGCCGCAGGACCAGAGCTGGAACTGGCGCGAGGCCTATCTCAAGGATCCGGCGGGCAATCGCATCTGCCTTTATCAAGCAGGGGTAAACCGGCGCTTTCCACCCTGGCGCATCCAGGAAAACTGAGGGGCAGGGGCTTGTCGCACCCGCTGCGCGGCCCAACCTCCCTGGGACGAAGACCTTTTCCAAGGGAGACATGCCATGAAAGCCGTCAAGATTGCCGCCCCCGGCGGGTTCGACAAACTCAACCTCGTTGACATCAACGACCCGGGCCAGCCGGGCGCGGGCGAAATCCGTGTCCGCCTGCATGCGACCTCCCTCAACTTTCACGACCTGATTGTCTGCTCGGGCCAGAGCAAGCCGGCCGATGGCCGTATTCCCATGTCCGACGGGGCAGGCGTCATCGAAGCGGTTGGCGAAGGTGTGAACGAATTCAAGGAAGGCGACCATGTGGTCTCTACCTTCTTCCCGGATTGGCTCGCCGGACCGGCGCGCGTCTCGGACTTTTCCGGCACGCCCGGCGACGGCATCGACGGCTATGCGCGGGAGGCCGTGGTGGCAAAGGCAACAAGCTTTACCCGGGCGCCAAAGGGCTGGAGCCATGCACAGGCGGCGACCATCACAACAGCAGGCCTGACCGCATGGCGCGCGCTTGTTGTGGATGGCGGCCTCAAGGCGGGGGACACCGTCCTCACGCTCGGCACCGGCGGTGTCTCCATCTTTGCTGTCCAGATCGCCAAGATGATGGGCGCTGAAGTCATCTCGACCTCATCCTCCGATGAGAAGCTCGAACATGTGAAGAAGCTCGGCGCCGACCATGTGATCAACTACAAGAGCGACGAGAAATGGGGCTCGACGGTCACAAAGCTCACAGGTGGGCGCGGCGCTGATATCGTGGTCGAGGTTGGCGGCGCGGGCACGCTGTCGCAGTCGATCAAGGCGGTCGGCATCGGGGGCCATATCGCCCTGATCGGCGTCCTGACGGGTGTCAGCGGGGATGTGCCGACAGCGCTTCTCATGCAGAAGCAGGCGCGCGTCGAAGGGCTCATTGTGGGCTCGCGCGCCGATCAGGAAGATTTCATCCGCGCTATCGAGCATGGCGGTATGGAGCCCGTTATCGACAGCAGCTTCGGTCTCGATGCGCTGGGCGACGCTTTCCGTCACCAGCAGAACGGTGACCATTTTGGCAAGATCGTCTGCGAGTGGTAGCCGGTTAGCTGACGGTTCGCCGGCCGCCTTCGCTACAGGAAGAACATCCAGATCGCCGTACAGGACGCGATGCCTGCCACGATATTCATCGGCAGGCCGACCTTCAGGAAGTCAGCGAACTTGTAGCCGCCTGCGGTGTAGACAATCGTGTTGGTCTGATAGCCGATGGGCGAGGCGAAGCTGGCGCTTGCGCCGAACATGACGGCCAGAACCAGCGCGCGCGGCTCCATGCCGAGGCTGCCGGCAAGCCCGATCACAAGCGGGGTCATGATCACCGCGACAGCGGCATTCGTGACCAGCTCCGTCAGCACCGAGGTCAGCGCATAGATCAGCAGCAGGACCAGAAAGGGCGAGGCGGCCATCAGAAGCGGGGAAACTGCAGAGACGATAAGGTCGACCGCGCCTGCCTGTTCCAGCCCCTGTCCGACAATCAGCATGGCGACGATCAGGGCCAGCACATTGGCCTGTAGCGAGCGCCATGCATCATTGGCGGTGATACACCCGGTCGCCAAAACGACGCCCACGCCGATCAGGGCCGAGAGCACAATGGGGAAGCTGAAGAACGCACTCGCCAGGATGACGCTGGCCAGTGTGCCGATGGCAATGGGGGCATGACCGCGCCGGAAGGGAACGGCATCGACCTCATGTTCGACGACAAGCGGGGTTGAGTTGGCAAGTGAGCGCAGCGTGCCCTCGCTTCCCTCGATAAGAAGCCGGTCGCCAGCGCGAATGCGGCAGCTGGCAAGTGTCGGGCCGGGCTGGTTTCCGGGCCGCGCCAGGCCGCGCACCGTGATCTGATAGTCCGACAGGTAAGAGAGCTGGGACAGCGGGCGGCCGATATTGGAATCGGTCGGCGTGATCGTTGCCTGCGCTTCCCTGGGCTCATCCTCTTGGTGGCGGCGAAGGCGAAGGCCTGTCTTGAAGGCTTCGCTATGGGCAAAGGTCAGCAATTCCTCCAGCGTCGCCCGGATCGTCAGGCGGTCTCCGGCGGCAAGGGCGCGGTCCTCATCGCCCGGCGAGAGGATCCGGTTGCCGCGCCGCTGTGAGACAAGCCGCACCCCCTTCACCTTGAGCGCCGGCAGATCATCCGGCGTCACGCCAATCGCCTTTGTCCCTTCATTGGGGAAGACGTCGGTGAGGAAGGTCTGGGGCTGCGCTTCGGCTTCCTCATCGGGCTTGTCTGACGGCAGAAGCCAGCGCCCCAGCAGAAGTAGAAGAAGAAGGCCGATAACCAGCGTCACCAGGCCAATCCCCGTGATCTCGAAGATGGTGAACCGCTCCAGCCCCCTGGAATAGGCGACCCCGGCCACGATGAGGTTGGTCGAGGTGCCGATGAGCGTTAGCGTCCCGCCGAGGATAGAGATATAGGACAGCGGAATGAGCACCTGCTTCTTTGAGAGCGACAGTTTCTGCGCAAGGGCCATGACGACCGGCACCAGAATGACGACCACGGCCGTATTGTTGACGAAGGCAGAGCCGATAATGGCGACAACCGCGATGAGCAGGATCGCTCCGATACGGGAGGTGTCGGCCACAGACAGGATGCGTGAGGCGAGATGTTCAAGCACGCCTGTGCGCTGCAGGGCTGCGGCCAGAATGAACATGGCGCCAATGGTGATCGGCGCGCTATTGGCAAACGCGCCAAGTGCGCCTTCCTCTCCGACGATGCCGAGCAGCAGGAATGCGCCCGCGCCGGCAATGGCTGTCGCTGCCGGCGGCAGGCGTTCCAGCAGGAAGCTGACGAACATTACCAGGATGATCGCGATGGCAATCCATTCGGAGTAGGCGGAAATCATTGAAGCTCCAGGGGTCACATCTGCGGGCGGCTGGCCATGCCTCTCATGCGCCACGCGAGCTTCGATCATCTATGCTGAATGTGGCAAACTTACAGCGTATTCATCCACATTTTCATAAGTCCCTTTCGTGAAACCCTTCACGGCCTTCACCCATTATGCTTTAAGGCGCTGATTATTGAGGCGCATCATCTGCCTTTACGCCGGGGAAGGAATTCCCATATCAGTGCAGGGCAAAATGTAGAGAGCGATTGGAGACCGAACATGCTTCTCAACATGCTGAAAGCAAAACTGCATTCCGGAACGGTGACGCAGTGCGACCTTCATTATGAAGGCTCTGTCTCCATCGATCAGGCGCTGCTGGACGCTTCCGGCATCCTGCCGAATGAGCGTGTGGATATCTGGAACGTCACCAATGGCGCCCGCATTCAGACCTATGCCATCGAAGCGCCGCGCGGCTCGCGCACGATCGGTGTGAACGGCGCGGCGGCGCGTCACTTCTCGGTCGGCGACAAGGTGATCATTGCGGCCTTCGCCTCGATTGACGCGGAAAAGGCCCGTCAGCATGCCCCGACGGTTGTGCTGCTGGATGACGCCAATGAACAGAAGACGCCAAGCGCAGCCTACTAACCGGCGCGCCTCCACCAGAAAATAAGAAAGGGCGGACCCGGTTACCCGGATCCGCCCTTTTCACATGTTGCCTCGCGGCGGACGGGCCGCCCTATTTGCGCAGCTCGAACGTCACATCGACGGTGACGGAGTAATTCACTTCACCGCTGGAAACGCGCGTGGAGGTGTCTGCCGATTCAGCCCGCGCCATCATCATGGGTTGGGGGCCCTGATAGCCGCCGCTCTGCTCATTGATGGTGACGATGCGGGCGACCCGGTAGCCGGTCTCCTGCGCATAGAGATTGGCGCGCTTCACCGCCGTCTGGATGGCCTGACGGCGGGCCTCGTTACGTGCCTCGCTCGGATCATCCAGGCTGAACTGCAGCCCCGAAATCGTATTGCCGCCCTGCTGGACGATGGCGTCCATGGTCCGGCCAAGATTGTCGAGGTCGCGAACGGTAACGCTCAGCTGGTTGCTGGCGGTGTAGCCGGTGACGCGCGGCGGCTGGCCATCATTGTTGGAATAGTCATAGCGCGGCTGCAGGGAGAGGTTGGAGGTCTGCATGTCGCGCGCCGCCACACCGGCCTCTTCCAGCGCGTTGTAGACACCGTCCATGGCAGAGGCATTCTGGCTCATGGCGGCAGAGGCCGTGTCGGCATCGGTCTGCACGCCGGCTGTGATCGTCGCGATGTCCGGCGCGCGCGAAACCTCTCCGCTGGCTGAGACCGACAGCGTCGTTTCCGGCTGGATCGAATTGGCGTGGTCTGACGGGACGGGGTGCTCGCCCGGCATCTGTGCAGGCTGGGCCGATTGCTGGGCGATAGCCGCGCCGCCGGCGACCAGGCCGATCATTGCGCCGCTTGCCAGTAGGGTGCGGGGTGCAGGGATTTTCATGGTCATCTGTCTCCTTTTGCGTCCGGGCAGATCCGGACTTGCAGTCACCATTCAATTAGGCCATTGCGGCACCATCGTGACAGCGGCATGTTGGAAAAGCGCGCTTCTCGCGGCAAAGGGCCTGTAGCTCAGTTGGTTAGAGCGGACCGCTCATAACGGTCTGGTCGGGGGTTCAAGTCCCTCCGGGCCCACCATGTCTTCCCCCATCGGATTTTCATGACCTGATCGAGGTAAACTCGCGGTCGGCTTCCTGGTGTTGTGGGGCCGCCATGTGGAACCTGGGGGGGCACAGGCGACTTGCTGGACAGTAGCTTCGCAAGGACCGGCTGTCTCATATGACCGATTTTCTGAACTGGTTTGCCTCTCTGACCTGTATCGCCGCGGCCCTGCTTGTGTCGATAAATGCAGGGCGCAAGATTTCCGGCTTTGGCTTCATCGTGTTTTCGATCTCCTCGGCGGCCTGGATCGCGGCGGCCACGATGGAGGGGGAGTCGCCCCTCGCCATCCAGAACATGGTGCTCCTGGGGATCAACCTGTTCGGTGTGTACCGCTATCTCTGGCATCCGGTCCGGAGCAGGCCCGAAGCGCCCGGCAGGGCCTGAGTCTCAGTCGCCTTCGGGCAGCCAGCTGAGGTCGAGAGACTCATAGCGATCCACATAGCCAACAAGACTGTTCAGCCCCGGCTCATCGGCAAAACGGAAGAAACGCTTGTGCCGCTCGATAAGGTTCAGCTCAAGCAGCTTCTTGATAGACCGGCTGACATGAACGCCCGACAGGCCCGTGGCCGCGCCGATCTGCTCCTGCGTGAGCGGGCAGTAGAACTGGTCATGAAGGCGTGGCTCCATCAGGCGCAGGCGCGACATGGTCTGCAGCAGGAACAGGACGAGCCGAAGATACCCGTCCGTGCGCCGGCTGACGATCAGGCGGTCATTCATCAGCGCCTGGTCGATCATGCTGAGCGCAAGGAAAAGCCCGCTCACGCGCGGCGACTGGCGCAACACGTCGGTCAGCTTCTCGCGCGGAAACCGGCAGATGGTCAGCTGTGTGGCGGCGACGATCGTGTTTGGGGTGTGGGTAAAAGCCACATCGCTTAGCCCGATCACATCGCCGGGATGGTAGACGGTGGGTATGTGAGCGCGCCCGCTTGCTTCTTCGCGTGTCGCGATCACCCAGCCTTTTTTCAGGATGAAAAGCTCATCCAGCCTTGTGTTTTCTTTCGCCAGGAAGTCGCCTTCACTGACCTCTTCCTGCTCCTTTTCCAAGGATGCCAGCATTGCGACCTGCCTGTCATTCAGCGGCGCGAGCTTTTGCAATTTGGCGGCAATGCAGGACTCTGCGCCTGCACATATATCCTCATTCTGGGACTTGATGGGTCTTCTCCTGCGGTTGTGGGGCGCTCGTGCGCCAATAGTTTTTCGAGCTCTACGGGCTCGAACGCGGCGGAACTTCAGGTGTTCCGAGGCCGGCTAAAAAGCCGGAGGCCCGAACAATCGGTTTATCTCGTATCGAACTTGTCGGCCTTGCGCTCGCCAAACAGCATACGCTGCTCCAGGCGCGCGCGCAGGGCGGCGTAATAGGCTTCGAGGAAGGCAAGATCGTCCTCGCCTTCAGCTTTGTCGCGTCCGATCTTGGCGCGGATCCGGTCAGCGACCCTTGTCTTGATGTCCGGCGTCGACTGGCGCAACACGTCTTCCAGGACATGGAGTTCATGGATGCCATAGGCGTCGAGTTCTGCGGTCGTAAAGGCATGTTTTTCGGCCGCGGGCAGCGGATCGACAGAGGTGATGTCCCGCTTCAGCTTCACGCGCGGCGCATGAATGACCATGGTACCGGCGATCAGGTCGCCGACGCGCAGCTTCTCTGAATTGAACAGGGGGAAGAAAACGAAGATGCCGGCCCAGACCAGCGCCAGCAGCCGGATCCAGTTGCTGATATCGTCCTCGGCGCCCATCACCAGCAGCGTCAGCGGCAGGAAGACTTCAAGCTCGCGCATGAAGTTTCGGGCCAGTACGGCATTGGCCGTCAGGCGCCCGCCATCGCGTGCCGCGACACGCAGGCCGAGTGCCCGCTTGCCCGGCGTTGCGGCCTTGCGGCCGATCTCGAAGAAGACGAAATAGAACACCCGCAGCAGGAAGATGACGACGGCGGCGATAGAGCCTGCAACCTGCCAGCCGCGAAAGCCCATTTCGGAAAAAGCGACGGCGAGCAGCCAGCTGAATATGATCATCGCCATGATCTGCAGCGAGAAATCCAGCAGGAAGGCGCCCGCGCGCTCGGACGCACTGGCAATGCGAAGGTTCAGCGCGGCGCCCTCCGGCGTCACCAGCGGGCGGATACGCTTTGCCTGACGCGCCTGTTCCTTGAGGCGCATCTCCCGCCGTCGCAGTGCCTCGCGCCGGGCCTGCACAGCCTCATTCTCGGAAGGTTTCAGCCGCCGCGCCATCAGCCGGCTCCTGGCTTCTGGCGGCGCGGCCAGTAGAAATAGACCAGCCAGAAGGCGAGGCTGGACAGGGCGATGACATAGCGGGTCGTATCGCTATTGATGAGCTGGCGCCCAAAGCCCTCGATCAGGGCGGCGACGAACAGCATGAGTACCGCGCCCATGATGACGAGGGCTGCATGATTGCCGGTCTCGCGAAGGGACTGCATCCGCGTCCTGCGGCCCGGAAAGGCCACCGCGCCGCCGATCATGAAGCCCGCCGCGCCCGCAAGGATAATCGCGAAAAGCTCCGTCACCCCATGGATGAACAGCCAGCCGGTCATCTCTGCGCCGAGCCCCTTGGCCCAGAAAACCGCAAAGAAGCTGCCGATGCTGACGCCATTATAAACCAGCAGGACCGCCGTCGGAATGCCGAGGCAGAAGCCGAGCGCGAAGGCCATCACGGCGATCGTGCTGTTATGGGAAAAGAGCTGGGCGGCAAAGGCGCCCAGCATGTCAGCGATATTTGTGTCCTCGGTATAGAGGGTGGAGCGCAGATAGGCGTAGCTCGCGTCCGGATTGCGGCTGTCGCCGCCGGCATTGAACGTCCAGAACCATTCCGGGTCCTGCAGGGTCAGGAAAAAGGCGAGCACCGCGCCGCCGATCAGGCAGATGGCCGAAAGCAGCGTCGGCAGGGCCGCGCGTGAGACCGCCTCCGGCCAGTCGCGGCGAAAGAATTGTGCGATCCGCTCGCCCATGCTGGCGCGCGTGCCATAGACGAAGAAATAGGCCCTCGCACACAGCGTCTCCAGATAGGCCAGGAGGTTCTGGTCCAGTGAAATGGACCGGGCCATGGATAGCGAGGACACCGCCTGGCGATAGAGCCGGGGAAGGGCCAGCATGTCTTCATCGGACAGGCGCTTGACCCCCCGGCGCTCGGCGCGGGTCACGATCTGGTCCAGAGCCCGCCAGTCGGCCTCGCGCTCCTCACGGAAGCGATAGGATTTCATCACGCGGTCGTTCAAATGAGCTCCCTCCGCTTGATGTCGAGATAGCGCGAGACCAGCTCGGCGCCGAATTTCTCCGGTGTCGTCTCTATGATCTGGACGCCCATGCGCTGCAGCTTGCGGAAGACCACCTCGCGCTCCTGCAGCAGCGTATCGGCAATGACGGCGCGGCTGACATCTTCCGGCTCGGCCGGTTCGGCGTTGATCATGGAAGACAGCGCCTCGTCCTCGAATGTGGCGAAGACGACGATGTGCTTGTCGGTAAGGCGGCGGACATTCTCCAGCATTAGTTCGGCTGAGATCGTGTCGACGAAATCGGTAAACAGGATGATGAGAGAGCGCCGCTCCAGCCGCCCGGCAAGTGAGGTCAGGGCCAGCGTGTAATTGGCGTCCTCCGCCGAATAGTCGAGTTCTGCGGCAAGCTTCTGCACATGCGGAAAGGCGCCTGTCCCCGTCAGCAGGTTTGAGGTGACACTTGGCCGGGCGTCGAAGCCGAATATACCGGCCCGGTCGCCTGAGCGCAGCGAAACATAGGCCAGAAGAAGCGCCGAATTGATGGCGCGGTCGATCTTGGGCACCCCGCGCAGCGGTTCGCTCATCAACCGTCCCGTATCGAAGGCAAAGACGATATTGTGGTTGCGCTCGGTCCGGAATTCCTTTGCCAGCAGCGTATTGTGACGGGCTGAATGCTTCCAGTCGATGGCGCGCCGGTCCATGCCAGCGGTGAATTCGCGCAGGGCATCGAATTCGGATCCGTCGCCCCGGTCAATCTGCATCTTGATGCCGAAATCGGCGTCGCGCTGATAAAGCCGCACCGCCTCATCCTTTACCCAGCGTGTATTGGGCGTGATGGCCATCTCCTTTTGCGGCGTGAACGTCCTGCGGATGGTGACGAGACCGAGCGGACCTTTCCAGCGTGCCCAGACCCGCTCCAGCCGCCCGGTGCCACGGCGAAGCGGGGTGAGGACGTAGTCGGCCACATGGGTTCTGTCCCGAAACCCCTTCAGCCATTTGCGCGGGGGCGGCTCGATCAGGTCATTGGTCTCAAGCTCGGTTTCGACCTGGCCGGGCACAGGGCCCCGCCGGAACCTGTAGGTCACGCTCACCGGGTCACTGCCGGAAATATAGAGAAGCGGCGGCGCATCGACCTCTATGTCGAGATCGGCCGCGCGCGCGACCAACGCCGTATCGGCCAGCATCAGCCCCAGCACACCTGCGATCCATCCAGCCGAGAGCGTCCAGAGCTCAGGCGCCGCCACCGCGATCACCACAAGCACAGGCAGCCCGGCCAGCATCAGGAAAACAGCACGCAGGGTCGGAGAGATCATCGCGGCGCGGGTGTCTGGTCTATGATAGTGGCGAGGGTCTCATCAGTGCTGCGCCCTTCGATCTCTGCAGCAGGTGACAGGATGACCCGGTGGCGCAGGGCCGGGCGTGCGAGCGTCTTCACATCGTCGGGAATGACGAAGTCGCGCCCGTCCAGCGCGGCACGGGCGCGGGCGGCCGCCGCGATGGCCGCAGCGGCGCGCGGGCTGGCGCCGGTCTCCAGTGCGGGGGTCTGGCGCGTCGCGCGGACCACGTCGACGATATAGCCCGCAATATCCTCTTTCACTTTCACATTGGCGACGCTTGCGACGGCCTCGTTCAGCTCTGCGGGCGTCACCACGGCGGAGACACCGAATGTGGCAGCTGTGCGCATGCCGGTCCGGTTGCCATGGCCTGTCACGATGGCGAGCTCTTCCTCCCGGCTCGGATAGTCGAGGACGTGCTTGAACAGGAAACGGTCGAGCTGGGCTTCGGGCAGGGGATAAGTGCCCTGCTGCTCGATCGGGTTCTGGGTGGCGATCACCATGAAGCGGTCATTCAGCGAATGCGGCTTGCCATCGATGGTGACCTTGCGCTCCTGCATCGCTTCCAGCAGGGCGGCCTGCGTCTTGGGCGGGGTCCTGTTGATCTCGTCGGCCAGCAATATGTCGGTAAAGATCGGCCCCTTGGTCAGCGAGAACTCATTTGTCTGGAAATTGAAGAGGTTGGTGCCCAGAACGTCGCCCGGCATCAGGTCGGGCGTAAACTGGATACGGCCGAAGTCGAGGTCGATGGCGGCGGCAAAGCACTGGGTCAGAAGCGTCTTTGCTGTGCCGGGCGGGCCTTCCAGCAGGATATGGCCAGCCGAAAACAGCGCCGTCAGCATAAGGTCCACCGTGTCGGACTGGCCGATCACGGCTTTGGATACTTCCGACCGGATCCGGGCTGCCAGGGCTTGCACCGTCTCATTGCTCATGGGTCATCTCCTTGCGCCAGCGCCAGAGGGCGCGGGCCTTGTTCCTGAGGTCATCGCGGGAGCTTGCGGGCGAGGAAAGACCTGCCTCAAGCTCTGAAAAACTTGTCTCAATGCCGTTCTGAGCGGCCATGCGGTCGAGCAGGGCCTGATACTCCGCTTCCGGCAAGGTGCGCGGCAGGCCCAGCTCCCGGCTGAGCGCACGCCGGCTGAGAGCGAGATAGCCGGGCGCCATTCGCCGCTCGCGCTTGGCCATGGCGATGAGACCGGCCGAATTGTCCGCAAGTGCCTGCTTGCCTGCCTTGATCGCGCGGGTCTCACGCTCTGGCGCGCCGAACCGGACGGCGGCGGCCCAGCCGATCAGTGCCATGGCGGCCAAGGCTACAAGCGTCACACCCAGATACGGGATATCGAGCAATATCTTGAGGAGGTTGGTCGAGCGCTCGAAGCCGTGAAGCGTTGCATCGAAGACGATGGGCTGCGTGCCGTCCCGGCTCACTTGCCCGATGAGACCAAGCCCCGCCTTTGCGTTCTCCAGCCGGGCCAGCCCGAAATTATTGAGAAGGTCAGGATCGGAGAGGATATAGATTTCCCGCTTGGGGTGTTTCGCCAGGAGCGCGCCGCCTTCGGCCTCGATCACAGGTCGCAGCCGGTCGGTTTTTATAAGCTGCATCTGGTCTTCGAAATCCGGTCGAAAACGGTCCGCGCCGACGTTCAGCCGGTCTGGATTGGGGCCCCGGATAATCTCACCATCCTCGTCGAATTCGCGCAGATGGATCATGACGCGCTCGGCCGAAGCAAGCTCGGCGTCCTTCTCCCAGTTCTTGCGCGCCGGATTGGTGGTGTAGGTCCATTTGGGCAGTACGATGAGGGTCGGCTCGCCGATCTCGCTCAGCTCGGCGCTGCGGCCATGAACAGAGAGCGTGACGATCATCAGCCGCCGCCCGCCCGTTTCCAGCGTCTGCGGCAGGCGTGAAACGCTGATGTCGCGTCCCTGCGCCTCCAGCATGTCGACAAGACCGGAATAGCCCGTCGAGGAGGGCGAATAGGGCGTGGGGCCCGCCCGGTCGCGCGAGGCAAGCTCCGGGGCCCAGCCCATGAGCGCCAGCACGGCGCCAAGCGACAGCAGTGCGGCAATGATCAGCGTGACGGCCACGCGCCCGGTAAAGGGGGCGGCTGTCTGTGGGAGGCGTTCGCTCATGCAGGCGCCCCCCTGAAGGCAAATTGCTCATAAGAGCTTCGTGCGGCCTGCCAGCCTGACTGGTCCACCGGCCGGCCGCCGAAGAAGGAGTTCTCGACAAGGCGGATGATCGGTGAGAGGGCTTTGCGCGCGCGATCCGGCAGGTCGCCCAGCGCCTCGATCTCCCGCGCGGTCAGCGATTGCGGCACGCCGCCTTCCCGGCGGGCATTGAGGTCGGCGATGGAGCGGAAGAGCAGGAGATGCACTGCTTCGGCATAACGCCCGTCAGCGGCGAGCGCGTCGGCTTCTTCCAGCAGGGCCTCGGCCCGGCCCCGGTCCGGGACGGCGTCATCATTATAGGACACATCAGCCGCATCCTTCTCCCGCCGCCGCTTGCGGCCTGGCAGGGTCAGCCCACCCAGCATGTACCAGAGGGCATAGCAGATGACGGCAGCGATGGCCGCAATGATCAGATAGCGGAACAGCCATCCGAAATCCCGGAACAGCCGGGCGAAGAATTTGCCGATAGCCTCGATAAAGGAATTGTCGCGCGGTTCGCGCACCTCGTCTTCCTCGGGCTCGAAATCGGGCCGCTCTGTCTGGATACGGCTATTGGCCCTGTGCGCTTCCACGAGGGTTTCGACGTCCGTCCTGCTTGCGGAGTCCTTCTCCTGCGCGAGGGCCGCGTTCCCCGAAGGTGCGCCGGCCAGACAGGCGATGATGAGGGCTGCGCTGAGCAGAATGGACTTCAATCGACCGCCTCCTGTCGCCGTCTCGTCATGTGCCAGCCCCCCAGAAGTATTTGACTATTTCAGAGCCGCAGCGCGGCGTCCATGGGGCATTGAGATTATGGTCCGCATCACCGATATGCGGGGTCTTGTCCTCAAGGAGACCGCCAATGGACCGCGCCGAACGCTATGCAGAGCTGAAACAGGAAATCGAAAGCCTGGTTGCCGGAGAGACCTATGTCCCGGCGCGCTATGCGTCCGCTGCCTGCCTTCTGGCTGAGGCGTTCCGCCCGCGTTTCTTCTGGACCGGCTTCTATGTCGTGGACCCGCAGAAACCGGAAGAGCTGGTCGTCGGACCCTATCAGGGCACGCTTGGATGTCTGCGTATCCCGTTCGGTAAGGGCGTCTGCGGGGCCTGCGCTGCCGAGGGCAAGACGCAGCTTGTCGCCGACGTTCATGCCTTTCCGGGCCACATCGCGTGCGACTCCCGATCCAATTCGGAGATCGTGGTTCCTGTCTTCGACGCGGACGGCAAGCTTGCCGCCGTGCTGGATGTCGACTCCACAGACCATGATGCCTTCGATGAGGTGGATCAGGCCGGGCTGGAAGCGATCTGCGAGATCCTGCTGACGGCCTAGCCGCTCAGAATATCGGCGTTCGGCCCGATCATGGCCGAAAGCGTTTCACGCGCATCTTCCGGCAGGTCTCGCCATGCTTCGCGCAGCGTCGTCAGGCAGCGCAGCTGATACTTGAACACGCCCTGGGTATAGGGCTTGCCATCAAGCTCCAGGCTGAAGGTTTCCTCACCCGCGTTCAGCGCCTCTTCATTGGCCGCAAGGAAAGGCAGATAGGTGTCGCCCGCCACCGCCAGAAGCGCCTTTACCGGTGCGCCGGGCGCCTCTGTCCAGTCGCCTTCGATGCCGGACGCATCGTCCACCATGTCCAGCCAGCGATAGAAGTAAGGCCGGTCCTTGCGCAAAAAGGCCATCGGCGTCGGATCGACGCTCATCACCTTGACCTGCCCATAGAAGGCAAGGTCTGCGAGCGAGGGCCGGTTGCCGAAGAGGAAGAGGGTGCCGCCTTCCGCCACTTCTTCAAGGTGGCCAGTCACGCGCTTGAAAGAGGTTTCGATCACCGGCTTGGTCTCCGGCGTGCAGCCGACCAGCGCCATACGGGAAATCTGGCGCTCGCGGATCGTCCTGGCGGCCTCCTCGACCTGCTCACGTCCTGCCAGGGGCAGGCTGTCATACATCAGCCAGTTGGCGCACCATTCGGCGTCTTCTGCATAGTGCCAGCGATAGTGGAACATCGCCTTCATCGTCCATTCATCGGCCATGTCCTCCAGCAGAAGGCAGGCAAAGCGCTGGACCGGATCGGGCGGCAGCAGGGCGCGGCCCTCATCCTCAAGCGCCAGCAGGAAAGGCGTGGAGTCATTGGTCCAGTGCCCGTCCGGCGTCTGGATCACAGGGATGACCGGCGCCTTTACCTTTGAGAGCACATCACCGCGAATGTCAGCGGTCATCGGCACCCAGACATGGGGCAGGCGCTTGGCGCGCATCGCGGCGCGCACTTTCATCGAATAGGGCGAGCCGAGCGCGCCGTGGACCTTGTATGGCGTGGTCATCAATTCATCACCGGCTGCGGGTCCTTCGCGCAGGGCGTGCCATACATGCCGCCCTGGTCGATGCAGAAGAACTTGTCTTCCTCGCGCACGGGCATGGGCCGGTCATAGCGATTGTCGCCGATATAGGCGACGATCTCGACATCCGGATAGCCCTGCACCGCCAGCATGGCGGGCACCAGCTCATAGCGGGCATCCTTCTCCGACGCGCCGTCTGGCTCGGCCTTGGTCAGAAGCACGCGGAAATCCTCATTGCGTTCGAGACCGACCGCGGCAAGGTTCTCCTCGGTCCAGAGCTGCTGGGTATCGGCGCGGTTGGTAACAAGGGCCACATGGCCGCCAAGCGCGTTGACGCGTTCGATGAACTCCTTCGCGCCGGGCACCAGCGTGGCCGACTTCTCCGCAGTCCAGTTGCTCCAGCTTTCCGGCGTATAACCTTCTCCCAGACGCTCGCGCCGGATCTGATAGTCGACATTGTTGAGAACGGTTTCATCAATGTCGAGGACAACTGCCCAGCTATTTGCCGGCCGCTCACTGGCGACCTCTTCGACATAGTCGGTCGCCAGCGCATAGACCTCTTCGGCCTTCTCGCCCCATTCGGGATTGTTGGCGACCCAGTCGACGCCTTCGCTGAGAGCAAAGCTGTTGTCCTGTGGCGTGGTGGCCGGCGGGGTCGTACAGGCGGCCAGCGCGGCGGCGACGAAAATGGATTTAAGGAAAGGGGAGATTGTCATCGGGGGCGTCCTGAGAGGGGGAGGTGTTGAAATGAGGCGGTTTACGCCTGGTCCATCGGGTGGGTCTCGATCAGTTCCTGGTATTTAAGGCCTGCCTCGCGGTTGCGGTGGGCTTTCTGATAGCGCGGATCGCGCATCATGCGCAGCATGTGATGGCGGGAGGGGTAATGCACGACCAGCACCCGGTCCCATTCCTCGCCGCCGCCGATGAGATAGCCCTTGCCTGCGCCGCCATAGATCGTCTTCAGACCGATCTGCGGGTCTTTGCTCAGTTCGACCAGACCCTGAATATAACGGTTATAGGCTTCCTCGCCCGTCAGGGCTTCCTTCGCTTCCGGATCGCCTTCCTTGTACTCGGCTTTATCCTTGAATTTCAGAAGGTTGATCATGACGATGGGGCCGTCATGCGCATCCTTTGCAAAGCGGGTCATCTGCTCTGTGTTCGGTTGTAGCGCTGGCATTCTCTTCGCTCCCTTTTTCTGGGGCGACTGTCGCCGATCAGCGCGTTTCAGACAACCTCATCCCAGTCACGGCTAAGCCGGTTGGCTGCGTTGATGATGCCGACCATGGAATAGGTCTGGGGGAAGTTACCCCATAGCTCGCCTGAAGCTGTGTCGATGTCCTCCGACAGGAGCCCGAGCTTTGTGCGGTGGGCCAGGACATCCTCGAACATCGCGCGTGCTTCCTCGATCCGGCCGATGCGTGCGAGCGCGTCGATATGCCAGAAGGTGCAGGCCGTGAAGGCTGTCTGCGGCAGGCCAAAATCATCCTCCACCCGGTAGCGGTAGACGTGATAGCCGTCGCGCAGCTCCTCATCGATCCGCTCGACCGTCTTGATGAAGCGCTCATCGCTGGCCTCGATAAAGCCGATCTCCGCCATCAGCAGGACAGAGGCGTCGAGCGCGTTCTCGCCAAAGGCCCCGGTAAAGGCCTGACGCTCCTCATTCCAGGCGAGTTTCAGCACGCCCTGGCGGATCTCGTCGGCCTTGGCGTTCCAGTAGGCGGCGCGGTCCGGCTTGCCGAGCTGGGTCGCGATCCGGGCCAGCCGGTCACAGGCTGCCCAGCACATAATCGCGGACGATGTGTGAATGTGCGCCTTGCCGCGAAATTCCCAGATCCCGGCATCGGGCGTGTTCCAGACTGCATAGGCGCGCTCACCCACACCTTCGAAATGCTCGAACTCCAGCGCGCCCGCCTTGGCATGCAGGCGGTCATCGAAGAAAGCCTGGCTCGCGCCGAGGATCACATGACCATAGACATCGTGCTGGATATGCTCGGCGGCCTGATTGCCGAACCGCACGGGTCCATGGCCGCGATAGCCGGGCAGGGCACCAGCGAAACTTTCGGTGAGGTCATGCTCCAGCGCGATGCCATAGACCGGCTGGATATGGCCGCCGCGCGTATGGGCGACCGTGTTGCGCAGATAGGCGAGATAATATTCCAGCGTACCGACCGCCGAGAGCCGGTTCAGCGCCGTCACAGTGAAATAGGCGTCGCGCAGCCAGCAGAAACGGTAGTCCCAGTTGCGCTGTGAGCCTTCATGTTCGGGGATGGATGTCGTGAGCGCCGCGACAATGCCGCCGGTTTCCTCATAGACGCAGAGCTTCAGCGTAATCGCCGCACGGATGACCGCCTCCTGCCAGTCCGGCGGGGTGGCGAGACGCCGCGACCAGCTCATCCACTGGTCGGCTGTGCGCTCCAGCCATTCCAGCGCCACGACGCCGACCCGGTCCGAGAGGCTCTCATCCGGCCCGAGGACAAAGCTCGCCTCACGGTCCAGCACAAAGTCTCGCCCATCCATGACATAGGAGACCGGCGCGTCTGTGGTGATACGAAAGCCTGCATTCTCATCGAGGAATTTGATGTGATTGACGCCGCGCCGCGTCACCATGTTGTAGTCGCCGCGCTGGCTCTGGGCGAACAGCTCCACGCGGATGCGCGGCATGCCCCGAAGCGGTGTGATCCGCCGCACCATGGAGGCGGGCCGGAACATGCGGCCCCGGTCCATGAAGCGCGGGCAGTAATCGGTAATCCGGATGGCCGAGCCGTCCTCGGCTTCCAGCTCTGTCTCGATGACGGCGGTATTGCGCTGATAGCGCTGCGTGCTCTTGCAGTGGCCCTGCAGCGTGATCGCGAACTTGCCGCGCCCGCCGAGCAGACTGTTGAAGACAGGCTCGCCGTCGAAACGCGGCAGGCAGAGCCACGTACATTCGCCGTGCTCGTCGATCAGCCCTGCGACCGTGCCATTGCCGATGATGCCGAGTTCGAGATTGCTCATTTAATCCCCTGATCATTGATCCAGCTCGCGACGTCCTGCGGGCTGGAGAGACGATAGGTGGCGCGCGTCTCGCCGTCGCCCACCTTTATCGACACACCGCCCAGCCGGTTGACGACATCGAAGGCGTCTTCATCGGTCGTGTCATCACCGATCATGACAGGAATACGGTCCTTCAGCGCGTCCTGGGTGAGCAGGCTTTCGACCGCCTTGCCCTTATTGGCACTGCCGGGCTTGGCCTCAAACACCATCTTGCCCGCCTGCAGCTTGTAGCCCTTCGTGTCGGCGATACTGGCCTCGAGCCGGGCCTTCAACAAAGGGGCGATGTCCGGGTTCTGGCGGTAATGAACCGCAACGACCGGCCCCTTGGGTTCGGTCCTGACGCCCTCGAGCCCCTCCACGGCCTGATCCATCGCAGCCATGAGGCCGGCTGGGGCCTCCAGCTGTCCATCGGCTGGCGCTTCGCCCGGCGCGCAGATCTCCAGCCCATGACCGCCTGCACGCCAGAGCGAGCCCGGCACGCGGGAGGAAAGGTCGCGTATGTCGCGCCCGCTGATGATGATGATCGCGCCGCCGAGATAATCCTGAAGACGGGCCAGACTATCGGCGAGGCCATCAGGCAGGCGCACCGTGTCCGCGTCGTCCTGTATCGGGGCGAGCGTTCCGTCGAAATCCAGAAACAGGGCGTGCCTGTCGGTCAGTCGGGGCAGGTTGGCAGGGGCGTGCATCAGGCGGTGTCGACGTCCAGATCATCGAGGAATTTCTGCCGCCACCAGGAAATATCCTGCTCGACGACGGTCTTGCGCAGCTTCTGCCAGCGTTCCTGACGTTCTTCCAGAGGCATTTCAAGCGCCCGGTAGATGGTTTCAGCCACATGATAGCGGTCATGCGGATTGACGATCAGCGTATCGGCAAGCTGCTCGGCGGCGCCTGCAAACTGCGACAGGATCAGGACGCCCGGGTCGTCAGGGTCCTGCGCCATCACGAATTCCTTCGCAACGAGGTTCATCCCGTCCCGGAGCGGTGTGACCAGGCAGACCGCGGCAATGCGGTAGAGGCCTGCAAGCTCCCGCCGGTCATAGGAGCGGGCAAGATAGCGAAGCGGAATCCAGTCGAGGTCGCCATAGTCGCCATTGATGCGCCCGGCGAGCCCGTCGAGCTGTGTACGCAGGTCACGATATTCCTCCACCTTGGAGCGCGACGGCGGCGCGATCTGGGTGACCGATACGCGTCCACGTGTGGAAGGGAAATTGTCGAACATCTTGCCGACCGCTTCAAATCGCTGCGGCAGGCCCTTTGAGTAATCCATCCGGTCGACGCCGAGGACGAGCTTGCGCCCGCCAAGGAATTTGCCGATGCGCGACGCGGCCGTCTGAGCGCGCTGGCTGATCGACATTTTGGCGAAACTCTCTGCCTCGATTCCGATGGGATAGGCATTGGCCCTGATGCGTCTGCCAAAGACACTGATCCAGCCGTCGCCCTCGTCGGTTGCGTCACATGAGCGAACGAGAAATTGCACAAAGTTCGAGCGGTCATTCTCCGACTGGAAACCCAGCACGTCGAACTCGCACATCGCCCTGGCGATCTGCTCATGTTCGGGCAGGGCCCGGAAGACTTCCGGCGAGGGGAAAGGGATATGCAGGAAGAAACCGATCGGCCCGTCCCAGCCGCCTTTCCTCAGATAGTCGCCCATCAGCAGGAAGTGATAGTCATGCACCCAGACGCTGTCGCCGCTTTTGAGATGCGGGAGCACCATCTCCGCAATCCGCCTGTTGACCCTCGCATAGGCGTCGAAATCGGTATCGCCGAAATGGGCGAGATCGACCCGGTAGTGGAAGACCGGCCAGATGACCCGGTTGGCATATTGAAGATAGAAGCCCTCATGTTCGGCCTCTGTGAAGTCGGTGACGACGAATTCGACGCCCTCATCCTCGATATGGTCGGGCGGGCCGACCTCTTCGACGATATTGCCCGACCAGCCGAACCACATGCCCCCTGTGGAGGTCAGCGATTCCCAGACGGCGACGGCAAGGCCGCCGGCCCGGGCGCTGGGGTCTGCGGCGGTCCGGTTGGAAATGGCGATCAGTCGGCCCATGGAAAACCCTTCCTTCTCGAAACTGAAGATGCCGCAGGAGGAAAGCGCATCAACCCCAATCGTTCGATTTCACGTTACTTTTTGCGCAGTCGCCGCGCGCTTGCCCACTTCGCTCAGTCTTTCAGCTCCCGGTTCAGAAACGCCATGCGCGTCTTCATCAGATGTGTCTGCAGCGCCTGCCCGCGGATGCCGTGGCGCTGGCCGGGATAGGTCATGAGGTCGAAGACGATCCCCTTCTCCTGCATCTTCGCCATCAGCCGTGTGGAGTTGTCGAAGGTCACATTGTCGTCGGCCATCCCATGCATCAGGAGGAGCGGGGGAAGATCTCCGTCCAGCCGGTCCAGATGATAGAAGACCGATGACTTGTCATAGCCATCCGCATTGTCCTCGGGCGTGTCCATATAGCGCTCTGTGTAGAAGGTGTCGTAGAGCGACCAGTCCGTGACCGGCGCGCCAGACGCCGCCGCGGCGAATGTGCCTTCAGGCGCCTGCAAGATGGTCATCAGCGTCATATAGCCGCCATAGGACCAGCCCTGGATGGCAACCCTGTCTGCGTCCACGAAGGGCTGGGATTTCAGCCAGTCGACACCGCGCAGCTGGTCGCGAACTTCGGGCCCCCCGGTCTGGCGATAGATGACATCCTCGAACGCCTTGCCCCGGTTCGCCATACCGCGATTGTCGAGGCGGAAGACGATATAGCCCTGACGCGCGAGATACTGGTCCGACAGGCTTTCCCAGTCGCGATCCACCGTCTGGACGTGCGGGCCGCCATAGACTTCCACGATGGCCGGATAGGTTTTCGAAGGGTCGAAGTCTGCCGGCTTCAGGATGGAATAATAGAGGGTCTGGCCATCCTCTGCCTTCAGCGTGCCGAATTCAGGCACAGCGTGATCGGCGAGATAGGGAGAGTAGGGGTGGCCCTCATCGAGGGCGTTCTCTTCGATCCAGGCGATGAGGTCGCCCTCAGAGGTATAGAGCCCCGTCTGTGGGGGCTGGGTCGGGGAAGAGGACGTCCCCACAAAAGACTGCCCGTCGGGCGACATGCTCACCGTCCAGGACTTGCCGGCCTCTGTGATGCGCGCCGGCTCGCCGCCAGCGAGCGGCACCGAGTAGAGGTGCTGCTCCAGGGGCGTGTCCCTGTAGCCGGTAAAGTAGACGAGGCCGTTTGTGCTATCGACCGTTTTCACGCTGTCGACGGCCCAGTCGCCGCTGGTCAGAAAGCGAAGCTCGCCCCTGTCGCTGCCATCCGGAGAGATCGCGATATGGCGGTAGCCGTTTTCCTCGGTCGTCAGCAGGATGCCGTCTTCAAGGCCGACAAAGTCATTCGACAGATTGACCCATCTGTCCTGCGACTCGGCCATTGGCGTCGTGACCTCCCACGGGGCGCCGTCCGCCTGGTTATAGCGGATTTCGGTCTGGTCGCGGTTGACGGTCTGAAACCACAGGCTGTCCGAGATCCAGTTGACGCGGGCCAGGTAGGTGTCCGGCCCGACACTGGCAAGGCGTGTGTCCTCGCCGCTTTTCAGGTCGTGGACGAAGAGGTCCACAAGCGCATTCGCCGTCCCGGCACGCGGATAGCGCTGGTCGATGACGGTGGTTTTCTCGGCGGCGATATCGAAGCGCTCGATCACATCTACCGGGCTTTCATCGACCTTCGTGAAGGCAATGTGGCGCTCATCCGGGCTCCACCAGTAGCCGGTGTAGCGGCTCATTTCTTCCTGCGCCACGAATTCGGCGACGCCATAGGAGATCGCCTTGTCAGGCTCTGCATCCGGCGTGATCTGGCGTTCCTCGCCAGTTGCAAGGTCGATCACGAAGACGGCGCCATCGCGCACGAAGCTCACATAATGGCCCTTGGGGGAGACACGGGCGTCATATTCGAAGGCTTCGGTCTTGGTCAGCTGGCGGGTCTGCGGGCCGTCACCGGTGAGGGTGACGAGGTGAAGGTCGCCGCCAAGGGGAACGAGGATCGTGTCCGCCGTGCCCCAGTCATAGTCGACAATCCCCTTGCGCCCGGCGATGCGCTTTCGCTCGCGCAGCGCCTTTTCCTCTTCCGACAGCTCGACCTCTTCGGGCTCCAGCAGGGTCGAATCGACCAGCATCGACTGCTCGCCCGTCTCCACATCGAACTGCCAGAGATCGTAGCGGCTGGAATCCTCCTCGCGCGCCTTCAGGAAGGTGACGCGCTTGCCATCGGGCGCATACTTCACGCCCGTTGGCGACGGTCCGTTCAGCGAGGGTGAGGCGTAGAGACGGTCGATTGTAAGCTCTTTGGAAGGCATGGGCTCCTGCTGTGGCTGGGGCTGCGCGTTGGCGGAAAGGGCGAACAGGGTCGCGGCGGTCAGGGCGGCAAGCGTCGTCAGATTTCGCATGGCGCGACCATAGCGCCTTCTTCTGCCGTGTCAGCAGGCGGGGCGCCTCTTCTGCATATGCACGGCATGCGCGGGCGGCCGCCACACGCAAACGGCTTGACGGCGGTAATTTGGAGAGATAGTGAGCAAGCGCTTACTAACTAATGAGGTTCACATAATGTCGTTCAATCGCAAATCCGCTCTTGCTGCTGTGCTCGCCCTTGGCCTTGGCGCCTGTAGTGCCACGCTGCAGGGGACATCGGGCAGCGACTACCTCGCCCGCTATGACCGGCTGGGCTATGGGGGCGGGGCAGCCGCCGCTGGAGCGCCTGCGGCGAATGCGGATGTCGACGCCGACATTCGCCAGATCGCCAGCGTGGAGCCCCATCTCGAATTTCCCGCCCGTATCGGTCTGGCCCGTGTCGGACGGTCGGGGCTAACTGCGCTTCCGGGCGATGAAGTGCAGATCTGGCAGGCGGCCCTCGAGGGCGTCGGTGAGCAATATGGCGAGTTTGTTCCGGTCAGTCCCCTGGTCGCCTCTATGGTATCAAAGCCGGCGGCGAGGGGGACGGACCGCACGCAGGCCATCCTCGCCGATATTCGCCGCGGGGCGGCCCGCCAGCATCTGGATTATGTGCTGGTCTATGAAGTGGGCGCGTCCACACGGGACAAGGCCAATCTCCTCTCCCTCGCGGACCTGACCATTGTCGGCATGTTCGTGATCCCCACGCGCACGGTTGATGTTGAGGCGTCTGCCAGCGGCCTGCTGCTCGATGTCCGCAATGGGTATCCCTATGCGACGCTTACCGGGCATGCCCGCAAATCCTCGGTCAGCCGCGCTGTCTCCAGCCGCTCCACCCGCACCGAGCTGGCGGATACGGCCCAGGAACGGGCGGTGGCCGCCCTGGCCGATCAGGTCGCGGGCGCGCTGGATGGTCTTTATCAGATCAGTCTGCAGCGCGGGTCCGCCAAAATGGACTGACCGCCCGTGGTTTGAGCGCCTGGCCTCACCTTTCACCTTGATCTTGAGGCCCCCCAACGCCTACATCGGCGGTTTCCAAATCCCATTCCAGATCAGCGAGCGTTCTCACCCCATGGCCGGTCAACAATACGTCTACAACATGCAGGGCCTGACCAAGACCTATCCGGGCGGCAAGAAGGTGTTCGAGAACATTCATCTCTCCTTTCTGCCCGATGCCAAGATCGGCGTGGTCGGCGTCAACGGCGCGGGTAAGTCGACCCTGCTGCGCATCATGGCGGGCCAGGACACCGAGTATAATGGTGAGGCCAATCCGGCGCCGGGCGTAAAGGTCGGTTACCTGCCGCAGGAGCCGAAGCTCGACGAGAGCAAGACGGTCTTCGAGAACATCGCCTCGCAGTGCCCGGAAAAGCAGATCTTCGACAAGTTCAACGAAATCTCGATGAAGCTCGGTGAGGAATATACCGATGAGCTGATGGAAGAGATGACCGCGCTCCAGGAAGAGGTCGACCAGGCCGACGCGTGGGACATCGATTCCAAGATCGAGATGGCCATGGTCGCGCTCGGCTGCCCTGAGGGGGATGCGTCCGTGACCAACCTCTCTGGCGGTGAGATCCGCCGGGTCGCGATCTGCCAGCTGCTCCTGTCGAAGCCCGACATGATCCTGATGGACGAACCGACCAACCATCTCGATGCCGAGACTGTGGACTGGCTGCAGAACTATCTGATCCACTTCCCGGGCTGCGTGATCCTTGTCACGCACGACCGCTACTTCCTCGACAAGATTACCGACTGGATCCTCGAGCTCGATCGCGGCCGGGGCATGCCTTACAAGGGCAACTATTCCGACTGGGTCGAGCAGAAGGCCAAGCGGATGGAGCAGGAAGCGCGCGAGGACGCCGGCAAGAAGCGCACGCTCGCCAAGGAACTTGAATGGGTCCGTGCCGGCGCGAAGGCCCGTCAGGCCAAATCGAAAGCCCGTATCTCCGCCTATGAGGAACGCGCCGCAGAGGCTGAGCGCGAGAAGGTCTCGACCGCGCAGATCCGCATCCCCCCGGGGCCGCGTCTTGGCAATATCGTCATCGAAGCCGAAGACCTGCGCAAGGCATTCGGCAACAACCTCCTCATCGATGATCTCTCTTTCAAGCTGCCGCCCGGCGGCATTGTCGGCGTGATCGGTCCGAACGGGGCCGGTAAGTCCACCCTGTTCAAGATGATCATGGGCAAGGAAGAGCCCGATTCCGGGACGATCCGTGTCGGCGACACGGTGAAGCTCGGCTATGTCGACCAGAGCCGTGACCAGCTCGATGACAAGAAGAATGTCTGGGAAGAGGTTTCCGACGGGCTCGATGTCATCGATCTTGGCGGGGTCGAAGTGAACTCGCGCGCCTATGTAGGCGCCTTCAACTTCAAGGGCTCCGACCAGCAGAAGAAGGTCGGCCTGCTTTCGGGCGGTGAGCGGAACCGCGTGCATCTCGCCAAGATGCTGCGCCAGGGTGCCAACTGCCTCCTGCTGGACGAACCGACCAACGACCTTGATGTTGAGACGCTGCAGGCGCTCGAAGAAGGCCTTGATGGCTTTCCGGGCTCCGTCGTGGTCATCTCGCACGACCGCTGGTTCCTTGACCGTATGGCGACCCACATCCTGGCCTTCGAAGGCGACAGCCATGTCGAATGGTTCGAGGGGGATTTCTCGTCCTATCTGGAAGACAAGAAACGCCGCCTTGGCCCGGAAGCAGTGGAGCCGAAAAAGCTGAAATTCAAGAAGTTCCAGCGCGACTAGGGCCGGGCTGGCGAGCCGCTACATGGTGCGTCCCCTTGGGGGCGTGCACATGCACGATTTGAAAAATCCGTTCGGCCTGCCAATTCGTCCGTATGCGTCACACACGATCCCACCTCTTTCCCGCCGGCCTTGCGGCCGCCGCCTTTATTGCGCTTGCCTTCAGTGTCGCCAATGAGGCGATGCTGGTTGGTATCGACGTCACCATCAGCGACTGGGTTCAGTCTGCCCGCAGCGCGGCAACCGACTGGATGGTCGTCCTGGTTACCCTGCTGGGTGATGCGACGGCGCTGACCCTGATCGCCATTTCTGTCGTTCTTGCCCTTCTCTTGCGCCGGGCCTGGGCCGCGGCCGGGTTAAGTGCGCTCGCTTTCATTTCCACCCCGATCATCGTCAAGCTGATCAAGACCTTTATAGGCCGGGAGCGGCCGACGGCGGATCTTTATTCCGGCGTGGAGAGCTTCAGCTTCCCGTCAGGCCATATGACGAACTCCACCGTCATCTATGGCGCGCTGGCCATCTTTGCCGCCCACGCGCTCAAGGGTGTGCCGCAGAAACTGGCGGTGGGCGGCTTCGTTCTGCTGATCGCGCTGATCGGCTTCTCGCGCGTCTATCTCGGCGCGCACTGGCCAAGTGATGTGATCGGGGCGGTCCTGCTCGCCAGCATGATGCTGTTTCTTGTGGCCTGGGGATTTGATCAGCTGCCGGGAGAAGGGCGGTGCGCGCGGTCGTTCGCTCTGGTCATGATCGTGATGGCCGCGATCTGGGGCGTCTATGGCTTTGTGACGCTGGAGGTCGCCCTCGACATGTACGCGCTCGATGTCACACCGCAGGGCACGATCGAGGTGGAGCCAGTCACGCCATAAACTCAAGGTTTATGGTTCTTGCAATAAAATTACTTCAGGGTAATACTATCTAAAGAGGTTGTATTTATCGCATAGATTGAGGGTGGACTGAAACGCTGAGTGAGGTGCCGGAATTTGGGGGGCGCCCACGGAGAAAAAGATGTCTAAGGCCGTCAACCGGCTCATGCGCAGAACCCCTGTGCCGCCGCCTCTTATTCGTACGCCCGAGACCAAGGACTCCCTTGTCGAACGTCCAGGTGTGCTGCCACCGCCTTCTCCGGCCAAGGAGGGGCATGTCGAGGCGCAGCGCGAAGCCGACAGGCTGAAAGCCCTGCAAGACCTCAATATTCTCGATACGCCGAACGAGCCTTTCTTCGACAACATCGTTGAACTGATGCGCCGGATGTTCAGCGTCGATATGGCGATCATCGCGCTCGTTGACGGTCACCGCAGCTGGCCGAAGGCGTCGGCCGGGCTTGGCGGTATCGAGGTTGCCCGCAAGGACGCCTTTTCCCACAAGGTGGTTGAAACCGGAAAAATGCTGCATGTGCCGGACGCGCTTACGGACCGTCATTTCAGCACCCACCCCATGGTCCGCGGCGAGGATGGCGTCCGCTTCTATTTCGGCCTTCCTGTACGCAGCGCGGACGGACAGATCGTGGGGACGCTGGCCGTTCTTGACCGCACGCCCCGGCATGTCCAGCCCCACCAGATCGACGCGCTCAAGAACATGGCGCGCGTCCTGACCGACCATCTTGCCCTGCGAAAGCTGGCCGTCTCCGACGGGCTGACGGGGGTTCTTACGAGGCGGGCATTCGAGACCGAAGGCCAGCGCCTCGCCGCGCTCTGCTCGCGTCATCGTCACGCCCTGTCGCTCATCTGTTTCGACCTCGACCACTTCAAGGCCATCAATGATACATATGGCCACCAGGCAGGGGACAAGGTTCTGACCGAGGTGGCTGCGGCCTGCCAGTCGCTGCTTCGCGAAAGCGACCTGTTCGGACGTGTGGGGGGTGAGGAATTTGGGGTCCTGCTTCCCGAAACGAGCCGCCGCGGCGCCCTTCTGGTGGCGGAAAAAATACGCCGGGCGGTCTCAGAGCTGAGATTCACCTTTGAGGGCAAGGTCGTCGGCGTGACGGCAAGCTTCGGCGTGGCCCGTGACCGTAATCGCCGCCACGATCTCTCCAAGCTGATGGGCTGGGCGGATGCGGCGATGTACCGGGCCAAGAAGCGCGGGCGCAATTGCTGTGTGGCGCTTGGCGTTTCAAGCGATCCGGATGCCGGGCGCCGCCGGCGTGTCCTGAAAGCCGGCCAGGTGGTCTTTGCCCACAATTCCGCGGCCATCGACTGTACGGTGCGCTCACTGGGCGCGGATGGCGCGGGGGTCGACATGACCAGCACGACGGATGTGCCAGACCGATTCCAGCTTGTTATCCGCTCCGATGGCCTTGATGCGCGGTGCAGGGTAACGTCGCGCACGCCAACGCATCTTGAGGTCGACTTCAAATAGCCGGGGGCTGGGGCGGCAAGCGATGTTACCCGCCACTGAAGGAAATGACAGCTGTTGTAAGCTCCTCCTAACCATGGTCCCATAGTATAGCGATCCCAAAGGAAATTGCGGCGCCAAGCGACCATTCTGCTCTGGCGGCCGGAAGGAGATCCATGGCAAGCGCATCAGCCGACCTGACGCCGGCAAGCGGGGAGATAGACCCGGTCTTCGATCCAAGGCGGTTGGAAACGGTTGCCTGTCTCGACATGCTGGATACGCCGCCTGAGGCGTCGTTTGACCGGATTGCGGGGCTCGTCTGCCGGGTTTTTGGGGTTGAAGCGGCCATGGTCTCGCTCATCGACGCGCACCGGCAGTGGCACAAGGCAGCCCAGGGGACAGAGCGCCTCAGCGTTCCGCTGAGCGACACGTTTTGCCGCAAGACGCTGATGTTTGACAGGCCGCTGGTCGTCGAGGACGCCACACGCGACCCGCGCTTTGCGTCCAATCCCCATGTGACCGGCGCCCCGCATCTACGCTTCTATGCAGGCGTGCCGCTCAAGATGGAAAACGGCTTCGCGGTTGGCACGCTTTGCGCCATCGATTCGCGCCCACGCCGTTTTTCTGAAGAAGATCTGCAGACGTTGAGCGATTTTGCAGATCTTGCAGTCGATTATATGGAGCTGCGTGAGCAGGCCATGACTGATACCCTCACCGGCGCCTTCTCGCGGCGCGCTTTCCGGGAGGAAGCCCGACGGGCCGTTGCGCTTGCTGTCCGGCACAGCCAGAATCTCTCCGTTATCTGCTTCGACCTCGACCATTTCAAATCGGTCAATGACACCTATGGGCACCCCGCCGGCGATGAGGTGCTGAGCCGCGTCGGCGAAACGGTGAGGACGCATATGCGCGAGAGCGACCTCTTTGCGAGACTCGGCGGTGAGGAATTTGCCGTCCTGCTGCCGCAGACAGCGCTCAAGGGTGCAGCCGACGTTGCAGAAAAGCTGCGCAAGGACATTTCGAACCTGCGCTTTGACTTCGGCGGCCATACAATCGGGGTGACCTGCAGCATGGGGGTTGCCGGATTGGAGCCGGGAACGCGCGATATCGAGACGCTGCTGACCTGCGCCGATACGGCGCTCTATCAGGCCAAGAGTGACGGGCGCGACAGGGTGGTGGTCGGCAACGGAGGAGAGGCCGCTACCAAGGCGCTGCGCCGACGTGTGCTTAAGGCAGGGAAGATCGATTTCCAGGGTGACGGGGCTCCGATAGCCTGTTCGGTCCGCACGCTCGGTCCGGCAGGGGCAGGGCTCAACATGATCTCGACGACGGATGTGCCAGACCGGTTCCAGCTTGTTATCCGCTCCGATGGCCTTGATGCGCGGTGCAGGGTGACGTCCCGCACGCCAACGCATCTTGAGGTGGACTTCAAATAGTCAGTCGCCGCGCCGGAAAGGCGAGGAGACGATGAGGCGCCGGGCCGGTTCCTCTTCCGACCTGGCGGGCGCGGCGCCAGCCAGTTCGTCATCGCCTTCGGGCAGGAAGCTCTCGCTGCGGGCATAGATAGAGGCCGATGGCGCGGGCGCGGCTGCGGCGACCTCATCGCGGGGCACGATTTCAAAGCCGAGCCAGCCGAGCAGATAGTAGAAGCCGACGCCGGTAATGATGGCAGTGACCACGATCCGGATGATGAATTTGAGGACCGCGCCTGAAAACGCCGTCACCACGAGTGCGGCGATCACGCCGCCGCCAAGACCGGCCCCGGAGGCCACGGCGGCAAGGTCGAAAAGTTCGTTGAACCAGTCCATCCGGTGTCTCCTGCGCTGGAGGGTTGGTAAAGAGCGCGCGCTATTTCGCGTCCGCCGTTTCCAGATTGTTGAGCTCGAAACGCACCCCGCCAATGATGACCCCGTCACCATCGGTGGCGAGGTCCAGCCTGTCGGCCCGTTCCAGGGCCTTCATGGCGTTGTTCACGGAGATGCAGAAGGTGGAGAGAGCTTCATGGGAACCCTCTTCGAAGACGATGCGGCCTTCGCCTTCAAGCTGGATGACGGTCTGGCCCTTGCTGGTGGAGGCGGGCTGGCCGAGCGCTGCCGACCAGCGGGCCGCCAGGGCGCGCGGGTCGGGCGCGGAAAAGATTGCGCCGCCGAGATGCCCGTCTATGGCGTGTTTCTTCCACTTCGGCCCGGCCCAGCGCCAGCTGTCCCAGGGGTGGGCTTCATCCAGCGACAGGATGGCCGCGCCGACATCGGCCGGGTGGACATGGCTGGCGGCGATATCGTCTAGGTCGATATTCCAGACCCGCCGGATGCCGGCATTGTCGAGGCGGGCGCGCGCGCCCTCAAGATCCTCGGTCTGGAAGATCGCCATATAGCCGCCCTCGCCATGCTTATCGAGGAAGCGGCGGACGGGCGCGTCCGGCGTGACCGGCGCGACAACTTCTATGAATTGATCGCCCATGGCGAAGACGGCGTTTTCGAGGCCGAATTCCTTGACGCCGGGATCGGCGAACGGCTTGCCGAGGCCGAGGACCGTGCGGAGACGGTCGGCCGTGGCAAGGCTTTCTGCGGCAATAACGAGCTGGCGAAGGCGCATCCGTGTCATGCCCGATGGGGTAACACAGGTCCCGGTGACTAAGCCACTTCTTTCATGATGCCCGGCGGCGGGCGCGAGCGGAGCTCATGGTTGAGATCGAGCAGGACGGCTTTCAGCCAGTCGGGTGTATCGAGCGATCTAAGGCCCGGCGGCCAGCCGGGGCGAAGTGGTGTGATCCGGCGGTCAGAGGCAGGCGCGGCGAGCGTGCGCGCGATGCGCCGGGCGAGCCGTCTGGCCGAGCGGTCCGGGGCGTCCAGGACGCGCTGAAGCGCCTCGATCCGGCCGGTGAGCGTGTCGGCGGTCGCGGGCGCTGGAGCGGCAGCGGGAGATAGAGAGGGGGCATCGAGGTCGAGGATGCGCGGGGCGGCGCGAAAGCGGCCGCGGCCTTTTGATAGGCCGAAACAGGCGGCAAATGTCGGCACCGGCTCAAACAGGCAGAAGCTGCAGGCCGCCTTGTGGGCCGGGCGGGGCGAGGCCGCGCGTGCCGGAGAGGCGCTCAATGCCTGAAGGTCGCCGGCATCGATCTCCTCTGCGAGACGCATGATGATACGCCGGGCGAGCGCTTCGGCGGGACGCAGCAGGCGAAAGGCCTGAAGGCGAAGCCCGCGGTCCCCCGTCGCCCCTGCCTGCGCCGCGAGCTTTGCCAGCCGGGCGACAAGCGCCACAAGGCGCGGCCAGACGCGGGCGATCAGAGGGGAAAGGGCCGTTACAGGGTCGCTCATGGTGCAGCGACAGTACACGGCAGGTGCAGGTGTAGGATAAAAGCCTTCCCCGACGGTGAGGGGGGAAGGCCTTTCAGGCGGCGTCTATTTACGCTGGTCGAAGACGTTCTGCACACCGGTTTTCACCGACGGGTTAGACGCATTCGTCTTCGGCTTTTCCTTCTTGGGCTTACGGATTTCGCGGTTCGATTTCTGTTGTTTCGACATGGGGATGGTCACTTCTCAAGTATCGCAGCCAGCGATGCGGTTTGCCCCTGTAGGCCGGCGACCGGAATGGTCGATCAGGCAGGGGCAGCGCCAGAAAGGCTTTGCGGATTTTAGTGTGACGTGGGCCGCAAAAGGCGTACCGGATATATCGTGCGCCCTGCGGTGAAATACAATGGGCAAGTGCGCCGGCAGCATGACGGCGGACGCAAGTAAAAACCCCTCTCCCGGCTGGCCGGAAGAGGGGCTTTTATCCATCTCAACGGGGCAGGGCCTATTTGCGCGAGCGGTCCTGCTCTTTCGAAATGCCCGGCTTCTTCTGCGGCGAAGCGGCGCTGGGCTTGCCGGCCTGGGGCTTGCTCGGCTGGTTCTTTTTCTGTTCGGCCATGATGTTCACTCACTTTCCTCAAACTGCCTGCCGGCGCTGGTCTGAGCACCGGGGAAACAGGCAGAAGGCTTGCCTTCCGGAGACCGCGGGGACGTCATGTCGAGGCGGGCAGAGGCACGCGGGGGCTCGCCAGGCGAGAGCGAATTGCCTGTGCGCCGCGCCCTTCAAATATCTGCCTGGTGTGCCCGGCGCGCAAGAGGTGCGCGGGCCGTGCGCGAATGAAATTTACGACAGGTTGTGCGAGAGGCCTCGCGCCGCCCGCCGGGATGCAAAGCCGTTGGGAGGCGGATGGACAGACGGCGAGCAGCGCCGCAGGATGGGGCGGGCGTTGAAAGAAATGGAGACGAGAGGATGATGAAGACATTTGGACGGATGTCCGCCGTGCTGGGGCTGGGTCTGTTGCCGCTGGCCGCCTGCGGGACGCAGGAAGACATGGCCGCGCCGGAACTGGCCGCACCGCCGACCGAAGACGCCGCTTCCCCCATCCCTGCGAGCGAGCTTGTGGGGCAGGGCGAAGCGATGGCCGAAACGCTCTGCGCGGGCTGCCATGCCATCGGCCTGACCGGGGAAAGTCCCGAGCCAGAAGCGATGCCGTTCAGGCAGATTTCCTGGCACTATCCAGTTGAGGCGCTGGCCGAACCGCTGGCCGAGGGCATCATGGTCGCCCATCCAAAGATGCCGCAATGGGAGTTCGAGCCCGAACAGATCGACGCGCTGCTCGCCTATCTGGAAACGGTACAGGTGCCCGAAGAGGGATGAGGGGCTGCCTCCTGGGGCGGGGTCACAGGCGACCTCACCGCAGATACCTGCGTCCTTCGACAGGCTCAGGATGAGGGCAGGTATCCATGATGGTCGTTTTCAGTGTTGCGCTAGATGCGATGGCCCACCATGGACCCCTGTTTTCACAGGGGTCTTCGGGAGGGTGGGTTTTCGGGCCAAGGGGAAGCACCGGCCGGCCGGTTCAGCCCTGCAGCCCCAGTCGATTTGCGTTGACGCGATCAAGGCTGCCCCTCCATGGTGGTGGAAAATCGATGACGGAGGAAAGCGAAGATGTCGAAAACCGGAGGATGCCTTTGCGGCAAGGTGCGCTACGCGATCGAGGGCGAGCCGATGTTTACCGCGCTCTGCCACTGCACCAATTGCCAGAAGCAGGGCGGGGCGGCGTTTTCGGTCAATGTCCTCGTCAAGGAAGCGCAACTCACCATTGAGGGCGACCTGAAAACCTTTGAGGACAAGGGCGACAGCGGCAACAAGGTGTGGCGGAAGTTCTGCGACACGTGCGGGTCACCGATCATTTCAGAGCTTGCGGCCTCACCCGGCATGATCGCCATCAAGGCCGGCACACTGGATGATGCGTCCGGCCTCAAACCCGCCGCGCAGGTCTATTGCGACAGCAAGCAGGACTGGGTGGTCCTGCCGGAGAGTATTCCGGGCTTTGCGAAGAATGCGCCGTCAGCCTGATCCAGGGGGACGATGTCATGACCAATCATGTGACCGGCAAATCCATCATCATCACGGGCGCAGGCGGCGGGTTTGGCAAGCATCGAGTGTGACGCGGGAGGAAAGGCTCGCGTCTCATGCACCACCCTGTCCGCAGATACCTGCGCAGGCAGGTATCCATAATGGTCCTTTTCAGCGTCACGCCATGTTGATGTCGTCCACCATGGACCCCTGTTTTCACAGGGGTCTTCGGAGAGGGTGGGTTTTGAGTGAGATGTGAGTGAGGTGCCCGGCCTGTTGCAGGCCCTCAAGGCCGGGCGGCTGGCGCCGTGCCTTCGGCAGCCTTGACCGCCTGAAACAGGCCGGGCGAGGGCTGGCTGTGGCCGAATGGCAGAGGATGTTAGGCTGGCAAAGATGCCCAACTTGCGGAAGGGCGAACCGCAGCTCAATATGCCACTATGCCTTCATTGTTCAGTTACATAATTCCGGTTGACGACGGCGCAGCACCTAACCCCTTCGGGGGTATTTGCACGCTTGCCATTTGCAAGCCAGTAATCCGAAGGACTGCAAAGCCCGGCGATTGGATCGCAGGCCTAGGCTCTAAGAGGGCCCCAAGTGGCGATCTATCAGGCAAAATAGTCTATGCTATGAAAGTGGAACGTGTAGTCACACTGCGTGATTATGACAGGCTCGTCCGGTCGAATTCCTGGCCCCGCCTGCCTGACTTTGAAACTTCCGATCATCGAGATCGTCTTGGCGATTGTATTTACGACTTTAGTTCCGGAAGTGAGCCGCGACTTCGAAGAAGCGTGCATGATCATGGGAATCGGAAAACGGACCTGAGTGGCCAGAATGTCCTTATAAGTCGAGATTTCTATTATTTTGGGAAGAAAGCCAAAAAGCTGCCTTCAGACTTGCTCGGAATAGTTCATCAGAATCAGGGGCATCGAAAAGCCGCCAATCATCGATACTTCCCCAGATTTGAAGAATGGATCCGAAAAAGTGGTTGGGAAGTGGGCAAACTTTACGGCGATCCTGACTTTGAAATAGACTGGGATAACCTTGGAGGATGTAAAGGTTGCATCCGGCGCCGAAAACAAGGTGAAAGTGACGGACAGACTCGGCCCTTTTGTTAGTGCGCCTCAGCCCATGTCTTCGCTGCGTTCGCATCGACGTCTAGCGGCACGGACAAATCCAGCGCAGGAAGTGGCGCTTTCTGCATCACTCTCCGGATCACTGCGATGGTGTCTTCGGCCTGATCCTCGGGGCACTCAAACACCAGTTCGTCGTGGACCTGTAGCAGCATCTTTGCGTCGAGCTTCTTCTTCGCCAAAGCTTCCGGCATGGCGATCATGGCGCGCTTGATGATGTCGGCGGCAGAGCCCTGGATGGGGGCGTTGATGGCCTGGCGCTCTGAGAAGGCGCGCATGGCGCCGTTCTTGGAGTTCATCTCTTTCAGGTGCAGCTTCCGGCCGAAGGCGGTCTGGACGTAGAGATTGTCCTTCGCGAATTCCTTCGTCTCATCCATGTATTTGCGGATGCCGGGGAATTTCTGGAAATAGGCCTTGATATAGTCCGACGCCTCGCCGCGATCGATGCCGAGCTGGTTGGCAAGACCGAAGGCGGAGATGCCGTAGATGATGCCGAAATTGATCGCCTTGGCGCGGCGGCGCACCATCGGGTCCATGCCTTCGATGGGGGTGTCGAACATCTCGCTGGCCGTCATCGCATGAATGTCGAGGCCTTCATTGAAGGCGGCCTTCAGCGCGTCGATGTTTGCGATATGGGCGAGCAGGCGAAGCTCGATCTGGCTGTAGTCGGCGCTGATGAGGACATTGCCGTCTTCGGCGATGAAGGCTTCGCGGATCTTGCGGCCTTCTTCGGTGCGGATCGGGATGTTCTGAAGGTTCGGGTCGGTCGAGGAGAGGCGGCCGGTCTGCGCGCCCGCCATGGAATAGGAGGTGTGAACGCGTTTCGTCTGCGGGTTGATCGCGTCCTGCAGGGCCTCTGTGTAGGTCGAGCGCAGCTTTGAGAGGGTGCGCCAGTCGAGGATGATCTGCGGCAGTTCATGGCCCTGCGCGGCGAGGAATTCGAGCTGGCTGGCATCGGTCGACCAGTTGCCGGTCTTGGTCTTTTTGCCGCCGGGAAGGCCCATTTCGCCGAAGAGGATGTCGCCCAGCTGTTTGGGCGAGCCCATGTTGAATTCCTGTCCGGCGGCCTTGTAGGCGGCGTCCTCATAGCCGGCCATGCGCTGCTGGAAGTCGGCAGAAAGACGCGAGAGGAAGTCGCGGTCCACCTTGATGCCGTGACGTTCCATGTCGGCCAGCACAGGGATCAGCGGGCGGTCGAGTGTCTCGTAAACCGTGGTGACCTTCTCCTTGTGGAGATAGGGCTTCAGATATTGCCAGAGACGCAAGGTGACGTCGGCATCCTCGGCAGCGTATTCGGTCGCCTTGTCGAGCGGCACGCGGTCAAAGGTGATCTGCTTCTGGCCGCTGCCGCACACATCCTTGAACGGGATGGGGGAGTGGCTGAAATAGCGTTCCGACAGCTCATCCATGCCATGGCCATGCATGCCGGCATGCAGGGCGAATGAGATCAGCATCGTGTCATCGACGGGGGTGACCTCGATGCCGTTCCTCTGGAACACGGTGAGGTCGTATTTGAAGTTCTGGCCGACTTTCAGGACGCCGGGGTCTTCGAGCAGGGGTTTCAGCGCCTTTAGCGCATCCTCCTTGCGGACCTGGCGCGGCGGGGCGGCGTCGAACATGTCGTCACCGCCCGAATGGTCCGGATCGATATGGCCGAGCGGGATATAGGCGGCTTCATTCGGCGCGAGGGCGATGGAAATGCCGACCAGGTCGCAGGTCTGGCAGTCGAGGCTGTTGGTCTCGCAGTCGACACCGATGACGCCGGCCTCATAGGCGCGGGCGATCCAGTCCTCGAGCGTCTTGAAGTCGCGGATGCAGGTATAGGCCTCGCGGTCGAAGCCGATATCGCCGGCGGTGGTTTCCTCGATGACGCCTTCGGCCTCGAACGTTTCGCGCACGCGGCGGGTGATGGTGCGGAACTCCATCTTCTCGAGGAAGTCGATGAGGGTTTTCGGGTCCGGATCGCAGACGGCAAGGTCCTCGACGGGGACCTCTACGGGCACGTTCTCATCGAGCTGGACGAGTTTCTTCGAGATGAGGACCTGATTGGCGTGCTCGATCAGGGTCTGGCGGCGCTTGGGCTGTTTGATCTCTTCGGCGCGTTTGAGAAGCTCCTCGACGGTGCCGTATTCGTCCAGCAGCTGGGCGGCGGTCTTCACGCCAATGCCGGGGGCGCCGGGGACGTTATCGGTGCTGTCGCCTGCGAGCGACTGGACATCGACGACCTTTTCCGGGCCGACGCCGAACTTCTCGAAGACCTCATCGCGCCCGAGCGTCTTGTTCTTCATTGTGTCGAGCATGGTGATCTTGTCCGTCACCAGCTGCATGAGGTCCTTATCGGACGAGACGATGGTGACGCGCGCGCCCTTGGCCTCGGCCTGGCGGGCATAAGTGGCGATGAGGTCGTCGGCTTCGTAGCCTTCAATCTCAAGCGCGTGGCAGGCAAAGGCGATGGAGGCTTCGCGCACCAGCGGGAATTGCGGGCGAAGGTCTTCAGGCGGCTCGTCCCTGTTCGCCTTGTAGTCGGGATAGAGATCGTTGCGGAACGTGTAGCTACCCTTGTCGAATACGCAGGCAAAATGGGTGGGGCGTTCGTCGCCTTTCAGCTCTTCCAGAAGCTTCCAGAGCATGTTGCAGAAGCCGGCGACCGCGCCGACCGGCAGGCCGTCAGAGGCGCGGCTCAGCGGGGGAAGGGCGTGGAAGGCGCGGAAGATATAGGCGCTCGCATCGATCAGGTAGAGGTGGCTGTCTTCAGTGATCGGTGCGGTAGGCATGGGGCGGTGTCCTTGCGTCGGCTGGGCCAGCACAGGGTTTAGCCGCCTGCGGGTATCAGGTGCAACGGCTCTAAGTGTGTGCGGGGTGCAAGGCGGGTGTGGACGTGCCGGCTGGGGGAGGGCGCCTAGAGGTCGCTTTCTTCCGGTTCGGTGTCAGCCGCCGGCTCTCCCGGCAGGGCGCCGCGATATTCCTCCGGCTTGCCAAGACGCGTCTCGCGGCGCTCATCCTTTGGCGCCTTGAGCGAGGCGACGCGCAGCTCACGGTCGCCATCGTCGCGGTAGTCGGCCCAGAGGTTGGTGATGACGGCGGAAAACTCGGCCAGGCTCACGCGGCGGTCGAGATTGGGGTCGAACCGGACCGGGTTGGCGAGGGAGTTGTCGCGCGTCGGCAGGCTGTCTGCCCAGGCCTTCTGTTCCAGCGCGGTCAGTTCCCCGTCGCTGTTCGCATCTGCTGCTTCGAAGGCGGCGGCGATGCCGGTTTTCAGTTCCGCGCGGCTGATGCGGCCATCGCCATTGCTGTCAAACGAGGCGAGCAGGCCGCCGCCGGGTTTCAGACGATCGGCACGCAGGCGTTCGCGATCTTCCTGCGAGCGCACTTCGCCCGAGGCGGGCAGGCGGACGATCTCATCATCGGCGGGGACAGCCGGTGCGGCCGCGGACGCGGCAAATGGCAGGGCGAGAAGCAGACAGGCGGCGATGGATCGGATCATGACGTCTCCAGCGGGATCAAACCCCTATCATATAGGGAGTGTTACCTGAATGCCACATGACTAATTCGCGAGGCGGGCGCGCGGCCGCGTGAAATCAGGCCACCGACAGGAGAATCACACCGGCGACAAGTATGGCGCAGCCCGTCAGCCGCGAGGGCCCGACCGCCTCGCGCAGGATCAGCATGCCCATTAGTGCCCCGACCATCATGGACATCTCGCGCATCGGTGCGACGAGGCTGAGCGGTGCCCCCGATGTCAGCGCCGCCAGGACGAGTATGTAGGAGAGCGGTGAGAGCAGGCCGACACAGACAGCGACCCACCAGTATCCTTTCATCCGGGCGAGCGCGCGTCGCGGATTGGCCGCCACCAGGGGCAGGAGAAGGAAGAAACGCAACAGGTTCGAAAACCAGTCCAGGACGACAGGGGCGATGCCGAGCGCCTTTACCGCATAGGCATCCACAACCGTATAGGAGGCGATGAGCCCGCCGGTCGGAACACCCCATAGAAGGCCCGCCTGTCCACCCGGACGGCGGAACGCCGAAAGTTTGCCCCCTGTCGCGATCAGTCCGATGCCGATGATCACCAGGCCAAGCCCGGCGAGGCCGGGACCTGTTGGCGATTCACCGAGGAAGAGGAAGGCCCCGAAACTCGAGAGCAGGGGGCCGGTGCCGCGCGCGACCGGATAAACCACCGAGAGGTCCGCCACCTGGTAACCGCGCTGGAGAAAAAGACTGTAGGCGAGATGGATCAGGCCGCTGAGGATGACGAAGCCGGCGCCTACCCACCCCCAGTCTATTGTGCCCCTGACGAGGATCATGACCACCCAAGGGGCATAGGCGACGCACGAGACGAGATTATAGGCGAAGACAAAGACGGGCCCGACTGGCGCGGCCCGCTTGGCGAGCAGATTCCATCCTGCATGGATGAAGGCTGCGAGGACGACGAGGAGGAGCGAGGTAAATGTCATGGAGACCTCCATTCGCGCGCAATGCGCCGGTTGATCTCGACGTCTCCTCCCCTGGGTTTTTATCCCTTGGGTGCAGCCGCGCACGGACGCCGCGGTTTCCGCAACGCTCGGTCCAGCGACGGCGTGCCGTCCGGAACCCTAGTTGCCACTCAGTCGATATCGGGGGCGATATCCCGAGCCTGTCAAAGAAATCAAGCCGTGAAGTCCGACCGCCAGCTGCGCCAGAGCCCGGACGCTTGCTATTTGTGCCGCCGGCTTGCTTGCATTTTCGCCCACTCTCCGGTAAGTCCGGCAGGGACATATAAACGTATAAAGGATCATTGATATGGCTAATGACTACGCTGTCGCCGATCTCTCCCTGGCCGAATATGGCCGCAAGGAAATCGCGATTGCCGAGACCGAAATGCCGGGCCTGATGGCGGCGCGCGAAGAGTATGGCGCCGAGCAGCCTCTGAAGGGCGCGCGCATTGCCGGTTCGCTGCACATGACCATCCAGACCGCTGTGCTGATCCAGACGCTGGAAGCCCTGGGCGCAGAAGTGCGCTGGGCAAGCTGCAACATCTATTCGACGCAGGACCATGCCGCCGCCGCGATTGCCGACAGTGGCACGCCGGTCTTCGCCCATAAGGGCGAGACGCTGGATGAGTACTGGCAGTTCTGTGACAAGATCTTCCAGTGGCCGGATGGCAAGCTCGTCAACCTCATCCTGGATGATGGCGGCGATGCAACCATGTACATTATCCTTGGCGAAAAGGCCGAGAAGGACGCCTCACTGCTGGAGAATCCGAAGTCCGAGGAAGAGATTGCCCTCTTCAAGCAGATCAAGAAGCGTATCTCCGAGACGCCGGGCTGGTTTGCCAAGGTGAAGAAAGAGATCAAGGGCGTGTCCGAAGAGACGACGACCGGCGTGAACCGCCTTTATCAGCTGGCCAAGAAGGGCGAGCTGCCTTTCCCGGCGATCAACGTCAACGACTCGGTCACCAAGTCGAAATTCGACAACAAGTATGGCTGTAAGGAATCGCTGGTCGACGCGATCCGCCGCGGCACCGATGTGATGATGGCCGGCAAGAAGGCTTTCGTCGCTGGCTATGGCGATGTGGGCAAGGGCTCTGCCGCCTCACTCGCAGGCTCTGGCGCACGCGTCACCGTGTCGGAAGTCGACCCGATCTGCGCGCTGCAGGCCTCCATGGATGGCTTCGATGTGCAGACGCTCGACTATTATGTCGACAAGGCCGACATCTTCGTCACGGCGACCGGTAACAAGGACATCATTACCGTCGACCATATGCGCAAGATGAAGGACATGGCCATCGTCTGTAATATCGGCCACTTCGACAATGAGATTCAGGTCGAGGGCCTGCGCAACTTCCAGTGGGACAATATCAAGCCGCAAGTCGACATGATCACCTTCCCGGATGGTAAGCGCATCATCCTTCTGTCGGAAGGCCGTCTGGTGAACCTCGGCAATGCGACGGGCCACCCGTCCTTCGTGATGTCGGCATCCTTCACCAACCAGACGCTGGCCCAGATCGCCCTTCACAAGAATGAGGGCGAGTACAAGAACGATGTCTACACGCTGCCCAAGCACCTCGACGAGAAGGTCGCGCGCCTTCACCTCGACAAGCTGGGCGTTGGCCTCACCGAGCTCTCGACCGAGCAGGCCGACTATATCGGCGTGACGACGGAAGGCCCGTACAAGCCGGACCACTACCGCTACTAGGTCCTGAACCGACCTCAAGAACATCAAGGGCGCCGGAGAGATCCGGCGTCTTTTTTTTGGGGCTGCTTGCCGAACGCGCGAAAAAACGTGACACTCGCGTCAATAAAATGACGGGAGGAAAGTCATGCGGAATGTCCTGGTTGCGATGTCGGGTCTGGCCTTGCTGGCGGCGTGTAACGGGCCGGCAGAGGAGAGCGGGGCTGAAGAGGTTGAGGCAGCTTCGCCGCCCGCCGAAATGGCGGAAGGCGCTGCCGGCCAGACCGGGGATGTGACGCTTCAGGCCAGCGAGAGCTTCCAGAGCGACCTTCAGACCGCGCTGATCCAGGCAAGCGAGGGAGCAACCATCACACTGCCGGCCGGCACGTTCGAGATGACGGACGGGTTGTCGCTGGACGTGAATGGCGTGACGCTGACAGGCGCCGGGGAGGGCGAGACGATCCTCGACTTTTCCAGTCAGCGCGGATCGGGCGAGGGGCTGCTCGTCACTTCTGACGATGTCACCCTGTCGAACTTCACCATCCAGGAGACAAAGGGCGACGGCATCAAGTCCAAGGGCGCCGACCGGATCATCTATCGCGACCTCACCGTGGAATGGCTGGGCGAGCCGGACGAGGAAAACGGGGCCTACGGCGTCTATCCGGTCGAGAGCAGCGATGTGCTGGTCGAGGATGTAACCGTGCGCGGGGCCTCCGATGCGGGCATCTATGTCGGCCAGTCGAGCAATATCATCGTTCGCGACAGCCTTGCCGAATACAATGTGGCCGGGATCGAGATCGAGAATTCGGCCCATGCGGATGTCTATGGCAATACCGCGCGCCACAATGCAGGCGGTATCCTTGTCTTCGACCTGCCGGATTTGCCGGTGATGGGCGGCAATTCCACGCGCATCCATGACAATGACATTATCGACAACAATACGCGCAACTTTGCCCCGCCCGGCAATATCGTCGCCGGCGTGCCGTCGGGCACGGGCGTCATCATCATGGCGAATGACAAGGTCGTGGTGGAGAATAACCGCTTCGACAATAACCAGACGGTGCAGGTGCTGATTACCGCGTATTCCGAAGACTTCTCCGACGAGGACTATAATCCGCTGGCGCGCAACATCGTGGTGCGCAGCAATGAATATGGCGAGGGCGGAAACAATCCGCAGGGCGATCTTGCACCTTTCGCCATGGTGCTTGGCGGTAGCCTGCCGGAGATTGTCTGGGACGGCGTCACACGCTGGGAAGGCGGCGAGACCGAAGGCGCCAATATCGTCGTGGATGAGGCTGAGGAGGTCGGCTTCGTGAATCTGGGGCTCGGCACCTATCCCATCGACATGGCGAACGTCTCCCCCAGCATGGACCGCCCGGGCGGCGACCCGTTCGGGGAGCTTGAGCCGGTCAGCCTGCCGCACACAGAATGAGGCGCGCGCTTTCAGCCCTCCTCTTCCTGGCGCTGGCCGCCTGCGGGCGCGAGGCGGCCGGGCCGGACATGGAGGTGATCCTGGCAGAGGCACCGGCGGCGACGCTGGCGGCCTATGGCCTGTTTGCCGATGTGGCGGCGCGCGAGCCCGCCTCCGGCGTGGTGGCCTATGACCTTATCAATCCGCTCTTTTCAGATCATGCGAGCAAGCACCGCTATGTCTTCCTGCCGCCGGGAGAGACCGCCCGGTATACCGAGGCGGCGGTGCTGGATTTCCCGGTCGGCACGGTGCTGGTGAAGACATTTGCCTTTGCCCCCGACATGCGCACGCCGGAGGTGGAGGAGCGCTACCGCGAGACGCGGCTGCTTATCCGCAAGGAAGAGGGCTGGACGGCGTATCCCTATGTCTGGAACGCCGAACAGACCGAAGCGCGCTATGCCCCGGCGGGCGACTGGCTGGACCTTGATTTCATCGATCCTTCGGGGGAGGCGGTCTCCATCGACTATCGCGTGCCGAACCAGAACCAGTGCAAGACCTGCCATCAGCTTGGGGCTGTGATCGCGCCGATCGGGCCGAAGGTGCGCAACCTCAACCATGCCGGCCCCAATGGCGCGAACCAGATCTCGGACTGGGTCCAGCGCGGCATGCTGGAGGGTGTGCCGCAGGAGGTCGCGGCGGTGGCCGATGTTGCAGATGAGGGGATGGCGGTCTCCGAGCGGGCGCGCGCCTATCTCGACATCAATTGCGCCCATTGCCACCGGGCCGAAGGCTCTGCGTCGAATTCCGGCCTGTGGCTTGGCTGGGAGGTGGCGGATGCGACCAAGATCGGCATCGGCAAACATCCAACTGCGGCGGGCCGGGGCTCTGGCGATGCAATCTATGTGGTGGCCCCCGGCGCGCCGGACAGCTCCATCCTGACCTATCGCATGGCCTCGACCGAAGCCGGCGTCGCCATGCCGGAGCTTGGCCGCGCGCTGGTGGATGAGGACGGCGTCGAACTGGTGCGGGCCTGGATTGCCGGGATGGAGAAGGGGTAGGCGTCGCCGGTTGCTCGACCCGAAACTGATGGACTGTTCTGAAGGAGAGAAAGAGTGAGACGTCCGCTGTGTGTTCGTTTCCCCCGCCTGGTCCTGATGCTTCTGTGGTGGGTTTTTCCCTGTTTTGCTTCGGCAGAGGTCTCAAGGGTGGATCTGTCAGGAGAGATCAACAAAGAGTTCTATTTTGAGGTGGAGCTTGCCATTCGGACCCACGTCGAAGAAATCCACATCGAATCGTCTGGCGGAGACAATGTCTGGGCCCTGCAAGCCGCGAATGCCCTGAACAATCAGGATCTCACGCAGCTCGTCGTCGTAGGGAAATGTGTTTCTGCATGTGCGTCGCTGGCGTTCGCAACTGATAATCTGCGGATTACCGAAGGCGCGTTCATAGCGGTGCACCGAACATCTCTGGGTATGAAATATGTGCTTAGCGCGGGAGAGTTCGACCTGGGTGAGGAAAGGTTTGAAGCACTGAACTTCTACGCTGCCGAAGAAAGTCGCCTGCTGCAGCAGGCGGGCAGGACTGCAGCATTCTTCGAGCAGGCAATGCGGGAAATCAGACCTGTGTGCTATGGGCGGCTGATAACGACCGACAGTGGTCTGGTGGCCGGATATCTAAGCCGCGCTGAGGCACATTACTGGATGCCTGATGAAGACGTATTCAATCACTATCGGGGCATCGACGTATCGGGGGATTGGCCAGACAGTGGGGACTTGTTCTCAAACAAAGAAGCGTTCGAATTCATCGAGAAATATAGGGTCGTAAGGACCGCTTCTGTGGATGAATTGAATAGGGCGCCGATAGAAACATTTGGCGAGTGCCAAAAATAGCTGGCCAACTTGCAGGCCCGCTTGGGCACAAGCACTGAAACCGAAACCTTCTGACGCCTACACCGTTTCCTATATTGAAAGACCAACCCCAGATAGCGGAGGCTCACATGGCAGGTGGATGGTCGCGCGATGGCGCGGTGCACGACCAGATCGAGGATTCGATCCGCGATGAGCTGGCGCGTATACAGGCCAGCCGTCCGGCGGGCGAAAGCCTGTCGCATTGCATTGAGTGCGGTGAGCCGATCCCTGAAAAACGCCGCAAGCTGATTGCAGGCGTGAAGTTCTGTGTCGACTGCCAGCAGGAGCGCGATGGCGCGGCGGCCATGCGCGGTGGCATCAACCGGCGCGGCTCCAAGGACAGCCAGCTGAAATAGCGTCTGGCGGCTGCTTGCCCGCCCCTCGATTCGCCCGCATGATGACGCGCGTAGATGAGGGATGTCTTGAGGCGAATGCATAGGGTTTCGCGGCGGATCTGCTTTCTTCTGGCGGCGGCTGCCGGGTGCTCTGGCTTGTCGGCTGCCGTTGCCCAGGACCTGTCTTCCAGTGCGTCAGAGGCAGGCGTAGCGTTAGAGGCGGAAGCCGAGCCTGAAGAGCGCCCGGCGCCATCCTATCCGCCCGGCGCCTTACCCGATGCCTATCCCGACAAGGCGAAGCTTCTGCGCGGTGACATTGATCCGCGTGAGCTTCTGGTGGAGGTGCCCGAAAGCTGGGCCAGCCATCCCGGCATGTATGCCGAGGCTGAAGCGCTGCAGGCCTTTGGTAAGATGCGGGCAGCGGCGGCGCGCGAAGGCGTGGAACTGCTCATTCTCTCGGCTTTCCGCTCCTTCAACCATCAGCGCTGGATCTGGGAGGCCAAATGGCGCGAGCGCTATAAGAGCGGCGCGTTCGAAGCGCCGCGCGATCTTGCCACCCATATCATGCGCTACAGCTCCATGCCCGGCACGTCGCGTCACCACTGGGGCACCGATTTCGATATCAATGCGCTCAACAATCGCTGGTTCGACACGCCCGAGGGCAAGCCCGTCTATGACTGGATGAAGGCGCATGCGGCCGAATATGGTTTCTGCGAGGTCTATTCGGCGCGCGATGGACGGCGGCAGACCGGCTATGAACCGGAGCGCTGGCACTGGTCCTACATCCCGACTGCCTCGCGCTATCTGGCCGCCTATGTTGAGGCGCGCGATGCCCAGCCGCGCGGGTTCGAGGGGGATGTCGCCGCCCCGCAGATCAACTGGCTGACCGACTATGTCCTTGGCATCAATCCCGACTGCCTCTGGACCGCGTCCGATGCTGGCAAGGGCCGGGAGCTGCCGCTGGTTCTGCTGCGCGCGGCGATCGAGGCGGAACAGGCCGCCCGGGTGGAGCAGCTCTGCCTTCGCGATGAGGGGACGCGCGACGAGCTGCTGGCCTGGCGCGCACGCGGGTTCGAGCTGGAGGAGGACGCCGATATTGCAGCCCGGCTGATGCATCTGGAAAATTGCCTTGGAGAGCCGGACCCGGTCCTGCGCGATGAGGTCGCCTATTCGGGGATCGCCCATATCCTGCGCGACGGCGTTGCGGACGATGAGACCTTGCGGGCGCTGAAGGGCGAGCTGCTGGTGCGGATGGCAGCGGATGCAGCGGACCCGGACGGTTTTTCGAAACCCTTCGCGGCGCTTGTCCTGTCGGAGGTGGCGCGCACGGACCGTATTTCGCCCTGGATGAGCTCGGGTGAGCGGCGCATGCTGGTGGCGGCAGGCGCCGCTTATGTCCGTTCGGTGCGCGACTATCGCGGCTTCATAGAGGGCGAAGGCTGGCGCCATGGTCTGGCGCATGGCGCAGACCTTCTCATGCAGCTCAGCCTGAATGAGGAGATCGGCGAGGGCGAGGCCATTGTGATGGCGCGGGCCATCTTCGAGGCGCTGATGGCCGAGGAGGCCCCGGCGCTGGTCTTCGATGAGCCGGCGCGTCTGGCGCGCCCGCTGATCATCCTGACGCGGCGTGGGCTGCTCAATGAGGCGCAGCTTTCAGCCTGGCTGGACATGCTGGCCGATCCGGCACCGCTTGAAAGCTGGCAGGCGGCGTTCGGCTCAGAGGAGGCATTGGCGCGGCGCCATAATGTGCGCGCCTTCGCCTCGGCATTGCTGATTGCCGCGAGCGAAGAGGAGGATGGCGCGCTGGATGCGGTGAAACCCGGCGCGACGCGGCTGTTGGCGAGCGTGCCATAAGGTTACCGCGCTATTAACCCGGACTTAACGCGGGCGGGGCATTCGGTTAACGATTGGACTTGGGCCTTCCGGGCCCCACGATTCGGGTAAAGGGTAAGGATGACCGCTGAGAACGTCTCCCTGATCATCGCGGCCGGCGCGCTGGCGCTGGGGCTGGCCTTTATCCTGTGGGCGCTGCGCACCTCTGACGGCGCACGCGGGGCGGCGCGCAAGTATCGCGAGAAAGCCGCGGACGCAGAGAGTGGGCTCGCCGAACTGAAGTCTGTTCTGGGCGCGCATCCAGGCGTGATCCTCGTCTGGCAGGGCGACGTGCTGGAGGATGAGGATGACGACATCGCGGCGCCGGAAATCCACGGCTCGCCGGTCGCGCTGGCAGGCCTCCTGAAATTTACCGACGATGCGGTCTCCGACGATCCGGCGATCCGTATCATTGAGGGCCTTGCCGACCTGGAAGCGCGCGACGGGGCGGGCAAGGACACGACGCTGCGCGAACGCCTGCGCGAGCTGCGTGAACATGGCCAGCCTTTCTCGCTGACGCTGATCGGGCCGTCCGGGCGCTTCCTTGAGGCGGACGGGCGCACAGCTGGTGCGCGGGCCGTCGTCTGGATCACCGATTCCACCATCAAGGGGCTGGAAGAAAGCTCTGCGCGCGGCAAGCTGGAAGAGGCGCGCCAGATCATTGCGCGCGATCCCACAGCCTTTCTCGACATGCTGGGCAAGTCGCCTTTCCCGGCCTGGCGGGTGTCCGGCGTCGGCCGCCTGCAATGGGCGAACGAGGCCTATATCGAGGCGGTCGATGGCAAGTCGCTCGATCACGCGCTCGACAAGCAGCTTCAGCTTGATGACAAGGCGTCCGAACAGCTGCACAAGACGATTGCCGAGGGTCGCGACATCGACGCGATCCGCAATCTGGTGGTCGACGGCGAGCGCCGCTCCATGCGCATATTGAGCTTTCCGCTTTCAGGCGGGGCCGGGGCGATGGCGTTCGACGTGTCCGAACAGGAAGCCGCCCGTGAGGAGCTGAACCGCCATGTGAAGGCGCATGATGAGACGCTGAACCATGTCGCCGACGGGGTGGCGATCTTCGGGCCGGACCGGCGGCTGACTTTCTATAACCGGGCCTTCTCGTCGATCTGGGATCTTGAGGAAGGCTATCTGCTCGACTCGCCGACCCATGGCGAGCTGCTGGACCGGCTGCGTCAGGACCGCAAGCTGCCCGCGCAGGCCGAATATGCCCGCTGGCGCGCCGATGAGCTGGCGCACTATCAGGACATTTCCGGCATCGAGGAAGACAAGTGGTCGCTGCCCGACGGGCGCACGCTGCAGGTGACGCGCCAGCGCCATCCGATGGGCGGCCTGCTGCTCCTGTTCAAGGACATTACCGGTGAGCTTGACCTGCAGACGAAATTCAACGCGCTGATCAAGACACAGACCTCCACGCTCGACAGTCTGCGCCAGGCGGTGGCGGTGTTCGGGTCTGACGGCCGGCTGAAACTTTCGAACCGGGCCTTCGAATCGCTCTGGGCGCTCGACCCGCAGGATGTGAAGAATACGCCCGATTATGACGATGTGATCGAAGCCTGCCTGCCGCTTTTCAGTGACCGGATGCTGTGGAGCGAGATCAAGGGCCATATCACCGATCCGTCCGCGGCCGCGCGCCGGCCGACTGAAGGCGAGATGCAGCGCACCGATGGCACGACGCTGCATTATATCACCCAGCCGCTGCCTGACGGGAACACGCTGATCGCCTTTGCCGACGAGACGGCGCAGCGGGCGGTTGAGGGCGCCCTGCGGGGCCGCGCAGAGGCGTTTGAGGCGGCTGACCGTCTGAAGACCGAATTCGTACGCAATGTGAGCTATCAGCTGCGCTCACCGCTGACGACGATCCTGGGATATGCAGAATTTCTTCAGTCGGAAACCAATGGTGAACTAAATTCGCGTCAGATGGACAATGTGAATTCCATCCTGACCGCCTCCGATCATCTCAACAAGCTGATTGAGAATATCCTCGACCTCGCCCTGATCGAGGCCGGACGGATGGATCTCGATCTGGAAGACTTCAAGCTGGCCGACGTGGTGCAGGAGAGTGTCGACCTCATCGTCGGCAAGGCGTCCGATACCGAGATCCATGTCCATGCCGAGATCGAGGATGGGCTGGGCACCATCCATGCCGACAAGCGCCGCATCCGGCAGGTCCTGTTCAATCTGTTGTCCAATTCCATGCGCTTTACCGAGCCGGGCGGAGAAGTCACCATTTCTGCGAGCCGGGTCGACCAGATGGCGATCCTCTCGGTGAAGGATAATGGCAAGGGCATCGAGGTGGAGCGTCAGGCGGCGAGCTTTGACAGCTTTACCTCATCCGACCAGCGCGGCGCTGGCCTTGGTCTTGCGCTGGTGAAGAATTTCGTCGACCTGCATGGCGGTTCGGTTGGCATCAAGTCTGTGCCGGGCGGCGGGACCGAAGTGGTCTGCTGGCTGCCCGTCAAGGCTGTCGTGACCCGTCAGCCGGACTGGGACGTCACGCCCGCGCGCGCGAGCGCATGATCGGCGCCGGAGTCCCGATCTCTCCGAAGGGCATGGTCGACACCTCGCGAACCGCAAGCTAGAGCTTTCGCATGACAGACAATATCCAAGCCGTGATCTGGGACTTTGGCGGTGTGATCACCTCCTCTCCCTTCGAAGCCTTCAATCGCTATGAGGAAGAAAAGGGCCTGCCAAAGGACTTCATCCGGGGCGTCAATGCCGTGAATGGCGACACCAATGCCTGGGCCAAGCTGGAGCAGTCCAAGGTGAGCGCCGAGGAGTTTGACGCCCTGTTCCGCGCAGAGGCCGAAGCGCTTGGCCATTCGGTGCCGGGCAAGGACATTCTCGGCCTGCTGTCTGGCAATCTGCGCCCGCGCGTGGTCGAGGCGCTGAAACGCTGCAAGGCAAAGGTGAAGGTCGGCTGCATCACCAATAATGCGCCTGTCGGCAAGGGGGCCGGCATGCAGGCCGACGAGGGCCGTGCGGGCGAAATCCAGAAAGTGTTCGACCTCTTCGACGAGGTGATCGAAAGCTCCAAGCTCGGTATCCGCAAGCCCGATCCGCGCATTTATGCGCTGATGTGCGAGGCGCTGGATGTGGACCCGAAGCAGTGTGTCTATCTCGACGATCTGGGCATCAATCTCAAACCGGCCCGCGCCATGGGGATGACAACGATCAAGGTCCTCAATGAGGATCAGCTTCTGACAGACCTTCAGTCGGCAACCGGATGGCAGCTGACCGCGTAGGCCCCTTCTGGAGGGCGGCGGGCCTCCTGGCGCTCGCAGCTCTTGTGGCTGGCTGCAGCGATGAGCTGCCGCGTGAAGAGGTGCACCTGCAGGTCGAAAAAGCGCCCGACTACATGATGCCGGATGCAGGCCCGGACAGGGGACCGGCGGGGCTCAGCGAGGCAGCGCAGTCGACGATGGCGCGCCTTCAGCAGATTATCGAAAGCAATTCGCTTCGCCGCCTGACGGCGTTTGCCGAGGCCCAGCCCGGCTTTGTCTCCAACTTTGCCGGTGCCTCCCATAGCGATCACTGGGATTTGCTGAGGCGCACCGGCTTCGACCCGATCCTTCGCCTGGAAGAGCTTCTGGCCGGGCCATATGGCACGAAGTCCGTGGCGGGGGAGACCTGGTATGTCTGGCCGGACCTTGCCGCGCTGGAGCCTGAAGCGCTGACGCCGGAGCGGCTGAATTTCAGCCAGCGCGCGCGGCTGGAGGAACTGGTCGGGGAGACAGGGATTGCACAGATAAGGGAAGGGCGCGGCTATCCCGGCATCCGTACCGCAATCGCCGAGGATGGACGCTGGCTCTATTATGTCCACGAAGTTTCAGGCGAGGAGTAAGAACATGGCTGACAAGATGAAAGTTGAAGACGTGCTGGCAAAGGTCGATGGCTGGAAAGCGGCCGATGGCGACACCGATGCGATCACCAAGACGTTCAAGTTCGACGATTTCGCAACCGCTTTCGCCTTCATGAGCGCGAGCGCGACCCAGGCCGAGAAGGCCGACCACCATCCCGAATGGTTCAATGTCTACAATACGGTTGAGGTGACGCTGACCACGCATGACGCCGGCGGTGTCACGCAGAAGGATATCGATCTTGCCAGCAAGATGGACGGGTTCGCGGCAAAGCTGAGCTGATCGCTCAGGCGCTGAGACGCTGGAGAAAAGAGTCGATTTCGCCGAGCGCTTCGCTCTCCTCGCCTGTTGGGTGCGGTGCACTTTCTGAGTGCGCCTCCGCCAGGCACCGGCTGAGGACCGTGATGAGCTGGCGCTCATCAATCGGCTTGGAGACATAATCAGACATGCCGAGCCGGAGATAGCGCTCCCTGTCGCCGGCCATGGCATCGGCCGTCAGTGCGATTACAGGTAGTGTTTCGCACGCGCCGCCCATCTGGCGGATATGCTTCAGGGTTTCAGGGCCGTCCATCTGAGGCATGTGAATGTCCAGAAGAACGAGGTCGATACGCTCCTTCTCCAACAGGTCGAGAGCCTGGGCTCCGCTGCTTGCCTCTATCACGCGCAGGCCGACCGGTTCGACAAAAAGGCGGGCGACGCGGCGGTTGATACGGTTGTCATCGACAATGAGTGCTGTCTTGCCGTGGAAGTCGACAACGCGGTTGTCACGCGCCTTTGGCTCGGAGTCCTGATCAGCGCCGAGCTCTGCCGAAGCACCGGCCTTGGCCGCTTCGGGCACGCCCACGTTAAAGGAGAGTGTGAAGATAGAGCCCTTGCCCGGCTTGCTGACCACAGACACGTCCCCGCCCATCATCTGGGCGAGTTTACGCGTGATGGCGAGGCCAAGCCCCGTGCCGCCAAAATTCCGGGTGGTTGAACGATCCGCCTGCTGGAAGTTCTCGAACAGAAGGGCAATCTGCGCCTCATCCATGCCGATCCCGGTGTCGGAAACATGTATCCTGAGACGAAGGTGATCCGGCGTTTCGCCAGGCTCAGAGGTAACCGCAACGATGACCCCACCTTCGGCGGTGAATTTCAGTGCGTTGGAGACAAGATTGTCGATGCACTGGCGGAACCGGACAGGATCGAATTCGAGGATGGAGGGGACCGACTTGTCGACGATGACGCGCAGGAACAGACCTTTCTCGTCGGCCTTGGGCCGGTAGAAGCTCTCGGTCCGTTTCATCCTGTGGCGGAAATCATCGGCGATAGGGGCGATGTCGAGCTTGCCCGCCTCGATCTTTGACAGGTCGAGAATGTCATTGAGAAGGGTCATCAGCGACTTGGAGCAGTCGAGGATTGCCGTGACCATTTCACGCTCATCGGCGCCGATCTGGCGGCCCGTGAGCGCCTGGGCCATGCCGAGAATGCCGTTGAGCGGCGTGCGGATTTCATGGCTCATCGCGGCGAGGAATTCCGACTTTGCCTCGCTTGCGGCCAGAGCTTCGCGTTTGGCATGACGCAGCTCGCGCTGACGGTCGCGCAGATGGGTGACGTCGGCGCTGAGGCTCATGATTCCGCCGTCGGGCAGGCGGCAGAAATTGACCTCGATATGGCGCCCCGAACGTGTCCACATATCGAGATCCTCACAGGCGAGAATCTTGCGGTAAAGATCCGTGGCGAGTTGAAGGGGATCGTATCCGCTTTTCTCCTCAAGCGTGTCGAGGACGGACGCATACATGGCCTGAAAAGGCTCTGTGCCCTTCTCAAGTTCGGCGAACAGGGTCGGATAGTGGCTGCGCGCCTTTTCATTTACATAGACGAGGCTGAAATCCTCGCGGTGGATGGCGACGCCATGGTCGACGCGTTCGACGGCCTCTAGAAGCTGCTCCAGTGTGAGACTGAGTTCTCTGTTCTGCGGCACGGCACTCTTTCCCCCTTGTTCTCGGCCGGACTGTCGGCCCGATTCATTTAAAAACCCTTCATGTTGCAGCAGACGAATCACAGGTAGAGCGTCGCTTGACGCCGATGCTGCAAGCTGAAACTGGAGAAGTTGAGATCAGCAAACAGGACCGAGGGAGGACCGATATGGGACGGGTCGAGGGAAAGAAGGCATTCATCACGGGCGGCGCGCAGGGCCTTGGCGAGGCCACGGCCTGGATGCTGGCGCGCGAGGGCGCGAAAGTGACGGTGACAGACATCAATGGCGACGGTGCGGCCAAGGTGGCCGGGGCGATCAATGCCGATCTGGGTGAGGGGACGGCCTTCTCCTGGCAGCACGATGTCACTGACGCGGAGCGCTGGCAGACTGTCCTCAAAGAGGCCCATGACGCGATGGGCGGGCTGAATGTGCTGGTGAATAATGCCGGTATCGGCTCACTCGGCTCTGTCGAGGACGAGAATTACGAGATGTTCCGCAAGGTGCAGGAGATCGATGTCGATTCGATCTTTCATGGCTGCAAATACGCGATTCCGCTGATGCGTGAGCATGGCCTTGGCTCCATCGTCAATATTTCCTCGATTGCCGGTATCATCGCGAGCGGGAATTACATTGCCTACAATACGGCCAAGGCGGCGGTGCGGCATATGTCGAAGTCGATTGCGCTCCACTGCGCCAAGACGGGCGGGCAGATCCGCTGTAATTCGGTCCACCCGGTCTTCATCAACACGCCGATCCTTGATCACACCAAGGAGATGTTCGGCGAGGAAGAGGCGCTGAAGAAGCTCGGCAGGCAGATCCCGCTCGGCAAGGTGGGAGAGCCTGACGATATCGCCTATGCGGTTCTCTACCTCGCTTCAGATGAGAGCAAGCTCGTCACCGGTATCGAGCTGAAGGTGGATGGCGGTATCTCGGCGATGTAGTCAGTGCGGCGTTGGCTCGCCGAGCTTGTTCTCCCGGGCGAGCCGGCGCTGGTGGCGGGCCCGCATGAGCGGGGCGACCTTCCAGGCAACAAGCGCCGCCAGAAGCGCGCTGCCCACGACGACAACCGGAATGGAATAGGCGAGGTAGCCGGCAAGGGGCGTGACCAGCACGACGATCATGCCGATCCCGAAAAGGACCGCCTGTGCCATCCCACAGATGAGGAAGCTGATCGCTGAACGATTGGTCATTGGGGGCTGCACAGGTCCGGGTTCATTGCATTGCAACCCTGCAGGCAGAGGCAGGGTTCCGGACCGGCGTGCGTAGTGTTGAGATGGCTCGGAGCCTGACATGGCCGAGGAGATGGCCCAAATAGCGCTTGCTGGGCGCCGTGTGTTCATGATATGTTCCATGCCTTATCAGGAAAGGTGGGACAGATGATTGGATATGTGACTTTCGGGACAAATGACCTCGATCGCGCGGCGAAATTCTATGACGCCATCGCTGCCGAGATGGGCACCGGGCGGATGATGGAGTTCGAGACCTATATCGCCTGGGGAAGCATGGACGGTCCGGCGGGGATTGCCGCGACGAAGCCGTTTGATGGCCAGCCGGCCACGGTTGGCAATGGCACCATGGTGGCGCTACAGGCCAAAGACCGCGCCCAGGTCGACAGGATCTATGAGATCGCGCTCGCCAATGGCGGCAGCGATGAAGGCGCGCCCGGCCCGCGCGGGGAGGATGGCTTCTATGCCGGCTATTTCCGCGACCCTGACGGCAACAAGCTGAACGCCTTTACCATGGGCTGAACCTGAAAAGGCCGGAGGGTCACCCTCCGGCCTTTCTATCGTCTGAACAGGCGTCTGGACTATTGGGTGTCGCTGTCCATGTCCGGCTCACTGCCGACGGGCATGCGGCTATAGGTCAGTGTGTTGCCACGTGGATAGGATGTCAGCTCCAGAGTCTCGTCATTCAGCTCCAGGATGCCGTAGCAGAGCTCCTCGCCCGTGTCGGTCGACGTCATTGTGAGGAGTGGCATGTCGGCGGTCTCGTCCGGCGCATCCTCGCAGGTGTCGACCAGTTCGAGCGTTTCGGTGCTGAGCAACTCATCATCATACATCATGGTGACTGTGCCATCGATGATCGACATTTCGGAGCGATCGTCCTCGCCGGAAATCCAGTTGCCCTGAAGATCATCCATCGTGGTGTCGCCTTCCGGCATGTCCATGCCGCTCTCGGTGACCGCGCCGTCGCTCATGCCGGCGGTTTCGGAGCTGGTCTCCATATCGCCGCCGGGTGCCTCCTCGAGGCCGACGGCCGGATCGTCGGTCAGCGAGCCTTCGCTTTCGATGGCGCCGTCTGCCGGGGGTGTTTCTTCGGCGGTGTCCGGCCCGCCGCAGGCGGCCAGCAGCAGTGCGGCAGAGCAGGTGGCAATGGCGATAGGGGTACGTTTCATGGCGGTATCTCCTTTGGTCATCCCCCCTAGAGGTAGCCGCGTTCAGCCTGCGGGCAAGTTCAGGCCGCCCGGCGCGTCTCGCGATAGAGCCGGTAGGCAAGGAGAACCACCATCATGGCCGCGCTGAAGATGAGGGGCAGGTGCGTGTCGAGCGTGTAAAGCGCGGCGCCGAGAAGCGGACCGAAGATGAAGCCGGAGGGCGGGGCTGCGGCCAGGAGGGCGGCGGCGCTGCCCTGTTCGTGACGTTCGACGGACAGGCTGCCAAGGGCATTGGCCGCCGGCACCGACATGGCAGAGCCCGCGCCCACGAGGGCGAAGGCAGCGCACATGGCGGGGAAATTGTTGAGCAGCGCGGCGGCGGTATAGCCGGTGGCGATCAACCCCAGCCCCAGGGGAAGAAGACGGCGAGGGGAAGGATGAACCCGCTGTACGTAACCAAACTGAACAGTAATGAGCATGACCGCCATACAGGAAAAAACGATTCCGACAGCCTGCACGGTCTCTGCCTCCGCAATTGCGAACCGGTCTTCCATCAGCCAGGCAAGGGTCTGCTGGATCGCGCCCACGGCGATGAAATAGCAGAGGAGGAAAAGAAGGTGCGGCAGCACGCGCGGATCGCGCATGCGCAAAGGTTCCGGGCGGCTGCGGTCGCGGTTGCCACGCGATTTAGGCAGCGCAAAGCTGACGAAGAGCCCGGCAATGGCACAGAAGACGATGGAGCCCCAGATCGGGGCGAGGGCGCCGAATTCTGCAAGGACACTGGAGCCGGCCGGGCCGAGAATGGAGCCAAGCGCCATGGCGGCGCTCAGCATGCCGAGCCCGCCCGCGCGCGTTGCGCTCGTTGTTGCATCGGTCATCGCCGCCATCGCGGCGGGTTGGAGCCCGGGCGCGAGAAGGCCGAACCAGAGGCGCGTAAACACCAGAAGGAAGAAGGTCGACAGTCCTGTGACGATGCCCACCAGGGCGGCCTGCAGCGCGAAGAGGAAGATCATGTTCGACCCCGCCATCGCGAACAGGGAAAAGACCATGACGCGCTTGCGCCCGAAACGGTCGGCCCAGCGCCCCCATTGCGGGATCATCAGGGCATAGATGGCCGCCGAAAGGGTGAGAATGCCAGCGACTTCGATTTCTGTAAGGCCCGCTTCCCGAGCAAGCGGGGCGACAACCACGAAATTGATGGTCATACCGGCGCCCATCGCAACGTTTGAAAAGGCGATGACGCCTTTCTGCCAGCCGCTCAAGGGGCGGAGCGGCTGCTCGCTACCGGTCTGATGACGCATATTCCCCGCCTCGTGTCAGAGTTGAAGATGGCGGGGTTTCGCCAGAGCTGCAAGCGCCATTCCGGCAATTGCGAGCTTGCCCCTGCGTGAAGCGGCGCAGCTTTCGTATTGCAGAGCGCGGTCCATTCAGATTAGTCAGGCCTTCAGTTTGAAGGAGAACAGATCCGTGCACGAACTCGTCGTGGCGCTCTATCAGTATTTCGTCTATCCGATCCTGACGCTTCTGCTGTTCGCGCTGTTTGGTTATGTGATCATGAGCTGGCTGTTCATGTTCAATGTTCTTTCGCCCTATGGCCAGGTCGCCAGGCAGATCTATTCCATGCTGGAATCGGTGCTTGAGCCCTTTTTGCGCCCGATCCGCAACACGATCCCGCCACTCGGACAGCTCGACCTGTCGGTTTTCATCCTGGCGCTCCTGATCCTGTTCTTCCGCGACTGGCTGTTCCCGCAGCTCATCTTTGCGACGCCGGCCTGATGCGGCTTGCGGTCCGCGTGACGCCGAAATCCTCGGCGGACCGGATCGAGGACGTTATGCCGGATGAGACCGGCCGCAACATGCTCAAGATGCGCGTGCGCGCCGTGCCGGAAAAGGGCAAGGCCAACCGGGCCGTCGAAAAGCTGCTGGCAAAGGCGCTCGGCCTGCCAAAATCTGCCGTGAAGGTGGTGACCGGCGAAACGAGCCGGATTAAGGGCGTGGACATCGAGACCGAACCCGGCAGCGCCGCGGCGCGCCAGATCGAGGAGTGGATGGGCGATGGGTGAACGTATCAGCGGAAAAGAGGTCGCAGAACAGGTTCGAGCGCGCGTCGGCGCTGCGGTGGCGACACTGCCGGCAGCACCGGCACTGGCCGTTGTGCTGGTTGGCGAAGATCCGGCAAGCCAGGTCTATGTCCGCAACAAGGTACGCCAGACTGAAGAGGCAGGCATGCGCTCCCTGCATCATCACCTGCCCGCCGACGCGACACAGGCCGAGGTCGAGGCGCTGATCTCTGATCTCAACCATGACGCAGACGTCGATGGTATCCTGCTGCAGCTGCCGCTGCCCAAGGGCCTCGACGAGCAGAAGGCGATTGAATGCATCGCGCCTGCCAAGGATGTGGATGGCCTGACCGAGGCGAGCGCCGGTCGGCTGGTCCTTGGCAAGGACGGCCTACGCCCCTGCACGCCGACGGGCTGTGTCATCCTGGCGAAATCGGTCCTGGGGGATGACCTTTCCGGAAAGAATGTCGTCGTCATTGGCCGCTCCATCCTTGTCGGCAAGCCTGCGGCGCTTCTGTTCCTTGCAGAGCACTGCACCGTGACGATTGCGCATTCACGGACCAAGGACCTTGAGGCGCTCTGCCGGACGGCCGACATCCTCGTTCCGGCTGTGGGGCGCCCGCAAATGGTCAAGGGCGACTGGGTGAAGCCGGGTGCTGTCCTCATCGATGTCGGCATCAACCGCATCGACGCGCCGGAGAAGGGGAAGGGCAAGACGCGGCTCGTCGGCGATGCGGACTTTGCGTCCTGCGAAGCCGTGGCCGGTCATATCACGCCCGTGCCGGGCGGTGTCGGACCGATGACGATTGCCTGCCTCCTGCGCAATACGGTGATCGCCGCGTGTTATCGCCGCGGCTGGGATATTCCGCAAAACCTCGGCTAGGTGCGAACGCCCTGGCGCCCTTGTGCGTTTGGAAGGCGGTTGCACGGAGAAACACTATGCAAAAGCCGAAGACATTCCTTGGATGGGCAGGCGTGGTTTTCATGCTGACGGTGATTGCCGTCATCGTGATGCTGGCGGCCAGTATTGCCTTTGTTGTCGTGGCGGGGGTCGCGATCCTCGGTGCGGTGATCGCGCTGGTCCTGCTGCTCGCCAAGCGCAAAGCGGAAAAAAGCCGGGAAATAGAGTGAGCCAGAGCATCAGCCCGCCGAACACAGAGTTTTTCAGTCAGCTCTGGGAGGCGCAGTCAGGCTGTTGCGCGCTTTGCGGCGGGCCGATGCCGCAGAGCCGGTTCGCGGTGGCGCACGCCTCAATCTGGAAGCGGCGGCGCCCCACCTTCGATCACATAGTTCCGCTTGCCGCAGGCGGGCCGGACAATCCGGACAATCTCCAGCTGGCCCATGCCGATTGCAACAAGCGTAAGGGCAGGCGTCAGGCCGGGTCAGACGGGCGGGTAGCCACATAGGCCATGCCGCAGGCGATCAGCGCAAGCGCGACCGCCAGCCAGGCCCAGCGGCCCCAGAGCACCGCTGTGGAGATCCCGCTGGCAAGCGCCATGCCGAAAATGGCGCCGGATTTCGACTTGCGCGACAGCGTGCCCTGTTCGATGAAACTGCGGATGGGCGGGCCAAAGCCGGGGCGCCCGTAGATCCAGTCGCGCATGGCGGGGCTGGAACGGGCAAAACAGAGGGCGGCGCCGATCCAGAATATGGTGGTCGGCCAGACCGGCAGGAAGATGCCGATGGCGCCAAGGCCAAGCAGCAGGAATCCGAGGACACGGGCGATCAGCATGGCAGTGTCTTCGCGCTCCTCATGAATGCGGCGGGCCGGGTGAGCGGCATTCCCTGGCAGGTGCCAGATGTGCCGCGCCCGGGCAAGCTGGATGTAGATGGCTGATGTCTGCGGGCGAGCCCTGGCTGATTTTCTGGGCAGGCCGCGCTTTTGTGCGCCGCCTATCTATCAGCGATGGCGCGAGCGCAGGCGTCCGCGCTCGCCCAGGCCCACTGGAAATTATAGCCGCCGAGCCAGCCGGTGACGTCGACGCATTCGCCGATGAAATAGAGGCCGGGCACCAGCTTGCTTTCCATCGTCTTTGAGGAAAGCCCGTCTGTGTCGATGCCCCCTGCTGTGACCTCTGCGGTGCGGTAGCCTTCGGTTCCGGCCGGGACCGGTTTCCAGTGTTTGAGGGCGGTCGCGACGGCGTCCATTTCCGCCTTCGAGAGCTGAGCGAGTTGTTTGCCTGAAGGCATGCCGGGCCAGCCTGAAATGTACTGGCCAAGCCGGGCGGGAAAGCGGCCCGACAGCCAGGTTGAGAAAGCCTGTTTCGGGTGGGCTTTGCGGTCTTCGGCGAGTTCATCCATCAGCGTGGTGCCCGGCGCGAGATCGATCTCCACCGGCTCGCTTTCGTGCCAGTAGGTCGAGGCTTGCAGCATGGCGGGGCCGGAAAGGCCGCGATGGGTAAACAGCATGGCTTCGTGAAAATCCGGGCCGCTCCCCGCCTTCGCATCGACCATGCAGGAGACCCCGGAAAGCTCTGAAAAGGCGTCCTTGAAAGCGCCCGTAAAGGTGAACGGCACGAGGGCAGGGCGGGTCGGGACGATGTCATGACCGAACTTGCGGGCGATATCATAGGCAAGACCGCTGGCGCCCATTTTCGGGATGGAGAGTCCGCCTGTGGCGACGACGAGTGTCCGTGCCTTCAGCGGGCCGCCGCTTGTGGCCACATGGAAAAGACCATCCCGATGCTCGACCTCCCCAATCTGGGTCTCCAGCCGCATCTCGCCGCCGGCGGCTTTCAGATCTCCGACGAGCATGTCGATGATGGCGCCAGATCTCTGGTCGCAGAAAAGCTGGCCGAGCGTCTTTTCGTGCCAGGTGAGGCCGGCCTTGGCGACGCGGTCGCAGAAGTCCCAGGGGCTGTAGCGGGCGAGCGCCGATTTGGCGAAATGCGGGTTCTGCGAGACGAAATTGTTCGGGCCGGTCTCGATATTGGTGAAGTTGCAGCGCCCGCCCCCGGAGATCCGCACCTTTTCGGCAGGCTTGCGGGCATGGTCCACGACAAGGACGCGCTGGCCGAGCTCACCCGCGCGCGCGCCGCAGAAAAGCCCGGCCGCGCCTGCGCCAAGTACCAGTGTGTCGATCACCTCAGACAGGATCCAAATCCCTAAAAAGTCTCAATCTGGCCCTGTTCGCGGCATAGCAAACTCCTGTAAAGGGAAGAACGCACCAGGAGAAGGACGCAGGTTATGGCAGGGCTGACCTTGAGAGCGAGGGGAATTCTGGTGTCGGGGCTTGCCGCGCTGCTGGTGGCTTGCGGCGGCGGAGATGAACCGCCTGCGCCGGTTAATCCAGAGACGGCAGGCGGTGAGGTGGTCGAACGCTCCCGCTCGGCGCAGGCCGCTGCAGAGCGGCGCGAGCGCGAGCGTCAGGCGCTTGCCGAGGCCGAAGAAGGCCGCTTTGTCTATTTCCGCTATGCGCCCGATACCAGCGGTGAACAGCCGCGCGCCTGTCTCGTCTTCTCCCAGCCGCTGGATCCGGAGATCGACTACGCGACCTATATCCGCATGAAGCCGAAGGTACGTCCGGCCTATGCGGTGGAGGGGCGCGAACTTTGTCTTGAAGGTCTGGATTTTGCCCAATCCTATACGGCGACAATCCTTGAAGGTCTGCCCTCGGTTGAGGGCGCCGGGATCGAGCGTGAGGAAGAGGTCCAGATCAGCTTTGAGGACCGTCCGGCCTATGTCGGGTTCAAGGGCGCAGGTGTCATCCTGCCGCGCGAGAATGCCGACGGCCTGCCCATTGAGACGGTGAATGTCGATGAGGTCGATGTCACGGTCTACCGCGTCAATGACCGCGCGCTGGCTTTCAAATCCATCAGCCAGGGCGATGAGGCCGCGCAGGGGCGTTATTCATACCTCTATGGTGAGGAAGACCCGCGCGATGTCTCGACCGAGATCTGGTCGGGCAGCATGGATATCGACAATGTCACCAATGCCCCGGTGACCACGGTCTTCCCGCTGCAGGATGTGATTGGAGAGCTGAAGCCCGGCTCGTATTTCGTCGAGATCCAGGATGCCCGGGAGCTCAGCGATTATGATGGTCCGGCCGCGTCCGCGCGCCGCTGGATCATGCTGACCAATCTGGCGCTGACCGGTTATCGTGGAGAGAATGGTCTCGATGTGACGCTTCGCTCTCTGCAGGATGGTGAGGTTCTGTCCAATACGCGCGTGCAGCTGGTGGCGTTCAACAATGAGGTGCTGGCCGAATCCGAAACCGGCGAAAATGGCCGCGTGCGCTTTGATGCGCCGCTTCTGGCCGGAACCGGCAATTCGGCGCCGCGCATGGTTATGGCGTTCGGAGCGAAGGGCGACCTTGCCGTTCTGGACCTGTCGCGCGCGCCGATTGACCTGTCAGAGATGAGCACGGGCGGGCGCACGACGCCGGGGCCTGTCGACGGCTATCTCTATGCCGACCGCGGCATTTTCCGGCCCGGTGAGACGGTGCACCTGACGGCGATGATGCGCGACCGTAGCGGAGTGGCGATCTCTGACCGGGCCGGCCAGCTGGTCATGTACCGTCCGAACGGTGTGGAGGCTGACCGGATGCGCTTTACGGCCGCTGAGGGCGGCGCGCTGGTCTGGGATTATGAGCTGTCAAAGACCGCTTCGCGCGGCATGTGGCGGGTCGTGCTGGAAATCGACGGCGCCCCGGAGGCCGGCTCGCTGCGTTTCTCGGTTGAGGACTTCGTGCCGCAGCGGATCGCAGTGGAGCTGGACGCCGATGAGGATGACTATATCCCGGCGGGCGGCTCGCGGCTGATTTCGGTGGAAAGCCGGTTTCTCTATGGCGCGCCAGGCGCGGGCCTGACGGTTGAGGGACAGGCGCGGCTTGAAACCGATCCGAGCCCGTTCGAGGCGTTTGACGGCTTTGAATTTGGCCGTACCGACGAACAGTTCCGCGAGGAGATCATCGAGTTCGAACCCCAGACGACCGATGGGGCGGGCCGCGCGACCGTGCGCCTTGATCCCGGCGGGCGGGGCGATGAGTCCAGCTATCCCCTGCGTCTCAATGCGAATGTCAGTGTGATGGAGCCTGGTGGACGCGCGGTAACCGAAAGTGTGCGCATCCCCTACCGGCCGCGGGATGTATATCTCGGTATCCGCAAGGATTTCGAGGGCCGCGCCGAAGAGGGCGGACCGGCCCGCTTCGAGCTGGCGGCTCTCAGCGATTCCGGGGATGTCCTTGATACCAGGCTCGACTGGCGGGTCATCGCCATCGACTATCACTATGACTGGTACCGCGAGGACGGGCAGTGGCGCTGGCGGCGTTCGCGCACGGTGCGGACGGTAAATGAGGGTGTCGTGGACACCGACGGAACGACGCAGTCGGTCAGCGTCGACGGTCTGGAATGGGGCCGCCATGAGCTGATCGTCAGCGCCGCAGATGGAAGCGCAGAGGCGAGCACCGCCTTTCAGGTTGGCTGGGGCGGCTCTGTCTCGGATGACGGCGTCGAAGCGCCGGACCGGGTGGAAGTCGTGATCGACGAGCAGACCATCGTGCCGGGCCGTCCGGCTGCTGTCACGATTGTCGCCCCCTATGATGGCGAGGCGCAGATCGTGGTCGCCACCGACAAGATCCTTCGCGTCGAGACGCGCGACGTCTCTGCCGAAGGCACGCAGTTTACCCTGCCGGTGACCGAGGAATGGGGCGAGGGTGCCTATGTGCTCGTCAATGTCTACACGCCGCGTGACCCGGTGCTGCAGGCCAAGCCGCGCCGGGCCGTGGGTGTTGGTTATATCCCGGTCGATATGGATGCCCGCACGTTCGATGTGGAGATCGACGCACCCGATATTGTGCGCCCGCGACGCGAGCAGACGATCCGGGTCGATATTGGCGATGGGCCGCGTGAAGGCGTCTACATGACGCTGGCGGCTGTCGATGAGGGGATCCTGCAGCTCACCAAATTCCAGAGCCCCGATCCGGTGGACTATTATTTTGGCAAGAAGGCGCTGGGTGTCGATATCTATGACGATTATGGACGCCTTCTGGACCCCAATATGGGGCTGCCCGCCGAAGTGCGCACAGGCGGCGACCAGCTGGGCGGGGAAGGCTTGAGCGTTGTCCCGACGAAAACGGTGGCGCTGTTCTCGGGCAAGCTCGATGTCGGGCGCTCCGGGCGCGCAGAGGTCACCTTTGATGTGCCGGACTTCAATGGTGAGCTTCGCCTGATGGCGGTCGTGTGGTCCCAGACGGGGCTTGGCTCTGCCAGCCGCCCGCTGACCGTGCGCGATCCAGCGCCGGCAGAGCTGATCCTGCCGCGCTTCCTGGCGCCGGGCGATGAGGCGGTCGCGACCGTCTCGATTGACAATATCGAGCTTGAAGGCGGAACTTTTACCGCCTCTCTCGATGCGACCGACCCGGTTAGTGTGGCAGCAAGCGAACTGTCGCATACCATTCCGGCAGGCCAGCGGGCCGATGAGGGCCTGCGGCTCACCACCGACGCGACAGGGATTTCGAGCCTGCGGCTCGATGTGCAGGGGCCTGAAGGCTACCGCGTCAGCCGCAACTATCAGATCGAGACGCGCTCGCCCTGGCTTCCGGCCACGCGGATTTCGACCGCCACCATGTCGCCGGGCGACAGCTGGTCCATCCCCGATGACATCCTGTCTGGCTATGTGCCGGGAACGGCGGAGGTGACGGTGAGCTTCTCGGCGCTGCCGCTCGATGCCAATGCGCTCTACACATCACTGGCGCGCTATCCCTATGGCTGTACCGAACAGACGGTGAGCCGGGCGATGCCGCTGCTTTATTCAGAGCAGCTTGTCGCCATGGGCGCCGATGAGGACGCGCGGGAACCGGCCGGTACGCAGATTCAGGAAGCGGTCACCGCCGTGCTGAACCGCCAGTCGTCGGAAGGCGCGTTCGGTCTCTGGCGCGAGGGGGACGGCAATGCCTCGCCCTGGCTTGGCGCCTATACGACGGACTTTGTCTACCGCGCCAGCGAGGCCGGCTATGAAGTGCCGCAAGCCTCCCTCGACCGCGCCTTTGAGTCCATGCGGGCGGTGGCGCAGGGGGATGCCTGGCGGGCCTATGGCTATGACACCAATGTCTGGGAGAGCGAGTGGCACAACGATACCGAAGCGCGCCTGATGCGGCGGGCCTCGGCCTATGCGCTCTATGTGCTCGCGAAGGCCGGCAAGGCCGATATGAGCCGTCTGCGCTATCTGCATGATCGTGAACTGAACCGGATCGAAAGCCCGCTGGCACGCGCGCACCTTGGGGCCGCGCTGGCCTTCATGGGGGATCGCTCGCGCGCCTTCAGCGCTTTCGAAGCGGCTGAAGAGGCGCTCGGTTATCAGAATACGGGCGACTATTATCAGACGCCGCTGCGCGATCTTGCCGGGGTTATCGCGCTGGCCGCAGAAGCGGACTTTAACGAGATTGCGTCGCGTCTGGCCGAGAAGCTGGGAGAGGATGCGCCGGACCCGAGTGAGTTCAGCACCCAGGAAAAGGCGTTTGCGCTTCTTGCACTCAATGCCATGAATGATGGCGGCGAGGACTATCGCATGATCGTTGAGGGTCTCGGCAACGGAAACAATAATGACCGGCGCTATCAGTTGAGCGCGGATCAGGCGACGAGCGATGTGAGCTTCACACTGGGGCCGCACGGGGCCTCCATGTTCCGCACGGTGATGGTGCGCGGGGCCCCGGATTCGCCGCCGCCTGCTGTCTCCTCGGACCTTCGCGTTACCAAGAATATCCGGACGCTTCAGGGCGGGGATGTCGACCTTTCCGGTATCGATCAGGGTGACCAGCTTGTCGTGACCGTAAAGATCACGCCTGAACAGCGCCGCACCAATCCGGTTATCGTGGCCGATCTTCTGCCGGCCGGGTTCGAGATCGAGACGGTCCTGAAACCCGCCGATGGCGCGCGGGAGGACGGCACGGACGGTGTCTTTGCCTGGGCCGGGGAGATCGATGAGGCGAAGACAGCCGAGGCGCGCGATGACCGCTTCGTCGCCGCCATCGACGTGCGCGATGAGCCGGTAAGGCTCGCCTATGTCGTGCGGGCGGTGACGCCGGGCGAGTTCGTCATGCCGGGCGTCAATGCAGAAGACATGTACAGGCCCAGCGTCTTTGCCCGCTCCACTCCCGGCCGCATCACCATCGATACGGTGAATGCGGCGACCGGCGGGCAGAGATGATCTGGCTCAAGCGGTCAGCCATTGCCCTCGTGGCAGGGCTGGCCGTGCTGTTCGCGCTCGACCGGCTGTTTCCGCCGCCGCTGGAGCGGGCGAGCGGGGTTTCGGTCTTGGTCAGCGACCGGGATGGGCACCCGCTGCGCGCGATCCCGACAGCCGACAATTACTGGCGCTTTGCAGCCGATCTCGATGAGATCGACCCGGTTTTCATCGAGGCACTTCTGGAAGTGGAGGATCAGCGCTTCTGGCGCCATGGCGGGGTCGACTGGCTGGGCATGGTGCGGGCGGCGTGGAGCTCAGCGCTGGCGGGCCGTGTGGTGTCCGGCGGATCAACCATCACGATGCAGACCGCACGCCTGCTGGAGCCGCGCCCGCGTACGGTGGCGTCGAAGCTGATCGAGATGTTTCGCGCCCATCAGATCGAGGCGCGGCTTTCCAAGGAAGAAATCCTCGAACTCTACCTCACGCTGACGCCCTATGGCGGCAATATAGAGGGGATACGGGCGGCAAGCTGGCGCTATTTCGGGCGGGCGCCGGACCGGTTGTCGGATGACCAGATCGCGCTGCTGATTGCGCTGCCGCAGAGCCCGGAAGTGCGCCGGCCAGACCTTCGCCCGGAGGGGGCTGACAAGGGCCGCAAGGCGATTGTCTCCAAACTCGAACGGCTCGGCTATCTCGATGCCGTCCGCGCCGAGGATGCGCGCATGAGTGAAATGCCGACGGGCGCTTACGCCTTTCCCGTGCGGGCCTGGCACGCCACTGAAAGGGCGGCGCGCGGGAAGGGGGGCGATGTGCGCTCCAGCCTCGACAGCCGTTTGCAGACCGAGATGGAAGCGCTGGCGCTCTCGCATGCGAAGGAATTCGGCCGGGAGACGCAGGTCGCCATTCTCGTCATCGATATTCCGACGCGCGGGGTGCGCGCGGCGGTGGGGTCGGCTTCGCGCGATCTGCCTGGCGGCTGGCTGGACCTGACGGCGCAGGCGCGCTCACCGGGGTCCACGCTCAAGCCTTTTATCTATGCCATGGCCTTCGACGATGGCGAGGCGAATGGATCGACGAAGATTGCGGACCTTCCAAAACGCTTTGCCTCTTATCAGCCAGACAATTTCGACCGCATGTTCCGGGGCGATGTCCGGGTTTCCGATGCGCTTCAGCATTCGCTCAACGTGCCGGCGGTACTGGCGCTGGACCGGATAGGGCCGCAGCGCTTTGCCGCGACGCTGGCCCTCGCCGGCGCGCCCCCGCGCATTCATGGCGGGGCGGACAATGAGGCAGGCCTTGCCCTGGCGCTGGGCGGGGCGGGCCTGACAGCCCGGGAGCTGGGCGTGCTCTATGCCGCGCTGGGCGATGGCGGCCGCGCGAAACCGCTGGTCTGGACCGTTGAAGACGAGGCAGCCAGCCGCGAGGCAAAAGGCTTCCATCTCATGGAAGCGGAAAGCGCGGGCGAGATCCTCTCCATCCTGAGACGTGCGCCGACCCCTGAGGGACGCATGCCCGGACGTCTTACGGCCAATGCCCCCCAGATCGCCTTCAAGACGGGAACCTCCTATGGGTTCCGCGATGCCTGGGCTGCCGGGGTTTCGGGCGACCATGCGATTGTCGTCTGGGTCGGCCGCGCGGACGGGGCGCCGCGTCCGGGGGCGACGGGACGGCGTGATGCACTGCCTATCCTCTATGAGGTCGCGGACCGTGCAGCCTATCATCTGGGCGGGGATGGGGATGCTGCCGCGCGCCTGATGAGACAGGTGCCAAAGCAACCGGACGGGGCGCTGTCTGCATTTGACAGGGGCGAAGACCGCGCCCCGCATATCCTGTTTCCACCGAAGGATGCAGAGCTCTGGTCGGGACGGATCAATGGTGCCCCGGCGCGGCCCTTCGTGCTGGCCGGACGCGGCGAAGGCACACTCAGCTGGTTTGTCGACGGGCAGGCGTGCGAAACCGATGCTGCGGGCCTGCCTGTCTGGCAACCTCGGAAGCCGGGTTTCTATACGATCAGCGCTGTCGACGCGTCGGGCCGCGAAAGCCGCGTGCAGGTTCGGGTCATCGGGATCGGAGAGAGTTAAAGCGCCTCAGCTCCAGGGATTGAAGCGGGATTTGCGCCGGACCGGTTTTTCGGGCTTGCTGTCCTTGCCGCTCCGTTTCTCGCGCTTGCGCTCCGGGGCTGGTGCGTCCCCTTCGGCAAAAAGATCTTCGTCGGCGCTCTGCGAGCCTGCCTCTTCATCCGGAGGCGACACGGCGTCGAGGTCTGCGGGAGAGACCTCATCGGGCTGGTCTGTATCATCCTCCTCGGCTGAAGATGAAACGGGGGCGGCTTTGAAGCCGTGTCCGGTCTCGTCAGATACGGAGAACTCTTCCTCAATCCGGGCGCGAAAGCCGCGCAGGCTCAAGGGGAAGCTGGGCGGCGGCCTGCCGGGGACGGTGTCGTCCTCCGAGTAGTCGTAGCGGGTCGTGCTGCGCGCGGTTGCGCCTAGCCTCATGCCTGTGGAGGCGGCGCCGAGTTCCGACTCTGTGTCCTCCTCGGCTGCGGCCTCGTCCGATATCTCGGCGCCGATTACCTGGGCGTCGCCAAGACCAAAGGGGACATAGGGGCGGGCAGGCCTCCGGTTTTCGGACCTGATGTCCGCAGGGCCCGCATCCGGACCGGCCCGGTCCCAGACATCGGGCTTTTCGGCGGGCGAGGACGTCGTTTCCGACGCGGCAGAGAAGGCGGTGACTTCATCGCCCTGGCTGAGATTGCGATAGGCAGAGCCAGCGCTGGACCCTCTGCCATTGACCTCGTCCGCCAGGCGGGCGACAGCGCCCCCGACATCTTCCTCGTCGAAACCGGTGATCTCGCCTTCCGGCATGATGTCGTCTTCGATGATAGCCGTTTCCGGGACGCTGGCATCGACCGGCGGGGTCTCTTCCTCGAGGTTGGGCGTAGCGGCTTCGCGCGATTGCGGCGGGGCAGATGTCTCGCTCTCTGCAGGCGGTTGCGCGGCTCCAGGCTTGCTGGCATTCGTGGCATGCCCGCTCAGCCCGGCCAGCAGGGCGTCGATGGCCGCTTCCGTGCCCTTGGCGATGCGGGAGGCTTCCTTGACCACCGAGACGATGAGGTCGCTATAGGTGCCGCGGTCCTCATGCGGGGTTTCCTTGAGCACGCTGGCGGAGGCTTCCTCAAGAATGCGGCCCTTTTCGGTCGTCAGGGTTACGCGCGGCGGGCTTTCACTCAGTTTCACCGCATAGCCCTCTGTGGCGTAGATGACGCCGCCTTCGCGCGCCTCGGCCCAGTCGATCTGCTTGAGCGCCGTCATTTCGGCGAGCTTGTCGATGAGTTTCTGTGTCGAGGGATGAAGCATGGGCCTATCGTCCGTCAGGCTGGGAGGGGGACCTCTAACACTAGCTCCGATGGGGCGCGGTTCAAAGCCATCCTGTCCGGCTTGACCACAATTCTTCAGCCTTGCCCGGTTCCACACGCCGCCAGCGCTTCACTATTGCTGGCCATGCGTCCAGATAGGGCGGGTGAACCATGAGCTTTACATAAGGATGGGCGTGTTCGCAGCGGTGTTCGCCTCGCTTGCGCTGCTGGAGACGCTGGCGCCGCGCAGGCAGCCGGCGCTGTCTCGCCGCGACCGCTGGCCGGGCGAAGCGGCGATCTTTGTCGTGTGCGCTGTACTTGGCAGGCTTGTCCTGCCTGTAGGTCTCGCTGGGGTCGCGCTCTTTGCCGACCGGCTTGGGTTTGGGGTGTTCAACCTGGTGAAGCTACCGGCGTGGGGTGTCGGGCTGGCCGCTTTTGTCTTGCTCGACCTGTCAGTCTGGGCCCAGCATGTGCTGATGCACCGTGTGCCGCTTCTCTGGCGGATGCACCGGGTCCACCATTCAGACCCGCATATTGATGTGATGACAGCGCTGCGCTTCCACCCCGCAGAGACGCTGGTCTCCCTGTTCTGGAAGGGCGCGGTGGTCTTTGTCTTTGGCATTCCGGCCTGGGCGGCCTTTATCTTTGAAGTGGCGCTGAATGCCTTCGCGCAGTTCAATCATGCCAACTGGAAGCTCTCGCCGCGGGCTGACAGCCTGCTGCGCAAGCTCGTGGTGACACCGGACATGCACCGCGTGCACCATTCGGTCGAACGTCATGAGGTCAACCGCAATTTCGGCTTCTGCCTGTCGGTCTGGGACAGGCTGTTCAGGCTCTATAAGGAAAGACCGGACGCTGGGCATGAGGGCATGACAATCGGCCAGACGGACTGGCGCGGCGCGGGGGATCAGGCCCCGCTGCCGCTATTGATGCAGCCGCTCAAATCGCCGGGCCGTCAGTCCTCGACGGGGCGCGGGGCGTCCGGGTCGTAGTTCGCCTTTACCGCCGCAATATCGTCGAGCAGGTCCTGTACCGGATCATCGGAGCTGGCGGCGGCGAGTTCTGAGCGGAACCCCTGAACGGTAAGGTCGGGCGCGACGAGGATATAGCTTGGCGTCCAGGCGATCTCCAGCGTGTCACGGATCGAGGCGTCTTCGTCGATCAGGGTCGGATAGGAATAGCCCTTTTCCTCAAAATAGGCCTCCACCGAGCCGTATCGGCCATAGGCTTCGTCGATGCGCTGTGCGTTGGGCGGGGTATGGATCGACAGGAAGGCGAGCTCGTCGCTGCCTTTGACTTCATTCCACAGCTCTTCGACATAGGGCGCGTCTGCCATGCAGTCGCCGCACCAGAGGCCCCAGACGTCAATGAGCGTCCACTGGTTCTCAAGCTCCTGCGTGGAGAAGAGAGGACCTGCGACCATCGTGCCGCTGAAGGCCGGTATCTCGCGGCCGAGATACATATAGTCATAGGGTCGGCCATAATCGTCACGGGGCACCCCATCATCACCGCGCTCGGCTGTCTCAGGGACGCTTGCGCCGGGCGTGATAAAGCCGGTGGCGCTGTCGCCCGCCTCTTCATTGGCGCCGCCACCGCAGGCAGCGAGGAGCGCGATGGAACTGGCAGCGAGCAGGGCACGGGTCATAAGCGGTCTTTCCTTGGCTTCGAGGTCACAAGGTAAAGAGCAGCCGGCAAAGAAAAAGCCCCGGCCAGACGACCGGGGCTTAACTGTTGGATTAGCTTAGATAATCAGCTTCCAGGTGCGCGGGTGCGCAGGGCGTCCCGCTGGATGTCGCTGGTATATTGCTGGCTGGCTCCCGAACGGGCGGCCCACATGGCGCGGGTGGCGCAGGTCCGTTTCGGAATTACCGAACCGATCTCATCGTCGCGTTTGCAGACTTCCTCATCGGGGTCGAGGCCCTGCGCACGCAGGTCCGCTCTGATAGCCGGCGTTATCTCAGCCACTCTCTGTCCGTTCGACAGGGTGGCCTGCTGTGACGTCTGCCCATTTGTACAGGCTGCAGACGCAAGACCAGCAAGGATAAGGCCGGCAAAAAGCGCGGTTTTCTTCATGGTGAGATCTCCAGATCAGCTAGATTATCGATAATCGGTATCTTAGCTATAGATTTCGAAAAGGCCAGCCGCGCCCATGCCGCCACCGACACACATGGTCACAACGCCCCATTTTGCACCACGGCGGCGCCCTTCGAGCAGCATCGAGCCTGTGCAACGTGCACCGGTCATGCCGAAGGGGTGGCCGATGGAGATGGAGCCTCCATTGACGTTATACTTCTCCGGGTCGATGCCGAGGCGGTCGCGGCTGTAAAGGCACTGCGAGGCGAAGGCTTCGTTCAGCTCCCAGAGGTCGATATCGTCGACCTTCAGGCCGTGACGCTCCAGCAGGCGAGGAACGGCAAAGACCGGGCCGATGCCCATCTCGTCCGGATCGCAACCGGCCACGTTGAAGCCGACGAAACGGCCAAGCGGCTCGATGCCGCGCTTCTTCGCTTCGGCCGCTTCCATGACGACGACGGCAGCTGCGCCATCGGAAAGCTGGGAGGCGTTACCAGCGGTGACATATTTGCCTTCCTTGACGACCATGCCGCCGGAGAAGACAGGCTTCAGACCGGCAAGCGTCTCATAGGTCGTGCCAGGACGGTTACAGTCGTCACGGTCGGCGACGACATCCTGATAGGTCTCTTCGCCGGTTTCCTTGTTGACGAGCTTCATCTTCGTCTCGAGCGGAACGATCTCTTCGGCCATCCAGCCCTTTTCCTGGAAGATGGCGGTGCGGCGCTGGCTCTCTGCGGAATATTCGTCCTGCGCTTCGCGGGAGACATTGTAGCGGTCAGCCACGATTTCAGCGGTCTCGATCATGGTCATCCAGATCGCCGGCCACTTCTGCATCAGCTCTTCTTCGGTATAGCGGAAGGTGTTCATGTGGCCCGAGCGCGAGACGAGGGAGAGCGACTCGACGCCGCCGCCGATCGCAACCGGCGCGCCTTCATTGGTCACGGTGTGGGCCGCGTTCGCAATGGCCTGAAGGCCGGAGGAACAGAAGCGGTTGATGGTTGCACCAGCCGTCGAGGACGGGCAGCCGGCCCAGAGGGCAGCATTGCGGGCAACATTGTGGCCAGTGGCGCCCTCAGGCTGAGCCGAGCCAAGGAAGACATCTTCGACTTCGGCGGCATCGATGCCCGCGCGCTCGATGGCGCCCTTGATCGCATGGCCGGCCATCTTGATGCCGTGCGTGTCGTTAAGCGCGCCGCGGCCCGCTTTGGTCATGGCCGTGCGGGCCGTTGAAACGATGACTGCTTCTCTCATGATAAGTCTCCTCCGGACAGGTTCTGGTTTGTTGCGCTGCAACCTAACGAGGCCGTTGCCTGGAGGCTAGTATTAATTGAGCGCGGACTGGCAAACGCCCCGGCGGGCTGGAACAGAAGCCTGGGGCGCGAGTTTCCGAACATGAAAGGAACGTCATATATGCCTACTGGAAACCGCGCCGATATCGACCGGCTCGCCAAACTTCTCGATACGCAGTTCAAGCTGCCCGGCACGAATTTCCGGTTCGGTCTGGATGGGATCATTGGTCTTGTTCCCGGTGTCGGCGATACGATTTCCGGCGGACTGGGGCTCTATATCGTACATCGCGCGCGTCAGGAGGGCGCCTCCGGCGGGATGATGTTCAAGATGATCTGGAACCTGCTGGTCGATACGATACTCGGCGCCATCCCGCTGGTCGGCGACCTTTTCGACTTTGCGCACAAGGCCAATGCAAAGAATGCGCGAATGCTTCAGGAGCATCTGGACAATCATGCGGCGAAACACGCCAAACATGTTGGACGTGGCAAGGCCTAGGCGCTAGGCCTGCTGTCTGGATCTGTGGGGGAGGCGCAAATGATATCGCCGGACCATGCGCAGCTTATGGCGCGTTACAATCGCTGGCAGAATGAGAGCCTCTATGGCGCGGCCGATAAACTCAGCGATGGCGAGCGCCTGAAGGATCGGGGCGCCTTCTTCAGCTCCATACATGAAACGTTGGCGCATATCCTGTGGGCCGACCAGATATGGCTCTCGCGGTTCTCCATGTGCGACAAGCCGGGCTGCAAGGGCAATGAGGCGCTGACCCTCTATCCCGACTGGGCGGGGCTGGTCATGGCCCGCAAGGACATGGACGATACGGTTGACCGGTGGGCGAGCAGCCTCACTCCCGCAAGGCTTGAGAAGACGCTGAGCTGGTATTCCAGCGCGGCTGGACGGGAGATGACGAAACCGGTCTGGGTCCTCGTCACCCATATCTTCAATCATCAGACCCATCATCGGGGGCAGGCGCACGCAATGCTGACGGCGGCAGGGGCAAAACCGGACGATACCGATCTCTTCCTTCTGGAGGGATAACAGCTGCGATCCTTTTGAGGTATATTCCTGTGCCCGGCAGTCATGAGGGGAGGGGGAATGGCGAAGGTGATCGGTTTAGGCGGGGTCTTCTTTCTATGTGAGGACCCTGAGGTCACGCAGGCCTGGTACAGTGAGGTGCTGGGCATCGAGGCAACAGAATATGGCGGCTTCAGCTTTGCCCATGCCGCGTCCGCGGCGTGCTTTCCCAAGGGTGCGAGGACTATTTTTTCGCCTTTCAGCGGCGATAGCGGCTATTTCAGCCCGTCGAACCGGGACGTCATGTTTAATCTCATGGTCGATGATCTCGATGGTATCCTGGCCCATGCAGAAGCCGCGGGCGCCCGGCAGGTCCAGCCCGGTGAGGACTATGATTATGGCCGGTTCGCGTGGCTGATGGACCCGGATGGGCGGAAGGTGGAGCTGTGGGAACCGAAGGAGCCGGCTGAGACTCCCCAAGATTGAAACGGCCGTTTTGCTCATCACGGAATAAAAAAGCCGCCCTTCGGCTGAAGGACGGCTGAGTTATTCAGAGAAGTGAGATGAAAGTTTACTTAGTTTTTCGCAGCGCTGTTGCACTCAGCGATTTCTTCCTCTGTGAGGCTGTCATCGGCTGAGCCAAAGGCGACGAGTTCGCCAACTTCCGAGGCGACTTTCTTGCACGTCCGCACTGTGGCGGTGCGGCGATTGAGTTCGGCCACGCAGGTCTCACCGTCACAAGTCCAGACCGCGCTGGCGGCGACAACGCTGTCCTGCGCCTCAGCCGGCGTGGCAAGCTTGGCGGTGAAGGCAGTTGAGGCGGCGGCCGGGAGGGCGATGGCTGCAAAAGCGGCAGAGAGGGTTACAGAGCGGATCATGGGAGGAAACCTTCTAGGATGCGTGGCTGTCTTATTGTCTTGTAGGTCTCATCTAATGAGTGCTGAATAATTTGTCAATTGTTCAGTGATGACCGCAGCGCGGATTTTCCCTGCATGGGCATGAAGCCCCGTTAAATACGTATCTGCTTGACGCAACGGCCCGCATTGATGCGGCCAGCGGGGCCGGTATCCTTGGTTCAGATAACTAATAAGCAGACCATCGTTCAGGGAGAGCCAGTATGGATTTCAGAATTCCGGAAGAGATTGCCGATTACCTCGTCGTCCTCGACAAGTTCATCGAGGACAAGATCAAGCCGCTGGAGAACAAGGACGACAATATCCGCTTCTTCGACCACCGGCGCGAATGGGCGCGGACCGATTTTGAGAATGATGGGCTGCCACGGCCGGAATGGGAGAACCTGCTGCGCGAAGCCAAGAAGCTCGCCGATGAAGCCGGCCACCTTCGCTACGCCCTGCCAAAGGAGTTTGGCGGCCAGGACGGTACCAATCTCGGCATGGCGATCATCCGCGAGCATTTCGCCCGCAAGGGACTTGGCCTGCACAACGACCTGCAGAATGAGCACTCCATTGTCGGTAACTTTCCGCAGATCCTGATGCTGCGTGATTTTGCGCGGCCCGATCAGAAACACCTTGCCGATGCCGCGCTGAAGGGCGAGTTCCGCGCCTGCTTCGGCCTCACCGAGCCGGACCACGGCTCTGACGCCACCCACATGGAAACGCGCGCCGTCCGCCATAAGAAAGACGGCAAGGATGGCTGGCTGATCAATGGCGCGAAGATGTGGATCACGGGCATGCATGCCGCCAGCCACATCATGATGTTCTGCCGCACCAGCGGAAACGACGGCGACGCCAAGGGCATTACCTGTCTCATTACACCGGCGCAGGACCCGGCAATCGAGATCGACGAATATATGTGGACGTTCAACATGCCGACGGACCACGCCCGCTTCTATATCAAGGACCTCTGGGTCCCTGAGGATGCGGTGTTCGGCCCACCGGAGGGCGGTCTCGCACTCGCCCAGCACTTTGTTCACGAGAACCGAATCCGGCAGGCGGCAAGCTCCGTCGGCGCGGCGATGTACTGCATCACCGAGGCGATCAACTATGCCAATGAGCGCAAGCCCTTCGGCAAGGCGCTGTCGCACAATCAGGCGATCCAGTTCCCGCTGGTGGAGCTGGCGACGCAGGCGGAGATGCTGCGCCTCCTGATCTTCAAGACAGCCTGGGAGATCGACCAGATGTCCAAGCCGGACGTCGCGATCTATCTCTCCGACAAGGTCTCGATGTGTAACTATTACGCCAACCGCCTCTGCTGCGATGCGGCCGACCGGGCGATGCAGGTGCATGGCGGTATGGGATATTCGCGCCACAAGCCGTTCGAGCATATCTATCGCCACCACCGCCGCTACCGCATCACGGAAGGCTCAGAAGAGATCCAGATGCGCAAGGTCGCCGGCCACCTCTTTGGCTTCATGGGCCCGAACAAGGGCGCAAACCGCAACGAGCCATTCGATTTCGCGGTGCGCTAGATCATCAGGATGGACAGAAGACGGGCACAACCTGCCTGTCAGCAGGGCCGGAGGCGGAATTTCCCAAGGATTGACCGCGTCCGGCGCTTGCCCAACCGGCGCAACCGAAATAGGTTTGCCGGATAGAAACCTCCTCCCCGGGAGAGAGCAGGCTGTTTTTTTAGTCTGCCGCCGAAGGCGCAACCGCCCCGGAAACGCTCAGGCAAAAGGACCGGGAAGGATCTAAACGCTGGAAAGAGGCGGGCCCGCATTGCCGTGTCCAAAGCCTCGCCGAAGGAGCAAGCCGGCCCATTGGGCGTCTGGCGGAATCTCTCAGGCGCCGAGACAGCGGGGGCGGCCTACACTCCGGATATTCCGGAGCGAATGGCCGTTTCAACTGTCAAAGGGTGCCATGGCCGAACAAGCAATCGATACACTTCGCAAGACCCCGCTTCACGCGATCCATGAAGAGATGGGCGGCAAGATGGTGCCGTTCGCGGGCTATGAAATGCCCGTCCAGTTCGAAGGTGTGAAACCCGAACACCTGTGGACGCGCGAACATGCCGGCCTGTTCGATGTCTCACATATGGGCCCGTGCTTTCTGTATCTGAAAGAGGGTCTGGGTGAGCCCGGAGCGCATGAGAAGATTTCCGCACTGATTGAACGGCTGGTGCCGAGCGCAATCGCGACGCTGAAGCCGGGGCAGGGGCGTCTCACCGTCCTGCTCAACGACGAAGGCGGCATTCTCGATGACCTGATCATTACACGCATGCCGGATGAGAACCTCGCGGGCATGCTCTACATCGTTGTAAACGGTGCGGTGAAGCAGGAAGACTGGGCGCTGATCCGCGAGAAACTGGGCGATGAGGCTGAGTTGCAGACCGCCGATGACCGCATCCTTGTCGCGCTGCAGGGGCCTGAGGCCGAAGCGGTTCTCTCTCCACACTTTCCGGAAGCCAGCGAATTGAGCTTCATGCGCTGTGCGCACGTCCAGAAGGATGGCGAGCGCTATATGGTCTCGCGTTGCGGCTATACTGGTGAGGACGGGTTTGAGCTCCTGCTGCCGGCCAATGAAACCGGCCTTGCCTATGTGCGGGGCCTGCTGGCCGATGAGCGCGTGAAGCCGATCGGCCTTGGCGCACGTGACAGTCTGCGCCTCGAGGCGGGGCTCTGCCTCTATGGGCACGACATGGATGCCAGCCGCACGCCGGTCGAAGCGGACCTGCAATGGGTGATCCAGAAGTCCCGCCGTGAGCGCGCCGACTTTCCCGGCGCAGACAGGATCCTGAAACAGATCGCGGACGGCCCGGCCGAAAAGCGCGTCGGTATCCTCCCGCTCGAGCGCGCGCCGGCCCGCGAGGGAACCGAAATCCATGTCGATGGTGAGAAGGTCGGCATGGTGACCTCTGGCGGGTTCGGGCCCAGCACGGACGGTCCTGTCGCCATGGGCTATGTGCGCGCCGATCTTGCCAAAGCCGGAACGAAAATAGACCTCATGGTGCGCGGCAAGGCCCGCGCCGGTGAGGTCGCCGACCTGCCATTCGTCAAACCAAACTATAAACGTTGAGGACTACAAGCCAGATGACGCATTTTACCCAGCAATCGACATTCTACACCGAAGACCATGAGTGGGTGACGGTGCATGGCGACCTTGCCACCGTTGGTATCACGAAATTTGCTGCCGATCAGCTCGGCGATGTCGTGTTTGTCGAGGTTCCAGAAGTCGGCAAGACCTTCAAAAAAGGCGACGAGATGGCTGTGGTCGAGAGCGTCAAGGCCGCTTCCGACGTCTATGCCCCTCTGTCAGGTGAGATCATCGATACCAATGGTGACCTCGCCGATGCGCCCGAAAAAGTGAATGAGCATCCCGAGAGCGAGGGCTGGTTCTGCGTCATCAAATTCTCCGATGGTGCCGAGACCAAGAACCTCATGGACAAGGATGCCTATCTCGAGTTCTGCAAAGGCCAATAATCATGCGTTACCTCCCCCTGACACCAGAAGACCGCAAGGCCATGCTGGCCACGATCGGTGCGGCGTCCGTCGATGAATTCTATGCCGATGTGCCAGAGGCTGCGCGCCTTGGCGGCACGGTCGAAGGTCTGCCTGACCATCAGGGGGAGCTTGCCGTCGAACGCCATATGGCGGGGCTGGCTGCGAAGAACCGGACCGCATCCGAGGGCCCATTCTTTGTCGGCTGCGGTGCCTATAAGCACCATGTGCCGGCGACGGTGGACCATATCATCCAGCGCTCTGAATTCCTGACCACCTATACCCCCTACCAGCCAGAAATCGCGCAGGGTACGCTTCAGACCCTCTACGAATTCCAGAGTCAGGTGGCATCCCTTACGGCGATGGAAGTCGCCAATGCCTCCATGTATGACGGCTCGACGGCATGCGCGGAAGCGGCCCTTATGGCGTGCCGTGTCACCAGACGCCAGAAAGTGGTTCTGTCTGGCGGCCTGCATCCGCACTATGCCGCCGCCACACGCACAGTCTGCGAAGCCCAGGGCATCGAGATCGTCCAGCTGAAACCGGGCGTCGATGATGAGCTTGCGCTGAGCGAGGCCGTGGATGACGAAACGGCCTGCGTCATCGGTCAGAGCCCGAACGTCTTTGGGACAGTCACCGATCTGACGCCGGTCGCCGATGCCGCGCATGAGAAGAAGGCGCTTCTGGTCTCTGTCTTCACAGAGGCTGTGGCGCTTGGCATGACCATGCCGCCTGGCGAAATGGGCGCCGACATCGCCGTAGGCGAAGGCCAGTCCATCGGTAATCCGCTGAATTTTGGCGGGCCTTATGTCGGTCTGTTCGCCTGTTCGAAGAAGCTCATGCGTCAGATGCCGGGCCGGCTTTGCGGGGAGACGGTCGATGCCGACGGCCAGCGCGGTTTCGTACTGACCCTGTCGACGCGGGAACAGCATATTCGCCGCGACAAGGCGACGTCGAATATCTGCACCAATGCAGGCCTCTGCACGCTGGCCTTCAGCGCCCACATGACGCTGCTCGGGGAGAAGGGCTTCACCCATCTCGCCCAGCTCAATCATGAAGCCGCCTGCCAGCTGGCTGATGCACTGGAAGGCGTGAACGGGGTCGAGATCCTTACCCCGCGCTTCTTCAATGAGTTTGCGTTCCGCATTCCGGACAATGCGGGCGAGGTTCTGGAAAAGCTTGATGGGCTTGGCGTTGTTGGCGGCGTGCGTGCGTCGCGTCTTTATCCGGGCAAGGGCATGGACGATGTCATCATCGCCGCCGCCACCGAGTGCACCAGCGACGCCGACATCAAGGCCTATGCCGATGCGCTCACAAAGGTGCTGGCATGAACGAGGCGCCTCAGCATCAGGAAGCCTGGGAGCATAAGCAGGCTATCCGCGCCTATGAGGCGTTTCTTGAGGAAATCTTCGTGCGGATGGGCGCGGACAAGGCGGCGGTTGGCCGCCGCAAGTCGCAGTTCCAGGCGATCTATGAAGATCCTTCGACCTGGCGTCACCCAGAGGATTTCAAAAAACTCTACGCTGACCTGCGCCGCGAGATCCTCTCGCTCGGCGCGATCCATGTCAGCGCCGCCAACAAGCGTCTGAAAGAAACATTCGGACCAAACACTCAGCATTTCGTGGAGGCTCAGGCATGAGCATGAATTCACAAGGCCGTTCGACCACGCCCTCCGAGGCGACCCCTCATTCCGACGTGCACACGGTCTCCGGCTCGCGCGGTCTGCAGCAGCGCGAAGACCTGATCTTCGAGACCGGTTCGACGGCAAAGACCGGCGTTGACCTGCCGGCGCCCAAGGGCGGCATGGACCGTCTGGGCGGGGTTACCCGCAAACAGAGCGTTGGCCTGCCAGGCCTGTCAGAGCCTGAAGCCGTGCGCCACTATGTGCGCCTCAGCCAGAAGAACTATGCCATCGATCTTGGCCTCTTCCCGCTCGGCTCGTGCACGATGAAGCACAATCCGCGTCTCAATGAAAAAGTCGCGCGGATGCCTGGCTTTGCCGACATTCACCCTATGCAGCCCCAGGCCACCGTTCAGGGCGCGCTGGAGCTGATCGATCAGCTGGCCACCTGGCTGAAGACGCTGACCGGCATGCCAGCGGTGGCGATGAGCCCGAAGGCCGGCGCGCATGGTGAGTTCTGCGGCATGATGGCGATCCGCGGGGCCCTTATGGCCCGCGGCGAGATCGAGACACGCACACGGGTGCTGGTCCCGGCGTCAGCCCACGGCACCAATCCGGCGACGGCGGTCCAGTGCGGCTTCAAGGTCGATGAGATCAAGGCAGATGCACGCGGCCGCGTCGACATGGAAGACCTGAAAGCGAAGCTGGAAGACAGCTCCGACATTGCCGGTATCATGCTGACCAATCCCAATACGTGCGGCCTGTTTGAAACCGACATCCGCGAGATTGCCGATCTCATCCATGAGGCGGGCGGCTATTTCTATTGCGATGGGGCGAATTTCAACGCGATTGTCGGCCGGGTACGTCCCGGCGATCTTGGCGTCGATGCGATGCACATCAACCTGCACAAGACCTTCTCCACCCCGCATGGTGGCGGCGGGCCGGGCGCAGGACCTACCGTCCTCTCTGAGGCGCTGGCGGACTATGCGCCGGTGCCATTCGTTGTTGAGGAAGACGGCGTCTTCCACCTCGTTGAACAGCGGACAGATGAGGGCTCGGACGCCTTCGGCCGCCTCTGCGCCTTCCACGGCCAGATGGGCATGTTCACCCGTGCGCTCACCTATATGCTGAGCCATGGCGCAGATGGCCTGAAACAGGCGGCGGAAGACGCTGTGCTCAACGCCAATTACATCCAGTCACGCCTCAAGAGCGTCATGACGCCGGCCTTTGACGGCTATTGCATGCACGAGGCGCTGTTCTCCGACGCCTTCACGGCAGAAGGTATCGAGACGCTGGATATTGCCAAGGCGATGATCGATGAGGGCTACCACCCGATGACGATGTACTTCCCGCTGGTTGTGCATGGCGCCATGCTGATTGAGCCGACAGAGACCGAGTCCAAGGCCGAGCTCGACCGCTTCTGCGACTCCATGCTGTCGATTGCGGAGAAGGCGAAGGCTGGCGATGAGAGCTTGAAGGGCGCGCCCTATCTTGCGCCGATGCGGCGGCTCGATGAGACCCAGGCCGCCCGGAAGCCAGAGCTTCGCTGGAGCGAACCGGACAAGGTGGCAGCCGAATAAGATGCAAGACGGCCGGGCGATGTCCCGGCCGTTTTTTACCAGATGGCCGCCTTGACGGGCGCTGGCTTCAGCTGCGCATTCGTATCGCGGAAGAGGCGCCGGCGTGCCTTGCTGGTCAGTTTTATGACCGGCGTCTCAAACAGGCGGAAGACGAGGCCGGCGGTCAGGATGCTGAGGCTGATGCAGAGCAGATAGAACAGGATATTGTCCATAATGCCGGGCGCACCGACCGTGAACCAGTCCGCATAGGGCGTGCCCTCGAGCTGGGCGGCAAGCATCAGGAAAACGCGCCGGATGACGCTCAGCACGAGGATGTGACAGAGATAGATGGCATAGGACCAGTCGCCCAGCGTGACCATCCAGCCCGGCACCTTCAGGCGGCCATTCGCCTCCATCGAGGCGAGCGCATAGACGATGGCAATGGCTGGCAGTCCGAACCAGAGGACACGTCCCCAGACCATTGTGAAGGGCGTCACCTCACCCTGGATTATGAGCCCGGCGATGAAGACAGCGGCGGCGAGACCGAGCACCAGGGGCGGGTTGAAGCGGCGCCCGCTCATCACCAGAAGTCCGGCGAAACAGCCGCCGATGAATTCCAGCGAAAGCGGGTGGAAGGCGAGAGAGACATAGTCGATGGCGTGCGGTGCGGCGAGGCCGGCCATGGCGCCCGCAAACACACCAATCGCCCAGACGGTCAGGATGGCTGGCAGGAAACGGCGCGGCAGAAGGATGATGAGCGCGAAGACGAGATAGAAATGCATCTCATGCACCAGCGTCCAGCCGAGGCCGTAGACCGGAATGGCTGGCTGCGGCAGGAGGGCCAGTGAGAGAAAGAGGTGTTGAACCGGATTCTCCCGGATGAAATCGCCCTGGCCAAGGGAGCGTCCAGGGTCGAGCGGTACCCCGTAGGTTACGTAGAAATAGGCCATCATCAGACCCGCGAAGAACCACCAGAGCGGATAGATGCGGGCGGCGCGGGCGAACAGGAAAGCCAGTGATGTCATCGGTCGTGGCAGGACCTGTCCGGTCACATAGACCATGATGAAGCCCGAAATGACGAAGAAGAGGTCGACGCCCGAATAGCCATTGTCGATCATGAAATTGATCAGCGGCAGCTCGGTCAGGCCGTTCTGGTCCATGGCAAGGATTTCGTGGGCACGCGTATGGTAGACAAGGACCAGAAGGGCTGCGAGGGCGCGCAGAGACTGAATAGAGGTAAGTTTCAAGGGAAAACTCTGTTCTCTGTACACATACGAGGCGAGGCGATGAGCCCGCCAACCGGACAACCGATACAGCCTTAGTTGCAGTTACGGTACCCGCCTAGTGGCGAACGCGCACTTTGGCAGTTTCTTACAAAATGCCAATTCAGTCCCAAGGGAACGTTAAAAGCGTGAGGCCATTTCTTTCTTGAATCTAGCCAGAGAGATGGGAATGAGCATAGTCCAGCATATGCCAGACATGGAGCCACAGGCGGGGCAGTGCGCCAGCCTTCGAAGCGAGTTCGCAGTCCCCGGGCTTTTTCGCAATCTTGTGCGCCAGTGTCTCGCGGTACTTGGCCTTTGTCTGATCGTCATTGCGGTACCGATCGGCATTGTCACGCCGATCCTGCCCATTGGCCTGCCGCTGGCGATCCTCGGTGTCGTCCTCCTCGGCCGGAACGCGGTCTGGGGGCGGCGCTGGATGGAGGGCGTGCTCGCCCGTAATCCGCGCCTCGAACGCTTCGCGCCCGCCTGGTTGATGCGCGCTGTCTTCCGGCGTGAGAAGACGCATCGCTGAAACGAAAAAGCCCCGCAGAAGACTGCGGGGCTTTATACCGTTTGCGATATAGCGCTTTCGCCTAGTTCAGCGCTTTCTCGATCTCGCCCAGCGCTTCGGAGAAAAGCTCCCCACCCTTGGACGAGCCTGCAACGATGTCCTTGGAGGCGCGCGTTGCTGCATCGGCGGCGGCGCGGCGTACATCATCCGTGGCTTCAGCTTCGGCGCGAGCGATACGCGCCTCTGCCTGCGCTTCGCGGCGGGCGACTTTCTCGGCGAGATCCTTGCGGGCCTGCTCGACCATCATTTTCGCGTCGGCCTTGGCCTGTTTGATCATTTCCTCGGCGGCCTGATCGGCTTCCTTCTGGCGGCGCTCGGCCTCAGCCAGGGCAGCAGCGGCTTCTTCACGAAGCTGGCGCGACTCGTCCAGCTGTTTCTTGATGCCGGCGGCGCGGTCGTCCAGTGACTTGGTGATGTAGCCGAACGCGCCCATCGAGAAAGCGATGAGAAGGAAGACGACAAAAGCGGCGAAGGCGAAGTTCGTTGCCGGATCCAGGAAAGGCGCGACGAGATTGCCAAAGCCGGTCGTGCCGCCATGGCCGCCTTCTTCAGCCGGCGCGGCCAGGGCCACAGGCGCGCTCGCAGCAGCGAGCGACAGAATGAGTGAGAGACGTCCGTTCATCATGGTGGATCAGCCCTCCTGCTGTGTGTTGCGGGCGACGGCCTGGCGGGCCTCAGCCTCGTTCACCGCGATGCCGAGACGGCCAAGCATGGCCTGGGTCGCGTTCGTCGCGATCTGTTCGACATTCGACATGGCTTCGGTGCGCATGGTCTGAATGCGGGATTCGGCTTCTGCGAGGCGTTCGGCAAGTTCGCCGTCGACCTTGGCGGTCTCAGCGGCAATCTCGGCCTCGACCTTGGCGCGGGCCTTGTCAGCGGTTTCGCGGGCCTTTGCGCGCGCTTCAGCCAGGGCAAGATCCTGTTGCTGCTTGGCTTCTTTCGACTGCTCGTTGAGCCGTGCGGCCTCATCCAGAGAGTCGGCAATCGTGTCTTCGCGGCTTTCGATCACACCGCCGAGTTTGGGCAGGATGAAACGCGACAGCGCGAGGTAGAGAGCACCAAACAGGATGGCCAGCCAGAAGAGCTGTGACGGGAAGTGCCACGGATCAAATGGCGGAAAGGCGGCCCCACCGGCGGCTTCGCCGTGAGCAGCCGGAGCAGCAAGCGACAGGAAATACATGGCGCGACCTTGTCAGTCTGGATGGTGAAGACTGGCCCTGCGTGTTTGCCACGCGGGGCCAGTCCATATCGATTGGTCCGGTTCCTGTCGCCTAGACGACGAAGAGGATCAGGACAGACACCAGGAAGGCCAGGATGCCGAGAGCTTCAGCAAGGGCCATACCGATGAAGAGGTTACCGGTCTGCTGCGGGGCAGCGGACGGGTTGCGCATGGCAGCGTCGAGGAAGCTGGCAAAGATGTTGCCCACACCAAGCGCGGCGCCGATCATGCCGAGAGTTGCGAGGCCTGCGCCAACATATTTGAGGCCAAGAGCGATATCGCCTTCCATTTCGTGTCTCCTTTGAGGGATTGGCGTTGGTTCGATTTGATGCCCGTGAAGCCTGTTCGGCGGGGCGCGTCAAGAGTTGAGGCGCGGCTTGTTTGGCCGCACCGGCGAAGAACTAGTGCGACGGGTGGAGCGCATCGTTGAGATAGACGCAGGTCAGAATGGCGAAGATGTACGCCTGCAGACCGGCAACGAGAAGCTCGAGCGCGTTGAGCGCGACGCCCATTGTAAAGGCGAGCACGCCGACAACGCCAAGCAGGGCCGTGCCGGCAATCGCGGCGGCAAAGAGCTGCGCGGCGAAGGTGGCAAACAGCTTCAGCATGATGTGGCCGGCCAGCATGTTCGCAAAAAGACGAAGGGCAAGCGTGATCGGACGCGCGATAAAGGACACGACCTCAATCGGCACCAGGAGGAAATAGATGAGGAACGGGGCGCCCGACGGGGCGAAAAGCTTGAAGAATTTCAGGCCATTCTTGAAGAGACCATAGACGATCACGATCGAGATGACGAGCAGGGCGAGCGCGCCTGTCACCACAAGGTGGCTGGTTGTCGTGAACGCGTACGGCACCATGCCGATCATGTTCGCGAAAAACACGAAGAAGAAGAGCGTGAACACGAACGGGAAGAATTTCAGGCCTTCCTCGCCTGCCGTGCTGCGCACCATATTGGCAACGAAGCCATAGCCGATCTCGGCAATCGACTGCGAGCGCGACGGGATCAGCTTGCCGCGCGAGGCAGCTAGGCCAAAGAAGATGATGATGAGCGCAACGCTCACAAGCATGTAGAAGGCTGCGTTCGTGAAGGACAGATCGAAGCCTGCAACCTGCAGGTCGAAAAGTTTCTGCACCTCGAACTGGTGCATGGGATCAGCCATCTGGTGGAAGGATAGGTTCATCAGCCCTGTTTCCCGTTTTCCGGACCCTTGGTCTGGTCCGTTCCCTGAAGTTCCGCATATGCCGTTATCTGGCGATAGGCGCGTATAACATTAAGGATTCCGGCTGCAAGGCCGAATCCCAGCATTGTCAGCAGACCCCATGGCTTCGTGTGGAAGACATGGTCGATGAACAGGCCGAGCATGATGCCGACAAAGACCGAGGCGCCAAACTCCGCGCCATAGCGCAGGGCGAGAGCGCCGGCCGAAGCCGATCCGTCATTGCGTGCTTCCTGTTCCCGCTTGCGGGCCTCCCGGGCATCGTGGGCCGCGCGCGCCTTTGCGATACGCTCATCCAGATCGTTCGGGTCCTGACCGGTCATGACATTACCTGGATCGCTGGATGGGTACGGGGCGCGCCCGTCTGACTCGCCGCGAAGCTATTGAAGCGGGGTGTCCAAGTCAAGTTGAGTAAATCGCGCGCAAATAATTGAAATATATATATTATTCGGGCGCTGCGCTTTTGACGCATCAGCCTATTCGGCGGCAACCAGCTCTTCAGCGGCATCCAGATCGACAGAGACGAGTTTGGAAACGCCTTTTTCCCGCATGGTGACACCGAAAAGCCGGTCCATCCGGCTCATCGTGACCGGATTGTGGGTGATGACGATGAAGCGCGTATTCGTGCGCCGGCGCATCTCATCGAGAAGACGGCAGTAGCGATCCACATTGGCGTCGTCGAGCGGCGCGTCGACCTCATCGAGTACACAGATCGGGGCCGGGCGCGACAGGAAGACGGCGAAGATAAGGGCTGTCGCCGTCAGCGCCTGCTCCCCGCCCGACATGAGCGAGAGCGTGCCAAGACGCTTGCCCGGCGGCTGTGCCATGATCTCGAGCCCGGCATTCAGCGGGTCCTCATCATCGACAAGACGAAGCTCTGCCTCACCGCCCCGGAAAAGCGTGGTGAAGAGCGCCTTGAAATGCTCGTTCACCCGGTCGAACGCCTCCAGCAGACGCGCACGGCCTTCATCATTGAGGGCGGTCACGCCTTCGCGCAGGCGGGCGATGGCCTTGATAAGGTCGTCTTTCTCGGTGGCCTGGGTGCCAAGGCGCTCGGCGAGCTCCTCGGCCTCGGTCTCGGCTTCCATATTGACGCCGCCCAGCTGGTCGCGGTCGCGGCGCATGAAATCGAGCTGGCGCTCGGCTTCAGCGGGGTCGAGCGTCTCCAGCTCCTCTTCCTCGATCCCTGCTTTTGCAAGCGTGATCAGGCCTTCAGGGGCGCGCTGGAACTGGTTGCGGGCTGCTTCGACCGCGTCAGTGAGGCGTGTTTCGGCATTCTCGACACGGACCTTGGCGCCAGCCAGGGCCTCACGCGCCTCAACGGCGGCATTGGAGGCGTCGCGCGCCTCGGTCTCGCTTTCACGAAGGCTCGCTTCCTTTTCAGCCAGCGCGTCGGCGGCTGTCTTACGGTCGTCTTCGAGGGTTTCGACACGCTGGGCGAGCGCGTCGATATCGCCTTGCATCTCTTCCGGCTTTGCGCGGGCGGCTTCTGCCTCGGCGGCCGCTTCGCGGCGCCTTGCCAGCAGGTCTTCCAGGCGTTGCTCGCTGGCGGCAAAGCGGCGCTCCCAACGCTCGAAATCGCGGGCGAGTCCTTCGCGCCGCGCAATCGCCTGCTCCCGGTTGCGGGTGATATCGGCCAGCTGGCCGCGATATTCGGTTTCTTCCGCGCGTGCCCGGCCAAGTGCCTCGCGCGCGGCTGCCAGCTCCTCCTCGCGCGCGGCGAGGTCTTCAGGATCTCCGCCGACCGTGATGTCAGCGAGCGTATCCTCCACACCGCGAAGGTCCGATTCGACGCGAGCCAGCGCTTCGGCAGCCGATTCGCGCTTCACATCGGCGCGCTCTGCGGCCTGACGGGCTTCTGCTGTGGCTGAACGGGCGCGGTTGAGGTCCGCCGCCTTGGGAGAAACCTGCTGGCGGGCCGCCTTCAGGTCGCGCTCGGCCGTTTCGCGGGTCTCGCGCGCTTCAGCGAGGGTGGCCTTTGCCGTGGCTAGCCGCTCGCGAGCTGGTTCGATCTCGGCTTCTGCGGCATCGAGACGGGCCTGCTGGGCGAGGCGTTCTGCGGCTGACACAGGGGCGTCAGGTGTGCGCACGAAACCGTCCCAGCGCCACAGATGGCCTTCGACAGAGACAAGGCGCTGACCGGGTTTCAGATGGGCGGCAAGGCGCGGGCCGAGGCCGGCATCGACCACGCCGCATTGCGACAGGCGTACGGCAAGTTCCACCGGCGCCTCGACATGGCTTGCAAGCGGTTCTGCCCCTTCGGGGAGCTGCGGCGTCTCAATCGAGCTGCCCGACCAGTAGAGCGGCGAATCAGACCGTGTGGACGCCTGCAGATCATCGCCAAGCGCGGCGGCGACCGCCTTTTCATAGCCATCGTCGGAGCGGATACGGTCGATGACCGGGGGTGCCTTCGGTCCGGACGCCGGCTGGAGCAGCCTTTTCAGGCCGCCGATTTCCGATTCCAGCGTGCGTACAACCTTGTCGGCCTCATCGCGCGGCGCCTGCGCGGCGGTTTCGGCCGTGCGCGCTTCATTGAGCGCTTCTTCGGCAGCGTCGACCGCGCGTTCGGCATCGTGCAGCGCGATTTCAGCCGCCTCTTCGGTCTTTTCGGCGGCGGTCAGTCTTTCGGCCAGTGCATCCGTATCAGGCATCGTGCCCAGCTGTTCACGCAGGCGCTTGGCGTCGGCCTCGAGTGCGTCCCTGCGGCGGCGCTGTGCGTTCGCATTGGCTTCGGCCGCCTGCCGGGCGGCTTTCATTTCAGCAAGCTGGGCGCCCAGATCATCGGCGCGTTCCTGCGCGGTGGCGAGATCCTGGCGGGCCTGTTCGAGTTTCTGTTTTGCTTCTGCCTCAAGCGCCTCATTGGCTTGTGGGTCTTCGGTCGGCAGGGCAGCGAGGCTTTCGTGCGCTTCGGCCAGCGCGCCTTCGGCTTCGTCCTTCTGGGCCTGCTCACGCTCGATATCGCTCATGATCCGGCGCGCCTCGCTTTCATGGCGGGCCAGTAAGTCGGCAGCGGTCTTTCTCTCGGTTTCAAGGCGGGCGAGGTCGATTTTCGCCTGGCCGAGCTTGCCCGAGATTTCAGCTTCGGCATTGCGCAGCGGCTGGAGGCCCTCGCCCGCTTCGATGCGGCGGGTTTCTGCAACGGCGGACGCGCGCGTCAGCGTTTCGACGGCTTCACTGCAGCGTTTGAGTTCCGCTTCGGCCAGCGTCCTGGCCTCAAGGGCCGATTGCCAGCGCAGATGGGCGAGGAAGGCTTCGAGCGCGGAAATCCGATCCGAAAGCTCCTTGTACTTGCGTGCCTTGCGGGCCTGACGCTTCAGGCTTTCAAGCTGGCGCTCGACCTCGGCGGAGACTTCCGAGAGACGTTCAAGATTGGTCTCGGCCGCGCGCAGTTTCAGTTCTGCCTCATGCCGGCGGGTGTTGAGGCCGGCAATGCCAGCGGCTTCTTCCAGAATGCGGCGCCGGTTCTGGGGCTTGGAGCCGATCAGTTCGGAAATCTGGCCCTGGCGCACCAGAGAGGGCGAGTTCGCCCCCGTGGAGGCATCGGCAAAGATAAGCTGGATATCCTTGCCGCGAACCGTACGGCCATTGAGTTTGTAGGTGGAGCCTGCGCCGCGTTTCAGCCGGCGCATGATCTCAAGCGTGTCGGAGGCGTTGAATTCCGGCGGCGCGGTACGGTCTGAATTGTCGAGAACAAGTGTGACTTCAGCCAGCTCACGTGCCGGGCGCGACTGAGAGCCGGAGAAGATGAGGTCGTCCATTTCCCCGCCGCGCATGGCGCGGGCGGAATTGGCGCCCATGGCCCAGCGCAGGGCTTCAAGCAAATTGGACTTGCCGCAGCCATTCGGGCCGACAATGCCTGTCAGGCCCGGATGGATGGGAACTTCCTGGGGTTCGACAAAGGATTTGAAGCCTGCAATGCGCAGTTCTGAAATGTGCAATGCAGGCTCCCCATCTGAATGGAAGGCTTATTGCTGCGGAGCAGCCTCACCTTCGGTTTCGTCCATGGACTCTGCGTCACTGTTCATGGATTCGTCTGTCGTGTCGCCCTCATCAGTCATGGCGGGGGTTTCAGCCTCTTCGCTGACTGTCTGCGGGGCGTCTTCGCCGAGCGCCTCGTTCAGCGTTTCCTGCATGCCTGGCCACTGGCGCCAAGCGTAACCTTCCAGCTTTTCGCCGTTCAGCAGGACTGTCGGCGTCCCGGTGACGTCATCGCGCTCGCCGGCAGCAACAGAGGCCGAAATGGCGCGGCGGATGTCGGAGTTCTGAAGGCAGGCATCAAACTCTTCCGGGTCGCTGATGCCGTGATTGGCGGCGACCTGTTGGAGCGCCTGTTTCACCTGGCCGCCCTGACGTGCAAGGCTGAGAATGGCGGTCTGACGGGAAAAGAGTTCGTTGAGGACGTCATAATACTTGTCCTCACCGGCGCAGCGGGCAACGGCGAAACCGGCGACCGAGATCTGCGCGGGCGCTGTCGGGAATTCGCGGAAGATGTAACGCACCTTGCCGGTGTCGATGTACTCTTCTTTCATATTACCGACGACATCGGTGTGGAACTGAAGACAGGCCGGGCAGGTCCAGGAGGCGTATTCGATAATCGTCACGGGCGCATCGTCTTCGCCGAGCGCAATTTCCTGCAGGGCCGCGCTGGATGTGCCGCCTGTCTCGGCGGTCTCATCGCCTGACGCGCCGCATGCGGCCATCATCAGGAAGGAAAAAGCCAGAAGGGTGGACCGGCGGGAAACGAGTTTCATCATCATGACCTGTATTTGTGAGATGGATAGGTTGGCAGGGCCTGTCAGCGCCGATCAGGCTCTTGGGTTCTCTCTTCTGTCGCTAGCACAGCTTCGCCCAGTGCCAAAACCGCCTCGCGCAGGCTGCGATCCTCGATCCGGGCCACCGAGGCTTCCAGTGAGGCGCGCTCTTCAGATGTGAGGGGACGAAGGGCGCGCACGGGCTTTGGTGCAGCCTGCCGGCTCAGCGGGCCCTGCTTGATGCGAATTTCTGCGATGTCGCCGCCGAGCGAGACCGAGACACGCTGGCGGATGAGCTCGCTCTGATGCTGGATCATGGTTGCCGCAGCCGGGATACACTGCACGGTCAGCACGCGGCCTTTGCCCTTGCCGCCAGAGCCGATTTTCTCCGGTTCGCAGACGCGGGCGATCTGCGGGCCCACAATCTCTGCCCAGACAAGTTTAAGCCGCCCGATGGCGGGCCCCTTCTTTGGCAGCCGGTCGCGGGTGATGCGCTGGCTAAGCGTGCCGATCGTCTTTGCAATCGGTTTGACGGGTTTTGCCCGGGCATGGCGCAGCCGGATGCGGGCGCGCGCTTCTTCCAGCGGATCGAGGCTTGATCTCATAACCATGATGGCGATTGTGCCCTGCATGGCGAACCGAGAAAAGGCCGATTCTGCCGAAGCCTTGCGCTTTGCGGGTCTGCCTGCTGCCCTTCTGGACTGGTATGCGCGTCACGCACGCACTTTGCCCTGGCGTATCGGCCCGGGTGAGCGAGCGCGCGGCGTGGTGCCGGACCCCTATCGCGTCTGGCTGGCTGAGATCATGCTGCAGCAGACAACGGTGCCGCATGCGGCGGCCTATTTCGACAAGTTCACGCGCACCTGGCCCAGCGTTGAAGCTCTTGCCGGGGCTGAGGATAGCGATGTGATGGCCGCATGGGCCGGGCTTGGCTATTATGCACGGGCCCGAAACCTCCTGAAATGCGCCCGTGAGGTGACTGCGCGCGGCGAGTGGCCACGCACGGAGGCGGGCCTGCGGGAGCTACCCGGTGTCGGGCCTTATACCGCAGGTGCGGTCGCCGCGCTGGCCTTTGGCGAACCGGCGGCGGCGGTGGATGGTAATGTCGACAGGGTATTTGCGCGGCTTCTGGCGGCCAAAGGTGACTGGAAGGACGAAAAGCGCAGGATCGCCGAGACGGTGCGGGCGCTGGTTCCGGCGGATCGGCCGGGGGAGTTTGCTGAGGCCCTGATGGATCTTGGGGCGACGGTCTGCACGCCGAAGCGGCCCAATTGCCTGATTTGCCCGGTGCATGAGTGGTGCATGGGACGTGCAGAGGGGGTGCCTGAGCAGTACCCCATAAAGCCCGCCAAGAAAGCGAAACCGGTCAGGTTTGGTGAAGTCTATATAATCTGGCGGGAGGACGAGGTGGCAGTTGAGCGCAGACCCTCAAGCGGGCTGCTTGGCGGGATGCTGGGCCTGCCGACAACAGACTGGCGTGAGGGCGGCGTACCGGATCGGGCGGACTGGGCGATGGTGGACGCCACCTCTATTGGCGGAGTGAAACATGTCTTCACCCATTTTGAGCTTCGGCTGGATGTCCTCGTGATTGAGAGCCCCAGCGAACTGCCCACCGGAATCGAGTTCCAGTCGGCCGGGGACGTGGCTGCGGCCTTGCCAACGGTTTTCAGGAAGGCGCTGAAACTCGCGTCATGAGGGCTCGCGCGTGCCCTGGCGGTAGGCTTCCTCGCGCTCGCTGGCGAGAAGGTCGCGCACGGTTTCATTGGCATAGCCAAATTCGCTGAGCACGCGGCCGGAAAGCTGGAGCGCGGCCTCAATGGCGTCGGGAATGATGAAGGTGGCGCCAGCGGCTTCGAGGTCACGGCCATGTTCGGCGTCGCGGGCGCGGGCAAGGATGGGCAAGGCCGGGCGAAGCCGTCGCACGGCGGCCACCATGTCGCGCGCAGCGTCGGCATCGTCCACGGTGATGACGACCATGGACGCGCCGTCCAGGCCAGCCGCCTCCAGCATTTCAGGGCGGGCCGCGTCCCCGAATGAGACCTGCCAGCCATCCTGGCGTCCTGCACGCACGAGGGCGGGATCGCGCTCAAGGATGACGAGGTCTGTATTGGTCTCATCGAGGATGCGGGTAATCGTGCGGCCGACCCGTCCGAAGCCGGCAATGATGACATGTCCGTCCAGTTCGGAGAAATCCTGTGTCGGCGGGTGTTCGGTCTCGTCGGCCTCCTGATAGCGCGCGGCAATCATCTGTCCGATCTTGGAGGTCAGCGGGATAAGCAGCATGGAGAGCCCGGCAATGACGGTGACGGGTGTTGCGAGCTGAGTGGTGAGCAGGCCCGCCCCCGTCGCAGCCGCCATCACGACAAAGGCGAATTCGCCCGCCGGAGCGAGAAGAAAGGCAGATTCGGTCGCGACGCCAGCTGAGGCGCCAAAGAGGCGGGTACTTACCCAGGCAATCACCAGCTTGAGCGCAATAAGGCTGGCAAGCCCGCCAAGGACCAGCGGCGCGAGCTCCAGAGCGACCGCAAGGTCGATACTCATGCCCACCGTCATGAAGAAGATGCCGAGAAGCAGTCCCTTGAATGGATCGAGGTCGATCTCTGTCTGGTGACGGAATTCCGTTTCGCCAAGCAGGAGGCCGGCGAGGAAGGCGCCGAGCGCGACCGAGAGGCCTGCCGTCGCCGAAATCACGGCGGCTCCGATGACCGTAAAGAGGGTGACGGCCATCAGGAAGTCGCGTCCGCCCGCTTTTGCCGCAAGCCGGAAGGCCGGGCGTACCGCGAACCGGCCGATGGCAACAATGACGACGAGCGCCAGCAGCCCTTCACCGAGGGCGCGTAGAACGTCGCCTGCCAGCCCTCCGTCGCCGCTTTCGGCTGAAAGGAAACCGATGAGGATTAGGATGGGGGCCACCAGAATGTCCTGAAAAAGGAGGACACCAAGAGCGGTGCGTCCTGTCGGTCCGGTGGCGCGGTGTTCGGTGGTCAGCGTCTGCATCACGATGGCCGTCGATGAGAGCGCGAGGGCAAGGCCGATCACGGCGGCGGCGGCAGGTTCGAGGCCGAGCAGCCAGAGGCCCGTCCCAATGGCGGTGGAACTGGCGAACGCCTGAAGCGCGCCCGTGCCGAAGACGGCCTGGCGCATGCGCCAGAGCTTTTCAAAGGAGAGCTCCAGGCCGATCAAGAAAAGCAGGAAGAGGATGCCCAGCTCTGCAAAGGGTTCGGCCGCTTCCGGCTCTGCGACTGTGACGAACTGGACCGGCGCCCACAGGTCTTCGAGCGTGCCAAGGCCATAAGGGCCAAGCACAACGCCAGCAATAAGGAACCCCGCGACGGCAGGGATGCGCAGCATTCGCAGTGCCGGCACGATGACGCCAGCGGCGAACAGAAAGACGAGCATGTCCTTCAGGAAGATTTCCTGGCCTTCATGCCCCATGCCGAGCGCTCCTTTTGGTCTGCCTAGAACGTGATGCGTCCACCATAGGGCCGCTTTCGCGGATCGTCAGCCTTTGTGGAGGTGAAGGTGGATGATCGCAAGATTCGGGTCGCTCGCATGGGCTGGAAGCGCAAAACCTCTTTCCGAACCGATGGAGGAAAGTGATGCTCGACCTGACCGCAGCCTTGATCGTCTTTCTGTTCCCGCTGGCCTATAGTCCGGGGCCGGGCAATATGTTCTTTGCCGCCAATGGGGCCCGGTTCGGTCTGGTAGCGACCCTGCCGGCCAGCGCGGGCTACCACATCGCGACATTGCTGGTAACGCTGGCCATCGGCTTCGGGTTTGAGATGACGCTTCAGCGCTCTCCTGTCCTGTTTCAGACCATCAAATGGGCCGGCTCGATCTATGTCCTGTACCTCGCCTGGAAACTGTTCCGGGCGAGTGCCATGGACTCCGTCGGTGAAGCCCGTCCGGCCGGTATCTGGAGCGGCGCAGTCCTGCTGCTGCTCAATCCAAAGGCCTATGTGATCATCGCGCTTATGTTCAGCCAGTTTTTGGACGCGGGCTCCGCTTCGGGCAATGCCATTGCCGTTGGCTGGATCAGTACGGTCTTCACCCTCAACAATCTGCTTGCCTTCACGATCTGGACGCTCCTTGGCGGACGGATCGCGTCGCTGTTCAGGGATGAGGCCCGGGCGGACCTTCTCAACAGGCTTTTTGGCGGCGTGCTTGCGCTGGTCGCTGTCTGGATGATGTTTGCCTAGGTCTGAACGTGCACAGCGTTCAGTTCAGCCCCATTTCCTGGCGATAGCGGCGGCGCAGAAGGTCGATGGGGGCAAGATCACCCTTGGGCGATTCATAGTGCCAGAAGGTCCAGCCATTGCAGGCCGGCTGTTTCATGACATGGGCGCCCAGCCGGTGGATGGAGCCCGTGGCATCGCCGGAGGACAGGCTGCCATCGACACGGATGCGGGCATGATGGCGCTTCTTGGGAGACCAGAGGCGGTCGCCGGGTTTCAGCCAGCCTGTCTCGACCAGCGCCCCGAACGGCACGCGGGGCAGGGCGCGAGCGCCTTTCTGGGTTTCCAGCGCGTCGCCATTCAGCGGTGTAATGGCCGAGAGGCGGGCACGCGAGAGGCGGATATAGGCCGGGTCCTGTTCGATCCCGACATAGTCGCGGCCCAGCATCTTTGCGGCGGCCGCTGTGGTGCCGGTGCCGGAGAAGGGGTCGAGGATGACATCGCCGGGATTGGTGGTGGCCAGGATGACGCGCTTCAACAGCGCTTCCGGCTTCTGCGTCGGATGGGCTTTCTTGCCCTTGGCGTCCTTGAGGCGTTCAGCGCCGGTACAGAGCGGGATCGTCCAGTCGGAGCGCATCTGCTTGTCTTCGTTGAAGGCCTTGAGCGCGTCATAATTGAAAGTGACGCGCGACTTTTCATTCTTGGCCGCCCAGATCAGCGTCTCATGCGCATTCTGGAAGCGTGTGCCCTTGAAGTTCGGCATCGGATTGGATTTCAGCCAGATCACATCGTTCTGGATCCAGAAGCCTGAGTCCTGAAGGATGGCGCCCACCCGGAAGATGTTGTGATAGGAGCCGATGACCCAGATCGCGCCATCATCCTTGAGCACGCGGCGGCATTCAGTCAGCCACTGATGGGTGAAGAGGTCATAGGCATCGAAACTGTCGAACTGGTCCCAGGCGTCATCGACGCCGGCGACAGACGACTGGTCCGGACGGGTCAGCCCGCCGCCAAGCTGCAGATTATAGGGCGGATCGGCGAAGACGAGGTCAACGGACTTGTCCGGCAGCCGCGACAGCACGTCGACAGATTCACCTTCGATGATCGTATTGCGGACCAGATCCATACCTTGCTTGCCTCTTGCGCGATTCGGTTACAGGCGCGCATCCCGCAGGAATTTGGTTATTCAATCGTTACATGTTTCGCGGTGGCTGCAGATCGTTGCCCGAAACGTCGTTTCGCTTCCGTAATAACTGCTCTGAGGGCCTGTGGACAAGTTTGCAGCGATCGGGCGCGGGAAAGCCCGTCATGACTAGAACTCCAGCTTCATCTGCCCGTTCGGCGGCTCGGCCGGGCGGAACAGATCGGTGCGAAGGCGGGGCCGGGGCTCATCAAGGCCAAGGCGCCGGGCCGTCTTCTTGAAGCGTTGAGAGATCAGGCGGGCATGCACTCCGCGCCCGCGCCCGCGCTCAAACCAGTTGGCATCATAATCCTGGCCGCCGCGCATGTCCCGCAGGATATTGATCACCTTGGCGGCCCTGTCGGGATAGTGGGCGGCCAGCCATTCATGAAAGATGTCCTTCAACTCAAATGGCAGGCGAAGAAGGACATAGCCGGCACTCACGGCGCCGTGCTCGGCGGATGCCTCAAGAAGGTCTTCCATCTCCGGCTCATTGAGGGCTGGGATGATGGGGGCCGTCATGGCGATGACAGGCAGGCCCGCATCGGCAAGCGCTGAGATTGTCTGAAGCCGGCGATAGGGCGCGGCGGCGCGCGGCTCCATCAGGCGCGAAAGACGTGGGTCCAGTGAGGTCAGCGAGACACCCACACGGGCAAGTCCCTTTTCTGCCATGGGCGCCAGGATATCGATGTCGCGCTGGATGAGCGCCGACTTGGTCAGCAGCGTCACGGGATGATTGTGCTCTGACAGGACTTCAAGGAATGCCCGGGTCAGTTTCAGCTGACGTTCGACTGGCTGATAGGCGTCTGTATTCATGCCAAGGGCGATCGGGCGCGGGACATAGGAGGGTCTCGATAGTTCCTTCCTGAGCAACGCCGGGCCGTCCGGCTTGAAGAAAAGCCGGCTTTCGAAATCCAGCCCCGCCGACAGGCCGTGATAGGCGTGGGTAGGCCGGGCGAAACAATAGACGCAGCCATGCTCACAGCCGCGATAGGGATTGATCGTGCGGTCAAAGGAAATATCGGGCGAGCGATTATAGGTGATGATGGTTCTGGCGGCTTCCCGGGTCAGCGACGTGCGAAGCCGCGCCGCTGACTCCTCCACAGTGCCCCAGCCATCATCGAAGGGGTCGCGGGTTTCACGTTCGAAACGGCCGGTCTGGTTGGAGATCGCACCACGCCCGCGATGCTCCGGCCGCTCGGCGGCGGTCGACACATCAAGCAGGGTGACGCGGCCCTTGGATGGAAGTTTCTGGTTCAGCCTCATATTTCGAAGAAAGCATGAAGACCGGAACAAAACAAGAACAGTTAGCGCGTGGAAAAGCAGCGATCCACAGGGAATGGCGCGCCGCGCGGTCTAGGGTCTAGCCGCCCTTTGTGTCGAAGCTTTCGAGGATAGTGCGGAAGTGGCGTGCCAGCGTCGATGGCAGGAAGAGGGCGATGTCCTTGGTAATCGTCATGCCATCCGGCGCCACGCCATGAGAGGCGGGGACGATCTGCAGCAGCATGGGCGCTTCCTCGAACTCACGCGCGCCCGTCTTTTCGCGGTAGATGACCACAACATTGCGATGGCGGTCATCATCGCAGATCTTGGCAAAGATCTTCTCGACCTCTTCCTGAGGGCCTTCGAGAACCTGCATGAAATTCGTGCCATTGAAGAGGAGGATGCCGGTAATATCGGCATCGCGATTGGAGGTAATGGCAGTTTCGAGGATGTTCTGGAGGTCGACTGAGGACAACGTGCGCGTCGCAACGCTGACATAGGCGAGTTTGAACATGACGGACCCTTCTTGTTCGGGACGGGGACATGGAGCCATTCGACACTGCACGTCGATAACTTGTATCAATATCTGTGTTCAGAAACGGGTTCTGCACTGTTTTTTATACAGTTGCCAGTCACGCCATGTGTCTATGTCCACAAGATCAGGGAGGAGCGAAACCTTGGCGTGTGGCGGCAGATTACTCCACACATCTTCCATGGCGTGCGGACTGGACCAGCGCACAGCTTCGAAAACACCTGGAGATCGCAATCTGTGGCTGAGGCCGAACAGCCAGAAACCGCCATCCCGGGCAGGTCCGAACACGGCATCGCTGCGCCGCAATTGGCGTACAGCGTCAAGAAGCAGGCTTTTCGTCAGGCCGGGCGCGTCTGTCCCGATGAAGATGACGGGGCCGGGCGGGGCGTCCATCATGCCATGGGTCAGACGTTCGCCCAGCCCGCGGCCGGACTGGGCCCGGCGCTCAAACTGGGACGGCCAGAGGCCTCCAAGTGTCTTCTCCGTTTCACTGGCGGGGGCGATCAGGAGGCGGGTGCGCCATGCAGGATGAGCGGCCTGACGCATCGTATGGGCTGTCATCGCCCGTGACAGACGCCGCGCCGTCACCCGGCCGGCATCTGCGGCCAGCCGCGTCTTGGAGACGCCCATTTGCGGGGGCTTGGTCAGGATAAGCAGGGTCGGTCTGTGCATGGTCAGCGATAGGATCTGGCAAGCGATGCGGGGCTGGCGCCCAACAGATATCTTGTAATGATCCAGGCATTCTTCCAGCTGCGCCGGCGCCAGCCATCACGCTCATACTTGGCTGCAGACGTGCGGGCCTGCGCCGACAGGATGGAAAGACGCTTGCGGCCGACGGCCTGAACAAGGCGCACATCCTCCAGCAGGGGCAGGTCCTCATAGCCGCCGGTCTCGTCATAGAGCTTGCGGGAGATGAGCAGGCCCTGATCGCCATAGGGCAAAGCGAGGAAGCGGGCGCGCTGATTGGCACGTCTTGCGACACGGCTTGCCATCGGATGGTCGGACCGGAAGGCGAGCGTGAAGACAGCGGCCTTACCGGGCCTGTCGGCAATATGATCGCGCACGCGTTCTGCCCAGTCCCGGCTGAGGACGGTATCGGCATGCAGGAAGAGCAGCCAGTCCCCGCGCGCTCTGGAGGCGCCTGAAATCAGCTGCTTGGCCCGGCCCGCGGGCCCCTCAATGACGTCTGCGCCTGCGGAGTCTGCGATGGCGGGCGTTGCGTCCTCTGATCCGCCATCGGCAATGATGACTTCACGGACAAGCCCGCTTTCGGCGCCGGGCATCAGGGCGGCCAGGCAGGCGGGCAGGTCTTCGCCGGCATTCAGGGTGGGGATGATGACTGATAGAGGCGCAGGCATAGGCGGATCTCGACAAGGTTCAGATTGTCGCGCCATGGCGCGCCGGACCCGGCGGAACGGGCCGTGTACAAAGGCGTTTAAACAGTGTTCGAAACGCGAAGGAAGGACCCTTATGTCCACGATCTACGAAACACTCAAGAAAGACCACGACAAGCACCGCAAGATGCTCGACCTCATCGTCAGCACGAGCGGCGACAATGAGATGCGCCGCGACGTCTGGGACAAGTTCTACCATGATGTCAGCGCGCACGCCGCAGCCGAGGAAGAGACATTCTATTCCAAGCTGATCGCCACCGAGGAGGGCCAGCCGGAAGGGCGCCACTCCGTCGCCGAGCACAAGGAGCTCGACGATCTCATGGAAGAACTCAACGACACCGACATGTCGTCCCCGGGCTGGCTGACCAAGTTCAAGCAGCTGAAAGAGCGCTATGAGCACCATATGGAAGAAGAAGAAAACGACGTCTTCCCGGTCGCCAAGGAAACTGTCGGCAAGGACGGGAACGAAAAGCTGGGAGCTGCGTTCAAGAAGCGTAAGGACGACGAGATCGAGCTTGTCGAGGAGAAAGCCGAAGAGAAGCTCGAAGAGTAGAGTGGACACCAAAGGAAGCTGGACCGCACATCCAGCGAACGTCCATCAAAGAGGCTGAAGCGTTCCCTCCCCCTCACGCTTTTCCTCTCCAAAAGACCCCGGAGCGTACCCCTCCCCTCCCTCACGCTCCGGGGTTTTTCTATGTGCGGAAGAAATTTCCCGACGCGTGCCGGTCAGCTGAGCCCTTCCAGCCTTTCCTGAATCTGCAAGAGATCCCGCCAGGCGCGGCTTTTTTCTTCCGGGCGGCGCAGCAGGAAGGCCGGGTGGAAGATGGGGAAGAGCGGGGCTGAATAGCCGCCAGGTGTTTCAAGCATCTGTTCGGTGCCGCGCAGTTTCATGATCCCGATTGAGGCATTCAGAAGCGATTTCGCAGACACACCGCCTGCCGCGATGATGAGTTTCGGCTGGCCGATCTCCACCATCCGATCGACGAAAGGACGGCAGAGCGCGAGTTCGTCGTCAGTCGGATTGCGATTTCCCGGCGGGCGCCAGTAATTGACATTGGTGATGAAGACATTGGTGGCGCGAGAGAGGCCAATCGCCGCCAGCATCCGGTCGAGGAGCTGTCCGGCGCGCCCGACAAAGGGCTTGCCCTGCTTGTCCTCTTCTGCGCCGGGCCCTTCACCGATGACCATGACTGGCGCGCCTTCCACCCCGTCATAACAGGCCGCATTGCGTGCCGCTTCCTTCAACAGGCAACCGTCGAAGCCTTCGATGGCGGCTTTGAGATCGGCCATCGTGGCGGCGGCACGGGCAAGGTTTCTGGCCTCTTCGACCCAGTCTTCATGGCGCTTTTCTTTCGGGATTGCCCGGGGACGGCGCGCGGTCTGCGGCGGCGCGGCCGGGCCGACAGAGGTGCGGGCGGCCTTGGTCAGGGCGCGGATTTCGGCCTCGTCGGCATCGACCCCCATCTCCGCCCACCAGTCGCGGAGCGCCTTAAGCGCCTGAATTTGTTCCGGCTGAGACATCGAGACCCTTTGGAATTCTGGCAAATCGACTGTAGACCGGACTGTGACTATGTACAAAGCGGGCTATCACACGTGGCCTCAGCCGGGAGAGACAAGATATGAGCGAAGCGGTGGAACGCGAATCCATGGAATTCGATCTGGTGATCGTTGGCGGTGGGCCTGCAGGCCTGTCAGCTGCGATCCGGGCGAAACAGCTGGCCAATGAAGCGGGCGAAGAGCTTGAAGTCGTCGTGCTGGAAAAAGGCGGCGAGATTGGCGCGCACATCCTGTCCGGCGTTGTGGTGGACCCATCGGGTCTCGACGCGCTGATCCCCGACTGGCGCGAACGCGATGACGCACCGCTGAAGACCGAAGTCACCGGTGACAAGTTCATCTGGCTTGGCCCCAAAGGCTCCATGGATATCTCCTGGCTTCCGATGCCGGGCTATATGAAGAACCATGGCAACTATACCGGCTCGCTTGCCAATGTGACCCGCTGGCTGGGCCAGGAAGCTGAAAATCTCGGCATCAATGTTTTCCCGGGCTTTGCCGCATCCGACATCGTCTATGGCGATAATGGTGAAGTGAAAGGCGTTGTCGCGGGGGTCATGGGCATTGCCGCTGATGGCAGCCACAAGCCTGACTATGAGCCGGGCATGGAGCTTCTCGGCAAATATGTCTTCTTCGCCGAAGGCGCGCGTGGCTCGCTGTCGAAGCAGCTGATCCAGAAATTTGATCTCTCGAAAGACCGCGACCCGCAGAAATACGGCATTGGCCTGAAAGAGCTCTGGTCGGTGCCGGAAGAGAATTTCCAGGAAGGCTACGTTCAGCACACGCTCGGCTGGCCGCTCGACGACAAGACTGGCGGCGGCAGCTTCCTCTATCATTTCCGCGATGGCGGCGAGCCCTTTGTCTCGCTCGGCTTCGTTGTGCACCTCAATTACAAGAATCCGTACCTCTCTCCGTATCAGGAGCTGCAGCGCTGGAAGCACCATCCGGACATCCTGAAATTCATCGAGGGCGGCAAGCGCGTCGGCTATGGCGCGCGCGCGATCACTGAAGGCGGCTATCAGTCGCTTCCGAAGCTGACCTTCCCGGGCGGTGCGCTGATCGGCTGTTCGGCCGGTTTCGTCAACGTGCCTCGCATCAAGGGCAGCCACAACGCCATCCTGACCGGCATGATGGGTGCAGAAGCCGCTTTCGCCGCGATCAAGGAGGGCCGTCAGGGCGATGAGCTTACGGCCTATCAGGAAGCGTATGAGAAGTCCTCGGTCCGCAAGGAGCTGTTCGCGGTGCGGAATGTGAAGCCGTTGCTTTCCAAGGCCGGTACCATGTTCGGCACGCTGCTTGGCGGTCTCGAGATGTGGACAACCAAGCTGCTCGGCGGTTTCTCCTTCTTCGGCACGCTCAGCCACGGCAAGACCGATGCGGCAGCGCTCGAGCCGGCCTCCAAGCACAAGCCGATCGACTATCCGCGTCCGGATGGCAAGATCAGCTTCGACAAGCTGACCAATGTCTCCTTCACCAACACCAACCATGCTGAAGACCAGCCGGTGCATCTGATCGTGAAGGATATGGAGCTTCAGAAGAAGTCAGAGCACGATGTCTATGCAGGCCCGTCCGCGCGCTATTGTCCGGCCGGGGTCTATGAGTGGGTTGAGGAAGAAGGCAAGGAGCCGCGCTTCCAGATCAACGCGCAGAACTGCATCCACTGCAAGACATGCGATATCAAGGACCCGAACCAGAACATCAACTGGACGACGCCGGAAGGCGGCGGTGGGCCTGCCTATCCGAACATGTAGAGTCACTTGAGGGAGAAGCCCCATGAAGAGCTTCGAGTTCAAGCCTTCGCTCCTGAGGGAGCGCGACAACTGGACCATCGATAGCGGAATGCTCACCTGCAATGGCGAGCTTTTCTGCAGCCTTGCCAATGTCGAGCAGGCGCATTTCGCTGAGATGGAGGCGCAGCAAAGCCGCACGACCTGGCTGGACCTGAAGGCCGCGGACAACACGAGGCGCCGCATATCCTGTACGGCGCCGGCGGGCGACGAGAATGGTGAGCAGTGTCTGGCGCTTTACCGCGAGACGCTTGATGCGCTGGCCGCTCTCAAACCTGAGATGAAGGTCTCGGTCGGTGCCACCGGCGGCGGGTCGCGCTGGGCGGTATTTCTGCTTGGTATAATCGGGGTAGTGGCCGGTCTTGCTGCGCTGGGCGCTGTTCCGGGCGGGCTGATTGCGCCCGCTCTGGAGGTCTATGCCCTTTCCGCCGGGGCTGTTCTCACTCTCGGCGGCGCGGCTCTCGCCTTCTTCTTCCGTCCCTGGGTCGCCCCGAAACGCCTGAATGTCTCAGAGGCGCGCGATTACGTGGCCAGCCTGTCGCTGGATGGCGACCCATCCGGCGCTGAGCAACAGGGCGAGGCACCAGAAGACGATGAAGGGCAGGGCGCCGCCACCGGCCGCGCCGACTGATGCAGCGGCCGCGCAGGCGGCCGCCAGCCCCCACCAGAGTATGGCGACCTCCCAGTGGCCCCAGCCTGCTTTCATCAGCGCCTGATAGGCGTGATCGCGGTGCGCCCGCAGCAGGCTTTCGCCGCGCCGGACCCGCAAGATCAGTGTCAGAAGCGTATCGGCCAGGAAGGGAAGCGCGAGCGTCGCAATCGTCCAGACTGGTAGGTCCGGCACGAGAGCAAAGACGCCGAACAATCCCCCGACCCCCAGCGCGCCGACATCACCCGCATAGAGCTTGCCGGACATATTGTGGATGAGAAATCCGAAGATCGCGCCAGCGATGACAATCAGGATTGGCGGAAAGCCGGAGTCGCCTGTGAACGCTACGCTTGCGCCAAGCCCGGCAAACATGATCGCAAGCGAGCCCATGGAGAGCCCGTTCGACCCGTCCATGAAGTTCGCGGCATTTGAAAAGACGAGCAGCCAGAGCGCGGTGCCGGAAAAAAGCAGCCAGGGCGCGCTCACCGGGCCGAAAGGTGTATCCAGCGCTGAAGGCGAGAGGCCAAGCAGCGGCGCACCGATGCAGGCCGCGAGAAGGAGGGTCAGTTTCGGTCTGGCAAAAAGGTTCGTCACATCGTCCGCCAGACCGATCAGCGTGAAGGCGCCTGCAATCAGCAGCGCGGCGCACAGCCCGCTCTCCTCCGGCCAGAGCGGTACGAAAAATGACGTGGCCAGCGCGGCCAGCGTAAAGCCGATGGCAATGCCAAGCCCGCCAAGGCGCGGGACCGGGGCGGCCTGAAACTTCCGCTCCCCGTCCGGCGCATCGACGACTCCCAGCCGGCGCACGACATGGCAGGCAATAAAGGAAACAAGCGCAGCTGCGAGGAAAGCCGCGGCGAGAAGAATCAGTTGGACCATGGTGCGATACTAGCCGCCTTTGAGAAGCGTGGGAGCTATCCACCAGCCGGGATGCCGCGCTTTGAGGGTTTCGGCGGCCGACATCATCTCGCGCCGCGTTTCGAACAGGCCAAAACAGCTCGCCCCTGAACCAGACATGCGGGCAAGACTGCAGCCGGTCATGGTGTCCAGACTGTCAAGGACGTCACGGATCTGCGGGACAAGGCCGATGGCGGGGCTTTCAAGGTCGTTTCGCGTGTGAGTGCGCAGCCAGGCGATCATTTCAGGCGGTGTCTCAAACACTGGCAGGTCCAGAGAAGAGAGGCCGGGGCCTGTTCCGGTCTGATCGAAAGCCTGGAAGACAGGGCCGGTCGGGCAGGGCAGGCGGGGATTGATGAGGAGGGTGGGCAGGTCCGGCAAATCTGCCACGCGCCGGATGATCTCACCTTCGCCCTGCATCCGGCAGGCCTGAGAAGTGTAGGCCGCCGGCACGTCGCCGCCGAGCCCGGTCGACAAGGTCCAGCCGACCTGCTCGGTCAGCGTTCCGATCCGGACCAGCTGGCGCAGCATCGCGCCTGCATCGGCAGAGCCGCCGCCGAGGCCTGCTGCCACCGGAATGTGCTTGTACAGGGTGATGGCAAGCGGCGGCACTTTGAAGCCGCGCGCCTGGCAGGCGGCGATGGTTTTCAGCACGAGATTTTCGGGCGAGGCAAGGTCCGGCGCCGAGAAGGGCCCGTCCAGAGTGAAGCTTGCCTCGCTGGCCCGGCGCGCTTCGACACGGTCCGACGCTTCAGGCCCGGCGAACATGACCAGGGAGTCGAGGTCATGGCGGCCATTTTCCTTCACGCCGCCGACATGGAGGAAGAGATTGATCTTCGCTGGAGCAAGCATCAGGGCGTCCGGCTTGCGGCCTGTGTTTCCGGCCCGGTCAGCATCTTGCGTTCGATCCTGTGGATGTCCTGCTCATCCTCCAGCAGGGTAATGGCGCGCTCCCACTGGAACCGCGCCTCCAGACGCCGGCCTGTCATCCAGTAAGCGTCACCCAGATGGTCGATGATCTCCGCAAGGTCCGGCTGGATTTCGGCAGCAAGCTCCAGATAGTGAACGGCGCGTTCGAAATCGCCAAGCTTGTAATACCCCCAGCCAAGACTGTCGGTGATGGCGCCGCTATTGGGGCGAAGCGATAGCGCCTGCCGGATCAGGTCCATGCCGCGCTCAAGGTGCAGGCCCCGGTCGACCCAGCTATAACCAAGATGGTTCAGCACTTCCGGGGAGTCTGGATTGAGCGTCTTGGCCTTGAGGAGATCCTCTTCGGCCTGCGGCCAACGCCCAAGCGCCTCGTGCAGTGTGCCTCGCGCATAATAGAGGCGCCAGTCATCAATGCCGCTGGCTTCGTCGCTCCTGATGATCTCATCGAAGACGACAAGCGACTCCTCGTCCTGATTGAGCGAACTCAGAAGGTCGGCCATCTGGATCTTGAGGTCGCGCTGGGGCTCGCCCTCCAGCGTCCGGCGCGCCAGGTCGAGCGCCTCGTCCTTGCGGCCCGCGCGGTAAAGCGCCCAGGCAAGCTGGCCGGTCGCGGAGACATGATAGGGAGAGCTTGCCGGAATGGCTTCCAGCATGGCGATGGCTTCTTCGCTGCGCCCGGAGCGGTCGAGCGCATCGGCGAACAGCGCGCGGGCTGCCTGCAGGTCGGGGTCGAGGTGGAGCGCGATGGAGTAATAGACGCCGGGCAGATCATCGGCGGACTGGGCGGCGAGGGCGGCCGCCGGCACGTAAATGGCCAGTGCGGCGCCTTCCCGCGCGGTCAGGCGCTTCATGCCCAGCTCTTCACCGGCTTCAAGGCGCTCCAGCACATCTGTTATGCGTGGATTATGGCCCGTCTGTTCCAGATAGGTCTGAAGGACATCCCGCGCCGCGTCCCGTTTGCCCCTTTCTGCCAGAAGGCGGGCATAAGTGTCCGCGGTCGAGGCGATCAGCGTGCCATTCGCCGAAAGAACCTCAAGTGTTTCAAGCGCTTCCTCATCCTGCCCGCCGGCGACTTCCATCAAGGCGAGCGAATTGAGCATGATGCCGCGCAGATAGGCATCTTCTCCGGCCGCATCCATCAGCTTCAGCTCGGCCTGGGCAAGATTGCCAAGTCCGAACTCTGCCCAGGCCTCCAGAGAGCCGAGCACCATGGTGTGAAACGGTCCGGACTGGCTGCGCGCGGTCAGATCACTCACAGCCAGAAAGTTTTCCGAGGCGATGGCGTCAGCCGCGAGGGTCAGCCGCAACAGGCTGGTTTCGTCAAGGACGGACTTGCCCGCTTGCGAGGATATCGACAGGGCGAGCGGAAAGTCGTTGGCGAGGAGCGCCGAGAAGACCGCCCGCTCGGTGATCGACCGGTCGCCCGGATGAATACGGGCAATGCGGGCATAGTTTTCAGCGGCCGCCTCCGGGTCATTCGTCAGTGAGGCATAGCGCGCGATGAGGAAGTCGCCCATGTCTCCGGCCTGCGAATGGAAGGCACCATCGGCTTCAGCGAAAGCGGCCTCGCCGGCAAGGGCGGAGTCCGCCTGCGGCATCATCGTGCATGCCGAAAGCAGGGCCGTGAGGCCCGCAAGACTTGCCGTAAAGTGTCGCGCTTTGATCATGGCGTGGTTTTATCAACTCTGACAGATCAGCATAACCGCGCACGCACGATTTGCCATAGATAATAGCGATCACAGCTGAGTGAAACGCGCCTTCGGGTCCGGTCAGATATCCTGACGGTTTACCTCGGTATCGTCGCCAAGAGAGACGTCCGGCAGGGGCTGTTTCTCAGGCGGCGGGCCCTCAAGGCCGTTTTCGAGCTTGTCCACCAGCTCGCGGCGTTTCTCCTCGCGCGGATAGTCATCGAGGGCGGTCTGCCAGGCCTCGCGGGCCTCATCCTTGCGGTCGAGATGCCAGTAGATGTCGCCCAGATGATCCTCGATCTCCCAATGCGTATTGGGGGCGAGGGCACGCTGGGCCTGTTCGATATAGCGGCGCGCACCTTCCAGGTCCCCCAGCCGGTAGCGGGCCCAGCCATAGCTGTCGGCGATATAGGGATCGTTCGGGGCAAGCGCGTTGGCGCGGGCCAGCACCTTGAAGGCTTCGGCATACTGGTCGGTATTCTCGATCAGGAAATAGCCGAGCGTGTTCAGCATATAGGGGTCATTCGGCCGGCGAAGGGCTTCTTCGCGGATGAGGCTCAGGGCTTCGTCGGTCTGGTCTGCATCGGCCAGTGCATTGGCGAGCGCCATGCGGCGTTCATGCGTGTCATCCAGCTCTTGCGCGGCGCGGGCATGGAAGAGGGCTTTATCGAACTGGCCGAACTGCGAATAGATGGCCGCGCTGGTCGAGTGGGCCCCCGCCTTCTCCGCATCCGTCTCGGCAAGACCGGGCGTGCTTTCAGCAAGTTCTGTCGCCTTTTCGCGGTCATCGAGCAGCGCATAGATGAGCATGGCGTTGGAATAGGTGCCAAGCTCCTCGTCTTCCTCTGCAAGTTCAATCGCTGTGGCAAGCGCGCTGCGGGCCGCATCGGTCTTTCCCAGACGGACCAGGGACTGGGCTTCAGATAGTTTCAGCCCGGCCGTCGGCTCGGGCGCGGCAGAGGCGACATGCAGGGCCGCTTCGAAGAGGGTTTCGTCGTAAAGGTCGCCAACGACCGAGAGGCGAAGCGATTCATTGTCAGGATCGATCAGGAGCGCGAGCTGGTCGAATGCGGCTTTCGTGTCGTCAAAGCCGCCCGGCTGCTGGCCGGTAAAGGCAGAGCGGATCATCCGCTGATAGGCAAGCGCCAGCGAGTAGTCCGACAGGGTCCGGGCGAAGGCCTGGTCGGTTTCCAGCATGTCCTCATCCAGACCACGGCCGGACTCGATCTGCTCCATCGCCGCCGCAAAGCTGGCGGATTGCTCGGGCTCGGCGTCTGCGAGCCGTGAATAGAGCGCCTTGGCCTCATCCACGCGCCCCATCTGCCGCAGCAGGAGCGCCTGACGCGAGATAACGAGACGTACATGGTTATAGAGGATCGATTGCGGATCGAATTCGTGTTCCGGCGCCTCAATCTTTGACGGCGTGATCGCCGAATAGACGGCTAGCGCCTCTTCCTCCCGGCCGGCCGCTTCGAGCATGGCAGCCAGCGACAGGTCGCCGGTCAGGCCCGGCAGGCTGGACCCGACTGCGCGGTGCGCATCGATGGCGGCATCGAACTGGCCGTCGAGAGCCAGATACCAGGCCTCCAGAAAACCGCCGAGCTGCGCCATGTTCTCGTCATCGGCTGTCGTCTCCGCGAGTGTCAGCGCAGTCTCATAGTCGCCTGCGGCGGCAGCATCGATGGATGCGATTGCGGCCGCGAAAGGTTGGCTCTCGCCGTCGCGGACTAGCGTGTTCTTCATCGCGGCGACGAAGGCGGCCATGTCGCCAGCCTTGATCGCCTCGACGGGTGATGCATAGGCCAGAAGCCCGACTGGTTCGCCATCCTCGTCCAGCACGGCTGTCGCCATTGCGGCTTCGGAGACATCATAGACGCCTTCATAAGCCGACAGCGCACCGATAATGGCTTTCTTGCGCTCGCTGACGGCCTCGCGGTCGGCATCGCTCATCTGCGGGGTGGGCTCAGGCTGACCTGCGCTCATGCTTTCGCAACCGGTGAGCGCCATCGCGAACAGGGCGAAAGCAGAAGTCAGTTGCGGTTTCATGAAGCGGTCCTTTCGGCGGCGGTCTGGTCCCTTGAGAGGGTAAGGTTTGTGTCCGGCCTGTCCAGCAAGGGCGCCAGTCCGTTTCAGTCCGGACCGCGCGCGTCTAGCTGACGCGGCGGATGCAGAAATCGGCGAGTTCTGCCAGGAGGTGGCGCCACTGCGTATCGGGCAGTCTGGAGAGCGCGGACTTGGCAAGGCCGACATAGGCCTCGGCCTCTGCAATGGTCGCTTCGGCGGCCCCGGTGGTTCGGATGAGGTGGATGGCGCGGGCCAGATCGCCTTCTTCCTGCTTGCTGAGATCGAAGGCGCGTGCCCAGAAGGCCTGATCCTCGGCGCGTCCGCGCCGGCGGGCAATAATCACGGGCAGGGTGATCTTGCCTTCCCGGAAATCGTCGCCGACCACCTTTCCGATCACGGAGGTCGTTCCGCCATAGTCGAGGACATCGTCCACGATCTGGAAGGCGAGGCCGAGATTCTTGCCATAGGTGGCGAGCGCATCGGCATGGTCTGCCCCGCCGCCAGAGATCGCCCCGGCGCGGGCAGCCGCCTCGAAGAGGGCGGCGGTCTTCGCCTCGATAATGGCGAGATAGTCTTCGGTGGGAAGGTCGGGCTTGCCCTGCGCCGCGAGCTGGCGCACCTCGCCCTCAGCGATCACCGACGAGGCGTTGGAGAGAATCTCGAGAATTTCCAGCGAGCCGGTATCGACCATCAGGGTGAAGGCGCGCGCGAACAGGAAGTCGCCGACGAGGATAGAGGCCGAATTGCCCCAGACCGACTTTGCCGCCGGTTTCCCGCGGCGAAGGTCGCTTTCGTCGATGACATCGTCATGCAGCAGGGTGGCGGTGTGGATGAACTCGACAGCCGCCGCCAGCGAATGAGTGGAGGGGTTCGTCTCCCCGACGGCCTGCGCCGCGGCCAGCGTGATGATCGGGCGAAGCCGCTTTCCGCCCGCCGACACGATATAGTCGGACATGTCCGGAATAACGTCGACCGGGCTGGCTGCGCGCGACTTCAGCAGGGTTTCGACCGAGGCAAGATCGCCTTCAAGTAGGCTTGAAAGCCGGTCGACTACTGTTTTTCCGGAGGTCGTTTCGCGCGCTGTCGCTGGTGTGGTCACAAGGTTTTCCTGCTAAGCTCAATTGACTAGGTCATATGCATACGAATAGGTCCGCGGTCCAGCGCTGCGGTACAGGACCGCATGAGAGGAAGGGACTTGGCATGGAAGAAGTGTTCCGCACCAATGATCCCGTCAAGCTGAGCTATATCCGGCATCTTCTGTCCGAAGCAGGGATCGAGGTTTTCGTCCTTGATGAGCACACCGCCTATATCGACGGGCGCGGACCACTCGTGCCGATCCGGGTGGTCGTGCATGAGGATGATGCAGGCGATGCCCGCCGGGCCCTGGCTGAACTGGACCAGGATGGCTGAGGAAGGGGTCACTGAAGACGCATTTCTTGGCGGTCTGGTAAAGGTTTTCCAGCCGCAAAAGGGCTTTCGGGCCGGCACCGACAGCGTGCTTCTATCAGCCGCCCTCGACCCGGCGATGACTGGCGATGCGGCTGAATTCGGCTGCGGGGCAGGCGGCGCGCTCCTGCCGGCGGCCTACCGCCTCAAGGGCATGAATTTTACCGGCTATGAGCGCGATATCCGCCTTGCCGGGCTAGCGCGTCTCGGCGTTGAGGCCAACGGCTTTGGCGAGCGCATGTCGATAGAGCTTCAGGACATTGGCGCGCTACCCCGCGCCATGGAAAACCGCTTCCATCTCTGCTTTTCCAACCCGCCCTTCTTTCGCGGCGGCTCTATCAGTGCGCCGGGTGAGGGCAAGCAGGATGCCTATATGGAAACCGTGCCACTGAAGGACTGGATCGGCCAGATGCTGCACGTCCTGAAGCCGCGGGGCCGTTTTGTCATGATCCACCGCGCATCCGAACTGGCGCGTATCCTGGCGCTGATCGAACACCGCACCGGCCAGATCGAGGTCATGCCCGTGCGCTCCTATCCCGGCGCGGATGCAAAGCGTGTCATCGTGCGGGCAAGAAAGGGGTTGCGCTCCGGCGCAATGCGCCTTCTGGACGGGATCAATATCTACAAGGAAAAGGGCGGCGAGCGCACAGAGCTGCTTGAGGCGATCGCGCGGTCAGACGCAGGGCTCGACTGGGGTTGAGTTCGTCCTGATCTAAGCTCAGCATTCTCTACGTGGAATGCGGTGATTTCATCAGTAATCCCCAATAACAATGAAACCCTCCCGGTCGAGCATCGTGTCTTGCTGCTGAAAGACTTTTGCCGGGCCGGAGAGTGTGCCGGTAACTTTGGCTCCATTCACCAGCAGCTCATGATCCTTCTGGAGGCCCTCTGCGTCGAAGGCCTGCAAATCTAAGCGTTCGGCGTAACCACGCAGTGGAGGCCAGACTTCCGTCAGCGCATCAATTGGGCGGTCGCCAGAGTGACAGGCGCCGAATCCCTTGTAGCCTGCTTGCTTTATGATTTTCTGAGCATAGGTATCAGCCCTGTTTACCCGGTCTTATTGATAAACCTTGCAGGTGCAGATCATTCGAACAGTCTCCGGAGGTGACCATGTCGAGCTGGATTATGGCGATGGCGATCTTTCTGATCGCGGTTTCTACATTCATTGCGGTTCTGATCATTGGGCGCAGTCGGGGCAGGGGCGCGTCCTCCAGTCGCTTCTCGCCTGGCAGTCACGCCATTTCAGTGAAGGACGCCGCAGATATGGATCACAAGCTGGGAGAGGACAGGGCCGACCGCCTTATCGCTGAAAAGTATGGCAGAAGTCCGCGCAGTTCCCGGCGCGGGTTACGGTTGCGGAAATAGGCGTGTGGGAGTAGGCCGGAAGCCTTTCATTCTGGCCACCGACTTAGGCGCCCCATGACCGCTGCGACCGCCCGCGAAAAACCCGCTTCCTTTCAGGATCTGATCCTGCGTCTGCAGGCCTATTGGGCCGGGCAGGGCTGCGCGATTCTGCAGCCCTATGACATGGAAGTCGGCGCAGGCACGCTTCACCCGGCCACAGTTCTGCGGGCGCTGGGGCCCAAGGACTGGCGCGCCGCCTATGTGCAGCCCTCGCGCCGCCCGGCCGATGCGCGCTATGGCGAGAACCCGAACCGGCTCGGCCACTACTATCAGTATCAGGTCATCCTGAAGCCGAACCCGTCGAACCTTCAGGACCTTTACCTCAATTCCCTCTATGAGATCGGGATCGACCCGACCGTCCATGACATCCGCTTTGTCGAGGATGACTGGGAGAACCCGACTGTCGGTGCCTGGGGGCTTGGCTGGGAAGTCTGGTGCGACGGCATGGAAGTCAGCCAGTACACCTATTTCCAGCAGGTCGGCGGGCTCGATGTCTTCCCCGTCTCGGGCGAGCTGACCTATGGCCTCGAACGCCTCGCCATGTATGTGTTCGGCGTCGACAATGTCTACGACCTGCCTTTCAACGACCCGGCTTCGGAAACGCCGCTCTCCTATGGCGACGTCTTCCTGCAGAACGAGATCGAGCAGTCGGCCTTCAATTTCGAGCTGGCCGATGTCGAAATGCTGCAGACCTGGTTTGCAGGCTGCGAGAAACAGTCCACCGCCCTGCGCGAGGCGGGCAAGCCGCTGCCAGCCTATGATTTTGCCCTGAAGGCCAGCCACGTCTTCAACCTGATCGATGCGCGCGGCGCCATCTCGCCGACAGAGCGTCAGGCCTTCATCGCCCGCGTGCGCGACCTTGCACGCGGTGCAGCCGAAAAATGGGCCGAAATGGAAGCAGAGCGCGCCGCGTAAGCGTATCCCTCAGTCGATGAGGTCACACATCGCGGCCGGGGCGTCATCGGCACGCTCATAGGTCTGCGTGTTCAGATAATCGATCTCCGCGGGCAGCACACCGGCATCCAGATCAAGGGCCAGCTCGCGGGTCTCGGCCAGGCTGGGCTGACCGCCGATCATGAGGCGTCCTTCAGTGATGGGGGCGTGAACAAGCGGTGCTGAGACCACTTTGCCATTGACCGCAATCGCCAGCTGCTCTCCGACATGCGAGCCGGTGAATTCCGCCAGAAGGCGTGTGCCCTCCTCATCCAGGGCCAGCAGGACAGATGGCTGGTTTGTACGGTCCCATGTGACGTCCGCGCTTTTGATCTCGCTTCCTGTCAGGATGGGGTCTGGGTCGAGACGGTATTCGGCCGGTGGATTATGCGTGGCCGGAAGGGTCAGGCCGCTTGCCTCGCTGGCCGTCTCCTGCTCCCCGTCTGCGAGAATGCGGTAAAAGGCCGTGTCGCCCGGCTGCGCCAGCCATGTCTTGAGGCGGTCGATGTCCTGCTCGCCCGGAATCTCGATCCGGAAATGGCCAGCGTCAGTTACTTCAGTGCGGGCCAGCAGCTTGTCCAGGCTGGCAACGCGGCGGCTGAGTGTCTCGCCGACGGCTTTGATGAGGTCTGGATCTTCCCGCTTTGCGGGATCGCTTATCTCCGCTTCCAGCCGGTAGCCGCCACAGGTCTCTATGACCGGAACCTCCGTCTCTGACTCCTCTGCCAGTGCGGCCAGCGGCGGACAGGCGAGGGCCAGGGTGAAAGCGGTAAGAAGGGCTCTGTGCGAAGCTGTTGAAGCGGTCATATCGTCCGTTTCTGTCATGATTTGCCTTGCCAGTCGGAATATCGCATCTAGCCCGGACGAGTCACCCGGCCACGACATGCCGGGCCGAAAGGCGCATCTGCGTCCCAAACCTTGCCGATGCGCGCGGCGCGCAGGAAAAATGGGCTGGAATGAAACAGGAGCGTACAGAATGAAGCCGGCTTATTTCGTTTGTGGAAGCCTTCTGGCTGGCCTGCTGCTTGCCGGCTGCTCGCCTGACAAGACGACCGGCGAGCCGGCAGGCAATGAGCTGCGCCAGAGTGCCGACGCGCCGACGCCGGACCCGGAAAAGGTCGCGGATACCAATCCGCAGGCGCTGCAGATCGGCGTCATGCATGCGCCGCAAACCGACGCCTATTGCACCTTCATGCAGGCGTCTCACACCTTCACCTATGACGACCCGGCCACATGGCGGTTTGTCTTCCTGCGCGAGATGGAGGGCGCCCCGCCAGAGGGGCAGATCAAGATCAATGAAGACGTGCTGACCTTCCAGCAGGCCGACCTCTCGACGAATGATGAGGGGATCGAGACCTGGCACTACCGCTCCACAAATCGCGGCATTCTTGTTGAATTCCGCCTCAAGGCGACCGATAGCGGGCCTGAACACACAGATTACGAAGGCACGATGGCGATCACAGAACCTGCAGAAACTGAAAGAATGCGGGTAAAGGGCAGTTGCGGCGTCTGATCGTCTGCGCCATCCACGCCTTCAAATCCTTTTGCTCGAATTGACATCCGCTCATGGCTGAACTCCTCCTCGAACTCTTTTGTGAAGAAATCCCCGCCCGCATGCAGGCGAAAGCCGAGGGCGATTTGCGCGATGCGCTGACAAAGGGCCTTGCTGAGGCGGGCGTTGAATACGGCGATGTGGTCGCCTTGTCCGGCCCGCGACGTCTGACGGTCGCGATTTCCGGACTGCCTGAAAAGTCTGCCGATGTCAGCGAAGAGAAGAAGGGTCCGAAGGTCGATGCGCCGGAAAAGGCGATCGAGGGATTCCTGCGCGGGGCCGGTCTCACCTCGATCGATCAGGCAGAGGTGCGGAGCGACCCGAAGAAAGGCGATTTTTATGTCGCCGTGCGCGAAATCCCGGGCCGTCCGCTGGAAGACATCATTGCAGGCCTTGTGCCAGAGATCGTGCGCGGCTTTCACTGGCCAAAATCCATGCGCTGGGGGCGCGGAGAGCTTCGCTGGGTGCGCCCGCTACAACGCATCCTCTGCGTCTTCGATGGCAAGACGGTCGAATTTGAAATCGATGGCCTGAAATCCGGCAGTGAGACCGAAGGCCACCGCGTCCATGGGCGCGGGCCGTTCAAGCTCACCTCCTTTGCAGACTATAAAGAGATGCTGCAGGAAAAGGGCTTCGTTGCCCTTTCACGCGAGGACCGCCGGCTGCTCATCGAGGAACAGGCGCAGATGGTATGCGCGCAGGCGGGCCTCGAACTGGTTGAGGACAAGGGTCTTCTGGACGAAGTGACGGGCCTTGCCGAATGGCCGGTCGTCATCCTGGGCGAGATGGACCCGGCCTTCCTGTCCCTGCCGCCGGAAGTCGTGCAGCTCTCCATGCGCACGCACCAGAAATATTTCGCCGTGCGCGACCCGAAGACCGGAGAGCTTGCGCCGAACTTTGTGGTGGTCGCCAATATCGAAGCCAGCGATGGCGGCAAAGCGATTGCCGCCGGCAATGCCCGCGTCCTCTCAGCCCGTCTCGATGATGCGCGCTTCTTCTGGGAGCAGGACAAGGCGACGCCGCTGGAGAAGATGGCCGACAAGCTCAAGACCATCGACTTCAAGAAAGAGCTGGGCACGATTGCCGACAAGGTGGAGCGCGTCGCCGCACTGGCGCGGGAGCTTGCTGAGCCTGTGGGTGCCGATCCGGACATGGCCGAACGCGCGGCGCGCCTTGCGAAGGCGGACCTCGTCTCCGGCATGGTGGGGGAATTCCCTGAGCTGCAAGGCGTGATGGGCGGCTACTATGCGCGCGCGCAAGGCGAGACAGACGCTGTCGCGACCGCCATTGCCGGACATTATAAGCCGCAGGGGCCCTCCGACGCCGTGCCGACCGAGCCGGTCGCCATTGCTGTCGCGCTGGCCGACAAGCTCGACACGCTGGTCGGCTTCTGGGCGATTGATGAGAAGCCGACAGGGTCGAAAGACCCGTTTGCGCTGCGCAGGGCGGCGCTGGGTGTGGTGCGGATCATTCTGGAGAATGGGGTTCGGCTAAAACTGCTCGAAATACTCGATGAAGAATTTGCGATCATGCCTCCTAGCGTGCACGGGATTTTTGAGTATCTGCGGGCGCTTTATGAGAATGGTCCGTTTGAGTACGAGCTACCGGAAGGCCGCGAGTTCGACGAGGCCAGATTTGCGCGGACGTTGGCGAAATTCCAAACTCGAGTACGCTTCGTGAATAGCAGCGAGATTAAACAGTTCTTTGAGTGGCATGCATTCGACCGAAATATGCGGCCAGAACTAGAGTTAGCATTTTCTCGCGCCGACGACCTCCTCGCTTTCTTCGCCGACCGCCTCAAACAATACCTCCGCGACCAGGGCGCGCGCCATGACCTCATCGATGCGGTCTTCGCGCTGGGCGAAGATGACCTCGTCCTCATCGTCAAACGGGTCGAGGCGCTGGCCGCTTTCCTTGAGACCGAAGACGGGGCGAACCTGCTCGCGGGCTACAAGCGCGCGGCGAATATCCTGAAAGCCGAAGAGAAGAAGGATGGCGCCGCCATTGAAGGCGATGTCGATCCGTCGCTGTTCGAGCAGGACGAGGAACGCGCGCTCCATACCGCTATCGAGACGGCCGTATCGCGCGCCGACGCGGCGCTGGAGGCTGAGGATTTCGAGGCGGCCATGGCCGCGCTCGCGGAACTTCGCGGGCCTGTCGATGCGTTCTTTGAGGGTGTGCAGGTCAATGCTGAGGATGAAAAGCTTCGCGCAAACCGCCTCCGATTGCTCACATCGATTCGGGCCGCGCTCTCGCGCGTGGCCGATTTTTCAAAGATTGCAGGCTAAGCCCAGAGGCAGGAAGACACTTAACCCATGATCATCATCGTCTTCATTGTCGGCGTGATCGTGTTCGTTATCTACTGCCTCATCAACATGCCTTCAAACCATGCACGCGCCATTTTTGACGCCCAGGGGCGCAGCCCCGAGGCCATTTCAGACCGCGACCGCGCCTGGGTTTGCGACCTTTATAGCCGGTTTGGGGTACAGGACTTCAGGTTGAAGGCAATCAGGGATAAGGTACTCGACCCATCAGCGGCGCGCCGGTTCGGCGTGACACCGTCGCGGCTGGACGATGTCGAGGAGCTTGGCGTCAGACTGCCGCAATTAAAATTACTGGTATCCTTTGAACCGGGGCGGTATCGCCTTACAGAGGAAGCCGCGCGCCTGGCCGAGGGCCTGGCGGAAGAGAACAAAGAGTGTGGAGAGTAAGCATCATGGGTGACACCGCTCAGCAGTCGAAGGAAAAATGGGTCTATTCCTTCGGTGGAGGTTCAGCCGACGGCAATACCAGGATGAAGAACCTTCTCGGCGGCAAGGGGGCCAACCTTGCCGAGATGGCAACGCTTGGCCTTCCGGTTCCCCCCGGCTTCACGATCACGACGGCTGTGTGCACCGCCTATTATGACAATGGCGAGACCTATCCAGAGGGGCTTGAGGCAGAAGTGAATGCCGCCCTCGACAAGGTCGAGAAAGAGACCGGCAAGGTCTTTGGCGATGCGGACAATCCGCTTCTGGTCTCTGTGCGCTCAGGCGCCCGCGCCTCCATGCCCGGCATGATGGATACGGTCCTCAATCTCGGCCTCTCCGAGGTCACCGTTCAGGGCCTCGCCAAGAAAGCCGGTGAGCGCTTTGCCTATGACAGCTATCGCCGCTTCATCCAGATGTACTGCAATGTCGTGCTCGGCCTGAAGCATGACACGTTCGAGCACATCCTGGACGACTATAAAGAGCGCTACGACTACAATCTCGACACCGACCTGTCGGCCGATGACTGGAAAGAGATCATCGTCCAGTACAAGGCGGCGGTGAAGAAGCAGCTCGGCAAGCCTTTCCCGGACGATCCGCGCGAACAGCTCTGGGGCGCGATCACGGCGGTGTTCGGCTCCTGGATGAATGACCGCGCGATCCTCTATCGCAAGCTCAATGACATCCCGGCCGAATGGGGCACGGCCGTAAACGTGCAGTCCATGGTGTTCGGCAATATGGGCGACACCTCGGCGACCGGCGTTGCCTTTACCCGCGACCCGTCGACCGGCGAGAAGACCTTCTATGGTGAGTTCCTGATCAATGCGCAGGGCGAGGACGTGGTGGCTGGCATTCGCACGCCGGCGCCGATTTCCCGCTCACGCGCTGACGCGCTCGGCTCTGACGAGGCCCCGCTCGAAGAGGCGATGCCGAAAGTCTATGAGGAGCTGGTGGAGGTCGCCGATACGCTGGAAGCGCATTACCGTGACATGCAGGACATTGAGTTCACGGTCGAGGACAACAAGCTCTACATGCTGCAGACCCGCAATGGTAAGCGGACCGCTGCCGCGGCGCTCAAGATCGCCGTCGACATGGCCGAGGAAAAGCTGATCAATGAGGAAGAAGCGGTCCTGCGCCTTATGCCGGGCCAGCTCGACCAGCTGCTTCACCCGACCATCGCGCCGGACGCCAAGCGCGACGTGATCGTCAAAGGTCTGCCAGCCAGCCCCGGCGCGGCTGTCGGCAAGGTTGTCTTCGATTCCGATGAGGCTGCCGAACTCGCCGAGAAGGGTGAAGACGTCATCCTGATGCGGGTCGAGACCTCACCGGAAGACATTCACGGTATGCACGCGGCCCGCGCCATCGTGACCGCGCGCGGCGGCATGACCTCGCACGCCGCCGTGGTCGCCCGTGGCATGGGCCGTCCCTGCGTCTGCGGGGCAGGCGGGCTGCAGATCGACGCGGCCAAGGGCGTCTTCCGTTCAGGCGGTCGTGAGTTCAAGAAAGGCGATGTCGTCACCATTGATGGCGCAGAGGGCGAAGTTCTCGCCGGCGCCATCGACATGGTCCAGCCGGACCTGTCCGGCGACTTCGGCAAGCTGATGGAATGGGCAGACCGCGCGCGCCGCCTCAAGGTGCGCACAAATGCCGAGACCCCGGCAGATGTCGAAACGGCGAAGAAGTTTGGCGCGGAAGGCATTGGACTCTGCCGCACAGAGCACATGTTCTTCGATGCCGAGCGTATCCCGGTCGTCCGGTCCATGATCCTGGCGGAAAACAAGAAGGGCCGTGAGGCGGCGCTTGCGAAACTTCTGCCCATGCAGCGCGGCGACTTTGCCGAGATTTTCCGCATCATGGAGGACCGGCCCTGCACGATCCGCCTGCTGGACCCGCCGCTGCACGAATTCCTGCCGCATTCGGAAGAGGAAATGGCCGAAGTTGCCAAATCTGCCGGTGTCAGTGTCGAGACGCTGAAGCGCCAGGCCGATGAGCTGCATGAGAGCAATCCGATGCTCGGCCATCGCGGCTGCCGTCTCGGGATCACCTATCCTGAGATCTATGAGATGCAGGCGCGCGCGATTTTCGAGGCCGCAGTCGAGGTTTCCAAGGAAAGCGGCTACAAACCGGTGCCCGAGATCATGATCCCGCTGGTTGCCACAAAGAAAGAGCTCGACATCCTGAAGGCCAAGGTCGACGCCGAGGCGCAGGCAGTCTTCAAGGAGACGGGCGTAGAGCTTGAATACCTCGTGGGCACGATGATCGAGTTGCCGCGCGCTGCGCTGCAGGCCGGCAAGATCGCGGAATCGGCGGCCTTCTTCTCTTTCGGGACGAATGACCTGACGCAGACGACCCTGGGCATCTCCCGTGATGATGCAACGCGCTTCCTCAAGGCCTATGAGGAGCAGGGCATCTATGAGAAGGATCCATTCGTCACGCTGGACCAGACCGGTGTCGGTGAACTTGTCCAGATCGCCACGGAGCGCGGACGCAAGACCCGGCCTGACATCAAGCTCGGCATCTGCGGCGAGCATGGCGGCGATCCCGCTTCGGTCATGTTCTGCGATTCAATCGGGCTCGATTATGTGTCCTGTTCGCCTTACCGCGTGCCAATTGCGCGGCTGGCAGCAGCGCATGCGGCCCTTGGAAAAGAGCAGGCCTGACCCGAATCGGGTGCGTAAGCAGGGAAGGTGCACACGCAAAGCGTGTGCGAGGAACTGTGTTTTCCCAGCAACAGTGTATTTTCCCGGCAAATACGAGATATTCCTGAACGGCGCTCGGAAACGGCTGAAATCACGCCGTTTTCCGATCCGTTGGCCAACGTATCTCAACAAAGCGGCGGCAGATTGGTTCCGCCTCTAACGGAAATGTAAGTCTTGTGTGACAGCTAATCGTTGATATAGCCGCCCGTCGTCCAATATCGGTGCCGGAGTTGATGGGCACTGATGCCGGTCGCAAAAGGCACAATTAAGCCTGAATCTTGCGGCCTGTATAAATTGAGCCGGGTTGAACAGGGGACAGTAATGTCACTCAAGACCAGAAGACAAAGTTCGCACTTCATTGCGAACACATCGCTTCGCAATCGTGTGCGCCGCTGGTGGCTGGCCAAAAGCGATTCCGAACAGCGTTCCGCAGTCTCGCGCGCGGCCCTTGTGACCGCCTGCGCCATGGGGCTGACCTTCGCGCTGCCTGCAATCTCCTCCGCCAATACGCAGAAAGAGGAAGAAGCCGACTTCCGCGAGCAGACCCTGCGTTTCGCAGAGGCACAGGATGGCGGCGAAGCCGTTCGCCGTGACCCGTCCGCGCCAGCCGTCATGCAGCATGAATGGCTGCGCAATGTTGAATACTCGCTCGAGCGCGACCCGGAGTCCGCGCTGACCCGCTATGGCGGTCTGGAGCGTGATGCCGCCGTGCTGGCCGGGATGAAGAGTTTTGATCCCTCGCACCTGAAGCGTGCCGAGGATATGAGCGGCCAGATGAAATGCCTCGCCGAGGCGGTCTATTACGAGGCCCGTTCTGAATCGGCCGAAGGGCAGATCGCTGTCGCAGAAGTCATCATGAACCGCGTGCGCGATCATCGCTATCCGAATTCGGCCTGCGGCGTGGTCTATCAGGGCGCCACGCGCACCACAGGCTGCCAGTTTACCTTCACCTGCGACGGCGCCATGGCGCGTAGCCCGCGGGGATCGCGTTGGGAAGCGGCGAAATCTGTCGCTGCGCACGTCTTCCTGAACCTTGATGAACCGCGCACGGGCGGAGCGACCCACTATCACGCGACTTATGTCAATCCGGTCTGGAATGCCGGGCTGATCCAGACATCGCGCATCGGGACACATATCTTCTACCGCTTCCCGCGCGGCGCCGAGTGGGCGAGCGCGAAAGCGGCCGAACGGGCCCGCATCGCCAGCGAGAATTCGCAGGAAGAGGTCGGCGATGCCTCGATCATGACCCTGGAGGCGGACAGCACACAGGATCTCAACGCGAAGTCACTAAATGTGCTAAGCCCGGCGCCTTAAGCTTCCCTTCAAAGCGAAGAAAGGCCCCTGCATGTCCGAGACCCAGCTTTTCGAGGCTGTAGATACCTATATCAACAGCCTGTTTGCCGCAGATGACGCGGTGCTCAATCGCGCCGTGGAGCGCGCCCGTCGCGCCGGTCTGCCGGAAATCCAGGTCTCTCCCGGACAGGGCAAGCTGATCTATCTTCTGGCTAAGATGATCGGCGCGCGGCGTGTGCTGGAGGTCGGGACGCTGGGCGGCTATTCGACCGTCTGGCTGGGGCGCGCACTTCCTGAGGATGGCGAACTCCTGACGATCGAGCTGGAGCCTGACCACGCCGCCATCGCCCGCGAGACGATCAAGGATGCTGGGCTGCAGGCTCGCTGCGAGGTAATTGAGGGCAAGGCGCTCGATGAAATGCGGGCGCTGGAGCCGAGCTTCGATCTTGTCTTTCTCGACGCCAACAAGGACGGCTATCCGGCTTATCTGAAACAGGCCAAACGCCTGTTGCGTCCGGGCGGGCTCATCGTTGCAGACAATGTTGTGCGCGAGGGCGCCGTGCTGGACCCGTCCAAAGTCGATCCGAATGCGATTGGTGCGGCAGCCTTCAATCAGGCGCTCGCAAGCGATGCGGATCTTGAAGCCATCGTGCTCCAGCAGGTCGGCATCAAGGGCCATGATGGCCTTGCCATCGCTCGCGTGAAGGACTGATCTGCCGGTAAGGCAGGTATCAGGCGCGCGGCGGCAAACTCTTGATAAGCTGACGGCGCAGCCGGCCCGGGATGAAGCGCTGGGCAAACTTTGCCTGCTGGGCGCGCTTACCGGCCATATAGTGAACTTCTTCGCCATGGGCGGCATCCCAGGCGCGCTCTGCGGCAAGCTCGACCGGATAGACGTCCTGGCCCTGGTCGCGTAGCTCATCGCTTACTTTGGCGTTGGTCCGGTCGCCAGAGAACATGTCGAGGATCGGCGTATCGATCAGCCATGGCATCAGGCTTGTCACGCGAATGCCCATGTTTGAAAACTCGACATCCAGCGCTTCCGTCAGGCCGCGAACGGCGAACTTCGTTGCTGAATACACAGCCATTTGCGGTCCGCCGACGACGCCTGCCGCCGATGCCGTGTTTACGATGCGGGCGCCTGTCGTGTTGCGAAGAAGGGGCAGCGCCGCACCAACGCCATTCAGCACGCCTTTAACGTTAATATCGACCATCAGGTCATTGTCTTCGCCAGAGATAGCTTCGAACCAGCCATGACGGGCAATGCCGGCATTGTTGAACAGTACGTCCAGCTTGCCGCCTGTGGCTTCAGAAAAATGCTCCATACCGGCGGCCCAGTCTTCGCGGGACCGCACATCCAGCTTTTTCCAGACACAGTTTTCTTCGCCGATTTCCTGAACAAGGGTTTTGAGGCCCGTCTCGTCAATGTCGTAAAGGCCGACAAACCAGCTGCGGTCAGCGAATAGCTTCGCCGTTGCCTTGCCGATTCCAGATGCGGCCCCGGTTACGAAAATACTTTTGCGGCCTATCGACTTGCTCATGGAACGCTCCTCCCCGGGGTGCAGGCTCTTATAAATTCAGGCCGACGTTCGAAGCGTGTAACTCAGGCCACGTCGAGGCCGACGTCAAGGTTTGACGCAGAGTGAGTGAGCGCGCCGACAGAGATATAGTCGACACCCGTGGCGGCGATCCCGGCGACGGTCTCGAGGTTCACGCCGCCGGATGCTTCGGCCTTGCAGGTGCCATCGATCATGGCGACGGCCTTTTTCAGCGTGCCGGTATCCATATTGTCCAGGAGAACGGCATGCGGCTTGTGGGGCAGGGCCTCTTCAAGCTGCTCCAGCGTATCGACCTCGATCTCGATCATGCGAAGATGGCCGGCATAGGCGTGCGCACGTTTCAGCGCTTCTGAAATAGAACCGCAGGCGGCGATATGATTGTCCTTGATCAGGATCGCGTCATCGAGGCCATAGCGGTGCGAGGTGCCGCCGCCGCAGCGGACGGCGCGCTTTTCCACCGCGCGGTGGCCCGGCGTGGTTTTTCGCGTGCAGACAATGGTGGCGTCCGTGCCGGAGACCTTTTCCACAAATTCCCCGGTCAGCGTGGCGATGCCCGACAGCCGGCCGAGGAAGTTCAGCATGGTCCGCTCTGCCGTCAGGATAGAGCGGGCCGGCCCGGACAGGGCCGCAATTGCCGCGCCCGGCGCCAGCTTGCCGCCATCATTGATATGCACGTCCAGCTCAACAGCCGGGTCGACCAGTTTCAGCGCATAGGCCGCCGCGTCCATCCCGGCGAGGATGCCTGCCTTTCGGGCCCGGATTTCGGCCCGCATCTGCGTGCCCGGTGCGATCGTGGCATCGGTGGTCAGGTCACCTGCGCGTCCAAGATCCTCGGTCAGGGCCAGGCGGACGATGGGGTCGAGGATGAGGTCGGGCAATGGCGGGGGCGGCGGCATCAGATAGGCTCCCTGAAGACGGACGAACCGGCAGCTTTAAGGAATGAGCGTTCCGCAGGATCGCGGCGCTCGGGAAAGTCGGTGCGGAAATGCCCGCCGCGGCTTTCCTCGCGGGCAAATGCGGCAGAGGCGATAAGCTGCGCGGCGATCAACGCATGCGCGCGCCCTTCATTTTCGATACGGGCGTCCAGCCGGGTGAGAAGCCCTTTCAGACCCTCGCCGCTGCGCACGACGCCGCAATTGTCGGCCATGTCACGGCGCAGCTCCAGCAGGCTGTCATCGCTCAGCTCTTCGGGAACAGTCGCTTGGGAGGGGCCGGGCTGCCCAAGCTCACCTTCCTTCAGGCGCTCAGCGATCCGGTGAGAAAAAACGACCGCCTCCAGGAGCGAATTGGAGGCAAGCCGGTTGGCCCCGTGCGCCCCGGTCGAGGCGCATTCGCCGCAAACCGACAGCCCGTCCAGCGTGGCGCGGCCCCAGGTATCGGCCACGACACCGCCCATATGATAGTGCGCGGCCGGCGCGACGGGGATGGGTTCAGTGCGCGGGTCTATGCCCGCTGCCATGCAGGCGGCAAACACTGTCGGGAAATGGGCGGGAAATTCGCTGCCAACCGCTTCTGTCGCGTCCAGAAAGGCGCCCCGACCGGCCTTGATCTCGCTGTCGATGGCGCGGGCAACCTCGTCGCGCGGGGCAAGCTCGGCCTTTTCATGGTAGCGCGCCATGAAAAGCTCACCTGACCTGTCACGCAGGACCGCGCCTTCGCCCCGCAGGGCTTCTGTCGCCAGCGGAGCAGGATCTAGGCCGACATCCATGGCGGTCGGATGGAACTGGACAAATTCGGTATCGGCGAGCAGCGCGCCGGCCGACCAGGCCATTGCAAGCGCATCGCCGCGCGATTGCGGCGGGTTCGTCGTTACCCGGAAAAGTCCGCCAGAGCCGCCGGTACAGAAGATGGTCTCGCGCGCCGTCATCGGGTGCAGACGGCCTTTTTCGTCGCGCGAGACAACGCCCGCCACCCGGCCATTGTCGTCCTGCAGCAAGCCAACGGCCCGGAAGGGTTCAACCAGTTCAATATGGCGGTTTGCCTGTACGGCTGTGGTCAGCGCGCCCATGATGGCCTTGCCGGCCAGATCGCCCGCGACGCGTGCGACCCGCGGGACAGAATGCGCCGCCTCGAGCGACAGCGACAAGGCGCCTTCCGGCGTGCGGTCGAAGGGGACACCCAGTTCGATGAGGTCAAGGACGCGGGAGGGGCCTTCTTCCGCGATGAGGCGGGCAATGACGGGATCCACCAGTCCAGCGCCTGCGACCACCGTGTCCTTTGCGTGCGCCTCGGCGGTGTCGAGCGGATCCAGCGCGGCGGCCAGCCCGCCTTGCGCCCAGGCGGAAGAGGCTGCTTCGCCGAGCGGCGCCGGGGCGATGACGGTGCATTTGCGCGGGGCAAGCCTCAAGGCCAGGAACAGGCCGGCCAGCCCGGCGCCCACGATCAGAATATCGCGGTCACCGGTCGGGGGTCCGGCTTTCAGAGAGGTCGGTGAAGCCATGGTTCAGGTCCGCGCCCAGCTCATGAAATGGCCCCGTCCGCGCGCCGCCATTCGGCTTCATAGATGTCGGCGCCCAGCAGCAGCCCGCTCATGAGCGAGGGGCTGTCGAGACGAAGCTGGAAACTGTCCGGCGTGTAGAAGGCAGTTGGCTCTCCTTCCAGGAAGGTCTCTATACGGGATCGGACCATGATGTCTTCGCCCTCGACGCTGACGGTGCAGCTCTGGGCGACGACATAGGTCGTGTCGATGGTCGGGCAGTGCTGTCTTGCGGTCAGCTCGCAATCATAGGTGCCGGGCGTGTCGGTGGGCATCAGCCGGGCCTGACCGCCAAAGCTGCAGGCCTGGCGAAGGTCGGCTTCGAACATCCAGTTGCCGGCGATATCTGGCGCTGCCTCTGCTGCCTCTGCTGCATCGTCCTGCCTTGCCGATGCAGGCGCCGAGGTGAGCGCAAGTCCTGCCGCAGCAGCCACGAAGACGCGCAACCCGCTCATGAAATACCTTCTTCGGACCGCCGGAATTCAACCGGCGCAGTCGCCGCCGAGACGAGTGATCCATACATGCGTTTCGCGTTCTGGATGGTCAGGGCAAAATTGTCTGGCACATAGAGCAGACCTTCGGCCTTTGATTCCAGAAACTGCTCGATTTCGGACCGGATCGAGACCTGATTGCCGAACCGGCGCGCCTTGCAGCTCTGCACAACCACGGACCGCCCCCACATCGAGCAGACCTCAATGGCGGTGAGTTCGCAATTATACAGCCCTTCTTCGGGATGGGGGGTAAGGCGGGCCGTGCCGGACATGATGCATTCGCCATCGCGATAGGGTTTGGTCTGAAACGTCCAGTTGCCAAGAATGTCGCCGGGATCGCTCTCCGGAGCGTCCTGCGCCATTGCAGGCGTGACGGCCAGAAGGGCGGCCGTCAGGAGAGCGAGGCTGGCGCGTCTCAGCATGCGATGTCCCTGGCTGAATCTGACCCTGTCCACAGCAAAGCCCGGCAGGCGTCCAGTTTCAAGCATCAGGATGCGGAAATCACCTCGATTTCACGTGGGGCAAGTCCGGTTTCGAAGGCCAGCGGCTTTTCCGTCTTCGGCAAGGCCAGCATGGCATCGATGGCCGCCTTGGCCTTCACACGGGTCTCCTCGTCGATTTCGACCTCATGTTTCATCTCGGTCAGGCAGTCGAGGATGTTCTCCAGCGTGATCCGCTTCATGTGCGGGCAGAGATTGCAGGGCCGGACAAAGTCCACGCCCGGATTCTCCGCTGCCACATTGTCGCTCATCGAGCACTCTGTCAGCAGGACCACCTTGTTCGGGCTGTTGTCCTGGACATAGCTCGCGAGCGCCGAAGTGGACCCGGCGAAGTCGGCTGCCTCGAGGACGTCCGGCGGGCATTCGGGGTGGGCCAGGATCACGACGCCCGGATGGGCTTCGCGCAGCTGGCTGACATCGTCTGCGCTGAACAGTTCATGCACCTCGCAGGCGCCCGGCCATGTGATGATGCGGATGTCGGTCTGGGCGGCGACGTTTTTCGCAAGATACTGGTCCGGCACCAGGATGACGGTGTCGGTGTTCCACTCTTTCGCAATCGCCTCGACAACCTGCGCCGCGTTGGAGCTTGTACAGGTAATGTGGCACTCGGCCTTCACGTCGGCGGTCGTGTTCACATAGGTGACGATCGGATAGTCGGGATAGCGTTCCTTGATCAGGCGGACATCCGGGCCAGTGATGGAGGCCGCCAGCGAACAGCCGGCCTCCAGGCTCGGAATGAGAACGGTCTTCTCAGGCGCGAGAATCTTGGAGGTCTCGGCCATGAAGTGCACGCCTGCCTGGACGATCACATCGGCATCGACACTTGCCGCTTCGCGGGCGAGCTGCAGGGAGTCGCCGCGAAAATCGCCAACCAGACGGAAGATGTCCGGAGTCATGTAATTATGGGCAAGGATGACCGCGTTCTTCGCCTTTTTGAGGCGGTTGATCTCAGCCACCAGAGGCGCAATCGCCGGCCACTCCATCGGCGTGATGAAATCCGACACAAGCGGATAGAGCGCTTCGGTCTCTGCTTTGACCTCATCTGTATAGGACAGGCCACGCGCTTCGGCAGCGTTTTGCGCTCGAAGCGGCGTCGGAGTCGGGCAACCCGGTCCGGAATCGATCAGTCTGGCCATATCGTGTCCTCCACGCTTTTGCTCAATATGAGCATTACTTGGGTGTCCAAAGGCGCGATTTCAAGTCTTTCTGCGAAAGAAAGGAAGGAAATCACGCCTTGCCCGCCCTTATAGGCAGGGTGAGCAAAAGCCGATTTAGGCGACACGTTCCGGGCTTGCAAGACTTATGTCGGTTTTAAGACAAAACGGCGCAGGGCTAGTCGCTCAGGAGCTCGCCATACCAGGCCTCGACATCGGCCTCGACAAGATGAAGCGGACGGGGGCCGCCAGCCAGGATGACGGCATTGAAGGCCGCCTCGTCAAAACGCTCGCCAAGGATCGCTTCAGCCCGTGTGCGAATGTCCAGAATGCGCCGGCGCCCCGTAAAGTAGGACGCGGCCTGGCCCGGCCAGACCATGTAGCGCAGCACTTCCTCCTCCATGGCGCGCCTGGGCTGGCCGGTTGTCTCGACCAGATAGTCCACCGCGCGGTCATAGGACCAGCCACGCGCGTGAAGCCCGGTATCGACCACGAGGCGGGCGGCCCGGAAAAGGATCGACTGAAGATAGCCGATGCGGCCCAGCGGATCGTCGCCATAAAGCCCGGCGCTGTCGGCAAGGTCTTCGGCATAGGTCGCCCAGCCTTCCCCATAGGAGGCGTCCCAGATCATCTGGCGCAAAAGCGGATTGCGCGTCTGCTGGGCGGTAATCGTGCTTTCGAGGTGATGGCCCGGCACGCCTTCATGATAGACCAGCGTGGGCAGGGTGAAAGCCGGCCAGGTCTCATCATCGCCGAGATTGATCTGGAAGAGGCCCGGACTGGAGCCGTCTGCTGTTGCCGCAACATAGGACGCTCCGGCAAAGGTCGCCTCTTCAAAGGCCGGCATACGCGTCACGACAAGACTGGCCTGCGGGGCGTCTTTCACGATTTCGGGCAGGGCGTCATTCGCCTTGGCGACGAGAGCGCGCAGCCGCTTGAGCAGGACGGGCCGGGTCTCGGCCGTCAGCGCGGGCGTCTCTTCGGGCAGCTCTGCCAGATAAGCCAGGCGTTGGGCCACGGTGCCGCCTGAAAAGCCGAGGGCTTCGAACTGCGCATCGATTTCCGCTTCGATCTGCGCAACCGCCTGAAGTCCTTCCTCATGCAGGAAATCGGGATCGATATCGGAGCGTGTATAGAAGGCGAGCAGGTCAAGATAATAGTCTTCCCCATCGGGCAAGGCCGAGAGGCCGGCCGTGACTGGGGCGCCCAGCTGCAGACGATGGACCGTATCGGCAAAGTCCAGATAAGCGGGTATGACCTCGTCCAGCATCAGGCGAGCAGCCGCTTGACGGTACTCATTGGCCGGCCGCCCTTTGCTCGGATCGAGCCCGCCCACGACATTCCCGAACGTCTGGATCAGCGGATGTGTCTGGACCGGCTGGCTGACGAAAGTGCGCAACTGCCGCTCAAGCGCTTCGAGCACGCGCCGTGGCGGCAGGATCCCGCTGTCTGCATCCGACAGAAGGCGGCGTTTCTCGTCCGCAATCGCGTCGGGCAGGGCAGCGAGACGGTCGAGATAGTCCTCGGCGTCCTTGTGGGAGCGCAGCGGCTGGCTTGAGATCAGCAGGTCCGGCACATCGACCCATGCGCCGCTGAGCTGATCGACGGCATAGGGGCGCGCGACCCCCAGACCATAACGTCCGAAGCCATAGGCCTCCAGCTCTGTGAGGGCTTCATATTGCTCGCGCGCGATCTCAAGGTGCCGGGCAAGCTGGCTGTCCTGGGGTATATCGGGTGTCGAGGAGAGCCGGTTGAGAAGTTCGATACGCAACAGGCGGGTGCGTTCGAAGCGGGCCTGCGAGCGGTCATCCAGCACATCGTTGAATGTCTGGCGCAGCGCGTCTTCCTCAAGCCCGAGACGCGTCGCCGTTTCCGGGGAGAGGGCAAGTTCGGCGCGTGCCGTATCATCAAACACACTGTTGATGTCGCGGACGGTGCGCCGGGCAATGCCGTCCTCATTGACGGCCGGCCCGCATGAAGCCAGCAGTCCAAGGCCAAGCAGACACAGGATTGGTCGCAGTCTTGCAAGCGGTTCGGGAAGTGTCATAAGGCGCGATAATCTGCTCGGAAAAGACAGGGGATAGGCCCCCAGCCGAATAGCTGCTCGGCTGTTGTGAGCTTCTGGCTTATCCGGTAAACCGCGCCGGTCAATCAATGGAGTGTTCCCGTGGCAAATTCTCAGTCGGCCCAGCCCTCTCAACTGAGCGGGCAAGTGCTTTTCTATTCCAACCCGCAGCCGCTTTCGGCAGAGAAGCATGCCGGTCTCGGCCTCAAGCAGATCGAAAAGCCATTCTCGTTCCTTGGCAAGGCACATGCTGTGCCTCTGACTGTTCAGGAATTTGGTCTGGCGGCGACCTCCTATCCGGTGATCTTTGTCGGGTCCGACAAGATGCCGATCGGGGCCATGGGCCTGCGTCAGGATGAGAATCTCTTCGTCAAGAAAGATGGCACCGTCGATCCGGACTTCTATGTCCCGGCCTTTGCCCGCCGTTATCCCTTCGTCTTCGCAAATGATTCCAAGGAAGACCGTCTTCTGCTCTGCGTCGACCGCGATGCGCCGATGGTCACCAACAAGCCGGAAATTCCCTTCTTCGAGAATGGCCAGCCGTCCGACTTCACCCAGAACGCCATGCAGTTCTGCCAGGAATTTGAACGCCAGCGCCGTCAGACAGCCGAATTCGTCAAGGACATCGACAAGCTCGGCCTCTTCGCTGAACGCACGGCGAGCTTCCAGCCACGCGACCAGAAGGGCAACAATGTCGGTGAGCCGCAGGTTCTCGCCAAATACTGGGCCATCGACGAAGAGAAGGTGAAACAGCTGCCTGATGAGAAGCTCTGCGAAATGCAGCGCAACGGCATGCTCGGCGCCTGCACGGCGCACTCGATCTCGCTGCTTAACTGGTCGCGCGTCATCAACCGCGCCATGCGCCAGCAATCCTCCGATGCGGTCCAGCAGCCGCAAGGCGGTTCGGACGGCCCGAGCCTGCAGATCTAGTCGCACCTCGCGAGAATTCGCATTCAAGAAGCGGCCAGGTCCTCGCATCGGGGATCTGGCCGTTTTCGTATTAGCGCCGCCACTGGAGGGAGCTGGCCGGATCACAATTGCGAGAGGGACGCCACGTCTCATGCAGTTTCACGGGCTCGCGGCTTACACACTTGGAAGAAAATGCTAAATTTGCCGAGATGATGAAATTTCCTGCAGGACTTCTCAGCGCCGCCATGGCTCTCATGCCGGCGTTCAGTGCTTTCGCCCAGCCGGTCGATGGTGGTCATGCCCGTGTCGATCTCATTTCTGAGCGCGAGGTGGCGACCCCCGGTGAGACCGTGTGGTTCGGCCTCAGCTTCCAGATGGATGATGAGTGGCACATCTACTGGAAGAATGCGGGCGATGCGGGCATCCCGCCGGCCGCTTTCTGGGATGAGGATATCGGTGTCGATGAAGGGGCTATTGGCGAGATCGACTGGCCGCTGCCGGAGCTGATCCCCGTCGTTGAAGGCGAAATCATGGATTACGGCTATAGCGACCGGGTCGTGTTGCCGTTTCCAGTGGAGATGCCGCAATCGTCTGACGGGCCGGTCCGGCTCAGCGCCACCATCGATTACCTGATCTGCAAGGACATCTGCATTCCCGAATCTGTCGACGTGTCGACCGCGCTGGAGATTGGCGAGAGCCAGCAGCCGGACCGCGAAAACGCCGAACGCATCGCAGAAGCCTTGTCTCAGGTGCCCCCGCTCTTCGAAGGCGAGACACGCCTGACCCCAGACGGTGAGGCATGGGTCTTGTCAGCTGCTGGCGGAGAGCTGGCGGGCCTCTCCGGCAATGCCCGCTTCTTTCCCGACACACATGATATCATCCATGCTGCCGACCAGCCGGCGACCTTCGGCGAGAATGGACTGACGCTGGAGCTGACGCCCGGCCGCGGAGAGCCGCCTGAAGCCCTGTCCGGCGTGATCCGCGTTGCGACAGGCAGCGATCCCCCGGTCGCCGTCCGCATATCGGCCAGCCGCGGCGACGTGATTGCCGGCACAAGCGGCGTCAGTAGTTCCGCTGGCAGCGCCAGCGCTGGCGCAAGCGGCGATGCGGCCAGTGGCGGAGCAGGCGGGCCGGGCCTCAATTTCTTTATCCTGATCGGTTCGGCGCTGCTTGGCGGCCTCATCCTCAACCTGATGCCCTGCGTCCTGCCGGTCCTTTCGATCAAGGCCATCGGCATGGTGCAGGCCGCCGCGAGCGGGGAGCGCAGCGAGCTTCGCAAGCATGGCATTTGGTACACCGCCGGTGTCCTGTTGAGCTTTGCGGCGACCGGTCTCGTCTTCATCGCCCTGCGCGCCGCCGGACAATTCGTCAGCCTCGGCTTCCAGCTTCAGTACCCTTCCGTGGTGGCCGCGCTCGCGCTGGTCATGGTGCTGATCGGTCTCTGGCTGCTTGGCGTCTTTAATCTCGGCACCTCGATGCAGAATGTCGGCTCTGGTCTTGCCGCAAAGCAGGGCAGTGCGGGCGCGTTCTTTACCGGCGTGCTGGCGGCGGTTGTCGGCGCTCCTTGCGTCGGCCCCTTTCTTGTCGGCGCGCTTGGCGCCGTCATGAACGAGCCCTGGCCCATCGTCATGCTGGTCTTCCTGACGCTCGGCTTCGGGCTTGCGCTGCCTTTCCTCGTCCTCAGCTTCGTGCCGGGCCTGCACAGCGCGCTACCCAAGCCCGGCTTGTGGATGGAGCGGCTGAAACAGGCCTTCGCTTTCCCGATGTTCCTGACGGCGGCCTGGCTTGTGACCGTGCTCGGCAATCATCCGGCCGCAGGGGCAACGGCGTTCGGCGCCGTGATCCTCGCTTTCGGGGTCTGGCTGCTCAGCGTCGCGGGCGGGCGTCTTCGTGCAGGCGTCATGACGCTCGGTGCGGTCCTGGCGGTCCTCGGGATCGTCTGGCCGGTATCGGCCGGTCTTCAGGATGCGCCCAAGGAAGGCACGATGACCTCCTATGCGAGCCTCCAGCCAGAGCCGTGGTCGCCAGAGCGTGTGGACGAACTCGTGTCACAGGGGCGCGGGGTCTTCGTCGACTTTACCGCCTCCTGGTGTGCGACATGTCAGGTCAACAAGCGCACCACGCTCACCAAGCCGGAGGTGCTTGAGGCGATGGCCGATGCCAATGTCAGTTTCCTGATCGCCGATTTCACCCGTCCGGATGAGCAGATTTCCGATGAGCTTAAACGTCGTGGAAGTCCGGGCGTGCCGATGTATCTTCTCTATGGACCGGGCGAAAGCGAGCCGGAAGTCCTGCCGACCCTGCTCAGCCCGTCCATGATGAAACAGAAACTCGCCGCCTTCTGACTCTCCCTCACCCCCGGAAAGGACCCTTGTCATGCAGACCCTCACCCGCCGAAATCTGGGACTGGCCTCCGGCATGGCCGCGGCTGTCGCGCTGAGCGCCGGCGCGCTCATCGCTTTCTCGGCCTCCGCCTCGCCTGCGGCTGAACCGGGAATGGAGGCGCCAGACTTTACCGGCACCACGACAAGCGGAGAGACCGTTTCCCTCTCCGATTTCGAAGGCCAGACGGTCATTCTGGAATGGACCAATGATGGCTGTCCTTTCGTGCAGAAACACTATTCCGACCCGCCGAAGAACATGCAGTCGCTCCAGGCCCGTGCGGGCGAGGAAGATATTGTCTGGCTTCAGATCATTTCGTCGGCGCCCGGCAAGCAGGGCCATGTCGACGGGCCGCGCGCGGAAGAGATCAATGCCGGGCGCGATGCAAGCCCGACCCATGTCATTCTCGATCCTTCAGGCGATATCGGCCAACTCTATGAGGCCAAGACCACGCCGCACATGTTCGTGATCGAGCCTGACAGGGACATCGCCTATGCGGGCGCCATCGATTCCATTCCGTCAGCGCGGGTCGCCGATATTGATGAGGCCGAGAACTATGTCACCGCCGCGCTTGATGCGATGGCCGCCGGAGAGCCGGTCCAGACGACATGGGCAAAACCCTATGGCTGCTCGGTGAAGTATAAGTAGCCAGCCTCAGACATCATGAAAAAGCCCCCGCAGACTCGCTCTGCGGGGGCTTTCTCTTGCTGTAATGATGGCCGTCGCGGGCGCGTCTATTTTACCCGTTCGACGCGGAACAGGACACCGTCGTCAAACTTCATCATATAGCTGCCAAGGGCTGCCGACTTGATGGTCGCGTTTTCGACGCCGCGCTTGGCGGAATAGTAGACCGACTTGTTGTCGATCTGCTGCCAGACCTGCCCGTTTTCCAGCGTGACATAGAACTTGCCGCGCGCAGTCGATTGGACCGAGGCGATTGGATAGGTGACCTCGTCGATCTTTTCGTCCTTGCCGAAGACCGAAGAGGCAAGCCCCGGCAGGCTCGGAATGGAAAAGCCGAAGGAGTCGCGCCTGACTTCCTCGACCTCTCTCCGGGTCACGACAACGGCGTCGCCCGACTCTTCAGCAGATTTCAGACGGCCAACGGCGCTGTCATAGCAGGCGAGGCGGTCGGTATCGCTTTCGATGTCCGCGCAGGCATAGACGGTCGCGGTGGAGACAGGCGCTTCGTCCGGCGCCTGGGCCAGGGCAGGGGCTGCCATTGCGGTGAAAATGGCCATTGCTGGCAATACGTGCTTCATCCTGTTCATCTCCTGCTCAGACATGCCGCGCTCTCTTTCCAAGTCCGCACGGGTCTGGAACACTAAAGCGAGACACGACATCATGGAAAGTCATGGAATTCAGACGATGAAATCATTCAAGCGTACTCTTCTCGCCGCCGGTGCGGCCAGCCTTGTTCTTGCTGTCGCCGCGTGCGGCGGTGGTGGCGGCGGCAATGACGCAAATGGCGAGGAAGCCGCTGTCCTGCGCCGCGGCATCTCCGCCAAGGTCGACACGCTCGACCCGCACCGCTCCTCGGCCAAGTGGGAAAACATCGTCATTTCCGACATGATTGTCGGCCTGATGACCATTACGCCGGACCGTGAAGTTATCCCCGGGGTCGCGACCAGCTGGGAGACCAGCGAGGACGGCCTGACCTGGACCTTCAAACTGCGCGATTCCCAGTGGTCCGATGGTGAGCCCGTGACGGCAGACGACTTTGTCTATGCCTTCCGCCGCATCCAGGACCCGGCCATCGCCTCGCAATATTCCTCGCTTCTCTACATTGTGAAGAACGCCGCTGAGGTGAATGCCGGTGAGCTGCCGCCGGAAGAGCTCGGTGTGCGCGCCATTGATGACCATACGTTCGAGATCACGCTGGAAGAGCCGGCTCCCTACCTTCTAGGCCTGTTGACCCACTACACCACCTATCCGGTCCCGAAACATATTGTCGAACAGTATGGCGAGGCCTGGATCCAGCCGGAGAACATTGAGGTGAACGGCCCCTACAAGCTCGCCTACTGGCGCACCGGGGATCAGCTCGTCGCCGAGAAGAACCCGCTTTATTACGAAGCCGATGAGCTTTGCTTCGACCGGGTCGCCTATTTCGAGATCGAGGATGCCGCGGCCGTCGAGCGCCGGATCGAATCGGGCGAACTCGACATCAATAACGGGTTCGATGGCGGACGCACCGAGGAGCTTGAGGCTAAATTTCCAGGCTGGGTGCGCACGACGCCGGGCCTGATCACCACCTACTGGACCTTCAATTCCAGCCAGCCGCCCTTCGATGATGTACGGGTCCGCAAGGCCCTCGCCCTCGCGCTCGACCGTGACTTCATTGTCGACCGGGTGCTGACCCCCGGCTTCGTCGCGGCCTATTCCTTCGTTCCGCCAAAGATGAGCAATTACAATACCGAGCGTCCGGAAGTCGACTTTGCCGGCATGCAGCGTGAGGAGCGTCTGGCAGAGGCGCGCGCCCTGCTGGAAGAGGCTGGATATGGGCCGGACAATCCGCTGAGCTTTGAGTTCATCCACCGCTCCACGGACGACAATCCCAAGGCGGCGCCCGTGGCACAGGCCAACTGGAACGAGATTGCGCCCTGGGTGAATGCGCAGATCCTGCGCCAGGACACCAAGGTGCTCTATGCGCGCCTGCGCCAGTCCGATTTCGAGGTCGCGGACGGGGCCTGGGTTGCGGACTTCGACGACCCGGTCAACTTCCTCTACCTGCTCGAATCGGACACCGGCCAGCAGAACTATGGCCGCTACTCCAACCCGGAATATGACGCGCTTCTGGAAGAGGCGAGCCGCACCCGCGATCTTGATGCCCGGGCCGAAATCTTTGCCCGCGCCGAGAAGATGATGCTCGAGGACTACCCGATCACGCCGATGTGGATACAGGTGACGAAGAATCTCGTCGATCCGGAGCTGACCGGCTGGGCCGAGAATGCCCAGAACGATCACCTTTCGCGCTGGCTGTGCCGGCCGGGTCTTGAGCCGTCCGTAGAGGCAGACGCCGGCGCCGAGGCCGACGAGGAATAGGACGCGGCGGGTCTGAAGGGGGCTGGCGAGATGAGCGACGAAATGGAGGCGGCCGGGCTTGCTTCGGTGGGCGCGCTTTCGCCGGGCGGCAATGCCGACCTCAAGGGCCAGCCCTGCCGCAATTGCGGGGAACTGGTCGAGCAACGTCATTGTCCGCGCTGCGGCCAGCTTGCCGCCAGCTTCCACCGTCCCTTCTACGCCCTCGTTGCCGAATCGGTCTCCGACAGCCTCGCGCTGGACGGGCGTATCGCGCGCACGCTGCCCCTGCTCATGTTCCGGCCCGGTCGCCTCAGCCGGGACTATAGCGAAGGCAAACGCGCCCGCTATGTGCCCCCCTTCCGCCTCTTCCTTCTGTCCAGTCTGCTCTTCTATTTTGTGCTTTTCGCCTTTGTTGGATCGTCGGGACTCCTTGATAATGCAGAGTTTCAGACGTCTGGCGGCCGGGGGCTAAGCCCGGCGGAACGCACAGCCCTGATCGAGTATTTTGCGGGCGACGAGACGGTGGAGGACGAAGATCTCCAGGAATTGCTCGGCAGTGTCCGCGCGCGCGAGAACTCGGGTGCCGGTGTGTCGGAGGTCGGGCAGCCGGTGCGGGATGAGCCCACTGCGGGCATTGCTGAGAACGGCGAGGTCGCTGTCCAGTCCGGTCTTGGAAAGCAGGCCGACGAAGCCATCGGCCGGGTCATCGACAACCCCCGTCTCTTTTTCATGGCGCTTCAGTCCTGGGCGCCCCGGTTGAGCCTTCTGCTGGTGCCGATGACGGTTCTCGCCCTTTCCCTCATCTATGCCTGGCGCCGGCGTATCTATATCTATGATCACGCGATCCACGCGCTGCATCTTCACAGCTGGATGTATCTGACGACGACGCTCGTCATCGTGCTTTCGATATGGGCTGGCAGCTGGCTCGCCAGCCTGTATATGCTGATCATTCCTGTCTATGTGCTGTTCAGCCTGCGCGGTGCCTATGGATCAGGCTATCTCAGCAGCTTCCTGCGCATGCTGCTGCTCGTCCTTTTCTGGGCGATCTGTCTTGTGGCGCTGATGACGATCATCCTGCTCGTCTCCATACTTTCGGTCTGAACAGGCCAAAGAAAAGCGGCGCAGCCTACTAGCAGGTCTTTACGACATTTAAGCAACACTGCTTGGCCAAAATTGTGACGGGTCGGTCACTTTTGATTGACCTGACGAAAACTCTTTCGCTAGCAGTTGTCGCAGTACCGTTCTCAGAGGGGGCGGTCGCCAATTGCCACAGGCATATGAGAGTTAATCTGGAGGTTCAACTGTGAACGGAGCTACACTCAAGAAACACCTGCTGACATCTGCGGTTTTCGCCGGTGCGGCCATGACGGTGTTCGCCGCACCTGCGTTCGCGCAGGATGACGTCGAGCGCGTCGAAGCTGCGCCAGCTGATGCTGAAGCGCGTCAGGAAACTGTCGTCGTTACCGGCTCGCTCATCCCGCAGTCCGGCAACCTTGTCGCAACCAGCCCGGTTTCTGAGATCGGCTCGGAAGAGTTCGATATCCGCGGCGCCGTCCGCGCTGAAGACATCGTCAACACGCTTCCGCAGGCTTTCGGCGCTCAGGGCTCGAACCTCGCCAACGGCGCAACCGGTACCGCTTCGGTCAACCTTCGCGGTCTTGGTTCCGAGCGTACGCTGGTCCTGCTCAACGGCCGCCGTCTGCCTTACGGCTCGCTGAACACGCCGGCTGCTGACATCAACTTCATTCCGTCGCAGCTCGTTGAGCGCGTTGACATCCTGACCGGCGGTGCTTCGGCAACCTACGGTTCGGACGCTATTTCCGGCGTCGTCAACTTCGTTCTGAACGACGACTTCGAAGGCGTTCGCGTCGACGGCAACTACAGCTTCTACCAGCACGACAATGATGGTGAGCTGCAGGGTCTTCTGGAAGAATTCTCCGCACTGAACCCGGGCCAGTACCGCGTGCCGAGCGGCTCGACCGTTGATGGCGAAGCTGTCGACGTCACCGCCATGTTCGGCGGCGAGATCGCCAATGGCCGTGGCCACATCATGGGCTTTGCCGGCTACCAGAACACAAACGAAGTCCTGCAGGGCGACCGCGACTACTCGCAGTGTGCCCTCGGTACCCGTAATGGCGGTTCTGAGTTCACCTGCTCGGGTTCGTCCACGAACGAATTCACCAACCTGCTGAACCTTGATGGCGACTATGTCTTCCCGAACGGGAACGGCACCGCACGCGTCAATCCGGACGGCTCGGGTGAGTTCATCGACCGGAACAACGTAACCGACACGTTCAACTTCAACCCGTTCAACCACTTCCAGCGTCCGAACGAGCGCTATAACTTCGGCGTGTTCGCTCGCTATGACATCGCGGACAACATCGAAGCTTATTCCGAGCTCATGTTCATGGACAACCGCACCAACTCGCAGATCGCTCCTTCGGGCGTCTTCGGTCTGGGCGTGAATGGCGATGCCGGTGGCATCAACTGTGACAACCCGTTCCTGTCGGCTCAGCAGGTCGACTTCCTCTGCGGCGCGATCGCAGACGGCGCGGTTGATACCGACGAAGATGGCAACCCGGTTTTCGACGGCGAGCCTGACCGTGAGGCCCTGGCTGCTGATGCCATCGTGCCGAACGTTCTCTCGCTGCGCCGCGCTGTCGAAGCCGGCCCGCGGAACAATGACATCCGTCACACCACGTGGCGCGGTGTGCTTGGCGTCCGTGGCGATCTCGAGGGCACCTCGGTTGGCTACGACGTGTCGGCAAGCTTCGCCAACGTCCATCGTTCGGAAGTCTACAATAACGACCTGTCGATCAGCCGTATCCAGAAGGCACTCTATGCCGTCACCGATCCGGACACCGGCGAAACGGTCTGTAACGTCAATGTCGACGACGATCCGACCAATGACGATCCGTCATGTATCCCGCTGGACATCTATTCCGGCCAGCCGGTTACCAATGGTGCTTTCGATTACGTGACCATCCCGCTGCTGCGTGACGGTGAAACCACCCAGACCGTCATCAACGGCCGTCTGTTCGGTTCCTTCGGCGACTGGGGTCTCCAGAGCCCGATGGCTACCGACGCACCAGGCTGGGCCTTCGGTGCTGAGTACCGCCGCGACACCATCGACTCCAATCCGGACGTTCCGTTCCTGACGGGCGACGGTGCTGGTCAAGGTGGTCCGACCACGGGCATCAGCGGTTCGCAAAACGTTGTCGACCTCTTCGGCGAGATCAACGTCCCGCTCATCCAGGGTCGTCCGGGCATCGAGACCCTCGGTTTCGACGCTGCGTATCGTAAGTCCTACTACGACGAAGTTGACTCCGACTCCTACAAGATCGGTATCGACTACGCGCCGTCCACGGACATCCGCTTCCGCGGGTCCTACCAGCGTGCCGTTCGTGCCGCGAACGTCTTCGAGCGTTTCGCAGCGCAGAGCATCGGCCTGTTCGATCTCACGGCAGGTGACAACGGTCTGTTCGATCCTTGTGCCGGCTCCAATCCTGAGTACACGGCAACCCAGTGTGCCAACACCGGCGTGACCGCTGCTCAGTACGGCAACATCATCGATAACCCGGCTGGTCAGTTCAACACGCTGACCGGTGGTAACCCGTCGCTTGAGCCGGAATCCTCTGACACCTTCACCTACGGTTTCGTTGCGACCCCGCGTTTCATCGACAACCTGACGGTGTCTGTCGACTACTTCGACATCACGGTTGAGGACTACATCAACACGGTGCCGCAGGAACTCGCACTCGACCAGTGTGCCCTGTCCGGTGACGAGTTCTTCTGCTCGCTCGTCAACCGCGGTAACGGTGGTACGCTCTGGGCCAACCAGACCGGTTACATCACCGCGACCAACATCAACACCGGTGAAATCTCCACCAGCGGTATCGATCTTCTGGCCAACTACGTCTACGACGCTGGTACGGTCGGTATGTTCAACTTCGACTTTGTCGGCACCTGGCTTGAAAGCCTGGAAGTGCAACCGCTTCCGGACGTTGAAGTCGGCGGCAAGTTCGACTGTGCCGGTCTCTACGGCGGCCGTTGCCAGTCCAACTTCGGTTCGGGTGCAAACCCGGAATGGCGCCACAAGGCCAGCGTGACCTGGGGCCTCGACGCCTACTCGCTGACCGGTACCTGGCGCTATTACGACGAAGTCACGCTTGATGGCACCGACGGTTCGGGCATCAACGGGACGCTCGACAGCCAGAGCTACTTCGACCTTGCCGGCCGCTATCAGCTGCTCGACAACATGTCGGTCCGCGCTGGCGTCAACAACGTCACGGACGAAGATCCGCCGCTGTCGTCGGTCGTCGGTACCGCACCGGGTAACGGTAACACCTACCCGCAAGTGTACGACGCGATGGGTCGTTACGTCTTCTTCGGCGCCACGGTGGACTTCTAGGTCCTTCGGAAACTCCGAAAACGAAATCAGGGAAGGGCGGCTCTCGGGCCGCCCTTTTCTTTTGCCCTTCGTCTTTGCCGCCGAAGGTCAATTGCCCGGACGGGGCCGGGCGCGCTAAGAGCGGGCCATGGCCAGAAACACGCCCATCCCGAATATCTCCGATGAAGACCGCGCCTATGTGCACAGCCTGCTCATTCATGAGGATGCTGATGTCCTCGCTTTCAACAAGCCGCCGGGCCTCGCCGTCCAGATTGCCGGCGGGCGCGGCAAGTCGCTCGATTTCCTTCTCTGGGCCTTTGCAAAATCCAATGGCAAACGCCCGCGCCTCGTTCACCGCATCGATTCCGGCACGTCCGGCGTCCTTGTCGTTGCGCGCACCAAGCCTGCCGCAGCCCATCTCTCGGCGCAGTTTTCAGGCCGCCATGCCCGCAAGACCTACCTCGCTCTCGTGTCCGGCCAGCTGCCCACCACTGATGAAGGCGCCTGTACCGAAGCCCTTCTGAAAGTGCCTTCAGACTGCGGCGGGCGCGAAAAGATGATCCCGGCAAGCCCCGGCCAGAAGGGCGCGCTTAGCGCAGAGACGCAGTGGCGTATCCTCTCGCGCGGCGAAGGCGCGGCCCTGGTCGAGGCGCGACCAGTTACCGGCCGCATGCACCAGATCCGCGCCCATATGGCCGCCCTCGGCTGTCCGATCCTGGGCGACAGGATCTACGGTTCCGGAAAGCTCTCGGCAGACCGGCTGATGCTGCATGCCGCCCGGCTCGATATCACCCATCCTGATGGCAGCGCCCTGAGCCTGGAAGCGCGGCCCCCGGCGGACTTCGTCCACAAAGCAGAAGAGGCCGCCCTGTCCATCTGAACCGGGCGGCCTCTCATTCGACCCGCGAATTTTCGGGGCCCAGGTCTATTCGCTTGCGGCTGCGGGCGTCAGCCTCAGAAGACGTCCGCCTTCCTTGTCCTCGATAACATAGATGGCGCCGTCCGGGCCTTGCTCGACCTCGCGGATACGCTTGTCCCACTCATAGCGCTCGGCCTCATTGGCGGTGGTTTCCATCGTGCTCGACTCGCCGCCTGAGCCCTGATTATCGAGCGGCGTCTGGACAAATTCCACCCGGATCAGCGCGCGCGAAGAGAGCCCGCCGATAAAGGCATCGCCCTGCCAGTCGCCGAAGGTGTCGCCATCATAGATGATAAGGCCGGCGGGGCTGATGACCGGCGTCCAGGAAATGGCCGGGTTCTCATAGATCGGGAAATCCTCATGATTTCCGAAGAACTGCTTGCCATTATAGTGCTCGCCATTCGACACGATGGGATAGCCATAATTCTCGCCGCGAACGATGCGGTTGAGTTCGTCGCCGCCTTTCGGTCCCATCTCATGCACCCAGAGCTGACCGTCGCCGTCAAAGGCCACGCCCAGCATATTGCGATGGCCTAGCGACCAGATCGTGTCCGCAATCCCGCCATTGCCATAGAAGGGATTGTCTTCCACCGGCTCGCCATCAGTGGTCACACGGATCACCTTGCCGAGATTGATGTCCATATTCTGCGCCGGGCTGAAATGCTGGCGCTCGCCCGATGTGATGATGAGATTGCCATCCGGCGCGACAGCCAGCCGGTGGCTGTAATGCCCATTACCTTTGAGCTTTTGCGACTGCTCCCAGATGCGGGTCACGTCGCTCAGGCTGCCGCCGTCTTCGGTCAGCTCCAGCGTCGCTTTGACGACGACCGCGCCGCTCAGCGTGTCATCGGCCTCGTCGCGCTCGACATAGGACAGGAAGACGGTGTTGTTATTGGCAAAGTCCGGGTGGATGATGATGTCGCCTGTTCCCCGTCAGCGACCATGAGACAGACCGGTCAAATTGCTTAAGGAGGATTTCTGGCACATCGTAGCCCATCAAGGGGACGAAGATGAGACAGAAATCCGGGCCGGAAGGATCGGCCGAAAAACATGTGACAGAGATACGCCGTAAGACCCGGCGCAAATTCTCTGCC